>BNJS01000936.1_pt1 | contig 447240 bp, 763 predicted proteins | sample 8540461 | NCBI WGS metagenome assembly BNJS01 (sample SAMD00202454, study PRJDB9452) | human saliva metagenome | isolation source: human saliva | place: Japan
GGTTACGTATTGCTTCGCCATCCGCGAAGGCGGCCGTACCGCTGGTGCCGGCGTGGTTTCTACTGTAATCGCTTAAAGCCCCTAGGTCAGTAGCTCAATTGGTAGAGTATCGGTCTCCAAACCGAGGGTTGGGGTTCGAGACCCTCCTGGCTCGTTAAATAAACCAACCGGTTCGTAATCGTTAGTTTTTCTTTATTTAAAATATCATTGTCCTAATAGTTTAATGAATCGAGAACATTATGGAGTGAAAAAGCAAGGGTTCTCCTTTAGAGATGTTGAAGTTACTAGTGATTATTGCATTATTGGTTGGTGGTGCTTTGGATCTATATGGGAGTGCTGGGTATTTCAGCAGCTTGGTATTTCTATTGCTGTTGTTTGGCTGTTTGCTTTGCTCTTCTTTTGTTTCGGCTAGAGGAAGTGGATCTAGGCAATATTTATCTGATTCATTTAAAAGAAGTTAAGAAGGTAGTCTGGCCGTCAAGGCAAGAAACTATGAAGACAACTGTTTTTGTAATTATATTTTCAGTTGTTTTTACCGCCTCCTTTATGGTATTGATAATTTGATTGCTTTTTATTTAATATGTTGCTGGTTAAGGGGTAGTCATGTCATGGTATGGTTCAGGCTTATTCTGGTTTTTGAGAAGAATGTACAAAAAGCATTAATCGAAAGAATCTCGAGAAGGTATGGGGAGTATTTTGGGAGATTTCTGTCTTGTTGAAGATGTTGTTGATATTAAGAACGGGCAGAAGACGATTAGTGAGCGAAAAATCTTTCCCCGAGGATATGTTCTGATTGAAATGGAAATGACTGATAGTCATGGCATCTGGTCAAGAGTACTCCTCGAATTAATGGCTTCGTCGGGGGACAAGTCATAAACCTTTGCCTATTTCCCAAAAAGAGGTGGATGTTATTTGTCTCAGGTCTCAGGTTCTGAAACAGGTCAGAAGCCCAAGCCTTGGGATTGAGTTTTGAGATTGGTCAGCAGGTTCGCATTAATGACGGCCTTTTATGGATTTTAATGGTTCTATAATTTTTAGATTATGAACGTAGTAAATTGAGAGTAACGGTTCAGATTTTTGGTAGGGAAAACCCCTGGTGGAGTTAGATTTCTCTGGAAAAAGTGATGCATCGTTGTTGTTTTGCTTTTTTGTTAGGTCTGGTAGAAATCGCCGCTCTTTGTGAGATTGGGGAGCGCTTGCGCGATTACCCACGTTTGGAGTAAATACTGTGGCATTGTAGGTTACATTAAGTTGCAAATACCTGCGGGAAAGGCTAATCCCTCTCCTCCTGTTGGTCCCGCTCTTGGTCAGCGTGGCTTGAATATTATGGAGTTTTGCAAAGCATTTAATGCGGCAACCCAAGGTGTGGAGCCTGGCTTGCTGATTCCTGTTGTGGATTACTGCATTTGCAGATAAGTCGTTTACATTTATTCTGAAGACTCCGCCTGCTTCTATTCTCTTGAGCTGCTGGATTGCAAAAGGGTAGTTCAAATCCGCTGACTAATAAGGTTGGCAAGATCAGCCGCGCCCAGTTGGAAGAAATTGCAAAAACTAAAGAACCTGACTTAACTGCCGCTGATTTGGATGCTGCGGTGCGTACTATTGCTGGTTCGGCGCGCTCAATGGGCTTAGATGTGGAGGGTGCGTAAAATGGCTAAAATATTCAAACGTTTGCAGGGTTTGAGAAGTTCTATTGATTTTTCGAAAGTGTATCCTGTATCCGAGGCAATTACCTTGGTTAAGGGTGCTGCTACAGCCAAATTTGATGAGTCCATTGATGTCTCTTTTAACTTGGGTGTAGATCCTCGTAAGTCTGATCAGGTGATTCGTGGATCTGTTGTTATGCCTAAGGGTACTGGCAAGGTAACTCGTGTCGCAGTATTTGCGCAAGGCGCTAATGCTGAGGCTGCAAAGGAAGCTGGTGCCGACATCGTTGGTCGGATGACTTGGTGGATGAAATTAAAAAGGCAACGGAATTTTGATGGTTATTGCCTCTCCTGATGCGATGAGAGTTGTAGGTCAGTTGGGTACAATTCTTGGTCCGCGTGGTTTGATGCCTAATCCGAAAGTTGGCACAGTAACGCCTAATGTTGCAGAAGCAGTAAAAAATGCAAAAGCGGGTCAGGTTCAGTATCGGACTGATAGGCTGGTATCGTGCATGCAACAATTGGGCGCGCATCTTTTTCTGGAGGCCGATCTGCAGGAGAATTTTGCTGCCATTTTTGGATGCGGTTGTGAAAGCTAAGCCTGCAACTGCAAAAGGGCTGTATCTTAAAAAGATTGCAAATCCCAGCACTATGGGTGTTGGCGTGCGTGTAGATACCGCGAGTGTTGCTTTAATTTGTAAATTTGACCCATTGTTGGTCGATGGGTCAATTTCTGACTGCTTTAAGCTTTATTTAAGCAGATGTCCGAGACCGTAGAACAATAGTTTTAATTTGAAATGCTTATCTAGGCATTGCAGCCCTACGCAGACGGTAGTCCTAGGTTTAAAGTATTCGGTTTTGCCAAATGTTTTTATCAGGTTGCCGCGCTGGGAGCATGCCTTTATATTTAGGCATCGTTTAATGTAAACAGTAGGAGGGGACCTTGAGTCTCAATATTGAAGCCAAGAAAGCGACAGTAGAAGAGATTGGTGCTGGTATCGCCAATGCTCAAACCATGGTTGCTGCTGAACATCGCGGTATCAGTGTTGCCAGTATGACTGAACTCGTGCCAATGCTCGCAAAGAAGGTGCTTTGTTTGCGAGTATTGAAAAATACCTGGCACGTCGCGCAGTTGAAGGAACTTTTGCTGCACTGGCTGACCACATGGTTGGTCCTTTGGTCTCATGCAGCGTCTGAAGATGCCTGTAGCTGCAGCAAAAAGCACTGCATCAGTTTGCGAAAAAGATGACAAAATCATTATTAAGGCTGGATCTACAACGGAGAGTTGTTGGATGTAGCTAAGGTTTCTGAGTTGGCATCTATTCCGAACCGCGAAGAGCTGTTGTCCAAATTGTTGTTTGTTATGCAAGCGCCTCGTTTCTGAGCTTTGCTCGTGGTTTGGCTGTCAGCATTGACAGAAAAGCAATCATCTGGCGAAGCTGCTTAATTATTTAATTTTTATAGATTTTAATCTCAATATTTAGGAGTTTATAGCATGGCTATTACTAAAGAAGACATTTTGGAAGCCGTTGGCAATCTGACTGTAATGGAACTGAACGACGGTTGCAGCGTTCGAAGAAAATTTGGTGTTTCTGCTGCTGTTGCAGTGGCTGCTGGGCCTGGCTGCTGCAGGCGCTGCTGCTGAAGCCAAAACCGAATTTGATGTGATCTTGGCTTCGCCGGTGATCTGAAAGTTGGCGTAATCAAAGCGGTTCGTGCAATTACCGGCTTGGGCTTGAAAGAAGCCAAAGACTTGGCTGATGGCGCTCCCAAAACTCTTAAAGAAGGTGATCTCAAGCAGAAGCTGACGATATCAAGAAACAGCTTGAAGGAAGCTGGTGCAAAGTTGAAATTAAATAAACTTTTGGGAATAGTGCAACAGGCTGGCAGTAATTTACTCGCCAGCCTATGCGCTAATCATAATAAGAAAATAGAATATTTAAATAATTTTACAATTCATAAGATATTTGGTTAAAAATTTACCAAATATTTCAATCTTGATTTGTGTGATAACTTTCTGACAGCCGGCACAGCTCAAAGAATTTTTCCTGAATCACAGGCAGCCTGAAAAATTCACCCTGATTTAAGAATCAGCCTTACAAATCTATTTGGAGTACCTGTAATGTCATATAGCTCGCTGAAAAACGTATCCGTAAGAGTTTTGCTAAACGCGAAACCGTTTTAGAAGTTCCCTATCTGTTAACTACGCAGCTTGAGTCCTATGGGAAGTTCTTGCAGCAAACCGTGGCACCGGAGCAACGCTCAAATGAAGGATTGCAGGCTGCTTTTTAACTCCATTTTCCCTATTTTAAGCAATAACGGCTACGCAGAGCTGCAATTTGAGCAATATATGCTAGGCGAGCCGGTATTCGATATTGCCGAGTGCCAGCTGCGCGGTATTACTTACGCTGCTCCGCTGCGGGCGAAAATCAAACTGGCTATTTTCAATAAAGAAGGATCCAATAAGCCTGAAGAGCGCGAGATAAAAGAAATCCGCGTTAATGAAGTGTATATGGGCGAAATTCCGCTGATGACACCGAGCGGGTCATTTGTTATCAACGGAACCGGAGCGCGTAATTGTGTCCCATCTTCACTGTTCGCCCGGTGTGTTTTTGAACACGACCGCGGCAAAACCCATTCATCCGGAAAATTGCTGTTTTCGCGCGCATTATTCCCTATCGCGGTTCGTGGCTTGGATTTTCTGAATTCGATCATAAAGACTTGTTGTATTTCCGTATCGACCGCCGCCGCAAAAATGCCGGTAACCATTCTGTTGCGCGCCTTTGGGCTACAACAACGAACAGATGTTGGAGATGTTCTACGACAAAGAAAAACTATTACTTCTCCAAAGACGGTGTACAAAACTGATTTGGTGCCCGAGCGTCTGAAAGGCGAAACGGCCAAGTTTGACCTGCTGGACAAAAAACGGCAAGGTTCTGGTTCAGGCTGGCAAACGGATTACGGCCAAACATGTGCGTGATATCCAAGCTACAGGCCTGACCCGCTTGAATGTCGAAGCAGACAGCCTGATCGGCAAAGTTCTGGCGCGCGATGTCATTGTTCCCGACACTGGGAAGTTCTGGCATCCGCCAACGACGAGCTGACTGAAGAATTGCTGGCCCAATTCGATATTCACGGTGTGGCGCAGATTGAAACGCTGTTTATCAACGACATGGAAGCCGGCGGTTACATTTCCGCCACCATGCGCACCGATGAAACTACTGACAAAAACCAGTGCCCGCATCGCCATTTTACCGCATGATGCGCCCTGGCGAGCTGCCTACTGAAGAAGCGGTTGAAGCACTGTTTAACCGCATGTTCTTCCAAGAAGAGAGCTACGATCTCTCCCGTGTCGGCTGCATGAAGTTCAACACCCGCACTTACGAGCAGAAGCTGCTGCCGGTGCAAGAGGGCAGCTGGTACGGTCGTTCTGTTGAACGAAACCTTGCCGGCGCTGCCGAAAAAGGCGGTTTCGTACTCAGTCAAGAAGACATTGTGGTTACCATCGCCACCTTGGTGGAGCTGCGTAACAGTCATGGCGAAGTGGACGATATCGACCACTTGGGCAACCGCCGCGTGCGTTCGGTGGGCGAGTTGGTAGAAAACCAGTTCCGTTCCGGTCTGGCGCGTGTCGAGCGGGCGGTAAAAGAGCGCCTGAACCAGGCTGAAGCCGACAATCTGATGCCGACTCGACCCTGATTAATGCCAAGCCGGTATCTGCCGCCATTAAAGAATTCTTCGGCTCCAGCCAGCTGAGCCAATTTATGGATCAGACCAACCCCTTGTCTGAAATCACCCATAAACGCCGTGTATCCGCGCTTGGCCCGGGCGGTTTGACCCGCGAGCGCGCTGGTTTTGAAGTGCGCGACGTGCATCCGACCCACTACGGCCGCGTCTGCCCGATTGAAACGCCCGAGGGCCCGAACATTGGTCTGATTAACCTCGCTGTCGGTATTTGCCCGCACCAACGACTACGGTTTCTTGGAAACGCCCTACCGCCGCGTGGTCGATGGCAAAGTAACCAACGACATCGACTATCTGTCCGCCATCGAAGAAGGTCGCTATGTGATTGCCCAGGCCAATACCGATTTGGACAAAAACGGCAAGCTGCTCGGCGATTTGATTACCTGCCGCGAAAAAGGCGAAACCATTTTGGCGACTGCCGACCGCGTGCAGTAATGGACGTGGCCACCGGCCAGATTGTTTCCGTGGCCGCATCGCTGATTCCCTTTCTGGAGCATGACGACGCCAACCGCGCCCTGATGGGTGCCAAACATGCAGCGTCAGGCCGCACCCCGCCTGCGTGCCGAAAACCGCTGGTCGGTACCGGCATTGAGCGTCTCCGTAGCGCGTGTGACAGCGCTACCGCTATCGCTGCAGGTCGCGGCGGCGTGGTCGAGCATGTCGATGTTAAACTCGTATCGTCGCGCGTGCACGACGACGAAACCAGCGCCGGCGAAGCGGGCGTGACATTCACAATCTGGTGAAATTCACCCGTTCCAACCAGTCCACCAACATCATCCAGCGCCCCGCCGTCAAAGCCGGCGACGTGCTGCAGCGCGGCGATCTGATTGCCGACGGCATCTACCGACTTGGCGAGTTGGCGCTCGGTCAGAACACGACCATCGCCTGGCGCCGTGGAACGGTTACAACTACGAAGACTCGATTCTGATTTCCGAAAAAGCGGCCGCCGACGACCGCCACACTTCCATCCACATTGAAGAGCTGAACGTCGTCGCCCGCGACACCAAACTCGGTGCCGAAGAAATCACCCGCGACATTCCCAACCCGTCCGAGCGCATGCAAAAACCGCCTCGGACGAGAGCGGCATCGTCTTTATCGGTTCCGAAGTCGAAGCCGGCGACGTACTGGTGGGCAAAGTCACCCCAAAGGCGAAACCCAGCTTACGCCCGAAGAAAAACTGCTGCGCGCCATCTTCGGCGAAAAGCCTCCGATGTGAAAGACACCGCTGCGCATGCCCACCGGCATGAGCGGCACCGTTATCGACGTCCAGGTTCACCCGCGAAGGCATCCAGCGCGACAAACGCGCCCAGTCGATTATCGACGCCGAACTCAAACGCTACCGCCAAGACCTCAGCGACCAGCTGCGCATTTTTCGACAACGACGCTCGACCGTATCGAGCGCATGATTGTCGGCCAAAAAGCCAACGGCGGCCCGATGAAGCTCGGAAAAGGCAAAGAAATCACCGTCGAATACCTGGCCGGCCTGCCCAGCAAGCACGACTGGTTCGACATCCGCCTGGCTGACGAAGAACTGGCCAAGCAGCTCGAACTGATCAAAGGCAGCCTGCAAGACAAACGCGAAGAAGCCGACGCCCTTTACGAAGTCAAAAAGATGACCCAGGGCGACGAGCTGCCTCCCCGGCGTGCAGAAATGTCAGCGTTTATCGCCATCAAACGCCGTCTGCAGGCCGGCGACAAAATGGCCGGCCGCCACGGTAACAAAGGCGTGGTATCGCGCATCCTGCCGGTGGAAGACATGCCCTATATGGCCGACGGTCGCACCGTCGATATCGTCCTCAACCCGCTGGGCGTACCGAGCCGTATGAACATCGGCCAGATTCTCGAAGTACACTTGGGCTGGGCCGCCAAAGGCATCGGCCGTCGCATCGAAAAATGCTGGACGAGCAGAATAGGTGTAAAAGAAATCCGCGCTTCCTCGAAAAACTCTACAACGGCAGCGGCAAAAAGAAAACCCTCAAATCGCTCAGCGACGACGAGATTCTCACGCTGGCCGAAAACCTCAAAGGCGGCGCCACCTTTGCCTCGCCGGTGTTTGACGGCGCCAAAGAGAAAGAGATCTACGAGATGCTCGAACTCGCCTACCCCAGCGACGATCCCGAAGTGCAGAAACTCGGCTTCAACGACACCAAAACCCAGATTACATGCTCTACGACGGCCGCTCACGAGCCTTTCGACCGCAAAAGTAACCGTCGGCGTGATGCACTATCTGGAAGCTGCACCACTTGGTGGACGAGAAATGCACGCCCGCTCCACCGGCCCCTCACTGCTGGTTACCCCAGCAGCCCCCTGGGCGGTAAGGCGCAGTTCGGCGGCCAGCGTTTCGGTGAGATGGAAGGTGGGCGCTGGAAGCCTCACGGCGCCGCCTACACCCTGCAAGAGATGCTGACCGTGAAGTCCGACGACGTAACCGGCCGTACCAAAATGTACCATGAAAACATCGTCGTTAAGACGAACAAAATCGATGCTGGCATGCCCGAATCGTTCAATGTGACCGTCAGCAGAGATCCGCCTGCTCGTGTTTAACCTCGATATCGACTTGGAAAACAACTAGGCATCAAGGCAGCCTGAAAGGCGGAAAACTTCTCAGGCTGCCTTCAAGTTGCCGTTTCTTTCTTAGGCAGCCCGAAAACGGCATGCCCAGATCGCTTTCAGATCAACAAAGGCAGCCTGAAAACACAGGCAGCCTGGAAAACCGTTTCTTGAGAATCCCGCAATGACCGCAAACCGCCGCTTCATCTCCATCCTGACTCTGCTGGCCACTGCTCGTGCGCTGGCTGCTTGCACCGGAGCAGGCACCGCAGCAGAACGATGCGCCCGCCGCGTCGGTTACCGTTCAGGCTGCTTCTTCGGCTGCCGACGGTTCTCAGGCTGCTTCTGCCGCATCAGATGCCGCGGCGATTGACGACGGCCACAAACGCCGAAAAACTCGCTTTTGACTGGGCGGGCGTCTATCAGGCGAACTACCCTGCGCCGACCGCGAAAACATCGTTACTCCCGCGCCCGAACGACGACAAAAGCTATGTGCTGATCACCGATTGCAAGGCGGCAAGCAGCCGCGGAAACCCGAAGAGTCCGGCCGCTTCGAGTGTGGAAAAACGGCAGCATCATCAAACTCGACGAAAAGCAGCTCACGCCCGCTTTTCGTTGCCGAAGGCCGCGCGCAGATGCTCGAAGCCGGCTATCAGACCGCCTTCGCGAAGACACAGCCGCCACAATCTGGAAAAAGAGTGCGCTGGCCGCTGCCCGTCTTGCTTGTCAGGCGAGCCTGAAAGCCCGAACACCGTTTTCAGGCCGCCTTTACTTAAAATTTTAGTTGAACTCCAAACCGTCCGGCAAATCCCAAGGAGCAAAAATGAACCCAACTGCCGATTTATTTCGCCCCCTGCAGCAGGCAGGTTCCGAAGAATTCGACGCCACCGTACTCGTGGGCATCGCCTCGCCCGACACCATCCGTTCGTGGTCCTACGGCGAAGTGAAAACCGGAAACCACCAACTACCGCACCTTAAGCCCGGAGCGCGACGGTTAGTTTCGCTGCGCCAAGATTTTCGGCCCGGTCAAAGACTACGAACGCTTTGTGGGTAGCAAACACAAACGCCCGCTGAAATCAAAGGCGTAACCCGCGATGCGGCGTGGAAGCATCGCGCTTCACTGCGTGCGCCGCGAGCGCGCGGGTCATATCGAGCTGGCCGCGCCGGTTGCCCATATTTGAGCTCCTGAAGTCGCTGCCCTCCCGCCTGGCATGGTGCTGCGACATGACCCTGCGCTGCACATCGAGCGCGTGCTGTATTTTGAAGCCTTTGTGGTTACCGACGGCATGACCATACGCTGCAGCGCCGCCAGTTGCCGTCGGAAGAAGACTATTACGCCAAGATTGGACGAATTCGGCGACGACTTTGAAGCCTAGGCGGGCGCCGAAGGCATTCACGCGAGTGCCGCCGCGCGGCCTCGATGTGGGAAAACGAAATCGGCATCCTGCGCCAAGAGCTGCAAAGCACCAATTCCGAAACCAAAATCAAAAAGCTGGCCAAACGCCTGAAAGTGCCGGAAGCCTTCCACCGCAGCGGCATGAAGCCTGGGAGTGGATGATTATGGACGTGCTGCCGGTGCTGCCGCCCGATCTGCGCCCGCTGGTACCGCTGGACGGCGGCCGTTTCGCCACTTCGGATCTGAACGATCTCTACCGCCGCGTGATCAACCGCAACAACCGCCTGAAACGCCTGCTCGATCCGAACGCGCCCCGACATCATCGTGCGCAACGAAAACGCATGCTGCAGTGCGGCGGTGGACAGCCCGCTGGACAACGGCCGCCGCGGGCAAAGCGATGACCGGCGCCACCAAACGCTGAAATCGCCGGCCGATATGATTAAAGGCAAGAGCGGCCGCTTCCGCCAAACCCGCTGGGTAAACGCGTGGACTACTCCGGCCGTTCCGTGATTACCGTCGGCCCTTACCTGCGTCTGCACCAGTGCGGCCTGCCGAAAAAAATGGCTTTGGAGCCGTTCAAACCGTTTATTTTCCATCAAACCGAACAGCGCGCGAGCTGGCAACTCACCGTTATAGGCGGCGACTGGTTGAGCAGGAAGCGCCGGAAGTTTGGGGACATCTTGGAAGAAGTCATCCGCGAACACCCGATTCTGCTCAACCGTGCGCCGACCCTGCACCGTTTGGGCATCCAGGCCTTCGAGCCGATTCTGATCGAAGGTAAGGCCATCCAGCTGCATCCTTTGGTGTGCGCCGCGTTCAACGCCGACTTCGACGGCGACCAAATGGCCGCGTCCACGTGCCCTGAGCCTGAAGCGCAGATGGAAGCCCGCACCCTGATGCTGGCCTCCAACAACGTGCTGGCGCCGGCCAACGGCGAACCGATTATCGTGCCCTCGCAAGACATCGTGTTGGGTCTGTATTACATGACCCGCGACAAAATCAACGGCAAGGGCGAAGGCAGCCTGTTTAGCGACGTGAAAGAAGCGCACCGCGCCTACCACACCCGCCCAAGTGGAACTGGGCACCAAAATCACCGTGCGCCTGGCGAGTGGAGAAAACGAAGCGGCGAATCTCGAGCCGGTGGTTAAGCGTTATGAAACCACCGTCGGTCGTGCGCTGCTGTTCGAAATCCTGCCCAAAGGCCTACCGTTTGAATACATCAACAAAGCGCTGAAGAAAAAAGAGATCTCCAAGCTGATTAACGCCTCCTTCCGCCTGTGCGGCCTGCGCGACACCGTGATTTTCGCCGACCACCTGATGTACACCGGCTTTGCCCTAGCGGCCAAAGGCGGCATCTCCATCTGCGTGGACGATATGGAAGTGCCCAAGCAAAAAGCCAAACTGCTGGCCGAAGCCAATGCCGAAGTGAAAGAAATCGAAAGCCAGTACCACGCCGGCTTGGTCACCAACGGCGAGCGCTACAACAAAGTGATCGATATCTGGGGCAAAGCGGGCGACAAAATCGCTAAAGCGATGATGGACAATCTGTCCACCCAGAAAGTAATCGACCGCGAAGGCAAGTGAAGTCGATCAGGAATCCTTTCAACTCCATCTGCGATGGCCGACTCGCGCGCCCGCGGTTCCGCCGCCCAGATCAAACAGCTCTCCGGCATGCGCGGCCTGATGGCCAAACCGGACGGCTCGATTATTGAAACGCCGATTACCGCCAACTTCCGCGAAGGCCTGACCGTATTGCAGTACTTCATCTCCACCCACGGCGCGCGTAAGGGTCTGGCCGACACCGCGCTGAAAAACCGCCAACCCGGTTACCTGACCCGCCGTCTGGTGGACGTAACCCAAGATTTGGCGGTAGTGGAAGAAGACTGTGGCACCAGCGACGGCTTCTGCCATGAAAGCCGTGGTGCAGGGGCGGCGACGTGATCGAACCGCTGCGCGACCGCATCTCTCGGCCGCGTAACTGCCGCCGACGTCGTCGATCCTTCCAGCCACGCCACCCTGATCGAAGCCGGCACCCTGCTCGACGAAAAACTGGTGGACATGATCGACAACTCCGGTGTGGACGAAGTCAAAGTCCGCACCCCGATTACCCGCCAAACCCGCTACGGCCTGTGCTCCAATGCTACGGCCGCGACTTGGCGCGCGGCAAACTGGTAAACACCGGCGAAGCCGTCGGCGTGATTGGCGCCCAGTCCATCGGCGAACCCGGCACCCAGCTCACCATGCGTACCTTTCCACATCGGCGGTGCCGCGTCCCCGAGCGCCGCCGCCAGCCAGGTGGAAGCCAATCCAACGGTACCGCCCGTTTCAGCAGCCAGATGCGCTACATCGCCAACAACAAAGGCGAGCTGATCGTGATCGGCCGCTCCTGCGAAGTGGTGATCCACGACGCCGTCGGCCGCGAGCGCGAGCGCCATGTGCGCCCTACGGCGCCACCCTGCTGATTAAAGACGGCGAAGAGCTCAGCCGGCCAAACCCCTTGCCACTTGGGATCCGCACACCCACCCGATGATTACCGAATACGCCGGTACCGTGCGTTTCGAAAACGTCGAAGAAGGCGTAACCGTCAGCAAGCAGACCGACGACGCTAACCGGCCTGTCCACCCTTGTCGTGATTGACGGCAAGCGCCCGCACCAGCTCCAGCAAACTGCTGCGCCCCACCGTCCACCTGATCGGCGAAGACGGCGAACCGGTTACCATCCCCGGCACCGAAACCCCCGTTACCATGGCCTTCCCCGTCGGCGCCGTGATTACCGTGCGCGAAGGCCAGGAAGTCGGCAAGGGCGACGTGATGGCGCGTACCCCCAGGCCACCCCTCCAAAACCCGCGACACTACCGGCGGTCTGCCGCGCGTGGCCGAGCTGTCGAAGCCCGCATCCCCAAAGACGCCGGCATGCTCGCCGAAGTTACCGGTACCGTCGGCTTCGGCAAAGAGACCAAAGGCAAACAGCGTTTGGTGATTACCGATTTGGACGGCGTAAGCCACGAAACCCTGATTTCCAAAGAGAAACAGCTGCTGGTGCACGACGGCCAAGTGGTCAACCGCGGCGAAACCATCGTCGATGGCGCTGTTGATCCGCACGACATCCTGCGCCTGCAGGGCATCGAAGCGCTCACCCGCACATCGTGCAGGAAGTTCAGAAGTGTATCGGCTGCAAGGCGAAGATTTCCGACAAACACATCGAAGTCATCATCCGCCAGATGCTGCGCCGCGTGAACATCACCGACCCCGGCGACACCGGCTTTCATCACCGGCGAGCAGGTCGAACGCGCCGACGTGATGATCGCCAACAGAAAAAGCCGAAGCCGAAGGCAAAGAGCCCGCCCGCTTCGACAACATCCCGCTCGGCATCACCAAAGTCTCGCTCTCCACCGACAGCTTTATTTCCGCCGCTCGTTCCCAAGAAACCACCCGCGTGCTCACTGAAGCCGCGCATTATGGGCAAAAAGATGATTTGCGCGGTTTGAAAGAAACGTCATCGTCGGCCGCCTGATCCCCGCCGGCACCGGGCCTGAGCTACCATCAAAACCCGCCGCGCCCAATGGGCGGGCACAGCACGGCCAGCAGCGCTGCAGCCGAAGAAGCCGCAGAGTAGTTTAGCCGCAACAGGCAGCCTGAAAACGGAAATCCCGTTTTCAGGCTGCTTTTTTATCGGCGGCAAACGCCAAAACACGCGCGGTTTCGCCCCGCTGCCAGCACCCAAAGGCAGCCTGAAAACCCTGTTTGCGGTTTTCAGGCTGCTTTGGTGCGTGGTGCGCACTGCGCACCGTCGGATGTTTGCGGCAAAGGCTGGCGGCAGCCTGTGCGGGCATGGCGTTGTTAGAAGTCAGGGAAAAGGCTTTCAGGCTGCTTTGGGTGGGAAAAGGTCTCAGGCAGCCTGAAAAACGCAAGGGCTATCGCCCTTATTGTTGATAAACATTCTTATCGGCAATAAGATGCGGGCTTTCCTGTTTTCCTAACGCCGCGCCATGACCGCCTATACTCTGTCCAATCTCACCGTTGCCTTTGCCATTGCCGCCGCTGCCGGACTGTTTACCGTGCTTGGCAGCGCGCTGGTGATTTTTTCCAAAACCCCCAATCCGCGCATTCTTTCTTTCGGGCTGGCTTTTGCCGGCGGTGCGATGGTGTATGTGTCGCTCATCGAAATTCGGCAAAGCCTCCGAAGCCTTTACCCAGGCCTACGGCGCCAGCCGCCGATTTGCCGCCGCCACGCTCGCCTTTCTCCGCCGGTCTGGCCGCGCATCGCCTTTATCGACCGCGTGATTCCCAACCCCCACGAAACGCTCGATCCCAATGATCCCGCCTTCGCGAAAACAAACGCCGCCACATCGCTCGCGTCGGCATGATGTCGCCGCTGCCATTACCGCGCATAACTTCCCAGAAGGGTTGGCCACCTTTTTTGCCACGCTGGAAAACCCCGCCGTCGGCATGCCGCTGGCGCTGGCCATCGCCATCCACAACATCCCTGAAGGCATCTCAATTGCCGCGCCGGTGTACTACGCCACTCCTGCAGCCGCGGCAAAACCGTGCTCGCCTCGCCTGGTTTCCGGCCCTGGCCGAACCGCTGGGCGCGCTTTTGGGCTACGCCTTTCTCAAACCCTTTCTCTCGCCCGCCGTGTTCGGCGCGGTGTTTGGCATCATCGCCGGCGTGATGGTGTCTCTCGCGCTCGACGAGCTTCTGCCCGCCGCCAAACGCTATTCCGACGGCCACGAAACCGTGTATGGTTTAACCTCCGGCATGGGCGTGATTGCGCTCAGCCTGGTGCTGTTTCATTTCTAAACCGCTAGCAGTGCGTGAGTTAGCAAAATAGAAAGGCAGCCTGAAAACGGATTTTTCGTTTTCAGGCTGCCTTTTGATGGATTACAGCCGTTTTGCGTTTTCAGGCTGCTTTTGGGCTGGTTTAACCGCGCGTCCAAGTGAGCCGTCGGCGCCGTCGCGCAGGGTGATGTTTTTCGGCGGCGAGCAGGTCGCGGATGCGGTCGGATTCCGCCCAGTTTTTGTCGGCGCGGGCTTATGGCGCCGAGAGATGAAACATTCAACTATTTCATTTGGGATGCCATTGTAGTCTGGTAAAGATCCTTGTTTAATAGCATTTTCAACAAAAGTCTCAATAGTAGAGAATCCAGATAAATTTTTTCTTTAATTAAATCATCTATATCTACATCTCCGCGTAGAAACTCGGTCGGGTCGCGCTGCAGCAGGCTGATGGTGGCGGCCAGCGCTTTCAGGCAGCCGGAAAGCTCGGCAGACTGGGTTTTGTTGGCTTCGCCGGCCAGCTCGAACAATACCGCCATTGCTTCGGCGGTGCCGAAATCGTCGTTCATCGCATCGTAGAAGCGGCGGGTGTAGGCGTTGGCTTCACAGGCAGCCTGAAAAGCGGCGGGCGGCACGTTGGCCAGGGTGTTGTACAGGCGGGTGAGCGCGTTTTTGGCGTCGTCCAGATGCGCGTCGGAATAGTTCAGCGGGCTGCGGTAGTGGGCGCGCAGGATGAAAAAGCGCACGACTTCTGGGTCGTATTGTTTCAAGACGTCGCGGATGGTGAAGAAGTTGCCCAGCGATTTGGACATTTTCTCGCCGTCCACTCGGATAAAGCCGCTGTGCAGCCAGTATTTCACATGGCTGGAAACGGGTTTTGCCGTGGTGCGTTACTGCATGGTCGTGGCCGCAGGCATGGCCGCTGGCGCCGACGCTTTGGGCGATTTCGTTTTCATGGTGGGGAAACTGCAAATCCGCGCCGCCGCCGTGAATATCAAATGTGTCGCCGAACAGTTTTTCGCTCATCGCCGAGCATTCGATGTGCCAACCGGGACGGCCTTGCCCCCACGGGCTGTCCCACGCCGGTTCGCCCGCTTTGGCGGCTTTCCACAACACAAAAATCCAGCGGGTCGCGTTTGAAACCGTCCACTTCACGCGCTCGCCCGCGCGAGATCATCGAGCGATTTGCCCGAAAGCTGGCCGTATGGCAACTCGCGCACGGCGGCTGTCGCCGCTGGTCGCCGGATAGGCTTTTGCCGCGCGCAATCAGGCGCTGATCATCGCAAATCATCTCGGCGATGTTTTCGGTGGCCTTCGCCCGAGGTCGAAGCGCAGCACGCCCAGCGTCGGCATCTTCGTATCGCGATAAAGTGGCGGTCAGAATCGCCGATGGTTTCGCTGTTTTCGCGCCGCGCGGGCGACGATACTCGGTTGTCGATATCGGTGATGTGTTGCGCAACATAAGGAAGCGGATAGCCGCACCTGCGCAGCCAGCGGCAATCATGTCAAACACCATCACACTGGGCGTGGCTTGGTGGCAGTAGTCGACACGGTCATGCCGGCACACGCCATGCGCACTTTTCGGGGGTTGATAAAGGGAAGGGTCTTTTTGGCGGTGAGGGTAATAGTAGAGGTTTAGCATAACAGGTTTTTCGTGTGAAAGGCAGCCTGAAAGGATTTATGGTGTTTCAGGCTGCCCGAAAAGCGCGGGATTGTATGAAATGCATGGTTTCCAGTTTTCATGTGTTGGCGGCAGCCTGAGCTTGGGGCGCGCTTTCAGCCGCTTAAGTTTTGGTTTTGTGCGCGGGCGGCGCGTAAAATGCGCCGCTTTTTTCCCCGCCGAGTTAGCCCCATGACCGACCACCAGATTCCGCCGAAGAGCCGCAACCGACGAAACCAACCAACGTCTCTGCGCCGCGAAAAACTCAATGAAATCCGCAAGCAAGGCAGCATTGCCTTCCCAACGATTTCGCTGCGACGCGTTTGCCGCCGATTTGCACGCGCAATACGGCAGCCTAGACAAAGAAACGCTGGACCCGCAAGCCATCCCCGTGAAAAATTGCCGGGCGCATGATGCTCAAACGCCAAATGGGCAAGGCCAGTTTCGCCACCGTGCAGGACGCCACCGGGCAAATCCAGCTTTTATCTGAACAACAAAGGCGTAAGCCAAGAAGTGCTGGACGCGTTCAACCATTGGGATATGGGCGACATCGTCGGCGCCGAAGGCGTGCTGTTCAAAACCAACCACGGCGAATTAACTGCGCGTGTCGCAAATCCGCCTGCTGTCCAAATCGCTGCGTCCACCGCCCGACAAGCACAAAGGTTTGAGCGACCAAGAAAACCAAATACCGCCAGCGTTATGTGGATTTAATCGCCAAACGCCGACAGCCGCGATGTGTTTATCAACGCGGCAAAATCATCCAAAGCCGTGCGCAATTTTATGGTTTCCGAACACTATCTTGAAGTGGAAACGCCGATGATGCACCCCATCCCCGGCGGTGCAACGGCCAAGCCCTTCGTTACCCACCACAATGCGCTGGACATCCCGCTGTACCTGCGCATCGCGCCCGAGCTGTATTTAAAACGGCTGGTGGTCGGCGGCTTTGGAGCGCGTGTTTGAAATCAACCGCAGCTTCCGCAACGAAGGCATGTCGGTGCGCCATAATCCCGAATTCACCATGATTGAGTTCTACGAAGCCTTTTGCGACTACAACCGCATGATGCAAATGGCGGAAGACACCATCCGCGCCGCCTGCCGCAGCGTTTCAGGCAGCCTGAAAATCCAATACAACGGCAAAGAAGTGATTTGGAAAGCCCTGTTTGAGCGCCTCGACCATTTTGGAAGCGATCAAAAATACAATCCGCACTATACCGACGAGCAGCTGAACGACGCCGAATGGCTGAAAGAAAAATCATCAAACACGGCGAGCCTGCCGCACGCCGCAGGGCTGGGCAGCCTGCAACTGGCGTTGTTTGAAGGCTGCGCCGAGAGCAAAGTGTGGAATCCCTACGTTTATTGTGGATTACCCCGTGGAAGTGTCGCCGCTGGCGCGCGCGTCCGACAGCAAAGCGGGGCTGACCGAGCGCTTTGAATTGTTCGTCGTCGGGCGCGAATTGGCAAACGGCTATTCGGAATTGAACGACCCCGAAGACCAGGCCGCGCGCTTCAAAGCGCAAGTGGCGCAAAAAGACGCGGGCGACGACGCAGCTATGCGCACTACGACGCCGACTACATCCGCGCCATGGAATACGGTTTACCACCAACAGGTGGCTGCGGCATCGGCATCGACCGCTTGGTGATGCTGCTGACCGATACGCAGACCATCCGCGATGTGATTCTGTTCCCGCAGATGCGGCCGGAGTAGGGCGGATCAGAGCGCAAACAAAGGCAGCCTGAAAACCAGTCAAACGGTTTTCAGGCTGTCTTTTGGTTTGCCGCATGCTTTTAGCTTCGCAGCTTCGCTGCGCTACGCAGGCTGCTTTTGCGACGCCCGAACAAAGGCAGCCTGAAAACGGTTTTCCCGCTTTCAGGCCGCTTTGTTCGCATCGCGCAGCGTTTTCAGTACTGCTTAAATCTGTTTGCCGACAGGCGTAGTTACCAATAGCCCAGCGATTTCCACCACAGGGCGCCGACGATGCCGAAGACGAGAATATTGACCACGCTCATCACAAAACCCGCCTTCCACCATTCGCCCAGCGTGGTGTAGCCGGAGCCGAAAATCACGGGCGAGGTGCCGGTGTGGCGTAGTGGGTGAGCGTCATCATAATGCTGCGCGGCGGCCATCATCAGCGCCATCGCATCGGCGGGCGCAGGTGATACCGGCGGTGCAGGCGGCAAACATGGCGGTGATGTGGGCGGTGGTGCTGGCAAAAATATAGTGGGTGCAAAGATAGCCAGCGTCAGATAACGGCAACGGTGATACCGCTGAAGCCCATATGGCCGATGCCGCTTTCCAATACGCCGGAGAACCATTGGATCAGGCCGAGTTTGTTGAGAAAAGCCCCGCCATCATCACCAGCGCGGAGAACCAGACCACGGTGTCCCACGCCTTTTTCCTTCAGCACGTCATCCCAAGCTCAGCACGCCGGTAAGAGCAGCAGCGACAGGCCGATAAAGGCGGTGGCGGTGGGGTTCGACCGTAAAGGCCTTGCCCAGCAGCATGCGCCGGCAGTCCCCGCCCACAGGATCAGCAGCACGGCGAAGATGGCGAGCATGATTTTTCGCCGCGGGTTCATCGGCCCATGTTCCTTCAGCCGGTCTTTGGCAAACTGCGCTGCGTTGGGGCGTTTCTTTGATTTTCGGGCGGAGCAGACGAAATACAGCACCAGCGGCATCAGCGCACATAGCCGCCAGCCCGGGCAGCAGCATCGCCCAACGCCCAGGCGCCCCAGCTCAGATGCGGAATCTCGCTGCCCACGGTGCTTTCGGCAATCAGGTCGACCACCAGCGGGATTGGGCGCGGTGGCGGTGATGAACATCGCCGAAGTAAATCGGTTGCAAATGGTAGTTCACCAGCGCCAGATATTTGCCCATGCGGTTTCTGCGTCCTTTCCGGGTCGGACTCATAGCTCGAAGCAATCGCCTTCATCACGGGGATGGATGATGCCGCCGCCGCGCGCGGTGTTGCTGGGCGTAACCGGCGCCAGAATCAGCTCCGAGAGCGCCAGGCTGTAGCCGATGCCCAGCGTGCGCTTGCCGAACAGGGCGATAAAGTAATAGCCGATACGCGCACCCAGCCCCGTTTTCAGCAGGCCGCGCGAAATCATAATCGACACACCCGATCAGCCAGATCAGCGGGTCGGCCAGCGACGAGAGCGCGTCTTTCATCGCAGCGGCGGTGATTTTGTCGGGCGTGGTGAGTTTCGTCGCTCAAACCACGGTAACGCCGGTAACCGCCACCAGCATAATGGCGACGATCGACAGGCGCCGATCGGCATTACGCTCTTTGCCGATAATCGCCGCAATAATGCCGACAAACATTGCCAACAGCTGCCAGGCATGGTCTGACCTTCGCCGGCGCGGGAATCAGCAGGATGACCACTGCAATCGCCACTGCCACGGCGGCGGGGATGGGTTTGAAACCGCTTGGCGGCCGGTTTCGGATCGGCTGGATCGACCTTGCTTGCTGATGTTTCTTTTCTGTGCGCGGCTTTCAGGCTCGCCTGAAAAACATGGCGGTGATTTGTGCAGCAGATAGTTCGCAAGCGGGCACGGCGCGCAGCCCGAAACGCCGGCAGCAAAAGCAGCCTGAAAGCCGGTTTGGCGGGCTTTGCGGCTGCCTGCTGGAAGCCTTGTAAATCCTGGAAAAAGGGCGGCGTTTGCGCCGCTATAATCCGCGTACCCTGTATTTTGGGAAGGATACGGCCATGACCGTCAAATACAAACGCATTCTGTTGAAACTCTCCGGCAGAAGTCGATGGGCGTGCGACGCTCGGCATCAACCGCGAAACCATTATGAGCATGGTGCGCCAGGTGAAAGAAGTGGCCGATATGGGCGTGGAAGTCGGCATTGTTGTCGGCGGCGGCAACATCTTTCGCGGCGTGTCTTCGCAGGCCGAAAGCATGGACCGCGCCACCGCCGACTACATGGGCATGATGGCCACCGTGATGAACGCGCTGGCGCTCAAAGATGCTTTCGAAAGCATCGGCACCAAAGCCCGCGTGCAGTCCGCGCTCTCCATGCAGCAGATCGCCGAAACCTACACCCGCCCCAAAGCCATCCAGTATCTGGAAGAAGGCAAAGTGGTGATTTTCGCCGCCGGCACCGGCAATCCCTTTTTCACCACCGACACCGCCGCCGCCCTGCGTGCCGCCGAAATGGGCTGCGACGTGATGCTCAAAGCCACCAACGTTGATGGCGTCTATACCGCCGACCCGAAAAAAGACCCCGCCGCCACCCGCTATCCCACCATCACCTTCGACGAAGCCATCAACAAAAAACTCAAAGTGATGGACACCGCCGCCTTCGCCCTGTGCCGCGAGCGCAGCATGAACATCGTCGTGTTCGCCATCGCCAAAGAGGGCGCGCTCAAACGGGTGGTGCAGGGCGAAGACGAAGGCACGCTGGTGCACAGTTAAACCGCCAAAACAAAACCGCTTTTTCAGGCTGTTTTGCGCTTTTTCGCAGGCAGCCTGAAAAACACTGAGCAACCCATCCCACAGGCAGCCTGAAACATGACCGAATCGCGTTTCGCCTTTCGACAAGCATCCCCATTTCCCCCGCCGCGCTGGCGAAAAAGCGCGCGAAGCCGAAGCGGACTATCCCGAGCGCTACGGCGCTTCGCTGGCTGCCTGCCGCACCGCCGCCGAAAAAATCACCGAATTTCTGCTCGCCCAAACCGGCCTGCCCGCCAAGGCAGCATCGCCAACTTTTTCAGCCGCGACAACCCCGCGCTCCAAGCCCGAGCTGATTTGGCCAGGCAGACCGACTGTTTGTCGTGCTGCTCAAAGAAGATTTGATCAGCTATCAGGACAAAAGCGAGCGCTTTGACTTTATCCGCGCCAAAGGCAACGCCGCCGCCCACGAAGAAGCGACAACCCCTACACCGAAGCCGATGCCGCCGCTGCACCGAGCATCCGCTGGTTTTGTGCCGCCAGCTGGCCGAGCGCTCATCCGACGCCGCAGCCGTCGCGTGCCGCGCCGTTTCCGCGCGCCCGATGCCTGTTCCGCCGCGCCTGCCGTACGCCGTGGGGACGCATCCGCACGGCAATGTCGCCACGATATCGCCATTTTTATCGGCGCCGCCATCATTATTCCGCTGCTGATTTACGCTTTTTCTGCCCCTGCGCGACGGCAGGCAGCCTGAAACGCCGTCCGGCGCCTTCAGGCCGCTTCCCGCCCCCGCCGCTGACATCCTGCGCACGCCGGACGGCAGCGTGTATCAGGGCGAAACCGTCAACGGCAAAGCGAAGTGGCACGGCAAATCACCACGCCGACGGCAGCGTTCGCGAAGGCCGCTTGCCAACGACCGGCTCAATCGGCGACGCCCTCAGCGCGCTGCCGACGGCAGCAGTATCAGGGCGGCTTACCGACGGCATCCGCAGTGGCCAGGAACCGCTCCATGCCGACGGCGGCAGCTACAGCGGCGGTTTTGCCAACGGCGAGCCGGCCGGCATCGGCGAACTATCATCCGGCACCAACGCTGGCACCGCCGTGTCCGGCCGCAGCCCCGCCGGCGAAGGCGTGCTGGCGGTATCCAACGGCGATGACGCAGCAGCTTTACCGCTGCCGCCGCCGACTGCCGCTTTTCGCGACGGCAGCCGCCATCGGGCGGCTCTCTCGACGCTCAAAGCCTGAATTTCCACGGCCAGGGCAGCCTGGAGCGATGCCGGCAAACCCGTTTCAGCGGCGAATGGCGGCAGGGGCAGCCGGTAAAGCGCGCTGTCCGAGTTTGAGCGCATCCGCAGTCAGGCCGGAAGGGCGACGCCGAAGCGCAAAACGAGCTGGACATCTCTACTGGCAGGGCAAAAGACGTCAAAGATGACAAAATGGCGGCGCTGTGGTACCACAAAGCTGCCACCCAGGGCTGCCGCCGCCGCTCAATAATCCTCGGCGTGTTTCACGAGCAGGGGCGGCGTCAGCCAGGACAGCGAACATGCGCTGCTGTGGATAGCCGCGCCGCCGAACGCGGCAACGAACGCGCCGCCGCCCGCCTGGCCGCACTGAGCGCCAAAACGATACCCCGCTCGCCGACGCGCTCCCTGCCGCAAGCCGGAAGGCGATGAGATTGACGAATTGTTCTGAACATCGCCCCCGCGTAGTGAAAAAGCAGCCTGAAAAGATTTTCAGGCTGCTTTTTGCTCAGCGCTGCGCGGTCTGGCGTTTGATTTTGCCGCCGGGAGGAATCGTCGCTTTCGCCGCTGAAGCCGCCTTCCACGGTGATGCCGCCGCGCGTCGAGCGCGTCGTCGAGATTGTCGAAAGCGTTGTCCAGGATTGGCGTCGTCCATGGCTGCTCCTTCGGTCGGACAAAAGGCCGATATTCTAAGCGGGCCGGCCGAGTTTGGCAAAGGCAGCTCCGAAAAGCGTTTTGCGGCTTTCAGGCTGCCTTGTATCAGGTTTCAAACCATTGAGTTGCATCCGCAGCCGCATATCCAGGTGTTTTTCGCGTCCCCAGCGGGTTTTTAGCAGCAGGCGCAGGATAGGGATAGCGCGGGCGCAGATGCTGCTCAGCCCGATTTTTCCAACTAAGCGGCTGCCGCGGCGAGTTGAGCACATCATCGGCACTGCCCACGCCCCAGCGGAATTCGGGCGGCGTTTCGCCCATTTGCCGCAGCGCGTCGTGCTGCTGGGCGCGGCCGACCATTTTTTTAAACAGCGCATCCAGCACAATCTGCGTGCCGGGCAGTTTGCGTCGCACCATTTGGAAAACGCCTGCACCCTGCGCTTCTTCAAAATACATCAGCACGCCTTCTCAATCACCAGCAGCACGGGCTTGCCGTGCGCGGCAACGGTGTCCGTCCAGCTCTCGTCAAACATGGACACGCCCAGATAATGGTTGCTCGATTCGGGCAGCAGCATCCGCCGCACTTCAATCACTTCGGGCAGGTCAAGCATCGTACCACGCGGTAACCCCGATGACCCATGCGCCGTGTAGCGCGCGTCCAAGCCCGCACCGAGCTGTACCACCGCGGCATCGGGGTGTTCGTCGACAGCGCTGCGTCATTTCGTCGAGTATCCGCGCCCGCCCGCAGCAACCGACTTGCGATGCTTTTGACTTTTGGCAAACGGGGTAAAGTCGTAATCAATCGATCCAGCATCCGCGCGGCTTTTTTGTCGTGCAGAATGGCATCGGGCGTTCATTCCACGGCTTTTTGCCCACAGCGGAATCAACATGGTGCTGGACAAAACGGTGATGTCTGGGGAAATCAATCATGGCACTTCTCCTTGGTTGTCGGCAGCAAATGCCTTGCGTTTCTACCGACGCATTATACGTCATATGCGCGCGCGCGCGTTGTCATAGCAAAGGCAGCCTGAAAAGCCGGTTTTGGCGTCCAGGCTGCCTGGCAAACGGAAAACGGCTAGGCGGCGCGGTGGCGGCGGTGCAGCAGGCGCACCAGGCTGCCGCTTTGCGCGCCAAACAGCACCGGACAGCAGATACCACAGCTCGCAAAAACAAAATAATCGTGGGGCCGGACGGATATTGGCCGATGGTGAGAGACAGCAGCAGCCCGGCAAGCCGAGACCAGCGCGCTGAGCGCCGCTACGCCATCAGCGCGCCGATGCCGCACCCACATGCCGCGCGGCAACGCCGGCAGCATCACAGTCCCACCGACATCCAGCGTACCCAGCGCCCGAAAAACCGGCCACCAGATCATCACCACCAGCACCAGAAACACCACATGCCACACGCCGCCGCGCCCGCCGACCGAGCGCAAAAACAAAAGGATCGATGCTCCGAGTACCAGCGGCCGGAAAATCACCGCCAGCGCCATAATGCTCACCGCCGCCACCGCGCCCATCAGCCGCAGCGACAGCAAGTCCACCGCCAGCACCGAGCCAAACAGCAGATGCAGCAGATCAACGCTGTTGTTGCTCAAGCTCACCAGCGTTACCCCAGCGCCAGGCTGCTCAGATCAAAACGCGGCGAAATTGGCGTGCTCTTCACTTCACGGTAAAACGGCTGACCAAGCCGGCCACGGCAGCGCCATCAGAATGCCGGCGGCAAACCGCCCAGCCCATCGCCGGCGGCAGGCTCAGCCCCGCCACCATATAGCCGACGGCGGCGCCCGGCAGCACCGCATGGCTTAAAAGCGTCGCCGATCAGGCTCATGCTGGCGCATCACCAGAACATGCCCACCGGCGCGGTGAAAAGGCCAGAAACACCACCGCCGCCAGCGCGTAGCGCATAAAGGAAAATCTCCGGTAAAGGGTTCTGATAGATTTCGTAGCATAATCGCAATCGGCAACAGGATCGGGCGCCGGCGCGGCGCAACCGTTTTCAGGCTGCCTGTGCGTTTGGCGCGTGTCCGGGCGAAAACGCCGATTATACTGCTCTGCCCGCCGCCGTGCGCCGCCGATCTGCTACAGGAGCAGGGCGGGCAAACCCCGGCAGCTGGCGGCAAACTGCGGCGAAAAACCGTTTTCAGGCTGCCTGATGTCAAAAAGCACAAACAAAAACTCTGACGCTTTTAAAAATTGGCTAACAATCCGCCCCTTGTTCAACCACCCGTAGTAAAAAGCGAGAAAATATGAAAATTATCTTCACCGTCCGCCCTTCTTCTGACTGCGTTTTGTTTCTGGCTGCCTGCGGCGGCACTCCGGCGACACCGAGGCTGCATCCGCTCTCGCATCCGCTCCTGCTGACGCTTCTGTTGCAGCCGTTGATACCGCTGCCGGCGGTTCCGTATGCGAACAGTACGAAAAAGCCTTCAACGACATGCTGCAGACTGCTCCTGAAGCCAGCCGCGAACAGATGAAACAAGCGTTCGAACAAAGCAAGAGCGCCATGGCCAGCTTGTCCGACGACCAACGCAACGCCATGTGCGGAGAGTCTCTGAAAGCACTCAAAGGCGAAGCTCCTGCAGCCGAAACTGCCGAAGAAAAAGCCGAAGAAGCCAAAGAAGCTGCTGAAGAAGCTAAGGAAGCTGCCGAAGGAGCCAAACAGGACGCTAAAGAAGCAGCTGAAGAAGCTAAAGAAGAAGCCAAATAATTACGGCACTTCCGATATTGCAGCCGCCTGCAGCCGCAGGCGGCTTTTCCTATTTACCGTTTCCCGCTGCCAACTTTCAGGCAGCCTGAAACCCACCGCAACGGCAAAACATGAAAGCAGACATTATCGGCGCCACCGGCGCCACCGGCAGAGCCCTGCTGGCGCAGCTTTTGAACGACGAGCGTTTTGACGAAGTGCATATTTTCGTGCGCCGCGCCCCCGATATCCGCCGACGGCAAACTGCAGTCCACACCATCGACTCTTCCCGCCCCCGACACCTGGGCGGACAAACTGCGCGGCGACGTGCTGTTTTTCTTGCGCTAGGCACCACGCTCAAAAGACGCCGGCAGCCAAGAAGCGCAGCGCAAAAATCGACTATCAGGCGGTGCTCGATGCCGCCCGCGCCGCCTGCGCCAACGGCACGCGCACCATGGCGCTGCTCCTCGGCCGCCGGCGCCAATCCGCAGTCGCGCATTTTTCTATTCCCGTCTGAAAGGCGAGCTCGAGCGCGACGTCAGCGCGCTGGATTTCCGCAGCTGCTGGCTTTTCCGTCCGCCGCTGCTGCTGCCTGCCCGACGAGTACGCGCCGGCGAAATCTGGAGCGCGCATCCTGGCTGCGCTCAACGCTCGGCATTTTGCGCAGCCAGCGCCCGCCGCCGGTCGCCGAACTTGCCCGCGCCATGCTGGTGCGCCGCCGTGCAGGCCGCGGGGCAGCCTGAAACATCCGCCGCGTGCTGGCACCGCAGGATATCCGCCAACTGCTGGCGCACAGCCTTAGGGTGTATTGACATTCGGCTTTTTGAAGCGGATTTTTCGTCAGAAAATGGCAGATGCAAGGCAAGCAGAGCTGCGCCGCCCATAGGCGAGTATTTTTAACGCGGCAGATGCTCGTTTTATGGCGGGAAAACCGCCAAAACGCTGATTGTCAACACACCCTAAGGCCAGTGCAGAAAAGCAGCCTGACACGGAAAACCCGCTTTCAGGCTGCTTGTTTCTGTTTACCGGTTTGATTTGCCGGTTTGAAACCTTTGCAAATACCCGGGTTTTGTCTAAACGGCGTCATTCCCGACTGAACGGGAATGACGGCATATATGGCGACTTTCTTCGACTTCCACGCCGGCGGAGCCTGCGCGGCAATGTGTCCGGCCACGCTGCGGTTGTGAGCGAGGGGCGGCTGAGGGCTGCCGATGATGAGGGCGATGCGGGTCGCGGCGTATCCTTTTGGTGTATGGGTAAAAGGCGCGCAGTGTAAGCCCAAACGGCGGTGGGAAAATGGGAAGATTTTTCGTTTGCTTTTTCAGGCTGCCCTGCGCGCCGTGCGCCATGCGCCAAAGAGAAACACCGCCGCGCCAGCCACACCCATGCTAGCCGCCAGACGGCCGCCGTCCAGCGTTTCGCCGAACAACGCCAGCCCCAGCAGCAGCTGGATGGTGGGCGAGAAATATTGCAGGATGCGCCAGCAGCGACAGCGGGATGCGCTTACACCGGCGGCGAACATCAACAGCGGCAGCGTGGTCGCCGCGCCCGAGCCGAAGCAGCACGGCGCTTTGCAGCGGTTCAGGCTGCCAGAGCCGACCAGCGTGCCGTTTGCGTCGCACCACCACAGATAGGCAATGGCAGCGGGCAGCAGCAAAAAGGTTTCAAAGCCAGCCCGGGCAGCCTGCCGATGGGGGAGCGAGTTTGCGGATCAGCGCGTAGCAGCTGAAACTGGCGGCCAGCCAGCAGCGGACACCCACGGCACCCCGCCCCGCCGGCACTGCCAGCCACAGAATGCCCGCCAGCGCGAGCAAAATCGCCAGCCACTGCGTGCGGTTCAGCCGCCTCTTTAGCACGACAAAACCGAGAAACACATTGCACAGCGGGTTGATCAGTAGCCCAGGCTGGCATCGAGCACATGGCGGTTGGTAATCGCCCACAGATACACCAGCCAGTTCGCGCCGATTAGCAGCGAAGATGCGGCAAACACCGCCAGCAGGCGCGGGACGGCGCAGCACCGCCAGCACTTCGCCGCCCTGCCGCCGCCCGAGCAGCACCGCCAGCGCAAACAGCGCCGACCAGGCGACGCGCTGCGCCATCAGCTGCATGGCGGGCATCGATGCCTTCGAGCGGATACCAGTAAAGCGTGGAAACAGCCCCACCCGCATAGCAGCCCAGCGCGCAGCGCAGGCCGCGGCGGCGTTCGGCGGCGGAATCGGAAAGGGCGGTCGCGGCGGCATTTTTCAAAGTGGAAAAAGCGCGGATGGCACGCCTGCGGCAGGCGGGTGGCAAGGCAGCCTAAAAGGGCGGGCAGGGCTTTCAGGCCGCCTTTTGCCGTGAAACAGGCGGCCTGCGTAGCGAAGCTAAAAACCCTCATCCGGCTTTTCAGGCTGCTTTTTATCTGCGCCGCCATTGAATCGGCGGGACAAGCGTGCTAAACCGCGTCTTTTTCGTTTTTCCAATCCTAGGAGCCCTGATATGCCCACCCGCCGCGAATTTATCCTATCCGCCGCCGGCTACCGCCGTATTGCTCACCGTCGAGGGTAGCGCCGCGCTGGCAGCGACGGCAACGCGCCCGAGTCTGCCACCGCCGTTACCCAAATCTCGGCGACGGTATGCGCTTAACTGCCGTGGCCGTGAAATACCGCCGCGAGCTTGCCGCCGCGCCCGATAAAAAGCGCACACAGCGTGGCGGGGCGCACGGTGGAGCGGGTTTACCTAGCTCAAAGCGCCGACGGTGCGCCTGCCGAGCGCGGGCGCTGTAATTGTCCAGCTCAATCCTTATGACGACGGCGCGCTGCCACCGTGAAAAGGCCGCCCCGCCAGCAAGCCTGCCAACGCCGATCCCGCCCAAAAACGGCCCGGGCAAAGCGGGCGACAAAAACGACAGTGCGCCCACGCTCAGCCGTCGCTGCCGAAGTAAACGTCGGCGGTCAAACCGTTCAGACCAGCGCCGTCATCAACCAGTGCTTGATGATTTCGTCCAGCGTGAATACGCCGATAAGCAGACGGCAAACCGTGCGCTACAACCTGTTTGCGCCGAAAAATCTTGAAAAGCGGCAAACGCTATCCGCTGGTGCTGTTTGATGCACGACGCGGGCGTAACCGGCACCATCGTCAAAGCGCCGCTGTATCAGGGCAACGGCGCGACTGCGTGGGCGTCGCCCGAATTTCAGGCGCAGCATCCGTGTTTTGTCATTGCGCCCGAGTTTGACGAAATCATTGTTGACGACACCAGCACCGCGTCGCCCCTATCTGGATGCTACCATCAACCTAATCAATCACTTGCAAAACCAAGCTGCCGATTGACGGCAATCGCCTGTACACCACCGGCCAGTCGGGCGGCGGCACGACGTCCATCGCCATGAACATCAAATATCCCGACTTTTTCGCCGCGTCCTATCTTGTCGCCTGCCAATGGAATCCCGCGCTGCTCACGCCGCAGATGAAAAACGTGAAATGGTGGATTACCGTGTCGCAGGACGATGCCAAAGCCTCATCCGGGCGAAATCGCCATCACCGAAAAACTCGCCGCCTCGTGCCAAAGTCGCCCTCGCCGACGATTGGAACGCGCAATGGCCGGCCGCCGATTTTTCAGGCTGCCTTCGATAAAATCGCCGCGCAAAACGCCAATGTGAATTTCGTTGCCTTTGCCAAAGGCACGGTGTTTAAAACCGCAGCAGAAGCCAATGCCGGCGGCGCGTCGGGGCATACGTCCACTTGGAAATACGCCTACAACATCGCGCCGGTGTTGATTGGATTTTTCGGCAGCGCAAAGGCTGATGCTGCAAAACCAAAAAGCAGCCTGAAAACCCTTATGCAAAAGGGAATATCATGCCAATCAAACTTTTAACTGCCCCATCCTAGTCGCTCTATTGCGTGCTTCGGGTAACAACAAAGCAGCCTGCACTTCGGTTTTCAGGCCGTCTAAAACGAAGTTTCCGAAGGAAGCCGAGTTTCTGCGAAGCTAAAAACAGATACGCCGTATCAACCGCTGTCTTAGCCGGACAGGCGGGCAAAAATATTCCGCCAAGCGGTGCACATGTCTTCGGGGCATTCGCTGTTTTTCGGCAAAAAACCAATATTCGCCATATGGATTGTGAATACTGAATTTCCAGCCTTTATAGCGGAAAGTCCATCCACGTTTCATCTGTAACCAAATCGGGGCGAAAGGCGGTGGGCAGCCCGCCGAAGCGGAGAATCCGCCACATTAGGCACGAGGGCGGGCAGGTTTGCGGCAGTTGCAGGAACAGGCGCGAGCCGTCGGCCATAATGTCGTTTTTAGCACTGGGTTTGTCCATTGCCCCGCTCCTTGGTTTTCAGGCAGCCCCTGCGGCGGGCAGGGTTAGAAATCGGCTTCGTAACCGTGCCCGCGGCTGCCGTAAAACATCAGCCAGCGCGCCAAAGAATAAACGATGTGCAGTTGGCTTTCCAAACTTTCGGGCGCGGCTTCGGGCGCTTCGTATTGGTCTTTCAGATATTCAAGCCGTTCTGCCGCGCGGCGGGGGCAACGGCGGCAATCAGGCGTTGGGCGTAGTCCACGGCTTCTTCGGCCAGATGGTTCGACCATGCTTCATTGAGCAAATCTTCGCCGATCAACTCTTGGCAGTCGGCCAAAAACTGGCCTCGGAATACGTTTTCATCCTGCCCGAAGGCGCGGTATACCGGTACGCTGTCCCGTTCTGGAGCCAGTTCGATGACATAATAGCCCTTGATAATCTTCATAAACTTCGTCAAACGACGGTTTGTCCGGGCTGTCGGCGGCATCGTATTGTTCGCGCAACCAGCATCTGCCGGTGCATCTTTGCCCACTTGCGGCGCGTTGATGGTTTCGTAGCTGGGTATGCCGAGGCCGAACCATTCTTCCAACAGCGCATCATATTGATCGGGCGGAAGATTGTCTGACGTTATCAGGCGGTAAAGTTCGTAAAAGCGTTGTTCTTTGCCTGCTTTTCGGCTTGTTCAACGGGCGCATATCCAATCCCATGGCGTTTTCCTTTCGCGGGTGGGGTTATTAAAGAAGGGGCAGCATCAATGCCCGCTTGGACGGATGAGTTTAAACCGCTGTAAATGCAGGCTGCCTGAAACGCTGAAAAACAGCCCAAAGCAGCCTGCACCGCACTTTATAATGCTACCTGAAACAAGGCAGGCGATGGAAGAAAGTATGGTGTTCTTGAGAAGGTCTGTAGTTTCACAGAAAGCCTGCCTGAAAACAATTTCAACGTGTCCGCCGCAACGGTTCGCGGCACGGGGCGCACCAACGTTGAGGTCTGCCGTATTTGTCGGTCAGAATAATGGCATCAGATGTAAATTTCACATAGTCGCCTTCATCCGTGCGGATAACGTTTCTGAATTTCCCGCGATAAGTAACAACGACTCTACCGTCGCCCTGCGCTTAATAAAGACATGACTGTGTCGCCGTTGGGGTAAATCGTGATGCTTTCCGGAGAGCCGCGTTGTGTCTCATGGATGCTGCTTCCTCCCCAATAACGCGTATTATGACCACACCAGCCCAAAGCCGCCCCGAACACAACATCCTGAACCAAAACGGCTACATCCTAGTCCAAACCCGCGCCCATGCCGAAGCGATCGCCGAAGCCCATATCGCCAACGTGTACGGCAAAGACCGCGCCATCCAGCAAAAAGCCTTTTACCAGTACACGAAACGCAAAGCGCATGGGAAGTTTCGGGCAGCCTGAAACCCAACAGACTGGGCGGCACATTCTTGATTGTGATTAACAAGCAAAACGGCGCAGTTTTGCGGCTTACGCATGGGCGGTAATCATGTAGCACATCGTTTTAATCGGCTATATTTTTGTAACCCTGATGTTTTCCGTTGCCCAATATCCGCAGGGCATTGCGCATCGTGCTGATTTATTTGATTATTTTTGAAAAGCAGCCTGAAAACCGATTTTCGGTTTTCAGGCTGCTTTTTCATGGGCGGCTCAATGCCGCAGGCGGGTTAAACCCTAGCGCACGTCACCAATCAACAACCAGCACGCCAGCCCCGGCAGCAGCGCCAGCACCACCATCACATGCACCGCGGCGCGTACAAAAAGCCCGCAGCGCCGGTTTCCTTTTGCCGGCGCCGGACAGGGCAGTAAACGATGACATAGATCGCCGACAAAGGCGCCGCGCCCAGTGCCGGCATCCAGCCGAACCATCCCCAGATCAGCCCCCGATTAGGGCCCGGGGCTGGCGTTAAAAATAAAAACGGAACGCAATACACCAGCACCGTCATGATGCAGCCAAAAACAGCGCGCCCAGCACAAGCGCAACGATAACGGGCGTTTCGCGCGCATCTCTGGTATCAGAAACAAATTTCACCATTTTTTTCGCTCTTGTTGATTGGCGGCAGCCTGAAACTTTCAGGCTGCTTTTGGGTTGATAAACCGGGTATCAGGCTATCCTTCGTCCAGCGCCTGCAGGCAGCCTCGAAAGCGGCAGCAGCAGGTTTTCGGTCAGGTGTTGGAAAGCATCGCGCGGTGGCGGCTCGTCGCCGTCGCGGCCGTAGAGCAGGCGGCTTTTCGGCGTAGTCGGCTTGGGCAAAGCCCTGATAGCCTTTGTGATAGACGGCGGCGGCTTCGGCGCGGGCGGCGTCCCAGTCGTTTTTTTTCAGCAGGCTGCGGGCGGCGGCGAGATTGAGACGGGGCAGGAAGGGCAGCGGTGCATGCTGACCCTGCCGCAGGCGGCAATCCAGTCGGTAAGGTTGGCGCGGCATCGTCCTGCGCCAGCGGCGGTAGCGCCAGCGGCTGCGGCAGCGTGAGAAAAACGGTGCTGCCGGCGTTGGGGTGGCGGCGCTGTAAATCAGGCAGCGCAGCAGCAGTTCGATTTGGTCGGTGGCGGAGAGTTTGGCGCGGGCGTGGGGGAAGTCGGCCAGCGTGAATATCTGCCCCTGCGGATACAGGCTGCCCAGATGGTAGTTCAGGCTGCCGGCATCGGTAGTCGATGCGCCCGCTTTGCGGGGGCAGGCGGCGGGCGGAAACCAGCGAGCTGTCGAGCATTTTGGCCTGGGCGGCGTAGTCCCTGCCCCACCAAATTGCCGATGGCGCCGGCAGGCAGCTGGCTGCGGGCGCTCAGTTCGGCGGCGGTGTCGGCAAAACCTGCTGCCGGCGGCGGGCGTCGATATAGGGCAGCGGACAGGGTGCGGTGGTCGGCGGCAAAAGGCTCGGCAGACCCGAGTCGCCGCCGATATGGGGCTGCTGCCAGTTGAGCTGCTGCTGCAGCCAGGCGCGGGGGATTGCGCCAGAAGCGCAGGAAACGGTGCTGCTGCAGCGCTTCGCCGTCTTTCAGGCTGGGCTCGCCTGCGCCGTCTTTCAGGCTGCCGATAAAGCGATGCGACGGCTGCTGCGGGTGGTTTAGGGCGTCGGCGTAGTCCCGGCGGGTGCCGCCACGGGGGCTGTTCGCCGAAATAGCGGCGCGAGAAGGGCTGCAGCGGATGGCTGATAATCCATTTTGCGCCAGCTCGAAAGGCTGATGCCGGCCAGGGCGGCGATGCAGTCGGTCAGGCCGTTGAGCAGGGTGGACGGCGCGCGTTCTTCGTCGCTGCGGATGTCGCGGCCAACGCAGGACAAATACAGCATTTGGCGGGCGCTGAGCGGGGTTTCGAGAAACAAACTAGCGGTCGTCATCGCGGCGGGTGCGGTCGCCGGCGCGCGGGCGGCGGCATCAGGTCGAACTCGGCGTCTGGTGCGCGGAAACTCGCCGTCGTTCAGGGGCCGAGCAGGCACAGGACTTTAAAAGGGCAGCGAGCGCATCGGCACCATGCTGCAAAAAGTGATGCCGCCGCGCAGAAAGCCGGCTTCGCTCTGGCCGCCGAGAAAGGGAAAGGTGCAGCACGGCGGTTTGCAGCGACAGGCAGCCTGAAACCGGCTTCTTCGGTTTGTTCCCGCCACGAGCAAGCGCCTCGCTCGAGCTGCTGGGCGGCGGCCAAATCGTCGTCGGCCGGGGCGAACAGGCCGGCGCACAGGTTGCACGCGCCGGCACCATTCGGGCACGGCGGCGGGCGTTTCCATCGCGGCGGGTGTCGGCCAGCAGGCGCAGCAGCGCGGCGAAACGGCCGAGCACTTCCGAGATGGGCGTCGTTGCCCGGCCACGGGCTGACGCTCCCGCCACAGGCCGGCGCCTCGGGCATCAGCCAGCCCAGCGCCAGCCGCTCGATGCCCTGCTGCCAGGTAAACAGGCTGCCCGCGTCGCCGTAGCGGGCGCGCATTTCGCTGTCGCTGCCCCAGCGGATATTGAGACCGGCCACCGTGTCGCAGCAGCGGCAAAATCTTCGCGGCTCAAACCGAAGCGCTCGAGCACAATCGCCGCTTTCCAGCAGCGGCAGCAGTTTCTTTCCGCTTCAAAAACGGCTCTCCAGCAGCGCCAGCGCCGATCTGAGTGCATGCAGCAGCGGTTGGCGGCGCGACAGGTGCACGTCGGACACCGAATAAGGCAGCGGCCGGCCGTCGGCGCTGCCGCCGAACACCGCTTCGATAAAGGGTGAGATAAGTGCTCGATATGCGGCGTGAGCACGGCGATGTCGTAAGGCTGCCAGTCGGGATGTTCCGCCAGCAGCGCCAGCAGGCGGTCTTTCAGAATCTGCAACCGCGCAGCGGGCTGTGGGCGCTGTGATTTCGATGCCGGCATCCGCGCGTGATGCGCGATAACGGCGTCCGTGTCTGCCGCCCAGGCTGTTTTGTCTAACCAGTCCGCGCGGCCGTCCTGCGGCAGAATCTGACTTTGGATGTAAACTGCAAAAGTGTGCAGCAGGCCGGGCGACCGGGCGCTTCGGCGTAGGAGTCGATGCGTCGGCGCCGATATCGGCTTCGGCCAGCGTCGAAAAATCGCGTCTGTTTGCCCAGCGCCGCCAGCAGCGGATGACCCTGCTCCGACAAATCGGCATCCGGCCGCGACAGCACCTGCCCGCCGACACCGTTTTGCCCCAATACAGCCGGCTGGGATTGAGCGCAAACAGATGCACTTTCGCAATGGCGCGCCGCCAGCTGCAAAAGCTGCAGATACACCGGCGCCAGCGACGAAATGCCGAACACCAAGAGCCGCGGCGGCAGCGCGCGCGGCGGTTTTTCCGCCGCCAGCCGCCGCCAGCCGGTGCCTACAAAGCCGCACGGTGCCGCCCTTCGGCCTCGCCGCTGTCGAGACTGCGCCACACTCGGCCTGCCAGGCTGGCTTTCGGGCAGATCCGCAGCGTTTCGCTCCGCTTCCAGGCGGCCAGCCAGTCGGCGCGGTAAACCAGATACTGGTCGAACACATCGGCCAGCTGTCCGCCAGCGCATAACGCGCGCCTCGCCCCGCTGCAGATAAGCGCCCAACGCCCCGCGGGCAGCCTGAAAGCTCGCGTCCGCGGCAAACTGCGGCCGGTCAACAAGGCCAGCAGCCGCCAGCGCATAACTTCCGGCGCAAACGGATCGTTTTCCGGCACTGCGCCGACCTGCTCAGCGCAGCCAACGCCACATCAGCTGTGCCGGCAGCACAAAGCGCATATTGGCGGCAATGCCGGTTTCTGCGGGCAAGATAATGGCTGAGAAAACGGCGCATCCCGTGGCTGGGCACCACAACTTCTTCGGCGGCAAAGGGATCGGGCAGCGGATTTTTGACGGCGCACCGCCGCCAGCAGCGCGGGTAAAGGTCTTCCAGATGGTCGGATTGGTAAAGGTGGAACATGGCGCGGCAGGAAAGGGAGGAAAAGACGGATTATAGCCGCGCTAGGCAGCCTGAAAAGTTTTCAGGCTGCTTTGCTTGGGCTGGTTTGAAAGGCAGCCTGAAAGACGGCGGACAAGTCACACGCCAAAGCGGGGCGGCGCTTGCGGCATCAGCAATAAAAGCAGCCTGAAAACCATTCAAACGGTTTTTCAGGCTGCTTTTTGCCGGTTCGATCTGCGGCGCCATCTGCCACATCCGCCCATGCCCAGACCGAAGCGTTGCAGGTATTTGCGCAGGCGGTCGCTGTCGTTTGGGGTGTTGCGCTTTGAGGCGGGAGGTTGGTAGAGGAAAGCGGCCGGCGGCTGCAAGGTTTTTGTGGCGGCGGTATCTGCGGCGACGGCAGCCAGTTGGAATTCGGTCGAAGCGGTCGATGTCGTCCCAGCTGCGGCCTTTTTGGCTGGAGAATGCGGCGGATGCATGCGGCGGTTTCGTACGCCCTTATTGTCCGCAGGCAGCCTGCAAAGCAGATCGGACGGGTTTTCAGCAGCCTGAAAACGCTGTCGCTCGAGCCGTCCTGCCACTCGCCATTGCAGGCGGGCGATTTCGGCGGCGACGAGTCGCTGCCGATACGGCCTTGGGGGCGAGGGTGGCCAGGCGCATGATGCTGGCGGCGGAGGTCGCGGAAGTTGCCGCGCCAGAGGGCTTGCTCGGAGAGGGCGTGGGCAGGTAGGCGGCGCGGGCTTCTTTGTTGAAGCGGGTGGCGCGGCCGAGTTCTTGTGAGGGCGACGGCGAGCTGGTGGTCGATATTGGCCTCGATGTCTTCGCGGCGCTCGGCCAGGGGCGGGCAGGCGGTGTGCCAGATGCTGATGCGGGCGAGCAGGTCTTCGCGGGAAGGTAGCTGGCGGCGGCTTCGCGGCGCAGGTCGCGGTTGGTGCCGGCGATGAGTTGGAAGCTGCTTTCGCCGCGGTCGCCGCCGACGTGGCAGTAAAGCGTTTTTCTTCGATGGCTTTGAGCAGCATGGCTTGTCTGTCGAGGCCGAGTTCGCCGATTTCGTCGAGAAGAGCAGGCCGCCGTCGGCGGTTTTGAGATAGCCTTCGCAGTTTTTCGGCGGCGCCGGTAGCGCCTTTTCTGTGGCCAAAGAGGCGGAGGCGGCGCCGTCGCCGCGCAGGGATGGCGCAGTTGACATCGACAAAGCCGCCTGAAAGTCTGGCGGCGGGCTTTTTGATTTCGTAGATGCGGCGGGCGAGCATGGATTTGCTGCGCGCCGGTGGGGCCCGAGAGCAGAATGGGGCGGGAGTTGAGGGCGACTTGTTCGATTTCGGCGATCATGCGGGTTGAAGGCGGCGTTGCGGGTGGGCGATGCCGCTTGAGATAGCGCGCACGGCGCTCGTCGCTTTTCGCGGCCAGGCGGCGGGCGACGGCGTCGTAGCGGGCGAGATCGAGGTCGATGATTTCGTGGGCTGAAGTCGCTGCTCCATGCCGTGCCGCTGGCGTTGCGGGCGGTTTGTAGGAGAACGCCGGGGATGCGGCGGCGCTTTCCACCAGCAGAAAACAGGCGGATTTGGGCGACGTGGGTGCCGGTGGTGATGTGGGTAGAAATATTCTTCGCTTCGGTGTCGAAGGGGCAGGCGGCCGCGGTCGTGCAGCTTGGTATAGACTTCGCCGAAACCCAGCTGGCCAGCTCCAGCGGCACGAGATTAACGGCAAGATGCGGCGCGGCTCTGCGCCAAATCGGCGCGAACCAGCCCGGCCAGATTGCGGAATTTTTCGCCGTAAAGAGCTCGAGCTGGCCGAAAACGCTGCGCGGTCTGCTGGTGCAGGGCGAGTACGGCCACTACTTGCCAGCGCCCGCGCCGCGCGGGTTGTCGAGCACGGTACCGAGAAAGCTGATCACGGTGCGGGTTTTGGGGGCGAGATGCGCCCATGGTGCTTTCGCTGCGGATTGGACGGGCAGGCGGATTGTACCCGCAGCGCGGAGCGTGGGGGAGCAGCCTGGAAAGCGGGCAGGAAGGCAGCCTCGAAAACCGACCGAACCGCTTTTCAGGCCGCTCCAATGCCGCCAAATAGTCTTTTACCGCCGCCGCATCGTCCAGCAAAACCGCGCCTGCCGCCGCCATTTCCGGCCCACGCGCGGGCGATGCTGTCCGCAGCGATGCCCTGCACGCGGCACGGTTGACCAGCACCCGCCAGCCGCCCGCCTTTGCTAGTTGCGGCACTGACTCTTTCACGCAGAAATCAGTTGCCAGCCCGCCCACCACCAGCACCTGCGCCCGCACATCGCGCAGCCACTGATCAGCCTCGCACTCAGCCGCCCTGCGTGGTCGTGGTAACACGCGCCGTAGGTGTGCATATCGGGTCCGACGCCTTCCACACGCAAAAATCGTAACCGCGCACATCGGGCAGTCCGTCCAGCAGCTCAAAGCCGCGCGAGACCGACCATCGCGTGTGCCACCCAGCTTTCGGGCGCGTCGGGCAGGTGGGTGGGGCGCAGAATTCGCATGACTCGCGCACAGCCATTGCGCGGCGGGCTGTGCGCGTCTTTGCTGACGGCACGCAAATCGGCCAGCGCGGCTTGGCGTTCAATTCCGCCACAATCTCATCGCTCCAGCGGCACGGGCAATCTCGTCTGGGCGCAAATCGGCGTAAAGGTTTTTGCGGGTCGATATCAATGGCAACAACGGTCATTTTGTTCTCCAAAAACAGCATTTTAGCAGCAGCCTGAAAGCAAAACAGCTTTGCCGCCGTTTCAGGCCGCCTGAAACCGCCAAACAGCCAATTTCACAAGAATTGATTTCCGTCACATCCGACAGGTTTACGATTTGCGCATACTAATAATATAATTAACAAAATTAATAATGATTTTCAATAAAATGTGAATTTCAAGCAATCTGCACTCAAGTTGAAGACGTTTCGCTGTATGGGTTTTCGCGCCCGCGCTGGCTTTTTCAATCTGACGAAAATGAAATGAGGAAAAATAGTCAGCCGTCTCTTATCGCAACTCATAGGCGCCACCGCCCACATCGCGCGAAATCGTGCCCAACCCCTGTTTTCGGCGAGCTGGATCCGCTGGTTGCGCGGCGTTTTGGCTGGATTTGGGCTTTTCGGACGGTATGCCGGTGCAGGTGATTGCGGTCGGTATTTTGCAGCGTTTGCCCGTGCGGCTGGGCAACCAGTCGCAGTTTTCGCTGCGCGGGACGAGGCGCAGAAGGTGACGATGCCATGTGGTTCAGTGCAGCCTGAAAAACGAGGTCTGCCAAAAAGAAAAACCTGCCAACGGTGTTTTCAGGCTGCCTGAATAAGCGAAACGCTGCGGCAAAACCGATTTTTCAGGCTGCCTGAACGGTAAAAACACCAAAACATAAGGAGAAAATATTGATGGAACTCAGCTTTATTTGTGCTGGTCGGCGCGCCCAACTGCGGCAAAACCGTGCTGTTCACTGGGCTGACGGGCGCGCATGCCAAAGTCGCCAATTATCCGGGGTTACGAGACAGGCGCGAGGGCGCGTGTTGGACGACTCTGCGGTGCACATCACTGATTTGCCGGGCACATACAGCCTGCGCACCACCAGCCCTGACGAAGCGGTCGCCCGCGATATGGCGGTGGGCAGCTGGGCATTCCGCCCGATGCGATTATCGCGGTGGCGGATGCGACCAATCTGCGCATGACGCTGCGGATGATTTTGGAACTGAAAAACGCTGAACTCTGCCGATGGTGGTGTCGCTGAATATGAGCGATGTCGCCCGGCAATCGGGGCTTGGCGATTGATGCGGAAAAACTGAGCGAGCTGCTGGGCGTGCTGGTTTTTGGAAACCGTGGCGGTGAGCGCATCGGCATCCATGCGCGCGCGCGAAGCGGTGAAAAGCTGCCGCGCAAGCGCACTCTTCCCGCCAATCCCGCGGTGCGGAGCGCAAGTTGAAGAGCTGGACAGCAACGCGCTGTATCACGAAGTGGAAAATATTCTGAAACAAGTTGTCCGCACCGAAATGACGCTGCCTCGCGTGGCACAAAAAGCTGGACGAAATCGCGCTGCACCCCGTGTGGGCACATGGTGATTCTGTTTGCCATTTTGTTTATAGTGTTCCAGCCGTTTATACTTGGGCGGCGCCCGTAATGGAGCTGATTGAAGGCGCGTTCCGGCCTCGCTGGGCGAATGGGTGGCGCTAGATATGCCCTGAGGGCGTGCTCAACAATTTGATTGTGAACGTAGTATTGCGGGCGGGCAGTGTGCTGGTGTTTCTGCCGCAGATTACCATTCTGTTTGCCTTTATCCTGCTGTTGGAAGACTCGGGCTATCTGCCGCGCGCGTCGTTTTTGCTGGACAACATGATGGCAAAAAGCGGGCTGTCGGGGCGTTCGTTTATCCCGCTGTTGTCCAGCTTCGCCTGCGCCGTGCCCGCCGTGATGTCCGCCCGCACCATCCACGACCCGCGCGAGCGGCTGGTAACCATCGCCATCGCGCCGATGCTCACCTGCTCCGCCCGATTGCCCGTGTATGCGCTGATTATCGCCGCGATTATTCCCGACCGCACCGTCGGCGGCGTCTTCAACCTGCAAGGGCTGACCCTGTTTGCCCTGTATGTGCTGGGCATCGCCTCCGCCGCGCTGGTCGCCTACATCATGAAACTGCTGGCGCGGCGGCAGGGCAGCGCAGCAGTTCCCCCGCTGATGGAACTGCCCACCTTCCGCACCCCCAATTTCAAAACACATACCACCAGCCTGTGGGATCGCGTGAAAGCGTTTTTAAAACGCGCCGGTACGATTATTTTCGCCGTGTCCGTGGTGTTGTGGGCGCTCGTTAGCTGGCCCGCCGCCCCCGAAGGCGCGACCGGCGCAGCGATTGATTACAGCCTGGCCGGCACCATCGGACACCTTTATCCAGCCCCTGTTCGCCCCCGCTGGGTTTCACTTGGGAAATGTGCATCGCCATGATTCCCGGCATCGCCGCCCGCGAAGTGGTCGTCGCCGCACTGGGTACCGTGTACGCCGTCGGCGGCTCGGAAGACGAAATCGCCAACGCGCTGATTCCCATCATGCACAACCGCTGGGGCTGCCCACCGCCTTCGCCTTCCTCGCGTGGTACATCTACGCCCCGATGTGCGCCGCCACCCTTGCCGTGATCAAACGCGAAACCAAATCGCTCAAAACCACGCTGCTGATTACTGGCTATCTGTTCGCGCTGGCGTATCTTGCCGCCTTTGTCGTTTACCAAATCACTTCAAGGATTTTTCTGATGGCTCAATATATTATTGTCGGGCTGATTATTGCAGGCCTCGGTGTTTTACCTGCTGAAAAAATACCTGTTCAAACCGAAAGCGAAAAAGGCGGATGGCTGTGCGCCGTCGTCTAATTGCGGGAAATGCGGCGGGTGCGGGTGAGTAGGCTTTACTTCGTAGAAGTTTGTAAACGCACTTTCAGGCTGCCTTTCAATGTAAGGCAGCCTGAAAGCGGGAATGTCAGTTTTAGTGCAGCCCGCATCCTGAATGGTTTGGCGTTTTTGGAAATTGAAAAAGGCAGCCTGAAAAGCGTATCGGCTGTTTTCAGGCTGCTTCAGCCATCCACACTCGCCGCTACCAGCCGCACCACCAGCGGCCGCACCGCCAGCAGGCTGGCGAAGGCGACCGGCCAGGTAATTAGATAGGCTTTGGCGAGGCGCAGCGCATAGCCCGCGTCCAGACCGGTGTTCAGCGCGACCAGCACGCCGCTGACGATTAGCTACCCATGATTGCCGAGGCGTAAAAAGGAAAAGAGCACGCCTGCGTATTTCTTTTGGCAGTTTTGTCGACAGTTTTTCTCTCGGATATGGATAAAACGGCAGTTTAATCCGTGCGCTAAGCGGGTAAAATACGAAAAATATCCGTATTCGATAATTAACGGACATTAGGCAGCCTGAAAAACCCGCAAATGGTTTTCAGGCTGCCCAAGCAAGGAAAACGCCGCCATGACCGACTGGGACGACCTGCACCATTTCGCCGTTCGTAGAGAAAGAAACCCTGACCGCTGCCGCCGAAGCGCTTGGCGTGCGCACAGCACTCGTCTCGCGTCGCATCGCGCGGTTGGAAGCGACGCTTGGCCTGCGTCTGTTTGACCGCATCGGTCGCCGTTACCTGTTAAGCGAAGACGGCGCGCGCATTTATGCGCAAGCGCAGGAAATTGCCGTCGGCATGAATACCCTGCTGCGCACTGCGCGCGAGCAGCGCGAGGAAATGGCGGAAGTCGTCATTTCCGCGCCGCCGCTGGTTGCCAAAGGGCTGCTGATGCCGCATTTTGCCGCCTTCGCCCGTCGCCATGCCAACATCCGCCCTCGTTCTGCAAAAGCGAGGCACAAATCAGCAATCTGCACGCGCGCCAGGCGGACATCGCGCTGCGCACCGTCCGCCCGACGCAAAACGACCTGGTCGTCCGTCGCCTGCGCCCCATCCGTTACCGCTTCTACGCCCGCGCCGCTTACCTGAAAAACCGCCCGCGTGCCGAGCAGGCCTTTCTCTGCCTGAACATCGCCGGCACGCACGGCCTGTGGCAGGCAGAACAACTCGCCGGGCGCAGAATTATCCTCGCCTGCAACGATTTCGACCTCATCAAAGCGGGCATCACCGCCGAAGCCGGCATCGGCCTTTTGCCCGATTTTTACGTTCGCCCTGAAGACGGCTTCGTGCAAGTCGGGCTGGGCAACACAACGGAAAAAAAGAAGAATTCGCCGCCGATATCTCATCTGGTGATGCATCGAAGACCTGCGTTGCTCGGCAAAATCCGCGCGGTGGCGGACTTTTTAGGCGAGGTGTTGGCGAATAAGCAGCCTGAAAAGCGGAATCTGGCTTTCAAACGGCCTTGGCTGGTGTTGATGCAGCCTGAAAGATGGGTGAACAAGATTTCTGCGTGAAAGCGGCAGAACAGCAAAAAGCAGCCTGAAAACCGGTTATCGGGGTTTTCAGGCTGCTTTTTGATACTTGCGGGCGGGCGTTTATTCCCCACTCAATCGTAGCGGGCGGTTTGCCGCTGACGTCGTACACCACGCGGTTGATGCCTTTGACTTCGTTGATGATGCGGTTGGACACGCGGCCGAGCAGGGAGTAGGGCAGCTCGGCCCAGTGGGCGGTCATGAAGTCGCTGGTAATCACGGCGCGCAGGGCGACGACGTAATCGTAGGTGCGGCCGTCGCCCATCACGCCGACGGATTTTACCGGCAGGAATACGGCAAAGGCCTGGCTGGTGAGGTCGTACCCGCGAAGTGCCGTTGTCGTCGGTGGTGTTGCGCAGCTCTTGGATGAAGATGTCGTCGGCCTGGCGCAGGAGGTCGGCATATTCTTTTCACTTCACCCAAGATGCGCACGCCGAGGCCGCCGAAGGTGGCGGTACACCATTTCGCGCGGCAGGGCCGAGGGCGACGCCCAGTTCGCGCACTTCGTCTTTAAACAGAGCGCAGCGGCCTCGAGCAGCTTTGAGTTTTACGTTTTTCGGGCAGGCCGCCGACGTTGTGGTGCGACCTGATGGCGTGGGCTTTGTTGGTTTTCGCGCCCGCGCTTTCGATTACGTCGGGTAATCGTGCCTGCGCCAGCCATTTGGCGCTGGTGAGTTTTTTCTCTGTATCAAATACTTTTTATGAACTCGGCGCCGATAATTTTGCGTTTGCGCTCGGGGTCGGTAACGCCGGCGAGTTTGTCGAGAAACCGTTTTTCCGCATCGACATGAATTACGCGCACGCCCAAGTTGCGGGCAAACATGTCCATCACCATTTGGCCTTCGTTTTGGCGCAGCAGGCCGTGATCGACAAACACGCAGGTGAGCTGGTCGCCGATGGCGCGGTGAATCAGCGCGGCGGCCACGGAGGAATCGACGCCGCCCGACAAGCCCAAAATCACTTCGTCGCCGCCGACCTGCTCGCGGATTTTGGCCACGGCTTCGTCGATGTAGTTGGGCATCGTCCAGCTTGGTTTGGCATCGCAAATGTCCAGCACAGCGGTTGAGCAGGGCGCGGCCTTGCTTGGTGTGGGTCACTTCGGGGTGGAACTGATGCCGTAAAACTGCTTTTGGCGGCGTGTTCCATCATGGCGATGGGGCAGGAGGGGTGTCGCCGATGATGCTGAAGCCGTCGGGCAATTTGGAGACTTTGTCGCCGTGGCTCATCCATACGTCGAGCGTGTTGGGTTGGCCGTCTGAAATGCCGCGCGTCAGTTCGCTGTCGATGGTTTTCACTCTGGGCGTAGCTGAATTCGCGCTGGTTGCCCCGGCTCGACGTCGCCGCCCAGGTGGTAGGCCATAAACTGCATGCCGTAGCAGATGCCGAGCACGGGAATGCCCAAATCGAAAATGCCGGTGTCGGCCTGATAGTCGGAGTCGTACACGGAATTGGGGCCGCCGGAGGATAATGCCTTTCGGATTAAAGGTTTTGATGGCTTCAAGCGGCATATCGTAGGGATGCAGCTCGCAGTAAACATGGGCTTCGCGCACGCGGCGGGCGATAAGCTGGGTAACTTGCGAACCAAAGTCGAGAATAAGGATTTTGTCTTGGGTCATGGCGGTTTTGGATATATAGGAGGTGTGGGAAAGGTAAATTTTGTGGCGGCTGTTGTTAAAAATGACACAGCGCAAGATTAAGCGGACGCAAATTTTAACATGTTTCTGCAAAGTAGCTTTGAGGATGGCTTTACGAATTAAAAGTGAAAGATAAAGCTGAAGTAATTTTTTCTTTTTATTTTTAAATAATCATAAATTTGATTGATATTTTTTTGAATTTGGGGTAACGGGCTAAGCACTTTTGCTGAAGAGTCTGGGTTTGTGGAAATCAGATACTGGATATCAGTATTTTTGGTTTGCGGCAAACTTTACTAAAAATTTTTCGGAGTCATATAATTAACGGCACTATCGGGCAGTTCTTAAGACAAGCTGGAAACGGTGATTTGCCCCAAAATACAACCCGATAATCTGTGATGTTGTGCGGTATGTTCCGCAAAAAGTTTTGTTATTTAAGGAGCTTAAGAACGAATTACGATAAAATCGTGACTGAAATGCTGAATGTGGACGGTGCTATCGCCGCTGCGGTTGTGGGATTACGGCAGCGGTATGCTGCTGGCTGGTGGCGGTTCTGCTGCCATCGATTTGGAAAATCGCTGCTGCAGGTAATACTGAAGTTATGCGTGCCAAAATGAAAACTATGGGTATGCTCGGTCTGAAAGACAGCATTGAAGATATGCTGCTGACTTTGGGTAAACAGTACCACCTGCTGCGTCCGCTGTCCAAAACACGAAGGTTTGTTCCTGTACTCTGTGCTGGATCGCTCCAAATCCAACTTTACTGGCTCGTCGTTCTTTGCTGATGCCGAACGTCATTTGGATGCTGCATACATCGCATATCGTTAAAACAAACCGGAAAGGATGCTTCCTTTCCGGTTTGTTTTTCAGGCTGCCTGAAACACATTATTGGTGAGTAAATTTACTTTGGGTGGTTTGGTTTGTCAGATACGAAAATCCTTGTCCGCTGCCGCGCTTTGGGCATATAATGCGCGTCTTTCGGAATGTAGCGCAGTCTGGTAGCGCACTTCGTTCGGGACGAAGGGGTCGGAGGTTCGAATCCTCCATTCCGACCACATTTTTCAGGCAGCCTTGGGGCTGCCTGAATGCTTTTTCGCGGTGCCGTCGGCGTGGGTTCGTTTGCCCGAACCTGCATCCGACTGTTTGTCCGCACGTATTCTGGCGGGCGCGCTAAGGCAGCCTGAAAACGGTTTGCCGCCGCGCTGTCCGTCGAAACCTTATTGAAACAAGCCTATGTTTACTCCCAAATACCAACTGAACGACCGGCAGATGGCCGTGCTGCTGGCTTCGCTGGTGGCGGTGATGCCGTTTTCGGTCGATGCCTATCTGCCCTCCACGCTTGATATTGCCAAGGCGCTGGGCGCGCAGACCCACGATATCGAACGCAGCCTCAGCGCTTTTATGCTCGGCGTGGCCATCGGCCAGCTTTCCGGCGGCTCGCTGTCGGATATTAAAGGGCGGCGCAATATCGCCCTGAAGGGGCTGCTGGTTTATGTGGTCAGCAGCTTGGCGCTGGTGTTTTGTGCAGACTGCCGACCAGCTTTTGCTGTTGCGGCTGGTGCAGGCTTTGGGGGCGGGCATGGCTTCGGTGGTGGTGGGCGCGGTGGTGCGCGATAACTACCGCGGCAACCAGGCGGCGCAGATGTTCGCGCTGATCGGCATCATTATGATGGCGGCGCCGATGCTGGCGCCGCAGCTGGGCGCGTTGTTGAACAAAATCGGCGGCTGGCGTTCGGTATTCGCGTTTTTGTTTGTGTACGGTTCTGCCGTTGCCGCGGCGCTGTATGCCTTTTTGCCGCAGCACAAGCAGCCCTGAAAAACTGAAGGCGGCGCATTTGCGCGAAGTGGGTGGGCGCTACCGCCATATCGTCGGCTGCGCGCCGGCGATGGGGGTGATGTTTTTCAGGCTGCCTCGTTTGCTTCGATGCTGGTGTTTTCTCAGCGAATCGCCGGCGGTGTATATGGAATTTTACGGCTTGAGTTCCACCCAGTATGCGCTGGTGTTCGCCTGCAATATTTTTACCATGATGTGCTTTAACCGCATCACCGCCTGGCGGCTCAGGCGCGGCAGCCATCCGCACAATATTCTGAATTTCGGCATCGCCCCGCAGCTGGCGGCCAACGGCGGCATGCGCTGGCGACGCTGCTGACTGGTGGCCATCCGCCGCTGGCGCTGCTGGTGCTGTTTGTGATGGTGTCGGTGGGCACCCAGGGTTTTGTTACCGCCAACACCCAGGCGCTGTTTATGGGTTATTTCAAACCCGAAATCGGCGGCGGCGCCAGCTCGCTGCTGTCGTCTTTTCAGTCGCTGGTGGCTGCCTGCGCCGGCTTTGCCGCCAGCAAGCTGCACAACGGCACGCCCTATGTGATGGCCGGCATGATGCTGGCGATGACGGTTGGCGGTTTCGCCCTATTGAGCCTGTTGACGCCGAAGCAGCCTGAAAACAAGGCAGCCTGAAAAGTAAAAAACACGGTCCGAAAGGTAATTTAGCGTTAAGCCCGCCGCCTTTGCGCGGCGTTTGGGCTATATTCCGCGCTTTCAGGCTGCCTTGTCGGGCTGCCTTTGAACAACCGTTTCAGTAAAGGAAATCCAAATGCGTGTATTCAAAAGCATGACCGTCGCCGCCACCATCACCGCCCTCGGCCTGAGCGGCTGTATTACCGATCCGAGTACCGGCCAGCAGCACATGAGCAAAACCGCCATGTACGGCCTGGGCGGCGCGGTAACCTGCGGCATCATCGGCGCCATCAGCCACGGCGGCAAAGGCGCGCGCAACTCCGCGCTGGCCTGCGGTGCCATCGGTGCCGGCGTCGGCGGTTATATGGACTACCAAGAGAAAAAACTGCGCGAGCAGCTGGCCAACACCGGCGTGGAAGTGGAACGCAAGGGCAACCAGATCAAGCTGACCATGCCCGAAAACGTAACCTTCGCCACCGGCAGCTACGCGCTGTCGCCGCGCGCCCAGTCTTCGCTGTCTGAAGCCGCCAAAACGCTGGCCACTTATGTCGATACCAACATTTCCATCATCGGCCACACCGACAGCACCGGCAACGACGCCATCAACAACCCGCTGTCGCGCAACCGCGCCCAGTCGGTTGCCGACTATCTGAACTGCCAGGGCGTTGCCGCCAACCGCATGAGCGTGTCCGGCCAAGGCTCGCGCCAGCCGATTGCCAGCAACAACACCGACGAAGGCCGTGCGCAAAACCGCCGCGTCGAAACCTGATTACCCTCAACCAGCAGGGCTGCCGCTGCCGCCCGCTAAACTTGCTTTCCCTTTGCCGCAGGCAGCCTGAAAACTCCGTTTGATCGTTTCAGGCTGCCTGCAGCATTGGGTGCAGGCGAATTTATAACCATAAACGCTTTACAACGGAGCACAAGCATGAACGCACCCTCCGCCGAATCCCGGCCGTTTCCGCCGGCCGCCGCACCGCAGGACGACAGCGAACACGCCGCCGGTCTGCTGAAAATCCTTTCCCATCCCGGAGCGCCTGCAGCTTGCGCCTGCTGCGCGAGAGCGAGCGCAGTCTCGACGAAAATGACCGCGCTCACCGGTCTGAGCGTCGGCACGGTATCTAAACATCTGAGCCGGATGCGCCGCTTCGGCATGGTGGATTTTGTCCGCTACCACAGCGTGCTGCTCTACCGGCTGACTTCCGAACCCGCCTGCCGCGTGCTCGACGCCCTTTATCCGCCGCCCGCCGCCTGCGCCTGCCGGCAGCCTGAAAGCGAAAAGCGCCGCGCGCATCGTCCGCAACAAGAGTCGAAAAAACATGAAAATCGCCACTTGGAACGTCAATTCCCTCAATGTGCGCCTGCCGCAGGTCAGCGACTGGCTGGCCGCGCACCAGCCCGACATTCTCGCCCTGCAGGAGCTTAAGCTCGACCAGGACAAATACCCCGCCGCCGTGTTCCGCATGAGCGGCTGGCACACCGAATGGAGCGGCCAGAAAACCTATAACGGCGTTGCCCTGATCAGCCGCCATCCGCTCGAAGATGCTGCCGTCGGCCTGCCCGCGCTGCCCGACGACCCGCAGCGGCGCGTGATTGCCGCCACCGCCGCCGGCGTGCGCGTGATCAACGTTTACTGCGTCAACGGCGAAGCGCTCGACAGCGAAAAATTCGCCTACAAACGCCGCTGGTTTGCCGCGCTCACCGAGTTTGTGCGCGCAGAGCTGGCGCGCTATCCCGAATTGGTGCTGCTGGGCGACTTCAACATCGCCCCCTGCCGACCAAGACGTGTACGCGCCGGAAAAATGGCGCGAAAAATTCTGTGCAGCAGCGAAGAGCGCCACGGTTCGCCGCGCTGCTCGAATTGGGATTAGCGACGGCCTGCGCCACATCCACCCCGAAGGCGCCCATTACACCTGGTGGGACTACCGCGGCGCGATGTTCCAGCGCAACCAGGGCTGCGCATCGACCACATTCTCGTGAGCGCGGCGATGAAAGAAAAACTGCGCCAAGTGGCGGTGGATCAGGACGCCCGCGCCCAAGAGCGCCCCAGCGACCACGCCCCGTTTACGCCGAATTCGCCTGATTCCGGCGCACAAAAAGCAGCCTGAAACGGCAAAAAACGCTTTTCAGGCTGCCTGAAAACCGCCGTCCAAGCGATGCCGCGCTTATCAAAGGGCGCCGCTTTTTGTTATGATGCCCGCCGGATCACTTCAGGAATTGCAACCATGAAAAAATACACCCTGCTTGCTTTTGGCCGCCGCGCCGCTTTGCCGCCGGCTGCTCGGAAAAGCCCCCCGTTGACGAAAACCGCCAAGCTCAACTGCACCCATCCCGCGCTGGCCGAAGACGTGCAGTCCGGCCTGATCAAAACCATCAAAGGCGAAGGCGAAAACTTCGTGCGCAACGACGCGCGCGAATTTGTTTCCGGCGAAAAACTCGATGCCGCCGTTTCCGGCCTGGTGGTGACGGTAAACGACCCCCGCCCCGACACCAGCGCCACCGGCTGTACCGCCCAAGTGAGCATCGCTATTCCCGAAGCCACTTTCCGCTTGGCGCAAACCAACGCGCCGCTGCTGCAAAAGCGACGACCCCGCCGCCATCATCAACCGCCGCATCCAAGGCGGCACCGCCAGCTTCCAGGGCTTGGCGCTGTCTTTCCCCATCCGCTACAGCGTGTCGGTGGACGGCAGCCAGCAGGCCGCGTTTACCTATAACGACAGCAGCCTGAACGACGGCGCCCACCTGCTTGCCACCGTGCTGTTGCCCGCCGGCGTGAAAGACCTGCTCAAAATCGACGGCAAAACGGTCAAACGCGAAGACGCGCTGCGCCGTCTGGCCAACGCTGAGCCCGAAACCGCGTCCGAACCCGAAGCCAAGCCGGTAAAACCGCTGGAAAATCCGGATCCGATTGCCGACGTGCTGGAGAAAAAACAAGAGCAGGCCGCGGAAAAACCGGAAGACAAACCCGCTCCACCGCCGGCCAAAGCCGAAAACCCTCGTCCGCCAAAGAAGCCGAAGCGCTCAGCCCCGAAGAGCCGGAAAGCCGCATCAGCCAGGGCGAAATCGACCAAGCCCGCCGCGCCCACGCATCCGCCGGCCAGTCGCTCAAATCGGCATGGAAAAACATCGATCCCGCCGTGCAGCAGAGCCTGGTGGACGAACAGCGCGAATGGGAAAGCAAGAAAAACCGCAACTGCGCCAAAGCCGCCGCCAAAGGCGGTAGTACCGCCGAAAGCCAGTATCTGGGCATGCAGTGCGACACCCGCATGACCAAAGAACGCATCGAATACCTGCGCGGCTACAGCATCCAGTAAAACGCTGTTTGACGGCAAAAAGCAGCCTGAAAAGTTTTCAGGCTGCTTTTGTTTGGGAAAGTGCCTGCGGGATATTGGCGGATTGGCGGTGATGGGCGCGGCAGCCTGAAAATTTTGCTTTTAAGTCCCAACCGGCCGTCTGCCGATGCCGTCAGCCGTCACCGAAAGCAGCCTGAAAATTCCGCGCCGGCCGTGCCGGAATGTTGCGCTGAATGTGCCGCCGCCGGCGATTTTGCGCGCCCCTGCCGTCAGCGCGCCGCGGCTTGGTACAATGCCGCCCGTTTTGCTTCCCTGTTTCCGTTTGCGGTTTTCAGGGCAGCCTGAAAGCCGCGTTGCCGTTTTGGTGTTTTTATGTCCGACATTCTGCAGAAAATCCCTTGCCACCAAAGCCCAGGAAGTGGTCGCCGCCCGTGCTGCGCTGCCTTTGAACGAAATCAAAGCCCGCGCCGCCGATGCCGCGGCGCCGCGCGATTTTTGTTGCCGCCATCCGTGCCAAACACGCCGCCAAGCTGCCTGCCGTCATTGCCGAAATCAAAAAGGCCAGCCCGTCTAAAGGGCTGATACGGCCGGACTTTCGCCCCGCCGACCATGCCCGCGATTATGAAGCTGCCGGCGCGGCCTGTTTGTCGGTGCTGACCGACGAGCAGTATTTCAGGGTTCGCCCGACTATCTGCGCGATGCGCGCACCGCGGTGTCGCTGCCGGTGCTGCGCAAGGATTTTATGATCGACGAGTACCAGATTTACCAGGCGCGCGCCTGGGGGGCGGATGCGGTGCTGCTGATTGCCGCGGCGCTGGATGAAGACACCCTGCGCCGTTTGGAAGACGTCGCGCATGAAGCGGGCATGGCGGTGCTGCTGGAGTTGCACGAAGAAGCCGAGCTGGAAAAATGCCGCCGCCTGAACACGCCGCTGCGCGGGGTGAACAACCGCAACCTGCGCACTTTTGAAGTCAGCCTTGAGCAGACGCTGCGCCTGCTGCCCGCGCTTTCCGGCCATATTGTCGTAACCGAAAGCGGCATCCGCAGCAAGGTCGATGTGGACTTTATGCGCGGCCACGGCGTTGAGACTTTCCTAATCGGCGAGAGCCTTATGCGCGCCGACGACATTGAAGCCGCTGTGCGCGCGCTGTTTTAAACCCGCAAGGCAGCCTGAAAGATGAAAAACGTTTGCGCCGCTCGTGCTCTGCGCTCTGCTGCTGGCTGCCTGCGGCGGCAAGTGAAAAAGCCGCCAAGCAGAATGCTGCTTCGGCAGCGGCAGCTTTCCGCCGCATCGTCCACCGCCGCCGACGAGATTCTCAACAGCGCGCAGCACGAAGACATCCTGACTTTGGACAAACACGCCGAAGCCGATGTCGATGCCGGTTTCGCGCCGCTCGCCGAAGGGCAGCCTGAAAGCGCGTCCGGTTTTTCAGGCTGCTTCCGACGGCGCTCGAGCCGCCGCTGCCGCCGGCCTGCGAAGCGCACTATCGCCGCGTGGAAAAATGTTTTTGCCGCGCAGGCGCTCGATGCCGAAGCGCTGCTGAAATGAACCGTGAAGCCCGCGCCGATGCCGCTTTACGACCACACCGATGCCGCCGCCTGCCAGGCACTCGACCGCAGTTTCGATGCGGTGGCGCAGACTTTGGGCTGCTACTAGCCGCCAAACCGTTTTGCTTGTTTGCTTGTCCGCCGGCCTTTCAGGCTGCCTTTTCCCGTTTACCACCCGTTTTCAGGCTGCCCTCAAGCCGGCCTGCCGCAACCAGGGAGACCCCATGAAAATATCCGCCCATCTGGAAAAACGCTATGCCCGCGAGCAGCTTTCCGCCGGTGCCGCCCAAAGGCTGGCGCAGGAAATCGCCTTCGGCCCTATAGTGTTCCAAGTATCGCGGCTGATGGTGAAATTCGGCATACTCGAGCACCTGAACAACAGCGAAAACGGCATGACGCTTAACGAAACCGCCCAAGCCGCCGGCCTTAGCCGCTACGCCGCCCTAAGTGCTGCTCGAAGCCTCGCTTTCCATCGGCACCGTACTCTTGCGCGACGGCCGTTTTACATCAGCAAAGCCGGTTATTTCCGCTGCGCGACAAAATGGCGCGGGTGAATATGGATTTTGTCCACGAGATTTGCTACCAGGGCATGTTCGACTTGGAAGCCGCCCTGCTCGAAGGCCGCTCCCGCCGGTCTGAAAGCGCTGGGCGAATGGCCGACCATCTACGAAGGCCTCTGCAACTCGAACCCGAAGCTCGCCGCAGCTGGCTGGCCTTTGACCACTATTATTCCGACAACGCTTTCGACGAAGCGCTGAAAGTGGTGTTTTCCCCGCCCGATCAAACGCCTGCTCGACGTGGGTGGCAACACCGGCCGCTGGGCGCTGCGCTGCGTGGCGCACCATCCCGAAGTCGAAATCACCATTATGGATCTGCCGCAGCAGCTCGCCCTGATGCGCGAAGCCGTGGCCGGCAAGCCCGGCGCCGAACGCATCCACGGCCACCCCCGCCAACCTGCTCGACGACAACACCGTTTTTCCGCAGGGCTTTGACGCGGTGTGGATGAGCCAGTTTCTCGACTGCTTCTCCGAAGACGAAGTTACCGCCATTCTCCGCCGCGCCCGCGAAGCGCCTCAATCCCGACGGCACGCTCTACATCATGGAACCCCTTTTGGGACCGCCAGCAGTACGAAACCGCCGCCTACACCCTCACCCAAACCAGCGTTTATTTCACCGCGATGGCCAACGGCAACAGCAAAATCTACCATTCCCGCCGACATGCTGCGCTGCGCCGAAAATGCCGGTCTGACCATCGAGAAAATCGACGACGGCATCGGAGTCGGCCACAGCATCGTCCACTGCCGCAGGGTAGGGTGTTGAACTGTTTTGTTTTTCAGGCTGCCTTGGGTTTCAGGCAGCCTGAAAACTATTGACGGCAGGATAGGTTGCCGTTTGCGCTGCTTCACGCAGCCAAGCGCCGGCGCGGATAGCGGTAAGAGGCGCATAACCAATGCCCGTCTGGCAGAAAAGCAGCCTGAAAACCGAAAAACCGGTTTTTCAGGCTGCTTTTACGTTTCGGACTAATGCGCTTCAATAAACGCTTTCACTGCGTCTTCGGAAACCAGCGCGGTGCAGAGGGCGGATTTGTCGATGCGTTTGGCTAAGCCGGCCAGCACCTTTGCCCGGGCCGCATTCGGCCGATTCGGTGATGTCTTCGCGCACCAGCGTTTCCACCGTTTCCGTCCAGCGCACGGGGCGGTAGAGCTGGCGAACCAGCGCGTCTTTTGATTTGCGCGGGATCGGTGTAGGCGGCAACGTCCACATTGTTGATCACGCGGATTTCAGGCTGCCGCACTTCGACCGACTGCAGGGCTTTGGGCGAGTTTGTCGGCGGCCGGTTTCATCAGGCTGCAATGCGAGGGCACGGGACACCGGCAGCGGCAGGGCGCGTTTGGCGCCGGCAGCTTTTGGCCGCGTCCATCGCGCGGCCGACGGCGGCGGTTTCGCCGGCAATCACTACCTGGCCGGGCGAGTTGAAGTTCACGGCTTCGACCACGCCGCCCTGTGCGGATTCGGCGCAGATGCGGCGCACGGTGTCGTCGTCCAAGCCCAGCACGGCGGCCATCGCGCCTTCGCCCTGCGGCACGGCGGACTGCATCAGCTCGGCGCGCAGGCGCACCAGTTTGACGGCGTCGGCAAATTTCAGGCTGCCTGCGGCCACCAGCGCGCTATATTCGCCCAGGCTGTGCCCGGCCACGGCGGCGGCGCTTTGCCGCCGGCTTCGAGGTAGGCGCGCCAGGTGGCGATGCCTGCGGCCAGCATCAGCGGCTGGGTGTTGACGGTTTGGCCGATGAGTTCGGCGTCGCTGCCGTTCATCATCGCCCCACAGGTCTTGACCGAGGGCGGCGGAGGCTTCGTCGAATGTGGCTCTGACGGCGGGGACGTTGTCGAATCCAGCCATCATGTTCAGGCTCTGCGAGCCCTGGCCGGGGAAGAAAAAGGCGAAAGACATGGGGTTTCTGTGATTGCGTCGGACAGAAATAGGCTGCCGGCAGCGGCAGTCGATGTGTTATTCTATATGAAAATTCCGTTTCAGGCTGCCTGAGGCGGGTTTGCCGCTTTAACCGCCATTTGAGGAGAGTGTTAGGAATTTCCCTGCGCCAGTGCCCGCCAGCCGCCTGCGCCGTATGCGCCGCGACGATTTTTCCCGCCGTCTGATGCGCGAAAACGTGCTGACGGCCGCCGATCTGATTTATCCGGTGTTTGTATTGGAAGGCGAAGGGCGCGAGCAGGAAGTGCCGTCGATGCCAGGCGTGAGGCGGCAGAGTCTGGACAAACTGCTGAAAAACCGCCGAAGAAGCGCTGAAACTGGGCATCCCGATGCTGGCGCTGTTTCCGGTGGTTACCCAAAACAAAACCGCCGACGCGGCCGAAGCCTACAATCCCGACGGTCTGGTGCAGACGGCGGTGCGCGCGCTGCGCCGCGAGTTGCCCGAACTGGGCGTGATGACCGACGTGGCGCTCGACCCCTACACCCTGAGCGGGCAGGACGGCCTGACCGACGATAGCGGCTATGTGCTGAACGACGAAACGGTGGAAGTGCTGATCAAACAGGCTCTAAGCCACGCCGAAGCCGGCGCGCAAGTGGTGGCGCCGTCGGACATGATGGACGGGCGCATCGGCGCCATCCGCGAAGCGCTGGAAGAAGCCGGCCACATCCACACCCGCATCATGGCCTATTCGGCCAAATACGCATCGGCCTTTTACGGGCCGTTCCGCGACGCGGTGGGCAGCAGCGGCAACCTGGGCAAGTCGGGCAAGGAAAGCTACCAGATGGATCCGGCCAACAGCGACGAGGCGCTGCACGAAGTGGCGCTCGACATTCAGGAAGGCGCGGACATGGTGATGGTCAAACCCGGCCTGCCGTATCTGGACGTGGTGCGGCGCGTGAAAGACACCTTCGGCGTGCCGACCTACGCCTCATCAGGTCTCCGGCGAATACGCGATGATTCAGGCTGCCGTGCAAAACGGCTGGCTGGACGCCGACAAAGTGGTTCTGGAAAGCCTGCTCGCCTTTAAACGCGCAGGGGCGGACGGCATTCTGACTTATTTCGCCATCGACGCCGCCCACCGCCTGCAGGCAGCCTGAAAACGGGCAGTTGTGCAAAATCCGCCGCCGTTATTTCCATAATCCGCATCCCGCGAGAACAGCATGAACATAACCGTATTGGGCACCGGCGCATGGGGCAGCGCATTGGCCATCCATTTTGCCTTGCACGGCCACCGTGTCGCCATGTGGTCGCACAATGCCGAACACGCCCGCGCCATGCAGAAAATCCGCGAAAACCAGCGCTATCTGCCCGGTTTCAGGCTGCCTGAAAACCTGAGCGTGCACGCCGATATCGGCGAAGCGCTGGAGGGTAGCGAACTGGTGCTGGCGGTTACCCCGTCGTCGGCCTGCGCGGCAGCATCGAGCTGCTCAAGCAGCACGGCGGCGGCCGCCTGCCGATACTCACCGCCTGCAAGGGTTTTGAATTGGACAGCGGTCGGCTGACCTTTGAAGTCGTCAAAGAAGTGTTGCCCGATAACGACAAAATCGGCGTGCTTTCCGGCCCCAGTTTCGCGCAGGAATTGGCCAAACAATTGCCCTGCGCCGTGTCTCGGCTTCGGAAAACTTCGAGTGGGTCAAAACGCTGGCCGCCGAACTGAACACCAATGTGATGCGCCCTGTATGCCAACGACGACGTAATCGGCGTGGCGGTGGGCGGCGCGGTGAAAAACGTGATGGCCATCGCCACCGGCCTGTGCGACGGTTTGGACTGCGGCCTGAACGCCCGTGCCGCGCTGGTTACCCGCGGCTGGCGGAAATCACCCGCCTGGCCGTTGCCATGGGCGCGCAGCAAAAACCATGATGGGGCTGGCCGGCATGGGCGACTTGATTCTGACCTGCACCGGCGCACTTTCGCGCAACCGCAAAGTCGGTCTCCGGCCTGGCCGAAGGCAAAAGCCTGCACCAGGTGCTCAAGGAGATCGGCCACGTTGCCGAGGGTGTGCCGACCATCGAAGAAGTCCACAACGCCGCCTACCGCCATCAGATCGAAATGCCGATTACCGCCATGCTCTACCAGCTGGTGCGCAACGAATTGTCGGTAAGCGATGCCGTCAGCCGCCTGATGCAGCGCGAACCAACAAGCGAATAAAACCGTATTTCCCTTTTCAGGCAGCCTGAAAACCCTTTTTCCCCAACCTGCGGCGAGAACGATATGAATCCGTCCCTGACAAAACTAGAAGACAAACTGCACGAACTGGTACAACGGCTGCGGCATCTGAACGGCGAAAACCGCCGTTTGAATGAAGAGCTGGCGCTCGCGTGAAGAATACGTCCGCCAGAGCCGCTTGCTGGAAGAAGCCGAGCGCAGCAAAGAAGCCGAAAGCGCCCGCGTCAGCCTGTTGGTGCACGCCGAAAAAGCCAGGAAGAACTCAGCAGCAAAATCCAGTATCAGGAGCAGCAGATCCAACTGCTGGAAAAAAAGAACGCCTGAATCTGCGCGACCAAATCGCCTTTCTGCAAACCACCGTGCAAAAACAAAGAACGCGAGTGGGAAAGAGCGGCTGACCGAAGCCGAAACCGAGGCTGGAAGGCAAAGAGCGGCTGCTGGAGCAGTACCGCGAAGAGAGCAACGCCCAGGGCGGGAAGCGCAAAACGTGCGCCAAGAGCTGCTGTCGGAGCAGGACAAAAGCGCCAAACTCGAGCAGCAGCTGGCCGAGCAGCAGGATTCTGCTGAAAATTGCCCGCAGCGATTTGTCGCAAAGCAACAGCGAAATCGAAGCGCTCGAGCAGGAAAATTCAAAAGCGGCCAAAGCAGCCTGAACGAAAAAGAAAGCCACTTTGCCCGCCAACTTTCCGAGCGCCAGCAGGAGTTCGACCGCCGCATGGCCGAAGAAGCCAAGCGCTTCAGCGAAGAATACGCGCTGCTGGGCAAGCAGCACGAAAACAGTTTGAAAGTCTGAAGCAGGCACAGCTTGAAGAAATCGCCGATTTGAAAGAATCGTGGCTGAACGAAAAAGCCAGTTCCAAGAGCAGATTCTCAAACTGAACAGCCAAAACCAGCAATACCGCAGCCTGCTGCTGCAAGCGCGCAGGAAATCCGCCGCCTGCTGTCGCGTCTGCCGCAGCCTGAAAACGATCCCGCCAGTGAGGAAACCGCATGAGCATCGAACAAATCAGCGTCGATATCCTGAACCGCCAGTTCACCATCGGCACCCCGGAAAGCGAACGCGGCACGCTCTTGAAGCTGTCGAACTGCTGAACCAGAAAATCCACGCCATCCAAAGCAGCGGCCGCAATATGGAAACCGAGAAAATCGTGATCATGGCCGCACTCAACCTGACCCACGACCCGCTCAAACGTGCCGATGAAAACGGACGCCAGCAGCAATTGTCAGAACGCGAGTTCGAGCGTAGAATAAAAACCCTTGAAGACTTTTGCGATCAGGCGCTTTCCGAAAGCAAAGCAGCCTGAAACCAGTTTCCCTGCGGTGTTTGCAAAGGCATATATTCCTTTGAACCAATAAAGTTTGCTTGGGTTGCCGGGAGTCGTAGCAGGTGCGCGCGTTCCTATCGGAATGTACCCGAAGTTACCCGAGGCAGCCACCTTGTTGACAAGGTTCAAGCGGACTCAGCCCGAGCGGCATTCGCGGGGTTCCCCGCCAACCGGCTATCCGTATTTGAGGACGGCCGGTTTTTTGTGTCTGCACAGTGCCGAAAAACGCTTTCAGGCTGCCCGGGCGCATTGACAGGACGCCCGCAAACACCTACAATCCGCGGTTTCTATAAATAGATTTGGACCAATCCCCATGAAAACCTTTTTCAGCGAAAACCGCACGAAGTGCAACGCGAATGGTTTGTCGTTGACGCTACTGACAAAGTGCTCGGCCGCCTGGCTGCCGAAATTGCCAGCCGTCTGCGCGGCAAACACAAAACCCGAATACACTCCCCACGTTGATACCGGCGACTGACATCATCGTCGTAAACGCCGAAAAATGCGCGTAACCGGCAACAAGGAAACCGACAAAGTTTACTACCGCCACACCGGCTTCCCCTGGCGGCATCTACGAGCGCACTTTTCCGCGAAATGCAAAACCAGTTTCCCGGTCGCGCTTTGGAAAAAGCCGTAAAAGGCATGCTGCCCAAAGGCCCGCTGGGTTACGCCATGATCAAAAACTGAAAGTCTATGCCGGTGCCGAACACCAGCATGCCGCCCAACAACCCAAAGTTTTGGAAATTTAAGGGACACGACAATATGAACGGAAAATACTACTACGGCACCGGCCGACGCAAAGTTCAGTTGCCCGCGTGTTCCCGCAAAAAGGCAGCGGCCAGATTATTGTTAACGGCCGTCCGGTAGACGAATTTTTTCTCCCGCGAAACCAGCCGCATGGTGGTTCGCCAGCCTTTGGTTCTGACCGAAAACGTTGAAGCGTTCGACATCAAAGTAAACGTTATCGGCGGCGGTGAAACCGGCCAGTCCGGCGCCATCCGCCACGGCATTACCCAGTGCGCTGATCGATTACGATGCTGCGTTGAAAACCTGCGCTGTCCCAAGCCGGCTTCGTTACCCGCGATGCCCGTGAAGTGGAACGTAAAAAGCCCGGTCTACGCAAAGCACGCCGTGCCAAACAGTTTTCCAAACGTTAATCGGACGTTTTCAAAAAACCGGATTCATTGCGAATCCGGTTTGTTTTTCAGGCTGCTTTGCCCCGTATGGACGATATTGCGGAATGGCGGTTCCTTGGGTGTGAGAATATCCGCTGGTGATTAAAATGCTCACAAGGCGCCAACAAATCTGCTGTGCTTTCCTTCCATTCGGATATTTCTCACCCAAGCACCGCTTCGCCAGCCGCATGCCGGCACCCAGAGCGCAAACAAAAAGCGCTGCAACCCGATGATGCCGGATCACAGCGCTCCCCCAAGCAGTGATTTTTCAGGCTGCCTGCCATTCAGGCAGCCTGAAACCGATTAGCGGCGGGTGCGGACTTGGCTGCCGATAACGCCGCCGAGTGCTGCACCGCCAAGTGTGGAACCGGTGTCGCCGCCGATCACATTGCCGGCCACGCCGCCGAGTGCGGCGCCGACTGCGGTATTGCGCGTTGCTGTTGGGTCATACTGCCGGCACAGCCGCCGAGTGCGGCAAACAGACTCGCCATCAAAAAGGGTTTTTAGACATAGTTTTTCATATCATGCCCATTTCGGTTGCGGGAAAACGGCTTCAGTATGGCATATCATGTGTGAATGTTGTATTTGTCGCGTGAAAATTGTTTAAAGTTTGGAAAAAGCAAACGGGGTTTTATTCTTTTCTTTATTTATTGTTGTTTGCGTGCATTTGGGTTAAAAACGTTGTTTTTGCGGAGCTGGTTTTGTTTGCGGCAGTTTGCTTTGAAGGCCGCTTAAAGCGGCAGACGGCGGGCTTTCCCGTTTCCATCGTCGCTTTAATCCTTTCTGACCCGTAAAAACGTGGCAAAGCGCGGCGTGCCTTTCTGGGTAAAACCGCGGTGGCGGTAGGTGATAACGCTGCCGACGGGTGGCGGGTTGTCGCGGTCGGCATCTTTGAAACCGCTGCCGATGCGAAATTCGCCGTGCTGGTTTTTGCAGCTGACGGCGCGGAGTTTGCCCGCGTATTTTGCCTTTGCCTTCGTGATGGCGAGTAACGGTGCATCTCGGCGTCGTATTGGCTTTTCAGTTTCAACAGATTGCTGCTGCGCCCGCCGTGGTAAGGCGTATTTGGGTTGCGCAGCATCACGCCTTCGCCGCCTTTTGGCTTCGATTTCTTTCAAAAACGCCCTGCACCTGCGCCTGATTGCGTACCGGTGTTTGCGCGATTACGTTAATCGGTGCTTGGGGTGCTGTTTCAACCAGCCTGAAAGCACAGCCAGCCGCTGGTAGAGATTGCCTTGCGCTTTGGGAACGTCGAAAAACGTGCAGGCGGATGTTTTTCAATCGCCGTTTTGCGTGTGCACGGCGGCAGAAATCTGCTCGAACTGACCGCGGCTGCTGTAGAGTTCGCCGTCCAGCGGGTAGGGGCGGAAAATGGGCGGTATAACCGGGCGGCGGCTGGAAGGCATTGCCCTGGCGGCTGATCAGGCGTTTGCCGTCCCAATAGGCGCGCACGCCATCGAGTTTTTCGCTCATTGCCCAGCCGTTTACGTCTTGCCTTTGAATTCCTGTGCCAGCAGCAAATCGGGCGCAGCGCTGCAAACGGCGGCGGCACAGCTAAGGGCAGTAAAAACAGAATTTTCATTGGAAACCCGCCTTTCGGTTTTTCAGGCTGCCTGCGTGTAGCGGCAGCCGAATGTGGAAAATGCAATGGCGGGGTTTGTGTGGGGCAGCCTGAAAGCGTCCGGTTGCCGGTTGCGGCTGCTTATTATGGTGATGGCGGCTTGGTATGCCGTTTTTGAATGGATGCTTTGGCTTTTTCAGGCTGCCTTTTGGGTTTTAGGCAGCCTGAAAAGGTAGGGACAACGGTTTTCATGCTGGAGAAAGTGTTGCACTGCTCGATGTCGCCGGTTTGCAGGCCGCGCTGCAGCCATTGTTTGCGCTGGGCGGATGTGCCGTGGGTGTAGGTGTGCGGCACGGTGTAGCCTTGCGCGCGCTCCTGCAGGTGGTCGTCGCCGACGGCGTGGGCGGCGTTGAAGGCTTCTTCGATGTCGCCGCTTTCAAACAGGCCGTCTTTCTCGGCATAGTGCGCCCACACGCCGGCATAGCAGTCGGCCTGCAGTTCGAGCTGCACGGAAAGCTGGTTGGCCTGCTTCTGATCCATGTTTTGCTGGGCGCGGTGAACCTTTTGGATGGTGCCGAGCAGGGTTTGCACGTGGTGGCCGACTTCATGCGCCAGCACATAGGCAAAAGCCGCATCGCCGCTGGCGCCCAGCCTCGTTGGTCATGGTGTTGTAGAAGGAAAGGTCGATATAGAGTTTTTGGTCGCCCGGGCAGTAAAACGGGCCCGGCGCTGATTGGCCGGTGCCGCAGGCGGTGGCGATGCGGTTGCGGTAGAGCGTGAGTTTGGGCGCCTGGTATTGGCGCCGATTTTGCGGAAATAGGCTTCCCACACTTTTTCGGTGTCGCGCAGCACCACCGAGCTGAACTGCACCAGCTGTTTTTCTTGGGCGCTTTCTTGCAGCGGCGCGGCCTGTTGCTGTTGCGAGCCGAGCGAAAGGCCGCTGTCGTTGGCAACCAGCCCGCTTAGATCGACGCCGAAATAGGCGCCCACCAGCACCACGATGATGCCGGCCAGTCCGCCGAATCCCCTGCCGCCACCGCCGCCGCCGGACGAACCGCGACGGTCTTCGATATTGCTGCTGCCTTCCCGGCCTTGCCAACGCATAGATTGTTCCTTTCGTGTTTGTTTGTGTGTGCGTACGGCCGCCGTCAGCAGGCAGCCTGAAAGCGGCGAATATAGCAAAGAAACGGCAGAAATCCTATGCTTTGCGGCATGCGGATGGTGCGGAAGGCGTGTTTTTTTGCGCCAAACGGCGGTTGGCGGTTTTAGCTTCGCAACTCTGCTTCGCTACGCAGGCTACTTTGGTCTGGCGCCAGACGATGCGGCAAATGGCAGCGCCGCCTTCCACGGTATATGTATGGAAGGCGGCGCCGGTATTTCAGGCTGCCTGAACGGGCAGGCAGCCTGAAAAAGTGCGTTTTAGTAGAGTTCGCGGTACAGGTCGTTCAACCATTTTTCCGCTTCGGGGCCGGTGTAGGCTTGCTGAATTGGTCGAGCAGGTGGATGCGCTGGCCGTTGCCTGCGTCTTCCAATGCCACAAACATCTGCGGCGCCTGTTCTGCCGGTTTTTCCTGCTGTTTGTTTTTGCCGAAACCGAACACACGGCTGAGCAGGCCGGGTTTGGCTTGGACGGTTTGGCTCTCTGCCGGCGCGGGGCGGACGACGAACATGCCGCGCTCGCTGACAACACTGCTGCACGGTCAGACCGACGCGGTCGAGTGCGGAAGCGATGCGGTTCACATTGCGCTCGGCGCTGCCGTACACCAGCACGGTGTTGCCTTCGCGCTTGGCGAACTGGCTGCCCTGCTGGGTTTGTTTTTGCGCGCTCAGCTGCTGGGCAACGGTGGCTTCGTCCACGCCCAGATACTGCATGAAGCGGGCGAGCAGCGCGGCTTCAAGATTGGGATCGCTGGCGCGCGGCCGCCATACGGTCTGCTCTTTTTTGCGGTCGGTATAGACTTCTTCCAAGCCTTTGTGGGTGAAGAAAATGTCCAGGCCGCCGTTTTCGTTGTGTTCGACGCGGATCAGGAATTTGTCGCGCTCGCTGGTGGTGTAGCTGTTGCCCAGGCCGATTTTGTCGAACAGCTTGCGCAGACCCTGGTTCGGCAGCTTGGCGCGGTTTTCCGCCCAGTCGGTTTCCATCAGGCCGGCTTTGGGCTCTTCGGAATAGATGGTAAAGCCGCTTTCCTGCCAGAAGGCGCGCAGCAGCGGCCAGATTTGGGCGGCAGTTTTGCCTTTGACGGCCAGCCAGCGCTGGTTGCCGCGCCGTTCGATGCGGGCGTTTTCCACTTTGGTCAGCACGCGGCTGTCGGCGGGTGCCGCTCGGACAGGGCGTCGGGATTGGCGCGTACGCCGGCGGGCAGCGAGTAGAGATCGCCGTTGCGCGGATCGTTCAGATCGGGCGGAATCTCAAGGCTGACGATTTTTGTTGGTGCTTTGGTAATCGAGTTTGTCGTTCGCCTTTTTCGACGAACAGGCGCCCAAGGCCAGTACGGCCAGCGCCAAAACGGTGATTTTGGTGTAATTCATAAGAAGCTTCCCTTTGGTGTGAAACTGCTCAAATCAAAACCGGCCGCGCTTAAGGCAGCCTCGAACTTTTTGCTGGCCGGTGGGGGTGAGCGGCAGCATCGGCAGGCGGATGTGGGCGGCGCAGATGCCCATTTTTCCAGCGCCCATTTGGGGGCGGCGGGGCTGGGTTCGCAGAACATGGCGCCGTAAAGCGGCATCAGTTTGTCGTTCAGCGCGCGCGCGGCGACGCTGTCGCCGTTGATGGCACTGCGGCACATCTGCGAAAAATCTTGGGTGCGACGTTGGCGGCGACGGTAATCACGCCGTGGCCGCCGCACAGTAAGAAGGGTAGGGCGGTGCCGTCGTCGCCGGGAACATCACGGCGAAAATCCTGCGGGACGGTTTTAAAGAGCTCGAGCGCGCGCTCGACATTGCCGCTGGCTTCTTTCACGCCGACGATATTGGGAATTTCGGCCAGGCGCAGGATGGTGTCGTTGTTCATATCGACCACGGTGCGGCCGGGAACGTTGTAAACAATCATCGGAATCGCGCTGGCTTCGGCGATGGTGCGGAAGTGGCGGTAGATGCCTTCCTGCGACGGGCGGTTGTAATAGGGAACGACGGACAGGGTGTAATCGGCGCCGATGCGTTCGGCTTCCTGCGACAGCGCAATGGCTTCGCGGGTGTTGTTGGCGCCGGTGCCGGCGATTACCGGAATGCGGCTGGCGGCGTGTTTGACGGTGGCTTTGACCACGGCCAGATGTTCGTCCACCGAAAGCGTGGCCGATTCGCCGGTGGTGCCGACGGCGACAATGGCGTCGGTGCCGTTGGCGATATGCCAGTCTATTACAGCGCGCAGGCGGTCGAAATCGACGCTGCCGTCTTCGTGCATGGGCGTAATCAGGGCGACAAAGGCTGCCTGTAAGCATGGTGTAACCTTTTACTTGAAGTAGTGGTGCAAAACGCTTGGCGTTTGCAGCCGCGCACGGCGGCGGCAAAACGGGCGCGATTGTAGCTTACTTTTGCCATCTGTTGCACAACCGCACTTGCGCGCAAGCCTTTCAGGCTGCCTGCCAACGGCTTTCAGGCAGCCTGAAGGCAGATTTCTGCCGCAAATTGTGTAAAGTAATGTAAATAAAATTGCGCGCAAAAAGTCCGTTTAACAACAAGCAGCAATCACTATCAAAAGCACTGATTTTGATTTTTATGGAATCTGCCAAAGAAAAACGCATCCTATTTGTGCTTGCGGAGATGCTTATCTTTGATAATTGTTTGTATTTTAATGTGAATTTTGCGCTTTCGCCATCGCTATAATCCGCCCGTTTTCACAACACACTTTAAGTAAAGGAAAAATTATGCAAGGCGATAAAGCAGTCATCGACTATATGAACTTTTTGCTGGCCGGCGAACTGGCTGCCCGCGATCAATATTTCATCCACTCCCGCATGTATGCCGAATGGGGTTACAGCAAACTGTTCGACCGCATCGGTCATGAAATGGAAGACGAAACCCTGCACGCGGAAAACTTCATCCGCCGCATCCTGATGCTGGGCGGCACCCCGCAGATGGTTCCCGCTGCCGTTAATGTCGGCAAAACCGTGCCTGAGATGCTGCAGCTTGACTGAACACCGAATACGAAGTTCAGGCCAACCTGAAAAAAGGCATCAAACTGTGCGAAGAAAAGCAGGATTATGTTACCCGCCAGATGCTGATCGACCAGCTCAAAGACACCGAAGAAGCCCACGCCCACTGGCTCGAACAGCAGTTGCGCCTGATCAAACTGGTCGGCGAGCAAAACTACCTGCAAAGCCAGCTGTAAGCTGCACGGCCAAAAGAAGGAGACCTTTATGCGAGGCAACCGCGACGTTATCCGTCAGCTGAATAAAAATCTCGGCCTGCTGCTGGTAACCATCAACCAGTATTTTCTGCACGCACGCATCCTGAAAAACTGGGGTTTTCGAAGATTTGGGCAAAAATTTCTACAAACAGTCCATCGTAGAAATGAAAGCCGCCGGCGAAATCATCGAACGCATCCTGCTGCTGGAAGAGCCTGCCCAATCTGCAAGAGCTGGGCAAGCTGCTGATCGGTGAAAAATACCGAAGAAATCATCAGCTGCGATTTGGCCAAAGAGCGCGAAAAACACGCCGCATTGGTGAAGCCATTGCTGTGTGCGAAGAGCAGCAGGGACTATGTCAGCCGCCAGCTTCTGGAAAAACAGAAAGGCGAAAACGAAGAACGTATCGACTGGCTGACTACCCAGCGGGGAGCAGATCGAGAGCATCGACCTGCAAAACTACCTGCAAAGCGGGGCGCAAAAGGACCAACACAAACCACCACTAAAATACACTACCAAAAAGTCCTAATAAAAACAGGGGCGGACAAGGCGGCAGCAATGCAGCTGTAGCCGCCCCGAATAATTACTGAAGGGTGCGCCTGCATAGCGCGGGATTTTCAGGCTGCCTTCCCATTTTCAGGAAGGCAGCCTCGAAAAACATGGGGCGGCGCATTGTTTGGCAAACGGCGGCGTTTCCATCCTTATTTAAAGAATCGGGCAGAGAAAAAGCAGCCTGAAAACGCAGGCTGCTTCTGGTTGGATGGGCGGTATGTCAGCCCTGCAGCGCTGGGGGCGGCATGCGTTTCGGCGGCAGGGCTTCGAACATGCACTAGTAACGCCCATGTCAGAGGCAGCTCTGAAACGGGTTTGGCGCGATGCGGATTATTTGCCGCGCATCGGCAAAAAGTCGATCGTTGTTTTTGGTCATCTTTTACTTTGTGCTAGCAGAATTTCCGCCGATCGTCCATCGGTGCAGCACTTTTGCGCAGCCCATGCTGCGCCGTTCTTTGAAACCAGCACTCTTCGCGGCGGTGTGCCCGGAGCGGTTGATGTTGATGGCGAGGGAACATGCGTTCCGCCAGGACGGCGGTCGGATGCTAGTTCCCATATTGCCGTGCCTCGAACTCTTCAAAATCACGTCGTCCATGCGCGGCTGCCGGTATCAATGATGCCGGTGGCGATAATGGTGAGCGAGCCGCCTTCTTCACGTTACGCGCGGCGCCGAAAAAGCGTTTCGGCGGTGCACGCGCTATGAGCATCGACGCTGCGTGCCGGAGTGACGCATTGAGCGCCAGGCGGGTAATCGAATCGAGCAGAATCACCACGTCTTTTTGTGTTCGACCATGCGCCTGGGCTTTTTCGATCACCATTTCGACACCTGACATGTCGCTGCGCCGGCTCGTCAAACGTGGAGGCGACCACTTCGCCGCGCACCGAGCGGGTCATCTCGGTTACTTCTTCCGGCCGCTCGTCAATCAGCAGCACAATCAGTTCGACATCGGGATAATTGGCGGTAATCGCGGGCAATGTTTTTGCAGCATTACGGTTTTGCCGGTTGGGCGGGGCGACCAGCAGCGCGCGCTGGCCGAGGCCGACGGGGGAAATCAAATCGATAATGCGGCCGGTGATGTTTTCTTCGGACTTGGTGTCGCGCTCCAGCTTGAGCTGGCGGTTGGGGAACAAGGGCGTGAGGTTTTCAAACATCACCTTGTGGCGGCAGGCTTCGGGGTGGTCGCCGTTGATGCTGTCCAGCCGCACCAGCGCGAAATAGCGCGCTGTCGTTTTTCGGCACGCGCACCGTGCCTTCGATGGTGTCGCCGGTGCAGGTTGAAGCCCGGTTTCGGTTGGGCGAAACGCAGATATCGTCAGGGCAGGCCAGATAGGAGTAACCGAGCTGCGCAGAAAGCCGTAGCCGTCGGGCAGGATTTCCAGCGTGCCGGAGCAGGAAAAGTCGGTGCCTTCCTGCATCATCTGGCGGACGATGGCAAACACCAAATCCTGTTTGCGCAGGCGGTTGCCGTTTTCGATGCCGTTTTGTTCGGCCAGTTCTAAAAGTTTGCTGATATGTTGGGTTTGTAGTTCGAAACAGCGCATGGTTTGCATGATGGGCAATGGTTGCAGGCAGCCTGAAAAATTTCGGCTGCGGCTGGGAGTGGGAAATCGGATAATCGGGGATTGGAAAGGACGGATATAAAGAGAGTTTGACTTGCGCCGCAACGGGCGCGCGGTGAACGAGACGGGCGCGGATTCTAGTTAGCGGCGCCGGCGCTGCTCAGAAGGGTGCGGAGGATTTTCCAGGCTGCTGCGTCAAATCAAACGGCAGGCAGCCTGAAAGAGAGGGCGGTTTACAGCGCGGCGTTGATAAAGGCTTCAAGCTGGGCTTGGGCCATGGCGCCGACTTTTGGTGGAAACGTTTTTGCCGTCTTTCAAACATCATCAGCGTGGGGATGCCGCGCACGCCGAAACGGGCGGGGTTTCCTGGTTTTCGTCGATATTGATTTTGACGATTTTCACTTTGCCTTCCATCTCGGCGGCCAGTTGGTCAAGCAGCGGGCCGACCATGCGGCAGGGGCCGCACCATGGCGCCCAGAAGTCGAGCAGCACGGGCAGGGGAGACTGGAGAACGTCGGCATCAAAAGCGGCGTCGGTAGTGTGGATGACTTGATTGCTCATTTTGGGTTCCTTCTATAAAGGTGGTAAAAAGTTTTCAGGCTGCTTTTAAAGGCAGCGGATACGGCTTCAGGCTGCCGTTGCGCGGCATTTGCGCCCTGGCTATCATCGCTCGCCCTGCAGCCTGAAGATTCAGACGGCGGCAGGTCGTTTTATTTCAACCCGTTTCAAAAATTAAGGAGCTTATCCGATGAAAAGTTTTGGCAGCACACTGGCAATTTTGGGCATTCTGGCAATCGTGCTGGATTTTGTGAATATGGTGCCGAAAGTTTTGGCTTGGATCTACTCTTGGGGCGACGGCGTGGCCTGGGGCATTAAGATCGGTCTGATTGTCGTCGGCGGCCTATTGTGGCTGCTGGGTGGCGACGAGTCCGATGCTGCGGCTGAAGCTGACGACTAATATAAAGCGCCTCAATGTAGAATTCAAGCAAAGCGGCGGATTATAGTTTTTGCTATGGGCAGCATCGTCCACACCGGACAAAAAGCCTTGTGATCGCGCTCGACTCTGCTTCAGGCAGCCTGAAAACCCACTTTCAGGCTGCCTGAATCTTGTGCGATAATCGCCGCCGCATTTTCAACAGTGACAAGCATTCCTGCAACCGAAAGAACATTATGGCAGAAAGAAACCCCTTACCAGAGCGAAGCCCTGCAGGCGGCTTTGGAGCAGATTGAAAAGAATTTCGGCAAAGGCGCCATCATTAAAATGGACGGCAGCAACCAGCAGGAAAACCTGCAGGTGATTTCCACCGGTCGCTGGGCTGGACTTGGCGCTGGGCGTCGGCGGTCTGCCGCGCGGCCGTATTGTCGAAATCTTCGGCCCGGAGTCTTCCGGTAAAACCACCCTGTGTTTGGAAACCATCGCCCAATGCCAAAAAGACGGCGGCATCTGCGCTTTATCGACGCCGAGCATGCGTTTTCGATCCGGTTTATGCCCGCGCTTTGGGTGTGAACGTCGAGCAGCTTTATCTGTCGCAGCCCGATACCGGCGAACAGGCGCTGGAAATCTGCGATACGCTGGTGCAGCAGCGGCGGCGTTGATATGGTGGTTATCGACTCGGTGGCAGCGCTGGTGCCTAAAGCCGAAATCGAAGGCGATATGGGCGACAGCCACGTCGGCCTGCAGGCGCGTCTGATGAGCCAGGCGCTGCGCAAGCTCACCGGCCACATCAAAAAAACCAATACGCTGGTGATTTTCATCAACCAAATCCGCATGAAAATCGGCGTCATGTTCGGCAGCCCCGAGACTACCGCCCGGCGGTAATGCCTTGAAATTCTACGCTTCCGTCCGCTTGGGATATCCGCAGCACCCAGATTAAAAAAGGCGACGACAGCCCCATCGGCAAAGAAACCAAAGTCAAAGTGATTAAAAACAAAGTCGCGCCGCCCTTCCGCCATGCCGAATTCGACATTCTCTACGGCGAAGGCATCAGCTGGGAAGGCGAGCTGATCGAGCTGGGTACTAATCTGAAAATCATCAACAAATCGGGCGCCTGGTACAGCTACAACGGCGATTGGTCAGGGCAAAAGACAATACCCGCGTCTGGCTGAAAGAAAACCCCGCCGTTGCCGCCGAAATCGAAGCCAAAATCCGCGAAGCCGCCGGCATTCAGGTAGCAGATTACCGAAGGCCAGCTGGACGAAACCGACGGCGAGCAACCGGAAGAGTAATTCCAGCAAAAACCGATTATGTTAAAAATCCCTTGTTTTTGGCGGGGATTTTTATTTATAGCAAGGTTTTATGCTTTCAGGCCGCCTGAAACGAGGCGATTGTGTGGATTATGGTCTTTATCAGTTAATTCGTGTAAAAAGACGGCACGATTTATTTGGCTGAAAACACGGATTTATAGCCCGATTTAAATTGGTGAGTAAATTAAATAATGTTTAAAACAACAGTAAATTCAATGCTGGCGAAAAATGTCAGAAATCGACAAAAACGTTTGCTGGCGGTTAGGTTGTGTAACATCCGCTTCAAGTTTCTTGAGTGCGTGAGCCAGTGCTCATGATTCAATTGCTTCTTGTTTTCTTCATCTCTCTGCCGCTTTAAGCGTTTCGGGCGTTGATTCTTATCCGCCGAAAACGTGCCTGCATGCCGCGCGACTGCTCGATAAAGGCGATTAAAATACGTACGTCGATAAATGCAGCCTGAAAGCCGAAATGAACCCTTTGATGACCGATTACCCGCTGAAAAACCGATCCCAAACCCGTGATTGTCGCTTTTGGATTTTGCCGGCGAGCAGGATACGCTGGCTTTGTCCGCCGTCTCGATCCTGCGCTATGCCGCCTGAAGGTGGGCAAGAGCTGTTTACCGCCACCGGCCGCAGCCCCTGGCTGAAAAACTGGTCAATCAGGGCTTTGACGTTTTTCTCGATTTGAAATACCACGATATTCCCAATACCGTTGCCCAAGCGTGCAAAGTGGCGGCGCAGATGGGCGTGTGGCTGGTGGACATGCACGCCGGCGGCGGACGGCGGATGATGGAAGCCGCCGCAAATGCCGTGGCCAATTTCAGCCGGCGCCCGCAGCTGCTCGGCGCAACCGTGCTGACTAGCATGACTGAAGAAGACCTGCGCGAGCTCGGTTTTTGATCTGGAGTGCGCCGCAGCTGGTGGAAAAATGGGCGGCGCTGGCGCAAAGCTCCGGCATGGACGGCGTGGTGTGTTCCGCCCAAGAGGCCGCCCTGCTGCGGCAGAAGCTGGGGCAGGATTTTCTGCTGGTTACGCCCGGCATCCGCTTGGACACCGCCGCCAACCAAGACGACCAGCGACGGATTATGACGCCTGAGCAGGCGCTGGCGGCCGGTTCGAGCTATCTCGGTGATGGGGCGACCGGTTACCCAGGCCGCCGATCCGTTGCCGTGTTGCGCGCGGTCAATGAAAGCGCGCGCCGTTTGAACAGCGATGAAGCGCAATAGATTCCGGGGCGGCAAACGGCTTTCTGGCAGCCTGAAAAGCGGGCAGGGCGGTTTGCCGTTTTGCCAAAACCCCATTCAAACCGCAGGCGGCCGAGTTTTTCAGGCTGCCTTTTGCTAGCTGGCGCCGCGCACGGTTGCTGCATACTGGCGCCGTTTGTCTTTGCCCTTTTTCGCCGCGCACTGCGGCGCTATCAATTACCACTAACCGATAAGGACTGTTGTATGCTGAACCAAGATCTCCCCAGCGCATCGCGCTGGTTACCGGCGCATCGCGCGGCATCCGCCGCGATTGCCGACACGCTCTCCATAGCCGGCGCCACCGTTATCGGCACCGCCACTTCGAAAAAGGGCGCTGCCGCCATCGGTGAGCGTCTCGCCCAGTGGGGCGGCTACGGCCGCGTACTCGACATCAACGCCGAAAACAGCGTGGAAGAGCTGATTGACGGGCATCGAGCAGGAGTTCGGCAAACCCGACATTCTGGTCAACAACGCCGGCATCACCCGCGACAACCTGCTGATGCGCATGAAAGAAGAAGAGTGGGACGACATTATGCAGACCAACCTGAAATCCGTGTTCCGCGCCAGCAAAGCCGTGTTGCGCGGCATGATGAAGCAGCGCAGCGGCCGCATCATCAGTATCACTTCCGTGGTCGGCGCGATGGGCAATGCCGGCCAGAGCAATTACGCCGCCGCCGAGCCGGCCTGATCGGCTTTTTCCAAATCGCTGGCGCGTGAGGTCGGCCAGCCGAGGTATCACGGTAACTGCCGTCGCTCCGGCTTTATCGATACCGATATGACCCGCGCCCTGAGCGAAGACACCCGCAAAACCTTTGCCGACCAGACATCGCTGGGCCGTTTCGGCGAGGCCGACGACATTGCTGCCGCCGTGCTGTTTTTGGCTTCCGATCAGCGCGCTACATTACCGGCCAGACCCTGCACGTAAACGGCGGTATGCTGATGCCGTAAGCGGCTTTGGCGTGTCATCCACTGCCGTTTTCAGGCTGCCTGTACGCTGTCAGGCAGCCTGAAAACAATGTGCTGCAGGAAAATCATTGTTTTTCGGCAAAATCCCGCCAACGGCTTTGCCATCTGCCGCCAGCCCGATGCATAATCCGCGCTTTTCCCGCCGGTGTAGCTCAGTTGGTAGAGCACCTGACTTGTAATCAGGGGGTCGCGAGTTCGATTCCTGCCGCCGGCACCATTTGAAAAACGACCGTTGCTAACGGTCGTTTTCTGCTTAAAAGCAGCCTGCGTAGCGAAGCGGAGTTGCGAAGCTAAAAACTCTTTTGCGGTTTTAGGCTGCTTTTTGCTCCGTCGGTTGAGCGGCGGTGTTGGGTTTAGGGGCAGTGAGGCAACCTGAAAGCATGCGCGTTTCCGGCTGCTCAGAAAAACGGATGACAACTGCGAGCACAAGGGTGCGGCCGGTTTAAGAAAAATGCGCACACCCGAAAGGGTATGCGCCAGTCTACAAAGGAGAAATAGAGGAGAAATATCCAACCGCTCTCACGGCTGAACGGCGCGGATTATGCCGACTTCTTTGATGCCTGTCAAACTTTCCTAACATTAAGTTATGTAAAAAAATTAGAGCGGATAATCGGTGCAGGTGGCGAAGCTGGCACGGGTTTTATTTCAGTCCGAGCTTGTTGAACAGGCCGAGGGTGTGGGCGAATACTCAGCAAAATCGCCAGCGGGGCGACGTAGCGCAGCGCCCAGTACCACAGGCGGATCAGGGTATCGGAAACGGTCGCGCCTTCGCGCATATGAGCCAGCACTTGTTCGCGCGGCTGCACCCAAGCGGTGAAAATGGCGGTGAGCAGGGCGCCGATGGGCATGATCCACGAAGTAATCAGGTAGTCCCACCAGTCGAACACGGTTCTGTCGAGCAGTTTGACTTCGCTCCACAGGCCGAAGGACAGCGCGTGAAGGAACGCCGACCAGCAAATGGCCAGACCGGTAATCCAAAGTACGGCGGCGGCGCGGTTCGTCGTTGCGATGGCGGCGGCAATCACGGTTTCCAGCATGGCGAAAAGGCCGAAGCGAGCGTGGCGAAAGTAACCAGCACCCATAAACACGGCAAAACAGCGCGGTGCCGAAGGGACTTTTCTGGAACACGGCGGGCAGCACCACAAAAATCAGCCCCGGCCCCTGATTGGGTTTGAAGCCGAGGGCGAAAACGGCGGGGAAAATCACCAGGCCGGCCAACAGCGAAACCAGCATGTTCAGCCACATCACGCTGTTGGCCGAGCGCAGCATATCCTGCTTGCGGCTCAGGTAGGCGGCGTAGGTAATCATCGCCGACACGCCGAGGCTGAGGGCGATAAAGGCCTGGCCCAGCGCGTAAGCATGGTGCCGGGGTAACGCGGAGATGTCCGGTTTCAGCAGGAAGACGCCGGCCATCGAGCCCGGCAGCAGCAGCGAGCGCACCGCCAGCACCAAAAACATAATAAACAGCGCCGGCATCAGATAGCGGCTGGCTTTTTCGATGCCGGTGGAAATGCCGTTTTGCACCACCAGTATCGTCAGCAGCATAAACAGCGCCTGATAGCCGATGGCGGTGGCGGGGCTGGCGATGGTATCGACAAACAGCTTGTCAAAATCGGTGCCGGCATGGATGGCGCCGCTGAAAGCGTGCACCACTAGGCCAGCACCCAGCCGCCGACCACGCTGCAAAAACGACAGCAGCACAAAGCAGCCGGCTACGCCCATAGCCGATGGTCGCCCACCGCGCCGCTGCGGCGACAGTTTTTAAAGGCATCAACGGCGTTGCGCCCGCTTTTGCGGCCGATATAAAACTCGGCCAAGAGCACCGGCAGGCCGACCAAAACGGTAAACAGCAAAAACAGCAGGAAAAACACCCGCCCCGCCGTTGGTGCCGGCGGTATAGGGAATTTCCAGATGGCGCTCCAGGCCGATGGCGGAGCCGGCGGCCGAGAGAATCAAAAGCTGATTTCGACGACTCAGTGTGGGTTGGGACATAAAAACCTGCCAATCAATCAGAAAACAGAAAAACGGTGGTTCGGGCAGTTTGAAACCGCCGCCGCAATCATGCTGCCGTTCGTGCGGGCGTGGCGGATAGCGGGCTGCTGTCGGGTTAGAGTGGAAAAACGCGGGCACCGAACCAAAACGCACGCAACTATAGCTCAAAGCGCCGCCGTCGGCAGCTTACACTGTGGTGCGGTACGGTTGCAAAGCAGCCTGAAACCGTTTTTCAGGCTGTCCGGATTGCGCGGGGCGCACTCTTACGGTGATGCTGGCTTTCAGGCCGCCTTTGGAACGGCATGCGGCGAGCAGGCGGCAGCCTGAAGCAGTTTTCAGGGCTGCTTGATGCCGGAGCGGATACACGGCTGTCAAACCCGCTTTCAGGCTGCCCGACAAAAGCGCGCCTGAGAAATAGAAACCGCCCGCAGCGGCAAAGGCTGCGGGCGGATGGCTGGGTGCTTATTTCACGCGCATATCGCCGGTTTTCGACAAAGCGCTGTGCCGCGACAGCGCTTCGTTCAGCAAGTGCGGCGGTATGCAGACCGCTACCGGATTTCTCGGCGCGATCGAAGCAATCGCGCAGCTGGTCGCGGTAGTCGGGGTGGGCGCAGTTTTCAATGATCAGGCGGCGCGCTCGGTGCGGGATTTGCCGCGCAAGTCGGCCAGGCCCCTGCTCGGTTACCAGCACCACGTCGCGTCGGTGGCCGTGGTGGGGAAACCATCGGCACGATGCTGGAGATTGCGCCGCCTTTGGCTACCGAGGGCGATACGAAGAAGGACAGGAAGGAATTGCGTGGCGAAGTCGCCGGAACCGCCGATGCCGTTCATCATCTTTGGTGCCCATGATGTGGGTGGAATTGACGTTGCCGTAGATGTCGGCTTCGATCATCGCGTTCATGCCGATGATGCCGAGACGGCGGATCAGCTCGGGGTTGTTGGTTACTTCCTGCGGGCGCAGGATGATTTTGCTGCGCAGCGCGTCGATGTTGTCGTTGAAGCGTTGCAGCGCATCGGGGCTGAACGACAGGGCGGTGGCGGATGCGGAGAGCATTTTGCCGCTCAGAATCAGATCGAGCATGCCGTCCTGCAATACTTCGGTGTAGCCGACCAAATCGTCGAAGGGGCCGTCCTGCAAGCCGGCCAATACGGCATTGGCAACGTTGCCGACACCCGATTGCAGCGGCAGCAGGTTTTTCGGCAGACGGCCCATTTTCACTGTGCGAGAAGAAGTCGATGATTTTCGCGGCGATGCTCTTGGACATTTCGTCCGGCTCGACGAATTTGCTGTTGCGGTCGGACGCGTCGGTCAGCACGATGCCGACGATTTTGTCCAAGTCGCAAGCCAGATAGGGCGAACCGATACGCTGGCCGGCTTCGGTGAGCATCAGTGGCTGGCGTTTGGGCGGCAGGCCGATGTTGTCGTAAATGTCGGCCATGCCTTCGAGTTTGGCGTTTTGCTGCGCGTTTACTTCCAGAATGATTTTTTTCGCGTATTGCAGCCAGGTTACGTTGGTGCCGACCGCCAGCGAGGGAATCAGTTTGCCGTCGGCAGTAATGCCCGCCACTTCAACAACGGCAACGTCCATATCGCCGAAGAAACCGGCGCGCACCTGCGGTTCGATATGCGACAGGTGGACGTCCATATAGGCCGCGTCACCCGCGTTAATCTGGTTGCGCATGGTGGGGTCGGACTGGAAGGGGCTGCGGAAGGAAATCGCATTGGCGCGGGCAAGCACGCCGTCGCACTCGTCGGCGGTAGAAGCGCCGGTAATCATGCGGATTTTGTAGGGTTTGCCGGCGGCATGCGCGGCTTGTGCTTTTTCGGCGATGGCGGTGGGAACCGCTTTTGGATAGCCGGCGCCGGTAAAACCGCTGATGCCGACGGTCATGCCGTCGGCGATAAATTCCGCGGCTTGGGCGGCCGACATAATCTTGCCGCGCAAACCTTCGTGTTGGACGCGTTCTGCTGCTGTGCTCATGGTGTATCTCCTTAACCGTTTTGGTAATGATGCCCGCCGGCGGCGGGGAAGCGGGCAGGCATCGGCCTGCCGTAGAAAATGGGACGGAATATATAGTAAAGAACCTGCTTTGTAAAACGGTGCAAATATCGGTTTACACGGCAGCAGGCACGGTTTTCAGGCTGCCTGAAACGGGCGCGGTGTGAAGGATTGGCAGTGCGCGGCGGAAGCGTTTGGCGGCAAAGGCAGGCTGTCGGCGGCTTTTAATGTTTTTCAGGCTGCCTGCCGCCGCTGCCGCCATCGGCGCGGCAAATGGAGAGCATCACGGTTTCGGAAGGGCGGGGCGGATGTTTTTTTCAGGCTGCCTGCTGCCGATAAGGCAGCCTGAAAACCTTTCTATCGGCACGGCGGTTGTCGCCAAATGCCGATTGACAAAATGCCCAATCTTGCCCACAGCGCAAATTGTGATGACTATCGCGCGCTTTCAAACGCCTGCCCGGGCGGCCGCAGGCAGTCTGCAAGAAATGCCCGGCCTGCAAACACACTGCTAAGGATTTGATATGGCAAAACTTACCGAACAAGACATCCTGAATTGGAACGGCCCGGAAAGCGATTATATGAACGAAGACCAGCTTGCTTTTTTCCGCGAAACGCTGGTTAAGATGCAGGACGAACTGATCGCCAAAGCGTCGGTTACCACCGACCATCTGCAGGATCACGAAGCCGCCCCCGATCCGGCTGATCGTGCCTCGCAAGAAGAAGAATACGCGCTGGAATTGCGTACCCGCGACCGCGAGCGCAAGCTGCTGGTAAAAATCCAGGCTTCCATCCGTGCCATCGACGAAGGCGAATCACGGCTTCTGCCAAGATACCGGCGAGCCCATCGGCCTTAGCGCTCGCCGGCGCGCCCCACCGCCACTCTTATCGGTGAGCGCAGGAGCGGCGCGAGCGCATGAAAAACAGTTTGCCGATTAAGAAGCCCCGACCCGATAAGCCGCTTATCGGGTTTTTCCGTTTTCAGCAACACACAACATCTTTCAGGCAGGGATAAGCTTTTCAGGCTGCCCGCCGTTTCAGGCAGCCTGAAAGCCCCGCCGGCCAACCCAATGCAAACTATGAGCGCAAGCACCGACCATTACGAAAACTTCCCCGTCGCCTCGCTGTTACTGCCGCGCCGCCTGCGCCGGCCGGTGAAAGCGGTTTACGCCTTGCCCGCACCGCCGACGATATCGCCGATGAAGGCGATTTGTCCGACGAAGCGCGCCTGGAACAGCTGGGCAGCCTGAAAGCCGAACTCGACCGCATCGGCAACGGCCAGGCGCCGCAAACCGAGCTGGTGCAGCGCCCGCAGCGCGAAGCGATTGCCCCTTTCAGGCTGCCTTTGCAGCCGTTTTACGACCTGCTCGACGCTTTTTGCCAAGACGTGCGCCAAACCCGTTACCAAAATTTCGGTGAGCTGGTGGACTACGCCCGCCGCTCGGCCAATCCCGTCGGCCGTATCATGCTGCACCTTTACGGCGAAAACGATGCTCGCAGTCTGGCGCAGAGCGACGGCATCTGCACTGCGCTGCAACTGATCAATTTCTGGCAGGACGTGGCGCTGGACTGGCAGAAAGGGCGGGTGTACCTGCCGCAGGACGATATGGCGCGTTTTAGCGTTACAGAAGCCGACATCGCCGCCGGCCGCAACACTTTCAATTTCCAGCGGCTGATGGCCTACCAGTGCGAGCGCGCGTTCAAAATGCTGCGCGCGGGCGCGCCGCTGGCCAAAAACGCTTAAAGGCCGCATCGGCATCGAGTTGAAAATGATTGTGCTCGGCGGCCAGTTTATCGTACAGAAGCTCGACAAAACCCATTACGACGTTTTCCGCCAGCGGCCGGTGCTCGATTGGAAAGACCGCATGATTATGCTCAAACGCGCCTTGTGGAAAATAGGCACCGCCGCTTTTTCAGGCTGCCTTCTGCCCCGTTTTTGCTTTCAGGCTGCCTGCCTTTTGCCGGCAGCCTGAAGGCGGCAGCGGCGGACAGACGGCGGCTTTTGCTATACAATCGCGCCGCGACAGCGCAAGCGCCGTATCAGAACAATTTACCCAGACAAACGACTGCAAAGAAAGACCGAATCATGGACGAACATTTAAAAGAAGCCGCCCTGCATTTTTCACGAATATCCCAATCCTGGCAAAATCCAAGTCGCCCCCACCAAGCCCTTTGGGCACCCAGCATGATTTGTCGCTGGCTTACTCGCCCGGCGTGGCCGCGCCGTGCATGGAAATCCACGCCGACCCGCTGGCTTCCTACAAATACACCGCCCGCGGCAATCTGGTGGCGGTGATTTCCAACGGCACCGCCGTTTTGGGCTTGGGCAATATCGGCGCGCTGGGCCGGCGAAGCCGGTGATGGAAGGCAAGGGCGTGCTGTTTTAAAAAGTTCGCCAATATTGATGTGTTCGACATCGAAATCAACGAAACCGACCCCGACAAGCTGGTCGACATCATCGCGTCGCTGGAACCCACTTTCGGCGGCATCAATCTTGAAGACATCAAAGCGCCCGAGTGTTTCTACATCGAGAAAAAACTGCGCGAGCGCTGCAACATCCCCGTATTCCACGACGACCAGCACGGCACCGCCATCATCACCGCCGCCGCGGTGCTAAACGGCCTGCGCGTGGTGAATAAAGACATCGCCGACGTCAAACTGGTGTGCTCCGGCGCCGGCGCCGCCGCCATCGCCATCCTCGACCTGCTGGTGGCGCTGGGCATGAAGCGCAACAACATCACCGTGTGCGACTCCAAAGGCGTGATTTACCAAACCCGCGAAGACCGCGAGCGCATGGACGAGAGCAAAGTGCGCTACGCCATCGCCGACAACGGCCAGCGCGTGCTGGGCGACGCCGTAGCCGGCAAAGACATTTTTCCTCGGCGTGTCCGGCCCCAACGTGCTCAAGCCCGAAATGCTCAAAACCATGGCCGAGAAACCGATTGTGTTCGCCATGGCCAACCCGCAGCCTGAAATCTGGCCGCCCGAAGCCAAAGCCGCCCGCCCCGACGTGATTATCGGCACCGGCCGCTCAGATTTCCCCAACCAAGTCAATAACGTCCCTGTGCTTCCCCTTTATCTTCCGCGGCGCATTGATGTGGGCGCCACCACCATTAACGAAGAAATGAAGCTTGCCTGCGTGCACGCCATCGCCGATTTGGCGCTGGCCGAAGCCAACGATGTCGTGGCCGGCGCCTACGGCTCGGAAGAGCTTAAATTCGGCCCCGAATACCTGATTCCCAAACCTTTCGACCCGCGCCTGATTGCCTGCGTTGCCCCGGCCGTGGCCAAAGCCGCGATGGATTCCGGCGTCGCCACCCGCCCGATTGCCGACATGGAAGCCTATGTCGAAAAACTGAACCAGCAGATTTACAAAACCAGCCTGATTATGCGACCGGTGTTCGTGCAGGCGAAAAAGACGTCAAACGTATCGCCTTTGCCGAAGGCGAAGAAGAGCGCGTGCTGCACGCCGCGCAGCATCTGGTCACGCACAAACTCGTGCAGCCGGTGCTGGTCGGCCGCAAAGAAGTCATCCTCGAGCGCATTCAGGCGCAGGGTTGACCATCCAGCCGGGCAAAGATTTGAGCTGGTGGATCTGGAAGAAAACCCGCACTACGAAGAAAGCTGGAAACTCTATTACAGCCTTACCCAGCGCCGCGGCGTAACCGCCGAAATGGCGCGCCGCCGCCTGATGGCCAACCCCACCCTGATTGCCGCCGCCATGGTGCATCTGGGCCATGCCGACGGCTGGTGCGGCACCGTCGGCCGCTTCCGCGACCATTTCAAAGTGCTCGAAGACGTGATCGGCTACGACAACAGCGAGCGCAACGCCTTCGCCATGAACGCGCTGCTGTCGAACAAAGGCACTTTCTTCATTGCCGACACCTATGTGAACCACAAACCCCGACGCCGAAAAATCGCCCGCGGCACGCTGATGGCCGCCGAAGAAATCAAACGCTTCGGAATCCAGCCCAAAGTGGCGCTGGTATCCATTCTAACTTCGGCTCGGTGGTGAACGAAGACGCCGTCAAAATGCGCCATGCGCTGGAAATCGTCCGCCGCGAAGCGCCCGATTTGGAAATCGACGGCGAAATGCAGGCCGATTTGGCGCTCGATCCCGAGCTGCGCCGCCACATCTTCCCCGAAAGCACGCCTCGAAGGCGCCGCCAACCTGCTGGTGATGCCCAATGTCGAAGCTGCCAACATCAGCTACAACCTGCTGCGCGTTAATGCCACCAACGGCGTAACCGTCGGCCCGATCCTGATGGGCATGAAGCGTCCCGTCCACATCGTTACCCCGCAGTCCACCGTGCGCCGCATCATCATACGGCCGCGGTTGCCGCAGTCGATGCCCAAAACCAAAAAGAAAGCCATTAAGCGCCTGATGCTCTAGCCGACAGCCCGCCGGAAACGGCGGCTGTTTTTGCCGAAGTAGGGCAGGGCGCGCCCACCCCGTTTTTCGCCGCCCGTCCGGCTTTCAGGCTGCCTTTGGCACCAATCAAGGCAGCCTGAAACCTTTTATCTGCCGCCTTATCCGCCGTTCGGCACGGGCACCGGTTTAAGCATGCGGGCAAACTTTTCAGGCAGCCCGCACTTTCAGGCAGCCTGAAAGCTGCCAATGGCAATTTGCAGGCAGTTTCACCATAATCCGCGCACGATTTCTATTCCTGAAAGGAAAACCGATGAACCGCTTTTACCCTGCACCCCATTATCGCCACCGAAGGCTGGTCGTTTATCGCCGCCGGCTTGTGCTGAGCATCATCTTCAGCTGCTGCTGCGGCTGGTGGTCGCTGCCGTTTTGGCTGTTTACCCTGTTTTTCCTGCAGTTTTTTTCCGCGACCCCGCGCGCGACATTCCCGCCGATGCCGATGCCGTGCTCTGCCCCGCCGACGGCCGCATCGTGGTGGTAGAAAAGCCACCGACCCCTACCGCCAGACCGAAGCGTTGAAAATCAGCGTGTTTATGAACGTGTTTAACGTCCACTCCCCAGCGCGCGCCGGTGGACGGCACCATCAGCCGCGTCGAATACAATGCCGGCAAATTCCTGAATGCCGCGCTCGATAAAGCCAGCACAGAAAACGAGCGCAACGCCGTGCTGCTCACCACCCGCAGCGGCCGCGACATCACCTTCGTGCAGGTGGCTGACCTCGTCGCCCGCCGCGTGCTCTGCTAGGTGAACGCCGGCGAAAGCATGGTGCGCGGCGAGCGCTACGGCTTTATCCGCTTCGGCCTCGCGCGTCGATGTCTGATCTGCCCGTCGATGCCAGGCCAACGTCGCCATCGGCGACAAAAGTGCGCGCCAGCGAAACCATCCTTGCCCGCCTGCCGCTCACCGCCCCGCCGCCACGCAGCCTGAAAGCGAAACCTCCGCCGCCGCGAAAGACCAACAGCCCCAGCTGCCCGCCGCCGCGGACAAGCAGCCTGAAAGCACCGCCCAAAACGGAAAGCGCCCAAGCGGCAGAAAAAGCAGCCTGAAACTGCTGGAAACTCTGGTTCAAGTCGAAACCAAGCAGCCTGAAAAACGACGCCGACGAAGACAAACCGGCTAAACCCAAACGCAGCCGCAGCAAAAACAGCCGCCCGCTGAAAGCGAATAAACTCGTTAACGGACTGCCGGAGGTTGCTCCGGCAGTCCGGTTCTTTATCCGCCGCCCGAATCAAAGGCAGCCTTTGTTGTAGGCTGGGTCGGAACCCGGCAATACGGCATAACACCTTGCTTATGTTGGTTTTGGCAACCCAAACCGCGTTCTGTAAACAGTTAGCAGCCTGAGACCTTGCAAAATACCTCTTCACCTTTTTCGCTGACAGCAGAAACCTCAAACACAGGTTTTCGGCTGTTTCTGCCCTCAATCACTCCTTTATTCTACAATACTCCCTTAATCCCCCTTGGATGCCTGATAATCAGGTATCCAAGGGGGATTAAGGGGTATTTGAGTAGAATCAGTGGATATTTGAGTAAAAACAGCCGAAAATCTTTATTTAGATTTCGGCTGTCGGAGAAAAGGAATTTTGCAAAGGTCTCGGCCTTTTTTTCTCAAAAATCTTATCATATAAACAATGAAATGTTATATACTAACAGCCTTTCAAAATATGATGAGAAACTAAAATGACACAAACCACACTCAAACCCATTGTTTTATCTATTCTTTTAATCAGCACCCCCATCCTCTCCCAAGCGCATGAAACCGAGCAGTCGGTTGACTTGGACGAGGTTACCGTCGTCGGTAAAAGCCGTCCGCGCGCCACTTCGGGGCTGTTGCACACTTCGACCGCCTCCGACAAAATCATCTCCGGCGATACCTTGCGCCAAAAAGCCGTCAACTTGGGCGATGCTTTAGACGGCGTACCGGGCATTCATGCCTCGCAATACGGCGGCGGCGCGTCCGCTCCCGTTATTCGCGGTCAAACAGGCAGACGGATTAAAGTATTGAACCATCACGGCGAAACGGGCGACATGGCGGACTTCTCGCCCGACCATGCCTTGATGGTGGACAGCGCCTTGTCGCAACAGGTCGAAATCCTGCGCGGCCCGGTTACGCTCTTGTACAGCTCGGGCAATGTAGCCGGTTTGGTCGATGTTGCCGATGGAAAAATCCCCGAAAAAATGCCTGAAAACGGCGTATCGGGCGAAGCCGGATTACGTTTGAGCAGCGGCAATTTGGAAAAACTGACATCCGCAGGCATCAATATCGGCTTGGGCAACCACTTCGTGCTGCATACCGAAGGCTTGTACCGCAAATCGGGCGATTACGCCGTACCGCGCTATCAAAAAGAAGAAGGCCGTCTGAAACGACTGCCCGACAGCCATGCCGATTCAAAAACAGGCAGCATCGGCCTGTCTTGGGTTGGGCGATAAAGGTTTTCTCGGCGTGGCGTACAGCGACCGTCGCGACCGCTACGGCCTGCCTGCCCACAGCCATCTCTACGACGACTGCCACGCCGACATCATCTGGCAGAAAAGTTTGATTAACAAACGCTATTTGCAGCTTTATCCGCACCTGTTGACCGAAGAAGACGTCGATTACGACAATCCGGGCTTGAGCTGCGGCTTTCACGACGACGATAATGCACACGCCCATGCCCACAACGGCAAACCGTGGATAGACCTGCGCAACAAACGCTACGAACTCCGCGCCGAATGGAAGCAGCCATTCCCCGGTTTTGAAGCCCTGCGCGTACACCTGAACCGCAATGACTACCACCACGACGAAAAAGCAGGCGATGCAGTAGAAAACTTCTTCAACAACAAAACACACAACGCCCGTATCGAGTTGCGCCACCAACCCATAGGCCGTCTGAAAGGCAGCTGGGGCGTGCAATATTTGGGACAAAAATCCAGCGCGCTCTCCGCCATTCCCGAAACCGTCCAACAACCGATGTTGATTGACAACAATGTGCGCCATTACAGCTTTTTCGGTGTAGAACAGGCAAACTGGGACAACTTCACGCTTGAAGGCGGCGTACGCGTGGAAAAACAAAAAGCCTCCATCCAGTACGACAAGGCATTGATTGATCGGGAAAACTACTACAACCAACCCCTGCCCGACCTCGGCGCGCACCGCCAAACCGCCCGCTCGTTCGCACTTTCGGGCAACTGGTATTTCACGCCACAACACAAACTCAGCCTGACCGCCTCCCATCAGGAACGCCTGCCGTCAACGCAAGAGCTGTACGCACACGGCAAACACGTTGCCACCAACACCTTTGAAGTCGGCAACAAACACCTCAACAAAGAGCGTTCCAACAATATCGAACTCGCGCTGGGCTACGAAGGCGACCGCTGGCAATACAATCTGGCGCTCTACCGCAACCGCTTTCGGCAACTACATTTACGCCCAAACCTTAAACGACGGACGCGGCCCCAAATCCATCGAAGACGACAGCGAAATGAAGCTCGTGCGCTACAACCAATCCGGCGCCGACTTCTACGGCGCGGAAGGCGAAATCTACTTCAAACCGACACCGCGCTACCGCATCGGCGTTTCCGGCGACTATGTACGAGGCCGTCTGAAAAACCTGCCTTCCCTACCCGGCAGGGAAGATGCCTACGGCAACCGTCCTTTCATCGCACAGGATGACCAAAACGCCCCTCGCGTTCCGGCTGCGCGCCTCGGCTTCCACCTGAAAGCCTCGCTGACCGACCGCATCGATGCCAATTTGGACTACTACCGCGTGTTCGCCCAAAACAAACTCGCCCGCTACGAAACGCGCACGCCCGGACACCATATGCTCAACCTCGGCGCAAACTACCGCCGCAATACGCGCTATGGCGAGTGGAATTGGTATGTCAAAGCCGACAATCTGCTCAACCAATCCGTTTACGCCCATAGCAGCTTCCTCTCTGATACGCCGCAAATGGGCCGCAGCTTTACCGGCGGCGTGAACGTGAAGTTTTAAAATCGGACAGGCCGAGACCTTTGCAAAATTCCCTTTTTCCCCGACAGCCAAAATCTAATTAAAGATTTTCGGCTGTTTTTGTTTCAAATATCCACTGATTCTACTCAAATACCCCCCCTTAATCCCCCTTGGATACCTGATTATCAGGCATCCGGGCCGCCTTATTAGGCGGCAACAGGCGCACTTAGCCTGTTGGCCGCTTTCAACAGGTTCAAACACATCGCCTTCAGATGGCTTTGCGCACTCACTTTAATCAGCCCGAAATAGGCTGCCCGGGCGTAGCGGAATTTACGGTGCAGCGTCCCGAAGCTCTGTTCGACCACATAACGGGTTTTCGACAAATACCGGTTACGTTTGGTTTGCGCTTCCGTCAGCGGACGGTTACGGTGGGCTTTGCGCATAATGCCGTCCTGTAGCCGATGTTCTTTCAGATGTTGCCGGTTTTCCTCACTGTCATAGCCTTTATCGGCATAGACGGTCGTACCTCCGGCTATATCTTCCAGCAAAGGCGACAGGTGGTTGCACTCATGGGTATTGGCGGGGGTGATGTGCAGTTTCTCGATATAGCCTTCCTCATCGGTGCGGGTATGTTGTTTGTAACCGAGTCTGTATAAACCGTTTTTCTTTTGTCCAGCGAGCATCTTTATCTTTACCGGTGTGGTTTGACCGCTGACTTGTCCTTCTTCATCGACTTCTATGGCCTGACGCTGTTTGCTGCCGGCGGTCTGAATAATGGTGGCATCAATGACGGCGGCGGATGCTTTCTCTACTTTTAGGCCTTTTTCGGTCAGTTGGCGGTTAATCAGTTTTAGCAATTCGGATAGGGTCTTGTCTTGCGCCAGCCAGTTGCGGTAGCGGCATAGGGTGCTGTAATAGGGGATGCTCAGTTTGTCGAAACGGCAAAAACAGGTTGAAATCGATGCGGGTGATGAGGCTGTGTTCGAGTTCGGGATCAGAGAGGCTGTGCCATTGTCCGAGCAGGACGGCTTTTGGAACATGGATAGCAGGGGATAGGCGGGACGGCCGCGGTGGTCCTCGAAGGTAACGGGTTCTTTGACGATTCAGGTACTGTTCGATCGGCTGCCAATCAATCACTTGATCTAACTTCAATAGTGGGAAACGGTCGATATGTTTGGCAATCATGGCTTGGGCGGTTTGCTGGAAGAATGTGTCATGAGAAATCCCTAAATGTCTTGGTGGGAATTTAGGGATTTTGGGGATTTTTGCAAAGGTCTCATGCTGTTAGCCTAGAGCCCGCCCTGCGCTATACGGCGCTGCTGAACGACAAAATCGACCTAGTGGAAGCCTTCTCCACCGACGCCGAATTGAAGCAATATCAGCTGCGCCTGCTGAAAGATGATATTGCCCTGTTCCCCGCCTATCAGGGCGCACCGCTGATGAAAGCAGAATTTGCCGCGAAAAATCCGCAAAATCATGGCCGCGCTGAACCGATTAGCCGGCAAAAATCAGCGAAGCGGAAATGAGCGAAAATGAACTACCGCGTAAAAGTGCAAGGCGAAAGCGCGGAAAACGTGGCGCGGGATTATTTGGAGAAAAACGGATTGTTAGGAAAGTAAAATGGCAGTAAGCTACCTGAAACCCAAAAAGCAGCCTGCACACCAAAACCCTTCATCAACCACCCTTAAAGGATATACCATGAAACAATACCTCCTCCCCATCATTGCCGCCCTGCTGTTGGGTGCATGCACGGTGAGACACCCTACACGCCAACCCTGTCCCGCCAAGAAAAACATACTGGGTTTTTACGGTGAGAAGGCGGGCACAGGCAACAGCACCAAACCGCAGATGTATATCATCACCGACAAAAACGAATACCGCATCACCCTACCGCCTGTTTTTCCAAGCGGCGCAGCAGGCGGGCATTTTTCAATGATGCTGTCCGCTACCGGCTCATTATGCGGAACATCTCCGGCAAACGTGTCCAACTGGATGCCTATTACCCGTACAGCGAGAGCCGTGAGAAAAACCTGGAAGCATTCGAGACGCAACTGAGAACCCGAAGGATTACTACCGAGCTTGGTCAAAAGTTTTTATGTGTCTAAAACGGACGATGGCAAATCCATCCACGCATGGATCGATGCGGACACCAACTGGCAGCAGGTGAAGCTGGAAAACCGCGAAGCGCTGCTGGCGCAATACCGGCGTGCCGAACCCATCAGATTGTGGATTTATGAAAATGGCCGCACGCAGCGTTCGGTCAAACCGCTGGATGGCAGCTCAATCGGCATGTTGCTGTTAAGCCCGCTATTGGTTCCCGCCTTCCTCTTCACCGGTGGACTCAAGCCGGTGCGATAAGCGCCTAACCCGGCCGCAACCGGGTGCAGGCTGCTTTTTGAGCTGATGGGAATATCATTGCTTAAAGGGCATCGGCAACGCTATAACAGCTTGAATTTAATTACAAAAAGCAGCCTGCACCTGAAACAAAGAACCTTTTTCAGGTTGTCCGAACCATAACACAAACAAAACCCACCATGAGCCTCACCATCACCGGAACGCGCCATACCGCTACCACAACGAAACCCTAGAAGAAGCTTTCGCCAGCCGCAAAACCGCGTACCCTGACACGCCCGATTGGCAGATTGGAGCGTGGGTTTCCACCTACACGGCCATTGCCAAAGGCGAACTCGCCACCGTTTCAGACTACCTGCAGAAATTGTTGGAACGTACACTGGAGACCTTTGCAGGATTCCCAAATCCCCTAAATGTCTTGGTGGTAATTTAGGGGATTTTTGGGAGATTTTAGAAGTCTCAGCCCTGAAAAACCGCCAATCCGGTTTTTCAGGCTGCTTTTTGCAGCGCTAACGGCGGTGCGGTCTCAGTTGCTGCTGCCAAACACTTCGGCGGCAGCGAGAATATTGCGCGCCCAGTTGCGGTGGGTGGCGGGCTCCTGCATGGCGCCGTTGGCGGCGAAGACGGCCTGTTTGCTTTCCAGAATCTGCCGCGCCAGCGCGATATCGGCGGCGGGCACGCGGTAGTGCGCTTCGATTAGCGCGGTTTGGGCGGGGTGGATGGCGGTTTTGCCGGTCAGGCCGTGGCGCAGGTCTTCGCGTACCTCCTGCGCCAGAAGTTCGGGCTTGTCGAGCCACTCGAATACCGGTGCCGACAGATGAAATCCGTGCGGGCGGAACAGCCCGACCAGGCGGGCGATCAGGCTGCCGATGGGGGTTTGGTACAGGGTGGCGTCGGCCGGGCGGCGCAGGTGCAGGCAGTTCAAAAGGTCGTTGCCGCCAATGCGCAGGCAGAGAATGCGGCTGCGCCATTCGTCCTGCAGCAGCATTTGGCGCAGGCGCAGCATTTCGTGTTCTTCAAAAACTTCGGCGGTTTCAGTGTCGGCATCAGCAGGTGGCGGCCGGCCAGAGCAGCGGCGTAGCCAGGGCAGGGTGTCGGCGGTGGTTTTGGGCAGCACGAAGCCGAGCAGGTTTTCCACGCCGGCAATCGCCAGCACCTGCGCCAGCACGGCGGGATTGCGCACGCGTACGAAATGGTTGCGCGTATCGCCGGCGGCAATCTGCGGCAGGGCGTGGCGCAGCGCGGCCAGCGCGGCGGGCAGCTCGTGTTCGGCCACGGCGTCTTCGGTGCAGTAAATCAGGCTGCGGACATCGGCAAGACGGCGGCCGGCGGCGATTTCGCCCAGCTGCGGATGGGTGGCGGGAACGTACAGGCAGGCGCCGAGTCGGTGGGGATGGTGCATGGTGCTCCTTTGCGGCGGGGCGGATGTCGTGGCGGGTGGCAGGCAGCCCTGAAAGGCGGGACAGGGCGGTTTTGCTTTTCAGGCTGCTTTGAGGGGCGATAGGGCAGCCTGAAAATGCGGGCTTAACGGGTGGCGGGTTGCGGCGTTGAAACAGGCAAGCAGGCGACCGCTGATTGGTCTGATAACCGGCAGCCTGAAAACCGCCAATTCGGGCGGCGATATGTTTTCAGGCTGCTTTTAAAGTGGCAAGGCAGCCTGAAAAGCAAAAACGCGCCTTTCAGGGCTGCCCTGCCGTTTGTTTCGTAGGCAGCCTGAAACTCACAGCTGGCGGATTAGGGAAACGGCGCGGTAGGGCAGGTCGGGCTGTTCTTCAAGCGGCACGTTTTTCTCGGCTGCCAGCTGCAGCAGGTGGGCGGTGTCGGGGCAGGCGGTATCGCGCACCAGCAGCAGGCCGGGACGGCGGCGCAGCAGCACGCGGGTGGCTTCGCCGATGCCGGGTTTGATCAGGTTTTCGTCGGCAATGCCGTAGCGCGCTTTGGCTTCGGCCAGATAGCGGCGGCTGGTGTCGGCGGCCGCCGCGTGTCGGCGGGGCGGGCGGCGGGCAGGCCGTTTTCCTGCATCGGGTCGCTGTGGGCGGTGAGTTCGCGGATAAAGGACTGCGACAAATCGAAGGGCTCGAACTCGCGGTAATAAACGCAGCCGTGGAAGTCGTTTTGCGCCGATGGCATCGTTGAGTACCGAACGGCTGACCAGCCCGCTGACGCAGGCGTTGAGTATCGCCGACGGAATCAGGTAGTCGTCGCAGGCGGCAGCGGTGCCGGCGGTGCCGGCCAAATCGGAGAGCACATACAGGCCGCTGTCGATGGCGGTGCCGTAGCGGCGGTTGAACTCGGCGACAAAACGGTGCAGCTCGCGGCTGATCACGCCTTTGCCTGTCCAGCCGTCGATAAATACCAGGCTGCGGCTGTCGTGCCCCTGATTGAGAATGTGGCGCAGGGCGTTGGCGTCGATGCCGCGGTCGCGGATGATGGACAGCGAATAATGCGGCACGGCACGGCGGTAGTGGCGGCTGAGTATGTGCTGCAGCATCACGCCGACAGGGGTGCCGGCGCGGGCGAGCGACACCAGCACCGGCACATCGCGGCGCGCGGCAACCAGCGCGGCCAGCTGCAGGCAGTCGGCGGCCATGCGCCGGCCGTTGCGCGCCAAGGCAGCCTGAAACAGCGCAAGATACTGCGGCGACGGCGGCGCTTCGGGGCTGAGCATTTCGCTGTAATGGCGGCGGCCGCTTTTGGATCAGTGCTTCTTTTGTGCGCGGTGTCGGCCACGGTTTCTACACTGATGGGCTTGAGCAGAAACTGCACCTGCTGCGGCAGGTAGCTGCCGTGGAAAGGGGCGTTTTGTCGGTCATCGTCGGGTGGATTCTGTTAGAATGCGGCCAGCCGCAAACGGGCGGCAGTATAACCAAACACCGCGCTTTTTCAATGCCGCGGGCGCCGTTTTTTCAGTCAGCCTGAAAAAGACTATACCGGCGCGGCGGCGCCCTTTTCCCCATTCGTTTTCCGTCGCGCCGCAGGCAGCCTGAAAGCCGCCGCCGCGCGCTCTTGTTGCAGAAAGATTCCCCGCCATGAACCCCTTCTCTTCACTCGGCCTGGGCAGCGAAATCGTTGCCGCGCTCAGCGACCAGGGCTATGAAACCCCCACCCCGATTCAGGCTGCTGCCATTCCCAAAGCGCTGGCCGGTCACGACCTTCTGGCCGCCGCGCAAACCGGCACCGGCAAAACCGCCGCCTTTATGCTGCCGAGCTTAGAGCGGCTTAAACGCTACGCCAACGCCAGCACTTCGCCGGCCATGCACCCCGTGCGTATGCTGGTGCTCACGCCCACCCGCGAGCTGGCTGACCAAATCGACGTCAATACCCAGAGCTATATCAAAAACCTGCCGCTGCGCCACACCGTGCTCTTCGGCGGCATCGGCATGGACAAACAAACCGCCGATCTGCGCGCCGGCTGCGAAATCGTCGTCGCCACCGTCGGCCGCCTGCTCGATCACGTCAAACAGAAAAAAACATTAATTTAAACAAAGTCGAAATCCTGGTGCTCGACGAAGCCGACCGCATGCTCGACATGGGCTTTATCGACGACATCCGCACCATCATGCAGATGCTGCCGCGCGAGCGCCAAACCCTGCTGTTTTCCGCCACCTTCGCCCCCGCCATCCGCAAGCTGGCGCAGGATTTCATGCACGCGCCGGAAACCGTCGAAGTGGCCGCGCAGAACACCACCAGCGCCAATGTCGAACAGCACGTGCTGGCCGTCGATACCGTGCGCAAACGCGACCTGCTCGAGCGGCTGATTGTCGATTTGAACATGACCCAGGTGATTGTGTTCTGCAAAACCAAGCAGAGCGTCGATCAGGTCAGCCGCGATCTGGTGCGGCGCGGCCTTGCCGCCCAGGCGCTGCACGGCGACAAATCGCAGCAGACCCGTTTGGAAACGCTCGCCCAGTTTAAAGAAGGCAGCCTGCGCGTGCTGGTGGCCACCGACGTCGCCGCCCGCGGGCTCGACATTGCCGAGCTGCCCTTTGTGATCAACTACGAGCTGCCCGCCCAGCCCGAAGACTACGTCCACCGCATCGGCCGCACCGGCCGCGCCAGCGCCGACGGCGTCGCCATCTCGATGATGGATGAAAACGAGCAGAAAATGTACGAAGCCATCAAAGAGCTGACCGGCAACGAATTGCCGATCTCCCGTATCGAAGGTTTCGAGCCGCGCTGGGAGCAGGCGCAGCGGGCGCCGACAGGCAGCATGAAAAACCGCGACAGCCGCGAGCGCCCCGCTGCCCGCACCGGCGACCGCCGCCGCGACGCCGTTCCCGCCAACGCCAGCGCCAAAACCCGACCCCTGCCGCTTCCTGCGGCCGCATCGCCGGCCGCGAACAACGCCGCCGCCGCGGCCGCGAGCGCCCGGCCTGCGCCCTGCTGCAGCCGAACTACGGCGCGAAATAAGTGGTTGACGAGCTTTCAGGCTGCCTTCTCCCAAATGGGGAAGGCAGCCTGAAACGCATAAAGACAGGCGTTTTTGGTGCGCGGGGCGCACCCTACGTGCCGCTTTTTGTGAAATCCCCAACCTTTTTCCCGAACCCTTTGAAACAACGTCATTCCCGCGCAGGTGGGAATGACGTTGTTTGTAAGGAACTTTTGGAACGGTTCCGCTTTCAGGCTGCTTTGGCACGGCTTGCTTTTATCCTTATCTCCAAGCAGTCTTACCGACCGTTCCCCCAAGCAGCCTGAAAGCCGAAAAAGCCGGAAACACGGTTTCAGCTTCGCGGCCGTGCTTTCAGGCTGCTTTTTACTGCTCGACCGGCCATCCCCGCACTGCTTTGCTGATATAATAATCGCTATCAGTCGCTGCGGTATCCGGCGCCCACCGTTTGCCGCCTTTCCCCAAGACGCAGCCGTTTTCAGGCTGCCCTTTATTTTGTTTGGAAACCATGAAAAACACCCCTGCTACACGCCCCCGCAATCCGCTGCTGCGGCGCAGCCTGTCGGCAGCGTTCTGCCTGCTGTATGCACGCGCCGGCACTGGCCGCGCAGCCGCCGGCCGACGAAGCGGAAGAGCATGCGCAGCTGTCGATTCTGCCGACCATCCGCGTCGAAGGTCGCCGGCCGCTGGCCAACCAGATCGGCCGCCTCGCGGCTGATGCAGGAAAATCTCGACCAAATCCAGGCTGACAATGTCGGCTCGCTGCTGAATATCCTGCCCGGCACCAGCATGTCCGGCTCGCCGCGGCCGGGCGGGCAGACGCTGAATATTTGGGGTTTCGGCGACAGCGAAGACATCAAAATCTCCATCGACGGTGCCGCCAAGAATTTTCGAGCGCTACCAGCAGGGCTCGGTGTTTATCGAGCCGGAATTGCTCAAGCAGGTAACGGTGGACAAAGGCTCGTTTGATGTAACGCGCGGCAACGCGCGGTTTCGGCGGCGCGGTCAAACTGGAAAGCCGCGACGCCGGCGATTTTCTCGGCGAAAACGAACGCTTCGGCGGCCTGGTCAAACAGCAGCTACCACAGTAACGACGAGCAATGGCAGCACAGCGGCGCGCTGTTCGCGCAAAAACGCCGGCGGCGCGCTCGACGGCCTGTTGTATGCGTCCGTGCGCCGCGGCCACGACATCAAGCAGCCTGAAGGCGATCGTTTTGCCTATTCGGCCAGCCGCCAGCAGAGCTTTTTGCTCGAGCAACCACCGCCCCGCCGACGGCCACCTGCTGACGCTGTCGGCACTCTACGGCCGCCACAAATCGTGGGAGCCCTTCGCCGCCAAACGCGGCAATATCGACGCCCCCAGCCAGCGCGACATCGCCCGCTACGGCCTGGACGGCGCCTGGAAACGCAAGCTGGTGTACCGCGAGCAGGCCGACCAGAGCTATTCGCTCAAATACCGCTACACGCCCGAAGAGCAGCCGCTGCTCGATCTCACCGTGCTGCTGACCCACGCGCAAACCAAGCAGGACGACACCCGCCCCGAAAACGCCGCCACTTCGTTTGCCGGCAGCTTCGGCAACCAGAGCCATACGTCCTACCGCGATACCGGCTTGGAAATCAGCAACCGCAGCCGTTTCGATACCGGCAGCCTGAAACACAACCTGCTCGTTGGTATGCAGACCAACCGCCATGTGCGCGACGTGTGGATGCTCGACAAAAGCAAGCTACGCAACGCTGCCTACAACTACGGCCGCTACCAGCCCTACTACATGCCCGCTGGCCGCCAGCAGCAAAACAGCCTGTATCTGCAGGATGAAATACGCATCGGCAAATGGACGCTCACCCCCGCGCTGCGCTACGACCACATCCGCAACCAGGGGCGCGGCAACTGCGCAAGTGCCTACCAATCGCCCGATCCCGCCGTCGGCCACGACTACCGCAGCAAAACCCTACCGCGGCTGGTCGCCCTTTTCGGTATCACTTGGCAGCCGGCCGACAGCGCCCCGCTGTTTGCCAACGTCAGCCGCAGCCGCGCGCGCCGGTTGTCGACGAACAATACGAAGTGCAGTTTTTCCCAAAGCAGCGCGCCTGCCACCAGCCGCCAGCTGGAATTTGAAAAACTCACTTCAGTGCGCGTCGGCGGCGTGCTCAACTGGAAAAACCTGCTTGCCGAGCGCGACAGCCTGCAGCTGCGCGCCACGCTCTTTCACATGAAAGGCAAGGACGAAATCTTTAAAAGCCGCGGCATTTTCTGCCGCGCGCAATGGCAAAAACGGCCAAAAGGTCGCCAATAGCGATGTCTGCGCCCAACCGATTGCCAACTACCGCAACCTGCCCGGCTACACCATGCGCGGCGGCGAAATCGAAGCTTTGCTACGACTCGCGCTACTGGTTCGCCGGCCTGAGCTACTCGTTTATGCGCGGCAAGCGGAAAGGTTCGCCGCGCAACCCGTGGTTTGAGCAGGACACTTGATGAGCGAAATCCCGCCGCGCAAAGCCACCGCCACCTTCGGCGTGCGCGTGCCGCAGCAGGGCATCACGCTGGGCTGGAAGGCCGAATGTATCCGCCGCCAAGACCGCAGCCCGACTGACAGCGATCCCGATGCCGCCTACTGGGCGCTGCCTAGCCGGCGGCTATCCGCTGCACGGCCTGTTTGCCGCCCTGGCAGCCGCCGCAGCAAAAACGGCTCACCGTGCGCCTGACGGTGGACAATCTCTTTAACAGCGAATACGCGCCTTATCTGAGCGAGCGCATCAGCGGCGTCGGCCGTAATGTGAAAACCAGCGTTTCTGGCAGTTCTGAAAACGCGGTTTGGCATCGCATAAAAGCAGCCTGAAAGCCGAAAAACGGTTTTCAGGCTGCTTTTTGCATTAGGGCAGCCTGAACGGCACCAAGCAGCCTGAAAAGACGTTTTGCCGCTTTCAGGCTGCTTTTTGTTGCCGTTTGTCAGCGCTGTGTTGTTTTGTGTAAAATTTGGCTTGCTAGTTAGAATTATTTTTAAACGCATCTGAGAAGGAGTGAGTGATGATGGCAGCGGTTTTTACGCGCAAACGCAGTGTGTTGTGGATTATGACGGCGCTGGCGGCGGTGCCGGCTTATGGCGAAGATGTCGAACACGAGCAGGAGTTGAGCCGGTGGTCGTCAGCGCCAACAAGGCCGAGCGGCCGATTAGCAAGGTAACGGCCGCCGTGCAGGTGATCGACGCCAAGAAAATCGAGCAAACGGGCGCGGCGACGCTCAAAGACGTGTTTGCCAAAACGCCGGGGCTGATTCTGCAATACGGCACCTTCCCTTCCGGCAGCGCGGTGTCGAAAAGCTCGGTCAACCTGCGCGGCGTCGGCGCCACCGGCTCGCTGTGGCTGCTGGACGGCCGCCGTTTGGCGGGCGAAGTGAACAATCCCTACGATATGGACCGCATTCCCGCGTCGATGATCGAGCGCATCGAAATCGTTAAAGGGCCGATGTCGGCGTTGTACGGTGCCGACGCGATGGGCGGCGTGATCAACATCATCACCAAACAGCCGGCGCGCGACGGCGTGAAGGGCGAGGTGTCGGCCTCCGCCGGTACCAACCGCCACGGCGACGGCGGCAACAAGCAGATCGGCGCCAATGTGCAGGCCAAGGCGGGGCGTTTTGCTGCCAGTCTCTACGCTTCGCATATCGACAGCGACCCCTACGGCGAAAACGAAACCACCACCACCCGCGTCGGCCCGCGCCGCCTGCTGCCGCAGCAGATGGCGGGTGCCACCGGTAACGCCAATATTGCCAAAATCAAAGCCAGCTACGAAGTGCCGGTGAGCTACCGCGAAAACGCCAAAGTCAGCACCCTCGGCGGCCGCTTCACCTTCGATGCCGCCGACAGCCTGAAACTGGGCGCGGAATTCAACTGGTTCGACGAAAAACGCAACGGCGCCTACCGCGGCGTGTTCCATCCCAGCGGCTACCAAATCCGCAATCCGGCCGGACAGGCGCTGCCGCTGCCTGCTTTTTGACGTGCCGGTCTTGTCGCGCGACCACAACCGCCGTCTTGATTTGGCCGCCGACGCCAAATACGAGTTCGGCGAGAACGCCAACGCCAAACTGCGCGTGTACCGCTCGTCCCTACAAAAAAACGCAACACCACCACCCTCAGCCATCACGCTGATTTCGGCTACGCCGACGAAGACGCCTCGGCCACCGGCGGCATGAACGCCAACGTGCGCTTTACCGGCTACGAATTAAGCAGCAACTGGCAGATCGCCCCCGCCCACCTGCTCACCGGCGGTCTCGAATACCGCCGCGAAATCCGCGAAGCCACCGTGCTGGCGCCGGGCAACGAGTTCAACACCCGCAAAGCGGCCACCGCTGCCGTTTACCTGCAGGACGATTTCACCCTCGGCGACAGTTGGGCGTTTACCGTCGGCGGCCGCTACGACCGCTACAAAAAGACGCCTACACCGACGCCAACAACCAAGCGCGCGGCGCCAAGAGCCACAACAAAGCCACTTTCCGTGTCGGCGCGGTGAAAAAATTCAGCGACGCCTTCAGCCTGCGCGCCAACATCGCCCAAGGCTACCGCGTGCCCGACGTGCGCGAACTGTTCGTCCACAAGCAAACCCCGCCGGCATGCAGCTGGGCGCCGACACCATCGACGCCCGCTTCGGCAAAAACCGCCTACGAGCTCAAGCCCGAATCGTCGGTCAGCTACGAACTGGGCGCGTCGGGCAAGGCCGGCTGGCTGTCCTACGGCGTCAACCTGTTCCACAACCGGATGAAAGACCGCATCACCCAAGTCAGCCGCCCCTCCGCCAACCCCGCCACCGCCGGTTTGAGCTACTACACCTTTGAAAAACGTCAGCAAGGCGCGCAGCCACGGCATCGAAGCGAACCTGAACTACCGCATCACGCCGCAGCTTAGCGCCAGCTTCGACTGGACGGAGCTGCGCACCCGCAACCAAGCCACCGGCCGCGAACTCGATTTCAGCCCGCGCCGCCTGATCGGCACCGGCTCTGAACTGGCAGGCCGAACGCCTGAGCGCGGGTGTGCAGCTCAAACACGTCGGCCGCCAGCAGTATCAGGAAGGGCAGGCGTTTTACCGCACCAAGTCCTACACCCTGACCAACCTCAACGCCGCCTATCTTCTGGGCGCGTAAAAACAAATCCGCCTCTATGGCGGCATCGACAATGTGTTCAACCGCAAAGTCGACAAAAACTCGGCAGCGACGTCGGCACCTATTTCTACGGCGGTGTGAAATACGCTTTTTAAACGCCGCTCCGCCCGCCGCGTGTTTTTCAGGCTGCCTTGTCCCTGCAGGCAGCCTGAAAACATTGGCACGCTTGTAAAGGCCGCTTTACCAATCCTTGCACTTATGGGCAGAAATCGGCATTATCGCGCTGGCTGCGCGGCAGCTTGCGCCGCCCGAACCCAACGAAGGAAGAAATTTGATGGAAAAACAGCATATTCGTATTTTCAGGCTGGCGCTGCTGCCGCTGGCTTTTAACTTTTGGCGCTGCCGGCGTTTGCCGATAACAGCGAATTGGAAACGGTAAACGTGCAGGGTAAGAGCAGCGCCCGTGCGCCGGTAAACCAGCAAAACCATTGCCCGCTCCACCGCCGTCAGCCTGCGCGATACGCTGCGCGACGAAACCGGCGTCCAGTTCGGCGGCGGGCAGGGCAGCACTTCGCAATGGGTCAGCATCCGCGGCGTAGCCGAAGACCAAATCGATATCGTAGTGGACAACGCCAATGCCGGCGACACACCGGTATTCCACCACCAAAGCCGTATGGCGCTTGATCCTGCCCCTGGTAAAAATCATCGGTGTGGACAAAGGCACCGGCTCGGCCAGCGCCGGCATCGGTGCCACTTCCGGCCGCATCCGCGCCACCACGCTCGATGCCGCCGACCTGCTCAAGCCCGGCTGGAACGTCGGCGCGCGCATCAATGGCGGCGTTTATTCGAATACCGGTTTTACCGCCGGCATCACCGGCTATGCGCGCTTTGACGCGCCTCGATCTGCTTGCCGGCGTTAATTTCACCCGCCAGGGCGACTATAAAGACGGTAAGGGCAACAAAATCAAGAGGCACCGAAGCAGACAGCAAAAGGCTATCTGGCGAAAAATCGGCTACCACTTCGACGAAGCCAACAGGGTAGTGCTCAGCCACCGCCGCGAAGAAGTGGACGGCGACCGCGCCCTGCGCAATGAGTTTGCCAACCAGCCGCCGATGCGTACCGACTTCACGCAGGACACCACCAATCTCGAATACTTCGGCCGCCTGCCCTTTGCCCGCGAAATCGAAGCCAATATTTTCCGCAGCCGTATCACCGACGACAAACAGCCGCTGAACCCCAACGCCCCCTGTACCGCCCGGCGTGCCGCCGATTATGAGCGGCAAAGTGCCGATGTACGGCGCCATCCGCACCACCGGCGCCAACTTCGGCCTGACCAGCGACATCGGCAGCCTGCTCACGCTCAACATACGGTATCAACTGGCGCAGCATCGCTGCGCACAACGCCGCCAGCAGCAGCCAGAAAAATCGACAGCGGCGTTTATCTCGAAGGCATCTGGCAGTTCAGCCCCGTTACCCTGACCACCGGCCTCGCTACGACCGCTTCCGCTACACGCCGGAAAAAGGCGCCGCCCGCTCCGTCGGTCGCTTCAATCCCAGCATCGGCGCGGTATGGGACATCAGCCCCGCCTTCTCACTCAACGCGTCCTACAACACCGCCAGCCGCAGTCCGCGCCTGCAGGAAGCTATGCTGGCCTTTGGTGACACCCGCCTGGCCGACGATATCAAAGCCGCCCACGCCCGCACCGCCGAAGCCGGATTCAAATTCCGCCATGCCGGATTTGCCGTTTCAGGCAGCCTGTATCGGCAGACCGTCAAAGACTACATCGCCCCCGTCAATTACGTGCTGACCAACAGCGGCAAATTCACCAACACCGGCTACGAAATCACCGCCGCCTACCGCTGGCAGGGGCTGCACGCCCGCGCCGGCATGTCCCACAGCACCCTCGCGCCTGAACGGCAAAATCGCCGACAACGCCGCGCTGGCTTTTTCCGATGGGACGCCAGTACCACGCCGGCCTGAGCTACAAATTCGCCCGCCCGCAGCTTGAAATCGGCTGGCGCGGCCGTTTCGCCTAAGCACGCGGCTGGTGCTGCACCACCAACCGCACCCGCCAAACCCTGTCGCCACACCGCGCGGGCTACGGCGTCCACGACCTGTACGCCAGCTGGCAGCCCTTGTCCGATGACAGCCTGAACGTCAATTTTTCGATAAACAACGTCGGCAACAAACAGTATTACAGCCACAGCGAACGCGATGCAGCCATCTCCGGCGGCAATGCCCTGCCTGAAAGCGGCCGCGATGTCCGGTTGGCGGTAAACTCACCGTTTCTAACTGAGCTAAGGCAGCCTGAAAGCATCAAAACGGCTTTCAGGCTGCCTTTTAAAAGCTATGATTGAAAACACTCTACACGCATGGGGAAACCACCATGAAATATCGCGACCTGCGCGAATTTATCCAAATGCTTGAAGCGCAAGGCAGCCTGAAAAGGATCGCCCATCCCGTGTCGCCGCATTTGGAGATGACCGAAATCGCCGACCGCGTATTGCGCGCCGAAGGGCCGGCCTGTTGTTTGAACATGCCGCCAAGCCCGACGGCAGCCGCTATGATTTTTCCCGTGCTGGCTAACCTGTTCGGCACGCCCGGAGCGCGTGGCGATGGGCATGGGCGCGGACAGCGTCGACAAGCTGCGCGAAATCGGGCAGACGCTGGCGTATCTGAAAGAACCCGAGCCGCCCAAGGGCATCAAAGATGCGTTCTCCAAACTGCCGCTGCTCAAAGACATTTGGAGCATGGCGCCCAAAGTCGTCAAAAGCGCGCCCTGCCAAGAAATCGTGTGGGATGGCGACGAAGTGGATTTGACCCGCCCTGCCGATTCAGCATTGCTGGTCGCAAGACGTCGCCCCGCTGGTAACATGGGGCTTTAACCGTTACACGCGGGCCGCACAAAAACGCCAAAAACTTGGGCATCTACCGCCAACAATTATTAAGCAAAAACAAACTCATCATGCGCTGGCTCGCCCATCGCGGCGGCGCGCTGGATTATCAGGCGTTCCGCAAGGAAAACCCCGACGCGCCCCTACCCCGTGGCGGTGGTACTCGGCTGCGACCCCTGCCACCATACTCGGCGCGGTTACGCCCGTGCCCGACACCTTGAGCGAATACCAGTTTGCAGGCTTGCTGCGCGGCTCGCGCACCGAATTGGTGAAATGCATCGGCAGCGATTTTGCAAGTGCCCGCCCGTGCCGAAATCGTGTTGGAAGGCGTCATCCACCCCAACGAAACCGCGCTGGAAGGTCCCCTACGGCGACCACACGGGCTATTACAACGAGCAAGACCATTTCCCCGTGTTCACGGTTGAGCGCATCACCATGCGCGAAAAACCCGATTTTACCACAGCACCTACACCGGCAAACCGCCCGACGAACCGGCCGTATTGGGCGTGGCGTTGAACGAAGTATTCGTGCCGCTGTTGCAAAAAGCAGTTCCCCGAAATCACCGATTTCTACCTGCCGCCCGAGGGCTGCTCCTACCGCATGGCGGTGGTGAGCATGAAAAACAATACGCCGGCCACGCCAAGCGCGTGATGATGGGCTGCTGGTCGTTCCTGCGACAGTTTATGTACACCAAATTCATCATCGTGGTCGATGACGATGTGAACGTGCGCGACTGGAAAGAAGTCATCTGGGCGATTACCACGCGCATGGACCCCGTGCGCGATACTGTGCTGGTGGAAAACACGCCGATTGATTATTTGACTTCGCCAGCCCCGTGAGCGGGCTCGGCGGCAAAATGGGCTTGGACGCCACCAACAAATGGCTGGGCGAAACCCACCGCGAATGGGGACGCGTGATTGAGCGCGATGCCGATGTGGCGGCGAAGGTGGATGCGATGGGGGAGTTGGGGTTGTGATGATGTAAGGCAGCCTGAAAGTCGGATTTGCGCTTTCAGGCTGCCTTAATCGTCAAATGAGCACATTGAGTTGAAACCCGGCAACTGCGCAATGTAAAAATATCGGGTTTGCCGCCCGAGCCACCTGCTGAAAACCCAAAGGCAGCCTGAAAAAGGAAATCTCCATGCCCATCAAAACCATCACCCCCATCGCCCCTATTATTCGCCGCCGCGCTCGCCCTGCCGAGCCGCTTTTATTTCTACGCGCAAAAAGACAAAAATTGGCGTAAAAACTGTATCAGGGCGCGTAGTGATTGCGCCGGTAAAAGTCACGCTCCCCGACGCCCACCACTACGCTGAAGCCAAACGCCCCATCCGCGGACACACCATAGAAATCTGTTTTTCCGAACATTTCAACGAAAACCGCGACGATGCCATCGCTGCCGATGGGCGACGTATTCAGCCGCACGGGGCAATATTTATATTCGCCCATCGAGTATGACAACGGCTGCGACTACTGGCAGGAAGGCATGCGCCGCTATGTGGAAAAAGGGCGCGTCGGCTTTGTGCGCCGCGACGGCAGCCGCGCCACCCCCGCGCAGTGGGATTTCGCCACCTGTTTGAACACGGCTACGCCACCGTCTATCGCGGCAGCTGGAAAAAGAATGGACGGACGACGAACATTGACGCTCGCCCCCGCCGCGCCCGATGCCGTGAGCGAAGTCATCAACCAAAAAGGCGAAGTTACCGCAGGCAGCAGCCTGAAAAACAGCGGCGGACGACATCAAACGAGACGGGCTGTATTACCCCCAACCCCTACCGCTACACCCCGCACGAGCAGCGCATCGCCGACTATTTCAACCGCCTGACCGTGCTGCAACGGCTCGCGCTCTGCAACAAGATTTCGCCCGCCGATGCGGACGAGCTGAACGTGCGTTACCACATCGTCGAACGCCCCAACGCCGCCCAGCCGTATTACCGCTTGCAGAGTTTTTATACCAATGGCGAGCACGCAGGCGAGCGCGCAGCGGATACCGAGTTTCGGTGAGCGCGGACGGCAAGCGGCGGTTTGTCGCGCCCAATTCGGTGCTTTGCCGATGAATACGACGCACCCATCCCGCTTGCCCGCTGGATACGCGAACAGCTGCTGCAAGCGCGGGATTATCTGCGCAAAAATCCCAAAGCCCCGAACCGCTTTGATGTGAACAAAGAATTGCGCCGATGGTGATAGGGCGTATTAACAATCAACATTTTGGCGGCTTTTTCGCCATAAAACGGCATCTGCCGCGTTAAAAATACTCGCCTATGGGCGGCATAGGCTCGCATTTTTGCCTTACATCTGCCATTTTCTGACGAAAAATCCGCTGCAAAAGTTAATGTCAACACGTCCTAGGCAGCCTGAAAACAGAAAATTCTGTTTTCAGGCTGCAATTGGGCGTATTTATTATCCCGTCGATGCCGCTTCGCCGCAGCACATGGTGCCCGCATCCGCACAAACTGCCCGACTCACGGGGAAAATCACATTAAAAATCCGATAGAAAAAACAGTTTGGCATATCAGGGTGTGCTTGGCAAAAAATATGCACGAATTTTGCTTGTAAATATTTATCCATTTAAATTCTGAGATGTTTCAGTAGGCAGCTATTGCGCAACTTGTTTTGCGTAAGATTTTTTGTAATAATTTACAAAATTTTAAGAAAGTAAACAGACGTCATATTTACACTATGCTATGCCGTCATTCGTATTACCCATCCGCAAAATAAATCCGCCCGCAATGCCTTGAGCTTGCTCGCGTAATTTTTGGATGGACATCGATTTGTTTGCTTGCCATTTTGCCGGCCTGAAAACACGTTTCTATCGAACGAAAGGAAATCCATGAGTGAGAATACCGCGCCCAAAACCGATTACACCGGTTTAAAACGGTACCAGGGGATGATTATCTCCATTGGTATCTTCGCTGTATTGCTGGCGGGGTTGTTGATTTATGCCAGCAACATTTCCAGCGAGATTGAAGAAGACTCCATCCAAAGTTACGTTGCCGCCGAAATGGGTAACTCGTATGGCGAATTGCTGGAAAACGTCCAGCTACTCATGCTCAATACCCACCAAGACCCGCGAAGCCCCGTGGTGCAAGGTGCGTTAAAACGCGCCAAAGAATCGCAAGACGTTTTTTCGCGTTCGCTGCAGGCTATGGCTGCAGGCGGCGATTATCTTTCCATTGACGGTAGGCAATATTGGTGGACGCCTTCGATAAAGGCGAGAAAAAGCCATGATGGAGGAGATGGTGAAAAATGGAAAGATTCCAAACTCATCGTAGATGCATATCTCAAAAAAGCCGAAGACCCCACTGCCGATGCTGCTCTGGTTGATGCTGCGTTATTGAGTCTGCAAAACAACAACGCCCGCTTTACCGAAATCACCAATTTCTTGCTGGCAGACAAGCGTGCCAAATTGGAACAACTTTCCGCCCAATTAAAAAACGTAGAGGTTTTTGGTATCGTGGGTGCGGTGTTGTACCTTGCCCTGTTCTTGAGCTACTTCATCCGCAAACTGCTCACCGCTGACAAATTGGCAGATGAAGCGAAAAAAGAAACCACCGAGATTATGGATACGGTAACCACCGGTCTGTTTCTGGTGGACAAAAACCTGACCATCGGTTCGCAATACTCCAAGCAGCTCGAAACGCTTATCGGCCAGAAAGGCGTAGGCGGCAAAAACTTGCTCGATGGCTGGCCAGCTTCATCAATACTTCCGACTTGAACACCGCCAACGACTTTATCGGCCAGCTCTATAATGCGCGTACCAAAGAACGCCTGATCGCCTCGCTCAATCCCCTGATCCGCCAAAAAGTGAATATCGACGAGAAAGAGCGCTTTTTGGACTTCAATTTCCGCCGCGTTTATCACGGTAAGGACATTGCCCGCGTGCTGGTAAACGTGGAAGACGTAACCGATGCCGTGCTTTTGGAACAGAAAATGGAGCAGGAGCGCGAGCAAAACGACGTGCAGCTGGAAATGCTCAGCACCATTTTGCAGGCCGATCGCGATTCTCTGAACGACTTTATCGCCAATACCAACCGCCACATCCAAAGCATTAATACTCGTGCTCAAGTCGCAAGGCGAGGACAAGGTTTCGCTGCAGGGAAAAAGTGGACGCCATTTACCGCGAAGTGCACAGTATGAAGGGCGAATCGTCCGCACTGAAATTGAGCGGCTTTACCAATATGGCGGAAAACTTCGAGACCAACCTGAACCGTCTGAAGCAGATGCCCAAGCTGTCGGGTGAGAACTTTCTCGGCCTGGCGGTACAGTTGGAAGAATTGATCCGCCTGAACCACACCATTGAAGACTTGCTGGCGAAAATCGGCAGTAACGCGCCCATCGTTCTGAAAGGCAGCGAAGCGGCTGCGACTCCGCGCAGCAATAACAGCCGTTACGCCATGTTTGTTGCCGACATCGCCAAGCGTAACCACAAAGAAGCCGCCTTTACCTACAGCGGCTTGGAAAGCACCGGCAGCGATACGGTGGACGGCGTAATCGGCGAAATCGCCATCCAACTGCTGCGCAATGCAGTGGTGCACGGTATCGAAACGCCGGACGTTCGCAACAAGCGCGGCAAACTGCCCGTCGGCCACGTCCACATGAGCCTGCAGGAGCAAGGCGACAAATTCCTGCTGACTGTTGAAGACGACGGCAACGGCATCGATTACGACGCTATCGCCCAAAAAGCAGTGAATATGGGCAAGTACACCATTGACGAAGTGGCCAAACTCGACAAACGCAGTCTGGTTGCTCCTGCTGTTCAGCCCCGGCTTCTCCACCGCCGGCAACAGCAACGAAGACGCCGGCAGGGGCGTGGGCTTGGACATTATCAAAGACCGCGTGGTTTCGCTGAAAGGAACGGTAAACGTCGCCAGCCGCCCGCAGGGTTACACCCGCTTCAGCTTTACCCTGCCAAAAATTGAGAGAAGGATTTAAACCATGGCAAAACGCATTATGATTGTTGATGACTCCAACGTTATCCGCAATCGCATTTCACGCGGCTCAAGCACAATGGATTTTGAAGTGGTGGCATCGGCATCCAACGGCGAAGAGGCCGTCGCACTGTACCGCCAGCACCGCCCCGATGTGGTTACGATGGACTTGACCATGCCGAAAATGGACGGTTTGGAATGCATCTACCAGATTACCAGCATGGATGAAGACGCCAATATTCTGGGGATATCCGCCTTGTCGGACAAGGCGACCGGCATCAAAGCCCCTGCAGCTTGGCGCGCGCGGTTTTCTTTACAAACCGTTTTCCGACGAAGATTTGTTCCATGCGCTAGAAGAAATGCTGGAAGAGTAAATTCAGGCTGCCTGCACGCGGTGCTTGTGCAGGCAGCCTGAAACATCCCGATTCGAAAACTAAGGTTAGAAAATGAAAGAAGAAAAGTTACAGGTATTTATCGACGGCGTGCAGAAATACTTCGCCCAAAATGATTATCGGCGAAGAATTGGTGGTCGGCACCCTCTCATCTGATTGAAAACAAAATTCCTTCGGCTAAAGACTTTACCGGCGTGATTGCCATTTCCGGCAAAAACCAGGGCGTGGTCTATTTCACCGCACCGCGCGAACTGCTCGAGCGGCTCTTGGTATTGATTGGCGAAAAAGACACCAGCGAAGCCCTGATGGTCGATTTGGTGGGCGAAGTGGCCAATACCATTGCCGGCAACGCCCGCAGCGAATTTGGCGAAGAATTTGAAATTTCGGTGCCCATCGTATTGCGTGGTGCGCCCGACGAAATTCTGCTGCCGCGCAAAGACCGCTCCTTCGTTATCCCTGATTACTTTGCGCAACCGCAGCGCCGCCATCGTCATCAGCCTGCGCAAATAGTTTCAGGCTGCCCTAACCGTTTTTTCAATTACACAGTAGAGAGAGAACTATAATGATTTCATTACGGCGTTTTATGTCCCTGGTGGTAATGTTTTCTTTGGCAGCCTGCGGCGGCTCCGGCAACGGCGACAGCGAAACGAAAAGCGCATCGGCTGCGGGAAACCTTGTGGAGGATACCCGCCCCGTGCAAAACGTATTTTTCGAGTCCCGCGGCTTTGCGCCCTTTGTGATGGCGGATGCCGACAACCGCCCATCCGGCTTCGGTATCGATATTGTTACCGCTATCGGTGACAAACAAGGCTTTCAAGTAAACTTCGTTCCCCACCCGTTTGTGGGTATGCTGGAAGATTTAGGTAATGGTGCAGACATCGCGGTTTCCGCAATTTCAATTACCGACGAGCGTAAAACTATCGTTGATTTTACCAACTCACACTTTGAAACATCACTGGGTCTGATTGTGCCTGAAAACAGCCCGATTACTTCATTGAACGACGTAAAAGGCAGAAAGATTGCTACAGTAGTCGGCACAGTGGGGAGTCTACCTTGGCTAAACTGCAGGCCGGCAACGGTACTGTGGTTCAAAGCCCGTCTGTGTGGGAGGCAGTCCGCCAAGTGATGCTTAAAGAAGCTGATGGTGCATTCGCCGACTTGGGTCCTTTGTACTATTACTCCAATAACTACAAAGAACAAAAGCTGCGTGTAGTAAGCGACAACACCTTGCCTAAAGAACATTATGCTTTGGCAGTGAAAAAAGGTAATACCGAACTGCTCAACAAGCTCAACCGCGGTTTGGAGCAAAACTGGGCCGACGGCACCTACGATAAGATCTATCAGAAATGGTTCTCGACCGAAGCCCAAAGCGCTCCGGCATCGGCGGCGCCAAACAGATAACCGGTCGCCCATGTTTTCAGGCTGCTTCAAGAATTGAAGCAGCCTGAAATTTTTGTGCGTTATGGAATGGCAAACGCCGGCAAGATAGTCCCGCCCTTATTTTTCATCGCGCAAATCGGTCAGTTCCGTTCCCTGCCCAATAGTCGTAGAGAAACTGGCGGCGGCGGTTTAACAGGGCAAAGCCCCACGGCAGTATCCACCAGCACAACGCGGCGGCAGCGGCGGTTTTGGGCGGGATGCCGCTGCGGCGCAGGCCGGCGTAGGCCGCCAGCGGCAGCACCACCAGTAACGCGGTGGCGGCGGCGAAACGGCGGCGGTATTGGTTCGGCGTCGGACGGCCGCCCGTCGCAGCGTTCAGAGCGATGCGCCACACCCGCATCGGCAGGGTCTGGCCTTCGCGCAGCCAGTTGAGCTTGAAGTAGTACCACCAGCCGGCCAGCAGCAGCAGGCCGGTCAGCGGTACGGTTAAGGCGGTGGCGGCGGGAGCAGGCGCACAATCAGGGTGTTGGCGATGCCCGCAGCTAGCCGGCAACGGCGCTGACGGCGCCGACCAGCAGGGCTTTTCGTAAAGCAGCGCAGCAAAGCGGCGCATCAGAGGGCGGGGCGGTTCATGATACTGGGGTGGGAAAGGTTGACATCGCCTGCAGGCAGCCCTGAAAAAGGAGAAAACCGGTTTTCAGGCTGCCTGCAGGCTTTTTGCTTTAAGCGGCATCGTCTTTGACGCGGGTGGCCATCAGGGTGTGCAGCCGGCGTTTGTCGGCGCGGGCGACGGTAAACAGCAGGCTGCCGATTTGCGCTTTTTCGCCGCGGCCGGGCAGGTGGCCGAGTTCTTCGATCAGCAGACCGCCGATGGTGTCGGCTTCTTCGCTGCTCAAATCGGTGCCGAAAAAGGCGTTGATGTCGGCACTCGGTGGCGGCTTTGATGCGCCAGCGTTCGGCGGAAACGGGAAAAATATTGTCGGCGCTTTTCGTCTTCGTCGAACTCGTCTTCGATTTTGCCGACGATTTGTTCGATCAGGTCTTCAAAGGTCAAAAGACCGCTGATGCCGCCGTATTCGTCCACCACGATCACCATATGGTTGCGCTGCTGCTGCAGCTCGGTGAGCAGGGCGTGCAGGCTTTTGCTCTCAGGTACGAACACGGCGGGGCGCAGGATGTTTTCCAGCCGGAAATGCTCGGGATTCAAAGTGTATTTGAGCAGGTCTTTGGCATGCAGGATGCCGAGCATCGTGGTCTTTGTCATCGGCGATGACCGGAAAGCGCGAATGGGCGGTTTCAACGGCATAACCGATGATGCGCTCGATGCTGTCGGTGGTTTTGATGACGTCCATGCGCGCGCGGCTGACCATCGCGTCGCGCACGCTCATGCTGCTGAAGCGCAGCACGTTTTCCAGTTGCTGCAGGGTGTCGGCGCCGATGGTTTGCCTCGCGGCGCGCCTGCTGCAGCATCTGCAGAATGTCTTCGGCGCGGGCTTCGCGGCGGTGGTGGCCGAAACGGCGGCGCAGGCGCTCGAACAGGCTTTCCGGTTTGCCGGCGGTATCCATCAGTCGCGCTCCTGTGCGTAAGGGTCGGATAGCCCATTTGGGCGAGCAGACGGGTTTCCAGCGCTTCCATGTCTTCGGCTTCGGCGTCGTCGATATGGTCGTAACCCATCAGATGCAGGGTGCCGTGTACCGCCAGATGGGCGCAATGCTGGGTCAGGGTTTTGCCCTGCTCGGCGGCTTCGCGGGCGACGACTTGCGGGCAGATCAGTAAATCGCCGCGCAAGATGCCGTCGTCTTCCGGCGGCAGGATTTCACCTTCGTTCAGCGCAAAGCTGAGCACGTTGGTGGCGTAGTCTTTGCCGCGGTAGTCGCGGTTATAGGCGCGGGCTTCGGCTTCGTCCAAGAGCAGCAGGCCGATTTCGGCGCGGGCGCAGTCGTGCTTGAGCGCCTGCCAGATCCAGCGGCGCCATTGCTGCGCGGTGGGTAGGTCGGGAAAGCCCGAGCGGTCTTCGCTGTGCAGCCGGAAACGCTGCTGCCAGATGCGGTAAAAGCGGGATATTGTTTGGCTTTTTCATGGTTGGTTTGGGGCGCGGGGAACCGGGTCTCGCACCGTGGAAAAAACGACTTTTCAGGCTGCCTTCGGATGTTTTCAGGCAGCCGAAAAGATTAGAAAGCGGCTTCGCCGAGCAGCTGTTCGCGGGTCAGCAGAAAGACGAAACCGTCGCCGCCGCTGGTGTCGAGCCAGACAAAGGGCAGCTCGGGAAAGGCGGCTTCGAGCGCTTCACGGTTGTGGCCGATTTCCACCAGCAGCACGCCGCGCGGTTTGAGCAGGGCGGCGGCCTGGTCGAGAATGCGTCGCACCGCGTCCAGCCCGTCTTCGCCGCTGCCCAGCGCGATTTCCGGCTCGCACAGGTATTCTTCGGGCAAAATCGGCCACCGATTCGGCATCGACATAGGGCGGGTTGGAGACAATCAGATCGTAAGCACCGTCCAACCCCTCAAACAAATCGGTGTGAATCAGCTTGATGCGCTCTTCCAGCCCGTAGCGTTCGACATTGATTGCCGCCACTTCCAGCGCGTCCAGGCTGATATCGGCAGCGTCGATTTCGGCGGCGGGGTAGTGGTGCGCCATCTGCACCGCCAGACAGCCGCTGCCGGTGCACAAATCGAGCGCGCGGTGCACCAGCTCTTCATGCTCCAGCCACGGCAGCAGCGGCTCGCCCAAGAGTTCGCTGATAAACGAGCGCGGCACCAGCACCCGCTCGTCCACATAAAAATCAAACTCACCCTGCCATGCTTCGTTGGTAATGTAGGCGGCGGGGATGCGCTCGAGCACGCGGCGCGCCAGCACCGCCAGCACCGCCTCGCGCTCCTGCGGCAAAAGTTCGGCATCCAGATAAGGCTCGAGCGTATCGGGCGGCAGGTGCAGCGTGTGCAGAATCAGATAGGCGGCCTCGTCGTAGGCATTGTCGCTGCCGTGGCCGAAAAACAGCCCGGCCTGGTAAAAACGGCTGACGGCAAAGCGCAGCAGGTCGCGCACGGTTTTCAGGCTGCCTGCGGCGGCAAACAATTCCTGCATTTGGGCGGTGGGGTCGGTGGTCATGGCCGGCGGCTCCGTGGAAAAACGGGCGATTATAGGGGAATGTTCGCCGCATCCGCCACAGGCGGCAGCGGCAGCCTGAAAGCCCTGTCCGCCCGCTTTCAGGCTGCCGGTATGACGGCGTCGGCCGGATTGTATATAATGCCGCGCATTCGGCCGCGTGCCGGACGGTTTATTCAACCCCATCAACCCGATGAAAAAGGATATACGGATTATGAAACACAACCGCACTCTGCTTGCCGGCGCCCTGGCGCCGTTTTTCGCCCTTGCCGCCTGCCAGCAGCAGGTTCAGAATAACGCTGCTTCCGGCGCTGCCGCTCCGGCTCCCTGCCGCTTCTGGCGCTTCTGGCGCTGCACCCTGCCGCCTCCGGTGCCGCCGCCCCGCCGGCTTGGATACCGAAGCCAAACAGGTCAGCTATCTGATCGGCTACGAGCTGGGCAAATCGCCGGTGGTGGCCGAACTCAAAAGCAACGGCGTTGAAATCGACACCAAAAGTCCTGGCCGAAGCCATCGCCGAGAGCCTGGACGGCAAACCTTCTAAAAATCAGCGAACAGCAGGCGCAGCAGCTTTCCGAATCCCCTGAGCAAGAAAGCCGCCGAAGTAGCCGAGAAAAAGCCGGTGAAGCCAAAGCCGCCGGCGAGAAATTCCTGGCTGAAAACAAAGGTAAGGAAGGCGTGCAGACCACCGCTTCCGGCCTGCAGTACAAAGTCAACAAAGAAGGCAGCGGCGCCCAGGCCGCCAAAAGGCGACGTGGTATCCGTGGAATACGAAGCGCCGCCTGACCAACGGCGAAGTGTTCGACACCAACAAAGGCCAAGACGCCTTTGCCGTGCCGCTGGTGGACAACACCGTAATCCAAGGCTGGATCGAAGGCCTGCAGTTGATGAAAGAAGGCGGCGAATACACCCTCTACATCCCCGCCAACCTGGCCTACGGCGAGCGCGCCCCCAGCCCGAAAAATCCCCGCCAATTCCGTGCTGGTGTTCGACATCAAAGTCAACAAAGTGGAAAAAGGCGCAGCGAAAAAACTGCTGCAAGGCATGCAGCAACAGCAGTAAACCGCCCAAACCGGCAAGCAAAAACGCCCGCGAGTTTCGCGGGCGTTTTTGCGTTTTCAGGCTGCCAAGCGGAAGCAAAAAAAGCAGACTGAAAGCAGGAAAACGGTTTTCAGGCTGCCTGCGGGGCTTACCAGCCTTTGTGCCGGATCAGGCTGTCGATCTGCTGCTGGGCTTCGGAGCGCAGACCTTGGTTCAGAAGGGCGCTGAGGCTGTCGTCTTCGGGGGTGTAGTCCACCAGTTTGGGGGCTTTTGACTACGTCGCGGGCAATGCTGTAAACGTTGCCGTAGCCGTCGATCAGGCCGGCTTTTTGCGCTTCAATGCCGGTGTAGATGCGACCGCTGAAGAGATCGGGGTTTTCGGCTTCTTTGAGGCGTTTGCTGCGGCCTTCGCGCACGGCTTTGATGAATCTCGTTGTGGATCTGGTCGAGCATCTGCTGCCAGATGGCCTGCTGCTGCGGGGTTTCGGGCACGAAAGGGTCGCCCATGTCTTTGTTGCTGCCGGCGATGTGGACGCGGCGTTTGATGCCGAGTTTGTCGATCAGGCCGGTCAGATCGAAGCTGCTGCCGATCACGCCGATGCTGCCGACCAGGCTGGACGGATCGGCATAGATTTTGTCGGCGGCGGCGGCGATGTAGTAGCAGCCTGAAGCGCAAACGTCTTCGGCAACGACGTAAACGGGAATATTCGGATGCTCGGCTTTCAGGCGGCGGATTTCGGCATAGGCGATATTGGAAACGACGGGCGAGCCGCCGGGGCTGTTGGCGCGGATGATGATGGCTTTGGCTTTATTGTTGGCATAGGCCGCTTCCATGCCTTTGCGCAGCATTTCCACCTGGTCTTTGTGCGGATTGCCGCCGATTTGGCCTTCAAGGCGGACAACGGCGGTATGCTCGCTGCGGGCGGCGGCAAAGGCGGAGTCTTCGCGGTTTTGGCCTTTGCCGAATACCAGCGCCAGCACCAATAGGAAAACGCCGAGCTTGATAAAGCGCCAGATGTTGCCGCCACAGGCGCTCGCGGCGCTGTTCGTGGTAGGCGGCGAGCAGTACGCGGTTGAGGGTGTTTTGTTCCCAGCTGCCGCTTGCTGCTTCTTCGGGGTTCATCGGCTGGCCGTCGGGGCGGTTGATGCGGTAGTTCATTGTCGTTTCTCGCCGCTTGGAAAAGGCGCATTGTATAGCGAAAAACGCGCGCGCGGTTTTCAGGCTGCTGGCAAAAAGCGGCGCGCATCGGGCGCAAGGTAGCCTGAAAAAGGGCGGCGGGCGGGCGGCGGACTGCAGCCCGCCGGCGGCTTTTCGCTATACAATGCGCCGTTTTTCCCACAACGGAGCGCGCCATGAGGTTTTTATCGGTGCCGGCCGCCTATCTGGTGCTGGCCGATTTGCTTTTCGGACTGGTCGGCAACGTGAAATCGGCACTGCTGCCGTCCGCCGCGCCGCTGCCCAAAGACGGGCTGCCGGTGTCGCCCGAATTTGCTTTCGGCTGGCTGCAGGTGCTGGCCAACGGCGGTAGTGGCGCTGGTAGTGGGTTGGCTTTGCTGTCGGTGCTGGCGCAGTCGCGCTCGGCAGCGCGCGGGCGGATGCTGGTGGTAAACGGCTGGCGGCAGACGGCATTGCTGATTGTGGCGGTGTTTGCCGCGCCGGCGCTGTGGCAGTGGCTGTGGGCGTTTGCCGACTTTGCGCAGGGGCGGCTGACAGTATCTTTTGCCGACCCGCGCTATCTGGCAGTCGCTATCTGCCAGCCGTGGCTGCTGCTGCTGGCTTATTCCGCCTGGCGTAGCCAGCGCCGCCTGCGCCAGGCGGCCGTCGAAATGCCGCCGGTGGCGGTGCCGCCTGCCGAGCCGCTGGAATAGGGCGTTTGCGGCGCAGAATATTTTTCAGGCTGCCTGAAAGCAATCAGGCAGCCTGAAAACCGAAAAAGGAAGCACAATGAACATTACCGTACTGGCCGTCGGCAGCAAAATGCCGCGCTGGGTGGACGAAGCGGTGGCCGAATATGCCAAGCGCTTCGGCCGCGACATCCGCTATACGCTCAAAGAAATCAAGCCGCAAAAAGCGCGGCGGCGGCATCGGCGCCGAGCAGGGCATGGCGGCGGAAGCAAAAGCGCATACTCGAAGCGCTGCCGGAAAAACGCGCTGCTGGTGGCGCTGGACGAGCGCGGCGAAGCGCCGACTTCGATTGCAGCTGGCGCAGCATCTGAGAAAACTGGCAGCAAAACGGCGAACACGTCTGCTTTTGTCATCGGCGGCGCTGACGGCATGAGCGACGCGCTCAAATCCCGCGCCCGCCTGCTGCTGCGCCTGTCCAGCCTGACCCCTGCCGCACGGCATGGTGCGCGTGCTGCTGACCGAGCAGCTCTACCGCGCGGTGTCGATACTCAACAACCATCCCTACCACCGCGAATAGGCAGCCTGAAAAAGCAGTCTGAAAAAGTTTTCAGGCTGCTTTTGCCCCTTGTTTGAACAACAAAAACCCGCCGTATCGGGCGGGTTTTTGCAAACAGGGGCAAACAATTAAGCCAGTGCTTTTCACTTTGGCAGCCAAACGGCTTTTTGTGGCGGGCGGCTTTGTTTTTGTGGAATACGCCTTTGTCGGCAATGCGGTCGATTACTTTAACAGACTGGCGGTAAACTTCCGGCAGCGGCTTTGTCGCCGGCTGCAACAGCTTTCAACACTTTTTTCACCGCGCTGCGGAAGGCGGTGCGCAGGCTGGCGTTGTGGGCACGGTGTTTCACGGACTGACGGGCGCGCTTGCGGGCTTGTGCGCTATTGGCCATAAGTTCTTACTCCTAAATACAGGGTTTAATGGTTTAATAAAAACGCGGCATTCTAAACATCCGCCTGCACATTGGCAAGCAGTTTGTCGTTTTTCCCGCGCGCTCGGCCGCTTGCACGGGCAAAAGCGGCGTCAGGCGCAACACAAAAGCGCCTGCAGGCAGCCTGAAAAACGCAAATCCGTTATTAAGAAAGTGCAAAATACTGCTAGAATCCGCCGTTTTATCTTAACGCCGCCGCGTGCCGAGTTGCCATGTCCTATCAGCAAGCCACCGTTCCCGTTCCCGAAAAGCTCGCCGAAGCCTTCTCCGACGCCCTGATGGAGCAGGGTGCGCTGTGCAGCACCATTGAAGACGCCTACGCCGGCACCGAGCAGGAACAGCCGATTTTTCGGCGAACCGGGCATGCCCGCGCAGCAGGTGTGGCAGCAGAGCCAGGTAACGGCGCTGTTTGATACCGCCGCCGATCCCTGCCGCCGCGCTGGCCGCCGCCGCCGAACAAATCGGCATTGCCCTGCCCGAGTGGCGGCTCGAAGAGCTGGAAGAGCAAGACTGGGTGCGGCTCACCCAGTCGCAGTTCGACCCCATCCAAATTTCCCCGCGCCTGTGGATTACCCCCACCTGGCACGATTCGCCCGATCCCGCAGCGCTGAACCTGCGCTTTGGATCCCGGCTTGGCTTTTCGGCACCGGCAGCCATCCCACCACCCGCCTGTGCCTGCGCTGGCTCGACCAAAAACCTGGCCGGCGGCGAGCGTGTGCTCGATTACGGCTGCGGCTCCGGCATTCTCGCCATTGCCGCGCTCAAGCTCGGCGCCGGCGAAGCAGCGGGTGTCGATATCGATCCGCAGGCCGTGAAAAGCCGCCCGCGCCAATGCCGAGCAAAACGCCGTTCAGGCTGCCTTCGGCACGCCGGACGAGCTGCCCGAAGGCGAACAATACGACATCGTACTGGCCAACATCCTGGCCAATCCGCTGCGGATGCTCGGCAGCATGCTGGCGCAGCGCACCAAAAGCGGCGGCCGCATCGTCCTTTTCCGGCATTTTGCAGGAGCAGGCCGAAGAATTGAACGCGGTTTATGCCGAATGGTTCGACATGCAGCCGGCCGTCTGCGACGAAGGCTGGGTGTCCTCAGCGGCCGCAAGCGATAACAACAGGCTTTAAGCGCTATGAACGAAATCAAAATCAACTGTCCGATTGCGGCAAGCCGCAAAGCTACAGCCGCGTAACCCTGGTCAAAAACCCAGGGGCATGTGGTCTGTAAAGACTGCCATCATATGTTCCGCGTGCTCAAGCAAACCGGCAAAAGCAATAAAGCAGTAGAAACCGTGGCGGTGTCCCTCTGAGGCCGCCCTAAGCCGGCAAAGCCGCGCCCAAGCAGCCTGAAAAGCGAATCCGGCCGCCCGAGGCAAGCCGGTAGCCGGCAAAAACGCAGCGGCCAGAGAATACCGCATCCCCAAAGCCCAGCTGGCCGCCAAAGCCGCGCCGCAGGCCAAGCGCACCGAGTTTGCCGAAGTGGAAAGCGCGCCGTTTGCCTTCAACCCTGCTCGAGCGCGAAGAGCAAACCGCCAACGTGCCGCAGCTGCTGCCGGCGGAAAACGGTACCCGCATGCAGGCGCGCACTCCGCAGGGCGAGAATATCACCATTCATACCGACAATCTGGTGTTCACGCTGGTAGGCGATCCCGCCGCCCCGCAGCCGCTCTCGCCCGCCGTGCCCAACCAGCCGCCGTCCCCACCCGCCCTGCCGCCGGCTGCCACCCACGAAATCAACTGGACCATCGCCACCATCGCCGCCTTGATTGTGCTGATTCTCCAGCTCTTCTATCTGATGATGATGTTCCCCTAAACATTAAAGCCAAAAGCAGCCTGAAAAGCCCCGAAACTCTTTTTCAGGCTGCTTTTTCATTATGAAGATGCGCCAAAGCGCTGCCATTACCATTGGTGTAATGGCGTTCAGCCCAAAAATATTCCCCCGCTTTTTATTCACAACTACCGGTCTTTTGCCATGAATCCTGTCCGCCGTTACTTTATCCTGCTTGTTTTTCTTCACTCTGCTGTTTATCGCCTTGGTGGCTGCCGGCAGCTATCTGCTGGCCGCCGGCAGTCGCCAATCCCGGCGTGGCCGCCTTTGTGTTTTTCCTTTGCCGCCGCCTTCGCCCAAATCGCCTGTTTGGCACTTTATCTGCGCGCCCGAGCCATCGCACAGGCGCAAAAACGCTCGCCCGCCGCAAATCAAAATGACAAAAACGGCAGACTGCTGCCGCAAACGCACCATGCCCGCCGCATTTTTCGGCAACCTGAAAAATATTTTTTATGATATTTTTCCATTTTTATTCATTTGGTTATTTATTTTTTGCTAAAACTGGCACCGCAAAAGCTAATACCTTGCAAGCAAAGATACTTGCCGAAACCAACCCGCAGCACCGCACGGCAAGATATTCATTCACATAGGTGCTGTATTTTTATCTGGAGATAAAACATGAAAGCAATCCAAAAAGGTTTCACCCTGATCGAGCTGATGATCGTAATCGCCATTATCGGTATTTTGGCTGCCATCGCCCTGCCGGCTTACCAAGACTACACTGTACGTTCACGCGTATCTGAAGCTCTGCAGCAGCTTCTGCCGCTACAGTTAACGTACAAGACGTGCTGGCTAGCGGTAACCCCCGCAGCGATGCCGCAGGTTATGCCCTTGGCTTTACTGCTCCGGCCGCTACCGATAACGTTGCTGGTATTGCAATTGCCCCCTGGTACTGGTGTAATTACCGTAACCACTACTGCCAATGCCGGTAACGGTACCCTGACTCTGACCCCGAACGCCCCGATTGGTACCGCTCTGCCCACAGGTACTGCCGCTTTTGCTCCGCCTCAAAATGCTACTGCATGGCGTTGTGCTGCCGCTGGTGCTGCTGCTGGTGCCTTTACTGGCGTAACTGCTGGTACTCTGCCTGCCCGCTTTGCTCCTTCTGAGTGCCGTTAATCGGTTTGGGTTTGAAAAACCCCGCTTCGGCGGGGTTTTTTACGTACTTAATTTAAAGGAACTGTTATGAAAAATCGTTTTCATCAAGGATTTACTCTGATTGAGCTGATGATTGTGATTGCTATCGTTGGTATTTTGGCCGCGTTGGCGCTTCCAGCGTATCAGGATTATACCGTCCGCCCCGCGTATCAGAATCTTTTGGTAGCGGCCAGTGCAGCTAAAACGCAAGTTCAGGTATTTCGCTGGCGGTAATCCCAGGGGGATACGGCAGGATATGCTTCAGGCTTCAACGCCCCATCCGCCACTACAAAATTTTTCCGGCGTAACTATTGCCCCGGATACCGGTATTATCACGCTGACTACTTCCAATGCTGCGGGAAACGGTACACTTACCTTTACACCAACTATTAATGGCGCGGCGCTGCCCTGATGGACGTACAGTTTTTTTGTACCTCCCACCGGTTCGGTAGTATGGCGCTGTGCCGCGGCGGGAGCTTCTGGTACCGGTTTCACTGGTGTGGTTCCTGGCACTTTGCCTTCGCGTTTCGCTCCGGCCGAGTGCCGTTGATATTGCAGACAACTTTTGATTTGGGTCGATAATGGCTAGTAAACAAACCTCTCGCCTGCATTTTGCGTTGTGGCATTTGCTAATTAGCTGTCTGATCGCAGGTGCTGTAGCGCTATTGGTATTTAAATTTTGGTACCCTTCTCCCTTAAACCTAATCACAGGCGGTTTGCACCTCTTCTTCTTGGTGGTAGGGGTGGATTTGGTCTGCGGGCCTTTGTTTACAATGATTATGGCTAACCCAAAAAAATCAAAACGAGAATTGACTTTTGATTTGTGTTTGGTCGGTTTGATACAGTTGGCTGCTCTGGGGTATGGACTATATACGGTCAAATTGGCCCGTCCTGTAATTATGTCGTTTGAACATGATCGTATAGCCGTTATTACGGAAGCAGAAATTGATAAGGAAAGCTTATCTAAGGCTCCAAAAGGGCTTCAAACTTTGCCATGGTTTGGTCAGCAGAAAGTGGGAATACGCAGGGCTAAAGATGAGAAGGAGTTTTTTGAAAGCCTCCATCTTTCTACTTCTGAAGGAATTGAACCTAGCTTAAGACCAAATTGGTGGCTGTCTTTTGATAAGGTGCTGCCGGACGTGAAGAAGAAAATGCGGCCTTTGTCTGAATTGGCAGCGCGGCCATCGCTGGACGAAGAGGGAAAATCACGGTTGCATCAAGTTGCAGCTGATACAGGAATTTCAGAGAAGGATTTGTATTTTCTCCCATTAACCAGTAAATATACAAAGAATTGGGTCGTATTGTTAAATAAAGACGCTGATTTTTGTCGGTTATGCCAATGTAAATGGTTTTGATGAAGAGAAAAATAAATCTGATTGTTTTTTAAATGATAATATGGGTTTAGGCTGCCACCTGTATAAAAGCAGGGTGGTATTCTTATTGTTTATCCGACGGGCTAAATTATAGATTTACTATATGCTGCCTTCTTTTTGGATTGTTATCCGCTTACGTTGAATCTGATAATCTCTTTTTATATTTTTAGAAACATTCCCCTGTATTATGAACTTCCACGCCGACTGGTTTCCCGCTCCGCTCTTATTGACGGCGGCCGTGCTGTGGCTGGTACTCTTGGCCGCCACTGCCAAACCGGCGCTGAACGCGTTGCGATCGTCGCCGCAATCGGCGGTGCTTGCTGCGGCTGCGGCGGGCTTCGCCTGGCTGCTGCGGATCGATATTCAGGCCGGGCATATGGCGGGGATGGATTACCACTCCTCGGCTTGAATCTGGTGTGCCTGATGGTGGGTGCGCCGGCGGCCTTTTGGATCGGCTCGGCGTGGGCGCTGCTGTATGCGCTGCTGCAGCCCGAGCATGCGATGCTTGCGGCGCTGCCGTTGAATGTGCTGGCGGTGGAGCTGCCGGCCTGCGTGCTTAGCGTGGGGTGCGCCGCTGGGGGCGAGCGGGCTTTACCCAAGCATTTGTTTATCTATATTTTTATTTTTCGGTTTTGTTGCCGCCGTGCTAGGGCATGCTGCTGGCCGGTACGCTGGTTACGCCTCTTTGCTGTGGGCGGGCGTGTTTCCGCGCTGCGGTGTTGCGCGAATCGGTGTATCCAGTGTTTTTCCTGATTTCGTGGGGCGAAGGATTCTTAAACGGCATCTTTACCGCCGTATTCGTTTCGTTGCCGCCGCAGGTGCTGAAAACGTTTGACGACGCACGCTATCTCGGCGGCGGACCGCAGATTTGAAATAATGCTTTTTCAGGCTGCCTTTGCGATAATAGGCAGCCTGAAAACCTGTTGAGGACTGTGTTTATGTATCTTCCCCATAAAAAGCGGCCGTGGATGCCGTGGCTGGCCGGTTTTCTTCGATTGCCGCGCTGGTGCTGTTTTTTTCCACCTGCTGCGCGATATCCTGATGCCTTTTATCATTGCCGCGGTGCTGGCCTATATTCTGAACCCGCTGGTGAGCCGGATTGAAAAAGCACGGCATCAAGCGGGGCAGGGCGGCGATGTGGGTGATGCTGTTTGGTTTTTGTGCTGACGGCGCTCTTGCTGGTGATTGTGCCGATGCTGGCGGGGCAGATTCAGAAGATTGTGTTGCGCATTCCACAGATGGCCGATTATGTGCAGCACACCGCGCTGCCGTGGTTAAACGGCCATCTGGGGCAGCATCTGACTTTGGATGCCGACACCATTTCCGCTTGGGTGCGCAATAACGCGCAAAATATCAGCCGGCAGCTGCAGCAGGCGATGCCCATGCTGCTGCAGCGCGGCTCGTCGCTGGCTGTCGGCCTGAGCAATCTGCGTGTGCTGCCGCTGCTGCTGTATTACTTTTTGCCTCGACTGGGCGCGCTGGGAGGACGGTATCCGCAAAATGGTGCCGCGCCGCTATCTGGCCGCCTACAACCGCGTCGGCGGCAATATCGACAAAGTGCTGGGCGCCTTTTTGCGCGGGCAGCTGCTGGTGATGCTGATTATGGGGCTGCTTTTACGGGCTGGGGCTGATGCTTACCGGCTTGAATCCGGCTTTGCCATCGGCATGGTGGCGGGGCTGCTGGTGTTTGTGCCGTATTTGGGCGCGTTTACCGGCCTGCTGCTGGCCACTTTGGCGGCGATGCTGCAATTCGGTTCGTGGCATGGTTTGCTAACAGTGTGGAGCGTGTTTGCTGTCGGCCAGTTTTTAGAAAGTTTTTTTATCACGCCGAAAATCGTTGGCGACCGCATTGGCCTGTCGCCGTTTTGGGTGATTTTTCCTGCTGATGGCTTTCGGCCAGATGATGGGTTTTGCCGGCATGCTGCTCGCCCTGCCGCTGGCTGCGGTGTCGATGGTGCTGCTGCAGGAAGCCAGCAGCCACTACTGGCGCAGCAGTTTCTACCGCAGTAGCCAGTAGGCAGCCTGAAAGTCGGAACCGGCGCCCGCATGATTCGGCGGATGCCGGTTTTTTTGGTTTCAGGCCGCCCTAAACGGGCAGAACGAATGCGATGCAGATTAAAAGCCGAATCAAAACAGGCAGCCTGAAATTCAGGCTGCCTGTTTGCTTTACTAAGGGATTAGCGTTTGTCTTCGGCAACGAAGTCGCGGCGCGGGGAGCCAGTGTAGAGCTGGCGCGGGCGGCCGATTTTCTGGCCTTCGCTGATCATTTCGTGCCAGTGCGAAATCCAGCCGACAGTGCGGGCGAGGGCGAAGATAACGGTAAACATGGACACGGGGATGCCGAGCGCGGAAAGTACGATGCCGGAGTAGAAATCGACGTTCGGATACAGTTTTTTCTCGATGAAGTAGGGATCGCTCAGGGCGATGCGTTCCAGCTCCATCGCCAGTTTGAAGCGCGGATCATCGTGCAGGCCGAGTTCGTTCAGCACTTCGTCGCAGGTCTGCTTCATGATGGCGGCGCGCGATCCATATTGCGGTACACGCGGTGGCCGAAGCCCATCAGGCGGTATTTCTTGGCTTTGACACCTTCCATAAAGGAGGCTACGTTGGAAACGTCGCCGATTTCGGCCAACATGTTGAGCACGGCTTTCGTTGGCACCGCCGTGGGACGGGCCCCACAGGCTGGCGATGCCGGCGGCGATACAGGCGAAGGGGGTTGGCGCCGGAGGAGCCGGCCAGACGCACGGTGGAGGTGGAGGCGTTTTGCTCGTGGTCGGCGTGCAGGATGAAGATGCGGTCGAGTGCGCGCACCAGAACGGGGTTGGGTTCGTAGTCTTCGCAGGGGTGGCAAACATCATGTGCATGAAGTTTGCGGTGTAGGAAAGGTCATTGCGCGGGAAGTTGAAAGGCAGGCCGTTGGAATAACGGTAGCACATGGCGGCAATGGTGGGGATTTTTGGAAATCAGGCGGTAGATGGCGACCTTTGCGGTGCTCGGGATCGGCGATTTCCAGGCTGTCCTGATAGAAGGCGGACAGGGCGCCGACTACGCCGACCATCGCGGCTATGGGTGGGCGTCGCGACGGAAGCCGCGGAAGAACCAGGTAAGCTGTTCGTGCACCATGGTATGGCGGGTAACGGTGTTGACGAAGGCTTTTTCTGTTCTTTGGTGGGGAGTTCGCCGTAAATCAGCAGATAGCAGACTTCGAGATAGTCGCTGTGTTCGGCAAGCTGCTCGATGGGGTAGCCGCGGTAGTAGAGCAGGCCTTTGTCGCCGTCGATAAAGGTGATTTTTGGATTCGCAGCTGGCGGTGGACACAAACCCGGGATCGAGGGTGAACATGTTGGTGCTTTGCTTCAGCGCCCGGATGTCGATGACATCGTTGCCTAATGTGCCTTTGCAGTACCGGCAGTTCGATGGTGTCAAAGCCTGCGCCTTGCAGTTTTACGGTGTTGGACATCTCTTGCTCCTTATAGGTGTTTTTACTTGGAAGGGTTCAGGCAGCCTGAAAGCGCCAAGGCTTTACGATTGCCTGATTTTTTCCAGCAGCGGCTCGAATTCGGGGTGGTGGCTGGCTTTGGTTGACCAGGGCGAGAAACTCTTGGTCGGGCAAATCCAGAATTTCCACAAACACGGCGAGTTCGTCGTCGCTGAGGTGCTGGAATCGGGTAGCCATGAAGCGGCCGAGCAGGATATCGAGCTCGAGCAGCCCGCGGCGGGTGAGAAAGCGGATGCGCCGTTTGGCGGTGTCGTCAAATTGTGCCATAAATAGACCCGTTTGGGGGCGGATTATTGTTTTTCGTTATTGCCGCTATCATTGTTTTTTTCAGGCTGCCTGAATGCTTAAAAACACAGGCAGCCTGAAAGTTTTACACTGCCCGTTTGAGCATGATTTCTTTTATTTTTCCGATGGCGCGGGTGGGGTTGAGGTGCTTTCGGACAAACATCTACGCAGTTCATAATGGTGTGGCAGCGGAACAGGCGGTAGGGGTCGTTCAGGTTGTCCAGGCGCTCGTTGGTGATGGTGTCGCGGCTGTCGGCGATGAAGCGGTAGGCGTTCAACAGGCCGGAGGGGCCGACGAATTTGTCGGGGTTCCACCAGAACGACGGGCAGGAAGTGGAGCAGCAGGCGCAGAGAATGCACTCATACAGGCCGTCGAGTTCGGCGCGCTCTTCCTGGGTTTGCAGACGCTCTTTGAGCGGGTCGGCAGGGGGTGTCATTGACCACATAGGGTTTGATGGAGTGGTACTGCTTGAAGAACTGGGTCATGTCCACGATCAAGTCGCGGATAACCGGCAGGCCGGGCAGCGGGCGCAGAACGATGGGCTGTTTCAGGCTGCGGATGTCGGTCAGGCAGGCCAGGCCGTTGCGGCCGTTGATGTTCATGCCGTCGGAACCGCAGATGCCTTCGCGGCAGGAGCGGCGGAAGGATAGGGTGTCGTCTTGCGCTTTGAGCTTGACGATGGCGTCCAGCAGTTTGACGTCGGTGGGTTCGATTTCCAGTTCGTAGTCTTTCATGTACGGCTTGGCGTCCACGTCGGGATTGTAGCGGTACACTTGCAGGCGGATTTGTTTTCCATTTGGCGGGTGTTCCTGTCAGATCCGGATGTGCTGTTTCAGGCTGCCTGAAAGGTTTTTCAGGCTGCCTGAAATCTTTGCAGCCGGTTTTTTTAATCAGTAAACGCGTTTGGCGGGCTTTGATGTATTCGACCGTCAGCGGCTTTGGTGTGAACCGGTTTGTAGGCCAGACGGTTGTCGGCGGAGTAGAACAGCGAGTGTTTCATCCAGTTTCACGTCGTCGCGCTCGGGGTGGTCGTCGGAAGCGTGGGCGCCGCGCGATTCTTTTGCGCGCTTCGGCGGCAATCACGGTGGCTTTGGCCACTTCCATCAGATTGTCCAATCTCCAGCGCTTCGATGCGGGCGGTGTTCCACACCCTGGCTCTTGTCGCCGATTTCGGTGCTTTTTGGAACGCTCGACCAGCGCCAGCACTTTGTCCACGCCTTCCTGCAGCAGTTTGTCGGTGCGGAATACGCCGGCATGGGATTGGACGGTGCGTTGCAGCTCGCCGCGCAGGGCGGAGACGTCTTCGCCGCCGGTCTGGTTGTTCAGGCGCTCCAAGCGCTGGCGGGTCAGCTCGCCCGCATCGGCAGGCAGCGGCAGCCATTCTTCGTGTTCGCCGATGTATTTGATCATGCTGTCGCCGGCGGATTTGCCGAAGACCACCAAGTCCAGCAGCGAGTTGGTACCCAGGCGGTTGGCGCCGTGCACCGAAGCGCAGGCGCATTCGCCGGCGGCATACAGGCCGTTGACCACCACTTCGGGATTGTCGCCCTGCGGCACAATGACTTCGCCCAGATAGTTGGTGGGGATACCGCCCATCATATAGTGGGTGGTGGGAACGACGGGAATCGGGTCTTTAATCGGGTCGATGCCGGCAAACTGGATGGAAATCTCGCGGATGCCGGGCAGTTGGACATGATTTTTCGGCGCCGATGTGGTCGATTTTCAGCAGACATGGTCTTTGTTTTTGCCGCAGCCGCGTCCTTCGAGAATTTCCATCGCCATGGCGCGGGAAACCACGTCGCGCGAAGCCAAGTCTTTTACGGTTGGGGCGTAGCGTTCCATAAAGCGCTCGCCGTTGGCGTTAAGCAAAATGCCGCCTTCGCCGCGCACGCCTTCGGTAATCAGCACGCCGGCACCGGCCACACCGGTGGGGTGAAACTGCCAGAATTCCATGTCTTCCAGCGGAATGCCGGCGCGGGCGCAGATACCCAGGCCGTCGCCGGTATTCATAAAGGCATTGGTGGACGAGGCGTAAATACGGCCGGCGCCGCCGGTGGCAAACAGCACGGCTTTGGCGTGGAAGATATAGACGTCGCCGGTTTCCATTTCCATTGCGGTTACGCCGACCACGTCGCCCGTTTTCGTTGCGGATCAGGTCAAGCGCCGTCCATTCGACGAAAAAAACTGGGTGTTGGCGCGCACGTTTTGCTGGTACAGCGTGTGCAGCATGGCGTGGCCGGTACGGTCGGCCACGGCGCAGGCGCGTTCCACCGCGCGTTTGCCGAACTCGGCGGTGTGGCCGCCGAAGGGGCGCTGGTAGATTTTTGCCGCTTTCCACGCGGTCGAACGGGCATGCCCATGTGCTCGAGTTCGATCACGGCGGCCGGTGCGGCGCGGGTCATAAACTCGATGGCGTCCTGGTCGCCGAGCCAGTCGGAACCTTTGACGGTGTCGTACATATGCCAGTCCCAGCGGTCTTCCTGCACGTTGCCCAGCGAAGCGGAAATGCCACCCTGCGCCGCCACGGTGTGCGAGCGGGTGGGGAAAACTTTGGACAAAACGGCGGTATTGACGCCGGCTTTGGACAGTTGCAGCGCGGCGCGCAGACCGGCGCCGCCGCCGCCTACGATGACGGCATCAAATTTTGCGGATAGGATAAGTCATTTTTGTTTCAGCCCCAGATTACATGAACGGAATACACGGTGCAGGCGACAAGCCAGATGATGGTCGGGCAGTGCAGCGCCAAGCGGATGCCGAAAGGCTTCACATAGTCCATCCACAAATCGCGGATACCGACCCAAGCATGCAAAAACAGGGCGATAAAGCTCACTTGGGTAAACAGTTTCACCCAGGTTTTGCCGAAAAACGCCTGCCATTGCGAGTAGTCTTGCGCACCGGCGAGACTGAACAGGAAAAACAGGAAAAACAGCGAATAAACCAGCATGACTACTGCGGTAATGCGCTGCATCGCCCAATCGCGCAGACCGTAATGGGCGCCGACCAGTTTGCGGTTTACCATAATGCCACCCCCAAAATCAGAGCCGAAACGAAACCGCATACCAATACGGCTTTGGCGCTTTTGCGCGCAGGCTGAAGCTGCACACCTTTATCGGCATCGATCAGCAAAAAGCGGATGCCGGCGCACAGGTGGTGCATAAAGCCCCACAAGAGTCCCCACAGCATCAGTTTGATCAAGGGTTGCCGCCCCAGGCTTTATAAGTGGCAAAGGTATCGCCGCTGCTTAAGGAGCCGTGCAAAAGTGACAGCAGGGCGGGCAGGGCGAAAAAGAGAAGCACGCCGCTGATGCGGTGCATAATCGAGACGATTCCCGGAATCGGCAGGTGCCGCGAGAGCACCCGCAAAATCCAGAAATACAGGTCGGTTTTTTGGTCTGCATTTCGATTCCTTTTGATCAAAGTCTTACTGATATTATTCTTTTGAACTTATTGAACTTAAAACAAAGCGCTAAGGAAGACCCCGGCGCTTGGCATTAACCTACATTATGCATAATTTACATTGTTTATCGCTTATTGAATAGTCTTGATTGGGAAAAAATTTTTGCTTATCGCGGCGGCGTGCGGCGGCTGGCGGAAATGTAAAGACGGCAGGATATGGCGCATTTTACCTTTAAGCAATAAATAAATAATTTAAAAGAATAATTTAGATGATAATGATTGCCAAACTTGAACTTAGTCGCATTAACTAGGCAAAAAGGATAGTTTTTGGCTAAGCCAGGTTTTATTTTTGCAAATAAAAATTGCCGGCGGCGCTTTCGGACAGCAAAAATTGCCGCAAAAAGTTTTCAGGCTGCCCTGCCCTGTTCTTTTGCGGCAAATCAAATTTCTGCAGATTTGTCAGAACGCTTCGCCCACTTTTGACGCCGCCGGCGGTGTCCTGCGGCGACGAGAAGGGCGGCACAGACGGCTTTGGGCAGCCTGAAAGTCCGGGTCGGCAGCCAGTTTTTTCCGCTTCGGCGCGGCTCCAGGGTGCAGGCCATGTTTTGCCAGCGCGCGGCCAGTTTTGCGTTTTTCAGGCTGCCTGAAATCTTGGCGCAGCTCGTCCACCAGATCAGGGCGGTTGCACACCAGCACGATGTCGCAGCCGGCGGCGAACGACAGCGCGCGCGCTCTCTGATGCCGCCGACGCCGCAGGCGCCTTCCATAGTGAGATCGTCGGAGAAAATCACGCCGCCAAAGCCCAAATCGCGGCGCAAAACCTGCTGCAGCCAGTAGGCGGAAAAGCCGGCCGGGCTGGCTGTCGATCTGCGGATAGACCACATGGGCGGGCATCACGGCCGCCATGCCCTGCGCGGCCAGTTGGCGGAAGGGCAGGATGTCGGCGGCCAGCTCGTCGGACGTGCGCGGGTCTTCGGGCAGCACATGGTGGCTGTCGCCGCTGACAAAACCGTGACCGGGGAAATGTTTGCCGCAGGACTTCATGCCGCCGCGGTTTAAGCCTTTTCTGCAGCGCCAGCGCCAGCGCGGCAACGGTTTCAGGGCTGCCGGTGGAAGCTGCGGTTGCCGATCACCGCGCATTGCTGCCCAGTCCAAATCGAGCACCGGCGTGAACGACAGATCGACGCCGCAGGCGGCCAGCTCGCCAGCGAGCACCCAGCCGACCTGTTCGGCGGCGGTTTCGGCGGCTTTCCGCGCCCTGTTCGTCCCACATTTTGCCCAGCGCGGCCATGGCCGGCAGGCGGGTGAAGCCGTCGATAAAGCGTTGGACGCGGCCGCCTTCGTGATCGACGGCGATAATCAGCTCGGGCGTGCGCAGCGCTTTGATGTCGGCGGTGAGCGCTTTGAGCTGCTCGACGTTTTTGGAAGTTGCGGCGAAACAGAATCACGCCGCCGATGGCGGGATCGAGCAGGCGCTCGCGCTCTTGGTCGCTCAGAGTGAAGGCGGCAACGTCGGCCATTACCGGGCCGCGCGGAAGATGGGGTGCAGTCATGGGAGATGGGTTTTGGCTAAGGTTGGGGAAACGGTTTTCAGGCTGCTTGAAAGCGGGCTTGCAGGCAGCCTGAAAAAGCGGTTTGCCTGTTCAGGCTGCCTGTAGCGGCGGGACTTTGGCAAACAGGCGGTGGAAATTTTCGGTGCTGGCGCGGGCGATGTTTTTCCAGCGTGTCGCCACGCAGGGTGGCGAGAAACTCGGCGGTGTGGCGCACATAGGCAGGTTCGTTGGGTTTGCCGCGGTAGGGCACCGGCGCCAGAAAGGGCGAATCGGTTTCCACCAGCAGCCGATCAAGCGGGCAGTAGCGCGCAGCTTCCCTGCACGTCGGCGGCGTTTTTGAAGGTAACGATACCGGAGAAAGACAGGTAATAGCCCATGTCCAGCGCGATTTTCGCCACGCGCAAATCTTCGGCAAAGCAGTGCATCACCGCCTGTGGCGCGGCGTGTTCGCGCAGCATCGCCATGGTGTCGTCGGCGGCTTTGCGGGTGATGGATAATCAGCGGCAGACCGCTTTGTTTGGCCGCTTCGATGTGGACGGCGAAACGGCGGTGCTGCCAGCCAGATCGCCGCTGCACCAATGGTAGTCGAGCCCGGTTTCGCCGATGCCGACCACTTTGGGATGGGCGGTGCGCTCGATCAGTTCGTCGAAACTGAATTCGGCGGCGGTTTCGCTGTCGGGATGGATGCCGACGGTGGCGTAAACGTGTTCGTGCTGTTCGGCGATGGCCAGCACCTGCTCGAAGCTGTCGCGGCTGACGCTGATGGCCAGCGCCCGCACCACATCGTTGGCACGCATATTGGCGAACACTCGGGCAGCGCTCGCGCAGGCCGTCGAAATTCAGGTGGCAGTGGGAGTCGATAATCTGCATGGCGAGTTCGGGCGCACCGCCTTTCAGGCAGCCTGAAAAGGCGGCGCAAAGTGAAAAACGGCGCATTGTGCTTGATTCGCCGGCATCCTGCAAACCCCAATCCGCGCGCGGCAGGCAGCCTGAAAGCGCCGATCCGGTTTGCCCGCGCGGCGTTTCAGGCTGCCTGCCGTATGCGGCGGCGCGGCGTTTCAGGCTGCCTTTTATGCTAGAATCCGCCCTTTGATTTTTCTTCACGGAAGCCTTGAAATGAGTTTGAAATGCGGCATCGTCGGCTCTGCCCAACGTCGGCAAATCCACCCTGTTTAACGCGCTGACCGAATCGGGCATCGAAGCGGCCAACTATCCTTTCTGCACCATCGAGCCGAACGTCGGCATCGTTGAAGTACCCGACCCGCGCATGGCGGAGCTGGCGAAAATCGTCAACCCGCAAAAAATGCAGCCTGCGATTGTGGAGTTCGTGGACATTGCCGGCCTGGTGGCAGGCGCAAGCAAAGGCGAAGGCTTGGGCAACCAGTTTCTCGCCAACATCCGCGAAACCGATGCCATCGTGAATGGTGCGCTGTTTTGACGACGACAATATCGTCCACGTTTCCGGCAAGGTCGATCCGATTGCCGACATCGAAACCATCGGCACCGAGCTGGCGCTGGCGGATTTGGCGAGCGTAGAAAAAGCCATCGTGCGCGAAGGCAAGCGCGCCAAATCGGGCGACAAAGACGCGCAAAAACTGGTCGCCCTGCTCGAGACCTGCTGCCGCATCTGAACGAGGGCAAACCGGTACGCTCTTTCGGCCTGGATGCCGAACAAAACCGCGCTGTTGCGCCCGCTGTTTTTGCTCACCGTCAAACCCGCGATGTATGTGGCCAATGTGGCCGAAGACGGCTTTGACAACAATCCGCATCTCGACCGCCTGAAAGAGCTGGCCGCCAAAGAAAACGCGCCGGTGGTTGCCGTGTGCGCGGCGATGGAAAGCGAAATTGCCGAGCTGGAAGACGAAGAAAAAGCCGAGTTTCCTGGCCGAAATGGGCTTGGAAGAGCCGGGCTTGAACCGCCTGATCCGCGCGGGCTACGATTTGCTCGGCCTGCAAACCTACTTTCACCGCCGGCGTGAAAGAAGTGCGTGCGTGGACGATCCATAAAGGCGACACCGCGCCGCAGGCCGCCGGCGTGATCCACACCGACTTCGAGCGCGGCTTTATCCGCGCCCAAGTGATTGCCTACGACGATTTCGTGGCACTCGGCGGCGAAGCCAAAGCCAAAGAAGCGGGCAAAATGCGCGTGGAGGGCAAAGGAATATGTGGTGCAGGACGGGCGATGTGATGCACTTTTTGTTTAACGTATAGCGCGAAACCGCCGTTGTATCCGTTTCAGGCTGCTTGCAAAGGCAGCCTGAAAACTTTAATGCGCTATGAAAAGCCCGCGACGGAATCGCATCCGGCGCGGGCTTTTGCTGTTGCTTTGGCGGTTTCAGTCAGCCTGAAAAACTGCGTTTAGCGCTGCAGGGCTTTTTCACCGCTTGGCTGTTGGCGCTGCGGATTTGCTTGAGCAGGCTGCTGCGGATGTTTTTGAGCGCCTGCACGGCTTTTTGCTGGTCTTTGTAGTCGGCGGTGCGCACGCGCTGGGCAAGCTGCAGCGAGTAGAGTCCTTTTTGTCGGCGCTCTGCCAGTATTTGAAGGCGTTGATTTCCATGGTGCCGTCGTTGGCAGCGCCGGTTTTCCAAGTGATGAAGTCGATTACGGCAACATTTTGCTGGGGATCGTGGGTGATTTCGAATTTGGCCTGCGGGTTGCTTTTTGGCGTAGGGTAACTGCCAGCGCTTTGGCCATGGCGGCGGGGTCGTTGTTCAGCTGCGGCATTTCTTGGTAGCGGATGCCGATGAGCCTGCTCCAGTTTTCGAAAAGATTCGCCGTTGGCAACGTATTCTTTGAGCCGGTTGCCGTGTTCCATCACGCCGACAAATTCTTTGCCGAAGGTTTTGCCGTCGAATTTCACCGGCGCCGGTGCGGCATAGGCGGCCTGGACGTGCCAGCAGGGCGCTGGAGTAATAGGGCAAAAGAGACGTTTCATAAAAAGCTCCTGTATGGGGTTGCGGGATGCCGCCACCCTGCTTTTTATCCGGGGCGGTGGCGGCACGCATCTTAGCGGGATTTTGCTATCGCCCGCAAACGGATTTGGCCTGCCGCGTTTGGCGGCTGCCGGCAGCCTGAAAAGGGATGCGGGCGATAAAAAGCAGCCCTGAAAAGTTTTCAGGCTGCTTTTTAGTGTGTCTTCAGTGTTCAGACATTAGGCTTGGCTTTTTGTCGCGGCTGATGGACATTTTGATTACTTGGTAGGCGAACAGTGAGGCACCGCCGATGAAGATCAAGTCGGCAAAGGTACGGATCCAGCGGAACAGCTCCAAGAAGCCTTGTTGCATGAATTCTTCACTGCGGGCATACCACAGGCCGTGGGTGATGGAAGCCGCGGCTTGGAAGATACCTACCGGCAGCAGGCTGCTGACAATCATCAGGGACAGGCCGCCGTTGAGCATCCAGAAACCGGTGGTCATCAGGTTTTCGTTGTAGCTGAAGTGCGGCTTGATGTAGCAGCCGACCATCAGCACGAAACCCAGAGCCAGGAAGCCGTACACACCGAAGAGGGCGGCGTGTGCGTGCACCGCGGTGGTGTTCAGACCTTGCAGGAAGTACAGGGTGATCGGCGGGTTGATCAGGAAGCCGAACACGCCGGCGCCGAGCATATTCCAGAAAGCTACGGCAACGAAGCACATCAGCGGCCAGCGCAGACGTTTCATCCACGGAGCGGCATGCTGGTGAGACCAGTGTTCGTAGGCTTCATGGCCCAGCAGGATCAGGGGTACTACTTCCAGTGCGGAGAAGGAGGCGCCGGCTGCGGTTACCGGAGTGGTGGTACCGGTGAAGTACAGGTGGTGGAAAGTACCGGGTACGCCGCCGACCAAGAACAGGCTGCCGGCAACCAGTGAAGCGGTGGTGGCGGAGCGGTAGCTGACCAGACCGAGATTGTAGAACACGAATGCCAAGGCGGCGGTGGCGAATACTTCGAAGAAGCCTTCTACCCACAGGGTGAACCACCCACCAGCGCCAGTATTCCATTACGGCCAGAGTGGTGTGCTCGCCGTAGAGCAGGCCGGGGCCGTAGAACATGCCCACGCCGACGATGGAGGCAACGAAGATGGTCAGCAGGTTTTTTTGTCGCCGTTGGCTTTTGAAGGCGTTAACGGTACAACGCAGCATCAGGAACAGCCAGAACAGCAGGCCGACGTACAGCAGAAGCTGCCAGAAGCGGCCGAGGTCGAGGTACTCGTAACCTTGGTGGCCGAACCAGAAGTTCAGGTGCGGAGGCATGATGTGGGTAATGGCGAAGAAGTTGCCTGAGTAGGAACCGGCCACCACGATAAACAGGGCGATAAACAGCAGGTTTACACCCAAGCGTTGGCCTTTGGGGTCTTTGCCGCCGTTGACGATCGGGGCGATAAACAGACCCGCAGTCAAGAAGCCGGTGGCAATCCAGAATAGGGCGGACTGCAGGTGCCAGGTACGCGCCAGAGAGTAGGGCAGCAGATCAGACAGCGGAATGCCGTAGAAAGAGTGGCCTTCAATGGTGTAGTGGGCAACCAGACCGCCGAGAAGGATCTGTACGATAAACAGAACTACGGTCAGCGCAGCGTATTTCCACAGGGCTTTTTGCGACGGAGTCCAGCGCGATTTTTTTGCCAAAGGGTCGGCAGCCGGAGCTTCCGGCTCTTTATCGTGCTTGCGCAGGAAGTGGTAACCCGCATACCAGGAAACCGATACCCATCAGCAGGAACACGAAAGAAGCGAACGACCACATGTAGTTTTCAGTGGTGGGAACGTTGTTCAGCAGCGGTTCGTGCGGCCAGTTGTTGGTGTAGGTAAAGGTGTGGCCCGGGCGGTTGGTGGAGCTGGACCAAGCTGTCCAGAAGAAGAAGTTGGTCAGCTTGTTGCGGGCTTGTGCGTCGGGCAGCGTGTTGTTTTTCATAGCGAAGGATTCGCGGGTTTTTTCAAACGCCGGATCGTCGCCGTACACGCTCAGGTAGTAGGGGGTGATGGCCTTGATGGCTTTCAGACGGGTTTCAGACAGTACCACGGTACCGTCTTCGCGCGGCTGGCTCTGGTTGCGGTATTCTTCGCGCAGAGCGGCCAGCAGGGAGGCTTGTTCGGGTTTGCCCAAGTCGGCGTATTTTTTCTGGAATTTTTCTTCGGCAGAAATATTCAGCCAGGCTTCGGCTTCACGGTGCAGCCAGTCGGCCGTCCAGTCCGGCGCCTGGAATGCGCCGTGACCCATTACCGAACCGACTTCCATACCGCCGGTGCTCTGCCAGGCAGACTGGCCGGCAAGGATGTCTTCCTTGGTGATAACGGTTTCGCCCGATGCGGTAACGTACTTATCGGGGAAGGGGGGTGCCTGACGATACACTTCTGTGCCGAGATAGCCGAGTATCGAGAAGGTCACAATCAGTACGGCAATCAGCGCGTACCAGAGTTTCTTGTATTGACCCATTATGTGCTCCTAGTTTGACAAACAAATAAGAAATTTTTATCATTCATAAATAATGAATGTTAAGGATTGTACACGAATTCAAAAGCGGAGTGAACCGGATTTATCATTTGCGAAAAATATCTTTAAATACAACTCTACTTTATTACTCCTTTTGGCGGAGTGTGTGGTATCGCCGCATTGGCGGACAATAGCGTCATGTTTAAAGCGTATTTAAGCAAAATCATAAACTTCAGTACACGGCTTCACGATACTACCCTTTTGCTGATAAAAATTTGATTTGCGTCAATGTGCTTTAAATTGCCTTAACACATAATTTTCACAAACTGACACAAGCCGTTTTTAATGATAAGATTGCGGCTCGAAGTTTTGTAGTATGTCAATAAAGGAACCTGGTGTAGTTTATTTTTCATCATCTTCTTTATAGAGAGGAACCACTATGAAGCAACAAACCCTTTTGGCAACTCTGATTGCCTCCTTGTTTGCATTGAGCGCGTGTAGCCCGCAGCCTGCTGCGGATGCCAAGCCCGCAGCTTCCGGGCAGGCGGTCGCTTCGCCGGCAGAAACCGCTTCTGCCAATACTGCTGCTTCTGAAGCCGCTTCACAAGTAGCCGCAGCCGACGAGCCCGAAAATTCCGGAAGATCAGCTGGAAGTAATCGATGCGGTGATGACCCATGCGCCCGAAGCGCCGCCTCCCATCGAGCGTAACCATGCCGCCAAAGTAATGGTAAAAATGGAAGTTCAGGAAAAAGTCATGAAAATGGCTGACGGCGTCGAGTACAAATACTGGACCTTCAACGGCAGCGTTCCCGGCCCGATGATCCGTGTCCGTCACGGCGATACCGTGGAAGTGCAGTTTGCCAACCGTTCCGACTCTACCGTTCCGCACAATGTGGACTTCCACGCGGTAACCGGTACCGGCGGTGGTGCCGAAGCCACCTTTACCGCGCCCGGCCACGTTACTTCTTTCCGCTTCAAAGCACTGCAACCCGGCCTGTATATCTACCACTGCGCCACCGCGCCTGTGGGCATGCACATTGCCAACGGTATGTACGGTTTGATTTTGGTTGAGCCCAAAGGCGGCCTGCCCAAAGTGGATAAAGAGTTCTACGTTGTTCAAGGCGACTTCTACACCAAAGGCAAATACGGCGAAGCCGGTCTGCAAGACTTCGACATGGAAAAAGCCATCAAAAGAGCAGCCTGAATACGTTGTCTTCAACGGCCACGTAGGCTCGATTGCCGGCGACAACGCCCTGAAAGCCACTGCCGGCGACAAAGTGCGTATCTTCTTCGGTAACGGCGGCCCGAACCTGGTTTCTTCTTTCCACGTTATCGGCGAAATCTTCGACACCGTACACGTTGAGGGCGGCGACTTGATCAACAAAAACGTTCAAACCACTCTGGTTCCGGCCGGTGGTGCGGTTATCGTTGATTTCAAAGTCGACGTTCCCGGCAGCTACACTCTGGTTGACCACTCCATCTTCCGTACCTTCAACAAAGGCTCTCTGGGTCAGTTGAAAGTTGACGGCGAGAAAAACCCGTCTATCTACACCGGTCAGCTGACTGAAGGCGTATACCAAGAAGCCGGCAAGTCCGCTTCTGATGCCGCTACAGGCAGCCAGGCTGCTCCTGCTTCAAAGCCGCAGGCAGCGAACCGGCTAAGAAAGAAGCCGCTTCCGAAAAAGCCGATGCCGGCAAAAGCCGACAAATCCGCCCTAAATCAAACTGGGCGAAGCGGTGTACAAAGCCAACTGCATCGCCTGCCACGGTCCGGAAGGCAAAGGTGTAGAAGGTGCGTTTCCTCCGCTGGCCGGTTCCGACTACCTGAATTCCGACCACAAACGCGGTATTCAAGCCGTAGTCAAAGGCCTTAGCGGCAAAATCACCGTAAACGGCAAAGAGTACAACAGCGTAATGCCCGCTGTGGCGCTGAAAGACGACGAGTAGTCAACGTGCTCACTTTCGTACTCAACAGCTTCGGTAACAAAGGCGGCCAGGGTAAGCGCTGCCGACGTTGCCAAAAGCGCGCTAAGCGTCAGCCGTTAAAAAGGGGAAGGCAGCCTGAAAGCAAACAACGGCTTTCAGGCTGCTTTTTCAACGCCATCCGATAAAACTGCCTGCTGCTGCCGTTTGCGCCGTATGCTGGCGGCAGCTTCCGCCAAGTAGCAACAAACACCGCACCCTTGCCGCAAGGCTTTTCAGGCAGCCTGAAAGGAAAAACCATGAAATACCCGACCCTTATCCCGCTTATTGCCGCGCTGGCCGTGTCCGCCGCAGCCGGTGCCGCCGATACCGCCAATATGGCCAAAAATCCCCGGCGACAGCTACCGGCCGCTGTATTTGAAAAAGACACGCCGCTGATTCCGGTTAAAGCCTTTTTCTCGACAAAACCGCCGTTACCAACCGCCAGTTTGCCGAGTTCGTCAAACGCCATCCCGAGTGGCAGCGCGACAAAGTGCGCAAACGCTATGCCGAAACCGACAAATACCTGCGCCACTGGGTGAAAAACGGCAGCGGCTACGCGCCCAAAAGCAGCGATTTGAACAAACCCGTTACCCACGTTTCCTGGTTTGCCGCCAATGCCTACTGTACCGAGCAGGGCAAACGGCTGCCAACCATCGACGAATGGGAATATGCCGGCATGGCTTCGGCGCTGAAGAAAAACGGCACCGAAGATGCCGAATACAAACGCACGATTCTCGAATGGTATGCCGACGGCGGCAAACGGCCGCTGGGCGAAGTCGGCAAAGGCCGGCCGAACTACTGGGGCGTGCACGATATGCACGGCATGATTTGGGAATGGACGGAAGACTTCAACAGCAGCCTGCTCAACGGCGGTAGCGGCGATACCAGACATGTTCTGCGGCGGCGGGAGCGCCAACAGTACCGACCCCACCAATTATGCCGCCTTTTCTGCGCTTCGGCATCCGCTTGAGCCTGAAGCCGAACCACGTTTTGCGCAATCTCGGTTTTCCGCTGCGCGGTATCGCAGTAAAGCTGCCACAGCGTACGGTTGATGGTTTCAGGCTGCCTTGTCCGCAAAGGCAGCCTGAAAACCATTCGGCGTCTGTCCAAATAAAAGCTACCTGAACCGGCAAACGGTTTCAGGCAGCTTTGTCTTTTGGGTATCGGCGCTTTTTGCCTTAGGCGGCGAAGCGGCGGGCGACTTCGTCCCAGTCAACGATTTCCCAGAAGCCTTTTGAGATAGTTGGGACGGCTGTTGCGGTAGTCGATGTAGTAGGCGTGCTCCCACACGTCGCAGGTCAGAAGCGGGATGTTGTCGGTGGTGAGCGGGGTGGCGGCGTTGGAAGTGGAAACTAAGTCCAAATCGCCGGCCGGCGTTTTTCACCCAGCCATGCCCAGCCCGAGCCGAAAGTGCCGGCGGCGCAGGCGGCGAAGCTCTTGAAGGCTTCGAAGCTGCCCCATTTGGCGTCGATGGCAGCGGCCAGCCTCGCCGGTGGGGCGGTCTTTGCCGGCGGGCGTGAAGCCCAGCCAGTAGAAAGTGTGGTTCCAAGTTTGCGCGGCGTTGTTGAAGATGCCGCCGGAAGATTTTTCACGATGTCTTCCAAAGGCAGACCTTCAAACTCTGTGCCTTTAATCTGGTTGTTCAGATTGGTGATATAGGTTTGGTGGTGCTTGCCGTAGTGAAATTCCAAAGTTTCGCGGGTCAGATGCGGCGCAAGCGCGTCGAGGCTGTAGGGCAGCTGCGGCAGTTTGTGTTCCATATTGTGCTCCTAATGATGGATGTTTTATTTGCTTTTGGTAGTGTGCAGACTAGGCTGCGGGCGGCATTCTACCCGTTTTTGGCCGCGGCAGATAGGAAGCGGCGGCCACCCGGCGCTGCTTTCAGGCAGCCTGAAAGCGCTTGGCCGCTGATTTTTTGCCGTTTTGGCGCAAATATAATCCGCCGTTCCCATTATTCAGAAGCACAAAATCTTTCCCCCGCTGCAGCCGCATTTATAGAATTCCGCGCTCCCGATGCCGCCGCGTGCGGCATCCGATTCCAACACACCCCGAAAGGAACACATCATGGCACGCCTGACCGTCCATACCGTCGAAACCGCTCCCGAAGGCGCCAAAGCGCGCGTAGAAGCCGCGCTGAATGCCAACGGCTTTTATCCCCAACCTGATCGGCGTGCTGGCCAATGCGCCCGAAGCGCTGGCGTTTTACCAGGAAGTCGGCAAGCTCAACGGCGCCAACAGCCTGACCGCCGGCGAAGTGGAAGTGGTGCAGATTATCGCCGCGCGCACCAACGAATGCGGCTTCTGCGTGGCCGGCCACACCAAGCTGGCCACCTTGAAAAACTGCTGTCCGAGCAAGCCATTAAGGCATCACGCGCCGTCGATTCTGCCGCCTTTGACGATGCCAAACTGGCCGCGCTCTCCGATTTCACCCAAGCGGTGATGGCGAAAAAGGCGCGGTGTCCGATGCCGAGCTGCAAGCCTTTCTGAATGCCGGTTACAACCAGCAGCAGGCGGTGGAAGTGGTGATGGGCGTGGCGCTGGCCACCCTGTGCAACTCACACCAACAATCTGGCGCAGACCGAAATCAATCCCGAGCTGCAGGCTTACGCCTAACCGGTTTTCAGGCCGCCTTTCATGGCGAGGCAGCCTGAAAAACATCCCATCCCCTTCAGGCTGCTCGCCATGAAAGGCAGCCTGAAAGCTGCACCGAAAAAGGAAAACCCATGTCCCAATCCGCAGACACCCTGTTGCACAACATCGCCGAACTGGTGAAAACCGATTTGAAACCGCTGGTGGAAGACATCGACCGCAAAGGGCTGTATCCCGAAGCCTTTTGCGCAAAAGTCGGCGCAGCGGGCGGGTTTGCCGCCGTCGGCAGTTCCGAAGAAGGCGGCAGCGGACTGGGTCTGGCCGCGCAAATCGGCGTGCTGCGCGAAATCGGCAAAGAATGCGGCGCTACCGCCTTTTCCGCCTGGTGCCAGGCCGCCTGCGGCTGGTATCTGCACCGCAGCGCCAATGCGGCGGTGAAACAGCGCTATCTGGCCGACGTGCTGTCCGGCCGCGTGCTGGCGGGAACGGGAATGTCCAACACCGTCAAAGCATCTGGCGGGCATCGAAGAGCATTTTCTCAAAGCCGAAAAGACCGACGGCGGCTATCTGGTCAGCGGCGTGCTGCCGTGGGTGTCCAATCTCGGCGACAGCCACATTTGGGCGAACACCGCACAAATCGGCGACGGCTACGTGATGTTTATCACCGGCGCCGGCCGCGAAGGGTAACGCTCAATCCCTGCCCCGAATTCTGCGCGCTCGAAGGCACCCGCACGCTGGCGCTGCGTTTTCGATAAAGTCTTCGTGCCGCATGAAGACGTGCTGGTCGAGCCCGCCGCTTTTTGCCGACTACATCCGCAGCATCAAAGCTGGTTTCATCCTGCTGCAAATCGGCATCGGCGCCGGCATCATCGACGGCTGCCTGAAAGAAATCGAGCTGGCCAACGTCGGCAGCGGCGAGGTCAATTTCTATCTCGACAACGGCATCGACGAATGCAAAGAGCGCTACGACACCCCTGCTGGCCAAAACCGTGCGCCTGGCCGACGAAGCCTGGGCAGGCAGCGCCGGCCTGCTGGAAACCCCTGCAAACCCGCGCCGCCGCCGCCGAACTGTGCCTGGACGCCGCCCAATCGGCCGCGCTGCACAGCGGCGCCAAAGGCTATCTGATGAAAAAGCCCGGTACAGCGCCGCGTGCGCGAAGCGATGTTCGTCGCCATCGTAACCCCGCGCTCAAACACCTGCGCAAGGAGATTTCGGATTTGGAGTTTGGCGGGGGTATTCGATTTAGTCCGCCTCAACTGGCAAACGAAAGCAGCCTGAAAAACCGTGTAGTGCGGTTTTCAGGCTGCTGAGGGTTTGGGACAGGGACGGCTTTTGGGCATGGCGCCGCCGGCACAAAACCCATCCCGTCTATGGTACGGGCGGGACGGTAAATGCTTTCAGGCTGCCTGTTGAACGGTGCAAGGCGGCCTGAAAGTTAGCCGGCAGGGGTTTTTCCGATTGGGCGGATTCAGTTTTTCGGATTCGACTTGCGCTGCTGGATTTTCCTGTGTGTCGGTTTGGGCATCGGCAGTCTGGCTACCACCGTTTTCCGGCTGGCTGCCCGCGCTGTCGTCGTTTGCCGGCGCCGGTGTATCGGCTTTCTGCTCGGCAGCCGCGGTGCAGGCTTTGCCCGACCCAGTGCTGCGGGGCGGTTTCGTCGGCCAGCGCGGCGGCGGCGACGATTGACATAACCTTCGTACACCGTGCCGTTGCTCACCACCGGCCGGCAGGCGGGCTGGGATAAGGCTTCGCGGTAGCGGTCGGCATCCAGCCGGCACATCATGCCGGCACCGCCCACCGCCAGCAGCATTTTGCCGCGCATACGGAAGCAGGGCGCCGAATATATCCTGCTCTTCGACGCCGGTTTCGGCGGAGAAGATGGCGGACGCGGTCGGCAAGTTGGGAATCGTAGGCGGGCATAAGCGTCTTTCAGGCTGCCTGCAGGGCGGGCAGCCTATCGGTCAGAGGGTGTGGGTGGGGCGCTCGTTGTGCAGCAGGCCGGTAAGGATGTTTTCAAACAGGATTTTTGGCTTTTGATGCTCTGTTCGTCGTCGGTAAACGCCAGGCCGATGCCGCGCGGGCGGCCGCCGGGGCTGGGGTGGGCGTTGATCCAGCAGACTTTGGTTTTGACGAATAATTTGTCGGTTTTGTTGCCGACCAGCTCCAAAAACCAGCAGCACTTCTTCGTGCATCTCGAAAGTGTCGGTGGTGAGCAGGAAAACGCCGCCGTATTCGAGAAACGACATATAGCTGGCGTAGATAATCGGTTTTGCTCTCCAGGCGCAGGTTGAGCATGCGGCCGGGGGCGGATTGGGCAGATTGGGCGGCGTGGGGGCAACGGAACTCATGTTTGTCCTTAATCGGTTGGTAAAAGGCGGCGCGGCGGCCGCGGCGGGTGGGTTTCAGGCAGCCTGAAAAGCGAAATTCAGCGTTTTTTGCGCTGAAACAACATCAAATATCCGCTGAGCAGGGCTTCGGTTTGCAGCCGCACGTTCAGAGCTGTGGCGGCCGTAGGGCGGTAGGCGGTTGAGACGGTCGGCAAAGCCGAACAGCGCATCCGGCGCGGTTTCGCCGGCGGCCGCTGAGAGCGCGTCGGCGCAGGCGGGGTAGTATAGCGGCGGCAGACCGTGCTGGGCGAGCGCCATATCGGCCAGCCATTTGTGCAGCCATTCCAGCAGCAGGGCGAGCGGCTGTTTGTGCGGTCGAATTCGGCGGCGTAGTCGAGCGCGGCCAGCAAGCGCGGGGCGGCGAGAAAATCGAGCAGCTGCCGGCGCAGCGGCGCCCAGTCTTCCGGTTCGTCAAACAGCGGCGCGCCGCCGTGAAAGGCTAGTTCGGCCTCGGCCGCTTCTTCGCTGCCGCCGCGCCGTTCGCGCAGAAAAGCCAGCGCCTGTTCGTGTGCGGGCAATGGCAGCGGCAGCTGGCGGCAGCGGCTGCGGATGGTGGGCAGCAGGCGGTCGCGCTGGTGGCTGACCAATAAGAAAACCACCGCTTCGGGCGGTTCTTCCAGCATTTTCAACAGCGCGTTGGCAGCCTGAAGATTCATGCTTTCGGCAGGGGCGATCATCACCACCCGCCGGTTGCCGCGCAGCGAGCTGTGGGTGAGCGGCTCCAAAATGGCGCGCACGGCGTCGATTTTAATCTGCTGCAGACGGCGGGCGCCGCTTTCGCCCTCGGTTTGGTCGGGCTCGAGCAGGTAGAAGTCGGGATGGCTGTCTTGCTCGAACAAATGGCAGGACGGGCAATGCCCGCAGGCGCTGTGGTCGGCCTGCGGCTTTTCACACAGCAAGGCTTGTGCCAGGCTGCGGGGCAAATCGGTCTTTCCGGTGTTTTCGCGGCCGGCGAGCAGCCAGGCGTTGGGCTGCTGCTGCCAGTGTTCGGCAAGCTGCCGCCATGCGTTGCGGTGCCAGGGATAAATCATGTTTCAGGCTGCCTGAAAGGTTTAGTCGCGTGCGCTGATTTGGTCGGATGGCGCAACTTCGTGCGGATTGATGCGCCTCTCGTCTTCCTGTCCCAAACCGATCAGGCGGCGCAGGCGGGTCATATAGGCGTTGACGTCCAGCCCCTTGCCGTAACGCTGCGCTTCCCACAGGGTTTCGGCCAGCGCGTCCATCATCGCGTGTTCGGCGGCTACCCAGTCGCCGCCGTTTTGCGGCACAGCTCTTCATGGATGGCGCGGATGCCGGGCGGCTGGTCGATGGCCGCCTGCTCCTGCAACGACAGATGCAGCGACAGATGCAAAAAGGGATTGGTTTCGCCGTCTTCCGGCAGCCAGTTTTTATCGAGATAGTCTTCGATATTGTCGAGATAGCGGCCGTATTCAGGGATGGGCTTCCAGAATACGCAGCGCTTTTCTGTGCTGCAGGCTGTCCAGCGCGAGCGGGTTCGAGGCGCTGCTGCCAGACATGGGCGAAAAGCGGCGCACGTCGTGGGCATTGACGTCGTACATGGTGGCGGAATCCGGTGGTTTGGGTGGCGCGATTATACGCGAAATCAAGATGCCGCCGCTTTTCAGGCTGCTTTGATGTGCGTATAATCCGCCTTTCCTATCTGGGGGCGATCTTGGTTTCGACAGGGGTTGCGAAGCAGATGCGGGCATACCGGGGTCTCAGAAGCCCGTTAAACACTGAACTCAAATAGTCGCAAACGACGAAACTTACGCACTGGCCGCCTAAGGCCCGCCGTTGCAGCAGCTGGTCAATGGGCTGTGTGGCGAAAGCTACCGCAACGTCATTTCACGATTGACTGGCTTTCCGTCGGGTTACTTGGCGGAAAGCGAGATTTAAGGTAACTGGTTTCTTGAAAGCCTGTTGGTCGGCGCGATAGAAATAAGATTTCCAAATAGACACAACTGCAGTATGTAGAACGCTTTGTAGAGGACTTTCGGACGCGGGTTCGATTCCCGCCGCCTCCACCAGAACTCAGGCAAACCGGCCATTGAGGCCGGTTTTTTTCCGTCTGCCGTTTCAGGCTGCCTGAAAATGCCAGTCAGGCAGCCTGAAAAACGGCGGCGCGGGCGGTATTTTCGCAGCCGGATTGGTTATACTGCGCCGATTTTGCACCGACGAGGATAGATGATGTCCCAAACCAAACCCGCCGCCCCGGCGATGTACAAAACCAATGCCGCTTTTGCCGTGCTGTTGTGCGGCATGGTCGGCTATTTTGTTTTCTGGGGGCTGGGCTACACCAACCACAACCATGTGCCGCTGTTTCTGCTGGCCACCGCTTTCGGCGTGTTTATGGCGCTTTAATATCGGCGGCAACGATGTGGCCAATTCTTTCGGCAGTCGGTGAGGGCGCCGGCACGCTGACCAGTGCCGCAGGGCGCTGATTATCGCCGCGGTGTTTGAAGTGAGCGGCGCGGTGATTGCCGGCGGCGAAGTGACCGCATACCATCCGCAGCGGCATCGTCATCCTCGAATCGCTGCCGCTGCGCCGCCTGGATTTGGTGTTCATTATGATGTCGGCGCTGCTGGCGGCGGCGCGTGGCTGCTGTTCGCCACCAAAAAGGGCTGCCGGTTTCACCACCCATGCGATAGTCGGCGGCATCGTCGGCAGCTCTGCTGTGCCTGGGTTTTTCTGTTGGCGGCGCCCGGCAGCAGCCCGTGGGCGATGGTGCAGTGGGACAAAAATCGGCACTCATTGCCGTCTCGTGGGTGCTCTCGCCGCTCTTGGGCGGGGCGGTGGCCCTATCTGCTGTTTTCGCTGGTAAAAATACGTGCTCGACTACAACGCTTCCATCGAAGAGCAGCTCAAAGCGATCAAGGCCTGAGAAAAAGGCATAAGGAAAGCCACAAGCACCGTTTTGAAGCGATGGACGAGCAGGGAAAAAATCGAAATTACTTCCGCAATGGCGCGCGATGCACTAAATCTACGGCGAAAAACGACTTCGATCCCGCCGAACTCGAATCCGCCTACTACCGCGGCCTCGTATGCCATCGACAGCCGCAAAAACAGCATCGACGCCTACAAGGCCATAGTCATTCGTGGGTGCCGGCCATTTCCGCCATCGGCGGCATGGTGATTTCGTCGATGCTGATTTTCAAAGGGCTGAGCAATCTCAAACTCGGCGTCAGCACGCTGACCAACTCCCTGATTATGTGATGATCGGCGCCGCCATCTGGGTGGGCACCTTTTATTTGACGCCAAAAACCCTCAGCGCAAAGACATCAGCAAATCCACTTTCCTGATGTTTTCGTGGATGCAGGTGCTTTACCGCCTCCGGTTTTTGCGTTCAGCCACGGCGCCAACGACATCGCCAACGCCATCGGCCCCTTTGCCGCGATTATGGACGTGCTGCGCACCGGCAGCATCGGCAGTGACGCCGCCAGTGCCGCCCGGAGGCCATGACTCACTTTCGGCGTCGCCCTGATTGTCGGCCTGTGGTTTATCGGCAAGGAAGTGATCCAAACCGTCGGCAAAGGGCTGGCCGAGCTGCACCCATCTTCCGGTTTTGCCGCCGAGCTGGCCGCCGCCTCGCGGTGATGGCCGCTTCCGTGTTCGGCCTGCCGGTATCCAGCACCCATATTTTGGTCGGCGCCGTGCTCGGCATCGGTTTGGTCAACCGTAATGCCAACTGGAAAATGATGAAACCCATCGCCCTGGCCTGGGTGGTTACCCTGCCGGCCGCCGCGCTGCTGGCGTAATCAGCTTTTCGCCCTGCGCAGCATATTTTTAGAGCACGGGCAAGCCGGTGCACCGACGGCTTTTCAGGCTGCCTGAAAGCCGTTTCGCTGCCGAAAAAGCAGCCTGAAAACCTTGCGCGTCTTTTCAGGCTGCTTAAAAGCGTTTACAATCCGCCCTTTTCGTTTTCAGGCTGCCTGAGTGGGCAGCCTGAAAAGTTTTCCATCCGCGGTTCGCAAACCTCCCGCGTTAACAAAACTAGGATAATCCGCGAGAAATCCCCAAGAGCTCGACGGCATCACGCCGCTCGGAAACCAGAAAAACCGAGTACCGCGCCGACTACGCGCCCGAAGTGACTCGAAGCCTTCGACAACAAACATCCGGGCAGCGATTATTTCAGTCAAACTCCGTCTGCCCCAGATTCACCAGCCTGTGCTCGATTACCGGCCAGCCCGACTTTGCCACCATCGTGATCCGCTACATTCCCTGATGTGAAAATGGTGGAAAGCAAGTCGCTCAAACTCTATCTTTTCAGCTTCCGCAACCACGGCGATTTTCACGAAGACTGCGTCAATGTGATTATGAAAGACCCTGATCGCGCTGATGCAGCCCAAAATACATCGAGGTGTTCGGCGAATTTATCAGCGCGGCGGCATCGCCATCCATCCGTTTGCCAACTACGGCCGCCCGGGCACGCCCTTTGCCGATTTGGCGCGCGAGCGCTTGTTCCGGCACGATATGCAATAGCAGCGGATAAGCGTTAGGCAGCCTGAAAATGAAAAAGCACCTGTTTTACCACCCTGCTTAGCGCTCCGCCGCGAGCTGGTGCCGCAAAGAAGCAGTCGCAGCGGACAATATGCTTTCCCTGCTATCACCAGCAGCAAGACCGTCCCGCTCCATGGCATACTGGTTAACCACTATCACCGTTACCATCTACGAAACCGCCGAGCCGCTTTCTGCCAAGCAAGCCGTTCGTGAAGACATTTCGGTCGGGAATCCTACCGTGCTGGGACTGGACGTGCGCTACCGCCGGCAAAACTTTACCGCGCGCTGCGAGCTGTCTCACGCGCCGTTCGGGAACAAGCTTGGCGGTCATATTCAGCGGCACGGAAAAACTGGATTGCCGTTGGCAAAGTTGGATTTTCAGGCTGCTTGCTAGGCATGAATAAACAATACGCGGGCAGAAATTTTTGATCACCCGACTCATTTCTCAGGCAGCCTGAAAACGGCTGCTCTTTCCGACCTCGCGTGGTTCGCAATCCTCCCGCGTTGATAACCATCAAAACCAAAACTAGGAAACCTTATGCAAAAACTATCTTTTTTCGACAAGCGAAATCGCGGGCGCTCTTTTGGCTGGTGCTGTTTCACATCATCGTGATTGCCGCCAGCAACTATCTGGTACAGTTTCCGTTTGACTTCACGCTGCCCAACGGTTTTGTCGTGCACTCGACCTGGGGGCGCTGAGTTTCCGTTTATCTTTCCTCGCCACCGATTTAACGGTGCGCATTTTCGCCAGCGTCTGGCGCGGCGGATTATTTTTGGGTGATGCTGCCGGCGCTGGTGCTTTTCTTATGTGCTGTCGGTGCTGTTTGCCGACGGCGCGTGGAGCGAGCTGGCAGGGGGCTGGCGGTGTTTGACAGCTGCAGTGTTCCGCATTGCGCTGGCCAGTTTTCCGCCTATGCCGTCGGCCAGCTTTTTGGATATTTTCTCGTGTTCAACCGCCTGCGCCGGCTCAAATCGTGGTGGGTGGCGCCCACGGCTTCCACTTTGCCGGCAATGCGGTGGACACGCTGCTGTTTCTTTCGCCATCGCTCTTTCACGGCGGCGCCAATGCCTTTATGGCGGAGCATTGGCCGCACATCGCTTTTGTCGATTATCTGTTCAAACTCAGCATCTGCACGCTGTTGTTTGTGCCGGCCTACGGCGTGCTGCTCAATATTCTGAGCCGCCGTCTGACTGCCTTCCGCCACGAAGAAGAACTGCCGGCGCCGGCGTGCGCGGCCGGCGAATAGGCGGTATTGGCGGCAAATGCGGTTTCGCGCGCAGTTTGTGTTATCCTGCGCGCGGAACCGTTTTCATTCGCGGCTTTCAGGCTGCCCTGCAACGGCTTTCCGCCTTTTCTGGCAACCGAGCTGCAAAGGAAAACACCATGAAAAAAACGATTTTGTGCGCGCTGCTTGCCGCCACCGCTGCGGCCGCCACCGCCGCCGATTACCAAATCGACCCGCACCACGCCAATGCCCGTTTTGCCATCGACCACTTCGGCACCAGCACCAATGTCGGCGGTTTTTACCAGCTTGAGGCACGGTGAAATTCGATGCCGCCAAACGCAGCGGCTCCATCGACATCACCATCCCGCTGAACAAGCTGCAAACCGGCTCCGAGCATTTCACCAAACACCTGCTGTCGGCCGATATTTTCAACGCCGAAAAACATCCGAACATCCGCTCGATTTCGGATAAATTCCATTTTCGTTGGCAAAAAGTCAGCGCCGTCTCCGGCCGCCTGACCGATGAACGGCAAAACCCAGCCCGTTACCCTTAAAAGCCAACAAATTCAACTGCTACAAAAACCCGATGAAAAAGTCGAAACCTGCGGCGGCGATTTTTCCGCCACGCTCGACTCGCAGCAAATGGGGCGTGAACTATCTGGTTGATGCCGGCATGACCAAAACCGTCGGCATCAAATCAAATCGAAGCCTTTAAGCGGTAAATCCGGCCTTTTCAGGCGGCCTGAAACGCGCTTTTCGCCTTTCAGGCTGCCTTTTGCGTCAAAAGGGCAAAAATAAACCTTGTCCATTCAAAGGCGTTTGATTTTTCTTGCCGCGCGCCGCTTGACGAAAAAGTTTCCCACGCTATAATGCCGGCTTCTTTCCCCGATAGCTCAGTCGGTGGGAGCGACGGACCGTTAATCCGCAGGTCCCTGGTTCGAGCCCAGGTCGGGGAGCCAGATTCAAGCCACCTGATACGTTCAGGTGGTTTTCTGCCCTGATGGCGTGCGTAAAACCAGCAGCCTGAAAACCGGATATGCGGTTTTTCAGGCTCGCTTGTCGTAACGGCTATTTCGCTTTCTCAAACGCTTCCTGCGCCTGTTTGGCGCTGTTGATCAGCGGCGAGCGCCGCCGGCAGGAAAGGTAGGCGGCAGGCTGGATGTAAACCACGCTGGCCTTTTTCCCACGCGGTGGTTTCGGCCACCAGCGGGTTGTTGAAACACGTCTTTGGCGGCTTCGCCTTTCTCGCCGATGGCGGAAGTGCGGTCGAGCACAAACAGCCAGTCAGGATTTTTCTCTTTGATGTATTCAAACGAAACCGGCTGGCCGTGGCTGCCTTCTTTGATGGCGGTATCGACCGGCTCGACGCCGATGTTTTATGCAGCCAGCCGCCCAGCCGCGAGTTGGCGCCGTAGGCCGAGAGTTTGCCGCCGCTCACTTGGATCACCAGCGCTTTGCCCTTGCCCTGCGCGGCGGCTTTGGCATCGGCGAAGGCCTTGTCGAGCTTCTCTTCCAGTGCTTTGGCTTCGGCTTCCTTGCCGAAAACGGTGCCCAACGCGGCGATGCGCTGTTTGGCGCTAGCCACGGCATCGGTGTTGTCCACCGTCATTTCGATGGTGGGCGCGATCTGGCTGAGCTGGTCAGAGAGCTTTGGCGGTGCGGGCGCCGGTGATAATCAGCTGCGGCCGGTATTCGTTGAGCGCTTCGTAGTTCGGCTCCGAACAGCGTGCCGACGTGCTTGGCTTTGGCCACCGTGTCGCGCAGGTATTCGATGCTGGTTTCTTCGGTGCTGGCGCCGACTTCCACGCCCAATTCGCCCAGGGTGTCGAGCACGCCCCAGTCGTAAACCGCCACCCGCTCCGGGTTTCGAGCGGCGCGGGCGGGGCCGCGGTTGGTGTCGATATTGACCATGCCGGCGGCCGCTGCCGGCAGCGATGCGGCGGTGGTAGTGCCGGAAGCGGCATTGTCGGCCAGCTGTTGTTGGCCGCAGGCGGCCAGAGCGGCGGCGCACGCAGCAGGGCGGTTAGGGATTTTTCATGTGGCTTACTCCGAAAAACGGCCGGCGCGGCTTTTCAGGCTGCCTGAAAGCGCCAAACGGGCTTGGCACGAAGCGGCAACGCGGCGGCACAGGTTTAAAAGGGCGTAACCATACCACGCCGTACTCGGAAATGAAAACCTTTCGCCGCTGGGCGTCCTTTGCCGGCAGCCTGAACCGCGCCTTTGCCCGGAGCTTTTCAGGCTGCCTGCACCGCGTATGGAATAATCGAGATCATCCGCTATAAAATGCACGCCTTTTTGCGCCGACGCGCCTTTTATCCGGAGAAGAACAATGCGATTTACCGTTGCCAGCCACAGCCGCGCCGATGCGGCACAACTGTCCGTCTGCACCCCGGCACGCCCCGCCGCCGGTGAAACCGCCGCGCTGCTGGCGGCGAAACTCGACGACAAAACCAGTTTTGCCGCTGCCCAAATCGCGCTTTCAGGCAGCCTGAAAGCCGCCGCACTGCTGCGCTTGGCCGACGATAATATCGAAACCCTGCAAAAAGGCGCAAAGAAGCCGCCGCCTGGGCGCAGAAACAGGACGTGCTGAGCATCGACTTGGGCGCGCTGGATGCCGCCGCCGCTGCCCGCGCCGCCGCCGCGCTGCTGCTGGCGCTGGGCGAAGCGGTTTACCGTTTCGACCATTTCAAAGCCGAAAAACAGCCCGCCGCGCTCATGTCGAAGCCGAGTTCGTCCACGCCGACACCGCCGCACTTCAGGCTGCTTTGGACGAAGCCGACGCGCTGCTGTACGGTATCAACCTGTGCAAAGAACCTCGGCAATATGCCGCCCAATGTCTGCACGCCCACTTATCTGGCCGAGCGCGGCAAGAGACGAAGCCGAGCAGTTTGGCGCTTCGGCAAAAATTCTCGGCGGCGACTACATCCGCGAAAACATGCCCTCGTTTTGGTCGGTGGCCAAAGGCAGCGTGCAGGAACAAGCTGCTGGAACTGAGCTGGCAGGGGCGCCGCCGATACCGCCACCGCCGCGCCGGTGGTGCTGGTGGGTAAAGTTGACCTTCGACGCAGCGGCATCTCGCTCAAACCCGGCGAAGCCATGGACGAGATGAAATACGATATGTGCGGCGCCGCCAGCGTAATCGGCACTTTTGTTGCCGCCGCCAAAGCGCGGCTGCCGATTAACCTGCGCGCGGTGGTCGCCACCTGCGAAAACATGCCCGACGGCGGCTCGTGCAAGCCCGGCGACATCGTTGCCACCTGCAGACGGCACCACCGTCGAAAAACCTCAATACCGACGCTGAAGGCCGCCTGGTGCTGTGCGACGCGCTCACTTATGCCGAGCGGTTCAGCCCGCCGCCGTGATTGATGTTGCCACCCTCACCGGTGCCTGCATCATCGCGCTCGGCCACATCGCCAGCGGCCTGATGGCCAACCACCAGCCGCTGGCCGACAGCCTGGCCGCCGCCGCCAAAAACTGCAACGACAAAGTTTGGCAGCTGCCGCTGTTTGCCGAATACAAAGAGCAGCTCAAATCGAATTTTGCCGACCTGCAAAACATCGGCGGCCGCCCCGCCGGCTTTTCGTACCGCCGCCACCTTCCTGGCGCATTTCGCGCAAAACTACCACTGGGCGCATCTGGACATCGCCGGCACCGCGTGGAAATCCGGCAAGGAAAAAGGCGCCACCGGCCGCCCCGTGCCGCTGCTGATGCAGTTTCTGCGCAGGCGCGCGGCAGCCTGAAAAGCCGTTTTTGACCCCGCAGGCGGTCTTTTCTCGAGCTGCCTGAACTTCGGAAAGCGACACCAGTGAAACTACGCAAACCGTTGCTGCGAAGTCGAAGCCGCCTTTGAGCGAGCCCAGGCACGGCGGCAGCCCGATTGTTTGCAGCCGGCCGAAAGCCCGGTTCGGCGATTTCCAAATCAGCGGCGTGATGGGCGCCGCCAAAGCGCTGAAGCAAAACCCGCGTGAGCTGGCGCAAAAAGGTAGCCGACGCGCTTGCAGGCAGCCTGAAAATCGACAGCGCCGAAGTGGCCGGCCCCGGCTTTATCAATCTGCGCCTGAACGCCGGATTTCTTGCGCAGCAGGTCGAAGTCGCGCTCAACGGCGAGCGCTGCGGCGTCGATCAAACCGATGCGCCGCAAACCGTGGTGATTGATTATTCGTCGCCCAATCTGGCCAAAAGAAATGCACGTCGGCCATCTGCGCTCGAGCATTATCGGCGACAGCATCGCCCGCCTGCTGGGTTTTCTCGGCCACCGCGTGATCCGCCAAAACCACGTGGGCGACTGGGCAGCCAGTTCGGCATGCTGGTGGCCTATCTGGTCGAGCAGCAAAAGACAATGCCGCGTTTGAGCTTGCCGATTTGGAGCAGTTCTACCGCGCCGCCAAAGTGCGCTTTGACGAAGACGCCGCCTTTGCCGATGCCGCCCGCGATTATGTGGTGAAACTGCAGGGCGGCGATGCAAACGTGTTGGCGCTGTGGAAACAGTTTGTCGAGATTTCGCTCGGCCACGCCCAGGCGGTTTACCAAACGCTAGGCCTGCTGCTGCAGCCTGAAGACGTGCGCGGCGAATCGTTCTACAACCCCGATTTGCAGCCGGTGGTGGACGAATTGTCCGCGCAAAAACTGGCGGTGGACGACGACGGCGCCAAAGTCGTCTTTTTGGAAGAATTCAAAAACAAAGAAGGCGAGGCCGGCCGCCTTTTATCGTGCAAAAACAGGGCGGCGGCTTTCTCTATTCCAGCACCGATCTCGCCTGCATCCGCTACCGCGTCGGCACGCTTAGCGCCGAGCGCCTGCTGTATGTGGTGGACAAACGCCAGAGCCTGCATTTCGAGCAGCTGTTTACCGTTGCCCGCCGCGCCGGCTGGCTGCCTGAAAACGTCCGCGCCGAGCACATCGCCTTCGGTACCATGATGGGCAAAGACGGCCGCCCCTTCAAAACCCGCTCCGGCGACACCGTAAAACTGGTCGATCTGCTCGATGAAGCCGTCGAACGCGCCGCCGCGCTGGTCAAACAGAAAAACCCCGAAGCCGATGCCGCTGCAGTCGGCCGCGCCGTCGGTATCGGCGCCGTCAAATACGCCGACTTGAGCAAAAACCGCAACAGTGACTACGTTTTCGACTGGGACGCCATGCTCGTTTGAAGGCAACACCGCCCCCTACCCTGCAGTACGCCTACACTCGCGTGCAAAGCCTGCTGCGCAAAGCAGGCGACTGGCCGCACGATGCCCGTATCGTGCTGGAAGAAGCCGCCGAAAAACAGCTTGCCTTCGAGCTGCTGCGCTTTGGCGACGTACTCGAAGCCGCCGCCGACAGCGCCCAGCCGCACCATCTGGCCGCCTATCTCTACCAAACCGCCACCCTGTTTTCCCGCTTCTACGAAGCCTGCCCGATACTCAAAGCCGACACCCCCAGCGCAACAGCCGCCTGCGCCTGGCCGAGCTCGCCGGCAGGGTGCTGAAGCGAAAGCTGGAACTCTCTGGGCATCGAAGTTTTGGACGTGATGTAAAGCAGCAGGCAGCCTGAAAACGGCGCCGCCGCATTTACAGGTCGCGGCGCCTTTTATCGGCCTGCCGGTATCGGACGCGCAAACGGTTTCGGCCAAACCCAAAGCAGCCTGAAAACGGAGGCCCGTTTTCAGGCTGCCTTTTTGGATTTTTTTAGACGATTGGCACACAGCCCGATTATGTTCAGGCTGCCTGCCCAAACAGCCGCAGCGCCAGATACGATAGCGTGCCGCCGCCCAGCAGCAGCCACAGCGCCAGCATGCCCGCCAGCAGCAGCGGGCGCACGCCGGCCTGGCGAATGCTCTGCCAGTGCGTGCCCAGGCCGAGCGCGAACATGGCGGCGGTGAGCAGGAAAGTATCGGTGGTGAGCGGCGCGTGGCGGACAGTTGGCGGCAGCGGCAGCAGGTTGTTGGCGGCCACCGCGCCGAGAAAGCCGAGCGCAAACCACGGCAGCGCTGGCGCGCCGCCCTGTGCCGCCGTGCCGCCGCCGAAACGGCGCATTAGCCACGGCAGCGCCAGCAGAAACAGCGCCAGCAAGAGCACGCGGATCATTTTGGTAATCACCGCCACATCGGCCACCTGCGGGTTCACCGCCGCACCGGTCGCCGCTACCTGCGCCACTTCGTGCACGCTGGCGCCGGTGTAAATGCCCCAGCCTAACCACGCGCCGCCACCGTCCGCCGGCAGCAGCAGGGGCGGCCATGAGCGGATAGACAAACATCGCCAGCGTGCCGAACACCACCACCGTCGCCACCGCCACGCCGACATCGGCTTCTTTGGCTTTTGAGTACCGGCTGCGCCGCCAGCACCGCCGCCGCGCCGCAAATCGCGCTGCCTGCGCCCACCAGCGCCGCCGTGTCGCGCTCCATCCCCAGCCGCCGCCCCAGCCACAGCGCCAGCGCAAAGGTGCCGCAGACCACGCCCACATCGGCAAACAGCGCCGGCCAGCCGGCAAAAGCCAGCTGCGTCCAAGTGATTTTGAAACCGTAAAGCACAATCCCCAGCCGCAGCAGCCGCCCCTTGCTAAACGCAATGCCTTCCCCGATGCGCGGCAGATAGGGCGCGGCCACCGTGTGCCCAGCGCCATGCCCAGCACAATCGCCAGCGTCAGCGGGCTGACGCCGTTTTGCGCCAGCGGCGGCAGCGCGCGCCAGATACATGCAAAAGCACCGCCGCCAGCGTCGGCGGAATCAGTTGCCACAAACGGGAAAGGGGCAGCATGGTGTTCTCTTGGGTGTTTTTATGCCTTAATTATACGGCTATCGGTAGGCGGCAGCACCGTGTATCGGCGCAAACAATCGGGCGCTACGCAAATGCTGATGGACTTTCAGGCTGCTTTTTGTGTTTGCGTAGGACAGCTGTGGGTCGGATACAAGTACCCGACATTTTCCGTTACTGCCGAATGCCGCTCCTGCGGCCGGCTGTCGGATTCGAGAATCCGACCTGCAACTGCACGCCTAACTCCCTCCCCTCGCCCCAAGCGCGGGGAGGGTCGGGTGGGGTGGCAGTTCGCAGAACTGCTTTGGTTGTCGCTGTCGTACCGTCAAAGTTTCCGCAGCGGTCACCGCCCCCACTACTAACCCTCCCCCCGCAAGCGGAGGAGGGAAACGGCAGCCCGATGCGTTTCAGGCTGCCTATCGGGCGTGGCTTTGAGCGGTTTGTTGGTTAAGCCATTGCTGCCAGTCGGGGCGCAGTCGGCACAGCTCGTCGTTCCAATACAGACAGTCGCGGGCGATGCCTAGGGGCGGCGGGGGTGCGGCGGGCGAAGAGTTTTTCGACGAAAGGCTGCAGGGTTTTGGGCGCTGTGGTTCATGCCGCCGAAGTCGCCGTAGGTGCGGCAGGTTTCGCAGAGCGCGTCTGCCAGCTGCAGGATGTCGTTTTTGCAGGGCAATCCAGTGCGCCGCGTCGCTGTACAGTGTTTCGGCCAGCCATTCTTTTGATGTTTTCCAGCGCCTGAAAATGCGGATAGCTTTAGGGGCTGTTTGTGATTTGGTTTGCGAAGCGGATTTTGCGTCAGAAAGCGGCAGATGCAAAGGGTGCAAACCGCAGCAAGGTTGAACACCTGGCGAGGGATTTGCAACGCAGCAGATGCTGCTTTCTGGCGAAAAAGCCGCCGTAACACCAAAATGCAAACAGACCCTAAAGCAGGCGCAGGGCGGCAAAGCAGGATGGGGGCGGCGGGTTGGTGGGGGTTGCGGTCGTAGTCAAACTGCTGCGCCAGCAGGTATAGGGGCGCGGTTGCGCCTGTTTTCAGGGCAGGCCAAGCAGGATGGGGCTCGGGTCTTCGGGGCGGTGCCAGTGAGGCAGGTGGAGTTTGGTCATGGCTGGTGGCTTTCAGGCTGCCTGCGGCGGGTTTACGCCGTCCACAGCAAACCGGCGGACAGGCCGAGGTTGGCGAGGGTGTGCAGGCGCACGGCGGGGACGAGTTCGCGGCCGGCGGCGGCGCAGTCGGCGGCGCGGCGGACGCGGGCGAGATGGCTCGACGGCCTGCGGCAGGCAGACGAGAAAACCCAGTGCGGCGGGTGGAGCAGGCCGTAGGCGGCGTAGCACAGCAGTCCGCCGGCGGCCAGCGCGGTGTGCAGCTGTTTGGCAGCGGCAAAGCCCAGCAGGTTGGCCAGCGTGCGTTTGCCGGCGGCGCGGTCGCTGCGGATGTCGCGGATATTGTTGATGTGCAGCACGGCGGCGGCGAGCAGGCCGCTGCCGCAGGCGGGCAGCAGCACAGCGGCATCTCACACCTGTGCTTGCAGGTAAAAGTGGCCGCCGATGCCGAGCAAACCAAAGGTGAGCCAAACGGCGGCTTCTCCCAAAGCGTGATAACCGTAGGCGCGGCGGCCGAGGGTGTAGCCGAGTGCGGCGACAAGAGCCAAAACGCCAAGGGCGGCGAAAACCAGCCGCGCGGAGTGGTCGGGCAGGCCGGCAAACAGCAGCGCCAGCCCGCAGACCACGGCGGCTGCGGCGGTGGCGGCCATCATGCGTTTTAGGCGCTGCGGGCTGATGCCGCCGCCGGCGGACAGGCGCGGCGGAGCATCAGGGCGCGCAGGCGGTCGGTGCCGCGCTGGCCGTCGCCGTAGTCGTTGGCGAGATTGGACAGGATCTGCAGCAGCAGGGTGGTGGCCAGCGCCAGCGCAAAACACATCGGCACGCAGCGCGCCGTGGCGGGCGGCCAGCGCGGTGCCGCAGAGCGTTACCGACACCGCCAGCGGCAGGGTACGCGGGCGTATCAGTTGGAAAAACGGTTTCATCAGCGGGAAAAAGCAGCCTGAAAGCGGGAAAGGCGGATTATAGGTTTTTCAGGCTGCCTTTTGGTTTCCGGCAGTAGGTCGGGCATTTATGCCCGACGTTTTGTGAACGGAATTTGTCGGGCATAAATGCCCGACCTACAAAACGACGCTCCAGCGCGGGGCAGGAATTACGCGGCAGCCGGTTGTGATTGGGAAGCAGGCGTTTGTACCTGCCGCCGTCCGCGTCTGCCGCGAAACGGCGGCTGTTTGGGCGGGACAAAACAAACGGGCAAATGCCAAAGCAGCCTGAAAAGAAGAAATGCCGCTGCAAAAAGTGCCGTTATTGGCTGCGCAGTCCGCTACGCTATCCCCGCGCAGGCGGTAATGGTTGAAAAAACAACCCGCTGCTGGGATGCCACCAAGATTCCCGCCTGCGCGGGGGTAGCGTAGCGGACTGCGCAGCTAATGACGTTACCGGTGGGCTTGGCGGAGTTTTCAGGCTGCCTTCGGTTTTCAGGCTGCCTTTTGGTTTTCAGGTTGCCGCCGTTTTCCAAATCCCATCCGCCGCCACCGCCAAAACCGCTATACTGCGCGTCAAACCGGCGGTGCGGGACATTGCGACCCGCGGCCGCCCGTCGGCGACATTGTGACGCCGCAAACCATAAGGAAGCCACCGATGAGCAAACTCTCCCCCGTTGCGCTGCGGCGCAGTCTCGAAACCCGTCCCCATCCCACCGCCCAGTATTGGAAAAAGTGCGACGTTGAAGCGCTGTTCGACCTGCCCTTTCTCGAGCTGGTTTTTCAGGCTGCCCAAGTCCACCGCAGCCATTTCGATCCGCGCGAAATCCAGCTCTCCACGCTGGTGTCGGTGAAAACCGGCGGCTGCTCGGAAGACTGCGAATACTGCCCGCAGTCCGCCCACTACAACACCGGCCTGGAAAAATCGCAGATGCTGGATGTACAAACCGTGCTGGAAAAAGCCCGCATCGCCAAAGCGCGCGGCGCCAGCCGTTTCTGTATGGGCGCCGCCTGGCGCGGGCCCAAGCCTAAAAGACGTGGAAACCGTGTCCGCCATTATCAAGGCCGTTAAAGGCATCGGCATGGAAACTGCGGCACCTTCGGCCTGCTCGAAGAAGGCATGGCCGAAGACTTCAAAGACGCGGGCTGGACTATTACAACCACAATCTCGACACCGACCCCGAACGCTACAACGACATCATCCACACCCGCCGCCACGAAGACCGCATGGACACGCTGGGCAAAGTGCGCAAAGCCGGTTTGAAAATCTGCTGCGGTGGCATCGTCGGCATGAACGAAAAGCCGCCCCGAGCGCGCCGGACTCATCGCCAGCCTGGCCAATCTCGACCCGCAGCCCGAAAGCGTGCCGATCAACCAGTTGGTCAGTGGAAGGCACGCCGCTGGCCGACGCCGAAGATTTGGATTGGACGGAATTCGTGCGCACCATCGCCGTTGCCCGCATCACCATGCCGCAAAGCTATGTGCGCCTGTCGGCCGGGCGCAGCGACATGCCCGAAGCCATGCAGGCGATGTGTTTCTTGCCGGCGCCAACTCGATTTTCTACGGCGACAAACTCCTGACCACCGACAACCCCGAAGCCGACAGCGACCGCCTGCTGATGGAAAAACTGGATTTGTACCCGCTGCAATACGGCGCATCGGGGCAGCCTGAAAGCGGCGGCAGCGACATCGCCGCCGTGCTTGCTGCACAAGGGTGGCTGTTGCGGCGGCGGGCAGGCGGCAGCTGCGGCTGCGCGGCTTAAGGCGGTAAAAGCAGCCTGAAAACGGTAGGTGCCTAGCCTCTCTCCCGCTTGCGGGGAGGGCTGGGTGGGGGCGCAGGCCGCTGTAGAAACTTTTGCGGGATATCGGCAAACGCAGTTCTGCGAACTGCCACCCCCACCCCTGACCCTCCCCCGCAAAAGCGCAGGGGACGAAACGGCGGCCGTTTGTCCACAGGCGGCGGCTATCTCCCTGCCCCTTAGCAAGGTGCAATCCGCAGGCGGCAACGCTTGCGGATCAGGGGCGGCGGGCGTATGATTCCAACCGGTTTAGGCTTTGTTTTACAGCGTTTCCCGCTGGCGGGCGCGCTGGTTTTGACCGATAAGGACGCGGATATCGGAAAAACTGACATGCGCTGCCGCTGGCGGCTAGCGCTGGTATTGGGGGCGTGTGCGGCCACGCCGGAGCAGGTGGCGGCGCGCAAGGCGGCGCAGAAGCGGCAGGAGCAGGCGCTGCAGGTAGAATTGGCCAGCCAGTGCGACGAGGAAACCGCCAAGCTGATGGCCGAGCGGTTTAATCCGCCGCCCTTTCGCCAATGCCAAGCAGCGCGAGCAGTTCAGGCTGCGTTATGTGGACAAGGTGTCGAACCCGATGTTCCAAGCCTGCTACAAAATGGCCTGGCAAAACCACATTTCGCAAATCCGCCTGCAAAGGCGCGCGCGATTTTTACGACGACTGGTACAGCCCGCTGCGCTATCCGTGGTGGTATTGGTAAAGTTTTCAGGCTGCCTGCGGGCAGCCTGAAAAGAAGCGTTGGGGTATTCAGGCAGCTTCGCCGCAAGGCGGGCTGCCTTTCGTTTGCCGCTCAATCCGGCCGCGGCAGGGCAAACGACACCATCAAACTGCATACAAGCGCTACGGGGCAGTGCAGACCGCGGCAAGGGCGCTATCCGATGAATGCATGTTCAACAGCGTCTCCACGGCATATAAGCTGGCCGCCAGAGCCAAAGGGTGGGCGATGCTGCCGGACAAAGTGCTGAAAAAGATGCCCAGCGCATCACGGCGCAAATCTGCGTATCTGGCTGCCAGATAAAGCAGGATGGACGAAACCATGCCGACCGGCAGCATCAGCTCGACAATGGCAGGTGGGACATTACGGTAAAAGGATCCGACAGCGGCGATTCGACATAAATCCACAATGAAAACCAGACTGTCAGCGAAGCGCCGAGCATTTGACCGATAAAGTAAAAAGCATAAGACGGTTTGCCTTTGCCGGCATTGCGGGACGGACGGATGATGATTTTTTCCATGCGTAAAGTCTCCGTTTCGTATCGGTGCGGCAGGCGGCTTGAAAGCCGGAAACCTGCGCCGGCGCTATTGTGCTGCCGTTTGCACCAGCTCGTCCAGCGGCCAGCGCGGGCGGACGTTGAAAGCGGCGGCCGGCTGCGCGGCTTGACTTGGTGTTGTAGCCGCATGGCGCCAGCGAAGGCGATCATGGCGCCGTTGTCGGTGCACAGCGGCAGCGGCGGGAAAAAGGTGCGCACGGCTTCGGCCGGCGCTTTGGGCGCGGTTTTGACTTTCAGGCTGCCCAATTCGGCACGCAGTTTCCAGTTGGCGCCGACGCCGCCGGCCACCACCAGCGTGCGGTAGCCGGTTTGCAGCAGCGCCCGGCAGGCTTTGTCGGTAAGCACATCGCACACGGCGTCTTGAAAGGCGCGGCAGATGTCGTTGCGCACGGAATCGGGCAGGCTGCCGCCGTGCGCGGCGCGGAGCTTTTTCCACGGCGGTGAGCACGGCGGTTTTGAGTCCGGAAAAAGCTCATCTGCAAATCGTGCGAATGCAGCATCGGGCGCGGGAAAGGAAAAGGCGTCGGGCGTGCCGAGCCGCGCCAGCTCGGAGAGTTTGGCGCCGCCGGGGTAGGGCAGGCCGAGCAGTTTGGCGGTTTTGTCGAAGGCTTCGCCGGCGGCGTCGTCCACGCTTTCGCCCAGCAGGGTGTAGTCGCCGATGCCGCGCACCGCCATAAATTGGGTGTGGCCGCCGGAAACCAGCAGGGCGACGAAGGGAACTCTGGGCTCTGTCGGCCAGCAGCGGCGAGAGCAGGTGACCTTCGAGATGGTGCACGGGGCAGCACCGGGTTTGCCCGAGGGCAAAGGCCAGCGCGTTGGCGTAGGAGCGCGCCGGCCAGCAGGGGCGCCGCCAGGCCGGGGCCCTGGGTGTAGGCGACGGCGTCGATGTCGGCGTAGGTTTTGCCGGCTTGGCCAGGCAGGCTTGGGTGAGCGGCACCAGCCGGCGGATGTGGTCGCGGCTGGCCAATTCGGGCACCACGCCGCCGTATTCGGCGTGCATGGCCATCTGGGTGTGCAGCGCGTTGCCGATCAGGCCGCGTTCGCTGCAGTAAAGGGCGACGCCGGTTTCGTCGCAGGAGGATTCGATGCCGAGGACTAACATTTTTGGTTGGTGGTGTGTATATTGGAAAAACGACAATCAGGCAGCCTGAAAAGGCTGCCTGCGCAAAGTTGGGGGTTTGTTGGTTTGGCGCGCACCCAGGCGAGCCATTTTTGAAACAGCTCTTCCTGGCCGGCGGCAACTACCGAGCGCTGGAAAACGTGGCGGCCGCTCCAGAAGTCGTCGCCTTCGAGCGTGGCGTAGATGCCGCCGGCTTCTTCGAAAATCAAGGCACCGGCGGCGTAGTCCCACAGGTTTTGGCCGCCGTGCATATAGATGTCGAAACGGCCGGCGGCCAGATAGCACCAATCAAGCGTGCTGCTGCCCAGGCAACGCAGGGTGCCGAAAGGGGCGAAATTGTTCAGGCTGCTGACCAGCCGGCCGCTGCGCAGGCGTTTGACGTCGATGCCCGCCAGCGCTTCGTGCAGGCGTTTTTTCACGGCGGCGCAGCGGCAGTTTGACGCCGTTGAGATGCGAGCCGCGGCCGCGGGCGGCGGAAAAACATTCGCCGGCGCGGGGTCGAACACCACGCCCAATTCGGCGCGGCCGGCGCGGATCAGGGCGGCGGACAGGGCAAAATGGGGCAGGCCGTTGACGAAATTATTGGTGCCGTCGATCGGATCGACCACCCACAGCCCGCTTTGCGCGTGTGCGCGCCACAGCGAGAGCTGCTGCTCGTAAGTCATCTCTTCGCCCAACACCGGCGCATCGACAATTTCAGGCAGCCGCTCGGAAAACGCCGCCTGCGAAGCCAAGTCCGCTTCCGACAGCATGCTGCCGTCGGCCTTGCGCCTCGCTCTGCCCGTTTAAAAACGCGGCATCACTTCGCCAAAGGCGATTTCGCGAACCAGCTCTTCTAATTTTGCGGTGGGTTCCATGGGCGCTCTTTGCTAAAATGCAGGCCGCGATATTATCACTTTCCACCCCGATTTAAAATGCCCCGCTTCCATATCCCCCAAGCTGCCGGCAGCCGGCAGCCAGGCCGAACTGCCCGAGCGCGTGGTGCGACACATCCGAGTGCTGCGGCTCAATGCCGGCGACGCGCTGACCCTGTTTGACGGCAGCGGCCGCGAAGCGTCGGCGGTATTGCTGTCGCTCGGGCGGCGCAGCGCTCTGCCGCGTCGATGCTCCGGTTGAAACCGACCGCGAAAGCCCGCTGCACATCACCCTGATACAGGCCGTTTCTGCCGGCGAGCGCATGGATTTCACCCTGCAAAAAAGCGTCGAACTCGGCGTGGCTGCCATCCAGCCGGTGTTCGGCGGTCGCTCGGTGGTGCGCCTTTCCGGCGAGCGCGCCGACAAGCGCCAGGCGCGCTGGCAGGAAATTGCCGTCTCCGCTTGCGAGCAGTGCGGGCGCAACCGCGTACCGCAGGTGCTGCCGCTGCTGGACTTGCCCGCCGCGCTCGATGCACTGGCCGACCCCGCCGCGCTGCGCCTGCTGGCCAACCCGCACCAAGCCGCGCCGCTGTCGTCTTTCAGGCAGCCTGAAAGCCGCCGCCTGCAGTTGATGGTCGGCCCCGAGGGCGGGTGGACGCCGCAGGAAGAAGCGCTGGCGCGGGAGCGCGGTTTCGCCGCCTTCACGCTCGGCCGCGCATCCTGCGCACCGAAACCGCCGCGCTGGCCGCAATATCCGCGCTGCAAACGCTGTGGGGCGACTTCGGCGCCTGGGCAGCCTGAAAAACCGGTCGGACTGCCGTTTTTAAATTCGCATAAAAAGCAGCCTGAAAACCTTTATCACGGTTTTCAGGCTGCTGCTTCAGGCTGCCTGCGTCGGGCGCAAAGCAGCCTGAAAGTGGAAAACGCGGCTTACCAGATTTCGGTAAAGGCGGTGCTGTCGGTGTTTTTGGCGCCGTGGTGGCAGGCGTTTTTCGGCGGTGCCGACCATAATGAAGCCGAGGATTTTTTCTTTTTCGCCGCAGTTAAAGGCGGCGCGCACCTGTTCGGTGCCGACCCACAGGCCGGTGATCCAGATGCTGTCGAAGCCTTGCGCCTGGGCGGCAAGCTGCAGGGCGTAGGCGGAGCAGGCGGCGCTCATCTGCTGCTCCCATTCGGGTTTGCCGCTTTTGGGGCTGGCGATCACGGCGATAATCATCGGCGCGAGGTTGATGACTTTGTGGGTTTTGGCGCGGGTGTCTTCGCCGAGATTAAGCTCGTCCACGGCTTTGAGCAGGGCTTGGTGCAGGCGGGTTTTGCCTGCTTCGCTGTTGATCACGATAAAGCGCCACGGTGTAAGGTTGCCGTGGTCGGGCACCTGGCTGGCGGCCTGGAGCATGGTTTCGAGCTGCAGTTCGTCGGGGCGGGGCGGTGAGCGATTTGGTGGAACGGCGGGTGGTGAGCAGTTCGAGCGTATCCATGGTTCTTCCTTTGATGCGGTGGTGGAAACGGGCGGGTGTTTTCAGGCTGCTTGGTGCAAAAGCAGCCTGAAAGGGCGTTAACTCGATGCGGTAGTGTTCCCAGGCAGGATCGTATTCGCAAACGGCTTCGGCGCCGAGGGCGGCGTAGCGGCGGCACAGTTCTTCGGCGGCTTTTCGGCCAGCGCCAGCGGGTTGGCGGTGGCGGCATACACGGTGCGGCGGCCGGCGCCGAGGTTGCTGACGCTGAGGGTGGCGATGCCTTCGTGGTTTTTCGCGGCGGCATCTTCAAAGGCATCCTGCAGGGCGTAGGCCTGTTCCAGCGTGTCGCCGCCTTCGAGCCGGCAGGACACGGAAACAAACCACGGCATATCGGCGCGGCCGACCAGAGGGGCGGCGGATTCGTTGCGGATCAGCGGGCTGCGACCGCTTTCCTGGTCGCATTGGTAGGTGGTGTACTCGCCATTCGGCTTCGGATAGCGGCCGTCGCGGCCGAGCGTCTGCCACAGCTTGTCGAGCTGTTGGGGCAGCTCGGTAAGCGGGAAGGCGTCTTCAGGCTGCCCGTTGCAGAAATCGACGGCGCCGATTTTGACCGCTGCCGCCCATTTCGCCGATGATGTGGTCGAGCAGAATCAGCGCGGCGCGTTGGGCGTTTTTCCTGCTGCTCGGCGGGCAGCGCGGGCGAGGCCGAGTATCAGCGCGGGGTGTTCGTGCCACAGGCCGATGGCGGCGGAAACTTGGGCGGGGTCAAGGCGCAGGCCGTTCATTTCGATGGCGAAAGCCGGCGGACGGCCTGGCGGAAGGCGCAAACGCGCCACGGCAGAGCCGGCGGGGGCGTGGTCGGCGAGCAGCTGCACCAGCGGGAAGTTGGCGGTTGCGCCGTCGGCGGTGAAGATCAGGCAGCCTGAAGCGCCGCTGCCGTCAAATTCCAGATGGACGTCGGGGCAGTGCGTATCAAGCAGGCGGTTGCCGAAATCTGCGATGGTTTGCGGGTCGGCATCGGCATCGGGCGGCTGGCGCTGCCAGTCGTCCCAAAAATTTTGCGCTTGGCGCTGCAGGTTGCGGATGTATTGCAGGTGCGGCGTCATCGGGGTCTCCGTAGCGGGGTTTCAGGCTGCCTGAAAGGCGGCAAACGGTTGGGTTTACAGGGCTTGGTCAAACAGCATAATGCCTTTGACGGCGGCATCGCGGGCGCTTTGCGCCAGATGCTCGAGACGGGTTTCTTCGCGGGCGTGCTGCAGGGTTTTGACCAGCATCGGGGCGTTGAGGCCGGTCAGGATGACGCTGCGGCCGGGTTCGACCAGCTTCATGGCGGCGTTGCAGGGGGTGGCACCGAAAATATCGGTGAGAATCAGCACGCCGTGGCCGCTGTCGAGTTCGGCAAGCAGGGGTGTGGGCGCGGCCGATGATGTCGGCGTGGTCTTCGCAGCTGTCCACGTCGATGATGCGTAGATGCTCGAAACCGGCGTCGGGGAAAAATGGCGCGCCAGACTTTGGTAAGCGGCGCCAAGGGTTTCGTGGGTAATGATCAGTATGCCTATCATCGGCTGGGTTCCGTGGGCTGTGGTGTTTTCAGGCTGCCTGCGGCGGCGTGTTGCGCTTTGCATGGGTGGGGCGCGCAAATATCAATGGCCGGCCGGTTTTTTAACGCAAAAACGGGTTGTGCCGTTTTTCGTGGCCGACGGTGGTCATGCGGCCGTGGCCGGGGATAACAGTGGTGTCTTCGGGCAGCGTGAGCAGTTTTTCGCTGATGTTGCGGATCAGGTCGCCGTGGTTGCTGCGCGGAAAATCGGTGCGGCCGACGGTTTCGTAAAACAGTACGTCGCCGGCCACCAGCAGGCCGGCTTCGGCGCAGTAAAACACAACGTGGCCGGGGGTGTGGCCGGGGATGTGCAGCACTTGGAAACGGTAGCGGCCGACGCTCAGGCAGTCGTTTTCCGCCAGCCATTGCTGCGGCTCGAAAGCGGGCGATACCGAAAAGCCGTATTCGCGGGTGATGACGGGCAGTTGTTCGAGCAAAAAGCGGTCGTCGGCATGCGGGCCTAGCACCGGCACCGGCCGCAGGCGCATCAGTTCGTCGGCGCCGGCGGCGTGGTCGAGATGGCCGTGGGTGAGCCACACGGCTTTGAGCGTCAGGCCGCGGCGGTCGATTTCTTCTAAAAGCTGCGGCACGTCGCCGCCAACGTCGGTGAGTACGGCTTCGCGGCTTTCGTCGTCCCACAGCAGGGTGCAGTTTTGGCGGAAGGGGGTAACGGCGGTAATGTCAAAAATGTAGGGACATGGTAGCAGGCGGGTTTGTGTGTGGTGAAACGGGTTTTCAGGCTGCTTTGGGCTTTCTTTAGGCTGCCTACAAGCGGCATAGGCAGCCTGAAAGGCGGCGGATTCGTTTTTCAGGCTGCTTCGGCCAGCGCGAAGGCGGCTATATAGTCGGCTTCGTCGCTCAAACTCAGGTGGACGCGGCCGATGCCTTGTTCGGCCAGCCATTCGCGCAGCGGCGCTTCGCAGAAAAATTCGGGCTTGCCCAAAGAGTTGTGGCCGATGCCGATCTGCTGCAGGCTCACCGGCGCGCGCAGGCCGGTGCCGACGGCTTTGGAAAAGGCTTCTTTGGCGGCAAAGCGTTTTGCCAAAAAGCGCACGGGATCGGCGGCAAGTTTGATGTCTTCCTTTTCCACCGTCGTGAGAATGCGCTCGGGCAGGGCGGTGCCGTATTTTTTATATAGCGCTTCCACCCGCTTGATGGCGAGAATGTCGGTGCCGATGCCGTAAATCATAGTTTCTCCTTTTGTCTTTTTTGTTTTCAGGCTGCCTGAAAGCCTTTAGCGCGCGATTTGGCTGCGGGCGCGGAAAATGGCTTCTTTCATTTGGGCGATGGCCGCGGGCAGGCCGATAAACAGCGCCTGGCTGATCGAGGAATGGCCGATATTGAGTTCGACGATTTCCGGGATGCGGGCGATGGGGCGACATTGTGGATGGTCAGCCCGTGGCCGGCATTAACCGTCATCCCCAGCGATGCGGCAAACTCGGCGGCACGGCGGATGCGCTCGAGCTCCTGCACGCGCTCGTGGTGGCTCGGCGCATCGGCATAGGCGCCGGTGTGCAGCTCGATTACGCGGGCGCCGGCATCAAAAGCAGCCTGAATCTGCTCTTGGTCGGCGCCGATAAACAGCGACACGCGGATGCCGGCGGCGTGCAATTCGCCGGTAAAACGCGCGACTTTCTCACGCTGCGCCAATGCGTCCAAACCGCCCTCGGTGGTAACTTCTTCGCGCTTTTTCCGGTACGATGCACACGTCATCCGGCCGTACCGACAGTGCGTGAGCCAGCATTTCTTCGGTCATCGCCATTTCCAGATTGATGCGGGTTTTGACCGCGCGGCGGATGGCGGCGACGTCGTCGTCTTTAATGTGGCGGCGGTCTTCGCGCAGATGCAGGGTAATCAGGTCGGCGCCGTGGGTTTCGGCAGTCAGCGCGGCTTCAACGGGCTGGGATAGTTGGTGCCGCGCGCATTGCGCAGGGTGGCGACGTGGTCGATATTGACGCCCAAAAAGCATGGTGGTTCCTTAGGGTTTGATAAAAACGGCGGCCGGTGGTTCCGGCGGAAAAACCAGCCGAAAGCAGCCTGAAAATACGGCAGATGGCGCCCTTTGGCAGCGGCGGGAAGTGTAGCAGCTTTGCCTGCGCCAGTCATGCCGCAGTTTTTTTGAGTAGTGTCTCGATTTTGAACCTTTTTGAAACAAGTGCTTATGATTGTTTTGTCGGAAAAATACCGAATCTGCGGCAAAGATTGACTTGTATCAAAGCTGTTTCCGCCCGCCCGCTTTATAATGGCTATCAATTCAGATGCAGGCAGCATTTGATTGATAGATGTAATCCATCTGTTCGGTCTCTCTTGATGTGTGTGTGTTTTGGTGTGGACGATAACTCCACACCTTTTTCTGAGCGCGGTTTGCGCCGGGGCGGCTTTCAGGCTGCCTGAAAAACGTCTTTCGGCGCTGCTGCTTCGGAAGGCGTTTTTTTACGTTTGGGATTCCGGGCCGTGCTCCTGCTGTTTCAAAAGCTGGCGCAGCAGGGGTAGGGTGATGGGGCGTTTGAGGATGATGGAGTAGTCGGCCAGATCGTTGAACATGGCGACGAGGGCTGTCCATGTCGCGGTGCCAGTGGTCGAGCAGGTAGTGGAAAAATCTGCGGGTCGATTTTCAGGCTGCGGGCGGCGGCCATGTGGGTAAGGGCGGCGATTTTTCGCCGCTGCCCAGCGGTTTGACTTCGTAAACCAGGCAGTAGCCCATGCGGGTGCGCAAATCTTCGCGCAGGGGCAGGGCGGCGGGCGGGACGTCGGCGGCGAGCAAAAGGCGGCCACGGCCGCTGTTGCGCATGTGGTTGAAAATGTCGAACAGGGCGGCTTTGGGCGGTGGGGGTGAGGGGTTTGACGTTGTCCACCGCCAGCGCGTCGGCTTCGTCGTCGGGGCTGAGGTTGCCGTCGTCGCTGTAGCGGGCGGTGCTGCCGTCGGCGGCGGCTTGTCCGCTCCAGGCTTGGAGGATGTGGCTTTTGCCGCAGCCGGGCGGCCCCCAGATGTAAACGAAGGGTTCGTGCTTCTGCCGCAGGGTGTGGATCCAGTTCGGCATTGGCGCGGCTGAGGAATTTGTCGAATTCGGGTAGGCGGCGGGATGCCGAAGTCCAGGGGGATTTGGTTCACGTTTGCTCTGCCTTTGCCGTTTGTTTTCAGGCTGCCTTAAGTTGCGGGTGTTTCAGGCAGCCTGAAAACGGTTCAGATAAGGACGATGTCGTATTGTTCCTGCGAATAGCTGCGCTTCGACGGACAGGGATATCGGTTTGCCGACAAAGTCGATCAGCATGGCAAGCGACCGCGATTCTTCGTCTAAAAACAGGTCGATAACTTCGGAGGAGGCGATGATGCGGAACTCTTTCATGTCGAAGCGGCGGCTTTCGCGTGACGATTTCGCGCTGGATTTCGTAACACACGGTCTGCGCGGTTTTCAGGTGGCCGCGCCCCTGGCAGACGGGGCAGGCTTCGCACAGCACATGGTTGAGGTTTTCGCGGGTGCGCTTGCGGGTGAGTTCGACCAGGCCGAGGCTGGTGAAGCCGTTGAGGGTAACGCGGGTGCGGTCGAAACTGAGTGCTTTGGCCAGCTCTTGCAGCACGGCTTCGCGGTGCTCGGGCTGATTCATGTCGATAAAGTCGATGATGATGATGCCGCCGAGATTGCGCAGACGCAGCTCGCGGGCGATGGCGTGGCAGGCTTCGAGATTGGTTTTGAACACGGTTTCGTCAAAATTGCGCGCGCCGACGAAACCGCCGGTGTTGACGTCTATCGTGGTCATCGCTTCGGTGGCTTCGATAATCAGATAGCTGCCGAAATTGAGATTGACGCGCGGCTGCAGCGAAAGCGGTTGATCCCGGCTTCGACGCCGTAGGTTTCAAAACAGCGGCCGCTCGCCGGTAAACAATTGCAGCTTGAGGTGGCGCCCTGGACGTATTGGCGGCAGAAATCGGCCCATGCAGTCGTAATTGCTGCGCGAATCGACGTAGATGGCGCGGGTGTTGTCGTTGAACATATCGCGCAGCACGCGCAGGCTGAGCGGCAGGTCGCGGTAGAGCAGGCTTTCGGGCGGACTGGTTTTCGATTTTGCTGCGGATGTCGCTCCAGACTTTGGTCAGATAGTCGATGTCGGCCTGCAGCCCGGCATCGCTGGCGGTTTCGGCGCTGGTGCGGATGATGTAGCCGTGGCAGGAATCGGCCGGCAGCAGGCGGTCAAGCCGTTCGCGCAGGCTGTTGCGTTCGTTCGCGTTGTCGATACGCTGGGAAACGCCGATGTGCTCGTCTTGCGGCAGATGCACCAAAAACGCCCTGCCAGCGAAATCTGCGTGGACAGGCGTGCGCCTTTGCTGTTGATGGGATCTTTGATGACCTGCACCAGAATAGTCTGCCCTTCAAAACAGCATCTGTTCGATGCGCTGGTCGGCGGCCGGATTCTGGCGCTGTTCGAGCAAGTCCATAATGTGCAAAAAGGCCGCACGCTCCAGCCCGATGTCAATAAAAGCGCTCTGCATGCCCGGCAGCACGCGGCGGACAACGCCCAGATAAATATTGCCAACCAGACCGTAACCGCTGTTGCGCTCGATGTGCAGTTCGCAGATGTCGTTTTCTTCCAAAAAGCGCCACACGCGTTTCCTGCGGCGTGATGTTTACCAGCACAGTTTCCGGCGGACGGACGATGTCTTTGGGCAGGGGTATGGTTTCGAAGGACATGGTAAAATTCAAAAGATAAAAATACTTTGCACACGCCGCAGGATTTTATACGGCGTCTACAAAATATTTTCAGGCTGCCTGAATAGCTAGGTTTTATGGCGAAAAACTGCTTGCTGCCTTAGCAAAAGGCAGGGCACGATTATATCGCCAAGCAGCGGTTTGCTGGGATGGGCATGCTCGGGGAATCTAAAGATAATGTGAAAGAAGAAAAGGCCGGACTGTTTACCAGTCCGGCCTTTTATCAATCTAAATTAATAGATTTCACGCCAAGAAAGTCGACGGATTTTGTAAGTGCCCAGTTCTGAAGGAGTGAAGACTTCCTTCAAGCTGGCATTACCGCCGTAATCTTTGGACAGCAGCCAAGTTCTCCCGTCAACGGTTCTGAGCAGTTGCGGTGAACCAATCGCGTTAAATTGAGAGCGCTTGGTCGTATTCTCGGTATTCTTATCAAAGAAACCGCGAACCACAGAACCTGTAGTAGTCGCAAACGGATAGGTATAACCGGTAACTTGTGTTTCGGTACAGGTCAAAATCGGGCTGCTACCGTTAATAAAGGTATTTACGATAAAAGTATTTTGCCCTGATCCAAATAGGGATTGTAAATAACCTGTTCGTACTGGATATTGGGATTGCCTTTATCGTCCAAGCCAAGATTAACGGTTTCCAAATCCATATACCAACCGTCGTAATTGGTCCAATTGACTTTGTCGTTGCTCAGCGTGCCTTTGGATTTATCAGTTACCCGATGTTGCTGCAATCTGGTGCGGCCGTTAATTTGCGCAGCAGTAGTGCCGCCGTTCGGGAAAGCAGCTGCCTGTCTGTCGCGCAAGCCGTAGATGCTTTGCGTGCCTGTGGCATAGGTAGTTGCTTCATCGGTATAGCCAACTTTACGCAAACCGGTACCAAAGTTGAGCAGTACGTCACCACGATTGCCTTTTTCCGCACGGGAAACTACGATTTTGGTGGAAATCGGCTGGCCTGATTGCGTAGTGAAGATTTTCTGCGGTTGCTTCGTTGCCCAAGAAGAACCTTGGGTATCGGTCAGGTCGAAGCGCCACACATTGCCTTTCAGGTCGCCAGCATAGGCATAGTCGTAGATACGGTCACCGTCTCAAAATCAACGGGGGTAACATGGGCAATGCCGTTGGGATCGTTGGGGTGCCGCCTCTCCGGTGCTGATGAAGCGGAACGAGGGTCTGCCGCTTGCCTGGTCGATCGACATCACGCCAAATACCGGCAGGCCCCCCGCTTGCGGTGCAGTTGCCGTTGGCGGCATCGGTAGTCGAGCACCAGCCGTTACCGAATACGGCGCCCCAGTTGCCGTCGTGGAAGCGGCCGAATACGGGCGTGCCGCGTAGCTGCCCAGGTTTCTCCAAATGGGATCGTTGGCGTCAAAAGACCATTCGCCGACAACGTTTTGTTCGCTAAAGGTTTCCGGTTTGGTAACGTCTAAAGCGTACATGGTGCTGCCGCCGGCACCCAAACCGCCCATAATCCAAGTATGCCATCGGCCACCATAGAATACATCGCCGGTTCCTACTGCCGCATCGGTGTAGAAGTTGTGGGCGTAGCGTTCGTTAAAGAAATCCAAAGCAGGTTTGCTGGGGTTGTGCATGCGGGACAATACGGCTCCGGGCATATAGGCAAAGACTTCCTTACCGGTGTTGTCAGTATTGTCAAACTGCTTGGGTGCGGAGTAAGAGCCGGCTGCAAAACCGTGCAGGGAAACCATCATTGGAGCCGGCATATACAACGTTCAGGCGCGCGGGCGTTGGCTGTTGCGTAGTCTTGGTAAGACTGGCCGGTGCGTTCGGGCATGGCCGCAGCAGGGTTGCAGGCGTCTTCCATTCGCCTTTCTGGTAATTTTGGGTTGCAGGGTAGCCTACCCAAACCGGACTGGAATTGATGATATCGCCCAGTACGCTTTTACGCGGGCGGAACTGCCCTACACCAACATTTACCCGTTCTTGGGAACGGTCGCCTTTCAGATAAGCCAAGCGTTGTTGGCCTATTGTGTCGTTGTCACTTCCTTTCAAGCTGCTTTGTTGCTGAGAAGACAAGTTCCCCAAGTCAGGCTAACTCCCAGTTCCATTGCTGGAAGTAAAGAATTTTTCTATCATTTTGCGCAGTAAATAATCTGTTTTCCTCGCACACGCCGCCGGTGAGACCGCAACCGGCATCCCAGTTGACTTTGCTGTCCACATCGTATTTACCATCCTGGGTTTTAACAATGTTTTGTGCAACTACGCTGCCGGTCCAATTAAGGGAGTTATAAAAGGTTAGGTAAACCTGAGATTCAGAGACGATTTTCGAATCAGGTGTATTTACTTCAGCACTACCGTCGGACAAGCTGGCTGGTGCTGCCCTAAAGCAGGTTACTTCATGGTTGTTGTGCCAACCACCGGTTTGCACCCATAAAGCCAAAGCGGAATTTGGCAGGCAGCGCCCCGTTATTGGTTACTACATCGTAATCAAGCAAAACCGGCTGGTAAGTGCCACCATTACGGCTGTACCAAACATTGGCTTTACCGTCCTTAGTAATGCGGATACGGTAGAGCATTGGCACTGCCTTATCCCTAGAACTAACTCTCTTGGTATCGAGGTTAAAATTCAGTTTTTCATGAGTAATATACTTGTAGTTGCTTAAGTGGTTAGGATTGGTCTCAGGAAGAGGGTTGAAAGGGTTTCCGTACGATTGCTTCCCGTCCATTGACGATCAATATCAAATTTTCCGCTTTACAGATGTTGCGGAATCTGTCTTGTCCTGCTTGCCCGCTCCAAAGTTGTCGCCATGAGTTTTTGGCATTGTTCGGTATGCTGCCCCAGCGATTTTTGCGCCAGTAATCTGCCAAGAAACCATCGGGATTGGAAAAGATAGTCGAAATTCAGAATACCTTTGCCACGAATACCGATTGTGTTGTTAATAAATCCCCTACCAGTGTTAGTGTTGTCAGGACCATTTACAAAGTTACCGAATTCGTCAATGCCAATAGCCATGTAACCGCCATCAACGCCGCTGAAAATCGGGTTGACGTTGGAGCAGGAGTAACCGAGTGAACCACCACTGGCACCGAGTGTCGGTGGGCGGGCGGCATCGGAAAGAAAGAAGGTCATGCCGTCTGCACCGTTACCCCCCCATGTATAGGTGGTAAAGGTAATATCTACGCCCTCATTGGTTGCGAAATCAAAGTCAGATACGATGCCGCCTACACGTTGTATCTGCGCAGGAGTCAAACGGAGAGCACCTTTGCCGGCAGCATCACTAGCTCCTTGGCAGCGGGGAAGTTTCCCCGCTTGTACCGGCGAGCCGTCATTGGCTGTCAAACAGGCAGCATTGCGAATATAGTCTTGGGGATTGCGGATATCTGAGCGCAAGTGTCCAGCCCAGTGACCGCCGCCCGGGGTTGGCATCAGCCATTTTTGCGTGGTATTAGGCTGGGTGAAAGTCCTCAGAAATTACGATACCGTAAACTTGGGATACGCTGCCGACGGTCATTGCTGCCGCCAATACGGCCTGGCAGATAGGCTTGATTCGCAAGGAAGTTGCTCTGGGCTTCCGTCCGGTTTTCATTTTATACTCCCTTGAAGTTTTGAATTTGCTTTCTCGGCATTATGGGTAAGCGAGTGCTTGGATTAAGGATAAAAAATCAAGCAAAACCATACCAAATTTAAGAAATTATTAAGGTTTTGTAGTGTTTTTTGGTTTTGCGTGGATAATTCTACTACATTTGCTTACGGGCAAAAGGATTTTTGTAAAATTTTTATTTGTGAGAGTTTGTGAACGCTCCGGCTGTTTGAGGATGTTTGCAAAATTGTCCGAATGCCGGTTATTTTTCGTATTGGTGCAGGGATTTTTGTTGTAATTTAATTTCATTTAACCCTGCAACGTCAGAATTTAATTTTTAGGAAACAGATATGCTGAATCTCGGCACACAGAAAGCCGCCACGTGGGACGAACCCATCGACATGCTTTACGCCTGCCACGGCAAGGTCAAGCGTTTTTGCGGGCAGCTGCAGATGCTGCCGGACTATTTGGCCGAACACGGCTGCAACGATGCCGTGCGCCAGGCGGTTACGCAGATACGCACTTATTTCAACCAGGCCGCGCCGCTGCACCATGATGATGAGGAGCAGGACTTTTTCCCTACGCTGCTGCGTTACGCGCCCGAAGCCCGCGAACGAGTGGAGGAGTTGGAGCGCCAGCACATTGTGCTGCACCGCAACTGGACGGCTTTGCAGAACCAGCTTTTGGCGGTAGTCGAAGGCAGCCGCAGCGGGCTGGATGATGCGGTATTGACTGACTTTACCGGCGGTTACGACCGGCATATTGCGATTGAAGAGCCGTTGTTTGATCCCGGCCGCGAAGTGATACCGGAAGAGCAGCGCCGCGCCATCGGCAAGATTATGGCGGCGCGGCGGCGCGGGTAGTTTGCTGTCGGCCGATGCCGTTTATCGTGCTCAGGCTGCCTGCGGATTTGACCGAGGCAGCCTGAAAATATCTGCGGGCTTGAAAGCAAAGGCAGCCTGAAAGCGGGAAAACCGTTTTTTTCAGGCTGCTTTTTTCGATAAAAACTCCACCCGGAAATTATCGGGCGGCGTTCGGATGGTTTGAATCAGGACGACGGCGCTGCTGGTGCCGATGCCTGCTTGCGGGTTTCGGCGATGTCGGCGGCGGCGGTAAACAGCACGTCGGTGGAGGAATTGAGCGCGGTTTCGCAGGAATCCTGAATCACGCCGATGATGTAGCCGACGGCCACCACCTGCATGGCGGTGTCGTTGGAAATATTGAACAGGCTGCAGGCCAGCGGCACCAGCAGCAGCGAGCCGCCGGCCACACCGGAGGCGCCGCAGGCGCTAACGGTGGCGATCAGGCTCAGCAGCAGCGCGGTGGGAAAATCGACGACGATGCCTTTGGTATGCGCCGCCGCCAGCGCGAGCACGGTAATGGTAATCGCCGCGCCGGCCATGTGATGGTGGCGCCCAGCGGAATCGATACCGAATAGGTGTCTTCGTGCAGATTGAGTTTTTCGCCAGCGCCATATTGACCGGAATATTGGCGGCAGACGAGCGGGTAAAGAATGCGGGAATGCCGCTTTCGCGCAGGCACAGTAGCACCAGTGGGTAGGGGTTGCGGCGGATTTTCAGGAACACGATCAGCGGGTTCATCACCAGCGCCACAAACAGCATACAGCCCACCAACACCAGCAGTAGCTGGCCGTATTCTTTAATCATGTCGCCAAAACCGGTGGTGGCGGCGGTTACCGATACCAGGCCGAAAATGCCGATGGGGGCAAGGCGGATAATCCAGCGCACGATGGCGGAAACGGCATGGGAAAGGTCGTCAAACACCTGCAATGTGGCGCTGGAAGCGCGGCGCAAGGCGAAACCGAGCAGCACCGCCCACAGCAGGATGCCGACGTAGTTGGCATCGGTCAGCGCGTGAAAGGGTTGTCTACCAGCTTCAGCAGCAGCGACTGTCAGCACTTCGGCGATGCCTTTGGGCGGGGCGATGTCGATGGCGCTGCTGTCGCACCAGCGTCAGCGTGCTGGGAAAGACGAAAGCCGCTGCCACCGCCACCAGCGCCGCGCCAAAGTGCCCAGCAGGTAGAGAAACAGAATCGGCCGCATATTGGTTTTGGTGCCGCTGTTGTTTTTGGCGATGGCGGCAGTTACCAGAATAAACACCAAAAACGGCGCCACGCCTTTGAGCGCGCCGACAAACAGGCTGCCGAAAAATGCCGGTAATGCCGATTAGCGTTTGTGCTTTTTGTTCGGCGCCGCCGCCTTGGTCGAGCAGATGGTGGGCAAACTGGTTGATGATGCCGCCGGCCACCAGGCCGATAACAATCTGCCAAATCAGGCCGAGGCGGGGTTTGCGTTGCGTTGCGGGGCGGTTTCCATGGGCTTGTCCTCAATTGCCAAAGCGCGCATTGTATAGCGGATGCGACAGATACCCATATCGCCAAGGCTACCTACAATTTTTCAGGTTGCCTGAAAGCCGCAGGCAGCCTGAGAAGTGAAAAATACCCCGCCGTTTTTCGGCAGGGTATTTTCGCTGCAAAGGTGCAAAACACGGGGCTTATTTTTCGCCAGCTCGTCCAGTTTCGGATAAACGGCTTTCCAGTCCAGCACGATGTCCAGCGCATAGACAATGGCGGAATGAAGAAAAATAAAGTACCCACCACCGCTACGATGGTGCGGAAAATCTGTTTGTCATTGCCTTCGCTGGCAAGGTAAACGGCCAACGGCGGGATGATGACGGACAGAATAATCAGCAGGGTTTTGTTGTCGTTCATAGTCTTTTTCCTTTTTGAGATGGGACGGGTGGGTAAATCGGTTAAAAACGGGCGGATTATGTTTGAAATTGCTAACGATTGTCAAACTTTTTCCGCCGGTTTTGCCCGGATATTGGCGGGTTTCGTGTCATTTTGCCGCCATGTAGGTGCTGTTATAGAAGCAGCCTGAAAACGCCAAGGGGTTTTCAGGCTGCTTTTTCGGCTTGCTTATCCGGTGAAACGGGGTTTATTTCACCACCGTGCGTATCCATTGGTTGACCCAGTTTTTCTGATTTTGGGCGATGCGCTGGCCTTTGGGGGCGAAGTGCGACTTGGGCACGCCGGCGTGGACGAGCGCGGGTGGGCGGGGTGTTTTCACCGCCGGATACATCCACATGCTGGTCGGCACCGCCTGCTGCACCTCGGGGCTTTTGCAGATACTGCACCAGCTTGGCGGCCAGTGCCGGCTGTTTGCTGTTTTTCAGTACCGCAGCACCTTCCACCTGCAGGTAAACGCCGCCGGGCAGGAAACAGATTGCCCATATTCGGCGTTTTCAGCTTTCGCCTTTGCTGTAGTACACCTCGGCGGCGGGGCTGGTGGCATAGCCGACCATCAGCGGCCGCGAGCCGCCATTGAGCGTGAACTCGGTGTAATACGCTTCCGACCAGCCTTTGGTGGCTTTTCACGCCGTTTTGGCGCATTTTTGCCCCCACCACTCAAAGGTTTTTGCTCGCCCAGCCCGCCGATATTGGCCAGCAGAAACGACAATCCGGGGCTGGAAGTACCGGGATTGGGCACCGCCAGCAGGTTTTTGTAGGCCGGTTTGGTCAAATCGTCGAGACTCTGCGGCAGCGGCAGGCCTTTTTCCTGAAACCATTTTTGTCGTAATTCAGGGTAACGAAGCCGCACTGACTGCCAGCGCGTGAGGCAGCGACACGGTAACCGGCGCGCTGGCAGGGCTGTTTGTCGGCCAGGATGCCGGCGTTGTGGGCTTTATAGACGGTGCTGTTGTCCAGGCCGTACACCGCGTCGGCCAGCGGGCTGCTGCTGCGGGTCAGGATCAGGCGGTTGACCATTTTCGTTGCCGCTGCCCATTTTGATTACCGTTACCTTGGCATCGTGGTTTTTCTCAAACTCTGCCAGCACTTCGGCGGGCAGGCTGTGAGAGCCGGTAACGGCGAGCTTGACTTCGGTATCAGCCGAAGGCGCGCGGCGGCAAAGAGAGCAGCGGCGGCACGTGCGGCGGACAAATTTCGCATGGTGGTTTCCTAAAAACGGCAAAGTGAAAGATGGGATGATAGGCAAAACGGTTTGCTTGCGCAAGGTTGGGTTAAGGAAGTGTTAAGGTGGCGGCGGGTGCTTTCAGGCTGCCTGAAAATCTGCCGCCTTCGTTTTAGCTGCGCAGAAACTCACTTCGTTCGTTTTAGCTTTCGCAGAAACTCACTGCGTTCGTTTTCAGGCTGCCTGAAAAACATTAGAATGCCGCCCTTGATATTTTTCTGCAAAGGACACGCGATGCGCACCCTGAATCATTGCCCTGCTGGCGCTGGCCGCACTGGGCGGCTGCACTTGGGAAACCTACCAGAATCAGGCCGGCCAGACCCGCCTACGCCAGAAATACCCCGCCGGCACCGGCATCTACTACACCGAAGGCGCCGCTTCGCAAAACACCCACTACCATTCCGCGCGGCCGGTGCAGCATGCCATTTTGCCGGAAAAAGAAGTCGGCGAAGACGAAGAAGGCCAGAAGTAAACCGCCGATGCCTTTTGAAGAACACTATCCCGCTTGGCGGCAGGCTTTGGCGGGCGGCGGCTGGCGCGGCAGCGGTGAAGAACTGCCTGCCGCCGCCGCGGCCTGGCTGCTGCATCAGGGTTCGCTCACCGAAAAACTGCGCGGGCGCTGCGGCAGCCTGAAAGTGCGTATCGTGCGCCAGGGCTGGTTTTCAGGCAGCCTGAAAACGAACGAAGTGAGTTTCTGCGAAGCTAAAACGAACGAAGCGAGTTTCTGCGCAGCTAAAACCGATGCCGCCGGTTTGCCGGCTGTGGAAACGGCACAAACCGGCGGCGTTGCGGCAGCGGCGCCCGAGCGCGTTTGGCTGCGTGAAGTGATGCTGTTTGGCGACGGCGTGCCGTGGGTGTTTGCCCAAACCCCTGCTGCCCGAGTCCGGCGCCCGCGGTGCCGCCGCCGGCCTGACCGAGCTGGGCGACGAACCCATCGGCCCGTGGCTGTTTGCCCGCCGCACCCGCCGCCAGAGCCTGCAATGGCGGCGCGACGAAGGCGGGCTTTATGCCCGCCGCTCCATGCTGCTGCTGGAAGGCAGCCCGCTGCAGATTACGAGCTGTTTCTGCCGCAGTTTGATTTTGCCCGGCTGAACGCCTTTCAGGCTGCCTGCATCGGGCGGGCGGTATTTTTCAGGCTGCTTTGTCCAGGGCAGCCTGAAAAACGCCTCGCCCCGCGCCAAACCGTTTTCCCTTTCATCCGCCTCCATATAGAGAAAGATTTGCCAGCGTCTGCCCCGCTTTCCATCGTTATCCTTGCCGCCGGCAAAGGCACGCGCACGTATTCGGCGCTGCCCAGTGCTGCACCGCATCGGCGGCCAAACCATGCTCGAGCGCGTAATCGATACCGCGCTGTCGCTCAGCCGCAGCACATCAGCGTGGTAATCGGCCACGGCAAAGACGCGGTGCGCGACACGGTGCGGCGCGACGTGGCATGGGTGGAGCAGACCGAGCAGCTGGGCACCGGCCACGCGCTGAAACCGCGCTGCCGCAGCTGCCCGCCGACGGCCGCACGCTGGTGCTGTACGGCGACGTGCCGCTGATCGATGCCGCCACCCTTGCAAACCCTGCTCGATGCCGCCGGCGACGAAGTCGGCCTGCTCACCGATGTGCTGGACGATCCCACCGGCTACGGCCGCATCGTCCGCCAAGACGGCCGCGTTGTTGCCATCGTTGAAGAAAAAGACGCCGATGCCGCGCAAAAAGCCATCACCGAAACCAATACCGGTATTCTGGTGCTGCCCAACCGCCATCTTTTTCAGGCTGGCTGGCGCAGCTCAACAGCAACAACGCCCAAGGCGAGTATTACCCTGACCGACCTGATTGCGCTGGCCAATGCCGACGGCATCGCCGTGCATCCGGTGCAGGTGGCCGCGTCTTATCTGGCGGCGGCGTGAACAACAAACAGCAGCTGGCCGCGCTGGAGCGCATCTTCCAGCGCAACCAGACCGAAGCGTTGCTCAAAGCCGGCCTGACCCCTGCGCGATCCTGAGCGCTTTGATTTGCGCGGCAGCCTGAAACACGGGCAGGACGTGGAAATCGATATAAACGTGCTGCTCGAAGGCGACAACGAATTGGGCGACGGAGTGCGCATCGGCGCCAACTGCGTGATCAAAAACGCCATAATCGGCGAGGGCAGCGTGATCGAGCCGTTTTCGCATCTGGAAAACTGCCGTATCGGCCGCGATGCCCGCATCGGCCCCTACGCCCGTCTGCGTCCGCAGGCCGACATCGGCGACGAAGCGCACATCGGCAATTTCGTCGAAGTGAAAAACAGCACGATTGGACACGGCAGCAAGGCCAACCACCTCACCTATATCGGCGACGCCGAAAATCGGCCGCGGCAGCAATATCGGCGCCGGCACCATCACCCTGCAATTACGACGGCGTGAACAAACACCGCACCGTAATCGGCGACGAAGTACGCATCGGCTCCGGCACCATGCTGGTGGCGCCGGTAACGGTCGGCAGCCGCGCTACCACCGGCGCCGGCAGCACCATCACCCGCAACTGCCCGGAAAACAAACTCACCGTCGCCCGCAGCCGCCAAACCGTTATCGAAGGCTGGGTGCGGCCGGAAAAACCGAAAAAATAGCCCCTGATCCGTTTTCAGGGCTGCCTGTGTTTTTCAGGCAGCCTGAAAAACCCAAAACCCGTTCCGCACGAAAGGAAGCCCATGATTACCCCGCAGCAGGCGATAGCCCGCCTGATCGACAACAACGAGCTGTTCGACGACGAAATGGCCGATCTGATGCGCCAGATTATGAGCGGCCAGGTGCTGCCCGGAGCAGATTGCCGCGATATTGGTCGGCCTGCGCATTAAAGTGGAAACCGTATCCGAAATCGCCGCCGCCGCCGGCGTGATGCGCGAGTTTGCCGCCAAAGTGCCGGTGCGCGACGGCAGCGATCTGGTCGATATCGTCGGCACCGGCGGCGACGGCGCGCGCACCTTCAATATTTCCAGCACCGCGATGTTTGTTGCCGCCGCCGCCGGCGCGCAGGTGGCCAAACACGGCAGCCGCTCGGTGTCGTCTTCCAGCGGCGCCGCCGACGTGCTCGAACGGCTGGGCGTGCCGATGACGCTCAGCCCTCGAGCAGGTGGCGCAAAGCATCGAGCGCTGCGGCATCGGTTTTTATGTTCGCCCAAAACCACCACAGCGCCATGCGCTACGTGGCGCCGGTGCGCAAAGCGCTGGGCGTGCGTACGATGTTCAACATTCTCGGCCCGCTGACCAACCCCTCGCCGGCGCCGCCAACCAGCTGTTGGGCGTGTTCCATATCGACTTGTGCGGCATCCTGTCGCGCGTGCTGCAGCAGCTGGGTTCGCGGCATGTGCTGGTGGTGCACGGCAGCGACGGGTTGGACGAAATCACCGTGCGCGGCAGCACGCGCATTGCCGAGCTTCATCAGGGCAGCGTGCGCGAGTACGACGTCCACCCCGAAGATTTCGGCATGAGCGTTTATGCCGATTTGGACGGGCTGACGGTGGAAAAACGCCGCCCAGTCGCTCGCGCTGATGAACGCCGTGCTCGCCGGCGAAGCGAAGGGCGCCGCCCGCGACATCGTGCTGCTCAACGCCGCCGCCTGCCTGTATGCCGGCAACCGCGCAACCAGCCTTAAAGAAGGCGTGGAAATGGCGCGCGAAGCCATCGACAGCGGCAAAGCCTTGGCCAAACAGCAGGAATTTGTCGCCACCAGCCTGGCGCTGGCCGGCTAAAGCGGCAAAAGTGTTGCATCCGCCGCTAAACCTTTCGGCCTTAAATTCCTTTCAGGCTGCCTGCGTGCTGAAGCACCGCGCAGGCAGCCTGAAAAGCATAAAAGGGCAATGAGATTGATTTTGGTCAAGCACGGTGTTACGGAATAACTTATAATCAGCCGTACCGACAGTTTGCTCTAGCCGGCAAACCCGCAGCCGGTGCGCCAGGCCCGCGGCCTTTCGGGCGGTTCGGGCATTTTTTCCATCAAGACAAAGGAAGCAATCATGAAGAAAATCGCTTTGGCGCTCAGCGCAGCCCTGCTCTGCCAAATGGCTATGGCCAAAAGGCATCCAAACCGGCGCAGCCTATGCACGCCCCACCGTTGAAGGCCAGAATGCCGGCGGTGTGTTTGTCAACCTGAAAAATACCGACAAAAAGACAACGTCCTTGTCGGCGCAAGCGTTCAGCCCTCCATTGCCGGCAGCACCGAGCTGCACACCCATATCAATGAAAACGGCGTGATGAAAATGCGCGAAGTCAAAAGACGGCATCCCGCCGCCCGCCGGCAAAAACCCAGAAAACTCGAACCTGGCGGCTACCACGTGATGCTGATGGATCTGAAACAGCCGCTGACCGTGGGCAAAACCTTCCCCCTGACTTTGAAATTCAAAGACGGCAGCAGCAAACAAGTAACCGTGCGCGTGCGCAAAATGCAGGACACCATGAAGCACGATCACGGCCATGATCATGGCGGCCACGACCACAACCACGGCGGCCATGACCACGGCGGTCACGATCATCATTAACATTAAGCGCCAAGCACAAAAAGGCAGCCTGAAACCGCAGATTCCGGTTTCAGGCTGCTTTTTTTCAGGCTGCCCCGCATACGCGCAAGGCAGCCTGAAAACTTTTGAAACGACAGCTTTTAGTCGATATCGTGCAAATCACCCGTCCATTCCTGCGGACCACCCTGCCAGCCAGAAGCATCGGTCTGCATTTTGCCGCTGGCCGCATCCACGCGGAAGCTGAACAGGCGCGGCGAAGTTTCGGGGTCGCCGCCGCAGTGTTCGTCGTGCTTTTCATGCACGGCGATTTCATAGTAGCCCTCGTCGTTTTCGCGCCCTTCGTTGCTGTAAACGAGTGTCAGGCATTCGGTTTCCAAACTGGTGAGTTTGTGCGCTTTTATCGCGGCAACCACTTTTTTCCGCCGCCTGCTCGGCGCCCACCGGTTCGGCCAAAGCTGTGGCGGCGGCAAGAAAGAATACGGCTGCGGCCGTGATACGTTTGTTCATTTTGATGTCCTTTAGTTTGGGATCACTGTTTTCAGGCTGCTTTTCAGGCTGCTTTGCTGCGGGGCAGGGCAGCCTGAAAGGATTTTAACCGTTTTCACTTGCGCCGTAATCGCGGCGGCCGAACAGCGCGCCGCCGATGCGCACCATAGTCGCGCCGCAGGCGATGGCGGTTTCAGATCGCCGCTCATGCCCATCGACAGCGTGTCGGCCTGCGGGGCGACGGTTTGCAGCTTAGCCAGCAGGTTGCGCATGGCGTCGAACTGGGCGCGCAGGGCGGCGTGGTTGTCGGTGGCTTCGGCCACGCACATCAGGCCGCGCAGATTCAGGCGGGGCAGCTGCGCCACTTCGCGCGCCAGCGGCAGCATCTGCTCGGGGGCGACGCCGTGTTTGGCCGCTTCGCCGCTGATGTTGATTTCGATGCAGACCTGCAAATCGGGCAGCTGCGGCGGGCGCTGATCGCTCAGGCGGCGGGCGAGCTTGGCGCTGTCGAGCGTGTGCAGCCAGTGCGCGCCTTCGGCCACCGGCCGGCTGTTGGATTGACGTGGCCGATAATGTGCCAGACCAAACCGGCGCAGTCGGCCAGCTCTTCGGCTTTGAGCTGCCATTCGCGGATGTAGTTTTTCGCCGAAATCGCGCTGGCCGAGCGCGTAAAAAGCGCGGATGTCGGCGGCGGGAAAGGTTTTGCCCACCGCAATCAGCCGCACCGAGCCGGCATCCCCTGCCCGCCTGCCGCTCCGCCGCGCCGATGCGCTGTTTTACCGCTGCCAGTCTTTGCGCCTGATCCATCGCACGCTCCCAAAAACAAAAAGGCGATTAGAGCGCCAAGGCAGCCTGAAACGCTTTTTCAGGCTGCCGGATTCTTATTGGTCTGCCCCGCTTTTCGGATAAAATCGCCGCCTTTTTCCGGAGTCCCCTTTTTCAGAAAGGAAACCGCATGAATTTCCGCACGCTTCGCTGGCCGCCGCGCTGATGGGCGCCTCGGCCGCCTACGCCGAAAACCCGCGCCGTGATCGACACCAATATGGGCGGCATCGAGCTGTCGCTGGACGAAACCAAAGCGCCGCAAACCGTGGCCAATTTCGTCCAATACGCCGAAAAAGGCTTTTACAACCACACCGTTTTCCACCGCGTAATCGACGGCTTTTATGATTCAGGGCGGCGGCATGACTTCCGATTTGCTGGAAAAACCCACCCAAAAAGCCATCGTCAACGAAGCCGACAACGGCCTGAAAAACACCGCCGGCACCATCGCCATGGCACGCACCGCCGCGCCCAATTCCGCCACCAGCCAGTTCTTTATCAATCTGGCCGACAACGATTTTCTCAACTTCAAAAACAAGACCACCGCCGGCTGGGGCTATGCCGTATTCGGCAAAGTAACCGGCGGCATGGACGTGGTGCAGAAAAATCGCCAAGCAGCGCACCGGCTACCAGCGAAGCTTCTCCGACGTACCGCTCAAACCGATTATCATCGAAAAAGTCCGCATTCTGAAAAAGGCGGCAAATAAGTTTTCAGGCAGCCTGAAAGGCTTTCAGATGCTACCTTAGATGTAAACCCAATTTTACACAATAAATTGTATCTTGCTGTTTTTATTGATTATGTTTTGTTGCATTTTGTGTAGACGCAAAAAAGGCGGCAGTTTTCTGCCGTTTTCTTTTTGCTGCGGCCGCTAGCTTTGCGGCCGATAGCGGTGCGGCTCGTAGGGCTTGCCGGTGGTGTGGACGTAGTAGGCGATGGTAGCCAGCTTGCGCATGATGGCGCCAATGATCACTTTCTTGTGCTTTTTCTTCTTGGTTAACCGTTTTATCAGCTCTGGGAAATAGCCGTTACGGTAGGCGACCATGGCGGGCATAAAAAGGGCGCCGCGCAGTTGTCTGTTGCCGTAGTTTGTCATCTGCTCTTTGCCTTTGACGCTTGTGCCGGATTCTTTCTTTTGCGGCACTAGTCCGGCAAAGGCGGCAAACTGCTTTGCGCCTTTAAATTTTAGGGCGGTTAGGTAGTAGGCGAGTTTGGCGGATGTGATGCCGCCGATGCCGGGGATGCTTTGCAGTTTGTCGGTAGTGGCTTTGGTGCCGCTGTCTCCACCGGCGGCGTCGTTTATTTCCTGCTCTACTGCGTCAATATGCCTTTGAAGCTGGGCAATCTGCTCTTTGTGGATGCTTTGGACAAATTTGTCTTTGGCGGCCTTTAGACGGTTTTTCTGGGCTGTCATCTGCTGTTTGAGTTGGCCGTGCAGTGCCATGAAACGCTTTAGGCGGTATTGGTCTGCGCTAGGTGTGTGCCGTTGCTCAAGCTCTGCATCTAGGGCGGTGAAGCAGTATTCGGCGATGATTTTTGCGTCCTGTTTGTCTGTTTTAGTGCGGCTGAAGCGCTTTTTGGCGTAGCATTTGATTTTAAGCGGATTGACGACGTAAACGGCGTAATCGTTGCTTAGGGCATCTGCGGCGGCTTCGTAATAGTTGCCGGTGGCTTCCATGCAGATGTGCAAATCGCTTTGGCCAAAGGCGTCCAGCCATTGTTTCAGGGATTGGATGCCGTCGGCGTCGTTGGTGAAAACGGCGCTGGTGATTTGTCTTTCTGCCGGCATGTAGGCGGCGTCGATGGTTTTTTTGGAGATGTCTAATCCGACGGATGTTCTCATGTGATTACCCTTACTATACAGGTTCGCGGTTTGCCGCGTCCTTTGATGCTACTCAATTTCACAAACAGAAAGAGAGCGGCCGCCTAATCTGATAGACGGGCTATAGTGCCCCGGCTGCTTACAGGCTGGCTGCTCTTTGCTGCGGTTAGCTAGGCCGCAGCGGTGGGGATTGTAACAGCACCACCGGCGGCGGGTAATCTGAAACGGGGCTGAAGCAGAAACCTTTGCGGGGGACTAGCCCCCCGCGCCCCCCAGTCTCACTTGCGACGCCGCGGGGGCAGGGGGACGGCGCGAAAAGCGCGCGCCTTACCACCTGCCCTTGCGGCAGAGTGTGGGGTCGCCTGCAGGGCATCAAGGGGGTGTTCATAAAGATTTGGGAAAAAGCGCCCCAAATCTTTACAAAGCTTCCCCCTTGACGCCCTTCCGGCTCCGTGAAAAATCAAACGTAACCGAAGCCCAAGCAGGCAGGCCGAGAAATTTGGCGGGCAGGCGGGCACGGGTAAATCAAGTTTGGACAGTTTGTATATTGTAGCCTGCCAAAAGGATACTTTGCCATTTGCAAAGTACAGCTATAATCGGGCTTTTTAAGCGGAGAATCAACCATGAAGCAAAACATCATCATTGTGCTGTTGTCGGCCATATGCGGACTGCTGGGCTATATGGCAGCGAAAATGCAGGATAGGCCGGATGCGATGCAAGTGGCGGCTTCGGCGCCGGTTCGGGCGGCCGATTCTGTGGCCGAACAGACTGGCCAGGCGGATGCGGGCGGGACGGTGGAAACATCTCACAGCAAAAAATCAGGCCGGAACTGCACAAAAATAGAGCTTGCCCAATCCGCCTTACCCTGAAGATGCACAGAATGCTGGGATTGGCGGAAAAGTCAGCGTCGAATTTGAAGTTACCGATGATGGAAGAGGCAAAAATGCTGTAATTGTCAAAAGCAGCGGCAATGCAAGCTTGGATAATGCTGCATTGCGCGCTGCTAAGGGTGGCGTATATAAAAAAGGCAATTCAGAATGCTTTAAAACTACCTTTGAATTTGTCCCATATTAAAACTACTGAATCACATCCAAATCATTATTATTGCCCTGCGTGAGACTGGGCAAGGATCGGCCGCCTAGCTGGGAAACCTGCGGGCGGCTTTGCTCTTGCTGCTCTTGGTATCCGTAGCTTCTGTTTGCCGGCGTCTGATCTTGGTATTCGTCGGCCAAATAGGGATTGTAGATGCCGTCTTCAACGTATTTGATGCACTGGGCTTTGTCTATATCGAGCGTGGTTGCCTGATCGGTGTAGCAGGTGCATTTGCTTCCGCTTTTGACGCAGGCGGCGGGGTAAGGCATGGTTTGGATGTTGCGATTGCGGCCGTTATAGATGGGTGCCGTCCAGGGCTGGCCGTCGATGCTGGGAATGTAGTCGGATGCGCTTAAGGGGCGATTCGGATCTTGGGCGGGCATCTGCTGCATCTGTTGTTGTTGGCCGTAAACGCCTCCTGTTGCGTTTTGCGGGGCGTTTGGCTGATTGCCTTGGGTTTGCCCTTGCTCTGCGTTTTGTCGGGCTTCCTGAACGGTTTCTGGATGCATGCGCTCTTGGTAGCGTTTTGTCAGGCTATAGCCGTTATAGGCGACAAAGGCGATTACGGCAGGAACCAACCAAATCCACGAGCTTAGGGAGCCTTTGAGTTTGTTGTGCTCTTCTGCGCTTTTATACATGCCGAAGGCGTCTTTTTTAAGCCAGTAGATGCTGTTTTTAGCTTCTGCGACGTCTGCCCTGCTTTCGGGATTGGCGCAGCGCTGCCAGTAGCTGATGCGTTTAAATCCGAGCATGGTTTTGCTGATGTTTCGATGCTCACCAATCAGGGAGCGAAGATTGACGTCTATCAGCCGCGGATGCTGGGTAATTACAAAGATGTCGATGCCTTTGTGTCGGTGGGTTTCTAGTTCTTGGATGTAGTCGGGCACTTTGGCGCCGGCGGGACGGGGGCGGAAGATGCGCTGGGCTTCGTCAATGACGAGGATTGCGCCGGTGGGCGCCCACTTGTGCCAAGTCATCATGCTTTCGCCTTCGGGTATCTCCATCGTCGGGATTTTCAAGTCCGGGATGCCGTCAACGAAGAGCGGACGATTTTTTAAATCTTGGCGATGCATTAACTCATGGACGAGCAGGTTTGTTTTACCGGAGCCAGGTAGGCCGGTGATTAGGCTGATCATGTTTTACCCCTTATGTTTGATTTTCGCCGGCGTGTTGCCGGCGAATTTTGTTGCTACTTTTTCTTGAAAGACGTGCCGAGCTTGGACACGGACGAAAGTGCCAGGGCAAACGACGTTGCGCCGAATATCCAGTTTAGGGCTTCGCCGCCGCCGGCAATGTAGAAAATCTGTATGGCTGCGGCATCTGCGCCGCCCATGCTGGATTTGATGTGATTTAGAAACATCTGCTGCAGCTGATCGAAGCCGACGTAGGTAATGGCGGACACGCCAAGGGCTACGATTATTTGGCCTATCAGGGTTACGAGCAGTTGGCCGAGTAGGGCAATCAGTACTGGCATGGTTGTCTCCCTTTAGGTTTTGCTGATTACGGCATGCCGGCAAATCACAAAGGCGATAAATATCGCTGCGCTTACGATAAACGGCCGCAGCCCGCGCGCGCCGTCGCATATTGGCTGATAACTGAATTCCTGCTGCGAACCCATAACGACAAACTGTTTTGGCGCGGGGCAGGTGCCGCTCTCGGAAAAGTCGTTGCTGCGGTTAAATCCGGGCAGTCCGACGGTTTCTTTTGGTATGCCGATTCTGCTGCCGCTACCGTCGGGGCTGCCGACGGTGCGGCGGATGTCTTCTTCGGTGCCGAGCTTGGCGCAGGACAGGGCATTGGGATGCTCTTTGCAGTATTTGGCCATATCGGTTTCGCCGGTGTCTTCGCCGCCCTGATGGCCGTTGGGATTGCCTTTGTTGCCGCTACCGCCGCCACCGCCACCGTTTCCGTTGCCAATTTTGCCTAAGCTCTCTTGGATGTTGTCCAGGCTTTTGGCAATGTCCTGCAGGACTTTGCTGTAATCTTTTCCGTCTTTGTTGCCGTCGAGTTCGGAAACGTTGGGGCCTTCTTTGCCGTCGTCGGGCTTGGCGGGATCTTTGGGCTTGGACGAATCTTTTGCCATCGTCAGGATTTGCCTGGATCTTTGTCGTCGTCTTTAGGTTTTTGTTTCTTTGCCCTTAGTTTCGCTTCCTGTATCAGCATCTCTATTTTTGCGCTTCTCGTTTTTCATACTTTTGTCAATATGATCAAGCTGAATTTCAGCGCTTTTTATTAGCATGAGCGACAAACATCCGTTTTACAGGATGGCAAGTGCTTTTGATAGGCCTTCCATTACCCCTTTGCAGATTCCAAAAGCTTTTTATCTGTGCAATCGAATTAATTCTTGCTTTTTCGATTCTTGGCTATATCCTCAGGAAGCAAAATCACCCGGAACTTCAGGAATATCTGAAGGTTTAGGAATCTGTGGCAATTCAAAGGGCGGCTCGGGACTGGGAGGCTCTTCTTAGGGTTTTTGGGTTGCCTTCGGTTTGTCTTCTTCGTAGCCCTGGAGTTTTGATAGCAAACCAACTTCTGATAATCACATTTAGATTTAGAACCATATTGCTTCTTTAATGCTTCCTGCGGACTATCAAACAATTCTGTTGCATCTGTATCAATCCCATTTGAACCACCATCTTTGCAATCACCCTTACAAAAAAGATTATCCTGTCCAGCAAAATAACGGCCGTCTTTTGTTTTATATACAACATATTCACTTAAACTCCAGTCATACATGCCCGAAGTATTAGATACAACAGAAATATCTTCTTTTAGGAATAATCGCTGCAACTGATTCAACCGACACCACAGCCATCACAACCGCCAGCAGCAGCCCGATCTTCTCTTGCATTTTCACTTGTTTAAACCTTGCCTGCTCTGTACTGAGCTCGCAAACAACAGCCAAAACGGCACGCAAAATATGATACCTAACAAATAACTAATCCAATCGTCACATAAATATCCAATCTAAAAAGGAATTTCCCCCATCATCATCATCTAAACCAGGATCATGCTCATACAAAAATTCTGGTTATAATATGATACAACATGAAAAATCATGGAGACCTTCATAACAATCTTCATAGTCTTCTTCTATATTCTCCACTTAAATCAAAAAGATTCTGAAAGCAAGTATAAGGATCAAGAGGAATAAAGGGGCTTTTCACCTATTTCACCTGTCTCTTCATCCACAAAAATCTATCATTATCATCATTAATATAATATATATTTGAATCACCATACTCCAATGCCCAAATAGCTTCCTTCCATTGCTCACGAAATTCTGAAGCACTTTCAAAATCATCAAATTCTTCTGTATGTACAAGATACATAATAATTACACCTATTCTATTTTCCACCTATCAAATCTTCGTGATGCCTTTCAAAGTAGTCTTCAAGCAGCTCTTCAAAAATCTCTTCTGCACGTTGTTTGATTTCCGATTCAATACGATCTTCCAAATTTGAATATTCGTATTGCTCAGGGTTCCTCGCTTGATCTACCAACAAATCCCAATACTTTCGCTTCAATCTCTTCTTTGCTATGCGCGCTCGACTTCATCATGGATAGTCGGATCATCAAGGCTTTCAATTCGATATGGCTGCTCTTCAAACTGCTCTTCTTCCCACGGCTGCTCATCGCCGTCATAGGCTTCAAAATCCATTGGATCGGCATCTGGCGGGGTGTCTTTCACCGCTTCAGCGTCTTTTTACCTTTGGTATCGGCCTTTTTGAACATTTTGATGACGGCTTTGATACCGAAAAGCAAAACGGCTATCCCAATTATCAGTGCGCCGCCAATCAGGGCATCGCTTTTGAGTGCGCCGAGATCGGATTGCGCTTGACCGGTATAAAGGCCGCTGCTGCTGTGGCTGCCATTGCCACCGCCACCACCATTACCGCCGATTAAGTCCATATCGCCTTTAGGCTTGCTTGTGTCGTATGCCATTTGTTGCCTGCTACTCTTTTTTGTCTTGGGTAAGGTGCTCAAAAATCCTGATCAGTGCTTTTACTGCAAATACGGCTACAAACATCATGGCGATATAGCTGCCGGTTTGCAGGCCGTCTTTGAACGGCTCCATCTGATCACACTGGGGAAAGCTCAATTTGACTTCTTGGCTGCCGTAGTACCATTTGCCGTTTTGATAAACGGCAGTCTTTAAACTGCCGTCTGCGGTAATGGTGGGGACAACCATGGACATCTGATAATCGGACGCTTTCTCCGAAGTGGCAAAGCATTGACCTCCTACTCGATAGCCCATGATTGCCCCTTACCGTTACGCTTTGCGGAACAGGCGGATCAGTACGCCTACGCCTACGCTAGCCAGTGCCACACCGATTACAATCGCGCCGCCGGCGACAACGTCTGCTTTGATCGGTGCGATTTCGGTTTTGGCGGCTTCCAAAAGTTCGCCAGCCATTGCGTTGAGTGCTCAGCAGAGCGGTTGAGGCGATTACTGCGCCCAGTACTTTGGTTTTCAGATTTTTCATATCTAAATCCTTGCGCCGACGGTTAAAAATGCCTTGCGTGTCTGTCGGCGGGACACGTTCGGCGGGGGAACTAAATCAGGAACAGGACGATATAGGCGATCATCTTTTTTCCTTTCCCTTGTATCTGTGGGGGTCTTCTAAGGGGTTTTGCTGCCGCCGACCCCCGAAACGGCAAACACTGCTACTCGGTAAGCCAGAACGAGAAAACTGCAAAGCGTTCGCACATGTCTTCACCGGCTTCAACGGCTGATTCGAATTCTTCAAAATGGCCGGCTTGGTTTAAAAAGGGCGTGAAACCGACCACTTCTTCAGGATGGGGACAGAGAAATTCAAAGTTTTCCAAATCCTGAACGATGTACTTTCTGATCATGGCTTACGCCTTTCTCATGCTTTTGCTTTTAACGGCCGCATGTCTTTCAGGGTTTCTTTGCTTCGACCTGATGCGTTTGTTGTTTGGACAAAGGCGCATTCCATTTCGCAAGGGAAGTTGAGATTGCGGAAAGGCTCGTAGTTTTCGCTTTTGCCGTAAGAAACTTTGGAAACGCCAAAACCTTTGGCGTTGCCGGTAGTCTCATCAAGCGGTGCGGCAATCAGTACGGAGCAGGAGTCGATCTCGCTGCCGTCAATGGTGCCTTTGAATTTGGTGATACCCATCACGATGCGGGTTTCGTAATTGAGTTTTTCGCGATGTTGGTCAAAGTTCAACATGGTCATTTCCTTGTCTTTGGTTGATAAATTGGTTGCCGTAGCGGATCCACATAAAGTCGATGTATTCGTCGATCCGTTTTTGCTCTTTTGCTGCGTTTTTGGCCTGGATCATTTCCATTAGCTCTTGCAGATTTTGGGTAAAGCTTATGCTGTCTTGCTTTTGTTGCTCGGTGGGATTTATCAGGCTCTCTAAGAAGATCCGGTGATGTTTGTCCAATTCGCACAACTGGTGCATTTGGATGTTTTGCAAATCCTGCTCGTGATTTCCGGTGGAAACGAATCCAGGATAGGGCTGTTCGCTGCCGTGTTCGGGAACAAGGTAGGGATAGCCTTCTGGGCATTGGTATTCGTCGGGAGCCAAACCGCGCGGGTACAGCTCTGCTTCGGCCTTGAGTTCGCGGACTATGCGCTCATCATCCCAACCGGCAATATCGCGCATGAAATTGACTATTCGGCCGACTTGTTTTTTGGCATGGACGAGCTTGTTTTCAAAGCCGTGCTGCAGCTTCTTTGCGGCGTAATCAATACGGCGGGCGGGTGTCTCGAACAGGTTTTCGCAGACTGGATATGCGCCGGTGAGAAATTCTCCGGGGGCGAGCAGCACTTCCAGCGGGATCACGCTGTCGATGCTTGCGAAACTCGACTTCAGCGCACCAGGGGCTTTCAGGGCAGCTAACTGCCGGCCTCATAAACGCGGCATGAGGCGGCTGGAATAGCGGGTACCAACGTAAAAGAGTGTGCAGCCGGTGTAGTCTTCTTCTCGCCATGCGGTGCCGCAGCATTCACTTTTGGGGCGGAGCGTTATGGCCGGGTAAAAGGCCCGTTGTATGGTCTTCCGCTGCCTGCTGCGGGGTGCATTCACCGTTAGAAAAAGTCGTGGGCGCAGTCAACGCGGGGTAATGAGGCACGGCTCAGGGGCAGGAGAGTCGTAAAGGCGCTTCTCCTCCAGCCTTCGAGGTGCCGCTGGCAGCAGCCGGTGCCGGCCAAGCTCAACTAGGGCGGTACGCCCGCTGGCCGCCAATGTGGACGGTGCCGTGATTGGGCTTCTTCGGTGCCGGCGAGGCGATGTAATAGCTCCTGGTAAAAGTAGCGGCGCGATGCCTGAGCGTTTTGGTAAAACGCCGAGAACCTAAAACGTCGGTTAAGGAGCCGGCTGTAGCAGTTTTTCTGATGTATTGAGCGTCGTCGGGTGCAAAGGTCTTGCACAGGTGTTCAATGTCTTTTTGTTGATGGTGAAGGATTATGCCGTCTATGAGATGCGGCGTCTTTTCGCCTTTGCGCAGCGGTATTTCGATCAACTTTGCCGCGAAAAGTTGGGGCATGGCTGAAGCCGCTTGTATGAGAAAATCGACGTTATTCATGGTTTTGGTTAAATCGGATTTGTTTTTGATTGCTTGATTTACTGCTCCGCCATGGGCTTTTTCTTGCCCTCGCCTAGCTCTGCAATTCGCCCGCGAGTTCGCGAATATTGCGCTTGTCATCAGCCGCAACCACGCGTCTCGCATGAAATTGACTAGACAATGACTAAAGCAGCCAGTATTTTGAAAATCAACATTCATAGATAAAAGCTTTTAAGTATCGTGATTAGTTATTCGGATAAATCTAAAATGCTCCCCGTTTTGTGGTGCTGAGGGTTTTCTTCGCTCCCCTATTAGCCCTGCATCCGCCGCCTGCCGGGCGCGCGCTTGCGCGGCTGTCCGCCTGTCGGCGGATGCGGCTTTAAAGCAATGTTCAGGCTGCCAAAACACTGTCCATCTTGCAGACTCTCCTCGAAATAAATCATCAATGAGTTTCATCCAAAACCTAATAATCAAAAACAGATCCCTATCCAAAAACTTCCTATCCTAATACGTCTTGGAACATCTTCAAGGGTTTCAAACCTCACCTAGATACTTCTAGGGACTATTAAAAGGAAAAACAAAAATAAGCTTCCGTGCTTCTTTTAAAACGCTTGCTTCAAAAACAATAAATTTAGCTGGAACGTCAATAAATCTATTTGAGATCAACCATATTTAAAAGAAAACCCTTAAAATTAACTTTGAATCCAAATCTAAGGGGTTTGGAAATTCTCGAGATTGTCAAAGTACCCCTTAGACAGCGGAATATACTCAAGGCGCTTTTTCCCTTTCCCAACCCGTCCCAACAAAGGATTCCAGCATGATCAAACTGCACACCAACTTCGGCACCATCGGCATCGAGCTCGACCACGAAAAAGCCCCGATTACCGCCGCCAACTTCGAGCAATATGTGAAAGACGGCTTTTTACGACGGCCTGATTTTTCCACCGCGTAATCAAAGGTTTTTATGATCCAAGGCGGCGGCATGGACGAAAACATGGGCGAAAAAGCCACCCGCGAGCCGATCCAAAACGAAGCGCAAAACGGCCTGAAAAACGACAAATACACCATCGCCATGGCGCGCACCCAAGCCCCGCACAGCGCCTCCGCCCAGTTTTTCATCAACACCAAAGACAACACCTTCCTCAACCACACCGAACCGAGCCTGCACGGCTGGGGCTACGCCGTATTCGGCAAAGTGGTCGAAGGCCAGGACGTGGTCGATCAGATTGAAAACGTCGCCAGCCAAACGCCACGGCTACCACGACGACGTGCCGGTAGAGCCGGTGGTGATTACCAAAGCCGAGATTGTTCTAAAACCGCTTTTTTCAGGCTGCCTTTGCCCAGAAAGAAGTCTGAAAACACCCTGCCCGCCGTTGTGATTACGGCGGGCAGGGTTTATTGTGTGTTCAAACGGGCTTTCGGCGAAAAACCGGCTTTGAAAAATTGAGTGGCGGCACGCCCCAAAAAGCCGTCATTCACGCGCAGGCGGGAATCTTGGTGAAAAATTCAGGCAACGGTTTGTTTTTCCGGCACCGCCGAACACCGAACAAGATTCCCGCCTGCGCGTGAATGACGGTATTGCGGAAGGACGGCATTTGCGGGAATGACGTCTTTGGAAATACTCGCCGTTTTCAGGCTGCCTGCAGGCGCTGGCGGAACTGCTCAAACAGGCACACGGTGGCGGCCATCGCCACATTCAGCGATTCCGTGCCCGGCTGCATCGGAATCAGCACCGTTTCATCCGCCGAGCGGGCCAGTTCGGCAGACAGCCCGCTGCCCTCGTTGCCGAACAGCCATGCATGGCCTTCGCCACGCAAGTCCAAGGGCGACAAAGGGACACCGGCCGGCCGCCCAGCGTGGTCGCCAGCACCCGGCCGCGGTAGTCCGCCCGCCATGCCGCCAAATCCGCCCGTTCGCAAATCTCCAGCAAAAATGCGCGCCCATGCCCGCGCGCAGCACTTTTGAGCGCGTAGGCGTCGGCACAGCCTTTTGCCCAGCACCACCGTGCGCACGCCGGCCGCCGCCGCGCTGCGCAGCACCGTACCGAGATTGCCCGGGTCCTGCACCGCTTCCAGCACCACGCAGTCGCCCTGCTGCGGCAGCTTCGGCGCCGGCTGCACAGCCAGCAGCGCCAATATCCCGCCGCCGTCATTCAGGCTGCCTGCCTGCGCCAGCAGCCGGCTCTCCACCGTGGCGGCGCAGCGCTCGGGCAGCCGCGCCAGCAAAGCCGCCGTTTCCGGATCGTGCAGTTTGTCTTGCGGCACCAGCACCCGCAGTGGCACCAGGCCGGCGTTCAAACAGGCATCCAGCAAATGCGAACCCTCCAGCACCGCCAAAGCGCTGCGCCGCCGCTCTTTGGCCGATGATAACAATTTGGCAAACTGCTTCAATTCAGGATTGTGGGGCGATTGATGTGCTTCATGGTGTTTTGGGAAAGGGCGAAAAAGCGGCGGATTGTAAAGACATTTCGTTGTGGTTTTTGGGAGTTTTCAGGCTGCCTGGAAATGAAAAAAACAACAATACGTTCGGCCTATCTTTACATTTGCTATTTATCGATATTAAAATGATTCCTATGTTGGAGGAAAGACCAACAACTGCTGTCCAATATCAAACGGACAGCCTTTTTCAGCAATCTATATTTAAAACTTAAGAGGATAATTCTTATGAAACCGACTTTAGCTACAAAGTATTCTGGCAGCAGCTTGTGCCGTTGTCTGCAGCCTGTGGTGGCGGCGGAGGCGGCAGCAGCAAACCTTCGACTGATTCCACCTGAATGTAAACCGAATCGAGCCACCAAAGCAAACAGCCTGAAACCCCAAACAGCCTGAAACCCCCAAACAGCCTGAAAACCCCCAAACAGCCTGAAAAACCCCAAACAGCCTGAAAACCCCCAACAGCCTAAAGAAAACCTCAAACAGCCTGAAAACCCCCAAACAGCCTGAAACCCCAAACAGCCTGAAAAACCCCAAACAGCCTGAAACCCCCAAACAGCCTGAAAACCCCAAACAGCCTGAAACCCCAAAACAGCCTGAAAACCCCAAACAGCCTGAAACCCCCAAACAGCCTGAAAAGCTAAAACAGCCTGAGAATCCTAAGCAGCCTGGAAACCAAACCTACAGACTCTGCGGCATTCTCCAATGTCTTAAAACAAGGTTTTGTTCCGCAAGGCGGCAATGGTGAAAAAAAAGACTGGATGCCCACTTTTAAAAATGGCTCAAAAGCATTTAGCGGCTCCATTATCAGCATCGACAATAAAACTGGTTCGGTAGGTAACGGCCGCACCAATGCCAACGATACCCAGCGATTCGACAGCTTTACCATTAACGGCACGACCGTATTGCTGATGGCTCGACTTTCTGAGCGTGAAAAAGAAATCACCCTTCGACCGTTCAATAAAGACGATTTTCCTGATGGCGGTTTTAATGCGGAAAATCCCGGATTTGTCGGCAGCAAGGGCGGAGAATGGCGCGATACCAGCGATAAGTTTGCAGAACTGCGCTATGGCGTATGCAACGATACTAACAATGTAAGCCACTTGTTTGTACATGGTAATCCGTCATCATATGTACCCAAACAAGACAAGGTTTATACCTACAGAGGCAGTGCCGTAATGGGTAAAGAGGGCAAACTATGATGCCTTGCGCAATGCTTTGACCGCCGAAGTCAACTTTGCAAGTAAAAAGTAGCTCATCACCCTGAAGCTGCCGACCAACGACAATCGGGAAAGTTCCTTAAAATTTGGTGGCACCATCAGCGGCAATACATTTGCCGGTACTGAAAACGGTGTCGAAACCCGTGGCGGCTTCTTCAATAATGCCGCCCGGGATATGGGTGGTACTTTCCAAGTGATTGATGGAGAGAAAAAAGGCTACAACGGTGCTTACGGGCAAACCATGCAGTAAACTAAAATTTTTTCAGGCTGCTGGGAATTTTTCCGTTTTGCGGGAATCTATTCCAAAATCCTGATACCAAAACAAAGGCAGCCTGTTTCAGGCTGCCTTTTTATTCTGTTGCCGGAGAGTAAAACACCGATTGCCAGCCTGCATATTCCCTGCTGCAAAAACAGATCCGGCAGGCTTGGTAATGGAGAGCTTTGTATGCCATTTTTAAAAATATATTTTTCTTTTAATCAAAAAGAATTACGAAAACAATGATGAAAATCTTTACATTTGATAAAAATTTTATCATTGTTAGAATGCATCGCTGTGCTCATATCCAGCTGAAAGGAAAAATGATTCTGTACAGAAAATTTTACTCACCACTTTATTAAGGATCGATAAAAATGAAACTCACATTCAAGCAAAGCGTTTTTAAGTATTGTTTGCGCCCTGGCTTTTGGCTGCCTGTGGCGGTGGCGGCGGTTCAAAACCTTCCGTTACATCTCCAACCCCAGCAACCCCAGCAACCCCAGCAACCCCAGCAACCCCAACAACCCCAACAACAACCCCAACAACCCCAACAACTAACAACCCCAACAACCCCAACAACCCCAACAACCCCAACAACCCCAACAACCCCAACAACCCCAACAACCCCAACAACCCCAACAACCCCAACAACCTCCCGCTCCTGCTGCCGAAATGAAGGCTGATCAGTCCAAAGCCTTAAACGATGAATCCTTTCACCGTTGAAGCAAACGGCAGTATGCTGCGTTTCGATGCTTTTTGGCTCTGTGTACAACGGCGCGCTGATTGACATCGATAATAAAACCGGCAGCGTAAAAGCGGACGTACGACGAAAACAAAAACAGGATTTTGAGAACTTCACCATTAACGGTACCAAAGTTTTGCTTCTTTTCCAGCGCTGAAGACAAAAAGCACAAATATCGGCATCCGCGCATTGAAAGCAAGCGATTTCCTGATGGTGGTTTCAAACCTAAAGATGCTAACAATCCCGGCCATATCGGCAGCATCGGCGAAAGCCAGAGCTATGGCCGTTTTTCAGCAATGCGCTTTTGGCGTTTACACCGATGCAGACAACATCAGCCACTTGTTTGTACACGAACCCTACCAATATGACCACCAGTGGCCTCAGTCATCATGTCGGCAGCGCAGCATACGGCAAAAAATGGTTCGGTACGAAGGCTTGGATGGCAAAGTCCGTGCCGTTGCCAACTTCGATACCGAAAAACATCGACGTTACCATTGATCTGACTAAAGCCGGCGGCGCCACAGACAAGCTGGAATTTGGCGGCCAAATCAAAAGCGGCAAACACATTTGCCGGCGAGGAAAAACGGTATTGAAACCCGCGGCGGCTTTTTCGCTACTATGACTTGGCCGGCGTATACCGTTAAAAGCGGCGACAGGCTATAACGGCGCATCGTAACCGCAGCAGATAAGCAGCCTGAACCCAAGCGCCCGCAGTTTGCGGGCGCTTTTATGCATCGATGCTTTTCAGGCTGCCTGTCTTTTCCGGGCTAAAAACTCCATTCGGCACCGACAAACAGCTGTTTTCTGCGCCGTTCGGCATAGGGCATATTGCTGCGGGTGCGCTGTATTCGTAGTTCAGCGTCGGGCGGATGCCGGCGTATTCCAGTTTGTCGGGCTCGATCTCAAGGCAAAACTGCTTTTCGCGGTTGCGCTGCGCTTCGGTGCTAAAAGCGCGCGATGCCCTGCGGTACGGCGCTGCGCGAAAGATGCGGTAATCCTGCTGCGCAGCCCGCCCAAAGCCGGCCACTGCTGCAACCAGCCGATGCCGATGCCGTGGCGGTGGTAGGCGGCATTGTTTTGCCGGTTGCGGATGGTTTTCTGCGCAGGTGCAAAACGGCTGTACTGGATAACCGCCAAACAGCGTGGTATGGGCGCGAAACGGTGCGCCAGCGAAAGATAAAAGCTGCTGTGGCTGCCGTTGTTGCGGTAGGCGCGGTCGGGTTCGCGGTAGTGGTTGCGGTAATGCTCGAAAGATGTGTAAAGCTGGCTTGCCGGCGAAAAACGCAGGCTGTGCGATGCCTGCAGGCCGATGCCGTGCGCCAGCATATAGGGGGCGATGCGGCGGTTGTTTTCCGGTTTGCCGTCAAATTCGCTGCTGCCGGAATGCTGTGCCTGGTAAAACGGCAGCAAGCTGAAAGTCTGCCGGCCATCGCGCCACTGCCAGCCGAGATAGGCGCGGCCGAATGCGTCGTCATGTGCCGATTTGCGGTCGAAAAAATAACTGGTGCCGCTGAAATTGGCGCGAAACTGCAGATAGTGGTGTTCGTGCAGGGGCGTGAGTTTTTCCACGCCCAGCTCGTAATTGAGACCGTTGGCGGCAAGCGGCTCGCTCACGCTGCACAGGCGCACACCACGGTCGATACAGTAACGAGGCGGGGCATTGTTTACATTGCGTTGTTTCTAACCGGGCGATGCCGCCTGACCAACGCCAGCCGGTTTGGCGCGCAATGGCCCGCCGGTAGCGGCTGACATTGGCTGCTACCGGCGCTGGCAGTTCGCATCTTTGTGTTTGGGCGAAATGTTCGGCCGCTTCGCCCAAGCGGTTGTCGCGAAATTCGGCGGCCGCCAAATCCAACAGCACGCGCGGATCGGCCGGATCTTGACGGTGAAGCTGCCGGTAGCGCTCCACCGCATCGGCAGATTTTTCCTGTAAAGCCAGCAGTAACGCTTCCGCCCCGCCAAAGCAGATATAGGACTGCATGCTCGGGCAGTTTGCGGTACAGCGCGGCAAGCGATGAGACCAATTCGGCATTGCCGCCGTTGATTGCCCGCTGCAATGCGTCTTCCAAAATTTTCGGGTGGGCGATTAGAAAGTCATCGCCGATGATTTGCGGCTGTCCGGCCTGTTCGTTCAGGCTGCTTGGGTGCCGCATCATTGCCGGCCAGCGTGTCCAGCCATTGGCGCTGCTGCACCTGCAGTGCGGTATCGTCTTGCTTTTTCGTCGGCTGCCGCCGCCAACTTACCGCAAAATTAACAATAGCGCCACAGCATACCTGGCAGCGGCTTTTTAATAACATCAATCTACCTAAATTTAAAGGCAGCAATTTCTGCCAAACTGCAATTAACCTGACATAATTTAACATTATTACCGATAATCCGTATCAGTACTAGGGTTTATTTACGAAACATAAAGCGAGAACAAATTATGAAGCTGAAAACAGTAATTCTATCATCCGCAGCATTGGGCGTTTTTGAGCGCCTGCGCGCCGGCGGCGGCATGTCTGGAGCGACAAGTACCAGTGGCAGTTCCTACGCGCAGCCACTCGAATTTTGGCGCTGACTGCAGATAATGACAAAGTAGTTACTATCCATACCAATTCTTCGTCATCAGGAAAATTGCAGGAAGGAACATTCAAAGCAAAAAATCAGTTTGGTTCCTAGTGATGCAGACTAGAATTTGTCTATCAAACACCGTCTGGCAAATATTACGCTATTGGCTCTTATACTGATCCAATTACACCTGATTATTCCAATCCATCCTTTGAATTAAAAACCAAACATTCTGGCCAACCTTTATCCGAGGGTGGGAAACTGTTTGTCTGCGCAGTGCAGGGGCAACTTCTTATGCTCCAGCTACTAAAGACAAGATTATCTGAAATTTGGTGCGTGGGTGGGTGCCAACGGTGAAGTTGATCTGTTTGTTGGCGGGCAGGCTAGACCTCGTTTGGCAGCAGCAGCGTGGCTCCCACACGCGAAAAATTACCTATGAAGTATGGGCGGTACGCGTACGCAACGGCGAATTCGTTACTTCTAGCTACCGTCCGAAAAACGGCAATCAACCTACTACTTATTCGCTGCTGACTGCCAGCTTCAATACCAACAACTCGGCGGAACCATTGCTTGGTAACAAGGATTACGGCGCGGATGTAGTAATGAAAGACGTCAATATCGACGGCATCAATTTTTCCGGCAGCGCAGAGTCTGCTGGTAAAGCGCAGGGAAGGTGGAAGGAAATTTTTGGAAATTTTGGCAGTACCTATGAACAAGACGTCAGCATCGGCGGCAAAGTTACCTTTGATGGCAACAAATCGCTGGATACCGTCTTGGCGGCGTGAAAAGCATCGACCGCGATTCGACTTTCGGACGATTTAAGCCCGCTTCCTAACATCAATTTCCGTTTCTGCTGGGCTGTGTGCCCGGCAAATTCCGACCCCCATCACCATAAAGAGAGATTTACTGTCTTTCCCCTTTAAGCCCTGTACTGATGGCAGCCTTAATCAGCCAAAGCTTTGCCGCCGTTGCGGCAGACAGCAAACCTGCGGAAACCCAGCAACAAGAGCTGCAGGAAGTGAAAGTTATCGGCGGACGCAAAAACGCAGAAACTCGGCGAAGAGAAAATCCGCCGCCAAACCTTAGACAAACAGATGGTTTCCGACGAAGGCGATGGTGCGCTACGATCCCGGCGTTACCGTAGTCGAGGGCGGCCGCTCCGGTTCCAACGGCTTTGCCATCCGCGGTGTAGATAAAGACCGCGTAGCAATCAATGTTGACGGTTTGGCGCAGGCCGAGAGCCGCTCTTCCGAAGCTTTCCAGGAATTATTCGGCGCATACGGCAACTTTAACGCCAACCGCACTACGTCCGAGCCGGAAAACTTTTCCGAAGTTACTCATTACCAAAGGCGCGGATTCGCTTAAAATCTGGCAGCGGCGCATTAGGGTGGTGCAGTCAACTACAAAACCAAATCCGCATCCGATTATGTTTCCGAAGAAAAACCCTATTATCTGGCGTAAAGGCGGCATTATCAGCCGCAGCAGCAGAAATTTTCCAGCATTACCGCTGCCGGAACGTGGAAAGGTTTTGATGCGTTGGTGGTTTATACCGCCGCACGGTGCAAAGAAACCAAAGCTAACAGCGACGGCAAAGATGTTGCTATAAAAGACAGCAGCAAGCCTGGAGCCCCAATGCGGGGCGTACCAACTATGGCAGTATTGGCGTTGCCCGCAGCCAGCCCGATCCGCAAGACTGGGTCAATACCAGCACCCTGTTTAAATTCGGCTACCACATCACACCCAATAATTACTTGGGCATGATTTACGAAGATTCGCGCACCGACCGCAAAACCGTCGAGCTATCGAATATGTGGACGGCAAACTGGAAAGGCGAGCCCTTGGGGGATGTCCGCCACCGGCAAGACGTCAGCTATCGCAAGCGCAACGGTATCGAATACCACAACCGGCTTGAAAAAGGCCCGTGGGATTCGCTCAAGCTGCGCTATGACAGCCAAACCATCGACATGAACACTTGGACATGGGATTTGCCTGCTGACTATGCCAACAGAGGTATTAACAGCGATGTGTACCATATGTTCCGCAATATCCGGCAGAAAACCAAGCAGTGGAGTGCCGAAGCGGAAAAACAACTGGACTGGTCGAAACTGGCTTGGGCAATGCAATACGGTGCCGGCGGAGCTTCCAATTCCAGCGGCAACGGCGACCACAGCTATTTTGTCCGTTTGTACGATCCCCATTATCAAACTTCCAACAGCCAAAAACTGACTATGCTGGTGGAAAGCTCGTCGAAAAACCGCTTTTGCCTACTGGAACAACTCCTTCCAAACTGGCGGCCGCGGCCAATACCGCATCAATGCCGGCATCCGCTACGACAGCAGCAGCAGTAAGGCAGAAGACAACCCCAACTACAGCAGCGGCATCCGCACCCAGCTTCCCCTGCTGGGCAGCAAGCGCAGCCACAGCGGATTCAGCTACGGTTTGGGCTTCGACTGGCGCTTTACCCAAAATTTCAGCCTGCTGGCTAAACACAGTACCGGTTTCGCGCCCCCTACCTCGACGAAACCTGGCTGTTGTTCCTGCACCCCTGACTTTTACCTGAAAGCCAATCCGAGGTTGAAAGCCGAAAGAGCCAAAAACATCGAATTGAGGCTTGGCCGGCAGCGGCAAAGCCGGGCCAGTTCAGGCTCTCCGGTTTCCGCACCCAGTACCGCGACTTTATCGAGCTGACTCATATGGGCGTGTCGTCCGACAATCCCAACAGCCCCAACTACGCACCGATTTCCGACGGCACCGCGCTGGTAAGCTCGCCCGTATGGCAGAACCAAAACCGTTCGCGCGCATGGGTAAAAGGCATTGAGTTTAACGGTACTTGGAAATTGACAGCATTGGTTTGCCGCAAGGTTTCTACACCGGTTTGAACCCTGAGCTATATCAAAGGCGAAAGGCCACGCAGAACAACGGCAAAGAAACCTCTGATGAACGCGCTGGCGCCTTGGACTGCGGTTTACAGCTTGGGTTACGACGCTCCGTCCAAACGCTGGGGCATCAACAGCTATCTGACCCGCACTGCCGCCAAAAAGCCTGCCGATACCGTACACAGCAGCGACGACCTGAACAATCCGTGGCCGTTTGCTGCTGCACAGTAAGGCATACACCCTGTTCGATCTGACCGGCTATGTCAATTTCGGCAAGCATTTCACCGTTCGCGCCGGCGTGTACAACATCACCAATAAAAATACTACACTTGGGGATTCTCTGCGCAGCATCCGCGAATTCGGTACGGTTAACCGTGTGGACAACAAAACCCATGCTGGTATCACCCGCTTCGCTCCGGGCAGAAACTACAATCTGACTTTGGAAGCACGTTTCTAATCTCTATCCGCCGCCAATCTTCGGATTGGCGGTTTTCTTCCCACTGAACCCCTGAAACAGGCAGCCTGAAAACCGCGCTATCGGGTTTTTCAGGCTGCCTTTTTGCCGGATATCTGGGCGTTACCGTCAGGCTGCTCAGCCGAAGAAGCCCATTTTACTTGGATCAGTTTTTTCGATTTGCGGCGAGGGCGCGGCGGCGGTAACGAAGATGACCAGGTGGTCGCCGTCGGCGAATTCGAGGTCGTGGTGGCGGCCCATCACCACTTCTTCGCCGCGCACCACGGCGGCGAGGTGGCAGCCTGTAGGCCATTTGACGTCTTCGACGCGGCGGCCGACCAGGGCGGAGGTTTTTTTGTCGCCGTGCACCACGACTCTGATGACTTCGGGCGTTGCCGCGGCGCAGCGGATAGACGGCGGCAACGTCGCCGCGGCGGATGTGGGCGAGCACGCTGCCGATGGTGATCATGTGCGGCGAGACGACGATGTCGATTTGGTTGCCGGTGAGCAGATCGACGTAGCGCGAGCGGTTGATGATGCTGATTACGCGGCGGGCGCCGAGGTTTTTGCCAGTAGGGCCGGCCATGATGTTGTTTTTCGTCGTCGTTGGTTACCGCGCAGAAAACGTCGATTTCGTCGATGTATTCGCGGGCGAGCAGCGCTTCGTCGGTGGCCGAGCCGTGCAGCGACCAGGGTGTTGTCGAGATTTTCGGCGAGCCATTCGGCGCGGGCGCCGCCTTGTTCGACGATTTTGATGTCGAGCGGTTTTTCCAGCTGTTTGGCCAGCCGGTAGCCACATCGCCGCCGCCGCCGGCAATCATAATGCGGCGGTTGCTCTGCTCGCGCTGGAACAGCACGTTCATAATGGTGGCGATCTGGCGGCTGTGGCCGACAAAGCAGACTTCGTCGCCTTCCTGAATCAGGGTGTCGGGCTGAGGCACAATCAGGCGGCTGCCGCGGTAAACGGCGCAAATCTGGCAGTCGGTGTTTTCAGGCAGCATGTCGCCGATTTGAATGATGCTGCGGCCGTTGAGCGGGTCGCCGTTGCGGGTCTGCACCACCATCAGGCGGGCGAAGTCGCCGGCAAAACGCAGTACCTGCAGCGCCCGCACATAGTCGAGCAGGCCGGCCAGATGGCGGGTAACCAGCTGTTCGGGGTGGATGGAATCCGGTTACGGCGAAGGCATCGAGCGCGGGGATATGCCCGTCTTCGGCGCCGTAGTCGAGATAGTCCGACGAGCGCACGCGGGCGATGCGGTTGGGAATGTTGAAAAAAATCGGCGGCCATTTTGCAGGCCAGCAGATTGGTTTCGTCGCTGCGGGTGAGCGCCAGCAGCATATCGGTGTCGGCGGCGCCCACCTGTTCGAGCAGCACCGGCGAGGCGCCGTTGCCAACCACGGTTTGCACATCGACCAGGCTGCCGATATTGCGCAGGGCGTTTTCGTCGGTGTCGATGATGCTGACGTCGTTGTTGGGCATATTCGCCAGCTCCCTGCGCGATGGCGGAACCGACTTGGCCGCTGCCGTCAAAAATCAGTATTTTCACGGTAATCGGGGATGCGGTGTTTCAGGCTGCCTGAAACGTAAAAACGGAAAAGAAAGCAGCCTGAAAGGTTTTCAGGCTGCCTAGGGACGTGTTGGCATTCAACACGCCCTAGGGTCTTACGGGGCGCGGATTAAATCCTGACCATCTGCGCCGAATGCACGGCGGCGGTTTGCAGGAAGGTTTCAAAGCTGACCTGCGCTTCGTCGGATGCGCTGTCGGACACCGCGCGGATAATCACAAAAGGCTTTTGCAGCCGCGTGCAGGTTTGGGCGATGGCGGCGGCTTCCATTTCCACCGCCGCCACGTCGGCAAAACGGCTGCGGATGCGTACCAGCTCGCTTTCGCTGTGGACAAAGCTGTCGCCGCTGACCACCAACCCGCGGCGCACCGAGGCAGCCTGAAAAGCGGCGGCGGCCTTTTCGGCGGCGGCCATCAGGGTTTCGTCGCTGTCAAAACGCGGCGGCATGCCGGGCAGCTGGCCGCATTGGTAGCCGAAGGCGGTAACGTCGGCATCGTGGTGGGCGCTCTGGCTGCCGATAAGCACATCGCCGATTTTTCAGGCCGTCGGCGCCGCCGGCGCTGCCGGTGTTGATTACGCAGTCGGGATTAAAGCGCTCGATCAGCAGCGTGGTGGCGATGGCGGCGTTTACCCTGCCGATGCCGCTTAAGCACAACACCATCTGCCGGCCGGCGAAAGTGCCGCTAGTAAATCACGATGTCGCTGCCGAAACGGTGGGTCTGCGGCGCTTCGAGCAGGTTTTTCAGGCTGTCGATTTCGGCTTCCATCGCGCCGATCACGGCAACGGTGTCGATGCGCTTCATGCGAAAATCTCCGTCCATTCGCCGCGTTTGTCGAGCAGGTAGCGGGCGATTTTTCTGCGCGCGCTTCCAGGCTGTGGCTGGCCGCCCAGCCGCATTGACGACATTACAGGCCGGCACTTCGCTGGCGGTGGTTACGTCGTGCAGGGTTTTTCGATTAAATCGAGCGCGTCTTGATATTCGGGCAGGTTCAGAAGGGTGATGTAAAAGCCGGTTTGGCAGCCCATCGGGCTGATATCGACAATCTTATCGGAATGGTTGCGCGAGAGTTCGGCCATCAGGTGTTCGAGTGAATGCAGCGAGGGCATGTCCATGTGGTCTTGGTTGGGCTGGCACACGCGCAGGTCGTATTTGTAGATGATGTCGCCGTGGTCGCCGTCGGTAATGCAGGCGAGGCGCACATAGGGGCTTTGACTTTGGTGTGGTCGAGATTGAAGCTCTCGACGTTCATTCTTTTTTCGGCGGTAACGGTGTTCACGGTGCGTCCTTTGCGCTCTGGGGAAAAAGCGCGATTATAGCGCAATCGGCTTTCAGGCTGCCGGCGCGTGCGGCATAGTAAAAGGCAGCCTGAAAACGGAACAAGCGGTTTTCAGGCTGCTTTTTGGCTTTTTCAGGCTGCCTGCGCGGGGCAGGCAGCCTGAAAAAGCGCTTGGCGCAATCAGGCCAGTTTGCCGTGGCACTGCTTGTATTTTCAGCCCGCTGCCGCAGGGGCAGGGATCGTTGCGGTGTACCAGCACGCCTCGTGCGCCAGCGCTTCGGGGGCTGAAAGCGCTGCCGTCTTCCCTGCGTGGGGCTGAAGGCGTCGCGCACGTATTCGTCGCGGGTTTCGCTGAATACCTGCTGTAGGCCGGGTGCTTCGGCGTGGACGGCCTGCACATGTTCGGGAGTGTGGCTTTCCACTTCGGCTTCGACGTCTTCCTGCGGGCGCACCTGCAGGGAAATCAGAATCATCGCCACACTGTGCTTGATGCCAGCCCACAGGTTTTGGAACATGGCGAAGGCTTCGCGCTTGTATTCCTGCTTGGGGTTTTTCTGCGCGTAGCTGCGCAGGTGGATGCCCTGGCGCAGATAGTCCATCGCTGCCAGATGCTCGCGCCACTGGGCTATCGATGGTATCGAGCACGATGCGGCGCTCGAACTGGCGGAAGTTTTCTTCGCCGACCATCTCGACTTTTTCGCGGTAGTCTTTTTCCACCTGGCGGATCAGGCGCTGCTTGATTTCTTCGTTTTCCAGCGTGTTGTCTGCCTTGAGCCAGCCCTGGATGTCGAGCATGGACGTGGAATTCGCCGGCCAGCACGGCTTCAAGGGTGGAAATTTCCCATTGCTCTTCCACACTGTCGGCCGGCATATAGCGATCGACCAAACCGCCGATCACATCGGCGCGCACGTCGCGGGTGTATTCGCCGATATCGGCTTCGGTGAGGATGTGGTTGCGCTGGTGGTAGATGACTTTGCGCTGGTCGTTGGCCACGTCGTCGTATTCCAGCACCTGCTTGCGCATGTCGAAGTTGCGGCCTTCGACTTTGCGCTGGGCGCCTTCGATCTGACGGGTGAGAATGCCGGCTTCGATGGCGACGCCGCGCTCGGGGGCGAGACGGTCGAGAATGGCGGCGGCACGGTCGAGTGCGAACAGGCGCAACAGCGGGTCTTCAAACGACAGGTAGAAACGGCTGGAGCCGGGGTCGCCCCTGACGGCCGGAGCGGCCGCGCAGCTGGTTGTCGATGCGGCGGCTTTCGTGGCGTTCGGTGCCGATGATGTGCAGGCCGCCGGCTTCGAGCACGCGGCGGTTGTCTTCTTCCCAGCTGTTTTCCAGCGCGCGGATTTGCGCTTCTTTTTCGTCGTCCGACAGGTTTTCGTCGTTGCGGATGGCATCGCTTTGGTGCTGGACGTTGCCGCCGAGCACGATGTCGGTGCCGCGGCCGGCCATATTGGTGGCGACGGTAATCATGCCGGGTTTGCCCGCTTGCGCCACAATCAGCGCTTCACGCTGGTGTTCTTTGGCGTTGAGCACGTTGTGCGGCAGCCCGGCCTTATCAAGCAGGCGCGACACCAGCTCGGAGTTTTCGATGGTGGTGGTGCCGACCAGCACCGGCTGGCCTTTTCGTGGCAGGCTTGGATGTCTTTGATCACCGCTTCGTATTTTTCTTCGGCGGTGCGGAAGATTTGGTCGTTGTAGTCTTTGCGCTTGATCGGGCGGTTGGTGGGGATGATCACGGTTTCAGATTGTAGATGTTCTGGAATTCGTAGGCTTCGGTATCGGCGGTACCGGTCATGCCCGAGAGCTTGGCGTAAAGACGGAAGTAGTTTTGAAAGTGATGGACGCCAGCGTTTGGTTTTCGCGCTTGATTTCAACGCCTTCTTTGGCTTCCACCGCCTGGTGCAGGCCGTCCGACCAGCGGCGGCCGTCCATCAGGCGGCCGGTGTGTTCGTCCACAATCACGATTTTCGCCGTCTTTGACCACATAGTGCTGGTCGAGATGGAACAGGTTGTGGGCGCGCAGGGCGGCCATCAGGTGGTGCATCAGCATGATGTTGGCGGTGGAATACAGCGAATCGCCTTCTTTGAGCAGACCCATGCGGATCAGGATGTCTTCGGCGTGCTCGTGGCCGGCTTCGCTCAGGATCACCTGATGGGCTTTTTTCATCGACCCAGAAATCGCCGTCGCTGTCTTCTTTCTCTTGGCGCGACAGCAGCGGCGGCACCTGGTTCATCACTTGCAGAGCTGGACGTTGTCGTCGGCCTGGCCGGAAATAATCAGCGGCGTGCGCGCTTCGTCGATCAGAATCGAGTCCACTTCGTCCACCACGGCGAAATTCAGCTCGCGCTGCACTTTGTCGTAGCGGTCGGTAACCATATTGTCGCGCAGGTAGTCGAAGCCGAATTCGTTGTTGGTGCCGTAGGTAATGTCGGCGTTATAGGCGGTTTGGCGGTAGAACGGCTCTTGGTTGCTGAGAATCACGCCCACGCTCAGGCCGAGAAAGCCGTAGAGCGGTTCCATAATGCCGGCGTCGCGCTCGGCCAGATAGTCGTTCACGGTAACCACGTGCACGCCTTTGCCGGAGAGCGCGTTCAGGTAAAACCGGCAGCGTGGCCACCAGCGTTTTGCCTTCGCCGGTGCGCATTTCGGCGATTTTGCCGTAGTGCAGCACCATGCCGCCGATCAGCTGCACGTCGAAATGGCGCATGCCCAAAAGTCCGGCGCGAAGCTTCGCGGCAGACGGCAAAAGGCTTCAGGGCAGGGATGTCGTCCAGCGTTTCGCCTTTGGATAGCCGCTCTTTGAATTCGGCGGTTTTCGCTTTCAGCGCTTCGTCGGAAAGCGCTCGCATGGACTCTTCCAGCGCGTTGATTTTGGAAACGGTTTTACGGTATTGCTTGAGCAGCCGGTCGTTGCGGCTGCCGAAGATTTTTGGTCAGATTGCTTAGCATCGTTTGCTTTCTCTTATCCTTGCATGGCCATATGGCAAAACGGGCGGATTTTAACGACAGAGCCGCGGCCGAGTCGGCTAAATGCGGCCAGCAGCCGATTTAAAGCCGGTCGCCGCGATTTGTTTGCAACAACTTGCGTTTTTCGCTTTTCAGGCAGCCTGAAAGCGCTTTGGCGCAGGCAGCCTGAAAAGGTTTAGCGGCGGCGTCCGCCGTAGCGTTTTTCCAGCCAGGCAAACAGAATGGTCAGGCGGAAGTCATCGCCAGATACAGCAGCGCCACGGTATAGGCCGGCTCTTTATAAATGTAGAAGCGGCCGGAGATGGCGTTATACACCGACATCAGTTCGGCCAGGGCAACGGTTGAAACCAGCGAGCTGTCTTTAAGCAGCGTGATGAATTCGTTGCCCAAAGGCGGCAGCATCCGCCGTACCGCCTGCGGCACGATGATGTAGCGCATTGCCTGGCCGTAGCTCAAACCCAGCGAGCGCGCCGCTTCCATCTGGCCGCGGTCGATAGACTGGATGCCGGCGCGGAAAATTTCGGTGATGTAGGCGCCCGAGTTGGTGCCCAGCGCCAGCACGCCGATCAGGAAAGGTCCGTAGTTTTGGCGGAATATTTTGAGCTTCTTCGCCGCTGAGAATCCAGCCGCCGTCCGGATGCACGAAAGCGGGAAACCACACATACGCCCATACAAAAAGCTGCACAAACAGCGGTGTGCCGCGAAACACCCACAAATAAACGCCGGACACCGTGCGCAGCAGCCAGGTCAGCGCGCGCAGCGGCCAGGCGCTTTTTTCGGCATTGGCCAGCCGCGCCAGCGCGCCGACCATGCCCAGCACCACGCCCATCAGCGTGGACAGGGCGCTCACGCCCAGAGTCAGCAGGATGCCTTTGGCGAACATCCAGCGGTACTCGTAAATCAGATCGAAATAATCGCTCATCCGTTTCGAAACAGTTGTTGCCGAAAGGCTTTCGCCGTGGAAAAACGGCGCATTCTACAGCAAAACCGCAGCGCTTTTAAGAAAAAAACCGCGCTGCGGTTTCAGGCTGGGAGCAAAGCCATTAGAATACCGCCCTTTCGTGTTTTTACGGCATCCCAAGCTATGGAAATCTGGCTCGGCCTGCAGCTCCCGCCCTGCCCCTGCAGGGCAGCGCGGTAACCGTCGGCAACTTCGACGGCGTGCATCTCGGCCACCCTGCGCATTCTCGAACGCCTGCGCGACGAAGCCCGCAGCCGCAAGCTGCGCAGCGTTGCCGTTATTTTTCGAGCCGCAGCCGCTCGAATTTTTCCGGCCGCCGCCACGGCAGCCCCGCACCGTTGCGGCTGACCCCGCTGCGCGACAAACTCGCCCTGCTGCGTCAGAGCGGCTGCCTGGATGCGGTGTGGGTGCAGCGTTTCAACCCGAATTTGCCGGCCGCAGCGCCGAAGACTTTATCCAGAGCGTACTGCTTGCCGGACTCGACACCCGCTACCTGCTGATTGGCGACGACTTCGCTTCGGTCACCGCCGCAGTGGCGATTTTGCCCCTGCTGCAGCAGCAGGAAAACTTTTGTAACCGAACGCACGCCCAGCATTCTCGTTGCCGGCGAGGCGCCAGCAGCACCGCAGTGCGCCAGGCATTGCAGGCCGGCCGTCTCGACACCGCCCGCAGCATACTCGGCCATGATTACCGGCTCAGCGGCCACGTCAAACACGGCGCCAAACTCGGGCGCACTTTCGGCGTGCCCACCGCCAACATCCACCCTGCCGCCGCACCTGCTACGCCTTAAGCGGCGTGTTTGCCGTGCGCGCCGAAGGCAGCTTCGGCCGCCGCGACGGCGTGGCCAGCTTCGGCCTGAACCCCACCGTGTCCGATACGCCCGAGAGCAAGCTCGAAGTGCATCTGTTCAATTTTTCAGGCTGCCTTTACGGCCAGCGCCTGCACATCACCTTTTGCACAAACTGCGCGACGAAGCCAAATTCGCCGGCCTGGACGAACTCAAAGCCCAAATCCACGCCGACATCAGCGCCGCCAAATGCTGGCTCGCCGCAGCGGCAGCCTGAAAATTTCGTAACCGCCGCCGCCTTTGTGCAATACAGCAGCCTGAAAAACCATCAGTCAGATATCAAAACAGGGCAGCCTGAAAACGCCGCAAACGTTTTCAGGCTGCCTTTGCGTATCGGCAAGGCAGCCTGAAAAGTTTGGGCGGCGGTTTAGGCGCGGGCGGCGATAAAAAGCGCAGCGCGGCTTCGTAGCCGAAAGCGCCGAGACCGGCGATTACGCCGAGCGCTTTGTCGGAGAGATAGGAGTGGTGGCGGAAGTCTTCGCGGGCGTAAATATTGGACAGATGGACTTCGACAAAGGGCAGCGCCACGCCCAAAAGTGCGTCGCGGATGGCGATGCTGGTGTGGGTATAGGCGCCGGCGTTGATGATGATGTAATCGTGTGTAGTGCGTGCCTGATGGATGGCATCGACGATTGCACCTTCGTGGTTGCTTTGGAAATGGTGGAAGCGTGATGCCCAGTTTGGCGGCGGTGTCCTGCAGGCGCGTAACCAGCGTATCGAGGGTGTCGCTGCCGTAAAGCTGCGGCTCGCGCAGGCCGAGCAGGTTGAGATTGGGGCCGTTGATCAGTAAAACGTTCATGGTTTTTCAGGCTGCCTGATATGGGGAAAGGCAAAAGTTAGCATAAATCGCAGCGGGCGGCAAAGGCATCCGCCGCTGCCGGCACCGGATTTTCAGGCTGCCTGAAAGGGTTTCGGTAATTTTGCGACTGTTTGGCGGGTTTGTTGGTATAAATTGCGCGGTATGGGTTTTTGCTAAAGAGAAAATTGCCTATTGCAAAAAAATCTGCAAGGGGTCTTGGCAAGGCGGACAAATTAACGTAAATTAAACTACATGGCGCTACAAATTTGGTGTCATGTACTAAATCAGAAAAATCAAAACATTGGAGATCATCATGACTGACTATCAAGCAGGCATTCAGGCAGCCCGTACCCTTAAGCAAGAACATGGCGAAGGCTGGCATGCCATCAATCCCGAGTTCGTTGAGCGGATGCGTTTGCAAAACCGCTTCAAAACCGGCTTGGACATCGCCAAATACACCGCCGCCATTATGCGCCGCGACATGGCTGCCTACGATGCCGACCACGGGCAGTACACCTAGTCGCTCGGGCTGCTGGCACGGTTTTTGTGGCGCAGCAGAAGATGATTGCGGTGAAAACACCACCAATCCACCGCCAAAGCGCTATCTCTACCTTTCAGGCTGGATGGTGGCGGCGATGCGTTCGCAGTTCGGCCCGCTGCCCGACCAGTCCATGCACGAGAAAACCGCGGTGCCGGGCCTGATTGAGGAAATCTACAGCTTCCTGCGCCAGGCGGATGCCCGCGAACTGGATTTGCTGTTTAGCTCGCTTTGATAAAGCCCGTGCGGCCGGCGACAAAGCCGCTGAGCAGGACATTCTTTCCAAAATCAACGGTTTTGAAACCCATATCGTACCGATTATCGCCGACATCGACGCCGGTTTCGGTAATGCGGAAGCCACATATCTGCTGGCGAAAAAATGATTGAAGCCGGCGCCTGCTGCATTCAGATCGAAAACCAGGTTTCCGATGAAAAACAATGCGGCCACCAAGACGGTAAAGTTACCGTGCCGCACGCCGACTTCCTGGCGAAAATCAATGCCGTGCGCTACGCCTTTCTTTGGAATTGGGCGTGGATGAGGGCGTGATTGTGGCGCGCACCGACTCTCTGGGCGCCGGTCTGACCAAGCAAATCGCCTTCTCCGCCGAAAAAGGCGATCTGGGCGATCAGTACAACAGCTTCTTGGACGGCGAGGAAATCACCGATCTGAGCCAGATTCAAAGCCGGCGACGTTATCGTCAATACCAACGGCAAAACCATCAAGCCGACCCGTCTGCCGAGCAATCTTTTCCAGTTCCGCAAAAGGCACCGGTATCGACCGCGTGGTGCTCGACTGCATCACTTCGCTACAAAAACGGCGCCGATCTCTTGTGGATCGAAACCGAAAAAACCCCACGTCGGCCAGATTAAAGAGATGATGGACAAAAATCCGCGCCGTGATTCCGAACGCCAAGCTGGTGTACAACAACAGCCCGTCGTTCAACTGGACGCTGAACTTCCGACAGCAGGTGTTCGATGCATGGAAAGAAGCCGGCAAAGACGTTTCCGCCTACCAGCGCGACAAGCTGATGGGCGCCGAATACGACGAAACCGATCTGGCCAAAAGAAGCCGACGAGCGCATCCGCACCTTCCAGCGCGACGCATCGCGCGAAGCCGGCATCTTTCCACCACCTGATTACCCTGCCGACCTACCATACCGCCGCCCTGTCCACCGACAATCTGGCCAAAGGCTACTTTGCCGACGAAGGCATGCTGGCCTATGTGAAAGGTGTGCAGCGTCAGGAAATCCGCCAGGGCATCGCCACCGTGAAGCACCAAAAATATGGCCGGCTCGGATATCGGCGACAACCACAAAGAATACTTTGCCGGCGAAGCCGCGCTCAAAGCGGGCGGCAAAGACAACACCATGAACCAGTTTTCCTGATTTTTGGAGAAAAAGAGTTTTCAGGCAGCCTGAAAGGCCGCAAGACTCGCAAGCTGCCTGAAACCCCGCTTTGCTGCTGCGCTGTCTTCCCTTTCCGGCGCAGCGGCGAAGCGCAGGCGCAAGCCTGTATGTTTGTGAAGCGTAAATCTCTGATTTGAGGTATTTCAGGCAGCTTGGCTGCCTGCTTTTTATTGTCTGGCGAAAACAGGCGGGGTAGGGGCGCGGCAGCGTTTTCAGGCAGCCTGAAGCCGTGGTCAAACGCCGAAAGCAGCCTGAAAAACAGGCGATGATGTGTTGAAGAAATGATTGGGCAGGGATTGCAGGCAGCCTGAAAACCCTGCAAATGGATATCAGGGCACAAAAAGGACTGGTTCAATAAAACCAGTCCTTTGGGCTGAAAAGGCAGCCTGAAAGTTTGGGGAACTGCTTTTTCAGGCTGCTTTGGGCTTTGCCGCTTGAGGCGAAACTCAGCTTTGTCGCCGTCGGCCCGCACATGAATCGTGCTTTCCGGTGCACAGCGGCTTCGAGCAGCGCTTTGGCCCAGCGGGTTTTCGATTTCGGCCTGAATCGCGCGTTTGAGCGGGCGGGCGCCGTACACGGGGTCGAAACCGGCTTGGGCAATTAGGTCGAGCGCGGCTTCGTCCACATTCAGGCGCAGGTTTTGCGCGGCCAACCGTTTTTCCAAGCCTTTGAGCTGGATTTTGGCGATGCTGCGGATATTGGCCTGGTTCAAGCCGTGGAAGACCACCACTTCGTCGATGCGGTTGATCATTTCCGGGGCGGAAATGCTCTTTCACGTCTTCCATCACCACTTCTTTTCACCGCTTCGTAATCCTGCGTGCCCATCTGCTGGATGTGCTGGCTGCCGATGTTGAAGTCATCACAATCACGGTGTTTTTAAAGTCCACCGTGCGACCCTGTCCGTCGGTCAGACGGCCGTCGTCCAAGACTTGCAACAGGATGTTGAACACGTCGGGATGCGCTTTTTCCACTTCGTCGAGCAAAATCACGCTGTACGGTTTGCGGCGGACTTGTTCGGTCAGGTAGCCGCCCTCTTCGTAGCCGACGATAGCCCGAGGCGCGCCGATGAGGCGGGCAACGGCGTGTTTTTCCATGTATTCCGACATATCAATGCGGATGAGGTGGTCTTCGCTGTCAAACAAAAAGCCTGCCAGCGCTTTGCACAACTCGGTTTTACCCACGCCGGTCGGGCCCTAGGAACAGGAAGCTGCCGTAAGGTTTGTTCGGGTCGGCCAAAACCGGAGCGGCTGCGGCGGATGGCGTCGGACACGGCGCGCACGGCTTCGTCTTGGCCGACCACGCGTTCGTGCAATACTTCTTCCATTTTCAGCAACTTGTCGCGCTCGCCTTCCATCATTTTCGCCACAGGGATGCCGGTGATGCGGAAACGATTTCGGTCACTTCGTCCGCACCCACTTCGGTGCGGAAGAGTTTGTTGGCCTTTTTGCCTTCGGGTTGCTTTCGGCAGCCTGAAGCTGCTGGCCGAGTTTGGGCAACCTCGCCGTATTCGAGTTCGGACGCACAGGGCAAAGTCGCCTTGGCGTTTGGCCTGCCTCGATTTTGAACTTGATTTCGTCGATTTGTTTTTTTGATGTCGGCGCTGCTGCTGGACGCGGCTTTTTCCGCTTTCCAGATTTCGTCCAAATCGGCGTATTCTTTTGCAGGCCGTCGATTTCTTCGTCAATCAGCTCCAGCGTTTTTGCTGGCGTCGTCGCTTTCTTTTTCCACGTGCATCCGCTCCATTTTGAGCTGGATGATGCGGCGGTCGAGTTTGTCCATCTGCTCGGGTTTGGAATCGAGCTCCATTTTTGATGCGGCTGGCGGCTTCGTCAATCAAATCAATCGCTTTATCGGGCGGGAAGCGGTCGGTGATGTAGCGGTCGCTCAACTCGGCGGCGCGACAATCGCCGGGTCGGTGATGTCGCGATGCCGTGGTGGATTTCGTAACGCTCCTGTAAGCCGCGCAAAATCGCAATCGTGATGTCTTCCACGCTCGGCTCGCCCACCAACACTTTTTGGAAGCGGCGCTCCAGCGCGGCATCTTTTTCGATGTATTGGCGGTATTCGTCGAGCGTGGTCGCGCCGAGTGCAGTGCAACTCATTTCCCGTGCCAGCGCGGGTTTGAGCGCATATTGCCCGCGTCCATCGCGCCGTCGGTTTTGCCCGCGCCCACGAGGGTGTGGATTTCATCGATGAAAAATCAGCGTGTTGCCGTCATCTTTTGGCCAAATCGTTCAACACGGCTTTACTAGGCGTTCTTCAAACTCGCCGCGATATTTCGCACCGGCAATCAGCGCGGCCAAATCGAGTACCAACAGGCGTTTGTTGCGCAGGCTTTCGGGTACTTCGCCGTTCACAATACGCTGCGCCAAGCCTTCCACAATCGCAGTTTTGCCCACGCCCGGCTCGCCGATAAGCACGGGGTTGTTTTTGGTGCGGCGTTGCAGAACCTGAATCGCGCGGCGGATTTCGTCGTCGCGGCCGATAACCGGGTCGAGCTTGCCGTCGCGGGCGCGCTGGGTTAAATCGAGGGTGTATTTTTCAAGGCGTCGCGTTGGTCTTCGGCATTTTGGTTGTCCACGGATTGTCCTCCTCGCATGGTGTCTATGGCTTGGTTTAGAGCGGCTTCGCTTACTCCGGCGGAGACCAGAAGCTGGTTGGTCGCGCCTTTTTCCTGCATCAGCGCCAGCAGGAAGAGTTCGCTGGCAATGTAGGCGTCGCCACGTTTGGCGGCAGCTTTTTCCATCAGGTTCAAAACGTTTTTGCAGCTCGCGGCTGGGCGGCAGCTCGCCCTTGGCCGCTAACGCGCGGCAGCGAAGCGAGCGACTGCTCAACGCATTGCGCTGCAGGCGGCCAAAGGTCGGCACCGGCATTGGCACAAAAGCGCGCCCATGCCGCTGTTTTTGTCGTCGAGCAGGGCTTTGAGTACGTGGCCGGCTTCGAGATAGGGATTGTCTTTGCCCAAGGCCAGGCTGTGCGCCTGTTGCAAGGCCTGTTGGAAACGGGCGGTCAGTTTGTCAAATTGCATAATATTCCTTTTTTGTTGTGTCAAATCACTTCTGACGCGCTATATAAAGACGATGTGGGTGAAAACAAGGGTGCTGTGGATAAAAAATTAAGTTTTAAAAATTAGCCGCATAGTGCTTTCAGGCTGCCTGAAAAGCAGTTTGTGCTAGCAACTTGGGAAAACCCACTATGATTCGCGGCTTGTTTTTGGAAGCGTGGCAGAGCGGTTTAATGCAGCGGTCTTGAAAACCGTCGGGTGTAACAGCCCCGTGAGTTCGAATCTCACCGCTTCCGCCACTCCTTTTTAATATCAGGGAAACGTGGCAGAGAGGCTGAATGCAGCGGACTCGAAATCCGCTAAGGGCGCAAGTCCTTCGTGGGTTCGAATCCCACCGTTTCCGCCAATATTTAGGATTCAGAACAAACAAGCCGGCAGCGCCAAGCTGCCGGCTTGATTTTTGTCTGCCGGATTCAAACGGTATCAGGGCGCGTTTGGGTTTTCAGGCTGCTTTTGGGCTTTCAGGCTGCCACAAAATAGCCTTTCAGGCTGCCTGCTTCGGGCAGCCAGCCGTTGGCGCAGCCGTTGGCGCCAGCGCGCAGGTTGGCGGCGGCGGCGACTTCGCCGTTTTTCGTCCAGCGCCAGCGGCCAGTAGGGGCGGACGAAGGCGGGCACGCGGGCTTCCTGCAGCAGCTTGGCGATATCTTTTGCCGCCGACGGCCAGCCGCAGGGTGTCGCCGCTTTTCAGGCTGCGGATGCTGCCGGGGCGGTTTAGGGGTTTCGTCGGACAAGCCCCAGGCGGCGCGGCGCCAGCGCAGACCGAGCGCTTCGGCGGCGGCTTTCAGGCCGCCTGAAAAATGGTTTTCTTTATTGTGCCACGGAAAACGGCCGGCAAAACCGTCGGGCACCGCAAACAGGCGGCCGCGGTCGGCGCAGGCATAGCCGTGCGGTAGCGGCTATTGAAGATGGCCGCCGGCATGGTTTTTCAGGCTGCTTTCAAAGGCGGCGAGACTGCGCGGGTTGGGGCTGCCGAGCGCGTGTTCGCGGGCAAAGCCGCAGCAGCTGGCTGCGGCGGCGCGCGGGGCTGAGTGCCCGCCAGCGGCGGCAGTCGAACACGCCCTGCGGATGCAGCGCCTGCCAGTCGGTATCTTCGATTTCGGCGAGCAGCGCGCGCTCCTGCTGCAGCTGCGTGATGGCGGCGAGAATGTGGCGCTCGGCGTGCGGCAGCCGTGTGAGAGCTGCGGCAGCAGGTGGTGGCGCAGCCAGTTGCGCAGCAGGGCGGGATCGCGGTTGCTGTCGTCGTCCAGCCAGTCGAGACCGCGGCTGCGGGCATAAGCTTCGATGCGGTTGCGGGAAAAAGGACAAGAGCGGCCGCAGCAGGCGCACGGTTTGTTGTCCGCCGCCGGCCAGCAGCCGCCTCGGTAGGCATCGCCGACAGGGCGCGCACGCCGCCGCCGCGCATAGCGGCCAGCCAGAAGGTTTCGATTTGGTCGTCGCGATGGTGGCCTAGGGCGACAAAGTCGGTGTCCAAGCGGGAGAAGACGGCATAGCGTTCGCGTCGGGCGGCGGCTTCGATGCCCTGTCCGCGCGAATCGACGCGGACAAAGGCAGCCTGAAAAGGAATATCCAGGTCAGCGCAGTAGCGTTCGCACCAGGCTGCCCAGTCGTCGGCGCGCGGATTGAGCCCGTGGTGGACGTGGACGGCGGCCAGCGCCACGCCCAGCCTCGTCGCGGGCGCGGGCGAGCAGGTGCAGCAGCACCACCGAATCGACGCCGCCGCTCAGCGCGGCCGTCAGCCGCCGGCCCTTGAGATCGGGCAGCTTGGCGAGCAGTTCGGGCAAAAGGTCGGCGGCATCGGCCACGGTTTTCTCCGGAGGGTTAAAGCGCGGCATCATATATATCGCGCCGCCGCGTGAAACGGCTGCGGCAGTTTCGTGCGCCCCAAGCGGCTGCTGCGGCAAAATTTTTGCCGGTGGCGGGATACTTTTCAGGCTGCTTGGTGTTAGAATACCGCGGCTTGGCTGCCTGCGGGCGGCATTTGTCTGTCCGGCTTTTTTGGAAACCCTTTGCCCATGATTCATATCGTTGCCTTTTTGATCGAGAATTTTTCCGACATCGCTGCCTGACCCGCAGGGGCAGGATTTGGGCGAAATGCTGGAAAACGCCGGCTTTTGCCGACGAGGAAATCGGCAAGGCGCTGATGGTGCTGGAGCTGCTGGACGAGCGGGGCGACATCGATACCGCTGCTTTTTGACAGCACCGCCATGCGGGTTTACCACGACGACAGAATGCGAAGTGCCGCCCGCCGAGTGCGCTCGCTGCTGTATTTTCTAGAAAAACAGCAGGCTTTTAAAGCCGGCCGAGCGCGAGTTTGTGATTCACGCGCTGATGCATCTGCGCTTTTGACGAAATCACGCTGGAAAAACGCCAAAGTGCTGGCATTGCTGGTGTTATGGGCACAGCGCACCGAGCTGCCCACGCTGATTGGCGACGATTTGATGAGCGTGCTGCAGGCAAGGGAACCATGCACTGACGCATGCCGCAGGCAGCTCTCGCATTTTGCCGCCCGACAAAGTGTAGGCTGTTTTTGACACCGCCCGCATAAGGCGCGTTCGCATTGCCGCACATACGGGCGAAACGATGATTGTAATTGAATATGAAAAACACATTTTTGCTGCGTTATTCCTGACCGCGCTGCCCTTTCACACCGCCAATGTAGGCCTGCACGATTACGCCCGAAGGCATCGGCGGCTTGAAGCTGGGGCAGACGCTGGCCCAAGTCAAACGCGCCTTCCGCACATGAAAGTCCGCAGCGAATCCGACGCGGAAGGCGTGGAAATGTGGCGGCTGCCCGTTGCGCTGAACGCGGTGGTAGTACGCACATGTGGAAGAAGGGCGGCGCGGCAGAATCGATTTTCTGGAAACCTTTTCCGCCGCCTGCCAAACCCAAGACGGCGTGCGCCCCGCCATGCGCCTGACGCAGGTCGCGCAAAAATGGGGGCGGCTGCGCAACATCACCATGAGCGAAATCGAAATGCGCCATCCCGCCCATTTGCCCGGCAGCCTGCACGAATCGGCCTGCGCGTGGACGGCGGCGACTTCGGCACGCAGGCAGCCGATGCGGAACTGCCGCTGAACACGTCCAAAGCATCGCCTGGCGCAAAAGTATTGAGCATACAGATTGGCCGCTGAACGAAGGTGCAGGCTGCTTTTTGCCGCAAAAACCACCCTGCCCCTTGCCAAAAACACCTATTATTAAGAATAATAAAAAGAGCTTTTCAGGCAGCCTGCACTTTGTATTGTGAAATGCAGGCTGCTTTAATAACCCTGTTAAACAAAAAGAAGACTATGTCAAAAACCCTGCTAATCGTCGAATCCCCCAACAAAATCAAGTCCATCAAAAATATCTGGCGCCGACTTTTGAAGTTTTGGCGTCGTTCGGCCATGTGCGCGATCTGGTGCCGAAAAACGGCGCGGTCGATCCCGGCACGATTTTGCGATGAAATACGAAGTGCCGGCCAAAAGCAAAAAGCATATCGACGCCATCGTGGCCGCTGCCAAGGAAGCGGAAAACCTGTATCTGGCCACCGACCCGGATAGGGAAGGCGAGGGCGATTTCCTGGCATATCTACGAAATTTTTGAAATCCAAGCGCGGTATCAAAAATCTGGAGGAGCGCACGCAGCGGGTGGTGTTTCACGAAGTTACCCAAAAAGGCGTTCAGGCTGCCTTTGCAGCATCCGCGCAAGCTGGATATGGACTTGGTCGATGCTCAGCAGGCGCGCCGTGCGCTGGATTATCTGGTGGGCTTCAATCTGTCGCCCCTGCTGTGGAGAAAAATCCGCCGCGGCCTGAGCGCGGGGCGGGTGCAAAGCCCAGCGCTGCGGCTGATTTGCGAGCGCGAAAAACGAAATCCGTGCCTTCGAGAGCCAGGAATACTGGAGCGTGCATCTGGACAGCCACAAAGGCCGCACCAAAGTTTTCCGCCAAAGTTAACGCAATGGCAGGGCGCGAAACTCGAGCAGTTCTCGCTGCCCGACGAAGCGTCGCAGGCTGACGTGCTGGCGGCGATGCAGGGGCAAAGAAGCGCGGGTGGCGGAAGTTGCCAAGAAAAAGCCACACGCAAGCCCGCCGCGCCCTATACCACTTCGACCATGCAGCAGGACGCCGTGCGCAAGCTCGGCTTCACCACCGACCGCACCATGCGCACTGCCCAGCAGCTGTTTGAAGGCATCGACGTGGGGCAGGGCGCCGTCGGCCTGATTACCTATATGCGTACCGACAGCGTTACCCCTGTCCGACGACGCGCTCACCGAAATCCGCCATTACATCGACAACAAAAATCGGCGCCGACTACCCTGCCCAAAAGCCGCCAAAAGTCTATAAAACCAAATCGAAAAACGCCCAAGAAGCCCTGACGAAGCCGTGCGCCCCGACTTCGGTTTACCGCACGCCCGAGAGCGTCAAGCCCTTTCTTCCGCCGACCAGTTCAAGCTCTACCAGATGATTTGGCAGCGCACCGTCGCCTCGCCAGATGGTTGAAGCCCGCTTTTGACGCCACTACCGTCGATATTGCCGTCGGCGACGGCGTGTTCCGCGCCAACGGCCAGGGCGCTGGTGTTTGCCGGCTCTTTAAGCGTGTATCAGGAAGGCCAGGACGAAGACGACGAGAGCGAAGAGGGCAAAAAAGCTGCCCGAAATGGCCGCTGGCGACGTGCTGCCGGTGGACGCGCTCTACGGCGAGCAGCACTCACCCAGCCGCCGCCGTGCTTTTAACGAAGCCACGCTGGTCAAAGCGCTGGAAGAATTCGGCATCGGCCGCCCGTCCACCCTACGCCAGCATCATCAAAACGCTCAAAGACCGCGAATACGTAACCGTTGACCAGCGCCGCTTCCCTGCCCACCGACACCGGCGAAATCGTCAACAAATTCCTCAACCGAGCACTTCGAGCAGTACGTCGATTACGACTTCACCGCCAAGCTCGAAGACCAGCTCGACGACATCGCCAGCGGCAAACGCCAATGGATACCGGTGATGGACAACTTCTGGAAGGGTTTTCACAAACAAATCGAAGAAAAAGAAGGCATCGAGCGCGCCAAAATCACCACCGAAGCACTCGACGAAACCTGCCCCAAATGCGGCAAGCACCAACTGCAGATCAAATTCGGCAAACGCGGCCGCTTCATCGCCTGCTCTGGCCACCCCGAATGCGACTACACCCGCAACATCGGCGAAACCGCCGAACAGGCTGCCGAACGCATCGCCCAAGATGCCGCCGAGCAGGCCGAACTTGAAGGAAAAAGCTGCTAATGCGGCGGCCAGCTCAGTGTACCGCAAAAGGCCGTTTCGGCAAATTCATCGGCTGCGGCAACTACCCCAAATGCAAATACATCGAGTCCAAAGAAAAACCCAAAGACACCGGCGTTACCTGCCCGCAATGTAAAAAAGGCCACCTGACCGAGCGCAAATCCCGCTTCGGCAGCCTGTTTTACAGCTGCAGCGAATATCCCGACTGCAAATACGCCGTTTCCAATCCCCCGCTTGCCGAAGAATGCCCCAACTGCCACTGGCCAGTGCTGACACTCAAAACCACCAAACGCTGGGGCGTGGAAAAGTCTGTCCGCAAAAAGAATGCGGCTGAAAGAGCAGGTGGAACCGCCCGCCCCGAAAGAATAGGCAGCCTGAAAAAGGCAGCCTGAAACTGGGAAATCCTGTTTTAGCTTCGCAACACCGCTTCGCTACGCAGGCTGCCTTAATCCACAAACCAACAAGGAAATCTTATGAACAACACCATCCTAACCAGCGTTCTGCTTGCCGTCTCATTCACCCTATGCACCCCAGCCGTTGCCGCATCGACTCAAAACGCAGCCTGAAAGCAAAACCAGCACCCAGCAAAGCCAACAAGACAAGCTGGAAATCGCCCAACATATCCGCAGCGAAGACCTTATCGGGATATGGGGCGCAGGCGCCGAAACCAGCGAAGGCTCGCTGCTGAACATGACCATTATGAAAAAGAGACGGCACAGGCACAGACCTGATGGTTTTCGTTATCAACAATCCCGAAAGCAGCCTGAAAAATCAAACAAGCATTCAGCTGGCAGTTTGACGAAAAACGCAAACATTCACCCAACGCACCACCGATTTTTGCCACTTCCGAAGACGGCAAAACTTACAAACAAGACCCATCTGAAATCAGCAAAACCCGCACCGCCAAAGTGCGTATGCTGCTGTTGGGCGGCAAACCCGATATGCTGGAATTTACGGATACCGCCAACGGCGAAAAATCAGCTACTTCAAACAAGACCCCGCCAAATTATGGAAGCCTTGAAATAATCAGGCGCAAAACCAAAGGCAGCCTGAAAACCCATCGCCGATAAAAACGCCCGTGAACTCAAAAATCACGGGCGTTGGCACATAAGAAGCGCTTAGGCGGCGATTTTCTCGCACTCGCGGGCGCAGTTGGTGCAAGACTCGTAGCAGGCTTTGCACTCGGCGTGGTGGGCGGCGTGGTTTTTGCATGCGGCGGCGCACTGTTTGCATGCTTCCAGGCACACTTTTGGCCAGCGCCGGAGTCAGCGGCGGCGAGCGCTGTGCGGCCAGGTTTTTGCAGCGCGCCGCACAGGGCGAGCATCTGGTTGGCGGCAGCGGCGCAGTCTTTCATGCTGGTATCGCCGCGGCTGAGCAGGTCGATGCAATGGGCCAGGCAGGCTTGACCGGCGCTCACGCAGTGGCCGGCAGCTTTGCGGGCGGCTTCGTAGGGATTGGCGGCCGCACCGTGCTGGTGGTCGTGCGCGCCGTGGTCGTGGCCGGGATGGGCCTGGGCAACAGCAGCGGCAACAGCCGACGATACGGCGGCAGAGCCGCTGATAAATTGACGACGGTTCATGGGATTTCCTTGTGGTTTGTGAAACGGATACGCGGCACTCGAGCGCGCGCGGGCGCGAATTTAACATATCTTGATGTTTGTGAAAATCGAGTTTGAAAGGCAGCCTGAAAAACTTTTTCAGGCTGCCTTTTTGCTGTTTACTAATCCGCTTACCCCAGCACAGGATAATCAATATACCCCTGCTCGCCGCCGCCAAACATCGTCGCGCGGTCGGGCGTATTGAGCGGTGCGCCCAGTTCAAAGCGGCGCGGCAGGGTCGGGGTTGGCAAGGAATGCTGCGCCGTAGGCAATCAAATCCGCCGCGCCGTTTTCCAGCGCCGCTTCGCCCGTTTTCGGCGGTAAAGCCCGTGCCCGCAATCACGGTTTTGCCCTGCACCATCTTGCCAAACAGCGCCAACTCGTCGCCCTGCGGATAATGCGGCAACAGCGGAAACATCGGTGCGCGCTGCATGATTTCGACAAAGGCAAAATTCAGTTTGTTCAATTCGCCAATCAGGTATCTGCATAAGTGGCGACGGGGTTGTCAAAGCGATGCCGCATAAGGATGCAGCGGGCTGATTTTGATGCCGACGCGCTCGCCGCCCACCGCGTCGATAATCGCGCGCATGGCATCCAGCGTGAAGCGGGCTTTGTTTTCCACGCTGCCGCCGTATTCGTCTTGGCGCAGGTTGGCGAGTCGGATAGCCGTTGGCGGCGTGCAGCTCTACGCCGTCGAAGCCTGCGGCGATGGCGTTTTTCGCGGCTTGGGCGTAGTCGGCGATGATTTGGCGGATTTCGTCGGCGGAAAGTTCGCGCGGGTTTCAAAATCTTTCGCGCCTTGCGAGGTGAAATGCCGCATGCCGTCGATTTTCACCCGCGCTGGGGCGGCGGGCAGGATGCCGTTTCATCCACCGAATGCGCCACGCGCCCCGTGTGCCAGAGCTGGGCGAAAAATCAGCCCGCCTTTTTCGTGCACGGCGCGGGTAACTTTTTCCACGCGGCTATCTGCGCGGCGGTGAACAAACCGGGCGTGAGCGGGCTGCCGAGCGCGTCGGCGGAGATGTTGACGGCTTCCGACAAAATCAGCCCAGCGCCCGCGCGTTGGGCGTAATACTCGGCGGTTATCGCGCCGACAATGCCGTCTGAATCGGCGCGGCTGCGCGTCATCGCCACCATTACCATGCGGTTTTTAAGTTTCAGGCCGCCTAGGGTGTAGGGGTGAAGAGTTTCATTTGTGCATTTTCCTATGTAGGTCAGGGCATTGATGCCCGACTTTTTGTAAACAGGGATTTGTCGGGCATCAATGCCCGACCTACTTGGCTACCTTAAACCGCCATCGCCCCGCAAACCGGCAGCGCGTCCCTTTGAGCCGTCCGAACACTGCCGAAACAGCCCTGAGGCCGTCTGAAACCGCCGCCTGCCGCCGGTTTCTCCTATAATACGAACCTTTCAGACGGCCTCAATCCCGTCTTGTTCCCAACCGCAAAGAAAGAGACCCGACCATGCTGATCACCAATATCGAAACCGTTCCCGGCCGCACCATCGTCCGCCACCTCGGCCTCGTGCAAGGCTCCACCGTCCGCGCCAAACACGTCGGCCGCGACATCATGGCCGGGCTGAAAAACATCGTCGGCGGCGAACTCAAAGGCTACACCGAGCTGCTCAACGAAGCGCGCGAAGAGGCCATAGCCCGCATGAGCGAACAGGCGCGGCAGATGGGCGCGAACGCCGTCGTCAACGTCCGCTTTTCCACCGCCTCCGTTGCCGCCGGTGCGGCGAAATCTTCGCCTACGGCACCGCCGTCGTCATCGAAGACTAGGAGGCCGCCGTGAACCAGCCCGACAACAGCACCGTCTCCCTCATCCTCGCCGCCTGGCCGATATGGGTGCCCCTCATCCTGATAGCCGCCGGCTTCTTCACCGGCCGGCACAACGAAAAACACCTCGCCGACCTCGAACGCCGCGAAGCCGGCTTGCGCCACATCACCCTTGTCGCCGTCAAACACCCGCCGCCAACCTTCGCCGCCGACCGCCTCGTCTGCGGCAGCGTCGTCCTCACCTCCGACAGCTTCCGCAACCTCGTCGCCTTGCTGCACAACCTTATCGGCGGCCGCATCGGCGTGTACGAAACCCTGCTCGAACGCGCCCGCCGCGAAGCCCTGCTGCGCCTGAAAGAAAAAGCCGCCGCCCTCGGCGCGGACACCGTCTGCAACGTCAAAATCGACACCGTCACCATTTCCCAGCCGACCCAGCAAAACAACGGCGGCCTTATCGGCACAGTGGAAATCCTCGCCTACGGCACGGCGGGAACAACGGCGGGCGGCAAGCGTTCTGCAGAGGCCGTCTGAAAAACAGCAAACAGGCAGAGGCCGTCTGAAAAGTATTTTCAGACGGCCTCTCTTTCGGCTGTGTGGTTAAACGGCGCGGGCAAGAGCTTCTGCCCGCTTTGGTTGCAGCACCGGCCTGAGGTATTGGCATTCGGTTTTTGCAACACAAAGGACAATCGGACGCAGCCGCCGTCATTCCCGTGTAGGCGGGAATCTTGTTTCGGATGAGTCATATGATTGTTTCTACAAAAATTTCCGAGTGTTAGGCGAGGTTCCCGCCTGCGCGGGAATGGCGGTATTTTAGGTATTTCCCGCCATAAAAACCGCCTAAATGCCGAATGTCAGCACATCCTGCGGCACGGCGAAACAACGGTGGATGGCAGCCGTTCTGTAGAGGCAGCCTGAAAAGCGGATTTAGTTATCTGATTTGTCGCGCCCGATAAATTCATGCCTGATGAGGGCGGCGCGTGTCAAATCGAATTGGTTGAGATAGATATCGGCGGCGCAGCAGTTGGCATCTGCTTCGCCCGTTTGGGGGTCTTTGCCGAATTCGTTGTTTTTGAAGGTAAGGACTGAGCCGTTTAAGCGCACGCTTTTGGCATCGAGAAAGCGGGTGTTGATATTGGAGGGGAATAAGTCGTCATGCACCACGCGCCGGTTGCGGATTTCCGCCAGGCTGTATGTGAATGTGCCCGTGCCGCCGTCGCAGTGTTTGTGGCTGGGCTTGCTCTGGTAGGCGAAATAGCCTGCCGAGGAATAGAGAACGTAAGTCGCGCCGCCATACTGGAAGGTTTTTCAACAGTCAAGCCGCATGCGCCGCCTTTTTGCACACATGGTAGCGTTCCAAACAGGCAGCACGGGCGATGATTTGCCTGCCGCCAGGCTGGGGGCGGCGGCGGTCATCAGGGCAAGGGTGGCGCTTAGGAGGATGGTTTTTTGCATGGGAATTTCTTTTTTGGAAAATGGGTTGTCTGGGGAAACGGTATTTCAGGCTGCCTGAAACGGCAGAATGAGATTGTAATTTGTTATGACGGGACAATGGAAGCGCAATATTGAACCTGCTCCGCTAAAAATGCAAAACGTGCCGTTTCGGGTGTTTTCAGGCTGCCTTTGACTTTCAGGGCTGCTTTAGGGCAAAGGCTTGGCCCACTTCGTCGGCGATGGCGGCGATACCTTTGTTCCAGCGTTGCTTCGTTTTGGGCGATGCTGATGCGGATGCATTCTGCGGGCGTGGGGGTGGTTTGCAGCATCGAAAACCGATAAAGAAGGGCTCGCTGGGGATGATAAGGGTGCTACGTGCTTTGAGGCGCTGGTAGAGGGTTTGCGCAGGGACGGGCAGGCCAGGGAAGTTGAGCCAGAGGAAGATGGCGCCTTCAGGGTTGGTGGATAGCAGGCGCTCTTTCAGGCTGCCTGAAAAGTGTTTTTGAGAATGGAGACGGCGAGATCGGCCTGTTTTTGGTAGAAGGGTTGGATTTCGTCGGCGGAGAGCTGCTGCAGTTTGCCGCTTTCGATTAGGGGGCGGCGATGGCGGCGCCGAAGCGGGTGCGAGGTTGGTGATGGCGTTCAGGCTGCTAATGGCGCGGATGACTTCGGGCGCGGCGACGACGATGCCGGTGCGCACGCCGGGCAGGCCGGTTTTTGGACAGGCTGAAACAGAGGATGATGTTGTCGTGCCAGGCAAGGCGGCGGGACGTGGACGATGTCGGGAAAGGGCAGGCCATAGGCGTTGTCGATGATGAGTGGATGTGGTGGGCGCGGGCAAGGGCGTCGAGGCGTGCCATTTCGCTGTCGGTGAGGACGTTGCCGCTGGGGTTGGTGGGGCGGAGCAGCAGATGGCGCCGATTCGGCCGTTTTTGCAGCTCCGGCAGGTTTTCGAGGGCGGGGAAGTCGACGCGGTATTTGAAGAAGCCGTCTTGCCCTTGGTATCGGGTGCGTTCGATTTGCGGCGGGACGGAGATGAGCGGGGGCGTCGATGTGGGCGTCGGCGTAGCCGATGTGTTCGGGGAGCGAAGGCGGGAGGATGGATTTGTCGCTGCTGTCGTCGAATTTTGCTACCGAACAGGTTGAAGAGATAGAAGAAGGCGTTTTGCGAGCCGTTGGTGAGCGCGATGTTTTCTTCGCTGATGTCCCAGCCGTATTGGCGGCGGAAGTAGGCGGCGAGGGCGGCGATCAGGCGGGCGTCGCCCTGGGGGGTGGAGTAGTTGGCGAGCGCTTTCGATGGCGGCGCCGTCGTCGGCGATTTGGCGCAGGGTGTCGGCAAAAGGCCTGCTGCACGGCGGGAATGTGGGCGGGCTGCCGCCGCCGAGCATATTGACGGGTTGTCTTCAGACAGGGCGCGGCCGAGGTCGTCCATCAGTTGCAGGATGCCGCTTTGGCGGGTGAATTTTGGCCGAATCGGGAAAAATTGCATGGGCGCTTTCGTGGGCACGGAACGGCGGGAATTATAACGCGGATAAACCAGTGAAGGCAGCCTGAAAAGCGGCAAAGGCGTTTTCAGGCTGCTTGGGCGGGTATAGACAAAAGCCAAAGGCGGCCGGCCTGATTTATAATTGCCGCCCTTAATCCGATGGAACACAATATGAAACAAAAACTGCTTGTTACCGCTGGCGGGATTGCTGTGCATCGGCCAAGCGCTTGCCGACGGTTTGAGCCCTGCACAAAAACGCAATGCGCAGCGGCTGACCGATTTGTCGCTGCGCATATTCAATGTCGGCGAAATGGTGGCGGGTGAAGTTGCGCGAAGCGGCAGCCATTACGCTGCCGCCGCCCGCCAAGTTTGCGTGCATGAAAAACGCAGCTGTCCGCGCAAGGATTCAAACGCTATCAGCAAGAGCGCGCCGAACGTTATGTGGTGGAATTTTCACCCGAGCAGATCGAACGGGATCTGGCGGTGTTTGACAACGAAGTGGTCGATGCGCTGCATAAAGCAACGAATATGGCAGATAAATTTGTAGTCAAACCGAATACCGACCGGCAGTGGGAGCAGTCTCGAACGGTGGTCGGATGCTATAGCGCAAACCCCGGCTTGGAAAAGCAAGGTGAATACCCTGGTAACGGACACGCGATATGCAGCGGTTATGGATTTTGTCAATTTGCCCCAAAGCAAAATAAAGACGGGGAAAATGCTGAAGAAGGGGTGAAATCGTGGCAGGACATTATCTGCTTTGGGCAATGGAAAACTGCGGTGTGGAAATAGCGATTTTCCTGATGATTCAGGCAGCCTGATAATCTGTGAGAGAAAAACATGAAGCCCATTATTCTTGCCGTTCTGGCTTTATTGGCCGGCAGCTGTGCCCGTTTTGCCGAGCTGACTGTGCAACAGCAGCATCAGGCTCGGCAACTTGCCGATGTGTCGGTGCAAATTACAGACCTTGGCGAATCTGCTAAGCAGATGTTGCAGAAGAATCCGCGCATGGCGCAGGCAGGCAAAAAAGACACGGCCTGCCTGCTGCGGTATGCGGACACCCGGGGTTTTTACCGCTATCAGCTGGAACGTGCCGAGCAATACGTTGCTGCCCGTCCCGCCGCGCATATCGCCCAAGATTTGGGCGGCGCTGGACAGTGAAACGGTAACCGTCCTGCACCAGCTTGCAACGGGCGGGCAGACGGATGACACGCTCTTGCGTAAAAACCGTGTTTTGCGCCATCTGATGCTGCTCGCTACCGACCGAACCTATGGTGCGCTGGCGGAACTGCTGAACCTGCCGCAAACCGGCGATGACCAGGCATCCAAACCGAGAGCGGGTAAAGACATGGGCGACCGTTATTGGTCTTGGATTCAGGCGCAGTGTCAAAAGCGGAGAACTGAGCAAGCGGGCAAAAGCAGCCTGAAAACCGCAAATACGGTTTTCAGGCTGCTTGATGTGCATTAAACAAAAAGCCGTTAAAGGCAGCCTGAAAGCAGTTTGCACCGTTTGACGGCGATATAATCCGAGCCGTTTGCCGACAGCCGGATAAAGGAGTGCGCTGATGAGTGCTTGGACAGAAACAAAAGCAGGTGCGGCCGCTGTGCAGACGGCTCAGCCGTTTTTCAGAGCTGCCCGATTATGAGCGGCGGAGCGGATTCAGGGCTGCTGCAGTCCCTGCATGCCGAAGTGCTGCGGGAATTGGGCGATGAGGCGCAGACGCTTGCGTATCGAACGCGCGCCGTTTTGGGCATTTTCTTTACCGGCGTCAAACTCAGCAACGGCACCGGCGGCTATGTGCCACGCCGGTAAAAAAGTGGCCGCAGGCGGTGTGCTGCCCCAGCTCGGCTGCTCGCGATGCCGGTGCCGGGCAAGATTGCCGGCCGCAAGGCGACGGATGTGCTGCAAGATTTGTACCGGTCGCAGGATTTGCGCCGTGCGCTGGCCGAGAGCGTGTGGCAGCGCAAAGGCGGCTTCGGCCTGCCGTTATCTACGGGCGATGCTTTGAGATGCCTCGATATCCGGCCGCAGGACTATGTGGCGCTGGTGGGCGCATTTCCGCCTTATCTGCGCGAGTTGCGCCGGCGCGGCCAGCGTTTCAGCGTGCTCGAACTCGATCCCGCTACGCTCAAGCCCCACGAGCTGCCCTATTTCGTGCCCGCCGAGCGCGCGCCGCAGGTGCTGCCTGAAGCGGATGTGTTTGTTACCACCGGCACCATCCTGCTCAACGGCACGCTCGATGGTTTGCTGGCGCTGCTCAAACCCGGCACGCAGGCTGCCGTTATCGGCCCCACCGCCACGCTGCTGCCCGAACCGTATGCGGCGTGCGGCGTAACCGTGTTGGGCGGAACGCGGGTGCGCGAAGCCGACCGCCTGCTCGATCTGTTAGCCGAAGGCGGATCGGGTTACCACCTGTTTGCGCAGGCGGTGGAGCGGGTAGGGCTGCGCTTGGACGGGTAGCGGACGAGTGTTGTGTTCGCGGTTTCAATCGGGTTGACAGCAAAAAAGCAGCCTGAAAACGGAAAAAACGTTTTCAGGCTGCTTTCTGGGTTTGGGAAACCGTGTATCGGGCGCCGTTTAGTCGAGATTGCCCAGCACGATGCGCAGCATGCGGCGGATGGGTTCGGCGGCGCCCCACAAGAGCTGGTCGCCGACGGTGAACGCGCTGATGTATTCGCCGCCCATCGCCAGCTTGCGGATGCGGCCGACGGGGTGGACAGGGTGCCGGTTACGGCGGCGGGGGTGAGCTCGCGCATGCTGGCTTCTTTGGTGTTGGGGATGACTTTCACCCAGTCGTTGGCACCGGCGAGCAGGCTTTCGATTTCGGCCAGCGGCAGGTCTTGCTTGAGCTTCAGGGTGATGGCCTGGCTGTGGCAGCGCATGGCGCCGATGCGCACGCACAGGCCTTCGATAATGGTGCGTTTGTCGCTGACGTGGCCGAGGATTTTGTTGGTTTCGGCTTCGCCTTTCCATTCTTCTTTGGACTGGCCGTTGCCCAAATCCACGTCGATCCACGGAATCAGGCTGCCGGCCAGCGGCACGCCGAAGTTGGCTTTGGGGTAGGCGTCGGAGCGCAGGAAGTCGGAGACTTTGCGGTCGATGTCGAGAATGGCGCCGGCGGGGTTGGCGATTTCGTCGGCCACTTGGGCGTGGATGGCGCCCATGCCGGCAATCAGTTCGCGCATATTTTTGGCACCGGCACCGGAAGCGGCCTGGTAGGTCATGGCCGAAGCCCATTCGACCAAGCCGTTTTGGAACAGGCCGCCGAGCGCCATCAGCATCAGCGATACGGTGCAGTTGCCGCCGATGTAGTTTTTCACGCCGTTTTTCAGGCCTTCGTCGATGACGTTGCGGTTAACCGGGTCGAGCACGATGATGGCGTCATCGTTCATGCGCAGGGCGGAGGCGGCGTCGATCCAGTAGCCGCTCCAGCCGGAATCGCGCAGGGCCGGATACACGGATTTGGTGTAGTCGCCGCCCTGGCAGGTAACGATGATGTCCATCTTGGCCAGCTCGGCCGGGTTGTTGGCATCCAGCAGGGTTTTGGCCGCCTGGCCGAAATCGGGCGCTGCGCCGCCGGGGTTGGAAGCGGTGAAGAAATATGCTTCGGGAATGCGGGAAAAATCGTTTTCTTCGCGCATGCGCTGCATCAAAACCGAGCCGACCATGCCGCGCCAGCCGACGAATCCTACTTTCATTGTGTGCTCCTGTTGGAAATCAGACAAAAACAGACATTGTAAACCTTTAAACGGAAAAAGTAAGGCGCTCTTCGCAGCCGTAGGCTTTCAGACAGCCTGAAAAACCGCAAAACGACAGTTTCGAGCTAGAAAATTGCCGATCGGGTGGGAGTTAACCGGTGTTTGACGGTAAATATAACGTAAATTAACAAAACTGGGTGTGTAATTGTGCGTGCCGGATGGCACGAAATCTTGCTGATGATGCAAGGTGGAAAAATCGGCTTGTTTGGCGTTGCCGTTATTTTTAATGTTTGGGTTTTTATATAAATTGGCGTTTAATTGCTTTTTATGGATATTTAGGAAATTATTTTTACTTTAATTTGGTGGTAATTTGTGATTTGTTTCTGGGGTTTGTTTATTTTATTGTTTTTAAAATGATTTAATTTGATGTTGGCAATTGAGAAAAACCATATTGGGTAGTTTGACAGGTTTAACTCGCTTACCTTAAAGTTAATAAATGTTAATTTAAGTTATAAAATAGAAAATAACGTCAATTTTGTTTGTAAAATTTGTCGCAGATTCTTGTGCTTTACCAAATCTTGCGGATATATTTGCGCCGATTTTTGCAAAAATCGACCAAACCTTAACAGTACAAGTTAAACGAATCACCGCAAAGGACTATTGCATGAAATATACCAAGCTCTACACCTGCCTGATCGCAGCCGCCGCGGTTGCCGCCCGATGACTGCCCAGGCTGCCTACAATATCTACAGCAAGGACGGTCTGACCGTGGACTTTGGCGGTAACGTAACTGCCCAGTTCAGCAAAAACACAACAAATTTACTTACAAACACGACTCTGCCCGCTATTACTACAATAATGATATTTCCGATTGGGAAAGCGCGCAGGCAGGGCATGATGTTGAGAGTTCCGACAGACGTGCACGCTTAGGGTTTGATCAGGGATCTTCTTGGCTGCAGATTCGCGGCCAGCAGCGTATCAACCAAGATGTGCGTGCTACCGCCACCGTGCAGCTGGGTTACTACAAAGACGATTTGAACCTTTCTGCCGCTAATGTTGCTTTGGATTGGCGCAATCTCGGTAGCGTGACCCTTGGTAAGCAGTTCCTGCACTCCGGCTATGTTACCCGCACCGATACTTACTACCCGCTCGAATACTTCGGCAATTCTTCTGTCCGTGTTGATTACACCGGTGTGCCTGAGTTGCAGGTGAGCGCCTATCATCTCTTTCCTTCCCAAGACGACGTACGCAAAACCGACAACACCAACGAAATCCGCGGCAGCGGTATTTCCGCGTCTTACCGCCTGCGTATCGCTCCCGATCACAGCGTACGTTTTGCCGCCGGCTACACCCAAAGCAAACGCAATCCGAATACCACTACCACTTGGACATCTAAAAAGAAACACGCCGTGGCCGGTTCGGTTGAGTACAAATACCGCGATCTGACTGTGGCCCGGCGATATCGGCCAGAAGGAAAAATCGACATCGCCACGCTGGGCGAAGCCAGAGCAATTTCTACGGCGTAAAAAGCCGGTATGCTTTCACTCCGCGCTTCAAAATGGCGGCCGGTTATGGTGTGAAACACTAAAAACAGCCGGATCGGTTGGTGCGTTCAACTTGAATGCCGGCTGGCAGGCTCCTGAATTTATCGCCGCCAACGAAGAGTACATCTTCCCGAAAATCAAAAGTAACCGCTACTATCTGAAAGCGGACTACGATCTGCGCGACAACGTAACCGTATACGGCAAAGTAGATTTTGAAAACACCAAAAACTACGTGGACGGCGAGGCTGTTCTCCAAACGCCAGCGCCGCGAGGCTGACCGCCGGTATTTCGGTAACCTTCTAAAGCGCCCCGCGCATCTGCAAAACCCATTTGCATCAAAACCGGAAACAGCCGTTTCAGGCGGCTTTCAGGCTGCCTGAAAGCGTAAAAGGTGTGCTGTTCCCGGTATCTGACTTTATTGCGGAGAAATTCGCATGAAAAGAAAACAATTATCCCTGGTGCTGGCTGCGGCGTTTTGCCCGGCCTGTGCCTGAGCCAGTACGCCAGCGCCGATACGGCTGCGGCTGCCGGCACCACACCCTGCCGCCAAAACGGCCAATCCCTATGCCGCCCATTACGGCTATCCCGAAACCCGCACCAGCCAGACGAAATCGACCGCTTTGAAACCGGCGAATACGGCGATCCCGGCCTGCGCTCGGACGGCCGCAATAACACGGTCGATCACGATATCCGCAAGCTCAAACGCAAAGACGACGGCATCGACCGCTACTACGGCGATGTATTGGTGGACAAATACCGCTGGCTGGAAGATGTCGAGCGCATCGAACCCGAATACCGCTACGAAACCAGCGAAGACCGCAAGCGCAACTATTTCCCGGCACGCTGTGGGAAGACCCCGAGCGCGAAAAACTGCGCAACGCGATGGAAACCGTGCACAACGAGCAGGGCGAAGTGGATAAATGGGTGAACGCGCAAAACGAAGCCACCCACAACTATCTGAACAAAATCCCCTATATCCAGGAAATCGGCAAACGTATCGACAAGCTGATGGATTATGAATACCTGTATTTCGATTACGACCGTGAATACGGCAAACTCCATTACGCCCGCTACCCCGACGGCTATTTCCGCCTGAGCAAAAAAGGCGCCGACGGCAAATCCCAAGTCATTCTCGACGAAAAAGAACTTTCCAAAGACGGCTACACCCAGATTGTCAACTACGCACTCAATAGCAACGGCAAATATTTCGCCTACGCCACCCGCGACGGCGCTTCGGATACCGACCACAAAGAGCTGTATGTGCTCGATACCGAAACCCTGAAAACCCGCCACATCACCACCAATATCCATGTGATGGATGTCGGCGGCTCGTACGGCTATCCACTGGAGTGGAAAGACAACAACAATCTGTATTACGTCCGCTCACACGGCGGCTGGACGGATCTGATGCTGCACCGGATGGACAAAAACGAGTTCAACGACCCGATTATTATGAAGGCGTCGGACTACGACATGACGCCCGACAGCTTCTGGATTGAAGACGACCGCTATCTGATGGTGCAGGGCTCTTTGGGCAGCATCAGCGACACCCTGCTGCTGAAGGATTTGAAAACCGGCCGCTGGATTCAGATCCACAACCGCAAGATGTACGACAAAATCAACAAAGCGGATGCGTTTACCAACTATACCGCCGCCAAGTTCGTCCGCCTGGATGGCAATTATATCTATGTGATTTCCGAAGATAATTCCGAATTTGGCGAACTTCTGAAAATCGACATCCGCAGTCCGCAGAGAAAACGCGAAGTGGTGATTCCCGCGCGCGAAAACCACCGCCTGACTGCCGGCGTGTACCAAAGCGGCCACTATCTGATGCAGTATTACTCTGCCGGTTACGATTCGCTGGCACTGTTTGACGAAAACGGCAAATTCGTCCGCGACATCACCCCGGTTGCCGGCGGCAACATCAGCAGCCTGACCGCCTACGACTCCGGTGACAAAGACGCCGAAAACAACCGCCCCAAAGGCACGCTCTGCGGCCAACGAAAAAGACTACAAGCGCTATGTGTGGTTCTACTACCAAAACAAGGTAACGCCGGCCACCACCTACCGCTACAACGTTGAAGAAAACAAATTCTTCGGCGTCAAACGCCGCGATACCATTCCTTTCGATACCGACAAATACGAAATGCGCACCGTATCCTATCCGTCCAAAGACGGCACCATGGTGCCCATCATGATCAGCCACAAAAAGGGCTGAAACTCGACGGCAAAAACCCGACCATTCTCTACGGTTACGGCGGTTTCAACGTCGATGCCTACCAGGGCAACTTCAACACCACAGCCGCAGCCTGGATGCAGAACGGCGGCGTTTACGCCACCGCCGGCCTCGCGCGGCGGCAAGGAGTACCAGTTCAAATGGCACGACGCGGGCAAGCAGCTCAACAAGCAAAAACGTTTTTGACGACTTTATCGCCGCCGGTGAATTCCTGATTAAGGAAGGCTATACCTCCAAAGACCACCTGTCGATTTCCGGCGGTTCCAACGGCGGTTTGCTGGTCGGCGCGACCATGGTTCCAGCGTCCCGACCTGTTCCGTGTCGCCATTCCCGAAGTCGGCGTGCCTCGATATGCTGCGCCACGACAAAATATACCGCACCGACTACTGGATCAACGAGATACGGTATGGCTGAAGACAGCAAAGCGATGTACCAGAAACTGCTGTCCCTACTCGCCGTATCACAACGTGCGCGACGGCGTCTGCTACCCTCCACCATGGTGATGACGTCCAAGCGCGACGACCGCGTGGTGCCGTCGCATTCCTACAAATTCGCCGCCATCCTGCAGGAGAAGCAGTCGTGCATGCGGCCGGTATTCCTCTACGCAGCCGAGCGCCACGGCCACGGTGACAACAGCCCGCGAAGAAACCAAGCAAGAGATGAAGGAAAAATTCGCCTTTATCCTGCACGAAATGGGCATCAAGTCGCTGCCGCCGATTCCCGACAGCCCGCAGCCGGCAAACCGATAAAGGCGAAAAATAGCTGTCCCGCTCCCGCAGATAAAGCTGCAGGCAGCCTGAAAACCCGAAAAACGGTTTTCAGGCTGCTTTTTATCGGAACAGTTTAAGGTTGGGCGCGGGAACTTTGGCAGTTTCGGCTTTCAGTACAACGCCAAGCCGCTGAACTGGCCGTTTGCTGGGTGGGCAGGTTTCCTTGCTGCCGCCCCTTGCATTATGCCGAATGCAAAGCAGCCTGAAAACCGGATTGGCGGTTTTCAGGCTGCTCGGTGCAAAGGGAGTTTTGGCGGCAAGGTCAGCGGCGCAGTTCGCTTTCCATGGCGGCGATGTTCAGCCGGCGGTCGTTGATTTGCAGGGCGAAGCGTTGGGCGGCGCTGCTGTCGCCTTTGCTGCGCGCGGCGCTTAGGGCGGCTTCGGCGCTTTTTAAGCGCAGTTTTTCGCGGCGGATTTCCTGCTCCAGCGCCTGCCGGCGCGACAGTACCGGTTTGGCGGGGGCGACTTGCGCCACTTTCACCACCCGCGCCGGTTTGAGGGCGACGGTGGCTTAGCGCAGTTTGACCTGGGTTTTGGCGGCAGTGGCTGCTGCGGGTTTTTCCGCTGTACCGGTGATATGGGCGGCGGGTGCCGAAGCGCGGCACGCCTCATCCATATCGACGTCGCTGCCGAACCAGTCGCTACGGCGGCTGCGTTCTGACCACGCTTCGCTTTGGCGCCACAGCGCGTCGATATCGTCTTCAGGTGCTGCTGTGGCTGCGGATACGGCGTGCACCAGGTTTTCAGGCTGCCTGCAGTTGGCGGCGGGCTTGGTGCTATCGCAGTTTAAGGCATGGGCGGCAAAGGTAGGGCGGTCAATAAGGCAAGGGAAGACGGTTTTCATATGCGGTCTCCAAATCAGGCGGCGCGGCGCTTTCAGGCCGCCTGCCAAACGGCGTGGTTTGAATGGCGGCTGGCGCCGACGCGATGATCAGCCGTAGCGGCTGTAGAGCGTCCACAATGCCGAGAGTGTGGCGCAAACCAGTAACAACAATGCCAGCTGGACGGCGCGCGGCGGTGGATGGCGCGTCGCCGGTGCCGGTTTGAGCAGGCGCGGCAGCAGCAGGATAGCGGCGGCGAACAGCAGCAGAAACAGGCGGGATTCATCGGCAGCTGGCAAAAAGAAAGGCAGCCTGAAAGCAAAAATAGGCGGGTAAACGGGGCGGCTGCAGCCGCTGCGCCGTTTTTCAGGCTGCCTGATGGCGTGTCGGCATTGGGTGGGAGTGCGGCGGCTGCCGCGGTGTGGCGTTAAAGATGCCGGAATGCCGGCGGGCGGCCGGAGATTAGTTTTTCAGTTTGGCGGTGGCTGCCTTGTCCAGGTGGCATTTGTCGAGAATGATGGTGTTGCTTTTCGCCGTTGCGGTAGGAGAGTTTGCCGCCGTCGGTCTGCTTCAGCGTGGCGGGGTGGCGGGGCAGGGTGGTCCACATGGTGCCGTCGGCGGTGGCGCTTTGGTAGATGTTGAGCAGAGTTGTTGGCATCGGGCACGCGGAACAGGCCGGGAGAAATATTGCCGCTAACTTTCACTTGGGCAACGATGATGTCGTTGCCTTTGATGCCGTACATTACGGTCATCGGCACGGTTTTTTTGTCTATGGTGCAGCTGTAGGCAACTTCGACTTTTTGTCGATGCTCAGCCTCGTTGTTGTCGGCAATCGGGGTCAGCGCTTTTTCTGCCGCCAGGGCGGGCAGGGCGGCGGCCGCCAGCATAGCGGCAAGGATATGGCGGGTGGTGTGTTTCATGGAAAAATCTCCCGCATCGGAAAGCGGCGGATTAAAACCAATCGGCGGGGGCTTGTCAAACCGGGCGGCGGTTTTTGCTGCTTTTTAGAGAGTTTGACATTGCTTTGCATAATGTAAACCGGCGATCAGGCAGCCTGAAAGGTGCCGTCCGGTTTTCAGGCTGCCGGTGGTCGTGGCGGTGCGGGGCTTTGGAAGCTGGGTTGGTGGAAAAGCCTGCATGCTGTCCAGATCGAGCGCGGTCAGGCAGCCGCCCCACAGGGCGCCGGTATCGAGGGCGGCGATACGTTTTTGCGGGTCGTTACAGTAGCCCAGCGCCGACCAGTGGCCGAACACAACGGTATGGCTCAGATGGCGGCGATTGGGGCGTCGAACCAGGCGCAGCTCGGGCGGCATGTCGCCGTAGGTGGCTTTGAAGCGGAAATCGAGTGAGCCGTCGGCATGCAGTGCGCGCATGCGGGTAAAGACGTTGGTAATCAGCCGCAAGCGTGGATAGCCGGCCAAATCGGACGACCAGGCATCGGGCGAGTTGCCGTGACATATGGTTGAAAAACGGCGCGGGTGATGGCCGCGCAGGGCGTGTTCGACTTCTGCCGCCAGCGTTTTTGGCTTCTTCGGCGCTCCATTGCGGCAGAATGCCGGCGTGCACCATCAGATAGCCTCGTCTTCAACCAGCAGCGGCTGCGCGCGCAGCCAGTCGCATGCGGCGCAGGTTGGGGTGCTGGAGAATGGGGGCGAGGGGTGTCGTGGCGTTTGGGGTTGCCGAAGCCGTAGCACAGCGCCAGCAGGTGCAAATCGTGGTTGCCGAGCACGATGCGCACGCTGTCGGCATGGTGCACTGGCAAACGGTAGGCTTTCGAGCGACTGCGGACCGCGGTTGACGATGTCGCCGGTGAGCCAGAGCGCTGTCGCGGCCGTGCTCAAAGCCGATCAGCGCGAGCAGCGCCTGCAGCTCGCGGTAACAGCCTTGGATATCGCCGATTGCGTAATGTGTCATAAGGAAAATGCCCGCCGGAAAAAGTGGTTTGCAGTGGGGCAATTTTTAAGGCAAAAGCACCGGCCGGCGAAAACCGCCGGACGCGGCAAACAGCGGGTTTGCGGCATGTCTATGGCGGCAGTTAGCATTTTAATCGCCGGCAGGGCGGCTTTCTGCCAAACTGCGGACGGCTGTTTGGATGCGTTGCCGGTTTTTCAGGCTGCTTTGCGGATGGCTCGAACCGGGCAAAGCAGCCTGAAAGGGTTGGGACGGGCAGGCAACCTGAAAAGTTTGCTTTTGCCGGCTCTGAATTTGGCGCTAACGGCGGCGGCGGCTGCGGCAAACGGCGCTATCCGTGTTTTCAGGCTGCCTTTTGTGCCGGTTGCGGGCGGCGGCGTGCGGATAAATGCACGATAGCGGCGCGGCGTGCGGTTTTTGTGCCGGAGTGGCGTTTCAGGCTGCCTTGCGGGATGTGTTGGTTTGGGTTCAAAAGTGCGTTACGGTTTTCCCAGCAGCCATGCCGCACGGCCGCTTGGGGCAAAGCCGTGCTGCTGAAGATTCCCCGCCGCCGGCCGAAGCGTTTTCAGGCTGCTCGGGTGGGTTGGCGGCGCAGCGCCGTCCGTTCCGCCCGTTGCGGCGGTTTGTCGTTTCATGCTTTCAGGCTTTCAGGCTGCCTGACGCCAGAGCCACCATCTATGACGCAGAAAAAGTTTTTCGGCCATCCGCCGCAGCTTTTCCAATCTCTTCCATATCGAATTGTGGGAGCGTTTTTCGTTTTACGGGATGCAGGCGATCCTGATGATCTACCTGTATTACGCGGCGGACAAAGGCGGGCTGGGCATCGACGAATCGCTGGCCGGCGACGTGGTCGGCGCCTACAGTGGCAGCGTGTATCTGGCCACCGTCGGCGGCGGCTGGCTGGCCGACCGCGTGCTGGGCAGCGAGCGCACACTGTTTTGGTCGGGCGTGGTGGTGATGGCCGGCCACATCGTGCTAGCGCTGCTGCCCGGTGTGGCGGGGCTGGTGGGCGGCCTGATTCTGATTGGCGCGGGCGGCGGCGGGGTGAAGGCGTCGGCCGGCACCATGGTCGGCTCGCTGTATGAGAGTGAAGACAGCCGGCCGCTGCGCGACGCGGGTTTTTCGATTTTCTATATCGCCATCAATATCGGCGCGCTGCTGGGGCCGCTGCTCACCGGCTGGCTGCAGGTAAACTACAGTTTCCACCACGGCTTCGGCGCGGCGGCGGTGGGCATGGTCTTTCGCGGCCTGTGGCAGATACGGCCGCGGGCGCGGCAGGCTGCCCAAAAGCGAAGTGCCCTAACCCGCTGCCGGCCGGCCGGCGCAATCTGGTACTGGGGCTGGTGCTGGCGGCCGTCGTTGCAGTGGTGCTGCTGGTGCGTGCCGACGTGCTGAACGTGAAGAATTTTCATCGGCACTCAGCATACTGGTGCTGACGATTTCGCTGCTGTATTTCGCGTTTCTGCTGGCCAACCGCAAAGTTAGCGCCGGCGAAAAACGCCATATCGCCGCCTATATTCCGCTGTTTGCCGCGCTGTGCGTGTTTTGGGCGCTGTGGTACCAGGTTTACACTTCGGTAACGGTGTATTTTCGACAAAACCGTGCTGCGGCGGGTGGTGGCGCCCGAGTGGCTGCGCGGCTGGGCGCCGCTGACGGCTCTGGGCGTCGATCCGGCCAGCGGCCGCTTCGAGATTCCGGTGGGCTGGCTCGCGTCGCTGCAGGCGATGTGGGTGATTGCGCTCTCGGGCGTGATGGCGGCGCTGTGGAGCAAAATGAGGGCGCTTCAGCCCAAAGCGACGGTCAAGTTTTTCGCTGGCGCTCTTGGGCGTGGGCGCGTCTTATCTGTGCTTCGTGCTCACGTCCATTCCGGCGTGCCGCTGCCGCTGATGCTGTTTTTCGCTGGTGATTCTGGCGATTACCGTGTCAGGAATTGCTGATTTCGCCAATTTCGATGTCGCTGATTACAAAAATCGCCCCCGCGCACTTTTAAAAACGCAGATGGTCGCCTTAAATTACCTGGCGTTTTTCGCTGGGCTTCACGCTCGGCGGCAAGCTGTTCCACACTTATTACGAAGCACTGGGACAGGAGCGCTTCTATACGATGCTCGGCACCATCGGGCTGGCCGCCGGCGCCGTGATGCTGCTGTGCTCGCCCTTCCTGAACCGGATGATGAACCAACTCGATTAAACGAAAGGACACACGCAATGACCACTCCCGCCCAACGTCTCGCTGCCCTGCGCGCAGCGATGAAACAGCACCAACTCGACGCTTGGATTATCCCCTCCGCCGACCCCATCTCTCCGAATACCTGCCCGAGCACTGGCAGACCCGCAGCTGGGTTTCCGGTTTTACCGGCTCGAGTCGGCACGCTGGCGGTAACCGAAAAGCGAAAGCCACCCTGTGGGCGGACAGCCGTTATTGGGAGCAGGCTGAAAAACAACTTGCCGGCAGCGGCATCCGTTTGGAAAAACTCGGCTTCGGCCGCACCCTATCGACTGGCTGGCCGAAACGCTGCCTGAAAAACGCCGTCGTCGGCATTGCCCCCGATATGCTCTCGGCCGCCGGCCTGAAGCAGCTTCAGGCTGCCTTCGCCGCCAAAAACATCACCCTGCGGCTGGAAGACGACATCGTTAACGGCCTGGAGCGATCGCCCCGCGCTGCCCGATGCGCCCGTTTTTCATCCACGAAGCCGTCTATACCGAAGAGAGCGCCGCCGAAAAACTGGCGCGCGTGCGCCAATTTATGCGCGACAAAGGCGCCGACCACCATCTGGTGTCTTCGCTCGACGACATCGCCTGGATCGCCAATCTGCGCGGCGGCGACGTCGATTACAACCCGGTGTTCTTGTCGCACCTGCTGATTGATGCCGAGCGCGCCGTATTGTTTATCGACAGCGCCAAGCTCGGCGCCGCCGAACAGGTCTGGCTGCAGGAAGCCGGCATCGCCACCGCGCCTTATGCCGATGCCGCTGATGCCGTGTCCGCTCTTTCAGGCTGCCTGATGTACGACTCGGGCAAAGTGGCGGTATCGGTAGTCGGCCGCCTGCCTGAGAGCGTGCGCCCTGATCGACCACATCAATCCCAGCACCCTGTTCAAATCGGTGAAATCCGACAAAGAAGTCGAATACATCCGCCAGGCCATGATTCAGGACGGCGCCGCCCTGTGCGGCTTCTTCGCCGAGTTCGAGCGCCGCATCGCCGCCGGCGACAAACTCACCGAACTGGATGTCAGCGATATGCTGATCGAGCACCGCAGCCGCCGCGAAGCCTATAAGTTTCCCCAGCTTCGGCACCATCGCCGGCTACCGCGAAAAACGGCGCCCTGCCGCACTACAGTGCCACGCCCGAAGCCTTCAGCCCGCTCGATGGCAGCGGCCTGCTGCTGATCGACTCCGGCGCCCAGTACAAAACCGGCACCACCGACATCACCCGCGTGGTGTCCGTGGGCGAGCCGACTGCCGAACAAAAACGTGATTTCACGCTGGTGCTCAAAGCCCACATCGCGCCTGGCCTGCGCCGTGTTCCCCGAAGACACCAAAGCGCCGATGCTGGACGCCATCTGCCGCGCCCCGCTGTGGCAGGCGCAATGCGACTACGGCCACGGCACCGGCCACGGCGTCGGCTACTTCCTGAACGTTCACGAAGGCCCGCAGCTGATTGCCTACCAGGCATCGGTGCTCTCGCCGCACCACGCGATGAAAGCCGGCATGATCACGTCCAACGAACCCGGCCTTTACCGCCCGGGCAAATGGGGCATCCGCATCGAAAGCCTGGTGGTCAGCCGCCCCGTGGCGCAACCGGCGGAAACCGAGTTCGGTCGTTTCCTGTATTTCCGAAACCATAACCATGTGCCCGATCGATACCCGCCTGGTCGATAAGTCCCTGCTGAACGACGCCGAAACCGCCTGGCTCAACCAATATCACGCCACCGTGCGCGCCAAGCTCGAACCGCTCACCGAAGGCGAAGCCAAAACCTGGCTGATTGAGCGCACCCAAGCCATCTAAAAGCGGCCGCTGCAACGGCAGCCTGCAAAGCGTCTTTCAGGCTGCTTTTTACGTCTGTCGGTGTCCATCTTGACGGCCCGCCGCCGCGCTCTAATATCCGCGCCGCCCGCTAGAAGGGCGTTTTTCTAACAACAATCAAAGGAACACGACATGAGCGAACAATGGCTCCCCACCCTGATTACCGAAACCCCGCAGGCCGGCTTCGAGCTGGCGGTTACCCTGAGCCGCCGCGGCGTCAAAACCACCCAGCCCGACGTTGGAAGTGCTGAAAAACTGCGCTCCGTTTACGCCAACGACGCCGACAGCCTGACCGCCGCTTCCCAAGTGATCGCCATCAACTTCCAAACCATCGCCGCCGCCAACAACTACTGGCGCGGCTAAGCCGGCAGCGGAAGCAAGCACCGGTGAAAAGGCAGCCTGAAAGGGAAAAATTCCGTTTCAGGCTGCCTGTCTTTTAGCAAGGGCGGGGCAAGCGGCTATAATCGCGCCCGCCCTTTGGGGAGTAGCCATCCGCGCGGCAGCGCCGCCGGAGCCTGTGTCAACATCATTGCCTTTGGGCGTGGCGCAGGCATCTTTATCAAGCCGTAAAGACAGGCAAGACTTAAGGCAGCCACCGTTTGCGCCGTGCGGGGAGCAGACGGTGTGTCTTTTTCTTTGCCCGCACGGTTCGGAGTTCCTGATGCGAAGCCTTTTTCCCTTCAACTGTCGGTGTCTTTATCGCCGAAATCGGCGACAAAACCCAGCTGCTGACTTTGTTTCTGGCCGCGCGTTTCGCCGACAAAAAAGCGGTGATTGCCGGCATTTTTGCCGCCACCCTGCTCAACCACCTGCTTTCCGCGGTACTCGGCGTGATGATCGCGTCGCGCATTGCGCCGGAAATCGTGAAATGGACGGTGGGGCTGAGCTTTATCGCCGTCGGCCTGTGGCTGCTGGTACCGGACAAGGACGACGACGGCGACCGCTGCCGCTGGCTGAAATACGGCGCCTTTTTCGCCACGCTGGTGCTGTTTTTCCTGGCCGAAATCGGCGACAAAACCCAGATTGCCACGGTGCTATTGGCCGCCCGCTACGACGCCTGGCCGGCGGTGGTGGCCGGCAGCGTAATCGACCTGATGGCGGCCAATGTGCCGGTGGCCTACTGCGGCGAGCTGGTGGCGAAAAATCCCCGCCCGCGCGGTACGCATCACCGCCTGCGCCGTTTTCTGCGTGCTGGGCGTACTGACTTTGCTGGGCGGCGGTCTGACGCTGTAAACGAGCGTTTGCCCAAAGCAGCCTGAAAACCGGATGGCGCGGACAAAATGCAAAAAGCAGCCTGAAAACGTTTTTCCGTTTTCAGGCTGCTTTGATTTAGGATTGGTGTTTTCAGGCTGCCTTGAGTTTGGCCAAAGGCAGCCTGAAAAGCGGAGCGCTCAGGCCTTGCCGATAATCTGCAGCATTTGGGCGAGGATTTTCGGGTTGGCGGCAACGATGTCGCCGCTTTCCAGCCAGCCGCTTTCGCCGGCGGGGTCGGTTACGATGCCGCCCGCTTCCTGCACGATCAGGGCGCCGGCGGCGATGTCCCAGGGTTTGAGGCCGAACTCGAAAAAGCCGTCGAAGCGGCCGGTGGCCAGCGTGCACAAATCCAGTGAGGCGGCGCCTTCGTGGCGGATGCCGGCGGCTTTTTGGATAAAGGCTTTGAGGGCGGCAAGGTAGTTGTCGAGACCGCTGTGGTCGGTTACGGGAAAGCCGGTGCCGATGATGCAGCGGTTGATTTCGGTGCGCGCGGCCACGCGGATGCGGCGCTCGTTCAGGCGGGCGCCTTTGCCGCGCGAGGCGGTGTAGATGTCGTTGCGCTCGGGGGCGTAAACCAGCGCTTCCTGCAGTACGCCTTTGTGCAGCAGGGCGATGGAAACGGCGTATTGCGGGTGGCCGTGCAGGTAGTTGGTGGTGCCGTCCAGCGGGTCGATAATCCATTCGTATTCGGCGCGTCCGCTGCCGCGGCTGCCGCTTTCTTCGGCGCTGATGCGGTGGTGGGGGTGAGCTTCGCTGATCAGGTCGATAATCAGCGCTTCGGCCTGGCGGTCGACGTCGGAGACGAAATCGTTGGCGGCTTTGTGGTCCACGCGCAGGCTGTCGAGGTTGTTGGCGGCGCGCAGCATCAGCTCGCCGGCTTTGCGGGCGGCTTTGTAGGCGATGTTGAGGGCGGGGTTGAGCTGGCTCATGGCGAATCTTTCGGATGGCGGTTGGGCGGGCGCTTTCAGGCTGCCTGAAAACGGATTCTGAAACGGATAGGGCGGACAAAAAGCGGCGGATTATATAGCGAATGCGGCCAAGTCTCCATAGCGTCGGGAGCGTTTTCAGGCTGCTTTTGAATCAGGGTTTGCCGTTGGCCCGGGCTTTTTTTCAGGCTGCCTGAGCGCTTCAGGCAGCCTGAAAATCCGGGCGGCGGCTAGAGTGCGGGCATCGGCTCTTTGGGCGAGTCTTTTTCCGGAAAGCTGAGCACGGTTTTGTCCTGATAGTCGATCAGCACGCGCCCGCCCTGCGCCAGGCGGCCGAACAGCAGTTCGTCAGCGAGTGCCTGGCGGATTTCTTCCTGAATCAGGCGGCGCATCGGCCGCGCGCCCATCTGCGGGTCGAAGCCTTTGTCGGCCAGATGGCGGCGCAACTCGTCGGTGAATGTGGCTTCGACCTGTTTTTCCAGCAGCTGCTGTTCGAGCTGGAGCAGGAATTTGTCCACCACGCGGCCGATAACGGCGGGGGTGAGCGGGGCGAAGGGAATCACGGCGTCCAGGCGGTTGCGGAACTCGGGGGTGAAGGTTTTTGATGGCGGCCATTTCGTCGCCGGCTTCGCGTTTGGCGGTGAAGCCGAAACCGTTGCCGCTGAGCGCTTCGGCGCCGGCATTGGTGGTCATAATCAGGATGACGTTGCGAAAATCGGCGCTTTTGCCGGTGTTGTCGGTCAGGCGGCCGGCGTCCATCACCTGCAGCAGGACGTTGTAGATGTCGCGGTGGGCTTTTTCGATTTCGTCGAGCAAGAGCACGCAGTGCGGGTGTTTGCCGACGGTTTCGGTCAGCAGCCCGCCCTGGTCGAAGCCGACGTAGCCCGGCGGCGCGCCGATCAGGCGGGAGACGGCGTGCGGCTCCATGTATTCGGACATATCGAAGCGTTCCAGCGGCACGCCCAGCGAGAAGGCGAGCTGTTTGGCGACTTCGGTTTTGCCCACGCCGGTGGGGCCGGAAAACAGGAAGCAGCCGATGGGTTTGTCGGGCAGGCCGAGTCCGGGCGCGACATTTTTGACGGCGGCGGCCAGCGCGTCGATGGCGGCGTCTTGGCCGAAGACCATGTTTTTCAGGTTGCGTGCGAGATGGCGCAGGATTTGTTTGTCGTCGTGGGAAACGGTTTTTTCGGGAATGCGGGCGATTTTGGCGACGGTTTGCTCGATTTCGCCGCGGCCGATTTCGCCGCTGCGGCTTTCAGGCTGCATGATGCGCTGTGCGGCGCCGGCTTCGTCGATAACGTCGATGGCTTTGTCGGGCAAAAGCGGTCGGAAATGTGGCGGGCGGACAGTTCGGCGGCAGCCTGAAGGGCGTCTTCGCTGTAGTGCACGCCGTGGTGGCTCTCGAGGCGGGCTGCAGGCCGCGCAGAATATCGACGGTTTCGGCAACGCTGGGCTCGCCGATGTCGATTTTCTGAAAACGGCGGCTTAAGGCGTGGTCTTTGCTGAATATGGTGCGGTATTCGTTGTAGGGTGGTGGCGCCGATGCAGCGCAGCCGGCGCTTTAGCCAGCGCCGGTTTGAGCAGGTTGGAAGCGTCCATGTGGCCGCCGGCGGTTTCGCCCGCGCCGATTAGGGTGTGGATTTCATCGACGAACAACAGCGATTTGGGCTGCTGCGCCAGCTCTTTGAGCACGGCTTTGATGCGGGCTTCAAAGTCGCCGCGGTATTTGGTGCCGGCCAGCAGGGCGCCCATGTCGAGCGAAAAAACGGTGTGGCCGGCCAGCACTTCGGGCACCTGCTGGTTTTCGATACGGTAGGCCAGCCCTTCGGCCAGCGCGGTCTTGCCGACGCCGGCTTCGCCCACCAGCAGCGGGTTGTTTTTGCGGCGGCGGCACAAAACCTGCACCAGCCGCTCCATTTCGGCTTTGCGGCCGATTAAGGGATCGATGCGGCCGGCGCGCACTTCCTGGTTGAGATTGACGGTGTAGGCATCCAGCGGCTTTGGCGGCCGGCGGCAGGTCTCGTCGTCTTCGCCATCGCCGTCGTAAGCGGTGTCTTCTTCGTCGGTCAGGCCGTGGGAGAGATAGCGCAGCAGCTTGTAGCGGGTAAGCGACTGCAGCTGCAGGAAATAGGAAGCGGGGCTGTCTTTTTCGTCGAGCACCGCCACCAAAAGATCGGCCGCTTCAAAGGCTCCTGCGAAGACTGCTGCTTGTGGATGATGGCGCGCTGCATCACCCGCTCGAAACCGGCGGTCGGCTGCGGTTCGCGGCTGCTGCCGGCCGGCAGCAGCGGGTGTTTTTCGCTGATGCTCTCCTGCAGCTGTACCGCCAGCAGGGGCGGTGTCCACGCCGCAGGCGTCAAGGGTTTCCGCTACTTTGGACGAATGCTGCAGCAGTCCGAGCAGCAGCTGCTCCAGTCCGACCAGTTCGTAGCGTTTTTCTTTGGTGTCGTGGTAGAGACGCTCGATTACTTCTTCCAACTCTTTGCTGATCATCAGATCTCCTCAACAATGCACATCAGCGGGTGGCCGGCCGCTTCGGCCAGCGACAGCACCTGCTGCTGTTTGGTTTGCGCGATGTCGCGCGTGTGAGGTGCCGCACGAGCCCCGTCCTTCGGTGTGCACCTGCCACATAATGCTTACGGCCTGCTCTTCGGGCAGCAGGAAAAATTTCAACCAGCACCGCCACCACGAAATCCATCGGCGTGTAGTCGTCGTTGAGCAGGAACACGCCGAAGCGTTTGGGCGGGGCGGTTTTTCGCAGGGTGGTTTGCAGTAATTCGGGGAGAGGCTCATTTTTGTGTCGGCGATTGTTGTATTTTGTTTCATTTTTAATGAAAAACCGCTTTTTGCCCAAACAAAAACTTGACGCAGGCGCCCAACACAGGTAAAAAGCCCGACAGCAAAAACGCGCCGTACAGAAAAGCCTGTTTTGAGCGTTAAACCGAATGAAACTGAATTTTTTGGCAGCCGCGGATTTGCTTTTTGTTTAATTTTTGTAGAAAGTAGCATCACATGGCAACAGGGTATTGTTAAATGGTTTAACGACGCCAAAGGCTTCGGTTTCATCACTCCCGACGAAGGCGGCGAAGATTTGTTCGCCCATTTCTCCGCCATCAATATGGAAGGTTTCAAAACCCTGAAAGAGGGTCAGAAAGTTTCCTTGATGTCACCACCGGCCCCAAAGGCAAACAGGCTGCAAACATTCAGGCTGCCTAAGCACCCCTGAAATTTGCACACCGGAAATACCGGGCAAAGGCAGATTGCAAAATCTGCCTTTTTGCTTTTCAGGCTGCCGCAAAGCCCCTGCGGCAGCAGCTCCCTGCAAAGCGCCGTGTTTTTGGTATGATGTCCCGCAGCTTCGGCACAAGGCCGGTGCGCCTTTTGCGCATTGTCCGGGTCGGCGCTTCAAGAAAAACACCGCAGTCCGCGCATTCCGTTTTCAGGCTGCCTGAAACGGATTTTTCCGCATCTTTCATCTATGGAGAACCCGCTATGAAAACCCCAATCCGTGTTGCCGTAACCGGCGCCGCCGGCCAAATCGGTTATGCCCTGCTGTTTCCGCATCGCCAGCGGCGAAATGCTGGGCAAAGATCAGCCCGTGATCCTGCAGCTGTTTGGATCTGCCGCAGGCGCAAAAACGCCGTTAAAGGGCGTGATGATGGAACTGCAAGACTGCGCCTTTCCCGCTGCTGGCCGGCATGATTGCCACCGACGATCCCCGAAGTCGCGTTTTCAAAGACGCGCAAATCGCCATTCTGGTCGGCGCCCGTCCGCGCAGCAAAGGCATGGAACGCGCCGACCTGTTGCAGGCCAACGCGCAGATCTTTCACCGTACAGGGCGCCGCGCTGAACAAAGTGGCCGACCGCAACGTCAAAGTGCTGGTGGTCGGGCAATCCCGCCAATACCAACGCCTACATCGCCATGAAGTCCGCCCCCGATTTACCGGCGAAAAACTTCACTGCCATGCTGCGCCTCGACCACAACCGCGCCGCCAGCCAGCTGGCCGAGAAAAACCGGCAAAGCCGTCGCGACATCGAAAAAAACTGTGCGTTTGGGGCAACCACTCGCCCACCATGTACGCCGACTACCGCTTCGCCACCATCGGCGGCGAAGCGTGAAAGACATGATTAACGACCAAGCACTGGAACGCCGAACGTCTTCCTGCCCACCGTCGGCAAACGCGGCGCCGCCATTATCGAAGCGCGCGGCCTGTCTTCCGCCGCATCCGCCGCCAACGCCGCCATCGACCACATCCGCGACTGGGTGCTGGGCACCAACGGCAAATGGGTAACCATGGGCATCCCGTCCGACGGCTCCTACGGCATCCCCGAAGGCACCATGTTCGGCTTCCCGTTACCTGCGAAAACGGCGAATACAAACTGGTGCGCGATTTGGAAATCGACGACTTCAGCCGCGAGCGCATCAATATCACGCTCAAAGAGCTGGAAGACGAAAAAGCAGGCGTGGCACATCTGCTCTAAGCCCGCGCCCATCCGATAAAACGAGTTGAAACGGCTTTCAGGCTGCCTGAAAGCCGTTTTTAGCGGCTAAAAGCAGCCTGAAAACCCCAAAGGCTGCCTGAAAGGCTGTTTGCGCCCAGGTAGGCAGGGTTATCTGCGCAAAAAGCAGCCTGAAAGTTTTCAGGCTGCCTGGGTGCGGTTTGGAATTAGGCGACGTCGTTGCGCGAGCGATAACTTTGTCGATCAGACCGTATTCGGCAGCGGCCTGGGCCGACATGAAATTGTCGCGGTCGGTATCGCGCCTCGACCTGCTCCAGTGGCTGGCCGGTGTGCTGGGCGAGCAGGCGGTTGAGCGTCTTTCATTTTCAAAAGCTCGCGGGCGTGGATTTCGATATCGGATGCTTGTCCGCCAAGCCGCCGCCGATCAGCGGTTGGTGGATCATCACACGGCTGTGGGGCAGGGCGAAGCGTTTGCCTTTGGCGCCGGCGGCCAGCAGCATCGCGCCCATGCTGGCGGCCTGGCCCAGGCACAGGGTCTGCACGTCGGGCTTGATGAAGTTCATGGTGTCGTAAATCGACATGCCGGCGGTTACGCTGCCGCCGGGGCTGTTGATGTGAAATAGATGTCTTTGTCAGGGGTTTTCGCTTTCGAGAAACAGCTGCGCCACCACCAGATTGGCGGTGTGGTCGTTGACTTCGCCGACCAGAAAGATAATCCGTTCTTTGAGCAGGCGCGAGTAGATGTCGAAGGCGCGCTCGCCGCGGCCGCTTTGTTCGATAACGGTGGGAATCAGGGTATTGTTGCGGATGTCGGGAATCATGTCGTTTCCTTGCTGCGGGTTGGTCGGGAATGGGAGAAGCGGCTTTTTCAGGCTGCCGCTAAAAACGGGAAAAAGCACCGCGGCCAAATGGCTGCAGGGTTTGCTGCAGGTTTCGGGCGGCGGTGCTTCGGCTTTCAGGCTGCCTTTTCAGGCTGCTTCTGAGGCGGCGGCCATGATTTCGTCAAAAAGACAGGCTTTTTCGGTGGTTTTGGCTTTGCCCAGCACGAATTCGAGCGACGTTGTCTTCCAACGCCAGATTGGCCACGCCACTCAAGCGGTTGCGGTCGGCAAAGTACCATTCAGCCACTTCTTCAGGGGTCTTCGTAGCTTTCGGCGAATTCCAGCACCAGCTTGCGGATTTGTTCGTCGCTGGCGTGCAGTTTGTTTTCTTCAACGATAACCGGCAGCAGCAGACCGAGTGCCACGCGTTCGGCGGCGCGCTCGGCAAACATCTCGGCGGGCAGGTTGAGCTGGGCGGGATCGCATGCCTTGCGAAGCCAGGTTTTTCTTCATTTCTTCGGCCAGGCGGGCGGCTTCTTCGTTCACCAGCACCTGCGGCGGCGGGAAGTCGTGGCTTGGCGCAGCGCGGCCATCACGGCGTCGCGGTTTTGCCGTCACGCGGCGTTTCACTTCGCGGGCGACGTTTTTGCGGACTTCTTCGCGCATTTTTCACGGTGTCGCCGTCTTCATGCCCAGCGCGCGGGCGAACTGCTCGTCCACTTCGGGCAGCACGGGTTCGACAACATTGTGCAGGGTGATGGCGAAAACGGCGGTTTTGCCGGCAACGTCTTTACCGTGGTAGTCGTCGGAGAATTTGACTTCGACGTCTTTGCTTTCGCCTTCTTTCAGGCCGCTGACGCCGGCTTCGAATTCAGGCAGCATCTGGCCCTGGCCGAGAATGAAAGGGTAGTTTTTGGCTGCCGCCTTCAAAGGGATGCCGTCGATGGTGCCGGCAAAGTCGATGATGACGCGGTCGTCGTTTTGAGCGGCGCGCTCGACGCGGTTGTAGCGGGTGCGCTGTTTGCGCAGGATGTCGATGGTTTTGTCCACTTCGGCATCGCCCACTTCGGCGGTGGTTTTTTCGATTTCCAGCGCGGAGAGGTCGCCGACTTTGATTTCGGGATGGACTTCGTACACGCACACGGCTTGGAAGGAATCGGCGTTTTCCTGGTTTTCAACCGGTTCGATGCAGTCAGCGCGGCCGCGCGCAGGTTTTCGCCTAGCGTGACGGCTTCTTCAAAGGCTTCGCGCACGGCGTCGTTCAATCACGTCGTTCTGGATGCCGGCGCGCGTACATGGGGCGACCATCTTCAGCGGTGCTTTGCGGGGCGGAAGCCGTCGATGCGCACGCGGCGGGCAGTCTGCTTCAGGCGGCGGTCGGTTTCGGCGTTTACCGCTTCCCATGCCACGGTAACGGTGGTTTTGCGTTCCAGAGGGTTCACTTGTTCGGTTGTTTCGCTCATGGCGGCCTTTCTCAATTTAGCGTTCGGTGGTTTCAAAAACGCGCGAGTTTGCTATCAATAAAAAGTTTTTCAGGCAGCCTGAAACACACGAGCAAAATACCCGTTTTTTCATGCACGGGCAGCACCGCGAGATGCTCAGTTACCGCCACTCCTTCCATGCCGGCAACCATGCCGACATGCTCAAACATTTCACCCTGTTTCTGACGCTGGAATATTTCGGCCGCAAAAGACAAACCCTATTGGTATATCGACACCCATGCCGGCGCCGGACTGTCCGCGCTCGATTCCGGTTTCGCGCAAAAATTGGGCGAATACCGCGACGGCTGGCTGCGTGTGCGGCAGGCGGAAAAACTGCCGGCCGATCTGGCGCGTTTTGCCGATTTCGTGGGCGAAAGGCAGCCTGAAAACCGCTATTGCGGCTCGCCGTGGCTGGCCGCCGGGCTGCTGCGGCCGGACGACCGCATCCGCTGTTTTGAAATGCACCCGGCCGACTTTCCGCTGCTGGAACAGACGCTTGCTTCCGCCGGCCGCCGCGCCCAAGTCCGCTGCGAAGACGGCTACGGCGGACTGCTGTCGCTGCTGCCGCCGCCGCCGCGCCGCGCCGTGGTGCTGGTCGATCCGCCCTGAGGAAAAGCAGGACTACCGGCGGGTGGTCGATACGCTGAAAGCCGCGCTTAAGCGCTTTGCCACCGGCTGCTATCTGGTGTGGTATCCCTGTTTGAGCCGTGCCGAAAGCCGGACGTTGCCGGAAAAACTGGCGGCGCTCTCGCCCAAATCGCTGCGCGCCGAACTCCACGTCCGCCGCCCGCAGGCTGACGGCTTCGGCATGCACGGCAGCGGTATGTTCGTTATCAATCCGCCCTATGTGCTGGCGGCGCAGCTGCGCGAAAACTCTGCCCGCGCTGACGCGGCTGCTGGCGCAGGACGAGGGCGCGCATTTCGTGCTGGAAACGCGGGGTTTGGATTGAATGGTACGCGCCGAAAGGCAGCCTGAAAAACCGGCGGCGGTTTTATCGGGCGGCAAAGTGGCATGGCAAAGGGCTTGATGGTTTTCAGGCTGCTTTTCCGGGTTGGAAAAGCAGCCTGAAAGTTTATTTGAAGGCGTTTGGAATCGTGCCGCCGTTTAGGCGCTGCGTTTGGCTTGGGGCGGAATAGCGGCGGTGTGGGGCAGGGCGCCGTTTTGCAGGGCGCTGAAGCAGGTATCGAGAATGCGCTCGGCGGCGGGCAGGATGTCGAACTGCCCGGGATTGCAGTTCCAGATGCCGATCAGGCCGGCCACGCAGCTTTGCAGATACAGGGTGGACAGCTCGAGATCGGTGTCGGCCGGCAGCAGGCGGCGCTGGTGGCACAGCTGCATCACGCTGCGGATTTGGCCGTGGCCGATTTCGTAATATTTTTCCACCAGCTCGGTAATCGCCTGGTTGGCGGGGCTGGCTTCGCATTCATATACAGCACGTTGCAGAATTTTTGGTGTTTTTCGTCCTGCGCCATGCGCCGGAAAATGCCGAGTATGCTTTGGCGCAGATGCGCCCACAGATTGTCGGAGGCTTTGGCTTCGTCGGAGTCGAAAGGCTCGACCAGCGGGGTGAAGTAGCAATGGAACAGGGCGTCGAACAGGTCTTCTTTGTTTTTGAAATGCCAGTAGGGCGCGCCGCGGGTTACGCCGGCTTCTTGGGCAATTTCCTGCAGCGAGGAGCGGGTTACGCCGTTGCGCCAGAATACTTCCAGCGCCGCGTCCAGCAGGTGCTGGCGGGTTTTTGGGGCTTCGATTTTGGTTTTGCGCATGGTGGTTTGTGGTGCTGGTTCAAGAAATGGTAAAGACTGAATCTGCCTACAGGCTCAGTGTATAATGCCGCGTTTTTGACAGGATGTAAAACCTCGATGCGCTGCCGAGAGCTTTTTCAGGCAGCCTGGAAACATTTAAAAACCTTGTTAAACAATCTATTGAAAATCAGGAAAAATAAAATGACCCACTCATCACGCGGCCGGCGCCTGACAGTGCTGGCGTTGTTGCTGCCGCTGGCATTGGTGGCCTGCCCGAATAAAAACGAGCAGCAAAAGCAAATCGCCGAAAAACGCGCGCAGCTGCGGCCTGAAGTTTCGGTGCTGACGGTAAAAAGCCGAAGACGCTGCTGGCAGAGCCGTGCTCGGCGGCCGGTTGGAAGCGGTGCGCACCGCCACATCGATGCCGCAGGTCAGCGGCATCGTGAAACGCCGCCTGTTTGAAGAAGGCTCGTTCGTTAAAAGCCGGCCAGCCGCTTTACCAGCTTGACGATGCCGCCTACCGCGCCAATCTGGAAGCGCCCGTGCGTCGCTGCTGTCTGCCCAGGCTGCGCTGGCGAAAGCCAATGCCGATGTGTCGCGCTACCAGCCGCTGGTGCAGGCCGATGCCATCAGCCGCCAGGAGTGGGATGCGGCGCTTACTGCCAAGCGTTCGGCCGAAGCCGCAGGTGAAATCGGCGCATGCCGCCATCAATGCAGCGCAGGGTCAATGTGAACCATGCCTATATCACCGCGCCGATTTCCGGCATTATCGGCGAATCGAAAGTCAGCGAAGGTGCGCTGGTTACCGCCAACAGTACCCAGATGGCGCTGATCCAGCAGAACGACCCGATGTATCTCAATATCCAGCGGTCGGCCAACGATATGCTGAAACTGCGCCAACAGCTTTCCAGCAACGAGCGCGTGCTGAACGAAGCGATCGAAGTCGGCGTTGAATTTGAAGACGACATCGAATACGCGCACAAAGGCCGCCTGCTGTTTACCAACACTACGGTGGACGAGAGTACCGGCCAGGTTAATCTGCGCGCGCGATTCCCAATCGAACCTGATTCTGATGAGCGGGCTGTATGTGCGGGTGAAACTGCCGGTATCCGGCGTGCTCAATGCCTATGTGGTGCCGCAGCGTGCGGTTACCCGCAGCAAAACCGACACCGTAACCATTGTCAATGCAAGGCGGCTTCGAGCCGCGCACGCGGTGAAAATCGTGGCGCAAAGGGCGACAGCTGGGTCATCAGCGAAGGCCTGAAAGACGGCGATAAAGTGGCGGTGGACGGCACCATGATCGCGGGCATGCTCCATTCCAAGAGCGTGAAAACCAAAGAATGGCAGCCTGAAAGAGAAGCCGCATCCGCGCCCGCCACTGCGGTTCAGGCGCTTCCCGCTCCGGCTGCTGCGGCGTCCGCGCCCGCAGCTTCGGTGTCGGCATCATCCGCACCAGCCGCATCGTCAGCCAATAAACAGGTGGAACATGGCAAGATTCTTTATTGACCGCCCGATTTTTCGCCTGGGTGATTTCCATCTTTATCATCTTGGCGGGTATTTTTGGGCATCCGCAGCCCTGCCAGTATCGCAATATCCTTCGGTGGCCGCACCCACCATCAGCCTGAACGCGACCTATCCGGGCGCTTCGGCGCAGTCATGGAAGACAGCGTGCTGGCGGTGATCGAGCGCAGCATGTACGGCATCGAGGGCTTGGACTACATTTCCACGTCCGCCGACTCCAGCGGCAGCGGTTCGGTATCGCTGACCTTCACGCCGAAAACCGACGAAGACGTTGCCCAGCAGGAAGTGCAGAACAAGCTCTCCGAAGTGCTGAGCACGCTGCCAGCCGATGCAGCAGTATGGTGTCAAGGTTTCAAATCGCGCTCCAACTTCCTGATGGTGCTGTCGCTGGACTCGCAAACCCAGGAAGTCGCCGATATGGCCGACTACGCCCAGCGCAACATCATCCCGAGCTGCAGCGCGTCGAAGGCGTGGGTGCGGTGCGCATGTTTGCCGCCAACGGGCGATGCGCATATGGGTTGATCCGCAGAAACTCAAAAGGGCTACACCTGTCCTTTACCGACGTTTCCGCCGCGATCAACGCGCAAAACGCGCAGATTTCCGCCGGCTCGCTCGGCGCTCTGCCGGCAGTGGAAGGGCAGGGCTTTACCGCCACCATTACCGCTGAAGGCCAGCTCAGCACGCCCGAAGAGTTCAGCAACATCATGCTGCGCAAGCAACTGGCGAGGCGGCAGCGTCTATCTGAAGACGTCGCCCGCATCGAGTTGGGCTCGGAAAGCTACGCTACTACCATGCGTCTGAACGGCAAACCGGCGGTGGGCATTGCGGTGATGCTCTCCAACAGCGGTAACGCCACCGCCACCGCTGCCGCCGTTAAAGGGACGGATGGAAAAGCTGAAGGAATTCTTCCCCGGCGACATGCAGTGGAAAGCGCCTTACGACACTTCGATTGCCGTCGATATTTCGATTGAGAAAGTGGTGCATACGCTGGTTGAAGCGATGGTGCTGGTGTTTATCGTGATGTTTGTCTTCCTGCAAAACATCCGCTATACCCTGATTCCGGCGATTGTGGTGCCGATTTCGCTGTTGGGCGCGTTTGCCGGCATCTACTATTTCAGCATGTCGATCAACGTGCTGACCATGTTCGCGATGGTGCTGGTGATCGGTATTGTGGTGGACGATGCCATCGTGGTGGTGGAAAACGTCGAAAGGATTATGTCGGAAGAAGGACTGGCGCCGCTGCCGGCCACCAAAAAGGCGATGAGCCAGATTACCGGTGCGGTTATCAGTATTACTGCCGTGCTGATTTCGGTGTTTATCCCGCTGACCCGAGTTTGAAGGCGCGGTGGGCAATATTTACCGCCAGTTTGCCGTTACCATGATTCTGGCAATCGCCTTCTCCGCCTTTTTGGCGCTGACGCTGACCCCCGCCCTGTGCGCCACCATGCTCAAGCCGGTGGAAAAAGGGCATCATTTGGAAAAACGCGGCTTCTTCGGCTGGTTCAACCGCATGTTTGACGCCGGCAACAAACGCTATGAAGGCGTTGTCGCCAAAACCCTGCGCAATTCTGCCGCCTCGATGGTGATCTGGCTGGCCGTCGGTGCCGGTGCGGTGTGGATGTATGCCCGCCCTGCCCGAATCTTTCCTGCCGGTGGAAGACTCCGGCACCTTTATGGTCAGCGTGCAGCTGCCGGCCGGCGCCTCCAAAGCGCGTACCGACGTTACCCTCGAAGCGGTGGAAAAAGTGGTGATGGCCAAAGAAGAAAGTGAGAAACATCATCACGGTATCCGGTTTCAGCTTTTCAGGCGGCAGCCAGAACGCAGCCATCGGCTTTGTATCGCTCAAAAGACTGGGACGAGCGCCCCGGCCTGATCCATTCGGCCAGCTATCGTTGCCCAAATGCTGATGGGCGAACTGATGACCAGCAGCGCCGTCAAAGACGGCTTTCGCGCTGGCAGTCAACCGCCCGCCATCCGCGAGGCTGGGTAACGGCGGCATCGAGTTCTACCTGCAGGATCGCAACAACAGCGGTCACGCCGAACTGATGGCCAAGGTAACGAACTGCTGGCGAAAATGAGCGCAGAACCCAATGTTCTCCGGCCCGCGCAGCAGCGGCTGCCCGACTCGCCGCAGCTCGGGCTGGAAATCGACCGCAAAGCGATGGCGGCGCAGGGCATCAGCATGACCAGTGTGCGCGCCACCCTTGCCGCAGACCCTGGGCGGCAGCTATGTCAGCGACTTCCCCAACAACGGCCGCCTGCAGAAAGTGATGGTTCAGGCCGAAGCATCCGCCCGTATGCAGGAAGAAGACGTGCTCCAGCTTACCGTGCCCAACGGCAGCGGCCAGGCCGTTCCCCTGTCGTCCTTTGTCAAAGCCAAATGGGTGCCGGGCGTCGAGCAGAGCCTGCGCTTTAACGGCTATCCCCCAGTGCAGATGAGCACCCAGGTCGGCAACGGCTCCACCGGCCAGGCGATGGCCGAAATCGAGAAAATGGTCAAAGACCTGGGTGGCGGCTACAGCGTCGAATGGCAGGGCCAGTCGCGCGAAGAAGCAAAAGGCTCGTCGCAAAAGCTGATGCTCTACGGCTTTGCCGCGCTGTCGGTATTCTTGGTGCTGGCCGCGCTGTATGAAAGCTGGTCGATTCCCTTTGCCGTGCTGCTGGTTGCCCCGCTGGGTCTGTTCGGCGTCGTGTTTGGCGTTGCCAGCCGCAACCTGTTCAACAACAGCGTCGGCATACCGGTGGCCTTTGCCAACGACATCTATTTCACCGTTGGCATGATTACCGTGATGGGTCTGAGCGCCAAAAACGCCATTCTGATTATCGAGTTTGCCAAAGACCTGCAGGCCGAAGGCAAAAGCGCGCTGGCCGCGGCACTCGAAGCGGCGCACCTGCGCTTCCGTCCGATTCTGATGACTTCGTTTGCCTTTATTTTGGGCGTGGTGCCGCTATACTTCGCTTCTGGCGCCAGCTCCGGCAGCCAGAGCGCCATCGGTACCACCGTATTCTGGGGTATGACCATCGGCACCCTGTTGTCGGTATTCCTGGTGCCGGTGTTCTACGCCGTGGTGCGCGGCCTGTTTAAGCCGACCAAGCACGAGCTGGAAGTGGCCGCCGCCAATGCCCACCTGCACAGCGAAAGCCACCAAGATTCCGACAGCCACAACCCTTAAACCTTTTCAGGCTGCCTGAAACCAGGCAGCCCTGAAAGAAAGAACAAACATGAAAACCACATTCAAAGCCCGTCCTGCTGGCCCGTCAGCACCGCCGCCGTTTTGTCGGCGTGCAATCTGGCGCCCAAATACCAGCAGCCCAAAGTCGATCTGCCCGCCGAGCAGTTCCGCTACGACGCCCGCGACAACGGCGTCCGCGCCGCCGCCGTCGGCTGGCAGGACTACGTCGCCGATCCGCGCCTGCCGCCTGATCGAAATCGCCCTGAAAAACAATACCGACCTGCGCACCGCCAGCCTGAACGCCGAGCAGGGTGCGCAGCAGTACGCCATCGCCCGCGCCGACCGCTTCCCCGGCGAACGGCAACGCAGCGCCACCGCAGCGGCAACGCCAATGGCGCCAGCAACGCTTTCAGCGCCGGTTTGGAGCATCGCCTCCTTCGAGCTCGACTTGTGGGGCGGGGTGCGCAACACCAGTCAGGCCGCGCTGCAGAGCTACTTCGCCAGCACCGCCGCCCGCGACGCCACCCATCTGAGCCTGATTTCCAGCGTCGCCAAAGCCCACTCAGCGAAATCTACGCCGAAGACGCCATGAAGCTGGCGCAAAACGTGCTCGACAGCCAGCGGAAACCTACCGTCTGGCCAAGCTGCGCCACAAAGCCGGCGTGATTTCCGCCATCGACCTGCGCGAGCAGAAACCGTGATTGAAAAACGCCCAAAGCCTCCTACGCCGCCGCCGTCCGCGCCCGCGGCGGGCACGCAACGCCCTCGAGCTTCTGATCGCGCAGAAACTGCCCGACGATCTGCCCCGCGCCCTGCCGCTGGCGCAGCAGTTCAGCATCCGCAACCTGCCCGCCGGCCTAAGTTCCGAAGTGCTGCTCAACCGCCCCCGACATCCGCGCCGCCGAGCACAGCCTGCGCCAGGCCAGCGCCAATATCGGCGCCGCCCGCGCCGCTCTTCCCCACCATCGGCCTCACCGGCAACGCCAGCCAGCTAGCAGCGAACTGGGCAATCTGTTTGAATCCGGCAGCCGCAACTGGTCGATCGGCGGCGTAATCAGCGTACCGATTTTCAACTGAGGCAAAACCAAGGCCAATCTCGATGCCGCCAAAAGTCGCCCATGAAAAACCGTTGTCGCCTGCACGAAGCCGCCGTGCGATAGCGCCTTCCGCGACGTTGCCGATGCCCTGGTGGCGCGTGCCGCACTCAACAGCCAATACCAGGCCAGCAGCGCGGGCCAGAGCCCAAGCCGAACGCCTGCGCCTGATCCGCCTGCGTTACAAACACGGCGTTTCCAGCTCGCTCAACCTGCTCGACGCCCAGCGCGGCAGCTATTCGGCCGACAGCACCCTGCTGTCCACCCGCCTGAATATGGCCGAGAGCCTTGCCGATCTCTACAAAGTGCTCGGCGGCGGTCTCAAGCGCTACACCCAGGACGACGAACAGGGTGCGCGCCAGCTCAAAGCAGTCGGCGACGCCCGCGCCGCCAAAAGGAACGGCAGCAGCGCCAGCGCCCGCAGCAGCAGTAAACACTACCCCGACAAGGCAGCCTGAAAACCGGTTTTTGGTTTTTCAGGCTGCCTTAATTGTAGGTTGGGTCGCGACCCAACATATCTTTGGCATCGGAAAATGTTGGGTTTGGCAACCCAATCTACCTGCCTGGAAACGGGACGCGCCGGTTTTCAGGCTGCCTGAATGGCTGTTTTGCGTAAGCCCGCGTAAATTTACCGAGAAAATTGTCGGCCTATGGCGTATTGTGCGGCGGGTTTTGCTAAAATCCGCCCTTTGCGTCCCGCTGGTGCCGTTTCGGCCTGCGGGTGCCCGCACACAAGCCGCAGGCAGCCTGAAGCTGTCCGCCCGTTTTCCGGCCGTGCCGCCGCCTGTATCGGCGGCCGTTTGGCGCAGGCGGACGGCGCCGATACGGGTTTTCAGGCTGCCGCAATACCACAAAATACAAGGATTTTTTATGCTGTTATGGCTGGCCAAGTTCAGCAACTGGTTCTCGGTGCTGAATGTTTTCCACACACCACCTTCCGCGCGGTGATGGCGGCGCTGACGGCGCTGGCGTTCAGCCTGATGCTCGGGCCGTGGACGATCCGCAAGCTGACCGCGCTCAAAGCGGGGCAGGCCATCCGCAGCGACGGCCCGCAGACCCATCTGGTCAAAGGCCGGCACGCCGACGATGGGCGGGGTGCTGATTCTGCTGTCGATTACGTTTGCCACGCTGCTGTGGGGCAATCCGTCCAATCCTTATCTGTGGATTCTGATCGGGGTGCTGCTGGGTACCGGCGCGCTGGGTTTTTACGACGATTGGCGCAAGGTGGTTTATAAAGACCCCAACGGCGTGTCGGCGAAATTCAAAAATGGTGTGGCAGACGGCGGTGGCGCTGGCCGCCGGCGTGCTGCTGTTTTTATGTTGCCCGCTCGGGGGCGACCAATATCCTGATCGTGCCTTTTTCAAGCAGATCGCGCTGCCTTTGGGCGTGGTTGGCTTTTGTGGTGCTGGCGTATTTCACCATTGTCGGCACGTCCAATGCGGTGAATCTGACCGACGGCCTGGACGGGCTGGCGGCGTTTCCGGTGGTGCTGGTGGCCGGCGGGCTGGCGGTGTTCGCCTATGTTACCGGCCACGTTAAGTTTGCCGGATATCTGCAGCTGCCTTTTGTGCCGGGTGCCAACGAAGTGGTGGTGTTCTGCGCGGCAATGTGCGGCGCCTGCCTTGGCTTTTTGTGGTTCAACGCCGCGCCGGCACAGGTGTTTATGGGCGATGTCGGCGCGCTGGCGCTGGGCGCGGCGCTGGGCACGGTGGCGGTGATTGTGCGCCAGGAATTTGTGCTGGTGATTATGGGCGGGCTGTTTGTGGTCGAAGCGCTGTCGGTGATGCTGCAGGTGGGCTGGTATAAGAAAACCAAAAAACGCATCTTCCTGATGGCACCCATCCACCACCACTTCGAGCAGAAAGGCTGGAAGGAAACGCAGGTGGTGGTGCGCTTTTGGATTATCACCATCGTGCTGGTGCTGATCGGTCTGAGTACGCTGAAAATCCGTTAGGCAGCCTGAAAACCCGTTTCAGGCTGCTTGGTGTGAACATAATAGGAGAAACGCTGTGTTGGATGTTTTGACGCTGCTGGTGTTCGGCAAACTGCAGGGAACATGTATACGAAGAAACGTCGCGCGCGTGGCAGTGGGCGCTGGCCTATACGCTGTTTGTTTCCGGCGGCCAGCTGTTCGGCGGCAATGGCAATCTGCTTGCCCTGCTGATCGGCGCGGTGCTGGTTTTCCTTTATGCCTGGGCGTATTTCGGCCTGCTGCGCTATTTTGTCGACAGCCTGATGGTATGGCTGCTGGTGATATCGGCGGCGCGCTGCTGCCGCTGTTGATTGCCCTGAAACTGATTGCTGCGGCGCAGCGCGGAGATGCAGCCTGAAAACAAGGACGCACAAATGTCTTCTTCTTCGGAAAATAAGATTCAAACCGCGATTTGGATGATCGGCATGGCGCTGTTTGGCGCCTTTCGGCTATTGGGGCTGGAAGTTTATCGACGCCGCCGGCAAAAGCGCCGAAGGCCTGCAGGCCGGGCAGGGCGCGTCGGCGGCGTCGCAGATGCGCTCGGGCGGCGACGGCTTTGCGCCCGCATCGGCTTCGGGCATCAACTACGGGTCTTCGGCCGAGGAGCGTCAGCAGCGGGCAGGACGTCGCCATCGAAGCGGGCGAGTTTTCCTACCGTCAACGGCCGCCCGCGCGTGCTGCTGCTCGCTGCGTAACAGCGGCAGTTTCGCCGTATCGTCGGTGTATGTGAGCCTGACGCTGTATCTCGACGGCAAGGCCGATGCCAAAGCCGTCGGCATTCCGGTGAAACTGTCCAGCCTGCTCGCGCCCGGTGGCGAAAACCGTAATCGCCGTGCCGCTGGATGATGAAAAAAATGGTACCGCGACGCCGTGCGCCAGGCCGCATCGAGGCGGATGACCGGCGCAGATTGTCGCGGTGGGCGACGGCAGCTATCAGGACATCGACTACCCGCAAACCGGCGCCGCGGTTTCCCTGAGCCAAACCGCCAACGAATGGGATACGCCCGCCGAAATTCCCTGCACCACGTCCCGACAATGGCGAAGCGCGGCGGCCGGAGCGCATAATCGACAGCGAACCGCGCATCGATATGCCCGCGCCGAAAGCCCGCCGCCGGCCGAGCCGGCCGGAGCAGCGGCCGCCGCGTGCAGCGCGCCGGCACCCGCATCGATTTGGACGACGACGAAGCCGTTTTCCCGCCTGCCCGACGAGGCCGGGCGTGATTTCGGTGGAAGTGCAGGAAGGGCGCAAATAGCCCGGCTGTTTCGGGCAGCCTGAAAAGCAAATACCAACACGGATTAAAACCAACAGCATGAACTGGCAAAACCGACACATTCTGGTCGCCGGCATCGGCGGCTGGCAGCGTTCGATGATCGCCTATCTGCGCGGAAGCCAGCGCCGCCGTTGCCGCCTGACGACAAAACCTGCCGCCCGAGGCGCCGCAGCGCGCTCAAGAGCGTTTTCCGAACCTGGACTGCTTTTTCAGGCAGCCTGAAAGACGCGCTGGACAAGGGTTTTCGACACGCTGGCGCTCAGCCCCGGCATCAGCCGCCGGCGCCTGAAATCGCCGCTTTTAGAGCGCGCGGCGGCCGCGTGCTCGGCGATGTCGAAATTCTGGCGCAGATTCTTGCGGAAGCGCGGCGATCCGGTGATCGCCATCACCGGCAGCAACAGCAAAACCACCGTCACCAGCCTGGTCGGCCACCTGTGCCGCGAAAGCAGGCTGGATACCGTGGTGGCCGGCAACATCGGCCTGCCGGTGCTGGAAGCCGAAATGGCGCGCGGCGGCAAAAAGCCGACGTGTGGGTGCTCGAACTCTCCAGCTTCCAGCTCGAAACCACCAGCAGCCTGAATGCCGCCGCTGCCGCGGTACTCAATATTTCCGAAGATCATCTCGAGCGCTACGACGATCTGCTCGACTACGCCCACGCCAAAGACCGCATCTTTCGCGGCAGCGGCGTGCGGGTGCTCAACAGCGACGATGTGTTCTGCCGCGCCATGCGCCGCAGCGGCCGCCGCGTCGAATGGTTTTCGCTGAAGCAGCCTGAAAAATTATTGGTTTTGACGAGTCTGCAGGCAGCCTGAAAGCCGGTGGCGACACTCTGCTGGCGCAGTCGCAAGTGCCGCTGCAGGGGCAGCTCAAATCTGGCCAACGTGCTGGCAGCGTTGGCGCTGTGCGAGAGCAATCGGCATCGAACGCGCCGAACTGCTGCGCCATGTTGCCAGTTTCAAAGGCCTGCCCCACCGCGTGGAAAAATCGCCGGAAAAAACGGCATTGATTTTTATCGACGACAGCAAAGGCACCAATGTCGGCGCCACCGCCGCTGCGGTGGCCGGCCTGAACCGGCCGCTGGTGCTGATAGCTGGCGGCCAGGGCAAGGGGCAGGACTTTGCGCCGCTGGCGGCTGCGCTTAAAGACAAAGGCGCGCGGTGTTTCTGATCGGCATCGACGCGCCGAAAATCGCTGCCGATCTGGCCGCCGCCGGCATTACCGGCGAATTTTCGCCGACCTGCCCGAAGCGGTGCGCCGCGCCTATGCCGCCGCCCGCAGCGGCGATGCCGTTTTGCTGAGTCCGGCCTGCGCCAGTTTGGACATGTTCCGCGGTTATGCCCACCGCTCCGAAGTAGTTTGCCGCCGCTGTCGCCGCCCTTTAAGGCAGCCTGAAAGCGTTTCGCCCGCCCCGTATTGGCTCTTTATGAATCCGATTACCCGCTTTTTCCACTACTGCTCCGACGAGGTCCAACCTGTTTAACCGCAACCTGCAGAAAAACGGCGACGTTTACGACCAAAACCCTGCTGTGGGATGCTGCTCGGCCTGCTGGGGCTGGGGCTGGTGATGGTGTTTTTCCGCATCCGCATCGCAGCTCGATCCCCACAATTTCGACCAGCGTACCGTGTATCTGTTCAAGCAGGCTAAGTTCGTGCTGTTCGGGCTGGTGCTGTGCGCCTATTTGATTGCGAAGGTGCCGATGTGGATTTGGCAGCGCTTGACCAAATACATTTTGGTAATGCTGCTGCTGCTGATGTGTTTCGTCCCCTTTTTGGGGGAAACGGTAAACGGCGCCCGCCGCTGGCTGTCGCTGGGTTTTATCAAAATCCAGCCCAGCGAGCTGTTTAAGCTGGTAACGATTATGTATATGGCGAGCTTTTCTGAAGCGCAAGCTCAACGTGCTCGACGACTTCAAGCGCGTCAGCTGGGTGGCGCTGCCCACCGGTGTCGGCATCGGCCTGATTTACGCCACCCGCGACTTGGGCTCGGCGCTGGTGGTGTTTGCGATTGTGGTGGCGCTGCTGTTTATCGCCAACCTGCCGTGGCGCTGGTTTTTGTTGATTCTGGGCGCCGGCGTTTCGCTGGCGGTGCTGGTAATCGCCACCACCGATTTTCCGTCTGCGCCGCTTCGAAGTGGCGCTGACGCCGTGGATTGATGCCAACGGCACCGGCTTTCAGGGACTCGGTTCGCTGCTGTCGATGGAAAGCGGCGGCCTGTTCGGCACGGGTTTGGGCAAGGCGATTTTTCAAACGCGGCTTCCTGCCTGAAGCGCATACCGACTTCATCTTGGCGGTAATCGGCGAAGAATTGGGGCTGATCACGGTGGCGCTGCTGATTTTCACCCTATCTGTGGATCGTGTGGCGCGCGCTGAGCATCGGCAAAATGGCGCGCGACCAAAAGACATGTATTTTCAACGCCTTTATCGCCACCGGCATCGGCGTGTGGGTGGCGGCGCAGAGCTTTATCAATATCGGCGTCAACATCGGCCTGCTGCCCAACAAAGGGCTGACCCCTGCCGCTGGTTTCCTACGGCGGCTCGTCGCTGCTGGTGATGATGGCGGCCTTTACCATGCTGCTGCGCGTCGATTACGAAACCCGCCGCAGCATGCGCGGCTACGACGACGTGCTCGACCCGCGCGACAGAAAGCAGGCGCAGCCCAAACAGGGCGCAAGGAGCGAAAACATGAGCAAAACTTCCCCCACCTTTATGCTGATGGCCGGCGGCACCGGTGGCCATATTTTTCCCCGCGCTGGCGGTAGCGGCGGCGCTCAAAAGAACGCGGCTGCAACGTAGTGTGGCTCGGCAGCAGCGGCAGCATGGAAGAGCGGCTGGTGCCGCAGCACGGCATCACGCTGGAAACGGTGGCGATGAAAGGCGTGCGCGGCAACGGCCTGTTGCGGCTGGCCGCGCTGCCGTGGATGCTGTTTAAAGCCGTGCGCGCCGCCCGTGCCGCCCTGCGCCGCCATCAGGTTGATGCCGTAATCGGCCTCGGCGGCTTCGTTACCTATCCCGGCGGCGTTGCCGCGCGCTCGCTGGGGCTGCCGCTGGTTGTTCACGAGCAAAACGCGGTGGCCGGCCTGGCCCAACCGCAAGCTGGCGAAAAACGGCGGCGCGGGTGCTGTACGCCTTTCCGCAGGCCTTCCCCAACCGGTCCGACGGCCTGGTCGGCAATCCGGTGCGCTCCGACATTGCCGGCCTGCCCGCGCCGCAGGAGCGCTTTGCCGGCCGCGAAGGCAGCCTGAAAAATCTTTGCGGTTGGCGGCAGCCTGGGCGCGCGCGCTCAATACCATCGTACCCGCCGCGCTGGCGTTGCTGCCCGAAGGCGGCGGCCGCAGATGTCCACCAGTCCGGCCGCGGCAATCTCGAAGCGCTGCAGGAAGCCTACCGCCAGGCCGGCGTAACGGCCGAGTGCGTTGAGTTTATCGACGACATGGCCGCGGTGGTACCGCGATGCCGATTTGCTCATCTGCCGCGCCGGCGCGCTGACCGTTGCCGAGGCTGACCGCCGCCGGCGTTGGCGCGTTGCTGGTGCCCTTCCGCAGGCGGTGGACGACCACCAGACCGCCAATGCCCGCTTTATGGTTTGTCTGCCGAAGCCGGCCTGCTGCTGCCGCAGGCAGCGCTCGATGCCGCCCGTCTGGCCGCGGTGCTGGCCGGACTCGACCGCGCCGCCTGCCTGCGCTGGGCGCAAAAACGCCCACGCTGGCGATGCCCGACAGCGCCGAGCGCGTGGCCGATGCCGCGCTGGCCACCGTCAGGGGCAGCCTGAAAAAGCAGGCAGCCTGAAAAGCGTTTTCAGGCTGCTTTTGTTGTCTTTCCCGTTTCCGAATACCTATGCGCATTATTTCCGCCAATCTCAACGGCATCCGTTCCGCCTATAAAAAAGGCTTTCTCGATTATCTCGCCGCCGCAGACGCCGAGTTTTTCGTCTGCGTGCAGGAACTCAAAGCACAGGAAGCCGATTTGGCCGACGACATGAAACGCCCGCACGGCATGTACGGCGCCTGGCATTGCGCCGAAAAACGCGGCTACAGCGGCGTTGCCCTTTACAGCCGCCGCCAACCCGACCGCGTGCAAAACCGGCATCGGCGTGGACGAGTTCGACCGCGAAGGCCGCTTCGTGCGCGCCGATTTCGGCCGCTTAAGCGTGGTGTCGCTCTATCTGCCGTCCGGCAGCAGCGCCCCCGAGCGGCAGGAAGCCAAGTTCCGTTTTCTGGACGTTTTCTACCCGATGCTCGATGCCATGCACGGCGAAGGGCGCGACATCGTCATCTGCGGCGACTGGAACATCGCCCACCAAAACATCGACCTGAAAAACTGGAAAGGCAACCAGAAAAAAATTCCGGCTTCCTGCCCGAAGAGCGCGAATGGGTGGGCAAAGTCATCAACGAATTGGGCTGGCACGACACTTGGCGCGAGCTGTATCCCGAAGCGCCGGGCTATACCTGGTGGAGCAACCGCGGTCAGGCCTATGCCCAAAAGACGTCGGCTGGCGCATCGACTGCCAGATGGCCACGCCGAACCTGGCCGCCGCCGCGCAGCGCGTCGGTTTACAAAGATGAGCGCTTTTCCGACCACGCACCGTTGGTGGTCGATTACGACTATTCCCTATAAAGCCCGCCCGCGCGTTTCAGGCAGCCTGAAACGCGCGGGCGCTTTGTCCACGCCAAGCCCCAACCCAGCCCATGCATTTTTCCGATCTCAAAGCCTGACCCTGCTGATTGTGCGCGACGCCGGCGAGCCCGCGCTGTGGAGCGAGCGCTGGGAATACAGCTATCCGATGGTGCAGAGCACCGCCTGCTCAACCGCCCAAAGCATCGAGCAATGGCAGCGCGAGCGTTCAGGCTGCTTTGCCGCCATCCGCGGCAACGGCGCGGTGATGCTGGTGGCCTACGGAGCCGGTGCGCCGGCCGCCGCCGCGTGGTACTACAAACCGACACCGCCGCCCAGCGCCGTGTTGCCGGCGTGATTTTGGTGTCGCCGCCGCGCGAAGCCTGGCAGGACGACCCCTACCACACCCTTTGCACGCTGCCGTTTCAACTGCAAAACCGCGCTGGTTATCGGCAGCGGCGACGAGCGCAGCCCCGAAGCCTGGGCGCGTCAGCAGGCCGAACAATGGCGCGCCCGCCGCTGGTATCGCCGCATGCAGGGGCGTTTGAACGGCGAAATGGGCGGCTGGCAGTGGGGCATGCGGCTGATGCAGGAAATGCTGATTTATTAGACTTTATTAGGGCGCGGCGGGAGCAGATTTGCCGTTTGCGTGCAGCGCCGGCGCGAAAAAGCAGCTGAAAAAGCGGCGCCGTTTTCAGGCTGCCGCTGGGCAAAGAAATCATTGGCGCACCCGACTGGGATCGAACCAGCGACCTTCAGCTTCGAAACTGACGCTCTTCCAACTGAGCTACGGGTACCGCGCAAAACGGGCGCAAGAATACCCGAAAAAACGCCGTTTGGCAAAAAGCCTGCGCCCGCCGCCCGTATTTTCCAGGCTGCCGCCGCCCTGTTTTTGACGCACGCCGAAAATTTCCGATTGGAAAGGCAAGGCGGATTGAGTATAATCGCGAAAAATTCATGTTAATGTAAATTAACTTATACAAAGAAGCCGCAACCGCCTGGCCGGCCGGCTTTGCAGAACACCCTACAATTACCAAAACGGTGAGGCCCGATTAAATGAAGAACCCGAAAAAACAAGCGCAAGGTTCGGCGCTGATTACCCTGCTGGGCGGCATCCCTGATTCTGATAGCCGTGCTGTTCCTGCTGGTCAAACTTGCCACCACCAAATACGAAGGCGACGTTGCCGAAACCACCGAAGATGCCACCGAAACCCGCATCATGCCCGTCGGCCGCCTGGTAGAGGGCGACGGTACCGAGCCCAGCCAGCGTACCGGTCAGCAGGTGTTCGACAAAAGTCTGCGTCAATGCCACGCCGCCGACGCATCCACCGCCTTCTCGCCCAAAATCACCCACAACGACCAATGGGCGCCGCGCATCGCCAAAAGGCTTTGACGCCCCTGCTCAACAGCGCCATCAACGGCTTTAGCGGCCCCGAAGGCGGCAATATGCCCGCCAAAGGCGGCGCGTCCGACCCTGACCGACGAAGAAGTCGCCCGCGCATTGGTTTACATGGCCAACAAATCCGGCGCCAACTCAGCGAACCGCAGGCCGGCGGCGCAGCCACCGCTGCCGCATCCGACAGCGCCGCTTCAGGCGCCACCGCCGATACTGGTGCCGCCGGCGAAGCGCCCAAAGCCGAAGGTAAAGCAGAAGCCAAAGCCGAAGGCAAAGCGGATGCCGCACCCAAAGCCGATGCCGCACCCCAAAGCCGATGCCGCCGCCGGCAAAGCCATTTTCGACAAAACCTGCTTCGCCTGCCACGGCGCATCGTCCGCCATTCCCAATATCCGCGCATTACCCACAAAGACGAATGGGCGCCGCGCCTGAAAGCGGGCAAAGACACCGTGTACAAACACGCCATCTCCGGCTTCAACGCCATGCCCGCCCGCGGCGGCAATCCGGATTTGAGCGACGACGAAGTCAAAGCCGCAGTCGAGTACATGCTTAAAGAATCCGGCCTGTAAAGGCAGCCTGAAAAAGCAAATAAAGCGCAATCCTTGGTGGTTGCGCTTTATCTGTAAGCAGCTTTTCAGGCAGCCTGAAAAACCGTTTGTCCGTTATCAAGACCGCCGCAGCGGCAGGCGGCCTGAAACGCCCGCCAAGCGGCACCCGCAATCCGTTCACAACTGATCAAAGGAAAAACCATGAACAAAGCACTTACCGGCAGCCTGATCGGCATCGTTCTAATCGGCGGCGGTCTCGCCGGCGGCAGCTACTATATGGGCAGCCGGCTCGAAGACAGCTACCGCAACAGCTTTAATCTCAACGACAAACGTTTCGCCGTTACACTCAAAGACTTCTCATGGGCTCCCTGTCCGGCAAAGCCGCGTGGACGAGCGAAATCACCTCGATTTGTGCGATCCCAGCCTGAAATTCATCGTCCGCGGCGAAGACATCCTGCACCGCAGTCTCACCGGCTACCGCGTCGAATCGAAAATCTATCTGGTGCGCCCCAAAGACAACAGCGCAGTTTTGCTGTTTGACACCGATACCGCTATCGGCTGGACGGGCGATATCGACGGCAGCCTGAAAGTGCCCGCCGGCAGCCATGCCGACGGCAAACCGGCGATGAACAGCGAAGGCGATTTGGCCGTTACCCGCGACGACTTTCGCATCGAATGGCAGCAAATCAGCGGCCGTTTCAAAGGCAGGGCGCGAAGATGGCGAAACCGAAATCCGCTCCTTCGAGCTGAGTATGCCCCTGGTGAAAATCAGCCAGGCAGGCAGGGATAGCGCCGAGTTTGAACTGAAAAACCTGAATTACTACAACGATATCGGCATCGGCACCTTCGGCAGCCGTCCGGTATCGGGCAGCGACAAACTCGATATCGAATCCTTCAGCTTCACCAACAGCAGCGGCGATATGCGTTTGAGCAACCTGAAAATGGGCGGCACGCAAACCGCCGACGGCAAAACCCCTGTCCTACAATTGGAACGGCGACATCGGCCGCTTTTCTTTCGGCAGCAGCGACCAGTTCGGCAGAGAGCGCTATTCCATCGACAAAAATCCATTTAAACAGCCACATCAAGGGTCTGAACATTGCCGCGCTGGAAAAATTGCACGCGCTGCTCAAGCGCCAAAGCCAGACCTGCGTGCCGCATGAAGAGCAAACGCGGGCGATGCAGGACTTTATCGTCGAGTTGGCCAAAAAAACGGCGTAAGCGCCGAATCTAAAGGCAACCAGCTGTCGCTTCAACGGCGGCACCGCCACCGCCGAGGCCCAGCCAGCCTGCCCGCCGGCGACTACACCGCCGAAAACCTTCCGAGCAAAGCCTGGGAAGCCCTGCGCTACAGCGCCCGCGCCAGCATCGACAAAAACTGATCCGCGAAATCGCCAGACTCGAGAAAAAAAGGCCAAGAGCCCAGCGACGAAGAAATTGCCCAGCCGTTGCCGAAATCATCAAATTCACCGGCGGCCGCGAAGAGGGCGACAAAGTGGTAATCTCCAGCGAGAAAAATAAGCCCGCCCGCTAAAAAGCAGCCTGAAACGGTTCAGATGCCGTTTCAGGCTGCTTTTTGCCGTTACGCGCAATGGCGGTGCGGCTTTTTCAGGCTGCCTTGGGGCAGTCTTTTTTGTTTTTAGCGGATAGCTTGGGTTACAAACCCAATATTAGCAATGGGTTACGCTGCATTGTTGGCTCTTGACCCAAGCCGCAATACTGCCAAATGGTGCGGTGCGCACCCTACAGCCGGACGGCAACGTGCAAACGGCAGCGGGTACGCCCCGCGCACCGAAAAAACGGTGCCGCCTTATCGCCTTTATCCCATTCCAAACCCGAAAAAGGCGGCCTGAAAGCCGTTTCAGCGCTCGGCAAACGCTGTGCCGCGAAATACCCGTTGAGGGTTGCCGCGCTCTACGCGGTACAGCGATTTGTGCGCGGCGGCGGCCTGTCCGGCGGCATCGGCCTGGCGGCGGGCGGCGAGTTTCAGCGCGAGCAGTTCCAGCGCGCGTTTTTTGTTGGCGTGCTGGCTGCGTTCGTTTTTCCACGCGCACGCTGATGCCGCTGGGCGTATGCGTGGCGCGCACGGCGGATTCGGTTTTGTTGACGTGCTGGCCGCCTTTTCCGCCGGCGCGGCAGGTTTTGGAACAGCACGTCTTCCGGCCGGATATTGCTTTGGGCTGCGCGGTTTTCAGGCAGCCTGAACACGCCGATATACCGGTTTTTGCGCGGATGGCGCGGGCGCAGCGGGCTGTCGCACACCCATTGCAGCGTGCCCTGCCAGCGCTGCGCGGTGTCGTCGGCTGGGCAGCCTGAAAGGCGGACGATGGCGGAAAGAATGCCGTGCTTGTCGGCGGTTTCTTCCAACACTTCGGCCTGCACGCCGGCCTGCCCGGCTTCGCGCAGGATTTGCGCCAGCACGAAACGGGCGAAAATGCGGCACTCGGCCGGGCCTTGAGCGGTGGAGAGTTTGCAGGGTGGCGGCGCCGTTTTCAGGCTGCCTGAACGGGATATTTCGGTGTCATCGTCTGCTCCTTTCAGGCTGCTTGGCACGGCTGCCGTTTGCGTCGTCGTCGCCTTGGCCGGCGCATTCGCCGCCGGTTTTGTAAGTTAAAACCGGTTTGAAGCGCGCCACCAGTTCAATCAGGCCGTGCGCGTGCATGGCGGCGATGATGCTGTCGATGTTTTTTGTAGGCCTGCGGGGCTTCTTCATAAACCAGCGCTTTGTCGGCGCAGACGACCAGACTGCCGAAGGCGGTGCGGCGAGGCTGTCGGCGGGAGTATTTGTGCGACAGGCGGCCTTTGCATTCGCCGCGCTGCCATTTGCGGCGGCGCCGTGGGCTAGCGACGTGAGCGCGGATCCGGTGTTGGCGGCGGGGGCGACGAGATAGCTGTAGTCGCCGCGCGAGCGGGAACCAGCACCAGCCCCTGATCGGCGGGGTGGCGCCTTTGCGGTGCAGCCAGCCCGCTTTCGCCGTCAAACCCGGCGGCTTCAGGAAGTTGTGGTGCACGTCGAGCAGGCATTCGCCGTTGCCGTGAAGCTTGTGCAGGATGCGTTCGGCAATCAGCAGGCGGTTGGCGCGGGCGAAAGCGAGCGCGGACTGGTGTTCGGCCAGATAGGCTTGGGCGTCGGCGCTGTTGTCGTCCAAACCTTGATGGCCGAATGCTTCAACGTGGCGGCGCAGGATGTCTCCGCCCAGCCCGCGCGAGCCGCTGTGGACGAGCAGTTGCAGCGCGTCGGCACGGAAGTTTTCAGGCAGCAAATCGGGTGCGGTAAACGGTATCAACGGTTTGCAGTTCGGCAAAATGGTTGCCGCCGCCGATGGTGCCCAGGCAGCCTGAAAGGGGGAGTCGGGCAGGATTTCTTGATCCGCGCTCGCTATTCTGCCGCCCAAGGGCGCGTCGATATTGCCGATTTGCTTGGCGAGTTTGGCAGGTTTTGCTTTTGGCGGCGGGAAGGGCGGTTTGCCAGAAGGCCATGCCGCAGCCGATGTCGCCGCCGATCAGTGCGGGATAAAAACGGCCGACGCTGAAAAAGGCTGCGCCGATCGGGTAGCCGCGTCCGGCGTGCAGATCGGGCATGCCGGCCACGCGGCGCATGGCGGGAAGACGGGCGGTGGTTTCGAGCTGGCGCACGGCATTGCCTTCCAGCCAGGTATCGGGGGTGGAAATCAGGGAGATGTTTGGGATGTGATTGCCCATATCGGTACTTTCCCACGCCGGGGCAGCCTGAAAGCCGTTTTAAAAAACGTCAGGCAACAAAAACGTGCCGCTTGCGGCGGGTTTTGACCAAGCGTGTGTGAAAAAATTGGGGAAAGCAGCCCGATGCGGGCAGGAAGATGCCGCCCTAAGCGGCCGGGCTGCAAAGAATGATTGGGAGACGGTTTGCGTGTTTCATGGTCTGTCCTTTCTTTGCATGGGGTGGGAAAAGGGCGGCATCTTAGGGCAATGGCGGCGGCGGGCAAGTTTGCGTGGGATTGGGCGGGGGCAAAACGGGTTTTGTCGGCATGGCAAAGCAGCCTGAAAGCCGCGCCGGTGCTCGATTGAGCGCGCCGTGGCGGCGGGTGTGGCGTTTGCGCGACGGCCGCGCCGTGTCGTTGTCGTCCAAGGGGCGGCGGCAGGGCAGGGCGCTGTTTCGCTATAATCCGCCCCTTTAACGATTTTTTTCAGGCTGCCCGCCACCATGACGCCACACGATCCCTTTGCCTATTTGGAACGGCTCGACGACCCTGCCGTCCGGTCTTTCGCCGCCCAAGCCCATGCCGAAACCCTGTCGCGTTTTGCGCGCGGCGAGAGTATGAAGCGCTCAAGGCGGACATCACCGCCGTGCTGCAGGACGAGAACCAGATTCCGTTTTGTCAGGAGCACCGCGCCAAAATGTACCATTTCCACCAGAGCGCCGAGCATCCGAAGGGCGTGTACCGCGTGTGCAGCGCCGCGTCTTACCGCAGCGGGCTGCCGCAGTGGCGGGTGCTGTTCGACGTGGCGGCTTTCGACGAAATTTTGGGCGACGATGTTTATCTCGACGGCGTTTCGCATTACGTCGAGCAGCCTGAAAAAGTGCTGCTGTCGCTGAGCATTGCCGGCGGCGATACCGCTCACACCATCGAATACGACCTGGCCGCCGGCACGGTGGTGGCAAACGGCTTTACCTTCCCCGCCGGCAAAAGCCACATCGCCTGGCGCGACGAAAACAGCGTGTGGATCTGCCCCGCGTGGGACGAGCGCCAGCTTACCGAATCGGGCTATCCGCGGCAGGTGTGGCTGCTGCGGCGCGGCCAGAGTTTTGCTGAAGCCGAGCCGGTGTACGAAATGGACGCCGCCGGCGTGATGGTGCACGCCTGGCGCTATCTCGACGGCTGCAGGGCGCGCCGATCGACCTGATCGAATCGTCGCACGGCCTTTTTTAGCAAAAACCTATTACCAGGGTCGGCGCCGATCTTCAGCCGCAGCCGCTCAAGCTGCCTGAAGACTGCGACATCACCGGCTATCTCGGCGGCCGGCTGCTGCTGCACCTGCAAAGCGAATGGCGCCGCGCCAACCGCAGCTATCCGGCGGGTAGCCTGGTGGCGGTGAAGCTGTCCAAAGCGCCAGCTTGGCGAAGCGGAACTGCTGTTTGCACCCAACGAGCGCCAGTCGCTCGAAAGCGTGGAAACCACCAAGCGCTTTGTGGTTGCGTCGGTGCTCGACAATGTTTCAGGCAGCCTGAAAGCGTGGCGGCTGGAAGCCGACGGCTGGCACGAGCAAACCCTGCCCGCGCTGCCCCAAGGCGCGCTGGAGCTGACCGACCAGCCGTGGGGCGGTGATGTGCTGTATGTGGCCGCCAGCGATTTTCTCACCCCACTTACCCTGTTTGCCCTGGATTTGCAGGTGATGGAACTGAGCGTGCTGCGCCGCCAGCCGCAGCAGTTTGACAGCGCCGGTTTGGGTGTCGAGCAGTTTTGGGCGGTATCGGCCGACGGCGAAAACATCCCCTATTACTGGGTCGGCAGCCGCCGCAGCGCCGATACGCCGACGCTGGTTTACGCCTACGGCGGCTTCGGTGTGCCCGAGCTGCCGCACTATCTGGGCAATATCGGCCGTCACTGGCTCGCGCAGGGGCACAGCTTCGTGCTGGCCAATGTGCGCGGCGGCGGCGAGTTCGCCCATTGGCACCACGCCGCCCGCCGCGAAAACAAACACAAAAGCACCGATGATCTGCTGGCGGTGCTGGCCGATCTGCACCGCCGCGGCCTGTCGTCTCCCCCAGCGCACCGCCATCCAGGCGGCAGCAACGGCGGCCTACTGAGCGCATCGGCCTTTGTGCGGCAGCCTGAAAGCATCGGCGCGCTGGTGTGCGAAGTGCCGCTGACCGATATGCTGCGCTACCACCGCCTGTCCGCCGGCGCCAGCTGGATCGAAGAATACGGCGACCCCGACGACGAAACCATGCGCCCTGCTTTGGCCGCGCTGTCGCCCTACCACAATCTTTGATGCCGAACGCCGCTACCCGAGCGTGCTGGTTACCACCAGCCCTGAGCGACGATCGTGTCCACCCCGCCCACGCCCTGAAGTTCTACGCCCGCCTGCGCCAAAGCCAAAACGCCAATGCCTGGCTCTACGCCCCCGCCGGCGGTGGCCACACCGGCAACGGCACGCAGGAAGAAACCGCCGCCGAGCTGGCCTGCATCCTGCGCTTTCGCAGCAAAGCATCGTCGCCGCCTGATTGCGGCGGACAGCATAGCAGCCTGAAAACCGTTTGCGCGGGTTTCAGGCCGTTTGGTTTGGGGATTAGCGGCGGATCTGCCGTTTGCCGCGGGCTGGGGATTGCTTGGCAGCCACCGGTTTTTTGGTGCGATTCATGTTTTGCAGAATCTCCTTCCATTGTCTGCGTTCGTTAACTAAACCAAGCTCTTTAGCATCAAATCTCTCTAAAAACCGGCATCCGGTCATCCAAATATTGCATCAGCAGCACAATATCGCGCAGGCTCAAATACACAAAATTGTATTTGTTCTCCACCAGCGGCAGCTCGGGCACAATAATGGCTTCCAAGTATTGGTCTTTGGGGAAACGCGAATTCACTCCCAAAGCCCACTGCCTGCCGTCTTGATAGGTAATTAAGACAAACAGGCGGTGTTCTATGGAATCAAATTCCGATTGGGGATTGGGATAGCGCCAGGCACGGATATGGTTCAGTCTGTCGGCAAATTCGCTAAAGCGCTCGGGTGGCAGCATAAAATATGCCATATCGCTATATGTGTTGTCATTCACCGAAACTTTATCCACCAGCAGATTGGTGCCGGGCGGCAAACCGATTTCAAACGGCGAATAGCTGTTTTTACATCAAAAACGCTCGACAACGATACCGGTAGGGGTGGTGCCATTCCGCCGTAAAAACTGCATTGACGTAATGCCCTTATCGGGCAGCGGCAGAATCTGCTTTGAGCGGTACCGCGTGCTTGGCAAATTCTTCGTTGTTTCTTTTACGCCTGATAAGCGATTGAATATTGTCGCGCGGGTTTTGGCGTTTTTGCTCTTCCACTCTTCAAAGCTGGGATACTGCTGCTCGGGAGATGCCATCAGCTTGTCCCAGGCGGCCATATTGCGGGCGATTTTGGCTTTGTCCGCCGGGTATGCGCTGTTCTGCTTGGGTGCAGACGCAATTTGGGTTTCAGGCTGCCTTGTTTCAGCAGCGGCATGTGGAATGCAGACGGCAAGCAAAAAGGGCGGCGGCGGATGCGTAAAGCCGGTGGTTCACGGTGTTGCTCCTGATGGTTTGGGGAAGGCGGATTATAAGTGTTTGGCGGCAGCCTGAAATGGGCAGCCTGAAAAACCGTTTGCGCGGCTTTCAGGCTGCTTTGCCGAACAGGTTTGCCGCTCACGCTGCAGTTTGCGCTGGGCTGGTGGTTTCATTGTCCATCTCGAATTTTTCTCCACTGGGTAAGTTCACTTTGTTCGTCATTATAATCATAAGGCTCGCGCATTAAAAAACCGGCACACGGTCATCCAAATGCCGCATCAGCAGCACAATATCGCGCAGGCTGATATAAACAAAGTCATAACCATCTTTTGATGGCAGCAATTCTCTTGTGACCATCGCGCTCAAATGGTTTTCATAACGGCAACGGTAATTTGCACTCTAGCACTCCATATTCTGCCGTTTTTATAGGTAACGGCAATCATCAGCCGGTGCTACTGCATGGATTCGTTGGAAGCAGGATTCGGATATTTCCATACCCGTATATCGTTCAGCATGCTAACAAATTCGCCAAAACGTTCGGGCGGCAGCCGGAAATTTGCCGCATCACCCTGCAAAAATTCCTTTTCTTCCAGCAGCCGGTTGGAATCAGGGCCGTAAGATAGATAATCGGAAAGATTGCGTACTTCAAAAGTACGGACAACATGCATATCTGTCGGCTCTGTGCGCATTCCTGCATAGTTGATTTCGATGGATTCGATGTCTTTGTCCGAAACCGGCTGTATCAGCCTTAACGGCACGGCGTGTTTGGTAAACAACCGGTTTTTCTGCGGTTTTACGGTACTTTTCTGTATTGGGCGGTTGCTGCTCGGGAGATGCCATCAGCTTGTCCCAGGCGGCCATATTGCGGGCGATTTTGGCTTCGTCTGCCCGGTATGCGCTGTCTCCTGCCCGGGTGCAGACGCAATTTGGGTTTCAGGCTGCCTTGTATCGACGGCGTGTGCCGTGCAGACGGCAAGCAAAAGGGCGGTGGCGGATGCGTAAAGCCGGTGGTTCACGGTGTTGCTCCTGATGGTTTGAAGCCGGATTATAAGTGTTTGGCAGCCTGAAAGCCGAGCAGCCTGAAAACTGCCCCCGTAGGTCGGATTCGAATCCGACAGCGCGGCCTGAAGGGCGGCATGCGGGTAGCAAGCAATGTCGGATACAGTATCCGGCCCGTACGCAGTTTGCAGGGGCGTACCGCGCACTGAAAAGCAGCCTGAAAGCCGTTTGCACGGTTTCGAGGCTGTTTTATCGTTTATTACCGTGCAAACGGTGAAGGGTTTTCAGGCTGCTTTGGCACGCCGGGCGGACGGTTGCTGCCGTATTCGGCATATCGGCAGCCGGCAGCGCGGCGGCGCGTTCGATTTGTTCGCGCGCGCGTCGTTGCCAGCCGCAGTTGCGGCTGCGACTCGCTAGCAGTTCCAAGCCTGCTGCCAATCGCGGCAGCCGCCGTGACGCAGCAGCCAGACCATCGCCACCGCCGCGCTGCGCCTCAAAACCCAGCGCGCAGCACAGCAGCACCGCGCCGTCGGTTTGCTGCAGAAAGTTTTGCAGCGCATCGGCGGCGTCGCGCAAATCGGCGGCGGGCGGCGGCACGGTATCGAGCATCGGCACGCAGAGATAGTGCGGCGGACGCCACGGTGCGGGCTGTTCGGCGCAGCAATCGACGGCAGCCTGAAAACGCAGACGCCCGGGCGCGGGGCGCAGCGCGTTCAGGCTGCCCAATACAGGCGGCCGCCGGCGGCAAACGGCACGCACAGGGGCATCTGTTTGGCGCGCAGCCAGCAGCGCGCGCCCCACAGGGCTGCCAAGCTGTGCGGCAGAAATAATAGTTTGCCGCCGCGGCGGTCGAGCCGTCGGCCTGTTTTTTGAAATGCCGCCGCGCCTAAGCCGCCGTAGGCCGCAGCGGCCAGCAGGCGAGAAACCGCCGCCACAGGCTCCACAGCCACGCGCCGCCGGATAATGCAGGCAGCGCGCACAAAAGGGCGGCGGCCAAATAAAGCCGTGCCGGACGGCGGTAAACCGCCGAGCGCGCCCGCAGCGGCGAAGTGCCGTCCGGCCACAGCCACAGCACCAATGCGCCGAGCAGGGCGCCGGTGGCGACGTCGATAAAATGATGCTGCCAGGTCGTCAGCACCGACAGCACAATCAGCGCAAACCTATGCCCGCACCGCCGGCCGCCAGCGTTCAGGCAGTCTGAAAAATAAAAGCGCCGACAATCCACGCAAACGCCACATGCAGCGACGGTGCCTGGTTGTACGGGCGGTCAAACTCGGCCACCGCGGCAAACAGCATCCCCGCCCAGCTGTCTGCTGCCGGTTTGGCGGCGGAAAACTGCAGCGGCAGCAGCAGGAAAAACGGCATGGCAGCTAGCTGCGCCGTCCACAGCCGCGCCAGATAGCGGTTTTGCTCCGCTTTGCTGCGGCAGAGAAAAAGGCCAGCGCATACAGCGGCGTGAGTGAAGCGTAGGGCAGAATGCTCCACGCCCAAAACGGTATCCGCGCTTCCCAGCCGAACATAATCTCCGGCACGCCGCCGCGTTGTGCGGCCAGATGGTTGGGCAGGCCGCAGCTCAGGGCAAACAGCAATCCTGTTGCCCCGAGCGCGCACAAAGAGCGGAAAAAAGACGGTTTCATGTTTTCAGGCTGCCGTTTTGCGGATGGATGGACGCGGCAATGTAACACAGCCGGCCGGCAGCCTGAAATTTGTGCCGCATATCATTCTGTTATTGACCGGATGCTTCCAAAAATAATATAATTCCGCTCTTGTCGGCATGGTGTCGGCAAGAATTTTTACTCAACAGGAAAAAGTAAATATGCCTACTATCAACCAATTGGTACGCAAAGGCCGTAAAAAGCCCGTGTACGTAAACAAAGTGCCCGCACTGGAAGCATGCCCGCAGAAGCGCGGCGTGTGCACCCGCGTGTACACCACCACCCCGAAAAAACCGAACTCCGCTTTGCGTAAAGTCTGCAAAGTGCGCCTGACCAACGGTTTTGAGGTGATTTCATATCGGCGGCGAAGGCACAACCTGCAAGAGCACAGCGTGGTACTGATCCGCGGCGGTCGTGTAAAAGACTTGCCGGGTGTGCGCTACCACACCGTTCGCGGTTCTCTGGATACCGCCGGCGTGAAAGACCGTAAACAAGCCCGTTCCAAATACGGTGCCAAACGCCCGAAATAATCTGTTAAACCAACTGGCATCGGCAGCCTGAAAGGCTGAGCCGAGTAAGTGAATGCCCGCTGCGTATTCATGGGTACTGCCCAACTCGAAGATATTAAGGAATTAAAATGCCAAGACGTAGAGAAGTCCCCAAGCGCGAGTTCTGCCCGATCCGAGAATTCGGGCAGCGTGGAGTTGAGCAAATTCGCGAACGTGCTGATGATCGACGGTAAAAAGCCGTTGCCGAACGCATCGTATACGGCGCGTTGGAACAAATCGCCAAGAAAGTTTCCGACAAAGAAGCCATTGAAGTGTTCAACGAAGCGATTAACAATGCCAAACCCGTGGTGGAAGTGAAAAGCCGCCGCGTCGGCGGTGCCAACTACCAAGTTCCTGTTGAGGTTCGTCCGGCACGCCGTCTGGCTCTGGCAATGCGCTGGGTGCGACGCCGCCCCGCAAACGCGGTGAAAAATCCATGGATCTGCGTTTGGCCGGCGAATTGATCGACGCTGCGGAAGGCCGCGGCGGCGCAATGAAAAAACGTGAAGAAGTACACCGCATGGCCGAAGCCAATAAAGCCTTCTCCCATTTCCGTTTCTAATTTGCAGAGGCTGAAAAATGGCTCGTAAAACCCCGATTGAACTGTACCGCAACATCGGTATTTCCGCGCATATCGACGCGGGTAAAACCACCACTACCGAACGCATCCTGTTCTACACCGGCCTGACCCACAAACTGGGCGAGGTGCATGACGGCGCGGCTACCACCGACTACATGGAACAAGAGCAGGAGCGCGGTATTACCATTACTTCTGCTGCCGTAACTTCCTACTGGTCGGGTATGGCTAGAGCAGTTTAAAGACACCGCTTCAACATTATCTGACACCCCCGGGACACGTGGACTTCACCGTAGAGGTGGAACGCTCATGCGTGTACTGGACGGTGCGAGTAATGGTTTACTGCGCGGTCGGCGGCGTACAGCCGCAGTCTGAAACCGTATGGCGTCAGGCAAACAAATACAAAGTGCCGCGTTTGGCCTTCGTAAACAAAATGGACCGCCAAGGCGCCAACTTCTTCCGCGTGGTTGAGCAGATGAAAACCCGTCTGCGCGCCAAACCCTGTGCGCGATCGTAATTCCGTCGGCGCCGAAGACAACTTCGAAGGCGTGGTTGATCTGCTGAAGATGAAAGCCATCATTTGGAATGAAGCTCGACAAAGTACCACCTTTACTTACGGCGACATCCCTGCCGATTTGGTTGCGACTGCCGAAGAATGGCGCCAAAACATGATCGAAGCTGCCGCCGAAGCTGGCGAAGAGCTGATGGACAAATACCTCAGCGGCGAAGAGCTGAGCGAAGAAGAAATCGTTTCGCTCTGCGTCGGCGCACGCTTGCGGTGAAATCCAGCCGATGCTGTGCGGCTCTGCCTTCAAAACAAAGGTGTGCAACGCATGCTCGACGCTGTGGTTGAACTGCTGCCTGCCCCGACCGACATTCCGCCGGTTCAGGGCGAACTACAACGACGAAGTCGACAACCGCTAAAAGCTTCCGACGAAGCTCCGTTCGCCGCTTTGGCATTCAAAATGTTGAACGACAAATACGTCAGCCAGCTCACTTTCATCCGCGTTTACTCCGGCGTCGTCAAATCAGGCGACAGCGTGCTGAACTCGGTTAAAGGTACCCGCGAGCGTATCGGCCGTCTGGTGCAGATGACTGCCGCAGACCGTACCGAGATTGAAGAAGTGCGCGCCGGCGACATCGCCGCTGCAATCGGCCTGAAAGACGTTACCACCGGTGAAACCCTGTGTGCCGAGAACTCTCCTCATCATTCTGGAACGAGATGGAATTCCCGAGCCAGTAATCCACTGTGCGGTTGAGCCGAAAACCAAGGCCGACCAAGAAAATGGGTATGCCCTGAACCGTCTGGCCCAAAGAAGACCCGTCTTTCCGCGTGCGTACCGACGAAGAATCCGGCCAAACCATTATTTCCGGTATGGAGCGAATTGCGCCCTGGAAATCATCGTCGACCGTAGAAACGCGAATTCGGCGTGGAAGCCAACGTGGGCGCTCCGCAGTGGCCTACCGCAGAACCATTCGCAAAGAGTCGAATCCGAAGCCAAAACACGTCAAACAGTCCGGCGGTAAAAGGCCAATGCGGTCACGTTGTGATCAAAATGGAGCCGATGGAACCCGGTGGTGCAGGCTATGAGTTTATCGACGAAATCAAAGGCGGCGTGATTCGCGCGAATTCATTCCGTCTTGCGACAAAGGCATCCGCGACACCCTGCCCAACGGTATCGTTGCCAGCTATCCGGTTGTGGACGTACGCATCCGTCTGATTTTCGGTTCCTACCGTGACGTGGACTCTTCGCAGATCGCGTTTGAGCTGGCTGCTTCCATGGCTTTCAAAGAAGGCATGAAAATGCCAACCCGTTCTGTGAGCCGATTATGGCCGTTGAAGTGGAAACGCCTGAAGACTATATGGGCGACGTGATGGGTGACTTGAACCGTCGTCGCGGTATTGTCTTGGGTATGGATGACGACGGTATCGGCGGCAAAAAGTCCGTGCCGAAGTGCCGCTGGCAGAAATGTTCGGTTACTCCACCGACCTTCGCTCTGCCACCCAAGGCCGCGCCACCTACTCTATGGAATTTGCCAAATACGCTGAAGCGCCGGCACACGTCGCCGCCGAAGTAACTGCCGCCCGCAAAGGGTAGCAAACTCCGTCAGGCAGCCTGAAAAGGCAAAATACGTTTCAGGCTGCCTGATATTTGTTCTTAATGATCTTTATATGAAGGAATTAGCTCATAGCTAAGGAAAAATTCGAACATAGCAAACCGCACGTAAACGTTGGCACCATCGGTCACGTTGACCATGGTAAAACCACACTGACTGCAGCGCTGACCACCATTCTGGCTGAAAAAAATTCGGCGGTCAGGCCAAAGGCTACGACCAAATCGACAACGCCCCGGAAGAAAAAGCCCGCGGCATTACCATTAACACCTCCCACGTAGAATACGAAACCGAAGGCCGCCACTACGCCCACGTAGACTGCCCCGGACACGCCGACTACGTGAAAAACATGATTACCGGTGCCGCCCAGATGGACGGCGCGATTTTGGTATGTTCCGCTGCCGACGGCCCCATGCCGCAAAACCCGCGAGCACATCCTGCTGGCCCGTCAGGTAGGCGTACCCTACATCATCGTATTCATGAACAAATGCGACATGGTTGACGATGCCGAACTGCTCGAACTGGTAGAAATGGAAATCCGCGACCTGCTCTCCAGCTACGAATTCCCCGGTGACGACATCCCGATCATCCAAGGTTCCGCACTGAAAGCCCTGGAAGGCGATGCCGCATACAAAGAAAAAATCTACGAACTGGCCGCCGCTCTGGACAGCTATATCCCCACTCCCGAACGTGCCGTAGACAAACCCTTCCTGCTGCCGATCGAAGACGTATTCTCCATCTCCGGCCGCGGTACCGTAGTAACCGGTCGCGTAGAGCGCGGTATCATCCACGTTGGCGATGAAATCGAAATCGTCGGTTTGAAAGAAACCCAAAAAACCACCTGTACCGGTGTTGAAATGTTCCGCAAACCGCTGGACGAAGGCCAGGCAGGGCGACAACGTCGGCGTACTGCTGCGCGGTACCAAACGCGAAGAAGTCGAGCGCGGTCAAGTATTGGCCAAACCCGGCAGCATCACCCCCCACACCAAATTCAAAGCCGAAGTATACGTACTGAGCAAAGAAGAAGGCGGTCGCCATACCCCGTTCTTCGCCAACTACCGTCCCCAGTTCTACTTCCGTACCACCGACGTAACCGGTGCCGTTACTTTGGAAGAAGGCGTGGAAATGGTAATGCCCGGTGAAAACGTAACCATTACCGTAGAACTGATCGCCCCGATTGCCATGGAAGAAGGTCTGCGTTTCGCCATCCGCGAAGGCGGCCGTACCGTTGGTGCCGGCGTGGTTTCTACTGTAATCGCTTAATCGAAGGATACCGAATCAATGCCAAACCAAAAATCCGTATCCGTCTGAAAGCCTACGATTACAGCCTGATCGACCGCTCCGCGCAGGAAATTGTTGAAACCGCCAAGCGTACCGGCGCCGTTGTTAAAAGCCCGATTCCGCTGCCGACTAAAATCGAGCGTTTCAACCCGCTGCGTTCTCCCCATGTAGAACAAAACTTCGCGTGAACAGCTGGAGATCCGCACCCACCTGCGCCTGATGGACATTGTGGATTGGACCGACAAAACCACCGATGCCCTGATGAAACTGGATCTGCCGGCAGGCGTGGATGTAGAAATCAAAGTCCAATAATTAGTGGCTGAAACAAAAAACCGAACGGGTTTCCCGTTCCGGTGTTTTTTAGATGGGTAAAAGGGTAAGCGGAGAAAGTAGGGAAGCGATGAACAAATTGACGCACCAATATCCGAAATGTTTACAGAATACGCAGACGTTCAATCCGTTTATCCAAGCTGGGATGCGAACTTAGCCATGTTTGGGCGTGCTTGGCATCGGATTCGCCGGAGATGCCCATTGTCGTAATATCTTGCCGCAAACAGCCGCCGCGACCACGCAGGCGCTGCAAGGCGCAAATCATTTCGGCACGCCGACCAGAGCGGGCGGCGCCAACATCGGCGCGGTATTCGCGCACGCGGCTGAAACGGTAAACGATTACGCTGGCAAAAAAGCCGAAGAAAAACTGAAAACCGAGATAAGTGGCGAAATACACTCCGCCAACCAGCCGTTGACCGGCTCCAAGTTTTGCCGCCATGCGGCTGACGGCATGGGCGGGAAACACCACCACCGTATTCACCACACCCTGCATCAGCGCCAGCGTGAGCATGTCGCCGTTGCCGATATGCGCTACTTCGTGCGCCAGAACCGCTTCCACTTCATCGCGGCTCATATTTTCCAAAAGGCCGGTACTTACCGCAATCAGCGCGCGGTTTCGGCTGCTGCCGGCGGCAAACGCATTCAATTCCGGCGAGTGGTACAGCGCCACTTTGGGCGGCTGCAAATCCCATTGTTGCGACAAATCCCGCACGCATTGCAGTAGCCATATTTCCGTATCGTTTTTTGCTTCGCCAACCACTTGGGCGCCAACCGAATTTTGAGCCAAAGTTTTGGAAAGCAGCACGGATATTAAGGCACTGGCCACCGCCAGCAGTGCAAAATAAAACAGGCTCGAGAGCGTGTTTTACACCGCTGCTCCAGCCTAAATGCCAATACCGCCCCCAGTTGCAGCATCATCGCGGCAATGTAGCGGCAAACAGAAAAACGCGTTTCATGTGGCGTGCACCCTGCGGCGGATAACCGCCTATTATGTTTATGGAAAACAAATTCGACAGCGGCGGATTATGACAACAAATGCCTAGAAAAAACACATGTTTTCGGCAAAACTGTGCAAAGCCGTTTTCAGGCTGCCCCAAAGGGCGAACCCCTTGAAATCGGGCATTGTGCGGTTTTGGGAAGAAGCGGCTGTTAACCGGCTTAATTTTTCTTTACATCATGCCTGAAAACGTAAGGGCTGGGCGGACGATCCGCAAGCCTTTCAGGCTGCTTGGCGGGAAAAACAGCCTGAAAAAGCCGTCCGGTTTCCCGAACGGCTGTGGCAGTGTGTGTTTTGGTGTCCTTTTGCGCCTAGCGTACGCCTTTTTTCAGCAAATCTTGATAACCGCCGTGGTTGCTGACTTGGTGTAACCCATTTTTCAGTTCCTGCAATGCGGCTTTCGGCACGGCGGCCGCTGCGGCAGTAAAGATTGATGGGCGCGTTTTTATTGGGGCTGACGGCGGCGATTTTGCCGGCGATTTGGTCAGCGGAGATATTGACGGCACCCTGGATATGGCTTCAGCACAACTCTTCAGGCGTGCGTACGTCTATCCAGATGCCTTTGGCTTTGGCCGGCTGTGCGGCGGCCTTGGCGGCGGTTTGCGGCGTGGCCTTCGGTGCGGCTTGGGCAGTGGCAGACAGCGCGGCAACAGCGGCAAGCAGCATCAGGCGGGACATGGTTTTCATGGCGGTTCTCCGTGTGAAGGATGAAACGGCGCGGAATTGTAGCGCGGACTGTTTGCCGTGCCAGCGCTGTCGGTTTTTGCAGGCAGCCTGAAAGCGGCAAATCGGTTTTCAGGCTGCCTGTATGCCGTTGCGTTTTAGCGTTGGCTGTCGATGGCTTCCAGCGCGCGCAGGGCGTAGGTGTAGGCAGCGCCGGCGTTCAGCGAGATGGCGGTGGCCAGTGCGCCGGCGATTTCGCTGTCGGTGGCGCCGGCTCGGCGGCTTTCTCGGCGTGGACGCTGATGCAGCTTTCGCAGCGGGTAGTGATGGCGACGGCGATCGCAATCAGCTCGCGCGTTTTCGTCCAGCGCTTCGGCGGCAGCGGCCTGTTCGAGCGCGCCGTAGGCCTGCAGCATTTTCGGATGGTTTTTGCCCAGCGCGGCAAAAGATTTTTCACATGGGCGGTGTGTTCGGGCCAGTTTTGAAACATGGTATTTCCTTTCGTGATTGGGTTGACGCTGCGGATTATGGCGATAATCTGCGTATAATAATCTGCAAATCGTCTCAAAGAATGGTAAAAAACGATGGATGTGTTGGACAAACTGGTCGAATTGGCGCAACTAGCCGGCAGCGTGGACACCCAATGCCTGTTTCAGGGCGCATGGTATGTGCGCCACGAAGCCAGCCGCGTGCGCGGTGTGGTGCACATCGTTACCCGCGGTTCGGGCTGGATTAAGATCGACGGCGAAAACCAGGCGCGGCTTCTGCAGCAGGGCGATATCGTCTTTTTCCCGCGCACCGCCGGCCATGTGCTCAGCAGCAGCGCCGGCTGCGGCAACTGCGAAGACACGGTAGAGAGCAGCCGGCAAGGCGCGTTTACCGTGAAAAGCAGCAGCGGCGAAGGCGGCCAAATGCAGCTTTTCTGCGCCCGTTTCGAATACGAGCAACAGGCCGAACTGATTGCCGGCCTGCCCGCCATGCTGCGCCTGCATCTGGACAGCCCCGAGCTGTGCTATCTGGTGGAAATGCTCAAAGGCGAAGCCGCCGGCCTGCGGCAGGGTTCGACTTCGGTGGTAAATGCGCTGTCGGCGGTGCTGCTGGTGCTGATGCTGCGCGCCTATCTGGCGCAGGAAGGGCAGGAGCTGCCCGGACGGCGTACTCAAAAGCTGGCGCGACAAACGCCTGCGCGGCCTGATCCAAGCGGTGATCAGGCAGCCTGAAAAACCGTGGAACGTTGAAGACATGGCCGCCGAGGCCAAAATGTCGCGCGCCCACCTGATGCGCCTGTTCCGCCAGCAAACCGGCAGCAGCCCGCATGCCTTTGTCAGCCGCATCCGCCTGCAGCAGGCCGCGCTGCTGCTGAAGCAGCGTGCCGATTCGGTGCTGTCGATCGCGCTGTCGGTGGGTTTCAGCTCGGAAAACCCATTTCGGCAAAAGCGTTTAAAAAGAATACGGCATCTCGCCCGGCCAGTACCGCAAGCAGCCGCGGGAGAAGCGGTGGCGGACGGCGGCTTTGTGATTTAAACGGCCCATCCGCAGCGGATGGTGGCATAGCGCCGCGCCAAAAGCAGCGAAAGATTTTCAGGCTGCCCAATGCCCGGTGCTTTGCCGCTCAGCAAAAAGCAGCCTGAAAGCCGCGTATCCGGTTTTCCAGGCTGCTTCTTAACGTTCAGGCTGCGGTTTACACCGGCTTTTGGCCGTCGGTTTTCAAACTTGAGCTGCTGGTGGAATTCGCGCGCCTGCCGTTCGGCCTGGCTGCCGGATCGTCGAGCATCAGGGCGACGTATTCGAGGGAAAATGTAGATTGAGCGCGAAGCTTGGCGCGGGCAGCGTCGGTGGCGGGTTCGAGACTGGGATGGCGACGCTGCGGTCGATTTCGCCGTCCCGAGGAATGTCGAAACAGCGCTCCTGATAGCGGATGGGCGTGAGTTCGCAGGGCTTGCGGTGCAGCAGGATGCACAGTGCTTGGGCCGCTGAGATACGTCGTAGAGCCAGGCATCGCCGCGGTCGTTGGTGAACAGCAAAAAGGCGGAGGGTTCGGCGGTTTCCAAAGCCGGTGGCGGTTACGTAGTCCTGGCCGTCGAGCGTGTGGCGCTCGAGCACGAAGCACTCTTCGGTGAGCGGGGTGCGGCCGTGGCGCTCGCCGGTGGCGTAGCATTCTTGGGCGTGCGACCAATTCTGGTGTTGGCTTCTTTGGCGGCGGCGTTGAGCAAATCGGACATCTGCCCGCCTTGTTTGCTCTGGCGCTTTTTCGCCTGCTTGCGCAGGTGCTCGAGGGTTTCTGCGGTGGTGTGGATGTATTTCATTGGGGTTCCTTTGCGGGTTTTCAGGCAGCCTGAAAGTCGGTTGGGAGCTTGATAGGTTTTCAGGCTGCTTTGATACAGGAAAGGCAGCCTGAACAGCAGTTTTTCTGTTTTCAGGCTGCCTGTTGGTGCCGGTTTAGGCGTCGATATTCTGTGCCACCAGCGCGTTGTTTTCGATAAAGGCGCGGCGCGGTTCGACTTCGTCGCCCATCAGGGTAACGAACACTTCGTCGGCGGCGATGGCGTCTTCGATGCGCACTTTCCAGCAGGCGGCGGACGGTGGGATCCATGGTGGTTTCCCACAGCTGCTCGGGTTCATCTCGCCCAAGCCTTTGTAGCGCTGGATCATCAGGCCTTTTTGCGCCGCCGGCGAGCATGCAGGTCGAGCGCGTCTTCAAAGGAAGCAGCCTGAAGCGGTTCGGCGTCGCCTTTGAATACCTGCAGCGGCGCGGAAAAGTTCGAGCGCGGCGAGTGCGGCGGCGGTGGAGGAAAGGGTTTGGTAGGCTTTGCTGTCGAGGAATTTCTGGTCGAGATAGCTCACCATCACGTTGCCGTGCAGCTTGCGGGTGATTTTCAGGGAGTGGCCGCCTTCTTGTCCGGCAACATGTTCCAGCGCCACTTCTTCGTGCTGCAGCACGGCGGAGAGCGCGGCGATGGCGGCTTGGGCGGCGGCTTCGTCGGCCAGGCTGACGGCGGGCACGTCAAGGCGCGCGCAATACGGCGGCGTCGATCACGCGGCTTTCTTGGGCGATGGTGCTGCGGGCTTTTCAGGAATTTGCGCGCGGTTTTAGCCAGCTCGGCGCCTTCAATGACGCGAGCCGGCGGATTCGATGCGGGCTTTATCAACGGCCAGACCGAGCAAAAATTCGTCTTTTTCGGCTTCGTCTTTCAGGTAGCGCTCCTGCTTGCCGTGCTTGGCTTTGTAAAGCGGCGGTTGGGCGATGTACACATAGCCGCGCTCAATCAATTCGGGCATCTGGCGGTAGAAGAAGGTTAGGAGCAGGGTGCGGATATGGGCGCCGTCCACGTCGGCATCGGTCATGATGATGATGCGGTGGTAGCGCAGTTTTTCCAGATTAAACTCTTCTTTGCCGATGCTGGTGCCCAGCGCGGTAATCAGGGTGGCGACTTCCTGGCTGGCGAGCATTTTCTCGAAGCGGGCTTTTTCCACGTTCAGGATTTTGCCTTTCAAGGGCAGGATGGCTTGGAATTTGCGGTCGCGCCCTGCTTTGGCGGAACCGCCGGCCGAATCGCCCTCCACCAGTAAAGCTCGGACAGCGCCGGGTCTTTTTCCTGGCAATCGGCCAGTTTGCCGGGCAGACCCAGCCGTCCATCACGCCTTTGCGGCGGGTGATTTCGCGCGCTTTGCGGGCGGCTTCGCGGGCGCGGGCGGCGTCGATGATTTTTGCCGGTGATGATTTTAGCGTCGTTCGGATTTTTCTTCGAGAAAGTCGTGCAGCGCGGCGCTCAAAACTTCATTGACCACAGGGCCGATTTCGCTGGACACCAGCTTGTCTTTTGGTTTGCGACGAGATTTGGGATCGGGCAGTTTCACCGACAAAATGCAGGTCAGCCCTTCGCGCATATCGTCGCCGGCGGTTTCGATTTTGGCTTTTGGCGATTTCGTTGGCTTCAATGTATTGGTTGATGGTGCGCGTCATCACCTGGCGCAGCGCGGTCAAGTGGGTGCCGCCGTCGCGCTGCGGGATGTTGTTGGTGAAGCACTGCACGTTTTCCTGATAGCTGTCGTTCCACTGCATGGCGCATTCGACGCTCATGCCGTCTTTCTCGCCGAAAGCGTAGAACACTTTTGTCGTGCAGCGGCGTTTTTGTTGCGGTTCATATACTGTACGAAGCCGGCCACGCCGCCGGAGAAGGCGAAGTTTTCGTGTTTGCCGTCGCGCTTGTCGGTCAGCTCGATGCCGACGCCGTTGTTTAGGAAAGAGAGCTCACGGATGCGCTTGGCAAGAATGTCGAACTTGTATTCCACCAGGCCGAAAGTGTCTTCGCTGGCGAGAGAACTGCACGCGGGTGCCGTGTTTGCCGGCCGGGCAGTCGCCCACCACTTTTAAGGGTTCGACCGCTTCGCCGTTGCGGAATTCGACGAAAATGCTCTTTTGCCTCGGCGCCAGATGGTCAGCCGCAGCCAGTCGGAGGTGCATTGACCACCGACACGCCCACGCCGTGCAGGCCGCCGGAGATTTTGTAGCTGTTGTTGTCGAACTTGCCGCCGGCATGCAGCACGGTCATGATGACTTCGGCGGCGGAGCGGCCTTCTTTGGGGTGGATGCCGGTGGGGATGCCGCGGCCGTTGTCTTCGATGGTGATGGAGTTGTCGGAATTGATGGCGACGGTGATTTTTTGTCGCAGTGGCCGGCCAGCGCTTCGTCGATGGCGTTGTCCAGCACTTCAAACACCATGTGGTGCAGGCCGCTGCCGTCCTGCGTGTCGCCGATATACATGCCCGGGCGCTTGCGCACGGCTTCAAACTCTTCCAATACCTGAATGCTGTCGGCGCCGTATGCGGCGGTTACTATCTGTTCGGTCATTTTTGTGTCTTTTCCCAAAAAGCCGCCCTATCAGGCAGCCTGAAAGGGCGGATTATACCCGAATTCGGCAGGCTTTTCAGGCGTGCCAAGGCAGCCTGAAAAGATGGGCGTCGCTTTTTCAGGCTGCTTTGTCGTCTGCACGATAGGCGTCGAGCACCGCCACCGCATCGCGCAGCGACAGGCCGTAATGCTCGCGCAGGGTTTTGATATCGGCAATGCGCCGGCCGCTGAGATGTTCGGCCATCCAACGGCGGGTTTCGTCGGGTGCGGCGTCGAAGCGTTCACGGGCGCGGCGGGCGGCGGCGCCAGTTTCCATGCCAGCCACCAGTAGGCGGCGTTGGCGGCCAGCAGTACCGTACCGGCTGCCGGCGTGGCGGCATCGCCGATCCGCCACCACAGGCACAGGGCGGTGATGGTGGCGAGCGAGCAGACGGTTTGCAGTTTCATCATGGCGGCGGGTTTCATGGTTTTCCCTCGGTAAAAACTGGCGTGCGGCGATTGTAGCCTTTTTCAGGCTGCCTTTGGCAGCGGGCGGCGATGCTGTTAGAATTCCCGCGCACTTTTGACAGGAATACTTTTTATCTGCGGGAGAAAACCATGAAAAACCACCACAATGATGCTGTTGGCACTGGCGGCATTGGCCGGCTGCGGCGGTAAATCTTCGGGCAAGCTGCCGGCCGTTTGCGCCGACGCGCTGGAGCAGTATGCCAAGCTCGACCAGGCGCAATGGAAACAGCTGGATCTGTCGGTGCAACTGGGTTTGGGTACGGTGCTGGAGCAGGGCGGCGGCAAGGAAAAGGCCGCGCTCTCGGCCTGGCAGCAGGCATGGCCGACCGCTATGCCGTTACCAAAGACCTGCAGGGCAGGAAGCGGCCGATGCGATGCTGGAAGAAACCGAAACGCAATGTAAGGAATGGCAGCAGGCGATGCAGTCTGCCCAATAAACCCGCGCCGCCCGCCACCGCAAGCGGGCGGCGGTTTTTGCACAAACGTTTTTCAGGCTGCCCGCATACACAGGCAGCCTGAAAACATCCAAGCGCAACCTAAAGGAAACATCATGCAGACAGAAGCTCTTATCCGCCATATTTCAGGCTGGCTCAAAGACTACGCCGACGGTGCCGGCGCGCGCGGTTACGCCGTCGGTATTTCCGGCGGCGTCGATTCGGCGGTGGTGTCTGCGCTGTGCGCCCGCAGCGGCGTGCAGCTGCTGTGCGTCGATATGCCCATCCGCCGAAAAGGCCGACCAGCTCCGAGCGCGCCCGCAACCACATCGCCGCGCTGCAACGGCAGTTTTCCAATGTACGTGCCATCAGCGCCGACCTGACGGCGCTGTTTGAAGAGTTCGAACGCAGCGTGGCGCTGCCAGATGCGGAGCAGCAGGAGCTGGCGCTGGCCAACACCCGCTCTCGCCTGCGCATGAGCACGCTGTATTACTACGCCCAAACCCACGGCCTGCTGGTGGCCGGTACCGGCAATAAAGTGGAAGACTTCGGCGTCGGCTTTTTCACCAAATACGGCGACGGCGGCGTCGATGTCAGCCCGATTGCCGATTTGCTCAAATCGCAGGTATACCGGCTGGCCGAAGCGCTGGACGTATCCGAATCCATCCGCGCCGCGGCGCCGACCGACGGCCTGTGGGACGGCGAGCGCACCGACGAAGAGCAGATGGGCGCGAGCTATCCCGAGCTGGAATGGGCGATGGCGCAGCATGAAGCGGGCAGGGCGCGCGAAGAGTTTGCCGGCCGCCAGCAGCAGGTGTTTGACATTTACGTCCCGTCTCAACCGTGCCGCCCAGCACAAAATCCAGCCGATACCGGTGTGCCGCATTCCTGCCGAACTGCTGGATTGAACCATGCCGCCCAAAAATCGTTTTTCGATATCGACGACACGCTCTATCTCAAACACGAGCGTCGCATCCCTGTTTCCGCCCGCGATGCCCTGCTGCAACTCAAAGCGCGCGGCATCATCACCGCCATCGCCACCGGCCGCACCCCCGCCGTGCTGCCCGAGCCAATCCGCCGCCTGATGGACGAAACCGGCATGGAGATGCTGGTGGCGGTAAACAGCCAGTATGTCGAGTACCGCGGCCGGCCGCTGGCGCAGTTTGCCATGCCGCCGGCGCAGGCCGAAGCGGTTTCAGGCAGCCTGAAAGCGCGCGGCATCAGCCACGGCTTTGTTTCCGCCGAGCGCATTAGCGTGGCGGCCGCCGATGAGCCGCTGCACCGCTCGCTCAGCGATCTGGCAATTCGCAGAAGCGGACAGCGGCCATGTCGGCCGCGAACCGGTGTACCAGATGCTGGCCTTTTTATCCCGAAAGCTGCGACGCCGAAATCGCCGCGCTGCTGCCGCCGCAGCTGAAAAACCGTGCGCTGGCACCCGCAAGGAGTGGACATTATCGAGCGCGCCGGTTCCAAAGCCCGCGGCATTCGCGCCGCCTTGATGTGCTGGGGCTGGAAATGGCCGACGCCATGGCCTTTGGCGACGGCTTGAACGATCGAAATGCTTGAAGCCGTCGGTTTCGGTGTTGCCATGGGCAATGCCCCGCCGAACTCAAAGCCCTTGCTCGCCACGTCTGCCCCGCCGCCGCCGAAGATGGCATCGCCCGCGGCCTGCGCGAGTTGGGGGCTGATCGATTGATGGATCGGCTAAAGCCATAAAACGAAAACACGAGCAAAACCGGCTTTCAGGCAGCCTGAAAGCCGGTTTTGCTCGTGCCGTTTTGCGGTTTCAGGCTGCCTGAAACGCGCGGTGGGTTTGTTGACGATCTCAAACCAACCTTTGACGAGCACCCATTCGCCGTTTTCCTTGGTAACCTTGATTTTGTAGCTTCTTAGCGCTTTGGCGTAAGAAGAGTGGCCGCCGAATACATTGATTTCGCAGGTAAACACGCCCTTTTTGATGTAGCCGCCGCCGGTTCGGGCGCAGGCATGGCCTACCGTCAGATGGGTTCCGGGCGGTAGTTTGTCTCGATCGGCTTCGCCAGCTTGCGCACGGTTTCCTGATTGGGCGGGACAAGGTAATGTCGCCGGTGCTGGAAGTATTTGTAGCCGGCAAAGGCGATGGCGGCCACCACCAAAAAGTTAATCAGTTTTCCTAAGTCCATTAGTCGTTCCTTTCGTATCGTAAAAAACCAACAAGTTTATCCGCTAAACATGTGGCGTGCCAATTCTGAAGTTATTCCGCTTTCAGTACCGACAAATCAGTCTGGCCGGCGGCCGTTTCATTGTCTGCCCTTTTCAGGCTGCTTGGCGGCTTCTTCCGCCGCCTGCCGCCGTTTCTCCGCCAGATACAGGCCGATTTGCTGTACCAATTCCTGCGTGCCCCTGATGCGCCAGCGCGCTGATTTCAAACAGGCGCGGGGTTTCGGTGTCGAAGCCGAAACGGTCGTCCGGCGTGGGGAAGTGCCAGCCGGTGGCTTCAAGAAAGGCGGCTTTGCGCACGGCGGCTTCTTCGGGGCTGAGCATGTCCAGTTTGTTCAGTACCAGCCAGCGCGGTTTGTCGTAGAGTCCGGCGTCGTATTTGCGCAGTTCGCCGACGATGGCCCAGCGCTTCGGCGGCGGGATCGACGGTTTCGTCAAAGGGTGCCAGATCGACGACGTGCAGCAGCAGGCCGGTGCGCGAGAGTGTTTGAGAAAGCGGTGTCCCAGCCCCAGCCTTCGGCGGCGCCTTCGATCAGACCCGGGATGTCGGCCATCACAAAGCTGTGGTTTTCGTCCAGCCGCACCACGCCGAGATTGGGGTGCAGGGTGGTGAAGGGTAGTCGGCCACTTTCGGGCGGGCGGCGGAAACAGCGCTAATCAGCGTTGATTTGCCGGCGTTGGGCATGCCCAAAAGGCCGACGTCGGCCAGCACTTTCAGTTCCAACAGCAGGCGGCGGCTTTCGCCTTCTTCGCCCGGCGTGGCCTGCTTGGGCGCGCGGTTGACCGACGATTTGAAATGCAGGTTGCCCAGCCCGCCCTTGCCGCCGCGCGCCAGGCAGACGCGCTGGCCGTGGCGGGTGAGATCAGCGACGGTTTCGTCGGTGTCGATGTCGCGGATCAGTGTGCCGACGGGCATTTTCAGTTCGATGTCGTCGGCACCCGCGCCGTAGCGGTCGGAGCCGTGGCCTTTTTCGCCGTTTTTGGCCTGGTAGCGTTTGATAAAACGGTATTCCACCAGCGTGTTGGTGTTTTCGTCGGCCACCGCAAACACGCTGCCGCCGCGCCCGCCGTCGCCGCCGTCAGGGGCCGCCGCGCGGCACGAATTTTTCGCGGCGGAAGCTGACCGCGCCGTTGCCGCCGCGTCCGGCCGCCACTTCGATTTTTGGCTTCGTCGATAAACTTCGCAATCTCTTTCGCCGGGCTTTTCAGGCTGCCTGAAAACCCGAAATGGGAAAACGGCGCATTATACAGGAAGCGGCACGGGGCTTTGGCTATAATCGTGTGCTCGGCAAGGCAGCCTGAAAGGCGGAAAACAGGTTTTCAGGCTGCCTTGTCCGGCGTTTACGGCTGCAGCCGTCCGCCCCTAATCTGCAGGCCGCCCAGCCGTCCGGCGAGGCCGTGGTGGCGCACGCGTGGGTGATGGCGACGGCCAGACCGTCGGCGGCGTCGGCCTGCGGCGTGCCGGAAAAGATTCAGCATCTGCACCACCATATGCTGCACCTGCTCTTTGGCCGCCTTGCCGCGCCCGACCACCGACTGCTTGACCTGCAGCGCGGTGTATTCGTAAACCGGCAGCCCGCGCAGCACCAGCGCCGCCAGCGCCGCACCGCGCGCCTGGCCGAGCATCAGCGTGGCGGCGGGATTGACGTTAACAAACACCTGCTCCACAGCCGCCTGCGCGGGCGGTAGGTGGCAATCAACTCGTCGATATGCTCGACGATCACGCCGATGCGGCCGGCCAATTCGTCTTTGGGGATGGTTTTGATGCAGCCTGAAGCCACATAAACCTGCTCGCGGCCGATAACGTCGATAATGCCGAAACCGGTGCTGCGGCTGCCGGGGTCGATGCCTAAAATCTTAAGGGCGCTGGCTCATGGCGGAACGGGAAAACGGGAAAAAGGCGGCGATTATAAGGCAAAGGCAGCCTGAAAACTGTTTCAGGCTGCCTTATAATCCGCCCCCATGAACACGCCCGATTCCGAATTCGACCTGCCCTGTTTCTGAAAACCCCTGCCCGCGCTGCCGGGGGTGTACCGCATGATTGCTGCCGATAGCTCGGTGCTGTATGTGGGCAAGGCGGTGAATCTGAAGCGGCGGGTGTCGGGTTATTTCCAGAAAACCGCCGGCCACTCGCCACGCATCGCGCTGATGGTCAAGCAGGTGGCGCGGGTGGAGATTACCGTTACCCGCAGCGAAGCCGAGGCGCTGATTCTGGAAAAACAATCTGATTAAGTCGCTGTCGCCCAAATATAATATTCTGTTTCGCGACGACAAATCCTATCCCTATCTGATGCTCTCCGGCCACGAGTTTCCCGCAGATGGCCTACTACCGGGGCAGCCTGAAAAAGCCGCACCAGTATTTCGGCCCCTATCCCAACGGCTACGCGGTGCGCGACAGCATCGAGGTGCTGCAAAAAGTGTTCCAACTGCGCACCTGCGAAGACAGCGTGTTTGCCCACCGCGAGCGCCCCTGCCTGCTGCACCAGATCAAGCGCTGCTCCGCGCCCTGCGTGGGTGCCATTTCGTTTGAGGACTACCGTGCTTCGGTAAACGAGGCCGCCGCTTTTCTCAACGGCCGCACCGATGTGCTGAGCCAGACTTTGCAGCACAAAAATGCAGCAGGCCGCCGCCAATCTGCAGTTTTGAAGAAGCCGCGCTACCGCGACCAATTACAGGCGCTGGGGCTGGTGCAGAGCCGCCAGTTTATCGACAGCCGCAACCCCGACGCCCCGCACAATATCGATATTCTCGCGCTGGCAGTAGAGCAGGGCGGCGTGTGCATCAACTGGACCAGCATCCGCGGCGGCCGCCACGTCGGCGACAAAAACTTCTTTCCCGACACCCGCCACGACCCCGATCCCAACGGCCCAGGACTACGCCGAAGCCTTCGCCGCCCAGCACTATCTGGGCAAAACCAAGCCCGATCTCGTCATCAGCAATTTCAGGCTGCCTGAAAGCCTGCAGGAAGCCGTCAGCAGTGAGCACGGCAAGGCCGTCCAATTCGTTTCCAACACGCGCGGCGAGCGCAAAGTGTGGCTCGACATGGCGGTGCAGAACGCCCGCCTTGCCCTGTCGCGCCACCTGCTGCAAAACAGCAGCCAAATCCGGCGCACCGCCGCGCTGGCGGAACTCATCGGCCTGCCCGAAGCCGAATTGCAGCGGCTCGAATGCTTCGACATCAGCCACACCCAGGGCGAAGCCACCGTCGCATCCTGCGTGGTGTACGACGAACACGCCATCCAGCCATCGCAATACCGCCGCTACAACATTACCACCGCCAAAGCCGGCGACGACTACGCCGCCATGCGCGAAGTGCTCACCCGCCGCTACGGCAAACTCGCCCAAGCCCAGGCCAACGGCGAAAGCGTGCGCTGGCCCGGACGCCGTGCTCATCGACGGCGGCAAAGGCCAAATCGGCATGGCGCTCGAAGTTTGGGAAGAGCTTGGTCTTACCATTCCGCTGATCGGCATCGCCAAAGGCCCCGAACGCAAAGCCGGTTTGGAAGAACTCATCCTGCCCTTCAAAAACCGCAGCCTGCGCCTGCCCGACAACAGCCCCGCCCTGCATCTTTTTGCAAACCGTGCGCGACGAATCCCACCGCTTCGCCATCACCGGCCACCGCAAAAACGCGAAAAAGCCCGCATCACATCGTCGCTCAACGACATCGCCGGCATCGGCAGCAAACGCAAAAGCCGCCCTGCTCACCCGCTTCGGCGGCCTGCGCGGCATCAGGCCGCCAGCATCGACGACCTTGCCCAAACCGAAGGCATCAGCCGCGCGCTGGCGGAAAAGATTTACGCCGCGCTGCACACGCATGCGTAAATGCAAAAAGGCAGCCTGAAAACGGTTTAAGCGGTTTTCAGGCTGCTTTTTGCAGGAAAACACCCGTTTCAGGCAGCCTGAAACGGGTGTTGTGCGTTTGAGCGGGTTTAATGGCGCCGCGCTTTGAAGCCGATCAGGTGGCGGCGGGTGGCGGCTCAGGCACCGGCGATGCCGAGCAGGCAGACGACGATCAGCACCGATACCGTTTCCCACCAATAGAAAGTACGCCACTGCAGATGGATGCCGTAGGGCTGGAAAAATCTGGGTAATCAGCGGGCGGGTCTGCGCCATCAACCAGGTGCACAGGATAAGGCTGAGCAGGGCGGACAGCAGGCTCTGCCAGGCGGCCTGATAGAGAAAGGGGCGGCGCACAAGGAAGAGGGCGCGCCCAGCAGTTTGGTGATTTCGATTTCTTCCTTGCGGCTGAGAATCTGCAGGCGGATGGTGTTGTGCGCCACCAGCACGAAGGCAAAACCCAGCGTTACCGCCAGAAACCAGAAAATCTGGTTGGCCAGGGTGTTGAGACGGTAGAGGGTCTGCATCCATTCCTGGTCAAGCTGGGTGCTTTCCACCATCGGATAGGCGGCAAGGTCTTTTTGCAGCGCGAGCACCGCCTGCGGGTCGGCATCAGCGGGGTAACGACAAAGGCGTCGGGCAGCGGGTTTTCGTCGAGCATCGACACCACTTCCTGCGTGCCCATCGCCGCTTTCATTTCTTCCAGCCCTTCGGCTTTGGCAACAAAACGGCTCTCTTTTACCCGCGGGTCGCCGGCGAGCAGTTTTTGCACGGCGTCGGTATCCGCGCCGGCGGCGCTCCATGTCCATATACAGGGTGATCTGCGGCACGCCGCTTAGGCGGTCGAGCACGTTTTTGCTGCTTTGCACGCCCAAGTAGAGCGTTAGCGGCAGGGTCATGGCGATGGCGAGCATGGCGAGTATCATCAGCGCGGCCAGCGGCTGTTTGAAGAAATAGGCGGCGGCGCGGCGGGCACTTTCCCAGTGGAGCGACAGATAATTCATGATGCGAACCTGCCTTCCTGCAGGCGCAGGATGCGGTGGCCGTAGTCCTGCATCAGGGTTTCGTCGTGCGCCGACACGATGACGGTGGTACCGGCTTCGTGAAAGGTTTTAAACAGTTCCATAATATCGAGCGCGTAGGCGCGGTCGAGGTTAGCCGAAGGTTCGTCGGCAATCAGCAGGCTGGGCTGGTGGACGACGGCGCGGGCGATGCACAGGCGCTGCTGCTCGCCGCCTGAGAGACCACGCGGGTCGGCGGTTTCGCGGCCGCCCAAACCGACTTTTTCAATCGCGATGCGGGCGCGTTTGTCGGCGGTTTTGCGGTCGTAGCCGATAATCCGCAAAGCGGCAGCACGTTTTTCCAGCACGTTGCGGTCAAACAGGATTTTGTGGTCTTGGAATACGATGCCGATGTGCTGGCGCAGGTAGCACAGCTGGTTGTCGGACAGGGCGGCCGATGTCCTGTTTGTTCATCAGCACGCGGCCGCCGCTGGGGCGGGTGATGCCGGAAATCAGCTTCAGCACCGTCGATTTGCCGGCGCCGGAATGGCCGGCGATGAAAAATCATCTCGCCCTGGCAATGGCGAAGCTGACGTTTTTCAGAGCCTGAAAACCGCCCTGATAGGGTTTTGGATACGGATTCGAATCGAATCATGGATCAAAGCACTCCGTGTTTTCAGGCTGCCTGCAGACGCGGGCGCAGACAGGCAAAGGTGGCGATTATAAGCGGACTTTGCGCGCTGCCCCAAAACGCTGCCGCCGGCCGCTTGGCGGCGCTTGCGGCAAAAAAGCGCCGTTAAACAGAAAATTGCCGTATTAAAGGCAAATTTTGCTATAATCGCGGCTTTTCGCGCAGCAGCGGCAGCCTGAAAAACAGGCAGCCTGAAAATACCGCCAAGGCTGCGCCAATCCGAAACCAGACAGGAGATTTATCATCGCACAAGAACGCGAAGCACGTATCAACGGCGAAATCACCGCCAAAGAAGTGCGTTTAATCAGTGGCACGGGCGAACAGCTCGGCGTGGTATCCGTAAAAGAAGCCCTCGCATTGGCCGAAGAGCAGGGATGTGGATCTGGTGGAGATTTCCCACCGCCAAAACCGCCTGTGTGCAAGCTGATGGACTTTGGCAAATACAAATACGAGCAGTCGAAAACGCGACGAAGCCAAGAAAAAGACAAAAACAGAGTGCAGATTAAGGAAATCAAATTCCGCCCAGGCACCGACGAAGGCGACTACTAAATCAAAATGCGCAACATCGTGCTTTTTGAGCGAAGGCGACAAAGTCAAAGTTACCCTGCGTTTTCGTGGTCGCGGATGGCGCACCAGCAGCTGGGCGCCCAGCTGCTCGAGCGCGTGAAAGAAGATTTGGCGGAAATCGGCCAGGTGGAGCAGTTTCCCGAAAATGGAAGGCCGCCAGATGGTGATGATGATTGCGCCGAAAAAGAAATAAGCCTATAATCCCGCGCCTTTCGCATCCGCCGCGCGCGAAAGGCGTTTTTCAGCGGCAAAAACCGTGGCAGCGGGTTTCAAGTGCGGATTTTTCCGCCTCCTTCTGCCTTATCCTATAAGTAACCCGGAGTTTTCCATGCCTAAAATGAAAACCAAATCCAGCGCGAAAAACGCTTCAAAGTGCTGGGCAACGGCGGCGTGAAACGCGCCCACGCGTTCAAACGCCACATTCTGACCAAGAAAACCACCAAAAACAAACGCCAGCTGCGCGGCACCTCTATGGTGAACGACCGCGATTTGGCTTCTGTTGCCAAAATGTTGCCCTACGCATAAGGAGATTGAAACATGCCACGCGTAAAACGCGGTGTAACCGCACGAGCCCGTCATAAAAAAGTATTAGCATTGGCCAAAGGCTACCGCGGCCGCCGTAAAAACGTCTACCGCGTTGCCAAGCAGGCGGTAATGAAAGCAGGCCAGTACGCCTACCGCGACCGCCGCCAGCGCAAACGCCAGTTCCGCCAGCTGTGGATCGCCCGTATCAATGCCGGCGCCCGCCAAAACGAGCCTGTCTTACAGCAAATTCATGAACGGCCTGAAACGCGCCGCCATCGAGCTGGACCGCAAAGTATTGGCAGACTTGGCCGTATTCGACAAAGCCGCTTTCGCGCAGCTGGTTGAAAAAGCCAAAGCCGCTCTGGCCTAATCCACCGCAGCCGCAATGATTCAAGGGAAACCGTTTTCGGTTTCCCTTGTTTTTTCGTGTTGTCCGGCGTGCCTGCCTAGACGAAACCGGCAGGGTAGGGCGGTGGCGTATTGCCGCTTGCAGGCAATATGGCTCAAACCAAGCATGCAAAAAGCAGCCTGAAAAGCACAATCGGCTTTTCAGGGCTGCTTTTATTGCGCGTCTGGCCAAATCAAACGTGGAAACTTTCGCCGCAGCCGCAAGACTCTTTCACGTTCGGGTTTTGGAACTTAAAGCCTTCCTGCAAGCCTTCTTTGGCGTAGTCCAGTTCGGTGCCGTCCAAATAAACGTGGCTTTTGGGATCGACGAATACTTTGACGCCGTGTTCTTCAAAAACCAAGTCGTCGGGATCGACGGTGTCGGCGGAATTCGACGGTGTAGGCCAAAGCCGGAGCAGCCGCTGGTTTTCACGCTCCAGCGCACGCCTTCGCCTTTGCCGCGTTTTTCGAGAAAGTCGCGGATGCGTTCGGCGGCATTGCTGGTGATGGTAATCATAATTTTGCCCTTTCAGAATGAGTGTGTCCGATATGCGGGCGATTGTACCGCAAACAAGGTTTTTCAGGCTGCCTGAAAAAACCACAGCCGAGGCGCGGGTTTTTAGTGCGACATAATCTGGCGCAGAAACTGGCGCGCGCGTTCGGTTTTCGGTGCGGTGAAAAACTGCTCGGGCGTCGAGTCTTCGAGAATCTGCCCCTGATCGACAAACACAATGCGGTCGGCCGCTTCGCGGGCGAAGCCCATTTCGTGGGTAACGCACATCATGGTCATGCCGCTGAAAAAGCCAGCTCTTTAATCACTTTGAGTACTTCACCCACCATTTCCGGGTCGAGCGCCGAAGTCGGCTCGTCAAACAGCATCACGCGCGGCTCCATTGCTAGGCCGCGGGCGATGGCACACGCTGCTGCTGGCCGCCGGAAAGCTCGGTGGGAAAAGCGTCGGCCCTGTGCGCCAGTCCTACCGTTTCCAGCAGCGCACGCGCTTTTTCTTCCGCCGCCGCCTTGCTCAGGCCTTTGACTTTAACCGGCGAGAGCGTGATGTTGTCGAGCACGCTCAGGTGCGGATAAAGATTGAAGTGTTGGAAAACAAAGCCCAACTTCGGTGCGCAGGCGGTTGAGATCGGTTTTCGGGTCGGCCACATTGACGCCGTCCACCCAGATTTCGCCGCCCCTGCACCGGCTCGAGCTGGTTGACGGTGCGGATCAGCGTTGATTTGCCGCTGCCCGACGGGCCGCACACCACCACCACTTCACCTTTGCGGATGTCGAGACTGACGCCGTTGATTACATGCAGGTTGTTGAAATGTTTGTGGACGTTTTGAAAGCTGACCACGATGTCGGAAGCGGGTTTTTGCCATAAGGTTGCTCCAAAGTAGGGCGGGCATTTTCAGGCTGCCTGCGCGGCCAGGCGGTTGCTCAGGGGCAACGTAGCGCTCGGGCGCGACGGCTTCGGCGCGCTGCTGCGGGTCGATGCCGGCGGCGGCCAGTCTGCTTCGCCGGCCAGCCCTTTTCAGATTGTTGCGCAGGGTTTTGCGCCGCTGCGAAAAGGCCTGGCGCACCAGCGCGGCAAAGCCGTCGAAATCGGCGGCGGTGCCGATGCGGCCGCTCTGCGGAATCATGCGCACCACCGCCGAATCGACTTTCGGCGCGGGCGTAAACGATTCGGGCGGTACGTCGATCAGTTTTTCCATATCGAAAATACTGCAGCATCACGCTCAGGCGGCCGTAATCGTTGCTTTCAGGCTGCGCCACCATGCGCTCGACCACTTCTTTTTGCAGCATAAAGTGCATGTCTTCGATTTCGCCGGCATAGGTGCTGAGCTTGAACAGCAGCGGCGTGGAAATATTGTAGGGCAGGTTGCCGACGATTTTTTTGCGCCCGGGCACGCCGGAAAAATCAAACTGCAGCACGTCGCCTTCGTGGATTTAGCGAGTTTGGCGGCAAAGGGCTGCGCGCGCGCAGAGCGATGATGTCGCGGTCGATTTTCGCAAACGTGCAGCCGGCTCGAGGCGGCGGCACAGCGGCTCGGTAATTGCCGCCAGCCCGGGGCCGATTTCGATAACGGTGTCTTCAGGCTGCGGCCGCACGGCGTGACGATGTCCCTGAATGATGCGCGTGTCCTGCAGGAAATTCTGGCCGAAGCGCTTGCGTGCCCTGATGGGGTTTCATGGAAATGTGCCGGAAATCAAAAGGGCGCCATTGTACCGAAAAGCATTGGTACTGTGCGGAAAACGGCTAAAAGCAGCCTGAAAGGGATTTTCAGGCTGCTTTGGAGTTTCAGGCTGCCTTTATTTGGGTTAAAGCGGATAACAGGCAGCCTGAAAGCGGTTAGCCGCGCCGGCGCTCGAGTCCGTCGAAAAAGCGAGCGGGGTGTCGGGCAGCCAGCGCAGGTGGCCGCGGCCGCCGCCGCTGACAAAGCCGCAATGGCCGCCGTGCTCGGGCTGCAGCAGGCAGACGCTGGGCGAGATATCGGCGGCAGTAGGCAGGCTGTCGGCGGGAACAAAGGGATCGTTGCGCGCGTTCAGCAGCAGCGTCGGCACGGCGATGTTTTTCAGCAGCGGCTTGGCGGACGATTGGGCGTAATAGTCGTCCTTATCGGCAAAACCCGTGCAGCGGCGCGGTGTAGCGGTTGTCAAACTCCGCCAGCGAGCGGCAGAAACGGCGGCGGCCGGCCGGCACTTTGCCCATCAGCGTGTGCATGAAATAGGGGCGTGTAGAGCAGGCGCGACAGCCCGCTTTCGAGCAGGCGGCTGCCGGCGCCCAAATCGAGCGGCGAAGAAACCGTTGCCGCGGCGGCGGGCAGGGCGGCGCTGCCCTGTTCGCCAAGGTATTTCGCCAGCACATTGCCGCCCAGCGACACGCCGACGGCGTAAATTCGCCAGTAGCGCTGCGCCAAAAGCGCGAGCATATGCGCTGCTTCGCGGCTGTCGCCGCTGTGGTAAAGCCGTTTGGACGCCACGCCGCCGCAAGAGCGGAAATGGGCGACCACGCCGTGCCAGCCGTGCGCGCGCACGCGGTGCATCAGTTCGACGGCGTAATGGCTGGTGCTGCTGCCTTCGAGTCCGTGAAACAGCACCACCAGCGGCGCGTCGGGGTCGGCGGCATCGACAAAATCGTAGGCGGCCAAATCTTCGCCGTAGCTGTCGGGCAGCAGCTCGCGGCGGTAGGCGGGCGGCGGCGACTGCAGGGCTTTGGCGTACAGCGTTTGCGCATGGCCGCCCTTGAGCCAGGGCGGCGCCTGCAGCGGCGGCAGCTGTTGCAGCAGATCGTGCGGATTCATGGCAAAACTTTGCGGTAACAAAAACGGCGGCCAGTATAGAAAAGCGCGGCGGCAGCGGCAAGGGCAGCCTGAAAACTATCCGGCGCGCGAAAAAGGTGCTGCTCATTCTTTTTCAGGCTGCTTTCGGGATTGGGATTCGCCGGCGGGCGGCAAAGGGCTTTCAGGCTGCCTACAGCGCCTGCGGCAAGGCGGTTTTATCCGGTTTTCGCTATGGCAAAGACAGGCAATTCTTGCTAGACTACACGCCGCAACAAACCGCCTGTGCCGGCACGGAGCGCAGGCAGTTTCCACCACCAACCGCCCTGTAACTAAATGGAGAATGGCACGAGCAACCTAGATTCCTTGTTCCAGCAGATCAAACAGCGCGATCCGAACCAAACCGTATTCCACCAAGCCGTTGAAGAGGTATTCGGCAGCCTGAAACCGTTTTTGGACAAAAACCCGCAATACACCAAAGCCGGCCTGCTGGAGCGCATCGTCGAGCCCGGAGCGCGTGATTATGTTCCGCATCTCCTGGGTGGACGACCAAGGCCAAGTGCAGGTAAACCGCGGCTACCGCATCCAGATGAACTCCGCCATCGGCCCCTACAAAAGGCGGCCTGCGCTTCCACCCCACCGTAGATTTGGGCGTGCTCAAATTCCTGGCTCTCGAACAAGTCTTCAAAAATGCGCTGACTACCCCTGCCGATGGGCGGCGGTAAAGGCGGTTCCGACTTCGATCCCAAAAGGCAAATCCGATGCCGGTAAGTGCGTTTCTGCCAAGCCTTCATGACCGAACTCTCCCGCCACATCGGCGCCGATCTGGACGTACCCGCCGGCGACATCGGCGTGGGCGCCCGCGAAATCGGCTACCTCTACGGCCAATACCGCCGCGTACGCAACGAGTTTGCCTCCGTACTCACCGGCAAGGGCCCACTTACGGCGGCAGCCTGATCCGCCCGAAGCCACCGGCTACGGCACCGTGTACTTCGCCCAATTCATGCTGAAAACCAAAGGCGAGGGCTTTGAAGGCAAACGCGTGGTGATTTCCGGCTCCGGCAACGTTGCCCAATACGCCGCCGAAAAAGCGCGCTGCAACTGGGCGCCAAAGTGCTGACCGTTTCCGACTCTTCCGGCTTCGTCAAATTCCCCGATTCGGCATGACCGAAGCCCACTTCGACGCGCTGCAGGAAGTGAAAAACGTCCGCCGCGAGCGCCTGTCGGTGTTGCCAAAGAGCAGGGTCTGGAATACTTCGAGGCAAACGTCCGTGGGGCGTGGCCTGTGACATCGCGCTGCCCTGCGCCACCCAGAACGAACTGGATGAAAACGACGCCAAAGAGCTGCTGAAAAACGGCGTCAAATGCGTGGCCGAAGGCGCCAATATGCCCTCCACCCTTGGCGCGGTCGAAGCCTTTATCGGCGCGAAAATCCTTTACGCCCCGGGCAAAGCCTCCAACGCCGGCGGCGTCGCCACTTCCGGTCTGGAAATGAGCCAAACGCCATCCGCCTGTCTTGGAGCGCCGAAGAAGTTGACCAACGCCTGCACGGCATCATGGAAAAACATCCACGAAAACTGCGTTGCCAACGGCAGCGAAGGCGGCTATGTGAACTACGTAAACGGCGCCAACATCGCCGGCTTCAAGAAAGTTGCCGAAGCCATGCTGGCACAAGGCGTAATCTAATCCCCGTCTAAACACGCGGCGGTTCGGACTCTTTAAGAGCATCCGAACCGCCGCGTGTGCCGGCAGGGCAGGGCGGCAGGCAGCCTGAAAGCCGGGTTTTCGGTTTTTCAGGCTGCTTTTGGGTTATGCAGCGTTTGCTGCCCATCGGCGGGTCGTAGGTTGGTCGAGCCACAACAAAAATCTTTAAGCGTTAAAAATGTTGGGTTTGGCAACCCAACCTACCTGCTTTCAGGCTGCCTTTGGGTTGCGTGGTTTGCTGCCCGCAGGCAGCCTGAAACAGTAAACAGGCAAAGCAAACAGACAAAAAGCAGCCTGAAAGCGCAATATCGGCTTTCAGGCTGCCTGATTGGGGCGGATGCCGTTTTAGAAACGGTATTTCACTTGGGCATTCACCGAGCTGTTGTGCCAGTGCGAAGCACGGATGTGCTGCAGGGCAAGGCCGAGCTTCCAGTTTCGCTGACGCTGTAGGCGGCGCCGGCGGCAAGGTTGAAGCGCGTTTTCTTGTCGCTGCTGTCGAGCGCGACGCTGATGCCGGTGTTTTTCACCGTGGTGTGCTCGGCGGTTTTGCGCTGCAGATCGCGGGCAAGGCCGGCTTTGCCGAACACGGTCAGCTGGTCGTTGAACGAATACAGCGCGCTGATGCCGAGTTTGGCGGCGGTGGCTTTGGTGTTCATGCCATCAAGATACTGGGTGGCGGAAACATCGATGTTTTTGGCGTCCACCTTGGCGTATTGCAGCGAGAACTCGGGTTTCAGCGCCAGCGACGAGAGCATAAAGGTTTTGTTCACGCCCACGCCGAAACTGCAGAGCTTGCCCGCATCTTTGAGCTTGTTCCAGCCCAGCGTGCCATAGATGCCGATGCCGTGCGGCGCGGCATAGCCGTAGCCGAGATCCAGGCCGTAGCCTTCGGTTTTGACGGTTTTCTCAACGCTGCCGAAACGTTCGTCCCAGCGGTTGTCCAAGCGGTTGGCGCCGACGGCGAACAGGTGGCGCTCAAGATTTGGACGCGCCAACGCCGATACCGTAATCGCGGCTTTTTGCCGGAAATGCCGTCCATTTTCAGGCGGGAAGCGGAGCCGGCGTAATCCAGCCATACCGCGCCGTTTTGGCCGGCCGCTTCGCCCGAGTTTTTCGGCAAAGCGCTCGTTCTGCATCATATCGGTGTCGATCTGGTTGTGCTGGCTGTGCAGATGGGTGTCGGTGCCTTGGGCAAACAGGGTTTCGGTCAGCCTGCGGCTTTGGGTGTAAACGCGGGCGGCGGCCAGTTGCCCGTCGTTCAGGCTGCCTTGCTCGGCGGCCCGGTCGAAAGCGGCGAACACCTGCTCCAGCTTGCGGGCGTCGCGGCCGGCGCCTTCGTAGGCGGATGACGGTACCACTGTGCCGACTTCGTTGCGCTTGCTGCTGACGGTGATGGCGCTGCTGTTTTGGTTTACCTGGTTTCAATCAGGCCGTTGGTTTTGTCGTTTACTTTGAAAGCTGCCATTGATGTTTTTGGCGGTGAGCAGGGTTTCGGTTTGGCCAGCTTTGGTGGCGTAGCCGCTGTAGGCGCCGGTGATGTTCAGCACGCTGTTGCCGGAAATGTCGGCGCTGCCGCTGACTTTCACCGCCGAGCCGATGGCTTTGTCGAGCGTGCCGCTGTTGAATTTCAGGCTGCCGTCGATGTAGAAATCGTTGGCGGTTTCGGCCGGAGCGTGCCGCCGTTGATTTGGACGTCGCCGCTGCTGATGCGGGCGTTCTGGTTGGCGCCGACGGCCAGCCGCCCGCCCGCGGTAACGACGTTGCCGGCGCGGTTGTTGCCCGCCAAAACCAGCGAGCCCTGTTGGATTTGGTTGGTGCCAGTGTAGCTGTTATTGCCGGTTAATACCAGTGATGCGGTGCCGTTTTCACGACGCCGCCGCTGCCGCTGATGTCGTTGTCGAAACAGTATTCGCGTTTTTGCCGGCCACATTGAGGATTTCCTGGCCATTGACTTTGCCGTAGCCGCCCAGCGCGCGCGCTTCGTTGAGAATGCCGACGCCGTAGGTGCCGTCGTTGCCTTTGGCACCGGCGTCATCGGCGGTGCTGAGTCAGCGTCAGCTCGGCGCCGCGCATCCAGTCAAAGCGCGAACGGATGCGTGCGGCGGTGGCGGAAACCACGGCGGTGGCGTTGGACGAGCCAATGGTGCCGCCGGTGGTATTGACGTCGGTTAGATTGTGGAACTCTTTGGCGGCGATGCAGTGGTCTTTGGTGATGCCGCAGCGGTTTTCAATCACCGAACCGTCCAGATAAACGCCGGTGGCAGCCAGCCAATTTTTCTCCAACTCGCGCGCCAGCGGCGTATTGATGCGGTAGATGGCGGCGTCGATGTCGGGATTGGCTTTGCCGTCGTTGCCGGCGGCGGAAACAAACAGCGCGCCGGACTGCTGCGCCATCGCGCCGAAAAGATTGGCAACCGGTTCGTAAATATCGTTTGCTGTAATCCTGCTCGCCGGTGGAGAAGGAATGGTTGATAACGGCGACGTTGTCGCGCTTGCTCAGAATCGAAGCTTCGATTTTGATGATGTCGGCATCGGTGCTTTGCGAGAAATTCACCCCGCCGACGGCTATTTGGGCGCCTTTGGCACCGTGCTGCATCATCACTTCCACCATATTGGTGCCGTGGCTGTTCAGGCCGCCGTTTTTCAAATCGGCCGTCGGTTTGGTGTCGACTTCCTTCACATTTCCTTGGGCATCGGTGGTGGTCATCTTGGCATCGACTTTGGCGCGGCCTTGCGGGCGATGGTCAGATCGACGCCGCTGTCGGTAAGCAGGATGGTGGTGTCGCGGCCGTCGGCCTGCGCACGATCCTGATCGGACGATTTTTGGTAGTCTTTTTGCTGGCTGAAATTGCCCGGCTGCGGCTGTTTCGGCTGGTTGGGCGTGGGGGTGGCGTTGGTGTCGGGACGGCTGTTGTCGTCCCCGCTGCCGCCGCCTCCGCCGCCGCAGGCAGCCAGCAGGGCGGCGGAAATGGATACGGCAATCAGGTTTTTCTTCAGTTTTCGTGGTGCTGTCTTTTCCTTGCAGGCGGGATGGTTCCGGTGTGGCGGCCGGCGGGTCGGGATTGGTGTTTTGTGCTTGGATGCTGCGCGTTTTTCAGGCAGCCGGATTTCCCGCCAGCATACCGCATGCCCGAATGCAAGATTTTTCCGTTCGGCGGCAACAGGCAGCCTGAAACGGCAAAAACGCGCATTTATCTTTTTCAGGCTGCCTGATTGTTGGGGATTATTGTTTTTGTGCCGTTTTTATCGGGCGCGTTTCTTGCCGCTGCTGCCGCTATCGGCCACAATAGGCCGGCAGCTTCGGCTGCCCTCTACTAACGAAATAAGGAGTCTGTTATGCCTGCCCTGCTCAAACATCCCGATCCCTGACGGCCTGCTCGAGTATTCCGTGGTCTATACCGACCGGGCGCTCAACCATATGTCGCAGCAGTTCCAAACCGCTATGCGCGGTTTGTCGGCGATGCTGCTGAAAAGTGAGTGTGCCGCCGATGCTGCCGCCATCGTGCCCGGCAGCGGCACCGCGCCGGCATGGAAGCGGTGTGCGCGCCAGCTGGCGCGCGGCAAGCGCTGCCTGATTGTGCGCAACGGCTTTTTCAGTTTCCGCTGGTCGCAGATACTCGAGCGCGGCGGTTTGGCGGCCGACACGCGGGTGCTGAGCGCCCGCCGCATTGCCGAAGGCGCGCAGCAGCCCTTTGCGCCGGCGCCGATTGAAGAAGTGGAAGCCGCAATCGCCGAATTCCGTCCCGACATCGTTTTCGCCCCGCATGTGGAAACCGCTTCGGGCATGATGCTGCCGCCGGACTACATCCGCCGCCTGTCCACCGCCGCCCGCGCGGTTGGCGCGCTCACGGTAATCGACTGCATCGCTTCAGGCTGCATCTGGCTGGATATGCGCGGTTTGGGCATCGACATCCTGCTGAGCGCGCCGCAAAAAGGCTGGAGCGGCACGCCCTGCGCCGGACTGGTGATGCTGTCCGAGCGCGCGGTGCAGGCGGTGCAAGACAGCGAGTCCGACAGCTTCGCGCTCGATTTGAAAAATGGCTCGACATCATGCGCGCCTATGAACAGGGCGGCCACGCCTGCCGCCACCCTGCCCACCGATTCGCTGCTGCGCGCTGCGCGACACCATGCTCGAAGCGCGCCGGATCGGTTGGGGCAGCCTGAAAACCGCTCGCAGGAAGACTTGGGACGCGAAGCGCGCGCCCTCGCTGGCGGAAAATGGCTTTGCGAGCGCCGCCGCGCCCGGCTTCGAAGCGCCCGGCGTGGTGGTTTGCTACACCGGGCGCGACGACATCCGCAGCGGCCAACGTTTCTGCCGCAGCCGGCGTGCAGATTGCCGCCGGCGTGCCGCCGCAATGCGGCGAAGGCGCCGACTTCCGAACCTTCCGCATCGGTCTGTTCGGTCTCGACAAGCGCCGATACCGGCCGCACGGTGCGGCTGCTGCGCCAGGCGCTCGAGCAGTGCCGCCGGCACAGCCGTGTGAATGCGCCCGGCTACAGGCTAGTACGCGCCCTTTCGGGCAGCCCGGCGGCCTGAAAGGGCGCTGCAACCCTACCGAACCCCGACAGAAAGGCCGAACATGAGCTTAATCGAACTAAAAAGTCCCCGACATCGGCGGACATGAAAAACGTGGACATCATCGCCGTGGAAATCAAAGCCGGCGATACGGTTGCCATCGACGACACGCTGATTACTTTGAAACCGACAAAGCCACCATGGACGTACCGGCCGAAGCCGCCGGTGTGGTGAAAGAAGTCAAAGTCAAAGTGGGCGACAAAATCTCCGAAGGCGGCCTGATTGCTGTGATCGAAGCCGAAGGCGCTGCCGCTGAAGCACGCAAAGCCGCAGCCGCTCCTGCGCCCGCCGCGCAGCCTGGAAGCCCCAAAAGCCGCAACGCGCCTGCGCCGCAAGCCGCATCGTTCAGCGGCAATGCCGATGCCGAATACGACGTAGTGGTACTGGGCGGCGGCGGGCGGCTGATTCCGCCGCGTTTGCCGCAGCCGACGAAGGCTTGAAAGTCGCCATCGTCGATCAGTACAAAACCCTCGGCGGCGTGTGCCTGAACGTGGGCTGTATCCCGTCTAAAGCCTTGCTGCACAATGCGGCGGTGATTGACGAAGTGAAGCACCTGGCTGCCAACGGCATCAAATACCCGCGCCGGAAATCGACATCGACATGCTGCGCGGCTACAAAGAAAAAGTCATCGGCAAACTCACCGGCGGTTCATGGCCGGTATGGCCAAAGCCCGCAAAGTCGATCTGATTCAGGGCAAAGGCGAATTTGTCGGCGCGAATCATCTGGAAGTGAAGCTGACCGAAGGTAGCCAATACGACGGCGCGCTTACCGAAACCGGCGCCAAGAAAAACCATCGCTTTCAAAAACGCCATCATCGCCGTGGGCAGCCGCGTGGTGAACTGCCGTTTATCCCGCAAGATCCGCGCATCGTCGATAGCACCGGCGCGCTCGAACTGCGCCAAGTGCCGCAAAAATGCTGATTATCGGCGGCGGCATCATCGGCCTGGAAATGGGCACGGTTTACAGCACGCTGGGCGCACGATTAGACGTGGTGGAAATGATGGACGGCCTGATGCAGGGCGCCGACCGCGACTTGGTCAAAGTATGGGAAAAAATGAACGCCCACCGCTTCGACAACATCATGACCAACACCAAAACCGTGGCCGTGGAAGCCAAAGCAGATGGCATCTATGTGAGCTTTGAAGGCGAAAAAGCGCCCAAAGAGCCGCAGCGTTACGATTTAGTGCTGGTGGCCGCAGGCCGCGCGCCCAACGGTAAACTGTGCGGCGCGGAAAAAGCCGGCGTGGCCGTTACCGAACGCGGCTTTATCGAAGTCGATAAACAACAACGCACCAACGTGCCGCACATCTACGCCATCGGCGACGTGGTCGGCCAGCCCATGCTGGCGCACAAAGCCGTACACGAAGGCCACGTTGCCGCCGAAAACTGCGCGGGACACAAAGCCTATTTCGACGCGCGCGTGATTCCCGGCGTCGCCTACACCGACCCCGAAGTGGCCTGGGTGGGCGTAACCGAAGAAATCGCCAAACGCGACGGCATCAAAATCACCAAATCCGTGTTCCGTGGAGCGGCTTCCGGCCGCGCCATCGCCAACGGCCGCCGACGAAGGCTTCACCAAGCTGATTTTTGACGCCGAAACCGGCCTGATTATCGGCGGCGCCATCGTCGGCACCCATGCGGGCGACATGATCGGCGAAATCTGCCTGGCCATCGAAATGGGCTGCGCGACGCCGAAGACATCGGCAAAACCATCCACCCGCACCCGACGCTCGGCGAATCCATCGGCATGAGCGCGGAAGTGGCGTTGCGTGTGTACCGATCTGCCGCCGCAGAAAAAGAAAAATAAGCGTTTGAGTGCTGAAACGTGCAAAAAGGCAGCCTGAAAACCGGTCGAAACGGGTTTTCAGGCTGCCTTCAATCCGATTATCCTGAGGGAAAATACATGAAAAATGCGTGATACTGAGCGGCGCCGGCATCAGCGCGCCAGAGCGGGTTACAGACTTTCCGCGACTGGCGACGGCCTGTGGGAAGGGCACCGCATCGAAGACGTCTGCACCCCCGCAGCCTTTGCCCGCAGCCCGCAAACCGTGATTGATTTTTACAACGAGCGCCGCCGCAAAGCCGCGGCCGCGCGCCCAACGCCGCCCATCTTGCCCTCGCGCGCCTGCAACAGGCTACGACACCCATCGTTACCCAAAACGTGGACGACCTGCACGAGCGCGCGGCAGCCGCAGCGTACTGCATCTGCACGGCGAGGCTGAACAAGCTGCGCAGCAGCGCCGACGAGGGCGAAATCATCGGCCGGCAGGGTGACCAGCAGCCGGGCGACTGCGACAGCCAAAGGCCGGCCGCTGCGCCCGCATATCGTTTGGTTCGGCGAAGAAGCGCCGCTGATCGGGCAGGCCGCGCAATGGGTGGAAGCGGCCGATCTGCTGATCGTGGTCGGCACGTCGCTCAAAAGTCTATCCCGCCGCCGGCCTGCTCGCCTACGCCCGCGCCGATGCGGACATCTACCTGATCGACCCCAAGCCCAATCTGAGCAGCCGCCGCGTCGAAATCATCCCCCAAACCGCCTGCGCCGGCGTGCCGCCACTGGTAGAGTGGCTGTTGAAAAAGGCAGCCTGAAACCGTTTGCGGTTTTTCAGGCTGCTTTTGTGTGGGCAAGGTGCGGCTGTTTTTCAGCCGCTGACGCGCTCGATATTGGCGCCGACGCCGCGCAGCTTGGTTTCGATGTGCTCGTAGCCGCGGTCGAGATGGTAGATGCGGTCGACGATGGTTTCGCCCTCAGCCAGCAGTCCGGCGATCACCAGGCTGGCGGAGGCGCGCAGGTCGGTGGCCATTACCGATGCGCCGGAGAGTTTGGCGACGCCGCGCACGATGGCGGTGTTGCCTTCGGCTTCGATGTCGGCGCCCATGCGGTTGAGTTCGGGCACGTGCATACAGCGGTTTTCAAAGATGTTTTCGGTTACGGTGGCGCTGCCTTCGGCCACGGCGTTCATCGCCATAAACTGCGCCTGCATGTCGGTGGGAAAGCCGGGTGCGGCGCGGTTTTGATGGCAACGGCGCGGGGGCGCTGCGCCATTTCGATGCTGATCCAGTCGTCGCCGGTAGTAATGGCGGCGCCGGCTTCGCGCAGTTTGTCGAGCACCGCGCCCATGGTGTGCGGCGCGGCATGGTTCAGGCGGACTTTGCCGCCGGTCATCGCCACCGCGCACAGGAAGGTGCCGGCTTCGATGCGGTCGGGGACGACGCTGTGTTCGGCGCCGTGCAGCTCTTTGACGCCTTTCCACCGTCATCACCGGCGTGCCGATGCCGCTGATTTTTGGCGCCCATTTTGACCAGGCATTCGGCCAGATCGACCACTTCGGGCTCGACGGCGCAGTTTTCCAGCACGGTGGTGCCTTCGGCGAGCGTGGCGGCCATCAGCAGGTTTTCGGTGCCGCCGACGGTAACCATGTCCATCAGCACGCGCGCGCCTTTGAGCTTGCCGCGCGCTTTGACATCAGCCGTGTTCGATAACACCCTTTCGGCGCCCATGGCTTCGAGCCCTTTCAGGTGCTGGTCGACCGGACGCGAGCCGATGGCGCAGCCGCCGGGCAGGCTGACTTGGGCTTCGCCGAAGCGGGCGAGGGTGGGGCCGAGTACCAGGATCGAGGCGCGCATGGTGCGTACCAGATCATAGGGGGCGCAGGTGTTGGAAACGGTGCCGCCGTTGATTTCAAATTCATGGACGTTGTCGGTGAGTACGCGCGCACCCATGCCCTGCAGCAGCTTCTGGGTGGTTTTGACGTCGGCCAGCATCGGCACGTTTTTCAGGCGCAGGGTGCCCGGCGGTCAGCAACCCGGCGCACATCAGCGGCAGGGCGGCGTTTTTGGCGCCGGAGATGGTGATTTCGCCATTGAGCGGGCCGTTGCCCGTGATTTTGAGTTTGCTGGCCACAGTAGTCATACCTTTCGTGTTTTGTGTTGCAGGCAGCCTGAAAACAGTAAATGCCGTCGGTTATAAGGGGTGTTAAAGGGGTTTGGATTGTGCAAAGGCTTCAGGCTGCCTGAATGCCGTACTGGGAAAGCGGCGGATTATAGCGGAAAAACGGCCAGCAGCCTGAATCCGCTTTCAGGCTGCCTGATGCTTTGGCTGCGGCGCGCCGGCGGCCAGACCAAATGTCTTTGCATGTGCCGTTTTCGCGTTTTAACGCCGCACGGCAGTGCGAACCAAAAAAAGCAGCCTGAAAACCGCCAATCCGGTTTTCAGGCTGCTTGGATTTGCCGTTCGGGCGGCTTTATTTGGCTGCGGATGCGGCGGCGGACGCTTCGGCTTTGGCGCCGGCGGCCGCGCCTTCGCCCCAGGATGCCGGATATTTGTAGCCGGCAAAGCGTTTGTGCGCGTAGGCTTTGAATTCGTCGAATTGTAGGCGGCTTCAACGTCTTTGACCCATTTGGCGTCTTTATCGGCGCTGCGCACGGCCGACCAGTTCACATAGGCGAAGCTCGGCTCTTGGAACAGCGCTTCGGTGAGCTTCATGCCGCTGCTTATGGCGTAGTTGCCGCTGACGATGGCGAAATCGACGTCTTGGCGGCTGCGCGGCAGGTTGGCCGCTTCCATTTCGACAAACTCGATGTTTTTGGTGTTTTCGGCGATGTCGGCGCGCGAGGCTTTTAAGCGGATCGACGCCGTCTTTTGAGCTCTGATCCAGCCCAGTTCGTTCATCATCACCAGCGCACGGGCAAGGTTGGAGGGGTCGTTGGGAATGGAAACGGTGCTGCCGTTTTTCACGTCTTCCAGCTTCGAGAGTTTGCCCGGGTAGATGCCCCAGCGGCGCGGTCGGCACTTGGAATACTTCGACCAAATCCAGCTTGTGCTCGGCTTTGAAAGCGTCGAGATAGGGTTTGTGCTGGAAGATGTTGATGTCGATGGCGTTCTGATCCAGCGCCTGATTGGGGGTAACGTAGTCGGGAAACTCGGTCAGGGTTACGGTGTAGCCCTGTTTTTTTCCAGCGCGGGCTGGATCTGCTCTTTTAACCATATCGGCAAAGTCGCCCGGGGTGGAACCGAAGCGGATTTCGGTTTTCTCGGCGCCGGCGCTGCTGCCGGAAGCGGGGGCGGCACCGGCACCGGATGCGGCGGTATTGTCCGCGCCCTGGTTGCCGCAGGCGGCCAGAGTCAGGCCGAAAGCGGCGGCCAAAGTGTATTTCAACAGTGTGTTCATTAATGTTCTCCTAATGGTTTCGGGGTGCCGCAAAAAGCGGCGAAAACAGGCCGGCCGGCGTTTCAGGCTGCCTGAAAGCGGTGATTATACCGAATCGGCGGCAGATGCGGTTTGGCCGGCGCAAACGAGCTTTCATGGGCTGCTGCGCCAGCCGGGCGATTGCGGCGGCAATGCGCTCGGGCACCTGGTGGAAATGGCCGCCGCTGTTGCTTGCAAACGTGCTGCGGATGCCGCGCTTCGCGCCACAGCGCTTCGGTGGCGCGCATATTGTCTTCCACCGCCGCCATGCGCGGGTTTTTGCTGTTTTTCTCTTCGTCGCCCAGCGAAAAGCATAGGCGTATTGCGGCGGGCTGGGCATGGCTTTAGGGCGGAAAATTCCGGCCAGCCGTCGTACCACATCGAGCCGGACACGCAGGCGGTGCGGCTAAAGGGCTGGCCGCTTTGATAGGCGCTCCAGGCGGCAAACAACCCGGCCAGCGAGTAGCCGGCAATGCCGCGCCATTCGGGCTGCAGATTCGAGGCTGCTTTCGATTGAGGGCATGGCGCACAGGCGATCGAAATAAGTGCCGGCACCGCCACCAAAAATCGGCGCCTTTTTAAACACTTTCGGCGCCGGCCACGGCGTGAACGACTGCTCCCAGTCTGCTTCGTCAATCGCCAACAGCACAAGTCTTGCTCCAACAGCGCTGCCAGCGCGTCGGCTTCGTGCGGCTGCAGAAAGGTCAGCACCAGCGGCGCATTGGCAGACGGGTTTTCCGCAGCGTACACGCGGATGCTACTGGTTTAGGTGAGGGTTTGCTTGAGTTTCGTGCGGGTTGGGGTTCCGGCAAGGCAGCCTGAAAGGCGGGGGTTCGGTTTGTTACGGCGACTTGGATGCCGGTAAGTACCCAAAATCCGGTGCAGGAAGTCTATAGCGTTTTTCCTGTTGCGAATGCAAAAAGGCAGCCCTGAAAAGGTTTTCAGGCTGCCTGTGCATTTATTCAACGATTACCTCGGGAAAGATAAAGCTGAGTCATAAAGCCGACTATAAAAGCATAGGCCAGATAGGCTAACATGCCCAGCACCGCCAGCGCCAAGGGTTTAAACCAGGGTCTGCGCGGGTAGTTGCTACCGTATTTCTGTTTGACTGCTTCCACCTGCCGGCGGCCGATCGCGAAATACCAGCCCAGCAGCAAAATCAGGCCGAATGTATTGTTCTTGGGGTTAAAAACAGCGCCACCAGCGGAAGCAGCAGAAAAATAACTAATAAAATAATCAGCGCCCATTGGCTTTGGCGTATCTGATCTTTATCGCCCATCGCACGGGCATTGAGCATATGCAGTGTGGCACCGAAAACGGGCAAAAACAGCAGCGACCACAAGGCGGCGGCATTGGGATTCCACAGCGCAGGCGCATCGGAGTCGTTCAAAGCGGCATCGTTGCTTTGTGGGGTGCGGTAACGTTCGTCAAGACTCATAATTTATCCTTATTTGGGTGCTTATTTGAGTGAAGGGAAAGTTTTCAGGCTGCCTTGCGTTTAAATCCGGCGCATCAGCCAGCGGCTGAATGCGCCGGCGCGAAACAGCAGCAAAGCGCCGGCCAGCAGTTGGAACACGTTGATCAGCACGGCGGCTTTTGCTGTCGGTGTCCAGCGCCTGCCAACGGAAACGCCGGCATCCAGGCTGCGGATGTAGCTGATGCGCGTTGCCAGATACAGCGTGTCGCTGACGGCGTTGATCAGCGTAACAACCCGATCAGCGCGGTGCCGGTGGTCAGCCACGGCGCGGGGTGTTTGGGCGGCTCCTGCGGCGCGGCTTCGGCGGCGGGCAGCAGTTTGGCCAGCGGCAGGGCAACAGCCACAAAACCACGCAGCAGGCGGCATTGGCGGCGCACATCCAGTAAGTCATTTCCAAATCGGCGCCGATTTCGCGGTTGTCCGCATAAATGGCAATGACGGCGGACAAGGTTCGGAGCAGTATCAGCAGGGCGGCGGTACGCAGGGCAACGGTGAGTATTTGGCGGGGGTGCATGGCGGGTTTCGCAAAATAAAGGAAAAGGGTTTCAGGCTGCCTTGTGGCCAAGGCAGTCTGGAAAAAACTCATCCGCGCTGTTCGGCGGCTTCGAGCGCGTTTTTCCAGCAGGCTGGCGATGGTCATCGGACCGACGCCGCCGGGCACGGGGTATTGTAGCCGGCGCGCTCTTTGGCGCTGTCAAATTCGACGTCGCCGCACAGGCTGCCGTCGGCAGGCGGTTGATGCCGACATCGACCACCACCGCGCCGGGTTTGGATCCATTCGCCTTTCACCAGCCCGGGTTTGCTCCACGGCAACGACGACGATATCGGCGGCGGCCACTTCGTCGGCAAGATTCAGGGTGAGCGGTGACAGATGGTGGGAGTGGCGCCGGCCAGCATCATTTCCAGCATCAGCGGCCGGCCGACGATATTGGACGCGCCGACGATGGTAACTTTTCGCCTTTTTGGGGCTGATGCTCGTAGGGCGGCCAGCAGCGTCATCACGCCTTTGGGGTGCACGGGCGCATCAGCGGCATGCGCACGGCAAGACGGCCGACGTTGTAGGGATGAAAGCCGTCCACGTCTTTGTCGGGGCGGATGCGTTCGAGCACTTTCTGGCTGTCGATCTGCGGCGGCAGCGGCAGTTGCACCAAAAATGCCGTCCACCGCGGGATTGGCGTTCAATTCATCAACCAGCGCCAGCAGCTCGGCTTCGGCGGTATCGGCGGCCAGATGGTAGGAAAATGATTGGAAACCGGCTTTTTCGCAGGCGGTGTTTTTGTTGCGCCATAAACGGCGCTGGCGGGATCGTCGCCCACCAGCACCACGGCCAGCCCGGGCGGACGCAGGCCGGCGGCGGCACGCTCGGCAGTTTTGGCGCGGACGGTTTCGAGACATTGGGCGGCAGTTTTTTTGCCGTCGATCAGAATGGCGGCTCGCGGCAGTCTTTCAGGTGGCTTAAGGCGGCGGCATTATAGCGGGAAAAGGCAGCCCGAAAGACGTTTCAGGCTGCCTGCGGGCAGCTGCTTCTGCGAATGGCAAAACGGCTGCCGTGCTTGATAAAAAGCCCGCCAAACAGCGGCGGGCGGATATTTTCAGGCTGCCTTTATTGTTTCAGGCAGCCCTGAAATGCCGTTTTTCCCACTTTTCAGGCTGCCTTTAGCTTTCAAGCGGATAAATCCTGCAAAATTCTTCGAGTACGATTTTGCTTTCTTCGCCAAAAGCCAGTCCGGCTTCATGCAGCCATTGGGAAAACACTTCGCGGTGGGTGCGGCGCCAGTAATCAAGGCTTTTTGTCGCCTTCGCCTTTTGTAGGCGCGTGTTCGGCGGGAACTGGCAAGGGCAGGATGCTGACTTTGCGGATTTCGATAATGCAGACCGCCTGATGGCGGCTGTCCAAAATCAGATGGAAGCTGCCGACCTGCGGCAGGGCTTTTGATCGACGGCGTAAAGGTCGTAGGCGGATGACGTGGCGGCTCGCCGCGCAGAACTAAATCGGCCAGGTGGTCGGCTTCGACGTCCGAAAGACCAGGCGTTTGCCTGTTCGCCGAGTGCGGGGTAGATTTTCCGGCATTCGCGCCACATTTGCTGCGCATCCGCAAATGTCCTTGTGATTGTGGGTGCGAAAACACCCGCCGGCCGCGTGCGGCAAAACGGGTATTTTGGTTTTCAGGCTGCTTTCTTTCAGGCTGCCTATTTGGCGCGGTCTTTCCATTCGCCGTAGCCTTCGGCGTCGAGTTGGCGGCGGGGACGAAACGCAGGGCGGCGCCGTTGATGCAGTAGCGCAGGTCAGTTTTGTCGGCGGGGCCGTCGTTAAAGACGTGGCCTGATGGGAATCGGCGTTGCCTGCTGCACCTCGGTGCGGTGCATATTGTGCTGTTGTCGTCGCGCTCGGTTACGGCGTCGGGGCGGATCGGGCGGGTGAAGCTGACAGCCGCAGCCGGATTGGAATTTGTCGCCCGATGCAAACAGGGTTGGGCCGCTGACGACATCGACGTAGATTCCCGGCTCGAACAGGCGGTCATATTCGTGGCTGAAGGCGTATTCGGTGCCGGCTTCTTGGGTTACGCGGTACTGCTCGGCGGTGAGTTTGCTTTTGAGCTCGTCCGCGCTCGGTTTGCGGTAGCCGGAAGCGGCTTTGCCGGGCAGGGGCTCGTCGGCTTTTTTGATGTCGATGTGGCAGTAGCCGTTGGGGTTTTTCGCCAGATAGTCCTGATGGTATTCCTCGGCTCAAAAAGTGCTCGAGCGCTTTGTTTTCCACCACCACGGGCAGGTTGAATTTTTCTGCTGCGCTCGATGGCGGCGGCGATCACGGTGGTCGGCTTCGTCGGTGTAATGATGCCGCTGCGGTACTGCTCGCCGATGTCGTTGCCCTGTTTGTTCAGGCTGGTGGGATCGACGACGCGGAAATAATACTGCAGGATGTCGTCCAGACTGAGTTTGTCGGCATCGTAGGTTACTTTGACGGTTTCGGCATGGCCGCTGTGGCGGTGGAAACGTCTTCATAGCTCGGATTGGCGGTGCGGCCGTTGGCATAGCCGGATACTGCGTCCACCACGCCGTCTATGCGTTGAAATAGGCTTCCAATCGGTAAACAGCCGCCGGCCAGATAGATGGTGCGGGTATTCAGCGGCTTTGACCTTTTGTTGTTGTCGGATGTAAACACGTTTTGCGCCGCCTGCAGCTTGGCCTGCGGGTCGGCAATCAGCGCCAGCGCTCGTTTTGCTGATACGGCCGCGCACGATCCGCGCCACTTCGCCCTTGGCGTCCAGCACCACCCACGAAGGATAGACGTTCACGCCGAGCGATTTGGCCAGCCGGCCGCCATCGTCGGTCAGCACCGGCAGCTGCGGATAATCCAGGCCTTTTATACCACGCCTCAAAGCCGGCCTGCGGTTTTTCGTTGAGATAAGACGGCGAAGCAACGGTAACCAGATTGGCAGCCTGAAAACGGCTGTCGCGCGCCCATTCCTGCGTCGGCTCAAGTTCCGACAGGCACAAGGGGCACCAGCTCGCCCAGAATTTCACCAGCGTCGGTTTGCCGGCTTTTCAGGCTGCCTCCACGGCGGCGTCTGCACCTTGAGTTTGGTCAGTGCCTGATACGGCGTATCCGCAGCATGGGCGGCCATGCTGTCCGGATAAAATCTGACGGCGGCCAGCGCAGCGGCAGCAGCCACACCCAACCAAGCGGCGGTTTTGAGATTAATGGTGCTCACAAGCTCTCCTTTCGCGAGAAAACGGATAATTTCGAGAAAAACACAAAAATACTTTTATACATCTAAATCAAAATCATACGGAAAATACACTTAACAATAACAATTATTGTTTGCAATTTTTAGAAAAATCTGTAGTATCCGCTCTCACCAACTGCACGGCAGGAAATTCTGCCTAGCAAAGTCTCCGGCAGTGCAGTCCATTTTGGTAGTGGTTTGTGTTCTTTGCGCCCCCGTTGCGAAACGCGGGGCGGTTTTTTTGTGCCGCATTTTGCCGGTAGCGCATCGGCTTTGCTGGTTTAGACGAAGCAGTACCGGCTTTCCTGACATTTTGTTCTGTATGTTTTAAATCCCAGTGAGGCAGCCTGAAAGTTTTTCAGGCTGCCTTTTTGCGGTGTTTGATGGCTTAAAACCCAAGTCCTAGCGGCGCTCTTGTTTGCGGATCAGATACACCGCCCACAGGGCAAAGGCCAGGGTGGGCAGGGTGGCGGAGACGAATGCGGGGACGCCGTAGAGACGGGTGGTGAAGCCGAAAAACTGTCCGGCAAAGAAAAACAGCAGCCCCAGGCAGACGCCGGCGAACAGGCGCAGGCCCATATTGCGTGGCGGCCGGATTGGGGGTGAGGCCAGCGCCACCAGCGCCATTACGATGGTGGCGATCGGGTACACCAGTTTGTTCCACCAGGCGACGCGGTATTCTTGGGTCTGCTGGCCGTTGTCTTCCAGATAGCGAATGTAACCGGTGAGCGCGCTGAGCGACATTTGTTCGGGTTTGACCAGCAGGATGTCGAGCAGTTTGCCGCCGATATTGTTCGCCAGCGGCGCTGGGCTTCGCGGCTGGTGTGCACGGTATTGTCGTCCAGCCGGCTGCTTTGGGCATCCCGCAGCCAGTAGTCGGTATGGACGACGGCGCTTTGGGCGGCAACGGCTTCGGTGAGTTTGAAATCGCTGCCGTAGCGCCAGATTTTGATGCCGTGCAGGCTGTGGTCGAGCAGCATTTCGGCGATATAGACCATGCTGTCGGACTGTTTGATCCACAGGCCGTTGGCGGCGCTGCTGACGCGGCCGGTTTTGGCGGTGCTTTTCATGGTGTCGGCGCGGCGGCTGAGTTCGGGGGCGAGCCATTCGCCGAGCGTGGCGGTGGCGGTGGCGAAAATCAGGCTGAAGGCAAGTACGATGCGGATGATTTGGCCGCTGCTCATGCCGCTGGTTTGATAACGGCCATTTCGCTGCTGCCGGCAAGCTGGCTGAAGGCAAACAGGCCGCCGATCAGTACCGCCAGCGGCATCAGCTGGTAGGCATGGGCGGGGGTTTTCATCAGCACGTAGAAAAAGGCGGTGGCGCCGGTGTAGTTGTTGGTGCCGATGCTGCCGACTTCGTTAATCAAATCAAGAAAGCTGTACAGCGCGAGTAGGGCAAAAGAGCGCGAGCAGGGTGGAAACGCTCAGGCGGCGGATCAGGTAGCGGGTCAGCAGTTTCATCGGCGGCTCCCCGGCAATGCGGCTTTTAAGGCTGCCCAAAACGGGCGGGCAGGCATGCTGCGGATGCGCAGCAGCAGCAGGGCGCAGGCGGTCATCAGGATGTGCATCGGCAGCAGGCCGAGCCAGAAGGGATTTTGCCGTCTTCACCGCGTCGCGCAGCAGGGTCAGGCCGTTTTGGTAGATCAGAAGAACACCACCGCCAGCAGTACATGGTAGGAATTGCCCGAACGGATGTTGCTGTAAGAGAGCGGCACGGCCAGCAGCGACAATACCAGCACCGTCAGCGGCAGCGAGATGCGCCACATCAGTTCGGCCTGATGTTCGGGATTGGTGCTGTCGATCAGCTCAAGGGTGGGAACGGCGTGGCGGTGGCGCTCGGTGGTGTTGAGCTTGGGCGTGGTGCTGATGACCAGTTCCATATGCTCGAACGACACGCGGTCGAAATCGCCTTTTGCCGGCGGTGCCGCTGTAGCGGTAGCCCTGATCGAGCACCAGCGTGCGGCGGTTGTTGTCGAGCCGGAAGCTGCCGGACTTGGCAAAAACCACGCTGTCGCGGTTTTTGTCGTCCACTTCGCGGATAAACAGGTTTTTCATCTCGCCTTTTTCCGCGTCAAACTGTTCGACAAAATACACCCGCCCGTTTTTCTTGCCCAATTCGCGGAACACGCCTTCTTCCACCAGCGACAGATTCTGCTTTTGCTTCAGGATTTCGGCGTATTCGCGGCTGCGCATGTCCGCCCACGGCAGCACGCCCAGCTGCAGCACCGCCAGCAGCACCGCCAGCGGCAGCGCAAACGAAAACACCGGCCGCAGCCAGTTTTTCAGCCCCAGCCCGCAGGAGAGCCACACCGCCATCTCGCTGCCGTGCCAATAGCGGGTCAGCACCGTGAGAATGCTGATGTAGGCGGTGAGTACCAGCAGCAGCGGCGTCATATTCAGCGTCCAAAAGCCGATCAGCGCCGCCACCGCATCCACCGCCACCCGTCCGTCGGCCGCGCGGCCGAGCAGGGTACTCGACTGCGTGGAAACCAAAATCGCCAGCAGCACGAAAAATATGCCGACGGCGGTGAGCGTGGTTTCTTAACAAACTGTTTCTGATAAATCATGGCGGGCTTGGGAAGAGATAGGGAAAGACAGCCGGATAACGTAAGGCAGCTCTGAAAGATAAGGATGCGGCCGTGCGACCGCTTTCAGGCTGCCTTTGGGCGGCGCTTTGCCGCTTGGGGAAATCTGCCGCCGGCGGATATTGGGCGTCGCTGCCGGCGGTTTTCAGGCAGCCTGAAAGGGCAGATGTTTCAGGCCGCTTTGTCTTGACGACTCAGCAGGGTAATCAGGGTCGGCCAGGCGCTGCTTCATTTCGCGGCGGTCGACGATTTGGTCGATGGCGCCTTTTTCCAGTAGGAACTCGGCGCGCTGGAAGCCTTCGGGCAGCTTCTCGCGCACGGTCTGCTCGATTACGCGCGGGCCGGCAAAACCGATCAGCGCGTTCGGTTCGGCCAGCACCACGTCGCCCAAAAAGGCGAAGCTGGCGGAAACGCCGCCCATGGTCGGGTCGGTCAGCACCGAAATAAAGGGCAGCCGTTTTTCGCTCAAAAGATGCAGCGCGGCGCTGGTTTTGGTCATCTGCATCAGCGAGTTCAGGCCTTCCTGCATCCGCGCCCCGCCCGATGCCGCCACGCAGACGAAGGCGCAGCCTGAAGACGCGGCGCGGCGCACGCCTTCGACAAAACGCTCGCCCACTACCGAACCCATCGAGCCGCCGATAAAGCGGAATTCAAACGCGGCCACCACCGCCGGCACGCCGTTGATGCTGCCTTTCATCACCACCAGCGCGTCGTCTTCGCCGGTGGCTTTTGCGCGCGGCAGACAGGCGGTCGGGATATTTTTGCTGTCTTTGAATTTCAAAATATCGGTGGGTTTGATTTCGCCGCCGATTTCTTCGCGCCCGTCTTCGTCCAGAATCAGGTTCAGCGCGTGCGCGCGCCGATGCTTTCGTGGTGGTTGCATTTGGGGGCAGACGTGGAAGTTTTGCGCCACGTCGGTGGCATACTGGTGCTGCCGCAGGACGGGCATTTGCGCCACAGGCCTTCGGGCACGCCGGAACTTCTGCTGTCGGCCTTTTTGATTTTCGGCGGCAGGATTTTGTCCAACCAACTCATACTGACCTTCATCAATCGGGAAAGCTGCCTGAAACCGCGTTCAGGCAGCCTGAAAACCGTCGGCCGCGCGGCAAAACGTGTAGAACATCTGCACCAATCGCGGACAAGTGGCGCAGTATAGCCAAAGAAACCGAACAATCCTACTGCGTTATGCCGCCGCCGCCGCTTTGCTATACAATAGCCGCTTTCCAACAGACTTCGGGCTTTTGCCATGAACCAGCAACAACAGCATATCAATGTCGATCAGTCCGAAATCGACAAATTCAGCCGCCTGGCCGACCAATGGTGGGACGAAAACGGCGACTTCAAATCCCTGCACGACATCAACCCGCTGCGCCTAGAGCTATATCGACCGCCACGCGCATCTTGCCGGCAAAACCGTGCTCGATGTCGGCTGCGGCGGCGGCATTCTCGCCGAGAGCATGGCGCGGCGCGGCGCGGCTTCGGTGCTGGGCATCGACATGGCCGAAAAATCGCTGCAGGCTGCCGCCGCCCACGCGCAAAACAATGGTGTGGACAATCCGCCTACCGTTGCGTGAGCGTGGAAGACCTAGCCGCCGAAATGCCGCACACTTTCGACGTGGTCAGCTGCATGGAAATGCTCGAGCATGTGCCCGACCCCGCATCGGTGGTGCGCGCCTGCGCCAAGCTGGCCAAGCCCGAGGGCATGGTATTTTTCTCCACCATTAACCGCAACCCCAAATCCTACGTCCACGCCATTGTCGGTGCCGAATACCTGCTGCGCATGGTGCCCAAAGGCACGCACGACTGGCAAAAATTCATCGCCCCGGCCGAGCTGGCGCGGATGTGCCGCCAGGGTGGCCTGGACGTGGCCGACACCGCCGGCATGGGCTACCACCCGTTGTGGCGCCAGTATCATCTGAATCAGGATTTGTCGGTGAACTACCTGATGGCCTGCCGTCCCGCTGCTTGAGTTTTCAGGCTGCCTTGATTGTTTAAGGCAGCCTGAAAACCGTTTTACCCGTTTGATTTATCCGCTCTCTTTACAAGGAAACGCCCATGAAACGTTTGATAATTGCCGCTCTGTTCGGTATTTGTGCCGCATCCGTCCAAGCCGCCGACAGCCAAAACGCTGCGCCAAACGCCGACCAAAACCCCAAAGCCGCCGCCCTGCTGCGCGGCAATACAAAAATCCGACCTGGCTTTACGATTACGACGTGCCCGAAGACGGCAAATATTCCGCCAAAGTCTTCCCCAAAAGCATCAAACCTTTGGGCGATAACTGGTTTGCGGTGGTAACGGAGCACAAATCAAGCGCAATAACGCGCCTGCTGTGCTGATTTTTGGACTGGGTGCATTGCGGCGCCCAACCCACCAGCGTCATGAGCGCACTGGTGCTGCTCAGTCCGCAGGGCAGGCGGTAAAAATGGCAGACACACATCCGGCCGCGTCGCCCAAAGACTTGGACGCCGACACGATCCGGCAGATTCAGGCGGAAGACAACAGCGAGCCGGCGCATGTGAAAAAGATGACGGACTTCGTGCTGTAAAAAGCGAAGTAGACAGACCGAAAAGCAGCCTGAAAAGCCGGTTTCGGTTTTTCAGGCTGCTATGCGTTTTCAGGCTGCCTTGGCTGTTTAATTGTTTCACAGCAAGTCAGCCTGAAAAACTGCAAGGGCGGCTTACTGCATCTGCACCGTAGCCGAAACGGTTTGATTAACTTCTTCTTCGCCGCTCTGCACCTGCATATCGGCGGCCGCTTTGGCTTTCAAGCTCAGGGCGGGGGCGGCAGAAAAACCAAAGAAAGTATCTCTGTTTTCAATATTGTTAAACGAATGGCGCAGGTTCAGGCGCACGATTTTGTAGCCGCCAAAACCCAGGCTGCGGCTTAAAGACTGCGCGCGCCGGGCAAACGATTTGAGCGCGATGTCGCCCGCTTCTTCCACTGCTTTGGCGCGTTTTTCCGGCGATACGCTGAAATACAGGTTTTGTATCGACGCTTCTTTCTGGCTGTCGGCGGCGAATTTGGACAGCGCGGCGAAATCGCGGCTTTCGACGAAAATGGTCGCGCTGTCGGTCCAGTTGCGGATTCTGTTTTTGTCGTCGCGGTTGGCTTTCGGCGTAGCGGCGGCCGCTTTCGGCTTTCAGGCTGCTTTTTGGCGCGGGCGCGGGCAAGCACGGCATTGACGCGGGCGGTAACCTTATTGGCGGCGGCTTCGCGGCTGGGTGCGGTTTCGCTCACTTCCAGCATGATGTGCATGGTGTCGTGCGGCACGCGCACCGAAGCGCTTTCGTGAAATTCGACCAGATTGTAATGCAGCTCTTCGGCGGCGGCGGGCAGGGCGAGCGCGGCGGCCAGCGGCAGCAGGGCAAGGGTTTTTCATGGCGTTTCCTTCGGGTGTCGGTTAAAGCGGCGATTATATAGTTTTCAGGCAGCCTGAAAACGGTTTTCCCTTGCCAGCGCCGCCGCTTCGCAGTATATATGCGCTGCCCTGTCTGCGCCGTCGGCGGTCTGGCGGCGGCGCGCCTTTTTCACCCGTTTGTTCCAGCAAGGATGCGATTATGTTGTTCGATAAAATCACCGCCGCCCCCGCCGACCCGATTCTCGGCTTGGGCGAAGCCTTCAAAGCCGAAAAGCGCCCCGAGAAAGTCAATCTGGGCATCGGCGTGTACAAAGACGCCGCCGGCAAAACGCCGGTGCTCAAAGCCGTTAAGGCCGCCGAAACCCGCCTGCTGGCCGAAGAGCAGAGCAAAAACTACCTGACCATCGACGGCGTGGCGCCTACAATGCCGAAACCCAAAACTGCTGTTCGGCGAAGGAAGCGAAGTGATTGCCGCACGCCGTGCAAAAACCGCGCAAAGCCTGGCGGCACCGGCGCCCTGCGCGTGGCCGCCGAATTTATCAAACGCCAGACCGGTGCGCAGAACGTGTGGATTTCCGTGCCCACCTGGCCGAACCACAACGCCATCTTCAACGCCGTCGGCATCAATATCCGCGACTACCGCTATTACGACAAAGCCAGCCACAGCCTGGATTGGGACGGCATGCTGGCCGACCTTGCCGAAGCCGAAGCCGGCGACGTGGTACTCTTTCACGGCTGCTGCCACAACCCCACCGGCATCGACCCCACGCCCGAGCAATGGGAAAAACTGGCCGAACTCTCCGCGCAAAAGGCTGGCTGCCGCTGTTTGACTTCGCCTACCAGGGCTTTGCCAACGGCATCGAAGAAGACGCCTACGGCCTGCGCGCCTTGCCAAACGCAATCCCGAGCTGCTGGTGGCCAGCTCCTATTCAAAAACTTCGGCATGTACAACGAGCGCGTAGGCGCCTTTACCGTGGTCGCCGCCGACGAAGAAACCGCCAACCGCGCCTTCAGCCAGGTCAAAGCGATTATCCGCACCCTGTATTCCAACCCCGCGTCCCACGGCGGCAATACCGTGGCGATGGTGCTGCAAGACCCCGCGCTTAAAAGCACAATGGATTGCCGAACTCGACGAAATGCGCGCGCGCATCAAAGAAATGCGCAGCCAGTTTGTCGCCCCTGCTCAAAGAATGCGGCGCCAAACAGGATTTCGACTTTATCGTTAAGCAAAACGGCATGTTCTCGTTCAGCGGCCTGACTCCCGAGCAGGTGGACCGCCTGAAAAACGAGTTTGCGATCTACGCCGTGCGCAGCGGTCGCATCAACGTGGCCGGCATCACCGCCGACAACATCCGCTATCTGTGCGAGAGCATTGTGAAAGTGCTGTAAAGCGAGTTTCACTTTGGTTTTTCAGGCTGCCTTATCCCCGCGATAAGGCAGCCTGAAAACCCTTTGAACTTGACGTTTTTCAGGCTGCTTTCAAAACAGACAAGCCGGCGCAAAAAGCAGCCTGAAAAACGCCGGCGCAGGGCGGCGGCGCGCTCGCTGCATTTCCGCGCCAAGCTGCTACACTTGCCGCGTTTTCATTTTTCAAAAGAACGCAATGAAAGACTCCGAGCAGACAAGCCCTTTACCTTGTTTTGCCGCCCGATTCAGGGCAGCCTGAAAACCTTTCAGGCTGCCTTTTGCCGTCCTGCGCGCCGCCTGCGGCGGACAAGGAGCGCGCGATGGATTTGAGCTGGCTGGCCGAGCCGCAAACCTGGGTAGGTTTTTCTGACGCTGTTTGTGCTCGAAGTGGTGCTGGGCATCGACAATCTGGTGTTTGTCGCCATCATCGCCAACAAAGTCAAACCCGCGCTGCGCGACAAAGCCCGCATCAGCGGCCTGACGCTGGCGGTGGGCATGCGCATACTGATGCTGGCGTTTATGGCGCACATCATCACGCTGACCGCGCCGCTGTTTAGCGCCGGCGGCCACGCGGTGTCGGGCAAGGATCTGATTATGCTCGGCGGCGGGCTGTTTCTCTTATACAAGGCAACCACCGAGCTGCACGAGCGGCTGGAAGGCAGCAACCACTACGCCGTGGCCGACCATCACAAAAAACACAGCCCGTTTTTCAGCGTGGTCGCCCAGATTCTGATTCTGGATGCGGTGTTTTCCATCGATAGCGTGATTACCGCGGTGGCGATGGTCGAACACATCACGGTGGCGATGGCGGCGGTGGTGGTGGCGATGGCCACCATGATTTGGGCGAGCAAGCCGCTCACCGCTTTTTGTCGAGCGCCATCCCACGGTGGTGATGCTGTGCCTGGGCTTTTTGCTGATGATCGGTTTCAGCCTGATTGCCCGAAGCCTTTCATTTCCACATTCCCAAAGGCTATCTCTACGCCGCCATCGGCTTTTCGATTCTGATTGAAGCCTTCAACCAGGTTGCCCAGCGCAACGCCAAGAAAAACGACTACGCCGGCAGCTCGTGGCGCCAACGCACCGCCGAAAACGTGCTCGGCATGATGGGCATCCGCGAAAGCCTGCTGGCCGCTTCGGGCAGCGGCGATGAAGACGACGAGCATTTTGAAGAAAAACGAAAAATCGATGATCCGCAGCGTGCTCACCCTGGCCGAGCGGCCGATTTTCGGCGTGATGATTCCGCGCAGCGACATTGAGCGGCTGGACATCTCGCAAAGCCGCGACGAGCAGAAAAAACGCCTGATCGAATGCCCCTATTCGCGGATGCTGGTGGTCGGCAAGGCAGGCGTGGACGAGCCTTTGGGCTATATCAACAAAAAGAGCTGCTGGCTGCAGCTGCTCGAAGAGGGCGACGTTAATATCCAAAGCGCGCTGCGCCAGCCGCTGATGCTGCCTGAAAGCGCCACCGCGCTGGCCGCCATCGAGCTCTTTCGCCAGCACAGCGCCGATTACGCGCTGGTGGTGGACGAATTGGGCGCGGTGCTGGGCATGGTAACCATGAAAGACCTGCTCGAAACCATTGCCGGCGAGTTTCCCGAAGAATTCGAGCGCGAAGAAGAGGCCGCCGTGCAAACCCATGCCGATGACAGCCTGACCGTGGACGGCGCGCTCGAATACGTCGAACTCGCCCCCAGCTCAACCTGCCGCCGCCGAGGTGATGACGACGAATTTCACACCGTTGCCGGCCTGATTATCGAAAAACTGCAGGCACTGCCCGAAGAGGGCGCGGGCATTGACTATTACGGCTGGCATTTCCAAGTGGTGGAAAAAGACGGCCACCGCATCAGCCGCGTGAAAATCACCCCGCTGCCGGCCGAAGAATAGCCGCCGCGTCTGCCCCGAGCGGGCGCGGACAGGCGAGGCAGCCTGAAAGAATCGTTGCGGCAACACACGCAAAAACGGACGCTTAATGCGTCCGTTTTGTGGTTCAAGGCAGCCTGAAACTGTTGCCGGCGGCGTCTGCCTTTTTCAGCAGCACATACAACTCGTCTTTCAGCGCCAGTTTTTTCTGTTTCAGCGCCTGGATTTCTTCTTCCGCAGAGCTGCTGGTTACGGGGTTGTTTTCCAAGCCGGTGATTTTGTCGTCCAGTTCGTTGTGTTCGTTAAACAGACGGGCAAAATGCTGGTCTTCTTGTTTCAGTTTTGAAATCAGGTCGCGGTATTCGGGAAACATGCTGCATCCTTTTCTGTACGGGTGTTGTGGGAATGCCGTTACGGCAGTTACATTATACGGGCTGCGCCCCTTTTTGTCAGCGCCGGCGCGCCGCTTTCGGCTAAAATGGCGGCTTTGGGACACAGGAGGAAAACCGCCATGCAAGCCCGTTTCATTACACTCGACGGAATCGACGGTGCCGGCAAAACCACCCAGCTCGAAGTGGTGCGCCAATGGTTTGAAGGCCGCGGCCTGCCGGTGCGCTTCACCCGCGAACCCGGCGGCACCGCGCTCGGGAAGAGCTGCGCCGCATCCTGCTCAATCCCGCCACCCGCGCTTCGCTGCACAGCGAAACCCTGCTGATGTTTGCCGCGCGCAGCCAGCATTTGGAAGAAGTGGTGCGCCCCGCGCTCGAGCAGGGCAGCAGCATCGTTTGCGACCGCTTTACCGACGCCACCTTTGCCTATCAGGGCGGCGGCCGCGGTTTGGATGCCGGCAAAATCGCCGAACTCGAGCGCTGGGTGCAAGGCAGCCTGAAACCCGACTTAACGCTGATACTCGACGTGCCTTTGGAAGTGGCGCGCAGCGCATCGAATCCGGCCGCGACAAAGACCGCTTTGAATTGGAAGACGCCGCCTTTTTCGAGCGCACCCGCGCCGTTTACCTGCAGCGCGCCGCCGCCGCGCCGGAGCGCTATGCCGTAATCGACAGCAGCCGCGAACGCGCCGCCGTCCGCGCCGAAATCGAAAGCGTACTCGACAAACTCTACGGCTTCGCCTAAATACGCCTATCCCGACTAAGCAGCCTGAAAACGGTTTTTCCGTTTTCAGGCTGCTTTGGGTTGCAGCTTGGGTCGCGACCCAATATATCTTTTGGCATCGGAGAATGTTGGGTTTAACAACCCAACCTACCTGCTGCTGGTTTCAGGCGGCCTGAAACGATAAACAGACTAGGCAAACAGACCAAAAGCAGCCTGAAAGCGCACTATCGGCTTTCAGGCTGCCTTATTTGGCAAACAGACGGCGTTCAGGCCAAGCCCAGCATACGCAGCTGCGCGGCATCGGGCTGGCGGTGGTAGAGCACCTGCATCAGCGGCAGGATGCGTTCGCGCTGCTGCTTGAGCGGCTGGCCGGAAAGCGTGGCGTCGAGCGCGTAGATGCCGATCAGGCGGTTGATACCGGGCGGGCTGTCGATCCAGCCGTAGGGCAGGCGCGGCAGCAGTACCACACGCCGGTTTTTTACCGCTTCCACGCCGCGCCACAGCGGATTGGCGGCCACTTGGCGGGCGAATTTGGCGTCTTGGGTCACAATCCATTCAGGCTGCCATTGCAACACACGCTCGAGCGACACTTTGGCCAGCCCGCCGCTGCCTTCGAGATCGTCGCCGACGCTCTTGGCGCCGATCATGCTGATGACTTCGGTGTGGATGGAGCGGCTGCGGCCGGTTTCCAATCCGTCTTCGCCGCGGGCGAGATACACGCTGGGCGGGGCTCTGCGGCGCTCGGCGGCGCGTTGGATGGCGAAGGCTAAGGCCTGTTCGGCCAGCGCGGCCAGCTTGCCGGTGTGCGGCGAGGTCGAGCAGTTTGCCCAGCAGGCGGACTTGTTCGGCAGCCTGGTTAAGGCGGCCGTCAATCAGCAGATAGGGCACGCCCAGCTGCTTGGCGGTGTGCTCGCCGGTGCTGAGCATGCCGTCGTTTACGGTGCCGGCATCGACCACCAGATCGACTTTCGCCGACAGCAACTCTTCCAGCGACACCGGCCGGCCGCGGCCCCTGGTGCCGCCGAACACCGGCAGTTTGCGCTCGGACGCGCCCAGCAGCGCCAGCGCCGCTTCGGGTTTTTGCGTCGTCCAGCCGAGCAGGCGTTCGGGCGCGAGCGCGTGCAGCAACACTTCGGCCGGCGGGCCGGCGGCATAGATGCGGCGGAAGGCGGGCGGGTTTTGCGGCATGCCGAAGCTGCACACCAGCCGGTGGTGGGCGGGTTCGGATGCGGCAGGCGCGGCGGCGGATGCGCCGTGGACGCATCGGCGACAACAACGCGAGATGCGGGGCGATTATCCGTAGGCAGCCTGAAAATGGTTTTGCCGAAGCTGGCTTCATTTGTTTTAACTTCGGTGCGGCCTTTGGTTTTCAGGCTGCCCTTTGTTTCCCCAACCCAAAGGCAGCCTGAAAACGCTGTTCAATTCAATCACACAAGGCAGATTCTCGCTGCCCTTTTTGTTAACGCGCGATTAGGGCAACGCTTTGCCTGCTTCGCTGATAATCTGTAAGCCGCCGATTAGGTTGTAGCGCAGCAGCGTTGCGCTGGCGTTGGGCACGCTGCGGTAGGGGATGGCTTGCGGGTTGATGCTGCGCAGCAAGGCGGTAATCGCCATGCCGTGGGAGACGATTAACACGTTGGGCGTTGGGATTTCGCCGCTGCTTTCGGTTTTCAGGCTGCCTTCGGTTGAACGCGCAAGGCTGTTGGCAATAATGTGCTGAATGCCGCGATGTAGGCGCTGGATAAACTGGCTTTCTTGCTCGGCGCGTGGGTCTATGCGGTGGAGCGTGTGCATCAGTTGGTTGTTGCTGTGTTTGCCGCTGCGGTAGTCGGCGAGCCAGTTTTCCGTGCGCTCGTAGCCCAGTTCTTGGGCGATGGTTTTGGTGGATGTGGCTGGATGGCTGTTGTTCAAACGAGCCGAAGTGGTATTCGCGCAAGTCGTCCAATGGCGTGGGGGTGGTGTGCGGCTGCTGGGCGTGTTGCAGGATGATTTGCGTGGTGGCGGCGGTGCGCGGGCTGGTGCTGCAATAGGCGGCAGCAAAGCGGATTTGGGCTTGGGCGATGGCGTTGCCCGTTTGCGCGGCGCCTGCTTTGCCTTCGGCGGTGAGCGGGGAATCGCACCAGCCTTGCACGATGCCGGCGGCGTTGTATTCGGTTTGCCCGTGGCGGATGAGATAGAGATTGAGCGTGGTGGGCATAGGGTTCTCTTTTGGTTGGGTTTGTTTAACGGTGTTTCAGGCTGCCTTGGGATGTTTGGGGCAACCTGAAAACGCGTTTGCGGGCTGTTGCGAAGTGAAAAGCGCAAACTGCAATGGGGTTAAAACAGTTGAACAAGATAAACCAAAGGCAGCCTGAAACAATAACCCCATTTCAGGCTGCCTTTTTGCGCTATGCCACCCAGCCATAGACCCCATAAGCCAGGCAACCGAGCAATGCGCCTGCGGGCAGGTCTATCAGATAATGCTGTTTGGTGTAGATGCACGATAGGGCGATAAACAGGGGGAAGAGCAAAACCCCATGCGCCTAGGCTGCTCCATGCGTGCAAGGTGGTGAGCATGGCAACGAAACGTGCATACTGGGAAAAACAGTTGGTGGATTGGTCAAATTTTGCACAAACACAGGAATTTTTCGGAATAGGTTTTTGCCTGTGTTGATGCTGCGCCAATGCTCGGGCGTGGAGACGGGAAACAGCCAGAAAATCATCTGCATAAACAGCAATACCAAAAAGCTGAACGCCATTTTGTTGAAATGGGCGCTGTCTTCGGCAAGCAGGTTCAGATACAAAAATGGCGGGGTAATACAAAAAGCTGTACACCCAAGACCATTGCGGTTTGAACGGGATGGATTCATCAATGGGCGAGCGCCAAACAATGGGTTTGCGCAGCGGATGGCGTTGCGTGAAAAAATAAAATTGATAAGCGCCGACAATTAAGATGCCGCTTAACACGAGATTAACAAAATAATCGCTCAATTCCATGAGTTGCGTTCCTGGGTTTGAAAGCGGCGGATGCTGCCTGAAAACAAGGCTTTGTGCAAGATTTTCAGGCTGCCTTGGGCGCGAAACGGCTATAATCGCGCGTTTTTGAGTTTACGAGTGATCAAGATGGTTCAACGTTTGATTATTGGCATCAGCGGTGCAAGCGGCTTTGCGTATGGCTACAAGGCGTTGCAATTGCTGCAACCGCTGGCGCAGATTGAAACGCATTTGGTGGTTTCCAAAGGGGCGGAACTCACCCGCGCCGCGGAAACGGCATACAGCAAAGAAGCGGTTTACGCGCTGGCGGATGTGGTGCATCCGATTGGCAATTTGGCGGCGAGCATTGCCAGCGGCTCGTTTCACAGCGCAGGGATGCTGGTTGCGCCTTGCTCCATGCGCACGCTCTCGGCAATCGCCCATGCCACAAGCGACAACCTGCTCACGCGCGCGGCAATCGCCCATGCCATAAGCGACAACCTGCTCACGCGCGCGGCGGACGTAACGCTGAAAGAGCGGCGGCGCTTGGTGCTGATGGTGCGCTCGTCGGCCGCCACATTGCTGCGGCGCCCCTGTACAGTAATCTGGCCAAGCTCGAAGGCGGCGTCGCCGTCGCTTTGTGCGTCGTCATCGGCATAGACGGGTAACACAAAACGAAGCGGCCAGTAGGCCGAGCAAAATGGTATTGGGACGGAGTTTCATGGGAGTTTTGTATGCTTGGGTTAAAAAACGCAAAATCTAGTCGCGGCGGGCGTGGCTGGCTATCCGCCAAAAGGATATGTCCGTTTGAATAAGGTGGGCGGCCAAACCCAGCTTTCAGGCTGCCTGAAAGGCAGTTCATTCCTGAATAACCAATCCGTGCTGCCGATAGGAAAGGAGTTTACGTTTCTTAATAATCCGCGCCGCCCAAGTAAATTTTTATGGCAGTCTGAAAGCCTGATGCCGCTGTTGGAACATTGACAGCAGCCTGAAAACCGCAAATCCGGTTTTCAGGCTGCTTTTGTTTGTGCAAAACATTTAGGCGGCGGGGTGGAAGGCAGCCTGCGTAGCGAAGCGGAGTTGCGAAACTGAAATCAGTTTTTCCACTCGCGGTAGGCTTTTATTTCGCGCAGGATTTCGGGTTTGACGATGCCCTTGAGCTTGTCGGCGGGGATGGTGAAGGACGGGGTGTCCACGTAGCTGCCGAAGGTGTAGTGGTTGTAGGTGTAGGAAAGGGCGTTTTGTAGAAGGTCCAGTTTTCCAGATGTTCGTCGGTGAGGTGGTGGGAACTGTTTTTGTCGTCGAAGTCCGCTTCGATTTCCTGGCGGGTTTTGCCGCCTTCTTTTTAAGTAATAGTCGAGCATGCCTTGGCGGTGCAGGGCGGCGAAGGCGGCTTTTTTGCCGGGCAGCAGGATGTCGGCGAGTTTGAGGGGGACGGGTTTGCCGCTGCGAGGGATGACGTAGTCGCTGCGTCGTCGCTCGCGCCGTGCGCGCCGCCGGAGTATTCGTAGTCGGTGGTGGAGAGGACGTAGTAGTGGGGGTGTAGCCTTCGAGGTCTGCTTCGACGATGTATTGGTGGCGCGGGGAGTCTTCGTCGTCGCGGAATTCTGTCGCGCAAATCGTCAACTCGTTTTTCAGCTCGCGCAGGGCGGCGGCTTTGGTGAGGGTTTTTGAGCCCCTTTGCGGCGGACATCGGCCGCAGCAGTTTTTCAACAAAGGCGTTTTGCGCGGCATCAGGGAAAAACGGGGCGGAGACGATGAATTTGCTGCACCCGGTGTCGGGCGAGGGTTTGGGGCAGTATTTTTGCGGTGAACGACTGGATTTTTGACCTGCGGCGGCGCGGCAAGGGCGGGCAGGGCGAGGGCGGCGGCAAGTAGGGCGGAAAGTTGTTTGTTCATGGGTGTGGTCTTTTCGTTTGGGAAAGGGTGGTTGGGAGCTGGGATTTTAATCCAAGCAGACGGCAAAAGGCAGTCTGAAAAGCCGCAGATACGGTTTTTCCACTCGCGGTAGGCTTCCATCTCGTGCAGGATTTCGGGTTTGACGATACCTTTGAGCTTGTTGGCGGGGAGGGTAAAGGCGGTAGTGTCGGTGTAGCTGCCGAAGGTGTAGGGCTGGTAAACGTAGGAAAGGACGTTTGGATTGCTGCAGTATAGCTAAACGTATAGCTGCGAAGTTTGTTTTCTGAGTTTGTTTGTGTTATAGCTTGTTAGTGTTCATCAAAATAGGGAAGAGCTTATTAAACGGCGCTTCATATAATTTCAAATGGTAAAAATAATTTTCTTTTTGTAGGTGTTGTTTTTGTATCATATTTTTATATGATATTAGGTAAGTTAAATATAACTTATTTCCCTTTTGTTTGAGCATTTTCTGTATGTTTTAGTTTTTATTTTTGGTGCTTTTTTATTTTTGGCTTTTGGGGAGTAAGATATTTGTTGTTAGCGATCATGTGAACGGGAATCGTATAAACGGAAAAGCTTGTATTTGCTTATATATTAACCATATTCTTGCCTTTCCTATATTTATGTCTTTTAGATGATATGGAAATAAATTTAGGAAACATAATTGAATTTTTCTTTATATTTTATAGGGGAAGTTGGTTCATTCCTTTGGTTTTAGCCGGTTTGATTAGAGCGGTATATTTATTTTTGCAAGAAGGTAATATTTTCACTTATTAATCAATATGCTATCTGCTCAATCCACTGCAAACCAAAGTGGACGGGAGTTTGCGCGATCGCTAAGGGCAGCGTAAATCGGCGGCACGGATTCTGCTGTAGAACGTGGTGCGGCGGCGGTAAAAGCAGGCGTTGTTTCCCGCTATTCCCGCTGCCCCTTAGCGCCGCAGACGCTAATGCGGTATATTCCCATTGGCGCCGGCACAGGTGCTTTCAGGCTGCTGCCGTGTTGCGCAGGCAGGCTGAAAGCGGCGGGTGCGGCTTTTTGCACCGACGAGAACAGGAGTTTTCCATGAAACGCAGACATTTTCTCCAACTGATGGGCGCGTCCGCTGCGGCGGTGTGCAGTCCGGGGCTGTTGGCGGCCGACAGCAAAACCAAGTTTACGGTGTACGGCCCGCCGGTGATGCTACCTACCGTGCTGCTGGGCGGCGGCGCAGCGCGGGTGAGATTGAAAAACAGCCGGCCGCTGATGTGAAGGTGTGGCGCAATGTTGATGCGCTGCGCGCGGGGCTGGCCAACGGTACGATGCAGGCCAGCGTGGTGCCGAGCTATGTGGCGGCCAATCTGGCGGCGCGCGGGCAGGATGTGAAGCTGGTCAATATTATGAGTTTCGGCCTGCTGTATGTGCTGGGGCGCGACCGCGCGCTCTCGGGCATCGGCGATTTGGCGGGCAAAACTGAGCGCTGCCGTTTAAAAACGATATGCCGGATGGTGCTGCGGGCGCTGTGCCGGCGGCTGAAAATCGATTTTCGCGCATCCGCGTCCAATACGCCGCCACGCCGCCGGAAGCGATGATGATGTTTATGCAAAAACGCGCCGACTTCGCGCTGCTGCCCGAGCCGATGGTGAGCATGGGCATTATCCGCGGCCGCCAGATGGGGCAGAACGTGGTGCGCGCGCTGGATGTGCAGCAGGAATGGGGAAAAAGTGATGAAGGTTTCCGGCGGCATTCCGCAGGCGGGGCTGATGGTGAGCGGCGCTTTTCTGAAGCAAAACGGCGACGCGGTGCGCCGGCTGCAGGCCGATCTGCTGCAGGCGGCGGCTTGGAGCAAGGCCAATGCGGCGCAGGCCGCGGCCATCGGCGCTAGGCATCTCGGCCTGCCGAGCAGGCGCTGCCGCGGCGGGTCTGCCGCATGCCGTCTGGCGGCAACGCCGGCCAAAGCAGCCGCCGCCGGCATCAAGCTGTTTTTCCGCGAGGCTCTACCAGCTCAATCCGGCGATTGTCGGCGGCAAGCTGCCGGCGGACAGCCTGTTTGTCTGAGCGCCTGCACGGCGGCCGATAAAAAAGGCAGCCTGAAAACCGTATTCCGGCTTTTCAGGCTGCCTGCCGTTTTGGCGGGCGGCGCATTGCTTTATACCGGCGCCGGTGGCGCTGCTGCGCATGTTTTGTTTGCCGTGTTTTGCCGAGCTGTTTTACCGAGATGATTGCATCCGGCGGTCCGCTGCGGCGCAGCCGTTTTTGCCCAGACCCCTGCATTATCTGTGGGGCGGATTTGCTTCCGCCGCCGCGGTGGCGGTGTTTTGCGCGCTGTGGCAGCTGGCTGCCGGCAGCTAGGCGACTGGTGCCGCCGGCGCCGCTGCCGGTGTTTGCCAAAGCGCTGGATTTTGCTGTCGGATTTTGATGCCGCGCGATTGTGCCCACACTGTACGCGTGCCGGCAGCGGCATTGCGCTGGCGCTGGCGCTGGAGCATCGGGCTGGGGGCTGCTAGCCGGTTCGTTTAAAAACTGGCGCTGTTGTTCTGCCGGCCGCTGATCAGCATTTTGCCGGGTATGCCGCCGATTGTGTGGGTGGTGCTGGCGCTGTTTTGGTTTGAAATGGGTACGGTGGGGGCGGTGTTTACCATTGTGATTACCGTGCTGCCGCTCACCTTTGCCGCCGCCATGCGCGGCATGATGACGGTGGATGGCAGCCTGAAAGAAATGCTCGAAGCCTACCGCGTGCCGTGGCCGGGGCGGGTGCGCCACCTGTATCTGCCGCATCTGGCCAACCACCTGCTGCCCGCGGTCGGCGTGGCGGTGGGCATGGGGAGTGAAAAATCGCGGTGATGGCCGAACTGCTGGCCACCGACAGCGGCATCGGCGCCCGCATCGCCGCCGCCCGCCTCGATGCTCGACACCCAGGAAGTGCTGGCCTATGTGCTGGTGGTGCTGGCGGTGATTTTCATCGTCGAGTACCTACTGGTCGAACCTTTGCGCATCCTGCTGATGCCGTGGGAGCATTGACATGCTGAAGGTAGAAAAACTGCGCTGCAGCCTGATGGGCGACGACATCGTGCGCGATCTCGACCTTACCGTCCAAGCCGGCGAAGCGGTATGCCTGTACGGCTCCTTCAGGCTGCGGCAAAACCACCGTGCTGCGGATTATTGCCGGCCTGATTGATTTTGACAGCGGCCTGATCGAGCAGGGCTTTCGCCGCATCGGCTATCTGTTTCAAGAGCCGCGCCTGCTGCCGTGGCGCACGCTGTGGGAAAACGTGCTGCTGACCACGCCGCAGCCTGAAAGCGGCGCCGTGCGCACGAGCGCGTCCGCGCCATTTTGCAGCGCCTGCATCTGGCCGAAGCCGACTGGCGAAAATACCCGCACGAGCTCTCCGGCGGTATGCGCCAGCGTGCCGCGCTGGCCCGTGCGCTGGCCGGCGAGCCCGACCTGCTGCTGTTGGACGAACCCTTTTCCGCGCTTGATTACGAGGCTCAAACTCGGCCTGTACCGCTGGATGAACAGAGCTGGTGGACTACGGCATGGCGGTCATTATGGTGTCGCACGACCGCTATGAAGCGCTGGAAACTGGCGCAGCGCATTTATCTGCTCGACCACAAGCCGCCCATTGCCGGCGGGTGGTCGAACTTTACTGCCCCTTTGCCGAGCGCGGCGAAGGCTTCGTCAACCATTATCTGCAACAACCCTTCTGGCGCGCCTACCATGAATAAAAGCAGCCTGAAAACCGCCACGCCCCTGCGCCAGGCGCTCGCCACCTTTCCCGCCTATCCCTTCCGCCCCCTATTTTCTGCTGGCCGCCGCGCTGGTACCCCTTGCCGGCGCGGTGTGGGCGCTCGCTGCCGCCGGTTGGTGGCCGCTGCGCCGCGCCGCTCGAATTTCATGCCTACGCCTTTCTCAACATTATCGGCGGCGCTTCATTCGCCGGCTTTCTGTTTACCGCGCTGCCAGAATGGACGCACGACGCCCGCCCGCTGCAGCGCTCATTTTTACGCCACCTGCGCCCTGTGGCTGGCCGCGCTGGCCGCCGCGCCGTTTGCCATTGCGGTTTCCGCCTGGCTGATGCTGCCGTTTTGGCTGTATCTGGCGCTGTTTGCCGCCCATCTGGCCTGGCGCGCGCGCGACAGCCGCCAAATCAGCGTAACCGTGCTGATGCTCGCCATCGCCGCCGCCGATGCCGGCTATGCCGCCGGCGGTGGGACTCTGTGGCTGAAAACCCTTGCCCATTTGTTTTGCCGCCGGCATTTTTGCTGATTAATTTCCGCATCGGCCGCGCCATCGGCCAAAAAGCGCTGGAAGAAGCCAGCCGCAGCGACTGCAGCTTTATGCCCAACCCGTTTTACCGCAACCTGTCGGTATGGCTGGTGTACGCCTATGCCACTGCCGAACTCTTGCTGCGCCGCCCCGAAGTTTCCGCCTGGCTGGCGCTCGCGGCCGGTCTGGCGGTACTCGGCCGCCTGCGCGAATGGCATTACGTCGTGCTGCTGCGCCGCTACTACATCCGCTGGTACTACCTGACCATGCTGCCGCCACCGGCGCCGGCTACGTCTGGCTCGGCGCCGCCGGCATACTCGGGCGCGGCAGCCCGCTGCTGCCCTTCCACCTGATTATGCTCGGCGGCTACCTGATGATGCTGATGCAGGTGTTTTCAATCGCCGGCGCCGTCCACAGCAGCCTGAAACTGCTATCCCGCCACCAGCCGCCTGTCGCTGGCGCTGATTCTTGCTGCCGCCCTTAGCCGCAGCCTGGGCGTATATGCCGGCCTGGACTACGCTGGCCGTTTTTCAGGCTGCCTGCGCTGCTGCTGGCCGCCGCCTTCTGGCTCTACCTGCCTGTTTACTGGCGCATCTTCCGCTGCCACCGCCGCTGGCCGTGCAGCCTGCCGCCAAACAACGGCGCAGCCCTGTAAACGCGGCGGGCGGTTTTCAGGCTGCCTGGCGCGCCAAACGGAAAAAGGCAGCCTGAGCTGTTTCTGAATGTCCGTCCCTTGTTTGGCGGGTTTTGCCGACGTTTTGCCCAAACCGCCGTGCACAACAAAAAGCAGCCTGAAAGCCGGTTTTCCGCTTTCAGGCTAGCACCTGATTGACAGTTTAGGGCATGCGGTTTTATGCCAGTGTGCCGCTGCCGATGTTTTGCTGCAGCGCTTGGGCGCACAGGGTGTTTAGGGCAGCCTGAAAAATCGTCGAAAGCGGGCAGGCGCGAGGCGAAGCGAGGCCATGTGTCCGGTATTTTGCTGGCAGTCGATTAGGGCGACGCCGCGGCGTTGCAGGTGGGCGGCGGCATGGACAAAGGCGGTTTTGAGAGCGTCGCTGCGGCGGGCGAACATCGACTCGCCGAAAAACACCCGCCCGATCTGCACGCCGTAGCAGCCGCCGGCCAGCTCGGGGGTGCCGTCGGCGGCGGGATACCAGCATTCGAAGGAATGGGCGTGCCCCAGGCGGTGCAGCGCGGCGTATACCGGCAGCCTGAAACTCGGGTTCGATCCGGGTGCCGTCCTGCCCCGGGCGCGGCGCGGCGGCGCAGGCGGCAATCACTGGGCAAAACAGCGGTTGGCGGTAACGCGGTAGGGTTTATTGCGCAGGTGCTTGTCGCAGCGAGCGGCCGATATGCAGCAGGCTCGGCTCGATAACGGCGCGCGGGCGGTAGCAAACCAGTAGTGCAGATTGTCTTGGCTGAACCACGGGAAAATGCCGCGCGGATAGGCGGCCAGCAGGCGTGCGGGGGCGGATCGGCGCTGACGCAGACTGAGCCGTCGTTCTCTACCAGCGCAGGGCGCGGGTCAGGAAAGCAGTGGTTGCCGGGTTCGGAAAGGGAATGTGCATGCGCGAAAGTGGCGAGATCAAAAAGCAGCCTGAAAGTTTTCAGGCTGCCTGATGGAAAAACTCAAACGGCGGCGACAAACAGCAATACGGTGCAGAGCATCGCGCCCGACCAGGCGGCGGAGCGCAGGCTGGGGCGGTCGTTGAGATAGCAGTAGATAAAGGCCAGCCGCAGCAGCACAAACAGCACGGCCAGGCAGTTGATGGTGCCTTGCGCGGCATTGCCGGTGGCGTGGGCGATGATGACGGCGGCGGCAAACGGGGCGAAGGCTTCATGGCCGTTTTGCTGGGCGGCATGGGCGCGGGCGGCGCGGCCTTCAAGGCGGGCGAGAAAGTCGCGCGGGCTGCCGTTGTCGCGGGCGAAGTTGAAACGGGCGGTTTTTTTGGCGTAAGCGGCGCAGCCCAAAGGCAGCAGGGCGGCAATCGAGTACGCACCAGTGAGGCTAGGGTCATGGCGGTTTCCTAAACGGGTAGGGGTGGGGATAACGGTTTTCAGGCTGCCTGAAAGTAAAAGCAGCCTGAAAACTCAAAGGCAGCCTGAAACGAACAGACCTTACTGCTGCTGTTCGACAGTAGCGCGGATCAGGATTTCGGCTTTGGCCAGCGTGCCGGCCACTTCGGCTTCGCTGACGGCGCTGTGTTTGACCAGCTCGGCGGCGGGGGTGTAGGCAACGGTTACCAGCCGTCCTGCTCGGTTACCAGCACTGAGCGGCAGCTGCAGCGCCAGCAGCAGGGTCTTTTAATCATCAGCGGGGTGCCGGCTTTGGGCGAGGCCGAAAATAATCACTTTGGCCGGCTGCATCTGCAGGCCGGCCTGCTGTGACGTCTTGGTGGTCGATAACAGCAAAAACGGTCAGCACCTTTTGCTGCGGATGGCGGAAGTCAGGGGCATCGACGGTTTTGGTCGAAGCCCGTAGCGGCTGGCAAAGGTGGCGGTAGGCTGTGAAGACATGGCGGCGGCCTTATGCGGGTGGGCGGAATCGGCGGCGGGGCGGCGCAGGCGCTGAGCGCGGCGGCCAGCGCCAGGGCGGGAATCAGGGTTTTCATGGTGCTTCCGTTTCGTGGTGTTTCGGACAAGGATAAGGCAGCCTGAAGGCTGCAGGCTGCCTGTGGATGCGGGTTTAGCGTTTTTCCTTTTTCTGGCAGTCGCCGCAGACGCCGTACATATACAGGGCGTGATCGACTACGCGGAAACCGTGCTCGGAAGCCAATCTGCTCCCTGCGGCTTTTCGATTTCGGATTGTGGAACTCGCTGACGTTGCCGCATTTGACGCAGACGATATGGTCGTGGTGGTCGCCGCTTGTTCAATTCGTACACCGCTGCCGGTTTCGAAGTGAGTGGCGCAGCAGGATGCCGGCCTGCTCGAACTGGGTGAGCACGCGGTAGATGGTGGCGACGCCGATTTCGATGCCGTTTTCCAGCAGGATGCGGTAAACGTCTTCCGCGCTCAGGGTGCAAATCGGCGTGGGTTTCAAACAGATCGAATTTTTCAGGCGCGGGCCGGTAACTTTCAGACCGTTGTCTTTCAATTGGGCGATGTTGTTCATGGTTTCGCTTTCTCAAATACACTCGGATAAAGATGGCGCGTATAATAGCAAACTTTCGCGCCTGCCGACAGCCAAACAATAAAAGAAAGTTTTTAATTGGCACTTTATCTGCGGGCGCGGCGCGTGGTATCTGCCCGCTTTTTCTTTGCGCCGCCGGCGCAAAACCGCGAGCAAACGCGCGAAAAACCGTTTTTAATCCCTTATGAAAGGCAGACAACGTGAAACCCCTGTTGCGATGGATGACTGTTGCGTCCGCACTCTGTGGCCTGGCGGCCTGTACCCCTTCGCTGGTCAACAAACTGCCCTATTACAAAATGCCGGTGGTGCAGGGCGTGCCGCTGAATCCCGAATCGGTGCTGGCGGTCAAACCCGGCATGAGCCGCGAGCAGGGTACAGCTGGAAATCGGCGCGCCGGTGCTCAATCCGTCTTTCCGCCAAGACCGCTGGGACTACACCTACGAACTGAGCCGCGGCGGCAAAATCAAAGAGCAGCGCACGCTGACCGTTTCTTTGAAAAACGGCACCGTTTCGCGCGTGGAAGGCGACGCGCTGGAGCACGCCCGCCGCGTGCTGCAGGAAAAACAGGAAGGAAAAGCGCAATGAGCAGCCTGAAAATCGCGCTGGCCGGCGTTGCCGCCGCATAGGGGCGGGTGCTGGTTGAAGCCGTTGCCGCCAACCCCGCCACCGAGCTTTCCGGCGCGCTGACCCGCAGCGGCACCAAAGAAATCGGCCTGGATGCCGGCTACGCCAGCGGCATCGACACCGGCGTGCGCATCAGCGACGACATCGCCACCGCATTGGCCGGCTGCGACGTGCTCATCGACTCTCAGCCGCCCCGACGCCACCCTGCCGCTGCTTGATTACGCGCGGCAAACGGCATCAAAGCCGTCATCGGCACCACCGGTTTTGACGACGCCGGCAAGGCCGCCATCGCCCAGGCGGCAGAGAAAACCGGCATTGTGTTTGCCGCCAACTTCAGCGTCGGCGTCAATCTCAGCTTCCATATTCTCGACACCGTTGCCCGCGTGCTGAACGAAGGCTACGACGTCGAAATCATCGAGCCACCACCGCCACAAAATCGATGCCCCCAGCGGCACCGCCCTGCGCATGGGCGAAGTCGTCGCCCACGCGCTCGGACGCAGCCTGAAAGACTGCGCGGTGTACGGTCGCGAAGGCCAGACTGGCGCGCGCGATGCGCAGACCATCGGCTTTGCCACCGTGCGCGGCGGCGATATTGTCGGCGACCACACCGTTTTGTTTGCCGGCGAAGGCGAGCGCGTGGAAATCAGCCACAAAGCATCAAGCCGCATGACTTTCGCCGCCGGCGCCGTCCGCGCTGCCGTCTGGCTCGCCCGGCACCCGCACGGTCTGTTCGACATGCAGGACGTGCTCGGCGCGAAAAACGGCCGCCGATCCGAAACGGCTTTTCAGGCAGCCTGAAAAGCCGTTTTTTGGTTTTTCGGATGCGCCGCCGCGTTTCAGGCAGCCTGAAAAGCGCACCGCAGGTTTGCCCGAGCCGTCGCATCCGCCGCACAGAAAGGCAGACGCCATGACCGATCCCAATTTTTCCGAACGCCCCGTTGAAGCCCGCCGCCTGTGGCGGCAAAACAGCATCTACCTGCTGCCCAATTCCTTCACCATCGCCGCGCTGTTTTTCCGCGTTTTACGCCATCACCGCATCCATGCATGACCGCTGCGAGCAGGCCGCCATCGCCGTGTTTGTGTCGATGCTGCTGGACGGCATGGACGGCCGCGTCGCCCGCTGGACCAACAGCCAGAGCGCTTTTGGCGAACAGCTCGACAGCCTGGCCGATATGGTCAGCTTCGGCGTCGCCCCCGCGCTGATTGTTTACAACTGGCAGCTCGCCCAGTTCGGCAAGCTCGGCTACGGCGTCGCTTTCGTCTATTGCGCCTGCGCCGCGCTGCGGCTGGCGCTGTTTAACACCCTGATCGGCAAAGTCGATAAAAAATGGTTTATCGGCATCCCCAGCCCCACCGCCGCCGCGCTGGTGGCCGGTCTGGTGTGGCTCGACCGCAGCATGGACGGGCTGGGCAATATCGGCATCGTCGCTCTGCTGATTACCCCTGTTTGCCGGCCTGTCGATGGTGGCGCAGATCCGTTTTTGGAGCTTTAAGGAAATCAACGTCCGCCGCAAAATCCCCTTTTTCGGCATGATTATCCTGGTGCTGGCGCTGATGCTGCTGGCCATCGAGCCGGCGCTGGTACTGTTCGGCTTTTTCCTGAGCTACAGCCTGTCGGGCTATGTTTATTACGGCTGGCAGAAATGGCGCGCCGGCCAAACCAAACGCTGATACCGCCTACACAAAAAGCAGCCTGCGTAGCGTAGCGGAGTTGCGAAGCTAAAAACCGCTGATCCGGTTTTCAGGCTGCCTTAGTAAAAGAAGACGTCCCATGAAGAAAATCCTGCTTGCCCTGCTGGCGCTGGCCGTGCTGGCGGTGTTTACGCTGTATCTGGTGCCGCAATGGCTGATGAAGCGCGACATTGCGGCCGCGCGGCCGGATGTGGCGCTGCTGGCTGCCGGAGCCCGAGCCGCAGGAGGGCAACGGCATCGACGCGCTGTGGCTGCTGGGCTACCGCACCGCCGACGATCAGGAGCGCCGTCAAATCATGCGGGACCACGGGCGGCAGATTATGGCGCGGCAGGATGTGCCGCAGCTGGCGGACAAGGCGCTGCCGCAGCCGCAGTCGGGAGAGTTGAACTGTACCGCCAAAAACGGTGCGGCCTGCCTGGCCGAGTGCGCGCCGATCTGCCGCGTTTTCGCGCCGCCGCGCAGCGTTACCGGCCGCTGCTGGACAATGTGGCGCAACTTGGCGCTGAGGAGTGTTCGCCCAGCGCGGCTGGCCGAACGATAACGACGATTTGTCGAAATTTGTGCTGCCGCCTGTGCATCTGCTGATGGCTGCGACCACCGCCGCCGCGCTCGATTGGGCGGACGGTCGCCATCAGGCGGCGCTGGCCGGTGTCTGCCGCAACATCAAAAACCGGCCGCGCCCTGATCAAAAAGCCGCCCTGCGCTGATACCGCCGATGATCGGCAACGCCCTGATCCGCAAAAATACCGAGTTGGCTGCGGCGATGGTTGCCGAGCAGCCGGCGGCGGCGCAGCGGTTGCCTGAGGAATGCGCGGCGCATTCGAGCCTCTGTCGGCGCAGGAGCAAAGCATCTGCACCGCCATGCGCGATGAGTTTCGTTTCACCGCCAATCTGGTGCGCAAGATGGAACAAAAATCCGGCGGACTATTTGGATACCGATGTCGGTGCGGCATGCCGTTTGAGGACGGCCAAACGGCCAATCCCTGCTGCGGCGGCTGCTGAACGCCGAACATACCCAAGCCCTTATCGCCGCCCATTATGTCTATCCCTGCACCTCGGCTGCCCAAAGCGCGCTGCAGCAGGACCGTGCCTTAGACTGGTCGCAGGCGGACGACAAAAATGCGCTGGCGGCATGGGCGTGCGCGGGCAATGTCCAAGGCTGCCTGATTGCCGGCAGTCTGTCCGACTTTTTCCGACTACGCCCGCCGCCTGCAGGATACCGCCATGCTGCAGCGCGCTTTTCAGGCTGCCTTGTTTCTGCACAGCCGCCCCGCCGCCGAGCGGCCGGCGCTGATTGAAGATACCCTGCGCCGTTATTCCACGCCGTCGCGCCGGCTGCAGTGGAACGAGCGCGAGCACAGCATCGGTTTTCAGTATTACAGCGAAAAAGAAAGCAAAGCACACCGCTAGTCCCGTCAGCCTGAAATAAGCTGCCGGGCAGATAAAAGCAGCCTGAAAGCCGGACGGGCGGTTTTAGCTTCGCAACCCGCTACGCCACGCAGGCTGCTTTTTGTGTGCCGCGCGCAATCGGGCGGCAAAACCGATACCGCCGGCTTTCAGGCTGCCTGTTGCGCCGGGGCGTTTTTGGGTACATTCCGCCTATCGGACAACGCAAGGAGCAGGCTATGGGTGCCGGCACGACCATTCCCACCACGCGCATGCAGGCAACAAAAAGCCCTGGCCGTGTCGTTTTTCATTATCGCCGGGCTATATGTTGGTGGAAAGTCGCGGCGGCCTGGCCACCGGCTCGCTGGCGCTGCTTCCGACGCCGGCCATATGCTCTCAGACGCGCTGTCGGTCGGCCTGTCGCCGCTGGCGTTCAAAGCTCGGCGAAAAAGGCGGTGGACAGCCGCCAAACCTTCGGCTACAAACGCGCCGAAATCCTGTTTGCCCTGTTCAACGGCCTGACGCTGCTGGCGATTGCCGTGCTGGTGGTGATCGAAGCCGTGGAGCGGTTGGACGACCCGCCCGAAGTGGCCGGCGCCGGGCATGCTGGTGGTCAGCGCACTCGGGCTGGCGGTGAACATCGTCGTCGCCCGCCATATGCACCGCCACGGCGACGTGCACGGCAGCATCAATATGAAAAGCGCCTACCCTGCACGTATTTGGGCGATCTGCTCGGCTCGCTGGGCGCGATTGCCGCCGCACTGATGATGATGGTGTTCGGCTGGCGCTGGGCCGACCCCGTGGTCAGCGTGCTGATTGCCCCTGCTGGTCCAACAGCGGCGCGGCGGTGCTGCGCCAAACCCCTGCACATCCTGATGCAGGGCGCGCCGGCGCATATCGACCAGGCCGCGCTGGTTGCCGAAATCCGCGCCGTGCCGCAGGTGCTGGGCGTGCACGATCTGCATATCTGGACGCTCACCAGCAGCCGCCACCTGCTCTCCGCCCATCTGGTGCCTCGACGGCAGCCTGACCGTGCGCGAAGCCCAGGAGTCAGCCGCGCGGTGGAAGCGCTGGCGCGGCAAAAGGCATCGGCCACATTACCCTGCAAACCGACGCCCAAGACCACCGCCACGGCGATGCTTTGTACTGCCAAAGAAGACGACGGCCATGACGGCCATCATCACTAGGAATCGACATTTAACTATTTAACGCTTACCAACGGAGACACGCGTATGACACGATTGGTCAAACTCCACCGCTCCCGCCGCCACCGCGATGATTGCGGGCGTGATGGGCGGCATAGCCGAATATCTGGGCTGGTCGCCCACGCTTACGCGCGTGATGTTTGTAATTCTTTCCTGCGCCAGCGTTGCCGTGCCCGGGATTTTTGATTTACATCATCCTGTGGATCATGATGCCCAACGCCGGCGCCGATTCCTACCGCTAACGCAACGTACTTAGCTTTTCAGGCTGCCTGTTTGCGATAAACAGGCAGCCTGAAACTTTGCTCGGGCAAAAATGAACGCCGTTTCCTGAGCCAAACTCCGCCGCTCGGGCTACTCCGTCTCTTTCCCTTTCTGCGGCGGTTTTTTCGCATCACGGCGCAGCAAAAACGGCAGCCTGCCGGCCAAGATGCCCAAGTAGCCGACAAGCAGCGTCGGCAGACCGGCCATCGCCATCCAAATCGGAACCACGCCATCTGCTCCGAGCCGGCACCGATGGCATCGATAAAAAGCAAAAGCAGCGTCAGCGGCACGGGCAGCAGCCATACTTTCGCCGTTGCCCACCACACCGCACCCGCCAAACAGCCGTAGATAAAGGCGGCGGTTATCATCGGCCACATCTTCGTTCTCCTGGTTGTCCATATCTTCCGCCGCCCCGCCATTGTGCGAAGCGGTATCTGAAAGCAGCCTGAAACTGCTTGTGTGCTGTGCCGTTTGTCAGCCCGCCGCCTTCACCCGCTGCCCCAGCGCCAGCAACACCTTCTCCGCCGCCGCCAATTCTTCCGCGCTCAAATCCTGCGCCCATTCTGCCGCCTGCGCCATCCAACGTTGGTGCACTTGGGTGAACACCGCCGCGCCGCGTTCGGTGAGCGAATAGAGCGGCGAGCGTTTGTGCGCGGGGTTGTCGGCGGCGGCGACCAAACCGTCTGCCAGCAGCAGATTGAGCTGTTTTTGCGCGCCTTGGCGGCTCATGCCCATGCGTTCGCCCAGCTGCGGCGAGGTTTGCGCTTCGGCGGCTTGTGCCAGCGCGCCGAGCATTTGCCAGCGCGCCGAGGTTAATCCCAAATCGGCGGCAAAGCGGTCGCCCCACGCGAGCAGTAAACCATTGGTGTAGAAAATTTCGGTGGTGATGCGGCTGAGGGCTTCGCTGTTTAACTGATTGTCCATGCTGTGTTTCCCAAATGATTTTTCGGCGGTGAGTTTAAAAAATGCGGAAAATGGTTGTCAAATAGTTGCGCTTTTCACGCAAATAATTTGACAACTGATTTCCATATTTGTAAACTGGTTTCCAAATTATTGCGCAAAGGAAACCATGAAACCCGACACCCCGCAACGTTACGCCCCGTTCACCCGCTTTTTGCATTGGGGCGTGGCTGCCTGCTATGCGTTTATGTTTATCAGCGCACTGGCGTGGCATCTCAACGGCAGCCTGAAATTCTGATTGCGCGCACAAAGCCGCTGGCGTGCTGCTGCTGTTGCTCGCAGCGCTGCGTTTTGTTTGGGCGTTGCGCAACCTGCGCCGCCGTCCGCAGGCAGCCTGAAAGTGAAGCTGGGGCATCTTGCCCTGTATGCGCTGATGTTTGCCGTGCCCGCCAGCGGTATGGCGCGGCAATTTCAAGCGCCGCTCGGCGTGGCGCACGGCGCGTTGGCGTTTGCCCTGCTGTTGCTGATTGTCGGACACGTCGGCATGACGGTTGTCCACCAGCGCCAGGGCGAACAAATTTTGCAGCGCATGATGTAAACGGAGACCGAATATGAAACCCTACACCCACACAGCCGCCCGCGTGCTGCTTTTTATCGGCGGCAACCTGCTGGCGGGCAGCGCGCTGGCCTTTGCCGCGCTCAATCAGGGCGCGCGCGTGCAGGATGGCGCGTTCTTTTACTGGCAGCGCTATTTTTGTCGACAACATCGTCGCCACCGCCACCCTGCCCGGCATTGCCCTGCTGGTTGGCGGCAGCCTGCTGCTCTGTCTTGCCGAAATCAGGAAAAAACATCTGTTGCTGCTGACGGTGTCGCTGGTGGTTGCCGCCAACAGCCTGCTGTTTATTCTGCCCGCTTCGCGCCAAGCTTCCGCGCTGGCGTTTCAGTCTGACCGACCAAGCGCAGTATCCGCCGCGTTTACCGCCGCCAAAAATACGGAAGACCGCCACGGGGCGCTTAATGGCGTGTTGCTGTTGGTTTTATCTGGCGGTGTTTTTGCGCGAAGGATGGGCGGAAGGCAGCCCTGAAAAGGACGGACAAACCAAAGCAGCCTGCGTAGCGTAGCGGAGTTGCGAAGCTAAAGCCGCGCAAACGGTTTTCAGGCTGCTTTTTGCCGTGTTTACGGGCCTTTGACGTCGATAATCCACACTTCGGCCTGCGAGCCTAGGCGGAAGGGTACGCCCCAGAAGCCGTAGCCGGAGCTGACGATGTAATGGCCGTTGCCGATGGCTTCGCAGCCGTAGTGCAGGCGGTAGAGAAAGCGCACGATCAGGTTGGCGGGGCGATTTGGCCGTTGTGGACGTGGCCGGAGAGCTGGATGTCCACCGGCAGTCGGGCGTGTTCTTCAATCTGGCTGGGGCGGTGGTCGAGCAGAATCACCGGCAGCGCGGTGTTTTGGCCGCGCAGCAGCTCGGCGGTGCTCGGGCGCTTGGCATCGACGTCGTCGGTGCGGCCGGCGAGCAGGATGCCGTCCAGATTGATGACTTCGTTGTCCAGCTCTGCGGATGCCGGCTTCGCGCAGGGCGCGGCGGATTTCGTCGGCGTGGCCGTACATGTCGTGGTTGCCGAGCGTGGCGTACACGCCCAGCGGCAGCGCGCACGGCGGCCAGATGCGGGCGCATGTTTTCGGCGTCGTAAACGCGGGTGTCGTCGTCCGCGATGTCGCCGGGCAGCAGCACGATGTCGGCACGCTCGTCGCGGATGACGGCCGCCAGTTTGTCGAGCTGGCGCGCGCCCACCAGCATTCCCAGATGCAAATCGGAGGCCATGGCGATGCGCAGCGGCCGCGGCATCGGTTTATTGACGGTGATGCTCAGGCGGCGCACCTGCGGCGTGTAGGCGTTGTAAACCGAATAGGCGCCCAGCGCGAGAAAAACAGCGGCGCAAACAGCCGCAGCGCCCGCCCCAGCCGCTGCGCCGGCGGCAGGCGGCGTAGGGCGAGATAGAGCAGGAAGGTGGCAAGCGCGGCATCACATCACAAACAGCATCACCACCATCCACACCGCCATCCGGGCGGAAAAGGCCGCTGCCCAATTCGAGCAGCAGGCCGGCAATCAGGCCGTCGGTTACCGCAAAGGCGGCGAGCATCAGCGCGCGCCGGCCGCGGCGGCCGATATGGTGGGCAAACAGCCACTGCAGCGAGCGGCCGAGTCCGAGTAAAGCTGCATCAGCAGCAGCATTAGGACAAACAGGGTGATACGCATCGGGTTTTCCTTATCGGACGGCAGGCAGCCTGAAAGGCGCAGGCGGCCGCTGTGTGTGGTTTGGGTTTTTCAGGCTGCTTCGAGCCGTGTATTTGTCGTGTTTGTGGTTGGTCGGACGAGTAGGGCGGGTTTGCCGCCAAAAGGCAGCCTGAAACGGCGGTTCGTTTTTTCAGGCTGCCTTTGGTTTGACTTGCGGTGCAGTCAGGCAGCCTGAAAGGTATTCAGCGCGGTAATTGCCTGCCTGGCGGCGGGTTGTCGTTTTCAGGCTGCCCGAAGCGCGCCCAAACAATCAGCCGGCGCAGGCTGTCGGCATCGGTGCTGTCGGGCAGCACGCACTGCCAGAAGCGGCGGTTGCCGCAGTCCCAATGCAAAAACAGGCGTGGCGGCTGATCAGGCTGCCGCCGAGCAGGCGGGCGTTTTGCTGCCGGTGCCGGTATCGAGCGCGGCGCGTCCTTGCGGATCGACGGTCAGCGTGCGCACCCGCCGCGGACTTTCGCGCCACGACCAATACGCGGCGGCGGCCAGCCAGATCAGCAGTGCTATCCGCAGCAGGCCGCCGAAATAGGCCAGCGCGCAGGCGGCCGCGGCCAGATGCAGCAGCAGCGACAGGCCGCGGCGCAGTTTGGACGGGGCAAAAGCAGCCTGAAACGCGCCCACCGCCGTTTCCTATGCTATTCCGTGCTGTCCAGCAGCGGGCTGGGATTCAGTTCGGCGTCTTCCAAATCGAGCACGGTGTCGTGCACTTCCAGTTCGAAAAAGCGCCAGAAAGTTTCCAAACCCATATCCTGCGGCCATTGCGCCTGGTCGATCATCCAGCCCGAAAGCTCGGCGGCAAAATCCGCGGTGGCGCTCGTCGAAACAGGCGACGGCCTGCTCGGGTTCGTCGAATTCGAATCAGAAATACGCTGCAGTCGGCGCGCAGCTGGGAAAGGGTGAGATCGGGCAGGTCGCCGTCGGCGGCCTCGAGCCATTCCAAAAACGCTTCGGTGGGTTTGAGCACCACGGCGGTGCGGTCGATAAAAATACATGGTCTTCCCAATATCAAAAAGAAAGGCGGCATTCTAACCGAATCCGCCGCCGCGTTTACATTTCAGGCTGCCTGCGCCCGGCTGCTTTCAGGCTGCTTCTCCGGCGCCCAAGGCAGCCTGAAAGCCGCTGCCGGCGCGCTTTGCGGCAAAAAAACATGACACGGCTGCCGACAAAAGATAGAATAGCCGCGCTTTTGCTTTTTACTCAGTCTTTACATTTACACAGCCAATCTGAAGGACACACCAAATGGCCGAAAAACTACGTTATCTGGTTTGAAAACCTGCGTATGCACGATGTCGAGCGCGTGGGCGGCAAGAACGCCTCTTTGGGCGAAATGATCAGCCAACTTGCCGAAAAAGGCGTGCGCGTGCCCGGCGGCTTTGCCACCACCGCCGAAGCCTACCGCGCCTTTTTGGCGCACAACGGCCTGAACGAGCGCATTTCCGCCGCACTGGCCGGTCTGGACATCGAAGATGTGGCCGAGCTGGCGCGTGTGGGCAAAGGAACCGCCAGTGGATTCTGGAAACGCCCTTCCCCGAGCAGCTTGATGCCGAAATCGCAGCGGCGTGGGACAAAATGGTTGCCGATGCCGGCAGCGACGATATTTCGGTGGCGGTGCGCTCGTCGGCCACCGCCGAAGATCTGCCCGATGCTTCGTTTGCCGGCCAGCAGGAAACCTTTCCTGAATATCAACGGCCTCGACAAACGTGAAAAGAAGCGATGAAACCACGTGTTTCGCCTTCGCTTTACAACGACCGCGCCATTTCCTACCGCGTGCACAAAGGGCTTTCGCGCACGATGTCGTCGCCCTGTCCGCCGGCGTGCAGCGCATGGTGCGCTCCGACAGCGGCGCTTCGGGCGTGATGTTCACCATCGACACCGAAAGCGGCTTTTGAAGAGTGGTATTCGTAACTCGTCCCCTACGGTTTGGGCGAAATGGTGGTGCAGGGCGCGGTCAATCCCGACGAATTTCTATGTGCACAAACCCACGCTGCGCGCCGGCCGCCCCGCCATGCTGCGCAAAACCATGGGTTCCAAGCTGATTAAGATGGTGTTTGCCGAGCAGGCCGAAGCCGGCAAATCGGTGCAGACCATCGACGTGCCCGAAGCCGATCGCCGCCAGTTCTCGATTTCCAACGAAGAAATCACCGAGCTGGCGCAATACGCGCTGATTATCGAAGAGCACTACGGCCGCCCGATGGACATCGAATGGGGCCGCGACGGCATCGACGGCAAACTCTACATCCTTCAGGCGCGCCCGGAAACCGTGAAATCGCAGGAAAAAGAGCACGGGCAAGGCAACAGCCTGCGCCGCTACACCCTTTCCGGCGAAACAAAACACCGTGCTGTGCGAAGGCCGCGCCATCGGCCAGAAAAGTCGGCCAGGGCAAACGTGCGCCTGATTCAGAGCGCCGCCGAAATGGACCAGGTTCAGGCCGGCGACGTCTGGTTACCGATATGACCGACCCGGATTGGGAACCGGTGATGAAACGCGCCGCCGCCATCGTTACCAACCGCGGCGGCCGCACCTGCCACGCCGCCATCATCGCCCGCGAGCTGGGCATTCCCGCCGTGGTTGGCTGCGGCAACGCATCCGAAGTGCTCAGCCAGGGTCAGGAAGTAACCGTATCCTGCGCCGAGGGCGACACCGGCCTGATTTACGACGGCCTGCTCGATGTGCAGGTGGACTGACGTGGCGCTGGACAACATGCCGCCCTGCGCCCGGTGAAAATCATGATGAACGTCGGCAATCCCCGAGCTGGCCTTCACCTTTCGCCAGCCTGCCCAGCGAAGGCATCGGCCTGGCGCGTATGGAGTTCATCATCAACCGCCAAATCGGCATCCACCCGCAGCCCTGCTCGATTTCGACCGCCTGAAGGCAGCCTGAAAAACACGAAAATCGCCGAGCGCATCGCCGGTTATCCCAGTCCCCGCTGATTTTCTACGTGGACAAAATCACCGAAGGCGTCGCCACCATGGCCGCATCGGTGTATCCGCGCAAAGTCATCGTGCGCATGTCCGACTTCAAATCCAACGAATACGCCGGCCTGATCGGCGGCAGCTGTACGAGCCGCACGAAGAAAAACCCCATGCTCGGCTTCCGCGGCGCCGCCCGCTACATGTCCGACGATTTCAAAGAATGCTTCGCCCTCGAATGCCGCGCGCTCAAACGCGTGCGCGACGAAATGGGACTGACCAACGTCGAAATTATGATTCCCTTCGTGCGCACGCTGGCCGAAGCCGAAGCCGTGGTCAAAGCCCTGAAAGAAAACGGCCTCGAGCGCGGCAAAAACGGCCTGCGCCTGATTATGATGTGCGAAGTGCCCGAGCAACGCCCTGCTGGCCGAGCAGTATCTGAAATACTTCGACGGCTTCTCCATCGGCTCCAACGACATGACCCAGCTCACCTCGGGCGTTGACCGCGACAGCGGCGGCCCCGATCGCCGGCACCTTCGACGAGCGCAACCCCGCCGTCAAAGTGATGCTGCACCTGGCCATCTCCGCCTGCCGCCGCCTGAACAAATACATCGGCATCTGCGGCCAGGGGCCGTCCGACCACCCCGATTTTGCCCAATGGCTGGTGGAAGAAGGCATCGAAACCATTTCGCTGAACCCCGATACCGTGATCGAAACCTGGCTGTATCTGGCCAAAGAAGCCAAACAGCAAAACGTTTCGATGCTTCAGGCAGCCTGAAAAAGTTAAACAACAAAGCAGCCTGAAAAACCGTTTGCACGGTTTTCAGGTTGCTTTTGGACTCTCAGGCAGCCTGAAAAAAGGTAACTTAGGTTGCGACCCGATAAATCTTTACATGCCGAAAATATTGGTTTTGACAAGCCAAGCCGGCTGCTAAAACGCATCAGCCACCGCATTCCCTCTCCCGCTCGTGCAGGGGAGGGAGTGAGGTTCGCGGCAAAATTGGCAGTTTGGATACTTTGACTTTCAGGCTGCCTTGCCGGCTTTTAGCCGTTTTCCGCTGCTGCCACAGCAGCGGCAGCCGGTAAATTACCAGCGCCGCCAGAATCAGCGTGCAGCCGGCGGCTTTGGCGGCGCCGACGGTTTCGTTTAGCAGCCACACGCTCAGCAGCAGCGTCCACACCGGTTCCAGCACCATAATCAGCGCGGCGCTGCCGATTTGGCACAGCTTTTGCGCGTAGGTTTGCACCAGAAAGCGCAGATTGGTCAGCACCACGATGCACAGTGCCAGCCACGCCCACACTGCGCCCTGCCACCTGCGGCGGCCAGTGCTCGAACGCCAGCGAGTAGGCGCCGCACAAAATACCTGCCGCCGCCATCTGCACGGTGGTCAGCGCCAGCACCGGAATATGCTTGGCAAACTGGTTGTTGAGCACGAAAAAGAGCGCTGCCGCCAGCGCCGATATGGCGAAAAACAGGCTGCCGGTATCGAAACCGCCGCCTTTGCCGCCGGTGAGCAGATACAGCCCCGCCGCCGCCGGCAGCAGCGACAGCAAAACACACGCGGCGGGCAGTGGCGGAACAGCAGCCATGAGAGCAGGGCGCCGCCAGCATCGACAGGCTGAACACAAAGGCGCCGCTGCCGAAATAGCGGCTGTGCGCCACGCCCATCAGCCACAAAAAAATATTGAGAAAAAACGCCAGCCCCACCGCGCTGGCGCGCTGCCATTGGCCGGCGTCCATCGTCCGCAGCGCCGGTAGGGCGAAGGGCAGGAACAATAAGGCCGCCGCGCTGAAACGGATGCCGAGAAACGCCGCCGGCGGCAGGCCGGCAATCACGTTTTTCGATACGAACCAGCCGGCCGCCGCCATCAGCGACACCGAAAGCAGCAGCCATTCGCCGCGGTAAGAATGCATGTGCGCCCCGTTTGCCAAACAAAAACGCGATAATACGCCTGTTCGGCCGGCTTGGGCGGAGCCGGCGGCGCTTGTGGCGCGGCAGCAGGCGTGGTATTTACGCTTTCAGGCTGCCCGATGGTCTGTTTTACTGTCCGCCGTTTGCGGCGCGGGCTGGCGTTTTCTGATGCAAAACTCGCGGCGAAATCCGAATATCAACACCCCATAAGGAGACGGTATGTCTGCTGTTTTTTCCTGCTTTACCTGTTTTTGCCTGCCTGCTGCCGTTGCTTTGCCGCTGCCGCCCACAGCGTGCGCGACGGCAGTTTTTGTGGTGCGCCACCGCGACGGCGCGCCGGTCAGCTATCTGGCGGGCACCGTTCATGTCGGCAAAGACGGGAACAAGCTGCCGCTGCTGTTTCAGGCTGCTTGGCGCGCAGCCGGGTGCTGGTGGTGGAAAACACCGGCATACTGCCGCCTTCATACCGCAGGCGCTATCCCGCCGAGCAGCAGCTGATCGCTTCGATGCTGCATGCGGACGAGCCGTTGTCTGCCACGCTCGGCGCCAAAACGCATGGCGCGGGTGCGCAGTTTCGTGCAGCTGTAGCCGCCGCCGTTGCTTCCGTACTGCAGCCCGAAAGCAAAAACCGCGCCCGGGGTGGCCGGCTTTTTCTTTCCTTGCTGCTGCTGCCTGAGGGTTATGGCTACGGAAACGGCGTCGATGTGCTGATGGCGGGCGAAGCGCGGCGGCTGGACAAGGAGTTTTTGGCGCTAGAGAGCGAGGCCGACGTGCTGAAGCTGCTGCACCGCCTGCCTGCCGACAAGGTCGGCCGCCTGCTTGACGCGCAGATGGACGAAGCCGCGAAGGCCGCCGCGAAATCCGCGCCGTGCTCGATGCCTATTACGGCGGCCGCGTGCGGCAGCTGCTGCCCTTGCTCGATCCCGACCGCAGCAACCGCACCAGCCGCCGCCTGAGCCGCGCCGATCGCGCGTTCTGGCGCCACCACAGCGCCGAGGAAATGCTTGCCGGCCGCAACCGCATCTGGCTGGAGCGGCTCGACATCCTGCTGCCACAGGAGAGCCATACCGTTGCCGTCGGCGCCGCCCATCTGTTCGGCCGCGACGGCCTCGCTGCAGAGCCTGGAGCGCCGCGGCTGGCGCGTGCGGCAGGTGCTGGACGACAAGGATTTGTCCTGCGGGCAGCCTGAAAGCTGATTTTGACCGCGCGGCGTGCGGGTTGGAAAAGCAGCCTGAAAAGCCGAAAGCCTAAAACAAAGGCAGCCTGAAAACCTTAATCGGGTTTTCAGGCCGCCTTTTTCCAGGCTGCTTGGGCGGGCGGGCTTACTGTTCGCCGTCGCTTTCGCTGCCGGTGGTGCTGCCGTTGCCGTTGCCGGCGGGGCGCTGCCGAAGATGCCGTTTTCCACCCGGGCGGCGGCGGCAACAGGGCGGACAGGTTGAGCGCGGCGGGGTTGAGGGTGGGGTAGCCGCTGAAGGTGATGCGGTAGCCGCCGTTGTCGGCTTCGCTCAAACGGCCGCGGGCGCCGAGCGGGAAGGTGGCTTTGTTGGTGATGTGGCCGAAGGGGAAGTTCATCAGCACGGGAATGCCGGCGGCGCGGGAAACGCTTTGGGCTACGCTGGTCAGGTTGTAGCCCGCATCGTAGCTGTCGCGGATGTTGCCCATGCGGAAGTCGCCCAATACCAGCGCCTGCTGCTGCTGGAGGATGCCGGCCAGATAGAGGGTGTGCGGCATGCGTCTCGATGCGGTAGGGCCGCTCGGCCACGTCTTCGATAAAGAGAATGCCGCCTTTGACTTTGGGCATATAGGCGCTGCCGGCCAGCGAGGCGAGCACGCTGGAGGTTGCCGCCCCATACCATGCCTTCGGCGGGGCGCACGCGGCTGCTTTGGAAGGCGGAAACGGTGATGTCGTACTGCGGCGCGGTGGTGGCGCGGATAAAGCTGTCCATGGTGTAGGTGCTGGGCTGGGCTTTGCCGAATTCGCTGTAGAGCATCGGGCCGGCGAAGCTGGGATGGCCGGTTTGCGCCAAGAGCGCCATTTGGATGGCGGTAACGTCGCTGAAGCCGAAGAGCAGGGTTTGGCGCTCCTGCATTTTGGCGCCGAGCCGTCCCCAGTCGATGTGCGGCAGCAGGCGCATCGGCGCCGTAGCCGCCGCGCAGCCCCATCAGCACTTTTGGGGGCGGCGGCTTTGCCGGTGGCGATGTCTTGGAAGTCGGCGATGCGTTCGGCGTCGCTGCCGGCAAAGCGCTGGAAACGGCGGTAGCCGGCCTGGCGGTTTTCCACTTGGAAGCCGGCGGCGCTCAGGCGGCTGATGCCGGTTTCGACGCGGACGGGGCCTTCGGCAAAACCGGAACAGGCGAAGATGCGCAGGGTGTTGTCGCCGGCGCGGACGGGGGCGGCGGGTTGCGGTTGCGGCTGGGTGTTCATGTCGGGCTTTTTGGCAGGTTGGGCGGGCGTTTTGCGGCGGGTTGCTGCCGCAGGCGGCCAGCAGGCGTGTCGCCGGCGGCGGCTAGCGCAGCCCGCAGCAGGCGGCGGCGGGAAAGGTGGGAAGTCATCGCGGCCCTTGTGCGAGTAGTCGGAAAAACGGCGGCATTATAGCCGATGCGTTTTTCAGGCTGCTTTTTCAGGCTGCCGCCAGATGCGCTTTGACCGCTTCGATCCAGTTTTCAGGCAGCCTGAAAGACGGACGGCGCACCGGAGCCGCCCATACCGGCGCGGGGAAGCAGGCGTCGTCGCGAAAGCGGGCAATAACGTGCCAGTGCAGGTGCGGCACCATATTGCCCAGGCTGGCGAGGATTGATTTTTGTCGGACTGAGCACCGCGCGCATCGCCGCTTCGGTGCGCCACACCGCGTCCATCAGCTCGGCGCGCGCATCCGGCGGCAGATCGCTCATTTCGGCGGTGTGGCCGTGCCAAATCACGCGGCAGACGGCGGGAATATTGCTTTCTTCGGCGGCGATGATGCGCAGGTTTTCGTTTTGCCACAGCACGTTTTCGTTTTCGGCGCGGCACAGCGGGCAGGTGTTCATGGCGGGGTTTCCTTGTTTTGGGGCGGGGTCGGCTTTTCAGGCTGCCTGAAAAAAACGGCGGCATTGTAACGCGCAAACGGCCGCCGCCGCAGCGCCGCCGTCTGCGCCTTGGCCGCCGGCCGCGCAGGCAGCTTGAAAGCGCCGCTGGGGACAGGCGGATTGTCGGAATCGGTGCGATGCCCTAAGATGCCCGCTTTTTACCGCCGCGACCGATATGAATCCACGCTTCCCACGCTTGCCGTTGTCGATTTGGGTTCCAACAGCTTCCGCCTGCAGATCTGCCAAAACCACAACGGCCAGCTGCAAATCATCGAAAACATTAAACAGATGGTGCGGCTGGCTGCCGGCCTGGACAACCAGAAAAACCTTGACCAAAGCTCGCGGCAGCGGGCGCTGGAATGTCTGGCGCAGTTTGGCGAGCGCCTGCGCGGCTTCGAGCCTGAGCAGGTGCGGGCGGTGGCCACCAACACCTTCCGCGTTGCCAAAAACATCGCCGCCTTTCTGCCCGAGGCCGAGCGCGCGCTGGGTTTTCCCATCGAAGTCATCGCCGGCCGCGAAGAAGCGCGGCTGATTTACGCCGGCGTGGTGCACACCTATCCGGCCGGCGGCAACAAAATGCTGGTGGTCGATATCGGCGGCGGTTCCACCGAATTCATCATCGGCCGCGGCCTGTCTCCCGAGCAGACCGAAAGCCTGCCTTTGGGCTGCGTAACCTATTCGCTGCGCTTTTTCGACGGCAAAGCCGCCGCCAAAAACTTTCAGGCTGCCATCAATGCCGCCCGCAGCGAAATCCAGCGCATCAGCAAAAACTACCGCCGCAGCGGCTGGGATGTGGCCTTGGGCACTTCCGGCAGCGCCAAATCCATCTGCAACGTGATTGCCGAACAGGGCTGGGGCGAAGAAATCACGCTGGAGGCGATGCGCAAAATCGCCGAAAAAATCATCGACGCCGGCAGCGTGAAAAAAGCCCGGCTCAAAGGGCTCAAAAGCGAGCGCGTCGAAGTGTTTGCCGGCGGGCTGGCGGTAATGATGGCGGTGTTTGCAAAGAGCTGAAGTCCGTCTCGATGAAGTTCACCGAAGCCGCCCTGCGCGACGGCGTGTTTTACGACTTTATCGGCCGCGTCCAGGCAGGATTTGCGCGAAGAAACCGCCGGCGCTCCGAGCGCGCTACCATGTCAGCAAAAACCAGGCCGCCCGCGTGGCGAAAAATCGCCGGCCTGTTTCTGCACAGCCTGGCCCAGCGCCGCCACCGCCGAAGTCGCCTGCTGGAGCGAAATACCTGCGCTGGGCGGCGATGCTGCACGAAATCGGTACCGACATCGCCCACACCGCCTCACCACAAGCACGGCGCTCACATCTCGCCCAGGCCGATATGCCCGGCTTTTTCCTGCCCGAGCAGGAATCTGCTGTCCACGCTGGTGCTCGGCCAGCGCGGCGATCTGGAAAAATGATCGACAGCATCGGCAGCGGCGACGCCATGCTGTGGAACGCCGTGCTCGCCCTGCGGCTGGCGGTGCTGTTCTGCCGCGCCCGCCTGCCGCCGGAGCTGCCCGAATCCACCGAACTGCGCTGCGGCAGCGACGGCAGCGGCAGCCTGGAAAACCCGCAGCCGCTCGCCCACAACTCCGCCTCTACCGCCGCCGCCGCGCTGGCGCGCAGGAATGCGAACAATGGCGCAGCGCGCTACTGGCCGCGAGTTTGTGGTCGAGCAGGCACCTGAAAAGCAGCCTGAAAACCGTTTGCGCCGGCGCAGACCGCTTTTCAGGCTGCTTCTTTGCCGCGTATCGCCCTCGCCCTCGGGTGCCGCCGGCGGCGGGATGCAAACCGCGCCGTTTTTCAGGCCGCCCGTAGCGCTGGCGATGTCTTGTCCCAACTGTTGCCGCGCTGGCACGACGGCGAACCGCGCCACGCACGAGCTGGCGCGCGCCGCCGGTCATGCGCACGCTTTCGCTCAACGCGCTGTGGCAGCAGGCAGCACCGGCACCGCGCGGGCCGGGTTGCGCCAGCGAGACGGCTTCTGGCATCTGCGCGGTTGCCGGCGCTGCTGCCGACGGATTACCGTGCCATCCGCGTTTTCAGGCTGCCGTGCCTGCAGAAACCGCTTCCAACCAACGACGAGCTGCTCGATCAGGTGCGCCGGCGGCGACATCCACCACCGTTTCGTCGCCGCCCACCACCAAAGCAAAGTGCTGCGCCGCCAGGGCAGGGGCGTGGCAGAGCCGCATGGGCGAATGCCCGACCTTCAGCATCGGCTGGACTTTGCGCGCACGCAGGCGGAACTGGCGCGCCGGCGCCGCTGGCGGCACTGGCCTGCGGCGCGCGCTGGCGTCGCTGGCCGCCCCGCCGCCACATCAAATGGCCGAACGATTTGCGTCCGGCACCGACAAACCGGCGGCATCCTGATCGAAAGCGTGCGCCGCGACGGCCTGACCCACGCCGTGTTATCGGCATCGGCATCAATTTCGTGCTGCCCAAGGAAGTGGCAAACGCCGCGTCGGTGCAGGCGCTGGCGGCAAAAATTGCCGCCGCCGCGCTACGACCGTTTGCTCGGACGAATTGACTGGGCGCTGGAAGCTTTGCCGCCGGCTGTTTCCGAGCCTTTCAGGCTGCCTACGAGGCCGTCCACCGCACTAAAACCGCGAAGTCTGCCTGCCGTGCGAGGGCGAAACGGTGGCGCAGGGCAGGGTGCTGGGCATTGCCACGACGGCGCGCCAGGCCAGCCGGAGCAGGGCGGCGAGATGCTGCTGCACAGCGGCGAAATCAGCCTGCGCCGGCCGGAGCAGCTGGTTCAGGCTGCCGCGCCGGCTGCCGCAGCAATGCTCGCCGCTGACGGCGGCAACAGCCGGCTCAATGGGCGTGGGTGCGCAACGGCCGCATCGTCCAGCGGCCACGCGCCCTTACCGCGACCTTTCGCAGCTGGAGCGCGAATGGCAGGAGCGCGGCGCAGACATTGAAAAATCGTCGGCCCGGCGGTGTGCGGCGAAGACAAGCGCGATGCCGCCGCCCGCGCCGTCGGCCTGCCGGTGGAATGGCTGGCGTCGATGCCGCGCGCGCTGGGTATCACTCAACCACTACCGCCGCCCCGAAGAGTACGGCCCCGACCGCTGGTTCACCGCGCTGGGCAGCCGCCGTTTCACCGACCGCGCCTGCGTCATCGTCAGCTGCGGCACCGCCGTTACCATCGACGTGCTCACCGCCGACAACCACTATCTGGGCGGCAGCATCATGCCCGGCTTTTTACCTGATGAAAGAAGCGCTCGCCGCAAAACCGACCGGGCTCGGCCGCCCCTGACGGCTCAGCACACCTCTTTCCCACCACCACCGCCAACGCCATCGCCACCGGCATGATCGACGCGGTATGCGGCGCGCTGATGTTGATGCACGCGCGGCTGGCAGCGCAGCAGCGGCGCGGTGGACGTTTTGATTACCGGCGGCGGCGCGGCAAGCGTCGCTCGCGGCTGCTGCCGGCGGCATTTACTTTAGACAAGCAAGTCAAAATTGTAGATAATCCGTGATTTTCGACCGCTCAACTGGATAGAAAACGCATGAATGGCTGTTTGCCACCCTGCTGGCCCCTTAATCTGATTGTTTTTGCCGGCGCTGCGGCAAAGAGCTCGTTACACCGCCCAGCAGGCGCGCGCTTTCTCACGCCCGTAACGCCGCCGCAACCGCAGCAGCAGAAACAGCCGCAGATCATCATCAACACCGGCAGCAGCGGCAGCCAGCAGCAGGCAAAACAACAACCAGGCGCCTCACGGCGGCGGCCAGAACAAAAACTGCTATCCCTGCCCAACCAGCCGCGCCGTCCGGTAGTGATGTCTGCCGCGCGAGGGCAAACCCAGCCGCTGCCGAAACATGGCCGAGGGCGAAGTCCGGCGCAGGCAGCAGCACCGCCCCTGCCCGCCCGCGTCGCCTCGCCGGAAGACGACTCACCACTGCATCAAAGGCCTGCTCGGTGCTTTCCCGCACGCCGCCACCCGCCAAGTGGTGAAGGCGGCGGCGAGTGGCAACAGCCAAAGCCCGCCCGCATGAATGTGTCTGTTTATGTCGGTAAGCGACGAAGATGCGCGCCGCCCTGCAGGGCACGTCGGCCGCCACTGGCAGCCTCAAGCCGCAGCCCCCGCCGTTAAAACGCAGGCGCCAGCAGCAACAGCAAAAGCAGCCTGAAAACCATCAATTTGGTTTTCAGGCTGCTTTTTGCCGTTGTCCCGTCTGCCGATGCTTGCTGGTATCCGCCTTGCAGCATTTTTGCGGACAAATGCCCGTATGCCATGCCTTGTGTAGGGTGCGCCCGCGCACCAAAACCACAGAAACCATCGTCACCGCTGGGCGTGCGCGCGACAAACGATGATGATAGTGTGCATGGTGCGCGGTGCGCACCCTTGTATGTCCAAACCAGCATACCATAGCAACCAAACAGGCCGGCCGTCTTAGAGCGCACCCTTGGGCTTTCACACCCGTATCGTAGCAAAACAAGCGGCAGGCCGCCCATCAGCACAACCGTACAGTTGCCAACAACAACCGAATACAAGGTTCGACGATGAGTACACCAAACTACGCCGGCATCGACATCGCCAAACGCCATTTCGTCACTCGGCATACATGGCAAAGACAAGACCAAAAACCGAAACCAACAACCCCAAAAGGCTTCTGAACACACCATCGCCTATCTGCAAAAACATCAGGTCGGACTGTCAGTACCTCGAAAGCACCGGCGGACTGGAAATCCTAGTTAGCCAAAGCCCTACACCGGCAGGTTTGCGCGTCATCATCGCCAACCCCAGGTACACCAAGAGCTACGCCAACGGCTTTTCCCCGGCCAGAACCGACCATCTCGACGCCAAAATGCCCGCCGATTACGCCCAAGCATTGGAAACCAAAGCGACTGGCGGCCAATATGCTTACACCCCGCCCAGCGAAGCCCAAGAGCAACTCGAAGCCCCAGTCAAAACGCCGCAGCCAGCCTGTTGACATACGCGCCGCCGAGAAAACCGTCTCGAACAAATCCACGACAGCCAGCGGCAGAGCGTTACCGACGTACCGCCCATCTGGACAAACTGATTGCCGATTTGAACAAGACATCGACCGAAACAGCAAAGACTTCGGCGGCAAAGGCGACGTACTGACCGACGTCAGAAGGCGTCGGCACCCACACCGGCGCCACCCTTGTTGGCCATGCGTGCCTGAGTTAGGCACCTGTACCGCACAAACGCACGCCATGCCGGCTGGAGTGGTTCCGCCGCAGCAGCAGCGGCGAGAAAGACAGGAAGACCGGCTGCATCGGCGGCAGAATGGCGGTACGCAATATGTTGTACATGGCGGCGCTGGGCGCCAGCCGCCACGAACCGCAGATCAGCAGTGTTTTACGAGCGGCTGGTGCCAGCGCGGCAAAACCGTTCAAAGTCGCCATCAACGCGTGCAGTGCACAAACTCTCGCGGATACCGAACGCCAGGATGCGGGATTACCTGGCATCGTTGCACAGCGCACCCGAAGAACAAACCGCACCGCAATGCGCGTAACCGTGTTTGGCTCTCCGCCCGACGGGGGTGGGGACACAGTTGCTACCCGGCTTGTAATCGCGGCGCGGTGTTTACTTGTGCGTGCTTTGCAGGCGCCGGTACGTCCGTTCAGGCAGCCTGAACAGAGGCAGCCTGAAACGGTTTTCAGGCCGCCCTGACGGGCTTATTTCGCGTCTTCGGCTGTCCAAGAAGCTTTTGAGTTTGTCGCTGCGGGTGGGTGGCGTAGCTTGCGCAGGGCTTTGGCTTCGATTTGCGGATGCGCTCGCGGGTTACGTCGAACTGCTTGCCGACTTCTTCCAGCGTGTGATCGGTGTCATGTCGATGCCGAAACGCATGCGCAGCACTTTGGCTTCGCGCGGGGTCAGGCCTCGAGCACGTCGGCGGTGACTTCGCGCAGGCTGGAATACATGGCGGCATCGGCCGGCGCGCGATGTTGTTCGCGTCTTCGATAAAGTCGCCCGATGGCTGTCGTCGTCGTCGCCGATGGGGTTTCCGGCGAAACCGGCTCTTGGCGATTTCATGATTTTGCGGATTTTGTCTTCCGGCATTTCCATCAGCTCGGCGAGTTTGGCCGGATCCGGCCTTCGCCGGTTTCGCAGGTGCTGGCGCGAGATGCGGTTCATTTTGTTGATGGTTTCGACTCGTGCACCGGAATGCGGATGGTGCGCGCCTGGTCGGCAATCGAGCGGGTGATGGCCTCGCGGATCCACCAGGGTCGCATAGGTGGAGAATTTGTAACCGCGGCGGTATTCGAATTTGTCCACCGCCTTCATCAGGCCGATATTGCCTTCCTGAATCAGATCAAGGAACCGCAGGCCGCGATTGGTGTATTTCTGGCGATGGAAATCACCAGACGCAGGTTGGCCTGAATCACTTTTCTGCTTGGCGGCCGCGGTTTCTTTTTCGCTGGCGACCATGTTTTTGCTGGATTTCTTTGAGTTCGGCAATCGAAATGCGGGCGTGCTGTTCGAGTTCGGACATCACGGTCTGCTTCTTTTCCAAAATGGCGTGGCGGAGCAGTCGAGCGCGTCGCCCCATACGCGGGTTTTTGCCGATTTCGTCTTCCAGCCATCTCGAGATTGGTCATATTGGGCAGGAAGTTTTCGCAGGAAGTAGTCGCGGTCCATGCGCACGCGGTCGAGACAGATGTCGCTGATCTCGCGCTCGAGCTATGCGGATTTGATCGACGCGGTTGCGCATGCTCTGGCTCAGGCTTTGATCTGGCGGGTGGAGAAGCGCACTCCAGCAGTTTGAAGCGATGGCGTTGCGGTGCTCGATGTATTTGGCGTCTGCTGCTGCCGTAGCGGTTGAGCGCGGTGTTCATTTTGGCAGCTCAATCTGCTTGAAGTGCTCGATTACCTGCGCTTTGAGCTCTTCCAGATTGGCGCTTCGATGCTGCCGGGCGTCTTCGCCGTCTTCTTCGTCTTCCGAATCGGCGTCGGCATCGGCGTCGTCGTCGCTTTGGCTTTGTGCGCGGCGGGCACCGGCGGGCTTTTCCAGATGGCTCAAACCCAGCTCGTTGAGCAGCACTTCGTTGGGATCGATAATGGCTTCGACCACTTCGTCCACACGGATTTCGTCTTTTTTGATCTGGTCGATCAGCGCCAGGATTTCGGCTACCGAGCCCGGGCAGGCGGAAATCGCCCTGAACTCGCGTTTTTGCAGCGCGTGCTCGATTTCTTTGGCGATAACGATTTCGTCTTCGCGGTCAGAAAGATCGACCTGGTCTCATTTCGCGCATACATACGCACTGGGTCGGTGGTGCGGCTGAACTCGGAATCGGCCTGCGAGAGTGCGGCTTCGGCTTCGGCAACCGCGTCTTCGTCGGTCATGCCGGCGCTGTTGTCGCTCATCAGCAGGGTTTCGGCGTCGGGCGCTTCTTCGGTAACCTGGATGCCCAGACCCTGAATCATATTGACGATGTTGTCGATCTGTTCGGCATCCGACATATCGTCGGGCAAGGCGTCGTTGATTTCGGCGTAGGTGATGTAGCCGCGGTTCTTTGCCTGAATCACCAGCTGGCGCAGGCGGACGCGCTGCCTTCCAGCGGAGCGGGCGGTTGTCGGTGGTTTGGAGTTCTTCGTTTTCGGCGGTTTCGCCGTTTTGGATTTCGGCTTCTGTCGGGGACATAGTGAAAACTCTTCGAGTTGGGCGGTTGCTCCGACGCGGTTGCGTTTGATCAACATTCTGCATGGGCGGCAGCGTAAGGGGCAGCGGTCGGATAGATGGCCTGCAATAGCCGCATCGGGCTTTCAGGCTGCTTGGCTGTGAGCGCAGGAATATAGTGGCTGCCCGTGAATTTGCAAGGCAGCCTGAAAAATAAAGGCGCGGATTGTGATCAAAAACAGCGCGCTGTGGCGACGGCGCGCATGGGTTTTCAGGCTGTTTTGCGGTTTTTCAGGCTGCCTGCGGCGTATCATTACGGGCAGGCAGCCTGAAAAGGGAAACGGCGCCAGCATCAAACCAGCTGTTCGCCCCAGTGCAGTTTCTGGCGCAGGGTTTTGTAATACTGGTAGCCGGTGGCTGGAGCACACGCAGGTTGTGGCGGTAGCGGTGATGGTGATCATGTCCATGCTTTTGATATCGACGAAGGACTGGCTGTGCGTCAATGTACGCGCGCGTCGCCGGATTTGGTGATCAGGATTTTGATTTCGCAGGTATCGGAAATCACGATCGGGCGGTTGGTCATCGACTGCGGGCACACCGGCACCAGCGTAACTCGCGCGCAGCGAGTTTTGCAGAACTCGCTCGCCGGCGGCCAGCGAATAGGCGGTGGAGCCGGTGGGGGTGGAGACGATCAGGCCGTCGGAGCGCTGGGTGAAGACGAATTCGCCGTTGATAAACACTTCAAACTCAATCATCTGGCCGGTACCGCCACGCGAGAGCACCACATCGTTGAGCGCCAACCCGTGATAGATTTCCTGCCCCTGCCGCGCGATGGACGTTTCCGCAGCAGGCATTCGCCGACCAGATATTTGCCGGTAAGCATGCCGGCGAGCTCTTTCAAGCATGTTTTCGCGGGCGACTTGGTGAGAAAGCCCAAATGCTCCCTGGTTGATGCCGGATCAGCGGCACGCGGTAGGGCGCGGCGGCGCGGGCGGCGGAAAGAAAAGTGCCGTCGCCGCCGAGCACCAGAATTAGGTCGCACAAACGCCCCAGATCGCCGGTGCCGACCTGGCAGCGCTCCAAATCGTGGATGCCGTCCCAGCCTTCGGCCATGCAGGCTTCGTCGAGAAAGACGTTCACGGTTGCTGGGCGCGCAGGAAATTGATCATTTCGCAGGGTCTGGCCGATGTCCGGCGTGTTCGGCCTGGTTAGGATACCGATGTTGCGAAATTGGCTTTTGATCATGGCGGCAGCGGCGCGAGTGCGGAAAAACGCCATTATATAGAGTGGGCGCGGCGGCAGAATTGCTGCGGCAGCCTGAAAACGCGGCGGGCGCTTTCAGGCGCCTGTTTGCCGGATTCGCATCCGCCCGCGATGTTTCAGGCTGCTTTGGTTGGTCGGATCTCGGGAATCCAATATGCGGCTTTTCAGGCCGTTTTTGCCTGTCGGATTCGAGAATCCGACTTACGGTGTTTCAGGCGCTTCGCGCCGGTGCGGACGATGTGTACGCACCGCCGCCTGCGCGCAAAACAGGCCGAAGGGGGCGGTAACCAGCATGCTGGCGCCGCTAGCCCGCGCAGGAGAGCCTCTGCGGTGCGGCGTCGCAGCTTGCGCGTCGCGCTCGGGCATCAGCGGCTGTTCGGTGGAACAGACGCAGGCACGCCGAGCTTGCGTTTGGGGTCGCGGCTGAAGCCGTAGCGGCGGCGCAGGGTGTAGCGCATATTCGACAGCAGCGCGTCGTGGGTAACTGCCGCCAGATCGGCGCGGCCGATAAGCGCTGGATTGCGCTGATCGCCGGCGCCGCCGCTGACCAGCGTTGGCCGCTGGCGGCAACAAAACGCGCGGCCATCGCCGCTTTAACCCGCACCTGGTCGATGGCGTCAATCACAAAATCAAAAGGCAGCCTGAAAAATTTCATCCAGATTGTCTTCGCTGACAAAATCTTCGATTTCGCTTTACCGCGCATTCGGGATTGATGCCGGCAACCGCTCGGAGAGGGCGCGGACTTTGGGCTTGCTGAAATCCGCGCTTAAGGCGTGCAGCTGGCGGTTGGTGGGTGGACGGGGCGACGTTGTCCAAGTCCACCAGCGTCAGCGCGCCCACGCCCGAGCGCGCCAGCGCTCCACCGCCCACGAGCCGATCGCCGCCGACGCCGACCACACACACGCGGGCGCGGCGCAGCGTTCCAGCCGGCCTCGCCGTACAGGCGGGCGATGCCGCCGAAGCGGCGCGAAAATACTGGGATGCGGGTCTCAGACATGGCGTGGTTCCCCAAAGGTGGCGGAAAAACAGGGTAGCGGCGCGATGCGGAGAAATTGCTTGTCGAAGCGGCCGCCGCCGGCGTTTTTGCATTATACTGAATGCGGCAGCGCCTGCTGTCAGCGTAACACTAACACGACAACAGAGAGAAAATCATGTACCAACATTTAGTCGTTGCTGTGGACGGCAGCAGCTCCCTTAATGCCCCTGCAACACGCCGCCGAGCTGGCCAAAGCGGTTCAGCCCGCCTGACGCTGGTTACCGTGGCCAATCCCGGCGAACATATGTCGCTGGCGCCCGAGTTTCTCGCAGCACGAAAGCTACGAGGCGGCGGCGATTGCCGGCGGCAACGAAGTGCTGGCCGAAGCGTCTGACGCGGCCAAAGCGGCCGGCGTGGCTGACGTGCAGGCGCATCTGCTGGTAACATCCAAAGGCACCAAGGAAATGCGCGCAGGAGCTGGTCGAGTACGCCGATTCGAAAAGAGCCGACCTGCTGGTGCTGGGCACCCACGGCCGCTCGGGGCTGATGCACCTGCTGATGGGCAGCTTCGCCGAAACGCTGATGCGCCAAAGCCATCTGCCGTTGCTGGTGCATCGCAGCACCGCACAGCGAAGACGAAGGCGACGGCGAATAAACCTTCGCCCCCAATATTCAAACAACAGCTTTTTCAGGGTTGCCTGCACATCTACTGCAGGCAGCCTGAAAGTGCAGTGCGGTTTTCAGGCTGCGATTGATGGTTTGAATGGCACGCCAAAGCCCCGCTTTACCTGTTTTTGCGCCGTAACCCCGCTTTCAGGCTGCCTGCAGGCGTACAATGAAAACAATAAAGATTTTCCACCCGCATAAAGGACAATCCATGCTATATCGGCGAACGATTCAACGCATGTCAGCCACCTGGCCGGCACCGCGCTGGCGGTTTTGGGCTGATGCCGCTGCTGTGTGCGCAGGCCGTGCCCGGCGGCGACGGTTACAAAATCACCAGCGCCGCCGTGTACGGCAGCCGCCTGGTGCTGCTGTATCTGGGTTCGACCGTCTCATCACAGCGTGCCCTTTTCCCCGCGCCAAAGCAATGCTGCAGAAGTTCGACCACTGTGCCATCTACGCTGCTGATTAGCGCAGCTGCACCCCTCTTTACGCTGCTGGTAACGCTCAAAGGCGCGTGGGGTACGCTGTTCGGCACGGTATGGGGCTGTGCCTGTTCGGCATTGTGCAGGAGCCGACGCTGGGGCGGCGCACCCGCAAGCCGTCGCTGCCGCTGTATGTGGTGATGGGCTGGCTGATACTGGTGGCCGTCTATCCGCTGGTACGCGCTGCCGACGACCGGCGGGCTAGCGTGGCTGGTGGCGGGCGGACCGCTCCTACAGCGTCGGCATTTATTGGTTTGTTAACGATGAAAAATCCGCCACGGCCACGGCATCTGGCATCTGTTTGTGCTCGGCGGCAGCTATGGCGCAGTTTTTCTCAGTTTATTTTTATGTGATTTAAAGCGGGTTTGAAAAGCATGTTCGAAAGCCGGATAGACGGCTTTCAGGCCGCTTTTTATGTATAGGCGTTAGGGCGTTTTGCTCTGATATGAAAACATACTCGACAGTCATGCCGGAGCGAATACCGACAATTCAGCTAAGCCGTGCAGCGTTTTTCGTAGCGGGTTTACTTCTTTGACATAAAGGTAGATTTTTCGGGTATAACCGCTGCTGCGGTACGTCTGATGACTTTGAAACGTTTGTCGCGCAGCGTGATCCGTCAGCGCTGCCTTGTAGCAAACAATCTCGATTTCTGTCTCGCCTTTTTTGTATTCGCAGCTTAGACCGTATTTGCCTTTTTTACATTCTGTTAGTGGCTTTCCGGTAAATATTTCGACAGTTTTTGGTCTTTGAGTACGATTTCACGCACATCAAAAAGCACGGTATTTTCGGTTTGGTCTGGTGTTGTTGCCGAAGCGGATATCGGTGTGGATGCCGGTTCAGATGCGGAAACGGCAGCGGATGGTTCAGGCTGCCCTCCGCAGGCTGCCAACAGTAGGGAGATTGTCAGAATTAACGGTTTTTGCATAGTTGTTCCCTAATAGTATTTAAAAAGTGGATTTTCAGGGCTGCTTCACCGTGCCGCTCACACATAACGGATCAGCGACAAATCGCTGCTTTCGATATCCGGCCGGGCGCCGGTGGCTCAGGTCGGCGGCCAGTTTTCCCGAGCCCAGCCCCATCGTCCAGCCCAGCGTGCCGTGGCCGGTGTTGGTAAACAGGTTAGCGTAGCGGGTGGCGCCGATTAGCGGCGTGCTGTCGGGCGTCATCGGCCGCAGGCCGCTCCAAAAATCGGCGTTTTGCAGGCTACCGCAGTCGGGGAACAGCTCGCGCACCACGGTTTCCAGCGTGTCGCGGCATTTGGGTTTGAGTTGCAGGCGGTAGCCGGAGAGTTCGGCCATGCCGCCCACCCGCAGCCGCTGTCAAAGCGGGTTAGCGCGACTTTTCGTAGGTTTCGTCGAGCACCGTCGAGCGTGGCGCTTTGTCGGCATTGCTCAGCGGCACGGTCAGCGAATAGCCTTTGACCGGATACACCGGCAGCCGGATGCCTAGCTGCGCCAGCTGCGGGCGGCTGAAACTGCCCGCAGCGCGCAGATGTAGGCGTCGGCGCTGAACATTTCGCCGCCGGCCGCCACGCCGCCGATGCGGTTGCCCGCCGCTTCGATGCGGCGGATTTCGCGCTGGTAGTGGAACACCACGCCCGCCTGTTCGCACATTTTCGCCAGATTGAGCGTAAACAGGCGGCAGTCGCCGGTGGCATCGTGCGGCAGATACAGGCCGCCGGCTATCCCCTGCAGCGCCAGCGCCGGCTCTTGGCGCAGGCAGCCTGAAGCGTCCAGCAGTTCGAAAGGCACGCCGAAATCGGCCAGCACGCGCATGTCTTTGGCTGCCTGGTCGATTTCTTTTTGGCTGCGGAACGGCTGCAGCGTGCCCAGCCGGCGGTTTTCAAAGGCAATGCCGGTTTCGTCCTGCAGCTGCGCCAGCAGCGCGGCGGTTGTAGTCGGAAATCCGCACCATGCGCTCTTTTGTTGCGGATATAGGCTGCTTCATTGCGGTTTTGCAGCATCTGCCACAGCCAGCGCAGCTGGAAACAGGCTGCCGTCGGGGCGGAAAATCAGCGGCGAGTGGCGGCGGAACAGCCATTTGAACGCCTTAAACGGTATACCCGGCGCCGCCCACGGCGTGGTGTAGCCGTAGGAAAGCTGGCCGGCGTTGGCAAAGCTGGTTTCCGCCGCCGCATCGGCCGCGCGCTCGATTACTTCCACTTCGTGTCCGGCACGGTTCAGATACCACGCCGTTGCTACGCCGGTGATGCCGGCGCCCATCACGATTACCTTCATCGCATTCTCCCGTTGTCTTTACAGATCTTTTATTCTTTGTGCCGCGCATTTCAGGCAGCCTGAAAGCGCGTGCCGCCTATAATAAACCGAAACCGCCGGCCGGAAAACGCCGCCATTAAGGCAGCCTGAAAAAAAACGCCGCGCCCCGCCGCCGCATATTTTGCGATTGTATTTTTATGTTAAACTCAAACGCCCGTACCGAGCGGGTGCGGGCTTCTCAGAACAACAACATTCCAGGAGAACACCGTGAACATCAGAACCCACCTTTCTGTCCGCCATCTGCGCCACCATGATGCTTGCCGGCTGCGGCGGCCAGGGCAGCAGCGCCAACGATAGCGCGCATCGGCACCGCCGCCGGCAGCGGCGAAAAAGTCCTGCGCGTGGCAACCAATGCCGAATTCGCCCCCTTTGAGTCTTTGGACGAAAACAAAAACATCCAAGGCTTTGATATCGACCTGATGAACGCGCTGGCCAAAGAAGGCGGGTTTAAAGTCGAATTCACCCACCAGCCTTGGGAGAGCCTGTTCCCCGCGCTGGCCAACGGCGACGTTGATGTGCTCGCTTCGGCCGTTACCATTACCGACGACCGCAAAAACCATGCTCTTTTCCGATCCCTACTACCAGATCAGCCAGGTGGTGCTGGTGCCCAAAGGCAAAGACGTCAAAAGCGTGGACGATTTGAAAAAGCTCAATAAAGTCGGCGTGGTAACCGGACAGACCGGCGATTTGGCGGTGCAGAAAATTCTCGGCAACACCAGCGACAAAAATCGCCCGCTTCAAAACCGTAACCCTGCTGATGGAAGAAATCGGCAACGGCGGCGTCGATGCCGCAGTCAGCGACAGCGCGGTAGTCGCCCACCACGCCAAAAACAACAGCGACAGAGGCTACAAACTGATCAAACTCGACGGCTTCGACGTTGAAAAACTCACGACCTGGGCTATGCGCCCGGGCGACGACCGGAAACCGCCGTCAAACTCAACGACGCGCTGAAGAAAATCAAAAGAAAACGGCGAATACGCCAAAATCGAAAGCAAATACTTTTCGCCCAATAAGCCGCGCGTTTAACTACTCAAAAAGGCAGCCTGAAAACACTGATTCGGTTTTCAGGCTGCCTTGCTCGCTCCAGCAAACGGGTTGTGCGCCTTTATTTTAGAGATGCTTACAAAGGGAAAGATAGTTGCGGCTACCATATCAGGATCATCAACACCGGCAAAGAAGTGCCGGAAGAAAAATAAACTCATCAGAAACAAAGAAAAACTATCCAAGCATCTAAAAACGAAATTTAATTTTCACGAAGATCGGGATGAAGCGGGCGAAGTCTATTTTTATGACACGAGCAATGAAGAGAACGTGCTTTTTACGACGGGGAAGAGCTGCTGGCATTACCACAAGCGACCATCTCTTATCCGTGATGATTAAAATCGCAGAATCGTTTGGCGACGGCTCCAGAGTGGTCGAGCGATCGAGAATGAAACCTACAAGGATATCAACACAGTATATTTACATGAAGATGATTTGGACGAAGATGATTTGATGAAGATGGCCGCCGTCAGGCTCAGAAGAAAAATAAGGTTTCTTATATTATTGAAAAGATAAAAGATATTATTCTGCCCGTCATCTTTCCCATCATGCTGCAGGAATAACAGTTGATATTAAAGTACTTTAATATCCCTAAGGTGAAAACCGATGCAGCCTGAAAGCGCCAAACGGACTTTCAGGCTCAGCCTTGCCAAGCAACAAGCAAACAGATGCGTGAGGAGACATGAAACGCCACTACCGCCTTTATTCAAACGTCGCCATACTGCGCGCCGCTGCAGCGGCAAGTTTTTGGCTGTTGCTGCCCGATGCCGCAGCCCGCTGCGCAAGCGGCGGTCGATGGCACGACGTGCTGCCGGCTACCGCATCCGCCCTGACTGCCGACAACGGCAAAACTGCGGCGAAAAAGCCGCCGTATCGCGCGAAGAATGTCTGAGCGTGCGCCCCGGCGACAGTTTGACAAAGCATGGTTTGTACTCGGCGAACCGCAACAGTCCGAATCCGGCCAGTTTCCTGTGGCAGAGCAAAGGCAGCGGCGGAGAAACCGCCCGCATCAGCGCTGACGGCGAGCGGGTGGCAGCATTGTTTGCGCGCCCGATGCCTGATGGTCGGCAACAGTTGGCGTAGGGCTGGGTCTGAGGCCCAGCTTTCAGGCAGTCTGAAAAACTCTCGGTCAGCAGTAGGTGGCGGGCCCAAAGGCAGCCTGAAGCGGGAAAACCGGTTTCAGGCTGCCTTTGCTGGGCGTGCGGGTTAATGGTCAGCAGTCAAAAAGCGCTGCAGCGCGTCGGCTGCGGCTGCGGTGGGCGGGCAGGGCAGGGGGTTGAGCACGGTGTCAGCGTTCAGGCTGCGCAGCCAGGTGAGCTGGCGCTGGCCAGCTGGCGGGTGGCGGCGGCGCCTTTTTCCGGCAGTTCGTCCCACGGCGCGCCGTGACAGAGGCAGTCCCAAGTCTGGCGGTAGCCGACGCAGCGCATCGCCGGATAAGTGCCGTCCAGCTCGGGATAGCGCTGCGCCAGCGCGTACTTTCGTCGGCCAGCCCTGTTCGAGCACTGGCGGCGAAGCGGCGGTTGATAACCCGGTGCAGGCGGCTGCGGTCGGCGGGGATAAGTGCCAGGGCGTGCAGCGTGAGCGCGCTTTTAGCTGCCGGCAGCCTGAAATGCCTCGTCTCATCGGGCGGCCGGTGAGCGCGAGCACCTGTCCAGCGCCCGTTCTGACGCGCTGGCTGTCGCTGGCGCTCAGGCGAGGCTGCGGTGCGCGGGTCGAGCGTCTTTGCAGGCGCGGTAAAGATGGGCGAGACCGTGGCGGTTTTTCGTCCTGCAACTCAGTGCGCGCACGGCGGCATCGGCGGCGGGCAGCTCGTTCAGGCCGCCGCTGAGGGCGCGGTAGTACATCATGGTGCCGCCGACAATCAGCGGCAGGCGGCCGCGGGCGATGTATCGCCGGCCAGCCGCGTGCAGTCGGCGACAAAACTCGGCGGCGCTGTAGCTCGCCGGCGGGTCGATGATGTCGATGCGGGTGGTGCGGCGCGGCGGCCAGCTCAGCGGTGCTGGGTCTAGCGGCGCTGATGTCCATGCCGCGATACACCAGCGCGCTGTCGAGACTGATGATCTCGCAGGGGAAACGGGCAGCTAATCCAGCGCCAGCGCGGCTCTGCCGCTGGCGGTGGGGCCGAGTAGGGCGAAGGCTTTTGGGGGCGTTGTTCACGGCGGGGCTTTACACGGGCAGGCAGCCTGAAAACGGGTGGCGTGCCGTAATGGTTTTGGTCGAGTTTGGGTGCGCGGGGCGCACTGCGGTATTTCAGGCTGCCATGGCGGTTTCGTTGCTAAACAGATTCTTTAACAGTGCTGTCATTCCCGCGCAGGCGTGAAATACTTGTCGATATTCGCGGATGCCGGAAAAACAAATTCTGCTTGAGAGGCAGTAAGATTCCGCCTGCGCGGGAGTGATCGAAGGATGGGCAGAAGTTTCTGCAAGGCATTTATCCGCTGCTTCCGGTACGCGGTGCGCCTTTGCGGATGGTTTTTTCAGGCTGCTTGGCAAAATGCAGGCAGCCCTGAAAACGGGGGCGTGCCGTAATGGTTTGGCTGGGTTTTGCTGCGGTGCGCATCACGGGCGTTTCAGGCTGCTTTTGCTGGTGCGGGCAGTCTGAAACAGTAAAAAGGCAGCCTGAAAGCGCCGTAACGGGTTTTTAGCTTTCGCACTCTACATGACGCAGGCTGCCTGCGGATTTAGCCGTGGCTGCGGCGCTCGGGTTTGCCGTCGCGCGCTTTTGCGGCTGCCGTCACGGCTATAGCCCGGTTTGCTGCTGCGTGTTTGCCGTCGCGGCCGTAGCCTTTGTTGTCGCGGGCATAACCGTTTTTGCCCCAGCCGCCTTTGCCTTTGGGCTTGTCTCGGGCAGGCTTTGCTGCGTTTGCGAGTGGCGTTCCGTGCCGGGGATAGCGGTTTCGCAGTTTGCGGCCGAGATAGCGCTCGATTTTGTGCACCAGCATGTATTCGCGGGCGTCGGCAAAGCGTGATGGCGATGCCGGTGTGGTCGGCGCGGCCGGTGCGGCCGATGCGGTGGACGTAGTCTTCGGCCTGTTTCGGGCAGGTCGCGTTGATGACGTGGGTGATGGTGGGCACGCTCGATGCTGCGGGCGGCAACGTCGGTGGCGACGAGGATTTTCTGGTGCGGCCGCGGCGCAAATCGTTGAGCGTGCGGTTGCGCCAGCCCCTGCGGCATGTCGCCGTGCAGGACAGTTGGCGGCGAAGCCTTTTTCGTAGAGTTCGTCGGCCAGCTGCTCGCTCATGGCATTTGGTGGCGGTGAAAATCACGCACTGATCGATGTTGGCGTCGCGCAGGATGTGGTCCGAGCAGGCGGTTTTTGTGGTTTTTGTCGTCGCAGCACAGCAGTTGCTCTTCGATTTTGCCCTGTTCGTCCACGCGCTCGATTTCGATGACTTCGGGGTTTTTGGTGAGATTGCGGGCGAGTTTGCCGACTTCGCCGTCCCGCAGTGGCGGAAAACAGCAGGGTTTGGCGGCTGTCGGGGGTGGCGTGCAACGATGGTTTTTGATGTCGTCGATAAAGCCCATGTCGAGCATGCGTGGTCGGCTTCGTCGAGCACCAGCATTTCGAGGCGTTCGAAGTCGATGCGGGCCGGCGCGCTGCATGTGGTCCATCAGACGGCCGGGTGGCGACAATCAGGTCAATCGGGCGGAGAGCGCTTTGATTTGACGTCAGCCGGCGCCGCCCACCAAAAGTGCGCGCTGCGCAGCGCCATTTCATGTTTTCGCGCGTAAAGCTGGGCGTCCACCGCATCGCCAGCTCGCGGGTGAGCACCAGCACGCGCGGGCCTGCCGGGTTTGTCGCTGCGGCGGATCATTTTGCAGCGCAGGCAGCAAAAAGGCAGCGGTTTTGCCGGAGCCGGTTTGCGCGGAGGCCATCAGGTCGCGGCCGGCCAGCGCGGCGGGCACGGCCTGCGCCTCGCACCGGCGTGCTGCTGTCGTAACCGGCAGACCGCAGGGCGCGCAAAATGGCGGGATCGAGTTGGAGGCGTCGAATTTCTAAAAGACATGGTTTTCCTAAACGGCATTAACAACATTCCGCCCGCAAAACGCGGCGGGGCGTTTTCAGGCAGCCTTGGAAAGCTACGGGGAACACAGCAAGACGCGCGGTTTGACGCAGCCTGAAAGCTGCAAAACGGCGGATTACGGCAAGGTTGTCGCCGGCGCTTTTGGCCGGGGGTTTTCATCGCGACAACCTGCAAGATCTCCGCTTGAATGCGGCTTTGGAAAAACGGCTCAAACAGAGGAAAAACAAACCCCGCAGCGGCCGAGGCATCAGATGGTTGAAGACGATGGCTTCACAAAAGAGCGGCGGATTATGTACGAGTGGCGCGGGCAAGGGAAAACGTGCGGTGGGACGGTTTGGCATTTGAAGCGCAGTTGCCAATCAGGCAGCCTGAAAGCCGCCTGGCCAAACGGCAAAGCGCTGGTCGAAAACGCCGAAAACGTTTTTCAGGCTGCCTTTGCAGCGGCGCGCTGATGCTGCTCATATGTGCCCGCCGTTTTTATCCGCCGCCATACCAGTCTCGCCGCCATGAATCCTGCCGCATCTTCCGACCCCGTCCGCCTTTCCAAACGCATGGCCGAACTGGCCGGCTCGCGCTCGCGAAGCCGATGCCTACATCGAAAAAGGCTGGGTGAAAGTCAACGGCCGCACCGCCGTGCTCGGCGAAAAAGTTACGCTGCCATGACTGCATCGAGCTGCAGCGGCAGGGCGCACGAACAGCAGGCGGCGCGGGTAACGGCGTGCGTGCTGAACAAGCCCGTCGGTTTCGTCAGCGCGCAGCCGGAGGCTACCGCGCCGCCGTCGAACTGATCCGCGAAGAAAACCGCTGGAGGGCGACGACAGCGGCATCGCCTTCAGGCTGCCCACTGCCGATCCTCGGCGCCGGCCGGCCGGCTCGACATCGACTCGGTCGGCCTGCTGGTGCTCACGCAGGACGGCCGCATCGCCAAGCAGCTGATCGGCGAAAACAGCGACAGCGAAAAAGAATATCTGGTGCGCGTATCCGGCCGGCTCGACGAGCGCGGCCTGGCGCTGCTCAACCACGGCTTAAGTCTCGACGGCAAAAAACTGCGGCCGACCAAAGTGTCGTGGCAAAACCAAGACCAGCTGCGCTTTATTCTGCGCGAAGGCAAAAAACGCCAAATCCGCCGCATGTGCGAGCTGGTCGGCCTGCGCGTAACCGGCTTAAAACGCATCCGCATCGGCCGCGTCAAACTCGGCGCACTGCCGCCGGGCAAATGGCGTTACCTGCGGCCGGACGAGCGCTTCTGAGCCCGCACAATATTTTTCAGGCTGCCTGAGATTTTCAGGCAGCCTGAAAGCGCGTTAGGGAGTGTGGTTTGTATTGGGGCGGTGAAAATGTAGTTGGAACCGTTTTTCAGGCTGAAATCTTCGCAAAACGCCCAATCCGCCCGCCAAGGTTATCAGTTTATGCAAGTCTGCTCCGTTAGCTGCGCGGAAATGGCAGCCGGAAGGTTTCTGTAAAGGCAGAAGGCAGCCTGAAAAACATCTGCTTCATTCAGGCAGCCTGAAAAACCGAAGCGGCTCGGGTTTGGATGCCGACGCCCTAAAACCTGCCCTGCAGGCCGAAGGTAACGGTGCGGCCAGGAGCAGGGGTGGGCACGTTGGACATCGGGTCGAGGTAGTAGCGGTCGGTAAGGTTGGTGATGCCGAGATTGATGCTTATCTGTTTGCTTAACTGATAGCGGCCGTAAAGATCCCAAGTGAGCGAAGAGCGCCAGTGGTAGGGCGGTCTGCTTTCGTAGCACTGAAGATGTAGCGCTCAATCCGGAACCAGTTCGTCGTATTGGGCAGTTTTTGGCGTGCCGTGGTAGATGCCGCGTACGCCCAGTTCCAGCTTTTCGCCCAGCAGGCGGGTACCGAGATCGAGATTTACCGAATAGTGCGGCTGCAAGGCCTGATAGCCTCGGGTGGTACCGTAGCCGCCTTCGATGCAGTCGGGCAGGCCTTTGTTGCGATAGGGATCGTACATCAGAGTCATGTCGCGGTCGCACATTTCCTGTTTCAGGCGGTAGGTGCCGCCGAGTGTGGCGAAAAATACGCCCGTATCGGCGCGCGCCTGCAGCCCTCACCCCGGTGGTGGTTTTGCGGGTCGAACTGGCTGAGACGGAAATGATCGGCGGTTTCGAGTACTGCTTTTTAATATTGTTGCGGTAGTAGGTAAGGCGCAGATCACCCGAACGAAGCTGTGCCAATAAGGGGAAAAATCGAAATTCCAGCCGATTTCCCAGCTCCGGCTGCGCTCGGGCTTAAGGCTGAAATTAGGTGCAGTAGGCATATCGTTATAAGCCATCTCGTTATACAGGCCGCCCATTTCGTAGATGCTGGGGAAGCGGGTCATCTGAGCATAGCGGGCAAAACAGACGGTGCTTATCAGTCAGGTCGTAGCTGATTGCGATAGTAGGCGCCCAAGCATGGCTGTGCAGCTCTTTGGCTGTGCCCAGCGCTCTGCTTCAGTATACTTTCTTATAATCGGTCCTCGACTGTCACCATTGATATCGCCATCATAAAGTGTATCCAGGTATAGCAATTTGCCGGGCACACGGCACAGCCCGCGTTTTTGCACGGCCCCTGATCGTCCACACCATTCGCGCCAAATATCGGTTATAGCTGCCGGTCAATCCCTGCGGGTTTTGCACTTTGGCATGAAAATCTACATTGCGGTATGCGGCATCAAACACGCTGCTGTCTAACTTGCCGTTACGGAAAGGTATAAATACCGGACGTACACGGTAAAGCGCATCATCTGGGATTAGGATTACTCGTGCCGGAAGCCCTGTTTGTAGAGCCGTTGCTGCCGTCGGCAGAAGCAAAGGCATATTGGCGAAGCCGATACTTGTTAAACCCTGTCTGATCCTCAGGCAGCCCGTATTTGGCACCAAACTCATTCAAAATACGCCGGTACTCTTGATTATTGCTCGCATTGCTGGCCGCTTCGGCAGCTGCCCGGGCGGCAATGTAATCCTTTCTTTCCTGATCGCCCACCAGCTCCCCAATACGGCAGATGCACCCCGGCATAATAGTCATTGCTTACTCCTCCCGCCTGATAGCGCGGATCGCGGCGGGCGCGGCCTTCGGCCAGCCCGGTGTCTTTGGCGCGGAAGCCGTGATAACGCACGCCGGCGGAGATTTTCAGTCGGTCGGTAGGCTGCCAGTCGAATACGGCATTGCTGCCCCATTCGGTGCGCCAACCGCTGCGCGGGCCGGCCAGCTTGGTCATGCTGCTTACCATGCCGGTGATGTCGAACAGGCTGTCGGAATGGGCGATTTCGCTGGTTTCGCCGAGTTTTTCGTGCTGGTAGTCGGCGCTGAGGGTGAGGCTGAGGCGGTCGTTGAAGCGGAAGCGGTCTACTGATGTCGAAGCCGGTGCGGGTTTACGCGGGTTTTCTGCAGGGCGCCGGGGATAACGTGTATTGGCGTCGTTGTCGCCGAAGCTCTGGCGGCTCAGCTCGATGATTTCGTCGCGGGTGGTGTTGCGGTCGAAGCCGTACATGTCGTACACGTCTTGGCAGCTTGCCGCCCATTGCTCGTCGCTGGGCGAGAGCATGCCGCGGCGGTTGCACCAGTGCCATGAGTTGTAAATAGGGTCTTCTTTGCCTACGGCGTGGGATCAGCCGCCTGCCTGATGGCGGGTGCTGGAGGTGCGGATGCGCCAGGGATTGGCGCAACGGTCTCATCCAGCGGCTGCCTGCGCTTCCAGCCGTAGCTGATTTTGTAGGTGTCGGTGCGATTTTGGAACTCGACGTTTTGAATCTGCTGGGCTTGGGCTTGCCTTTCAGATAGTTGCCTTCGTCGCGAAATCGAGCCCCAGGTCATTTTGAAAGGGGCTGATTTCGCCAAACTCGATATCGCTGCAGCATATATTGCAGGCCGATTTTTCTGGTTGGCGGGCAGGTGCCAGTTGTTTTCAGCAGCAGGGTTTTGGCTCGGTGCGGCTGTTGAATACTGTCGCCCGGGGAATAGATTTGGCCATATTGGGAATGAAGGTGGCGGAACCTGTGCAGTCGCGGCTGTTGGTGCAGTTGTTGTCCCATTGATGGGGTTTTTCAGATAGCCTTGCGCGCCGCGCTTGCCGGGCAAAGTAGTTGCCTTTTGCGGCGGTAGCTGTAGGCGGCTAGGGCATCCACCATACTGCTTCTTTTGAAGGTCGAAGGCGGCTGCCGGAATAGTCGCCGGAAAACGGGCGCCGCGCCCGCTTTTTGTTGCGCGGTGGGATGTGGTCGTCGAACACGAGGCCGGTGGGGGTTTGCTGGTCGGGAGGGATCAACGCCGCCGCCCGTGCCGTCGAGTGGCGGCGCGCCGCGCGCGGCAGGCGGTAGTCGTGAAGCCGAGCCAGCGGTTGAGATCGTTGGCGGGTGCGGCGGCGTTATTGGCGGTTTCCGGCTTTAAGCTGCATCGCCCCAGCTCTTCCTTCGGAATAATGTCGGCCGCTTCGATGGTGCGGATGGCCACGGCACCGCCCACACCGGATTTCACGCCTCGGGTGAGCGCGGGGCTTTTTCCACCACGATGCTGCGGAAAATGGCGGGGTCGAGATAGTTGCGCTCGCCCACGCCGCCGTAGTTGTTCATCCAGACATCCACGGTCTGCTCGGTGCCGTCGAGCGTAACGGGGATGCGGCCTTTGCCGGAAATGCCGCGGATATTGGGCGCGATGGCGCCGCCTGCGGTTCGGGTGTTCATGTTGTATACGCCGTTGAGGCCTTTGAGCACGTCGCCTGCGGCGTTTACGCGGTAGCGCCCAGATATTCTTTGCCGACATACGCGTTGGAGGACGTTTTTGTGGTGTGCTGGCGTCGCTGCCGCTTTATCGGCATTGCCGCGCACGATAACTTTCTGCAGCTCGGTGCCCTCGCCGGGTTCGGATGCGGCTTCGATTCGGTTTCCGCAGCAGCGCAGCGCTAATGCCGGCCACCAGTACGGCCAGAAGTTTGGGATGGAAGGCTTGTTTTTGGGACTCATCTGCGCTCTCTTTATAAAAACAAAAATTCGTTATCGCTTGTGATTATAGTATTGTTAATAATCCCTAACAATATTTTTAAATCCATTCAGAATATAAGGATATTGATGCGGCGTCTGTCTGAAAACATACAAAACTTTAAACTTTGCGGCGGGCGAATTTAAAGACGCGGTTTGGCTGGTGGCAAAGCATTGCCCGCGCTGGTCGTCTGTCAGGGCTGCCTGAATGCGCTGTTTTGGCGGCCCAAAAGCAGCCTGAAAAGCATGGCAACGGGCGGCTCGGGCGGCGGTGGGCAAAAATGCTATGATGCGCCTTTCAACGCCACCGGAAAAACCGATGAAAAACCGCCCGTTTTCCGCGCGCCTGCGGCTCGGCCTGGTCGCCCTGCCGCCCTGAGCGCCTGCTCGTCCGACAAACACGACGACGAGGGCGGCTAGCCGATTGCCGCCGTCCCCGGCACTGGAGAGCGCGGATATCGCGTTTGCGCTGCCGCCGGCGCGCGCTTTGGAAAAATCCGACCAGACGCTCAACGATTTTGCCCGGCTGGAGAGCGTGCTGGCGGCGGTTAAAAACGGCGACGATATGGCGGCGCAGCAGTTTTGTGCAGCAGAACCAAAGCGCGATGGGGCGAGCGCGCAACGAATGGCTGAAAAGTCTGGCCGCCGCGGTATGGCGCAGGAATTTCAAACGCAGCTGAAGCTGCTGCGGCCGACGGCCGCAGTCAGGAAGTGTAATGCTATGCCGCTTGACTTCCGGCCAGTTGGGCGATGATGCCGCCGTCCGCGACTGGCAGCAGGATACCGGCAAGCTGCCGGCCGGCTGTAATGCGCTGCTGGAACGCAGGCTGCCCGCGGCGCTTATCCTGCGACTGCGGCATGGCGGCGGGTGCGCGGCCTGCTGGCGGCTGGACAGACTCGTCAATGCCGGCAAGCTGGCGGCTGCGCTCGGCAGTCCGCTTGATGGCGGCGCAGCGGGAGGTGCGCAGGAAAAACCTGCTGCGCGACATTATCAGTCCCAACGCCCAGAAAAATCCGACGGCCGCCCGCCCGTTTGGAAGTCCCTGGCAGGCAGCCTGAAGTGCCGAGCAGCAGTCGTTTGCTTGGGGCATACTTCGGCACCGTGCAGGCGAAAACCAGAACAGTGCGCGGCGCGCTGGCCTACTACCAAAAAGCGCGCGCAGCCGGCGCAGTTTGGCCAAGAGCAGGCCGAATGGGCGGTGCGCGCCGCGCTGCGCCTGCAGCGTTGGGATCGAAGTCGCCCGCTGATCGGCCATATGCCGCAGAGCGCGCAGAATGATCCGGCGTGGCGCTACTGGCTCGGCCGCAGTCTGCGCGGCGCAGGGCAATGCCGCGCAGGCGCAAAAACCATTACCGCGCCGCTGCCGCCAGCGGCTGAAATTTCGCGCTGCTGGCGGCCGAAGAGCTGGGCGCGTGCCGACGCCCGCAACAATGTGGCCGACGCCCAGCCGGCGCAGGTGGCGGCAGTCGGCGAAAAGACGGCGCCATCCAGCGCGCCTGACGCTATCGCAGCAGCCAGCAGGGCGGCAACTGGAAAATGCGCCGGCAGGCACAAAACGAATGGCGCGCTACGCCGTGCGCAGTTTCGACGAACCGGCGCAGCTGGCGGCACAGCGCAGCTGGCGTTTGACAACCAGTTTTACGAAATGGCGGTGTACAGCGCCGACCGCACCAACCGCTCGTCAACCATAAGCTGCGCTAGTATCTCGCTCCCTTCAGTGATCTGGTGCGGCCGTGCACGTTGCTGTGCCGTCGGCCTGGGATCCGGCCTGTGCGGCCTGATCCGGGCAGGAGAGCCGCTGTAATCGGCGCCCAGTCGGGCGTCGGTGCGGCAGGCTCGATGCGGATGCCGGCCACCGCGCAGGTCATCGCCCGCCAAACCAGCATGTCCGACAGCGAGCTGTACACCATGTCCGGCAACATCCGTATGGGCACCGTATCTCGTCCGACATCCGCGGCAAGCTGCAAAACAGCGACGTGCTGGCCACCGCCGGCTACAACGCGGCCCCGGCCGCGCCCGCTAAAATGGCAGGGCGCCGGCAGCTTGAAGGTGCGGTTTACGCCGAAACCATCCCCTTTAACGAAACCCGCGACTACGTGAAAAAGCGATGGCTAACGCCTATGATTACGCCGCGCCTCTGGCAGCGGCACACATCGCTCCACAGCGCATGGGCGCGTACCCGGCCGGGCTATTGTTGCCGTGAAAGCAGCCTGAAAACCATAAAACGCTTTCGGCCGCTGCGGGTGGTGTTTTCAGGCAGCCTGAAAATCGGCTGCTGCGGGTGCGCGCACAGCGGCGGCGATGTCATCGGCTTGCATGGCGGAAATACGGCGATGCCGTCGGCGCCGGCGCGGTAAAACCCCGCGCGTTGGCGGTATCGATGCCGCCGATGGCAACCAGCGGGCGGTCGATGCCGAGGCGGGCACGCGCCGCGCATGGCGGAGGTGCCCAGGCGCGGCGGCGTCGGGCTTTGGAACGGGTGGCGAAAAATCGGGCCGAGGGCGAGATATAGGCCAGGCCGTCTTCCTGCCGGCTGCGTCTCGAGTTCGGCCGGCGTGGTGCGCGAGACCGACGATGCAGCGCGACCACGGCAGAGGGCTGAGGCGTCGCTGCAGCGGCATATCATCCTCGACCGATATGTGGCCGCGCCGTCTGCGCCGAGTGATGCCTGAGGGCAAAGCGTGCACATCGCTGGCTGCATAAAAACGGCACACCGTGGCGGCGGCAGAGATCGCGGCAGCGCAGGCGGTAGCTGCGTGCGCCGCGCCAGTATCCCGCAGGCGCGTCGGCGCCTTTTCGCTGAACTGGTAGCAGGTAACGCCCGCCTGAGGGCGGCGGCCAACACGGCGAGCAGACGCTCTCCGGGCTAACAGCTGCAGATGGCGGCAGTCCTGGTGCCGGCGACAAAATAAAGGCGGAGGATTTTGCGCTCAAACATCGGCGCCCCTGCCCGCCCAAGTTTACCGGGCCGTGGCCATGCCCGATATTGAGCGGAGCTGGCGATGGCGGCGCTGATATAGGCTTTTGCTGCGCGGATGGCGTCTCGCCACCGCCGCGCCTTTGCCAGTTCGGCGGTGATGGCAGGCGAGAAGGTGCAGCCGGTGCCGCGCGTGTGCGGCGTGGTGCAGCGCGCTGTCGAGGTAAAGGTCTCGTCTGCGAGGAAAACCCGGTCGCGGCAGATGGCGCTGCCGCCTTCCTCTGCCAGTGGCCGCGCTTGAGTGACCACGCCGCCTTTGGCGCCGGGCGCAAAGCAGGTGCTGGCGGCAGCGCGGGCGACGTCCGCCTCGCTGCGGATGAAGCTTGTCCGCTGAGCAGTTCCGCCTCGGAGCGGGTTGGGGGTAACAAAGGTCGGCGCGCGGCAACAAATGTGCTTTCAGCGCGGCTTAGTGGCGTCGTTTTGCAAGAGCGGCGCGCCGCCTTTGGCGACCATCACCGGGTCGAGCGCCAGCGCGCCGAAGCGGCAGGTGCGCAGGCAGTCGGCGACGCAGCAATCATTTCCGTCGTGCCGAGCATGCCGATTTTGTGGGCGGCGATGTCAAAGTCTGCGGCAATGGCGGCGAGTTGCGCGCGCACGCTGGCAACACTTGCCATTTCAATATGGGCGACGCCGCGCGTGTTTTGCGCGGTGATGGCGGTGAGGACGCTGGTGGCGAAAACGCCGCGCATTTGCATGGTTTTGATGCTCGGCCTGAATGCCGGCGCCACCGCCGCCGTCCTGGAACCGGCAATGGTTAAGGCTTGCGGAAAGGCATGGCTATTCTCCCGTTTCGATGCGGATGGCGGCGGCGACCTCTGCCGCGCTGATGGCAGCGAGGGCGTCGATGAGCCTCGCGGCGAAACTGCCGCTTTGGCTGGGCACAAGACCGGCGGCGGCTTGCTCACCGGCGATGGCGTAGCTGGCGCAGGGCCCCGCAGGCAGCCGGAAAACGTTCATTTGCCGGCGCGACGGCGAGGAAGGCTGGCGAGTACCGCGCTGAGCAGGCAGCCGCTGGCGGTGATGCGCGGCAACAGCGGCGTGCCGTTGGCAAGCACGGCGAGGCGCTTTCGCCGTCGCTAATGTAATCGCGCGCGCCGCTCAAAACGGCAAGACAGCGGTAGCGCGTAGCCACCTGCCGCGCGATGGCGGCAAGTCGCCGCTGCTCGCTCGCATCGACGCCGCTTGCCTGCCACGGCACGTCGGCGAGATACGCCAGCTCGGCAGCATTGCCACCGAATGGCGGCAAATTGCAGACGCGCCAACAGCTGGCAACAATCTCCCGCCGGTAGGCGCTTGCGCTGACCGCAACCGGGTCCAGTACGACCGGCACGGCGGCGCGGTTCGCCGCCTGGCCGGCAAGCAGCATCGCCTCAACCTGCGCATCGGTCGGCATGCTGATGTTCAACACCAGCGCCGCGCTATGGGCGGCAAGCTCTGCCACTTTCCGCCGGGCTGTTGGCCATCAGTGGCGAAGCGCCGAGCGCAAGCAGGCCGTTGGCAGAAAATGGCAGCCACGCTGCTGGTGATGCTGTGCACCAGCGGGCGTTTTGCGCGGACGGCGTCCAGATAGTGAATGTGCATAAGATTCTCCGTTTGCCGTGAACCGCTGGCGGCTAACGAAAACGCACCGCGCGCGCCCGAAGGCGGCCGTTGCGGTGCGTGTTTGCGTTCGTTCATTAGTTTCCCACGCCAGTGCTAACTGGAATCAGGTTCACGGTATGTTCAGCCGCATGATGCGTCACCCGATCTAAAAGTCGCGCGCAGTTTAGCGCGAGGGCGCTGCTGGCCGGCAAGCCGCAGGAGCGGAAAGATTTTCAGGCTGCCTTTTGGCCTTTAGGGCAGCCTGAAAGACGAAATAATGCGGTTTGTTTGAAAAAGGCGGATATCTGCTTTGCCAGGCTGCTTATGCAAGCAGCCTGAAAGGTTTCACGCGCCTTGCCCAGCCGTTGCAGGCGGTAGCCGCTGCTGACGTTTTGCCACCAGTCGCGGTTTTTCCAGATACCAGGCGACGGTTTTTGCGGATGCCGGTGTCGAGTTTCCTGCGGCCAGCCGAGTTCGCGGCCGATTTTGGCGGCGTCGATGGCGTAGTGGGCGTCGTGGCCGGGGCGGTCTTTGACGAAGGTGATGAGGTCTTCGTATCGCCACGCCGGCGGGTGCGGGGGCGAGTCTTCCAGCAGGGCGCAGACGGTGCGTACGACTTCGAGATTGGTCGTTGTGACCACTCGATGTTGTAGGTTTCGCCAACTTTTCCTTGGGTAACAACTCGATACAGGGCGCGGGCGTGGCTCCCTCGACATACAGCCAGCCGCGGATTTGGCCGCCGTCGCCGTAGACGGGCAGGGGTTTGCCGGAGAGGCGTTGAGGAGGATGATGTGGGGGATGAGTTTTTCGGGGAAGTAGCCGCGTTGTTGGAGCAGTCGTGATCAGGGTAGGCAGGTCGAGGTGCGCTGCCAGGCGCGCACGAGATGGTCGCCGCTGGCTTTGCTGGCGGAGTAGGGGCCGGACGGGGCGTAGGGGTGGCTCGGTGAAGAGGTCGCCGTGCGCGCCGTGTACGCCATAGACTCCGTCGGTGAGATGCGGTGGAAGCGAAGGCAGCGCGCGCGTTTTCGTGGCTGCTTTTCGAAACTAGGCGCGGGCAGCTTCGAGCAGTAGGTGCCGACGATATTGGTGTGATAAATTCGCCGGCGCTGTCGATGCTGCGGTCGACATGGCTTTCGGCGGCCAGGGTGCATGACGGCATCGGGGCGGTGTTCGGCGAAGATTCGGTCGAGCGCGGCACGATCGCAGATATCGGCCTGCCTGAAGGTGTAGCGCGGGTTGCTGGCCACGGCGGCAAGTGATTGCAGGTTGCCGGCATAGGTGAGCTTGTACGAGATTAACGACGCGCCTCGTCGGTAAAGCTGGATAAGATGGCGGATAAGGGCGGAACTGAGGCTAGAGCGGCGCCGGTGATGTGAAGGGTCATGGGGATTTTCCTGTGTCTGAATAGATGTGAGCTTCGTGACGGCCTGATGGGGCAAACGATTTTCAGCGGGTAGTCGGTCAGTGCATGGGTTTGAGTTTGTCGCCTGCGATTTGGCATATATTTTATCGAGAGAGGGTAAAGATATCGCCCAAAACGGCTGTCCAGGCAATCGGGTAAACCGATTGTCGCCCATGATGTTTCCGGATGGCGCTGCAATGCGTCGGCGTAGCCGTCCGCGCGGTCTCAGCAGTTCTTCATACCATTCGCAACGCATTTTTGCGGCAGATATAGGCGCCGTTGCCGATGATGTGGCGGTAGTGTGTTCGCATATCGGCGCCCGTTGCGCCGCCGACGGGTGCCAGATCGTACGCACGCTTTCGGGATAGCTGATCAGGTAGTCGCGGCTTTTGTTCAGCCGGGCAAACAGCGCCGCCAGTTGTGGCGGCATGCTTTGATGCTGCGTGCAGCTGCCGCCGTGGTGGTGCAGGCGAACAGCAGCGCAGGTAGTCGGCTTTTGGTGCACCAGCGACAGATGGGGGGAAAGGCCGCCGGGCGCAGGGGATGGCGGGTAGAATGTATTGCGAAGTAGGTTGTCGGGTGTGACCAAAATCAAATCGACGCCGAGGCTGGCTTTGAGCAGTTGGAAAATGTTTTTGCCCTTATTTTCCGACATGGGGTTGCTACCGTCCAAAAAAAGGCATAGACGGTTTGGGCGATGCGGGTCTTTTCTTTTCTATGGTTTGCGGATATCGGCTGACAAAGGAATCCGGATAGCGTTCGGGGCGGTAAGGAGTAGAGGCCTGCTGGAGGTTTGGATTTGCCATACTTTGATTTTATAATGAGTTTGGCAAGGGACATGACTGTTTATCGCTTCAAACCATTTGTTCAGCAGGTATTGATTCTGCTGCGGCGTTCAGATTTTCTTTTTCTGTTTTTGTGTGCGTCGGCCGCCGTATAGAGCAGGCGGAGGATACAGGCCGCTCGCTTTGTAGAATCCGTGTTTGGTAGATTTTAAACGCGTTGTCGGAAACGCATATTCCTGACGACAGGTTGTTGACGTCGTTTTCCGTTTGCGGTAGAAAACATGGTTTTGCCGATTTTGCGAACGCCCGATCCGTTTTTAATCATGGAGATGAACAGATCCCCGTCTTCTGAAAAAGGTTAACCGACTGAAGCCTCCTGCTTTATCGTATGCGGATTTGCGGATTAGCGGTGATAAAATGCCGCTTTCCATCAGAAATTCGAAGGGAAAATTCTGCCAGCGCTGGCGTTCCGCATCGGTGTTGAAAATCTGCATCGCTGTACGATGTCGGTATGGAGGTTTGTTCGGCGCGCTGCTGACGCATCTACGGATGTAGTCGGGTGCGATTTGTCGTCAGGAATCGAGGCAGAACAGGTACCGGCGCGGGCGGCAATGGCGTTGATGCGCGCGCGGACGCAGGTAGCTGTTTTCCTGAGTGATGATGCAGGCGCGGATCGGCAGCGGCATAACGCTCCAAAACGGCGGGTGTGCTGGTTGTCGAGCCGTCGCCGACAGCTGACACCTGTAGTTTGGTATGGGTTTGCGCCAACACGCTGTCCGAAGCGTTTCGCGCAGGTATTCTCTGTGTTGTAGCAGGGCTGACGACGGAAACCAAGGGTTGTGTGGTGTGTCGGTCATGTTGTGTGTCGCGTTTCGGCGCGTCGGCAGGCCGATACTTTGGTTTGAAGGATATCAAACGCCCAACGTATCCAGTTGCCGAAGCCGCATTTCGCTTTCAGTGCTTCGGGCGCGCGCGAGAGGTGTTGTAAAAAGGCTTTTGAGTTCTTCGGTGTTGCCGCCACCCAGACATGTTGTCGGACGCGGTAGTCGTAGTGGTCGACAGTGGCTGGTGGTAATCAGTTTTACCGCAGGCCTCCAGCGCTTCGAAAAACGCGCAGGAGAGGCCGTGTCGTGTGGAGAAAAATCGATCGAGAACGCTGGCCGGTGTGCGTGCGGCCAGCAGGGTTGTCGCGGTAGGGCAGCGCGTCGGGCGGAAGAGAGAGAAGCGCACGCCGGGCGCAAAGCCAGTTCCCACTGTTCGCCTCTTGTCGATACGATGCGAAAGTCGGTCGGCAGGCCGATTGATCTCGGCGGCAAGGTGCAAACGCGCGGATGTCGTCCATGATGTGCGCGCCTTTATGGCGGTGCGAGCCGACACAGGTTACTGCCGTCGTTTTGTTCCTCCTGCAGGTGTGCAGTCGAAACGTAGAAGCTGCGCGATGAGTTTGATCGCGTATTCATGGGGCGGCGGCCGATATCGTAGTCGAAAACATGAATTTGTCGAAGAATTTGATTTTTGTAGAACTCTGTGTTCGAGAGAAATTCCAATGTTTCCCAGCTGTAGTGCACCATCAGGCGGCTTTTGTCGCGCAGGGTCTGCATAAAAGCTGCTGAAAACGCCCGGCCAGATCATAAAGCAGTAGTCGGCCGGTCCTTCGATTTCCGGTCGAGTTTGTGGTAAACCGGCAAGATAGGGCTGGAAACAGCCGCTTAGTACTCGCGTTGGCGCAACAGATTGCGGTAAAACAGTCCAGCGCCGCCAGAGTTATTGGCGTAGGTGAATTTTCCTTCTTCGTAGATCAGCTCGGTCACTTCAAAACCGGGAAAACGCGTAGCTGGGCGCGGCTGACACTTGCGGGATGCCGGTAAAGAGGGGCGGCGCGGCGCGATGATCGTTTGCGGTCATGGCGGTAAAGATCGGCGTGATGGAAGGGCGGCATTGTATGTGATTCGCTGTCTGCGGGTAGCTGATACTGCGTCGGCAGCCTCTGCCAAACTCACGCGGCGGGCAGACTGGATTTTGACGCGGTTCAATGTCCAACACATAGCGCACCCAGTTGCCGCCGAAGCTGTATGGTAGATTTCCTGCGGCAGTTCGTGATACGCCGCGCTGATGAACGCTTTGCAGGCCGTCGAGGCTGCCGCCGCGCCAGATAAAAATGTTGTCGGGTGGTAGAAATCGCATTTTCGATTTCGGCGCGGTGGTAATCAGTCGGCGGTAGCCGAGGGCTTCGTAGGTGCGCAGCGACAGGCCGCTGTGGGTGCTGTTGATAACGAAATCGACTCACCACGCTGCTGCGGCGGGCGCGCCTGCGTTGTCGGCAAAGACATCGTCGGCAAAGCAAACGCCGCAGCTGGGCACTCCTGCGCGGCTTCGGGCTGGTTTCCAGAAGTTGACGATGAAATCGAGCCGCCAGCCGGCCTGCTGCGTGTATCGGGCAGCGCGGCAGGATGCCGTCGAGGCGGTCGGCGCGGTGCGAGCCGACAAAGCAAAACCGTGGCGCGCGGCGGGATTGTAGGGCGCAAGGCCGCTCAGGGTCAGCCGAAATAAAACTGGTGGCGGGCAGCAGGCGGAATCGGCGCGGATGTCGGCGGGGTCAAACGCATATTAGCGGTCAAACAGGCCGACGCAGTGCCATGGCGGCGGCAAAGCGTGCCACGCCGTCCCATTGGTAGTTCACCATCACGCGGCTGCGGCGGCGTACTTCGCGCAGCCGTCGGGGTAAATATCGGAGCGGATAAACAGCGCGTAATCAAACTGCGGATGCGTTGCCGTTCCGCGCCGTCTGAACTTGGCGGCGTTTGAGTTCGCTGATCATCAGCTCTTGGCTTGGCGGTTGCCCGCGTTTTTGAGCAACACGGCCAGACGCGAGCGCAGGTTCGGATAGCGAAATCGAGCGAATCAAGGGCGAAGTTGACCACCCCGAAGCCGTGGTATTCGAGGCAGGCGGCCACGGTGCGCGACATGGCGGCATCATTAATCATGCCCAGCAATACGGTGGGTTTGCCCATTCAGACGGCCTCCTGCGCGGTAAAACGTGCCAGCGGCGCGGGCTAGCATTCGGGCGCGGATTTCGTCGATATGCGCTTCAGCGCACTGATCGCGGCGCGGCGGGTGGGATGCCAGCTGGCGAAATTCTGCGCGTCGTTTTGATACAGGCCGATGATGTTTTTATCCAAAACCGGCGGCGATGTAATCAGCGCGGTATCGGGCGAAATCACGGTGTGCGCGTGGCGGATGAGTTCGGCGGAATCCTGCACCGACGCGGTGTCGGCGTAGAGAAAACAGCTGCCCCGCCCCTTCAATCAGGCGCGACAGCAGCGGAGTGGCATCAGGATAAGTAGCAGGGTACAGCGCGTATCGGGAAAATGCGCGGCAAAATAATCGAGCATTTTCGCGGATACGCGCTGCTGAAACGGCGGCGGTTGGCCGCGCCGATTTACCGCCGCATAATTGCCCAGCACGTTTTAGCCGCAAAAACGCGCCCACGGCGGCGGCGCTTTCAGGCTGCTCCGGCAACAGTCGTAGCGGTCGATGTGTTGAAAGCCGCAAATCTGCAAAGCCTCGCGGGAAATCTCGCTGGAAATGCTGTTTTTATCGGCGATGTTGCGGTTGAAAATGTGGTAGCTTTCTGGCAAAAAGCCGATGTTGTAGGGCGCGCTGATGCTGCGGATTAAACACCAAATCGCGGTTGCGCACCAACACGGTGGGATCGATAACGACATCATATTGCCCTGCAATCGGGCGGCCGGTTTCCGATGAGCGACTGCTTTTTGGCTTGACAATATGCACCGCGTCGATATGCGGATTGGCGTCAAACAGGCTGCGGTTGGCCTCGGTGCAGACCACGCCGATGTGGATGTGCGGCGCGGCTTTTTGATTTCGCGAAAAGGCAAACGAGCTGACGTGATGTAGTCGCCGATTTTGCCGTCTTGGCGCAAACAGAATACCGCCGATATTCTCCGGCGCAAGCGGCTTTTCAGACGGCACCGGCGCACGGTCGAGCCACGCCTTGCCCGCACGGATGCGCAGCGTTTGCAGGCGTTTTTTGATGGCTTTGAACAGGGTTTTTGCGCTCATTGTTTGGGGTCTTTTTCGGGTGGACGGCCTGTAGCACTCGTCATTCCCGCGCAGGCGGGAATCTTTTCGGCTGCTGGGTGGTTTTTATCCGCCGTTGCCCCGTGGTTCGGAGCAGATTCCCACCTGCGCGGGAATGACGGCGGTTGGGGTTTCAGGCTGTCTTGAGGCCGTCTGAAAAGGCAGCCTGAAACGCGTTCATACCCATTTCAACAGGTAGGTTGGGTTGCCAAACCCAACATTTGGCAAGAGATTTAATCATGTTGTTGGTCGCACCCAACCTACCCGCTGGAGTTTACTGTTGTTTCAGACGGCTCTTTATCGAATCGTTTTGCTGTAAATATATTGCAGCCCCTTTGTGCCCATAAAGGTTCGCCCCGTATCGGCAAATCCGCAGCTTTGGTACAGGCCGATGGCGGCGCGGTTGGCGTGGTGTACGCCGAACACGATTTCGTCGCAGTCGGGCAATATGCTGCGGATGAGCGGCGCCAATTTATCGTCAGCCACGCCGCGCGGTGGCGCAGCCTTGACCCTGATATGCGGGTTGACCGACATCGAGCGCAGCAATACGGCGCGGGGTTGGCGCTGTGGCAAGGCGGTCGCCGCCTTTATCGAGGATGAAAAACCCGATGGGGCGGTTTTGGCACAAAATGGTTACGGCCAAACAGTCGGGCGCGGCGAACCGGCCGTTTTGCAGCCGCTCTTGGGGCGAAACCGAGTATTGTGCTTGCTCTCCGTGCAGACGGTAGTCCAAATCGGCGGCGTGTGCGGGGTCGTACGGCACAAGGGTAACGGTTTGGGGCATGGCGTGTTTTCCTGTTTGGCGGGCACTTGGCTTGTTTTCAGGCTGCTTTGAGGCCGTCTGAAAGCAAGGTGTCGGATACAAGTATCCGACTTGCGGCTGTTGCAATAAAAGCAGCCTGAAAACCGCAAAAGCCGTTTTCAGGCTGCTTTTGTTTACTCGCCAAGCAGCGCAATGTCCGCCACGGCATTCATCTGCTGCGACAGTTGGTTGAGCAGGTTCAGGCGGTTTTGTTTTACGGCGGCATCGTCGGCCATCACCATCACGCCGTCGAAGAAGGCATCGACCTGCGGTTTGACGGCGGCCAGCTCGGACAAGGCAGCCTGAAAGTCCTGACGCGCCAGCGCGGCTTCGATTTTGGGCTGCATGGACTGTGCAGCGGCGTAAAGGGCGCGTTCTTCGTCTTGCTGCAACAGGGCTTCGTCATCGCGCCCAATTCGGCATCGGCTTTTTGAGCAGGTTTTGTACACGCTTGTTGGCGGCGGCCAGCGCGGCGGCTTTGCAGTGGCTTTGAAGGCGGCGACGGCTTCGAGCCTGGCGGCCAAATCGTTCAGACGGCCGGGGCGTTTGGCCAGAACGGCGGCGACGATATCCTGCGGATAATCGTTTTGCAGCAATACGGCCAGCCGCGCCTGCATAAAGTCGGCCACTTCGGCGGGGGTTTTGTCGTTTAACAGGCCTTGCGGGAAGCTCACAAAGGCCGTCTGAATCAGGTCGTTTACGTCCAAGCCGTGCTGCATCAGCATGCGCAGGATGCCGAGCGCGGCGCGGCGCAGAGCGTAGGGTCTTTGTCGCCGGTGGGAATCAGGCCAATGCCCCAGATGCCGACCAGGGTTTCGAGTTTGTCGGCCAGCGCAACGGCGGTGGCAACAGAGCTTTGGCAGCGCGTCGCCGGCAAAACGCGGGCGGTAGTGCTGCTCGAGGGCATCGGCGATGGCGGCGTTTTCGCCGTCGAGGCGGGCGTAGTATTTGCCCATTGTGCCTTGCAATCGGGAACTCGCCCACCATTTCGGTAACGAGGTCGGCTTTTGGCCAGCCGCGCGGCGCGTTCGGCTTGGGCGCGGTCTGCCCCAGCGCGGCGGCAGTATGGGCGGCGATGCTTGCAGCCGCTCGATGCGCTCGGCCTGCGAGCCGATTTTGCTGTGGTACACCACGTTGGCGAGCTTGGGCAGGCGGCTTTTCCAGCGTGTTTTTCTGGTCTTGTTTTGTAGAAAAATTCGGCGTCGCTCAAAACGCGCGCGCAAAAACGCGTTCGTTGCCGTGGATGATGTGCGAGGGTCAGCGGCTTCAAGGTTGGACACCAGCAAAAAGCGGTTCATCAATCTGCCGTTTGCGTCCAAAAGCGGGAAGTATTTTTGGTTTTGCTGCATGGTGAGAATCAGGCATTCTTGCGGCACTTCGAGAAAATGCGCTTCAAAACCGGCTTCGAGTACCACCGGCCATTCCACCAGCGCGGTCACTTCGTCCAGCAGCGCTTCATCGGCGGCCACCGTGGCATTCAGACGGCCTGCGTGTTGGTTTAAGGCCGTCTGAACGGCATTTTTGCGTTCGGCAAACGAGGCGATGACTTTGCTCTGTCTCGCGCATTTGCTCGGCGTAGGAATCGGCGTTTTGAATCGTGATGGGGCCGTCTGAAAGGAAGCGGTGCCCCAAAGTCGCTGTTGCCGCTTTGCAAAAGCCCAATACATTGGCGGGCACAACGTTTGCACCGTGCAAAATCACCAGTCCGTGCACGGGGCGCACGAAGGTGTGCGTGCTGCTGCCCAGCGCATCACTTTGGGAATCGGCAGCTTTTTCACCGCCTGATTGATGATGTCTTCGAGCAGCCCGGCGAGCGGTTTGCCCGCCTGCGTGAACTCGTGGGCGTATACGTCCTGCTTGCCGTCGTGAACGATTTTCAGGCTGCCGATGTCGGCGCCGCAGGAGCGGGCGAAGCTTCAAGCGCTTTTTGGTCGGTGCGCCGTCTTCATCGCGTTGGCGACGGCGGGGCCTCACAACGTGTTGGTCGTCCTGCACGGCTTTGACGTTTTGCACCTGCACGGCCAAACGGCGCGGCGAAGCATAGGCGGTGTATTGCGCATCGCCCTGAACAAGCTGCGCTTTTTCCAAGCCTTCGGCCACGGCGGCGGCAAAATGGTTGCCCAGATTGTTGAGGGCTTTGGGGGGGAGTTCTTCGGTAAGGAGTTCGATTAAGAGGGTTTGGGGTCATGGGAATTTCCGAAATGGTGGCGGCAGCCTGAAAGCCGGTAGGCGGCGTTTTGCCGTTTCAGGCTGCCTGAAAAACAGCGGCGGATTATAGCAAAAGACGGTTGCCGGCTGGTCGCTGTTGCGCCGTCGTTTGATTTTGCTTGCGCCAGCGGCGAAAGTGTGCGCCTGCGCGGGGTTAAAACTGAGATATAATCCGCCGCTTTTAACGAGCGCGAAAATCTTTTGCAACAACTTTAAGGAGTGTGCGATGGCAGTGAATCTGCAAAAAGGCCAGAAAATCTCTCTGGACAAAGAAGTGCGCCAGCTGAGCAGCGTGGTGATGGGTTTGGGCTGACGTTGCCAAGAAAAAGGCCTGTTCGGCCTGTTTGGCGGCAGCGAGGAAATCGATTTGGACGCTTCGTGCTTTATGTTTGACGAAGACAAAGAATTGCTGATCGGCGTTCTTCAACCACCTGAACAGCGAAGACGGCTCGGCAGCACAGCGGCGACAACCGCACCGGCGAGGGCGACGGCGACGACGAACAAATCGCCGTGTTTCTGCCGGCGGTGCCGCAGCATGTGAAAACGCTGGTGTTTACTGTGAGCAACTACACCGGCCAGGACTTCAGCCGTGCTGAAAACGCCTACCGCCGCCTGGTAAACGGCCAAACCGGCGAAGAAATCGCGCTACAACCTTTCCGCGCAGGGCAACCACACCGCGCAGATTATGGCCAGTGTACCGCAAACAACGGCGAATGGAAGATGCACGCCATCGGCGAAAACAGCCAGGGCGCCACGCCCGACCGCATCATCCCGCGCATCCTGCCGCATCTGTAAAACGGCAGCGGCTTGCACTGTCAGCCGTCGTCGATAGCAGCCTGAAAACCGCCAAACGGGGTTTTCGTAGGCTGCTTTTTCGTTTTCAGGCTGCTTGCTGTTGTGCCTGATCAAAAACCGCCCCGGAATGTACTCGGAGCGGTTTGCTGTTTCAGGCCGCTTATTTCGGCTGGCTTCGATGGCTTCCTGCAGGTGCGGCATCGGTGCGCGTAGCCGCTTTGCACTTTGCCGCTGAAGACCAGCGTCGGCGTCGCCGTTGAAGCCGAAGCGGCTGCCCAGCGCGGTGGTTTCGGCTACCGGATTCGGGCAGTCGGCGACCTGTGCCGGCTGTTTGCCCCTGGCGCATCCATGCCAGCCGCCGAGGTGCGGTCTTTCTGGCACCAGATTTGCACCGCCTTGCGTTCGGCATCGGGGTGCAGCGAAGGAATCGGCACCATAAAGTTGTAGATGGTGATGTTATTGGATTTTCGGGAACTCGTAGTTCCAGTTTTTGCAGAACGGGCAGTCGGATCGGAGAACACCGCCACTTTCAGCTTGCCGTTGCCGCGCACTGCGGTGATGGCTTTGTCGAAAGGCAGGCTGTTGAAATCGACGGCGTTGGAGCACCTTTGCGCTCGTCGGTCAGGCTGCGGCCGGCTTTTGGTTTCGATCAGGTCGCCCACCAGCATATAGGCGCCGGTTTCGTCGGTGAAGCCACGGCTTTTGCCGGCGGCGCTCGGAATCACCACTTCGTAAACGCCCTTAATCGGCGTGGTGGCAACGCTTGATTTTCAGGTTTTGGTCGGCATAGTCCAGCGTGGCGCGGATGGTGTTGCCGACTGGCCGGCACGCCCGGCCGATTTTTGGCGGCAGCCGATTCTCGGCGGGCGCGGTGCCGTTTTTCTGGGCGACGGCGGCCGCTGGCCGTTGGCTCGCGGGTGCTTCGCCGCAGGCGGCCAGCGCCAGCATCACGGCAGGAATGGCGATGCGCAGGAGAAAGAGCGCTCATGGTAATGGCTTTCCGTGATAAAAACGGCGCATTATGCCCAATCGGATGCCCTTTTACAATCGAATTTTGACTATTAGGCCCGTAAAGGCAGCCTGAGCGCGCGCCGCCCTTTCAGGCTGCCCGATACTTTACGCGCCGGCAGCCTGAAAAAGCCCGCCGCCCGCGCGGCGCCCGTTGTAAAGCGCCCCCGCGCATGCCACAATCCGCGCTTTTCAGGCTGCCTGCCATGATTCCCCATTCTCGCCTTCGACATCGAAACCGTGCCCGACACCGCCGGCATCCGCCTGCTCAACGGCCTACCTGACAGCCTGAGCGACGCCGAAGTTGCCGAACACGCTCTCGCGAACGCCGCGCCAAAACCGGCGGCGACTTTATGCCCCACCACCTGCAATCTCGCGTCGCCGCCATTTCCTGCCGCCTGCGCGCTGGGGCGACAAAATCCACGTCGGCAACCTCGGCAGCCCCGAAGACAGGAAGCGAAGCGGAAATGGTGGCCGAATTTTTCAGGCCGCTGGAAAAATACACCCTGCAGCTGGTGAGCTGGAACGGCGGCGGGGATCCGCCCAGCAGCTACCACCGCGCCCCTGGTTCACGGCATCGCCGCGCCACTGGGACATGGGCGAAGGCGATCGTGCCGACAGCCGCGACTTCAAATGGAACAACCACATCAGCCGCTACCACAACCGCCACTGCGACCTGATGGACCTGCTCCGCCCCACCAGCCCCGCGCCGCCGTACCGCTGGACGACATCGCCAAACTCTGCGGCTTCCCGGCAAATGGGCATGGACGGCAGCAGCGTGGCAGGCCGTGCAAGAGGGTCATATCCAAGCTGCGTGCGCGACTACCGCGAAAACCGACGCCGCCAACACCTATCTCGGTTTACCAGCGCTTCTGCTTCGGATGAGCGGTGCGCCGCCGACGCCGACCAATACCGCTTTGAAACCGAAAACTGGGTACGCAGCTGCTACTGCAAACCCTCGCCCCCGAAAACCGCAGTACTGGGCAGAGCGCTCGCCGGCGTTGGCAGGCAGCCTGAAACCGCCGTTTTGCCCTTTCAGGCTGGAAGCTTTTTGACCTTTCAGGCTGCTTGAAACGGCAGCCTGAACACTCCAAAACCGCTTTCAGGCTGCCGAGAGCACCGGAAACCGCACCTTGCCGACTCGCACCAAACCCGATCACCTGCCGCGCGCGCTCCAGCTGCTGCTCGGCCAGTCACCGCGAACAAAGCTGCCCCACGCGGCGCCGGCTGGGGCAGCCGCATGCCGCTCGCGCTGGATTACGTTTTCCGCCATCCGCCGTACCTGCTTACCGCCACACCGCTGGTGATGGCCGAAATGCAGCGCACGCGGCTACCGTCCCGCCGAAGTATGGAACGACCCCGCCTACCGCGGCTAAAAACTGCCGCCGCACGACAAGCTTCGCTCCCGCAGCCGACGCCCGCCCGCTGTACGATCACAACGCCGCCTACCTGCGCGAATGCCCGACAACCTGGCCGCCAAAGGCATCTACATGGTTTTGGAACAGGCTTAAGAAGCTGTCAGGCAGCCGAAAAGCGTCTACCCCTTTCAGGCTGCCCGGGCGGCGCATGATCTTTCAACATGATGAAAAGCAGCCTGAAACCTCTCCGCCGCAGCCTTTTGCATAGGGCTGCTCTGACTTTGAGAAAGCGCAAACCGCCATGTCTTTTTCCCTATCCCAAATCACCCTGATCGTGGCGTCGGTCTGATCGGCGTGCTCGCCGGTGCTAGATTTGAAGCGGCAGCAGCGGGTGCGGACCGTGGTCGGCATCGACATCCATGCCGACAATCTGGCGCGGCGCTGGAGCGGCAGCGATTGACCGCGCCTTTGCGCGCACTTCGAAGCGGCGGCGGTGCGCGGTGCCGACCTGCGTGCTGGTGGCCACGCCGGTGGCGACGCTGCCGGCCATCTGCCGCGAGCTGGCGCCGTTGTTGGACGCGCATACGGTTGTCGCCGCCACGCCGGCAGCATCAAGCGCTCGGCGCTGCAGCCTTTCGCCGCCATCTGCCCGCGCAGCATCTCGCTGCGCTGCGTGGCGGCGCACCCGATTGCCGGCTGACTGCAGCGAGCGCGCCGCGCGCTCGGGCTGTTTAGCGTACTCGTGATCTGCCCGCACGAAGCGCAGGACGAAAGCAGCCTGAAAACGGTGGAAGCGCTGTGGCAGGCGGTCGGCGCCGAAACCCACCGCATGGTCGCCGCCGCACACGATGCGGTGGCTTTGCCGCCGTGTCGCACCCGCCGCACCTGCTGGCGTTTTCATGCGTGCAGCAGCTGTTGGGCGATGCACGCTGCAGCCGAGTATTTCCGCGGCTTTGCCGGCAGCGGCTTCGCGACTTCACTCGCAAGCACTGCCGCCAGCCATCCGCAGATGTGGGCGGACATCGCGCTGGAAAACTGCGAACCAGCTGCTGGCGCTGATCGACAGCCAGCAGCAGGAACCTGGCGGCGCGCGCGGCAGGCGCTGGCTGAGGCCACCCGGACAGGCGCTCTACCGCTGCGCCTCGCCGCCGCCGCCGCCGCCCGCCGCCGCTGGGAAGAGGACGACGGTTTTCAGGCCGCCACCGGCAGCGTGCCCAGTCGGCGCAGCTTTGACTGATGCTGCGAGAAAAGTGCACGCGCACCAAAACGACCGGCCAGCGTGGCAGACGGTGCGCGGTGTGCACCCTCAGCGCTTGCGGCAGTGGCCGGATGCAGCAGCCTGAAAAACGCTTGGTTTCACGATGCGTAGGGTGCGCACTGCACCGAAATACCGAATGATGTGTAAACGCAGTCTGGTTTACGCCGTGCGTCGCAAGGCAGCCGCCTGAAAGTTTGGCGCGGGTGTTTTTGAAGGTGATGCGCAGGATGCGGCCTGGCACCCCGAAATACCGGCTGGCGCGGTAATGGTGTGCCGTGCGAATTTACGGACGGTGAAAAATCACCGGTAAATTGGCAGCGGAAAACTGCTGGCATTGGTGGTTTGCCCGTTATCCGGCCGCCGTAAACTTTCAGGCTGCCGCCAAGCCTTTGACACAATGTGAGTGCGCCTGCTTGGGAAAGGCTTCCCAAGCCGCATCGTTTTTAACGGAGAGTTTATGTACGACACAAAGATAGGCGCCAAAGCAGGTCGATTGGATGTCCGTCCCTGGCATTGCGGCGGAAGACGCGGAGCGATCTGCTGGGAGTGGCTGGTGTGGGTCTTAATCGGGGTGGGGGTGTTTTTCACCCTGGTTAACCGGTTTCTTGTGCAGTTCCGCCGCTCGGCTGCAGCATCCGCGAGATGACTGGCAGTCGCCGCAGCTATGACGGCGGAAGTGAGCAGTGGGCATTACCGCGTTTCGGTGGCTTTGTAAATCGGTCTGGCTAGCCGCGTGGGTACCGGCAATGTCGCCGGCGTGGCGATTGCCATCGGCAGCGGCGCCCGGTGCAGTGTTTCTGATGTGGCTGACGGCCCATCGGCATGAGTTCGGCCTTTGCCGAATGACGCTGGCGCAGCTGCTGTTTGCTGTGCGCGACGAGAAACCGCCAGTTTCATGGGCGGCCCGGCTCATTACATCGGTGCGCTTCAGCAGAAGTGGCTGGGCGTGCTGTTTGCGCTGTGCCTGATTGTCTGCTTCTTCGCTGGTTTACAACGCGATTCAGGCCTAATACCATTGTGCTGGCGGGTGCAGCCGGCCGGCTGGACGGCGGAGAAGGGCATACTCCGACCGCAGTTTCGGCCGCTGGCTCGGTGCTGATGGCGGCGTCATTATTTTGGCGGCATCCGCCGCGCGGCCAAGGTGTTTGAAAGTTTCGTGCCGCTGATGGTTATGGTGCTCTATCTCTTTGATGGCGCTGTATGATGGCGGGTTCATGTTGAGCGCATTCCCGAGATGCTCGCGCTGATTTTCCCGCGCGATGCCTTTACCTGGCGGCGGCTGGCGGCGGCTGTTGGGTGTTTGGTGTCGCAGTCCATGATGTTGGTACTGCCGCGCCTGTATTCCAACGAAGCCGGCCAGGGTTCGGCACTGAACGCGGCGGCGGCGTGGCCGATGTCAAACATCCGGTGTCGCAGGGCATGATCCAGGATGCTTGCGTTTGAATGATACCACATCGTTCGCTCGTGCACCGCCTTACGTGCCTTTTGGCGCAGCTGCCCGCCAAGGAAGGGGGCTGACGGCATCCAGTCGACCGGTGCGGCGCTGGAGAGCCGGGCGTCGGCGCGTGGGGCACTTTTGGCGGTGGCAGTGCCGCTTCATGCCCGGTTTCGTCGATTATCGGCAAATCACGCCTTATGCCGAATCCAATGGTCCAGGTTTGAACAATAATGCCCATTGAACCTGTTTCGCTGGCGCAGCTCGGTTTGCGTATTTCGGCCCGGTCAGCTATGCGCAGATTGTGATACGGGCGATCTGACCCAGCGGCGGATGGCGCTGATCATCCCATACATTACCCTGCTTGGTCAAAGGCGTGCCTGCTCATGACTACACGGTGAAAGTAAAGCTGGCAAAGAGCCGGAGTTCAAATTGTCGAGCATCCGGTGCTCAGAAGCAAAATCAAACCGATATTTAAATCCCAGCCCAAAAACAGCCAAAGCTTTCCGGCCGCTTTTCCTCATTTGCCGCAATACTACCTTGCGACTGCAGGGCAGCGATGGAACAACGGCGTTTGCGATTTACAAAATGCAGTTTGGGCAAGCGAGTTAATGGTGGTGGACGGCATCAGCCAGCGTTTTGTGCCGGAAGAAGCGCCGCTGGCATCATGGGCGACCGCCAGCACCGGCATCGGTTTCGACCAGCTGCTGCTGGTGGAAAAAAGCAGCCCGCGCAGACGTCGATTTCGCTACCGCATCGCCTTCAATGCCGACGCGGCGGCAGGTCGAACAATGCGGCAGCGGCGCCCGCTGCTTTCCGCCCGCTGGCGGCCGACAAAGGTTGAGCGATCAGCGAAATCGTCGTCGAAACCGCGGCATGATCCGCCCGCGCCTGAACGATGACGGCACCGTGCGCGTCAATATGGGGCAGCCGCGTTTTGCCGCCGCCGAAGTGCCCTTTGCGCTGGAAGCGGGGGAAGACGACGAAGCGCTGCGCTATGCGGTGGCCGCCGCCGGCATCGCGCCGAAGTGGTGATGGTCGTGCGGCTGGCAAATCCGCACGCGGTGATGCTGCTGGACGATGTCGCCGCCGCGCTGGTGGCCGAGATGGGGCGTGGCGCTGCAGTCGACCTGCGCTTTCCGCAGCGGGTAAACGCCGGCTATATGCAGATTGTTGATCCGCGGCACATCCGCCTGCGCGTGTTTGAGCGCGGCGTCGGCGAAACCCAGGCCTGCGGCACCGGCGCCTGCGCGGCGGTGGCAGCCGGCGTGCGGCTCGGCCTGCTGGCGGCGGGCGAAGCGTGGCGGTGGAACGCCCGGCGGCACGCTCGTCGATCAACTGCAAGCGGCCGAGACCTGATGATGAGCAGCCCCGCCGTCGATGCCCTTGCTGGCGAACTGTCATTGAACGCCCAAGCGGCTCAGACTGGCAAAACAGCTTTCAGGCTGCTGCCGCCGTGCGGCAACAACGATAAGAAACCCCGCGATCCGCAACGGGCCCGAACCGATGGAAGCGCGAGCGGTCCCAATCTGGCGGCGGTGCTGCTGACCCGCGCTGGTGTCGCCTGGCAGGCGCTGCGCTACCGGCGCATCGGCTGGCTGCTGCGTATCGCTGCTGCTGGCTGGCGCGCGCGCTCGCGCTGCTGCTGCCGATGTGGCGCAGATTATGGAAAACCTGTATTCTCAGCATCAGGCATTATTCGTGGCCGGTGCGTGGTTGGCGCCGGCGCTGCTGGGTACGTGTGATCCGTCCACGCTGCTATCTCTCATGCACGGCTATCTGTACCGGCAGCCTGCTTTTCTGGCTCGGCGGCGTGGAAAAAGTGCGCGGCGGCGGCTGGCCCGGCAGGCGCAGCGGTACCTCTCTGCCGCTGTACGCCTTCAGCCTCGCTGGTGATGCATCTGCCATCGCGCTGGTGGTGCTGGCGCAATGGCTGGTCACTCTCCGGCAGCAGTTTTGATGATGCCGGTGGTGCTGGCGCCGCCGCCGGCCTACTGGCTGGGAGCCGGCCAACTGGCTTTGTTGCAGATTTTCCTGATGGTGTACCTGCACAACCGCCTGCGGCGGCGGCGCGGCGATGAAATGGACTCGCTGCAGTTTGTGATCGCCCTGCTTTCGATGAGCACGGTTTATTTCCAGACCGCATGCTCGGCTGGCTCAGCCGCCCGCTGCTGACATTGTTTTAGCACTCGCCCTGAATAAGCAGCCTAAACCGCGAAACTCGGTTTTCAGGCTTGCTATTGCTGCGCGGTTTGTGCCGGCGGCAATGATGTGGGAGACTTGGTCGCGTTGAAGTTTTCAGGCTGCCTTTGGGAGGCAGCCTGAAAAGATAACGGCAGGGCAGTGGTTATTCCTGCCGGTAGTCGTCTTCGCTGTCGGCAGAGAAAGCCGCGCAGCTTTGGATGCTTCGCTTCGATTTGGCGGATGCGCTCGGCGAAACGCCGTATTCGTCAGCAAGCTGGTGTTGCGGTCGAGCGCGTCGTCTTGCAGGCCAGCGGGTTTCGACGATGCGCCGGCTGCGACGTCCAGGCGGCCAAACGCTAGGCCTTCGGTCTGCGCGCGTAGTGCGCCTGCTTGCCAGCTGGTTGTCGGGCGTGCTGTCGTTGTCGAGAGCCAGCTCGATGGGGGCGAAAGCGTTGTCGTCGTCGCGTCGCTGTTGTCGGGCAAAGGCGATGTCGCAGCCGGTCATGCGCTGTTCCATTTCCAGCACTTCGGAGAGTTTACACATCGTCGGCGATTTCTGCGCTTCTGGGCGGAGCGCGGCCAGGCTTTTTGCGCATGCTGCGCAGGTTGAAAACAGCTGCGCTGGTGGCCGGCGTAGCGCCGCACCAAGCGCCAGTTGCGCAGGATAAATTCTGAGTTCGGCCCTAATCAATGCACGGCAAGGAAAAACAGCCGCGCGCCGCATGAGGCTCAGCGTTTGACCACTTTTCATCAGGCCGATATTGCCTTCTTGGATGCAGGTCGGCCTGGGTTGAGGCCGTAGCTTAAAGTCGTAGCCGCCGCGGGCGATCGAAACCACCACGCGCAGGTCGCGAGAGGAATCAGATCGCCGCTCAAATCGCCGCCTTTGCTGGCAGCTCGGCCAGCGCGCGGCTTTTCTTCTTCGGGGCTGAGCATCAGACGCCGTTTGCGTGTGGATGTGCGATCCAGACTGCCGTGCCGCTAGACGGGCAGGTTGGAGAGTTCGCTCGCAGCGCTGGTTTCGCTTTGTGGGACAGCCTGCGTCAGCGGGCTGCGCGGGCAGCCTGACAAATGCCAGTCGCGGCGGAGGTATGCCGCAAGCGGGCGGGCGATCGCACGGCAATCGGCTGCCAGCCGCGGCGCAGCGCTGCGTTAAAGTCTGTAGCGGCCGGCTACAAATCGGCGGGCGCGAGCATCAGCCGCAGCCGCGAGCGGCGCGTCGCCGCCAATGCGCCGCGGCATTCAAACCACCAGAAAGCGGATTTTTAACCGACCAATAGCTGTCGCAGCCAGTTTTGGTTGAGCAAAAGGCGCGCAGGCTGCTGATCGGCGGCCAGACCGACGATGACCAGCGCCGGCGCGCTGCGCTTAGCCGGCCTGCTGCAGCGAGACTGCGGCAGCAGCAGGCGCGGATCGGTATCGGGATTGAGCGCCAGGCAGATGCTGTCCGGCCTGCGCAATGTCGGCGGCGGCGGCTCTGCCGGCTGCGCTCGGCCTGGTGACGCGCCACAGCAGATAGCCGCGGGCAGTTTGCCGCCAGCGCCGCCGCGCTTTTGCGCCCGCCGTCGGCCTTTGGCCGCGGTGAGTTCGCGCGCCAGATCGCCGCCGCCGTTTTCCTGGCCTCGGCTGGCGTGGTGACCGCAAAACTGTGATCCATCGCCGTCCTTTCCGTTTTTGGTCTCAGCTTTATTCGCTGCAACTGCCGCCGCCTTTGCCGGCGCAGCCTGAAAAGTCACGCAGCATCTGCCGTGCCTGCCGGCGAGAATGCCGCCGCGCACCGCGGTGTGGCTGCCAGAGCCGTCGGTCGGCGAATAGGTTTAACGCAGGCTGCGGGCGCTGGTTTTCGGCTCGTCGGCGGCGGCGCCAGCCGGCGGATGCGCGATTGGAGGATGGCGCCGCGCACATCACGCAGGGCCCGGAGGCTGACGTGGAAAGGTCATATTCGGCCCGGCCGAGTAGCTGCCGAGCGCTTGGCCGGCGGCGGCCCGCGGCAGCATTTCAGCGTGGCTGGCTGACATCGCGGCTGGCGATGCAGCGGTTGTGCGCGGCGGCGATGAGTTTCGCCGTCTTTCACCACCACTGCGCCGACGGTGATTTCGCCGGCATCCGGCCGCCTTTGCGCACTTCGGCCAGCGCGGCAGACATCAGGCGCTCCATTTCCGGCAGCGGCGGAAACAGCGCGGCCGGCGGCGGGTGTGTCGTCAGGCCGCTGTCGCCAGTATTGCCGCTGCGCCGGCGACAGCTGCCGGCGCGCAGCCTTCGGCACGCGCCGCCACCTGCCACAGGCATGCGCTGCGGGTGTGGCGCTCGAGGCCGCCGGCCTTGAGCAGGCAGACGAAGGCGGGTGTCGGCGCCGAGTTTGGCGCAGCGCCGCCACGCTACCGATGCCGAGCGCGGTAAGCGGCGGCAACAACGGACGCAAAGCAGGGTGGTAAGCGGGCGAATCGGACATGGCGCAGGCAAGTCTGAACAGGCTCGGGGCAGGGTTTGGGGTTTCAGAGGCGTGCTGGGGCGGCAGCTGCCGTTTTCAGGCTGCTGTCGTGCATTAAATGGGTCTGGCGCGGCAGCAAAGTGGTCGGTCGCGGTACGCAATCTACGGCAGACAATGGGGTGGCAGCCTGAAACAAGCGAGCATGGCATGGGACGGCAGCCTGAAACGGCGGCGGCAGGACGCGCACCGCGCACCAAAACAGCTGCCGCTTTCAGGCCGCGTTTTGTCCGGTGCAGGCGGGTTTCGTAGATATGGTGGACAATGAGTGCCCTGGTAGTCGGCACACGTCCACGCCCATATCGAAAAGGTCGCGGATATTGTCGCGGGTGAACACTTCGTTCGGCGTGCCGGTGAGGGCGATGCGGCCGCTTTTCATCGCCACCACATACCGCGTAGCGGCGGCCTGGTTGACGTCGTGCAGCACGACGACGGTGGTGCCGCTGGTGTTCGCTGGGTCAGGGCGGGCACCGAAGCTGCATCGGGTTTTTGGCGTGGTGCATGTCGAGATCGTCTGCAAGGTTCGTCGAGCAGCACGTACTCGGTGCTCTGGCAGAACACCATCGCAACTTTCATCGCGCGCTGGCGCGCTGGCCGCCGAAAGCCTCGGTGAGATAGCCGGCCGGGTCTTCGCGGGCTTGAGCTGCGCCAGCGCATTTTCAACGATAGCGCGGTCTTCGTCACGGCTGGCCTGATGGTAGGGATAGCGGCCCGAACAATGGCCGGATCGCGCATGATGCGGCTGTGGATGCTGTCTTCCTGCGTAAGGATGGACAGCGCTGGCCATTTCTGCCGGTGGGCGTGGCGGCCAGATCGCGGCCGTTGTAGCCGATGCTGGCGCCGGCAGCCAGCGGCCGCAGCGCGCCATAAACGACAGCAGCGTCGATTTGCCGCGCCGTTGGAGCCGATGAGTGCGGCGTAACGCTGCAACCTGCGGGATGTCGAGGTCGATGTAACCAAAAATCGGACGACTCGATGTGGTGGCTGGCATTTCTGATGGTAATCACATGTTTTCGGTTTCGGATAGTTCTGGATGGGGAAGGCAGCCTGAAAGCGGTTAAATACGCTCTTTCAGGCTGCCTTTGACTGGCAGCCTGAAAAGTTTTAGCGCTGTGTTCATCGCAGATGGAGAAACACTAAGCCGCCGCAAACTCGACCACGGCGCGCGCGCACGCGCTCATGCCTGGGAAAGGTGCTCGAACGGCGCTTGTCCGGCCACCAAGAGCAGCGCGGCAATGCAGAAAAAGGCCGCCGGCGATGCGCATCGGCGTGTTTCCGGCGCTGCCGGCAAAGCGGGTCGGTAAGCGCGCACACCAGCGAGGCCGAAAAAGCTCACTGGCCCTACCAGCGCGCGCGGTGGCGGTATCTCAGTCACCGCCACGCGTGAGATCCTGAGAACGTAGCGGCGGTAGGGGATGCCGGGATTCCGGTTTACTTGAGGTCGCGAAGCCGGGCGGGTGTCGTCGGGCCGGTAGCGCTCGCGCCAGATAAAGACGGCGTCACCACCATCACCACCGCGCGCCGAACCACAGCATGTTTTCTCGTTGACGCGTTAAACGAGGCCAAAAGGATTGGTTTGCGCGGTGGCGAATTCTTCGGGGTCGACCAGCCGCCGCGGCGGCGGAGGAGAGATCGCGGAACAAAGACGCCGAAAATCACGCCCGATCAGGAATCATCCGCGTCGATCCTGCCCGCCTTCGCGCAAAGCAGCCTGAACAGCAGCACCGGGCCGCCGAGCATCGCCGCCATTTCGCGTGAACTTGCGCCGCTAGCGGCAGCAGGGTGTAGCCGATGCCGCCAAAAGCGCCACAGCGCGTCGCAGGAAAGATATACATGCTGTCAAAGCCGGCACCGAAGGCGTGAGTATCGGATTGCGGTGATGGTTTGAAACGCAGCGTGATATCGCGACGGATAGCGCCAGGCCGTCACCAGCGCGCCGCTAGCGGGTGGCGCGGTGCGGCGGCGCGTAGTCCCACAGAACGCTGTATGTTCAGCGTCAACAGCACGCAGGCGGCGGCCAGAGCAGCGCAGCAGCCAAGCACGGTGCGGCTGCGCGCGCGACAGGGTATTTTTCAGGCTGCATGGGTATTCTTTCTCAGCAAAAGATGAGGAACGGCACCGTGCCGACCACGCCGAAAATGGTGGAAACTGAGAATCCTCGAGAAGGATAGCGGATCAGGCGGCCGGCAATGTCGCAGGCCAGCACCAGCGACGCGCTTAACAGCGCCACCGCCGGCGAGGCTGCGGCGCAGTTTGTCGCCCATCATGCGGCTGACGATAGCCGGGCACCACCAGCCCGATAAACGGAATGCCGCCCACGGTAACCATCACCAGCGACGTAATCATCGCCACAATCACCAGCCCCGCCCACAGCACCGTGGTGCGGCTCAAGCCAGATTGACGCTGACCCATTGTCCTTAAAGCCGGCGATGGTCAGCTGGTCGGCAATCAGATAAGCCGCCGCCGCCATCAGGCCGCCGATCCACAGCAGCTCGTACCGCCCCTGCAGCACGCCGGAAAACTCGCCCTGCCGCCACACCGCCAAAAGCTGCACCAAATCGGTTTCATAAGCGATAAAGGTGGTAACCGAATCGATTACGCCGCCGAAAATAATCCCCACCAGCGGCACCATCAGCTGCGCGGTGGGCGGCAGGCAACGGGTGACGCTGCAAGCAGCAACATGCCCGCCAGCGCCGCCACGGCTGCCGCCGACATCCCCACCAGCCGCGGCGCCGCCGGAAAATACAGCGACATCAGCAGCATGCCCAGCGCCGCACTCTGGCTCGCCCCCACCATTGACGGCTCGACAAAACGGTTTTTCAGCAGAATCTGCATAATCATCCCCGCCACCGCCATCGAAGCGCCGGTCAGCACCACGGCAAAAGTACGCGGCAGGCGGCTGATCATCATCAGCCGCATATCGTCGGACAGCGAAAACAGGCGGCTCCATTGAAGTCCCGCACTGCCCACCGACAGGCTGGCGGCAAACAGCAGCGGCATCGCCAGCAGCAGCGGCGATAAAAGCGAGTGAGGGATTTGGACACAACAGTTGCGGGATTGGGTTGGTAGGACGAGGCCAGGTTTCAGGCAGCCTGAAAGCGGCAAAAGCGGCTTTCAGGCTGCTGCTTGGATTGTTACGACGGCAAAAAGACGCGGATTATAAACTAAAAACGAATGCAAATCTCATCCCATTGCGCGAATATTTTTCTCAGCTGCTTTCCGATGGCAAAAGCAGCCTGAAAACGTTCTACAGCCTGTAGCGTGTCGCCGAGGTGAGCCCGATAGCCGTATGGATACGCTGAGAAAGTCAAATCTTGCGATGCGTTGCGGGGTTTGATGTTGTCTAATATCTTTACAAAACTCAACGCAACTTGACGTTCGTCAAGTGCTTAGTACGCCGGATGGTTACTATATAACATTAAATTTACTTGTAGTAGAGTTTTGATGATGCGTCCTCATTTCCAAAATAAAACCTTTGTTGTTTTTGATTTGTTTTAACTTTTCCTGACAATTTTTGCCGACGGCAATGACGCTTCCGAAGCTACTGGGCTGGAGCAGGTGCTTGTGAAAGGCAGACGGCAGCCATGCGGGAAGGCAGCCGTCTGGATAGCGGCAGCAAAGATGGCTGGATGAAACGGCGCTGAAATCACGCGAGCATTTCACTGGGGCAGACGGTGGAAAAATCGGCGGCGTGCAAAACAGCAGTTTCCGGCCCAAACAACGGGCTGCCACAAATCCGTAGCTTGGGCGGCACGCGCGTCAAAGTGATGGAAAACGGCTTAGGCGTATCCGATATGGCCGCCGTTAGCGGCAACCTGCCCACAGCGGTGCAGCCGTTTTTGGCTGACAAAATCACCCGTGCACAAATCTTCTGTTGCCGTGCTGTACGGCGGCAATGCGATTGGCGAAGATGCGGTAAATGTGGAGACCGGTCAGATTCCGGCTGCGCTGCCGGAAAAACCTTTTGGCGGTAGGTTGAAAATCAGCGGCGGTTACAATACGCCGCATACCGAAATCCCGTCGCTGGATGGCAAAGCGGGCAAACTGGTCTGGCATATTGATGGCTTCAACAGCAAAATCTCGCATTACGCATCCCGGGGTACAGCAAGGCATCGGCGTGTGGCGCGATACGTCAGCAAAAATCTTATTTTCCCGCTGTCATCGGCCTGCCAGTTTGAAGTTCGTTACAATTACTTCTTCAATAAGGGTTTTTATCGGTATGTTGATAAAAACTATCTCTGACAAAAGGCGAAGCGTGGCGCGACGCGATGGGTCTCCTATGCCGATCTGTACCGCGAAACCAGGCAATTTCGGCAACTGGGTGGAAAAATCCGCTTTACGATCAAGTATTACAGACGGGCCGCAGCATCAAAAGTATCACCCACGTCACACCCAACGAAAAGGCCGGCTGACTAACAGCCATATGCACTAACCGCAGTTTCTCGCTGGCGCCAGCTATGTTAGTGATCAAGGCTATGTAGGCATCGGCGTGAGCCGCTACCTGAATGATTACGGCATGCCCGGCTGTTCTTCGTCGTATAACACCCACGTTAAAAAGCTCAACGTTGCTTCCCGCACAATGTTTCGCCACAAACCCCGCTGGACAGGCGAAAAGCCATGTACCGCCCCGGCGCGTGGTTTGACAATATCAAGCCCAATTTGCTATATCTGATGCCAAAACCGCGAATTTCTCGGAGGTTACTGTCAGCAGCATCAACAGCCGCAGCAATGATCTGCGCGTCGATTCAATCACAAAAGCCGGTGATTTTCTGCGGGGCAGCGCGGGGATAGACATGGCGGCAGCGGCGTACGGACGGCCTCGGTGCCGACCGCTTCCTGCCCGATACCCGCACCCGCGCTTACGGCGTGTTTGCGCTGGAAAAACTTCCGCCGCAGCTGAAGCCGAAGTAGGCGCACGCGTCGGCAAAAGTCAAGCCATCGCCTGACTTCAGCAATTTCTGGGCCCCTCGCGCAACCTTCGGCGGCTCGCGTGAAAAATAAACAAAATAAATACAATTTCGACTTGCACGGCCACCAGCTCGCCCCTTGCCTGGCAGCCGCTTGACGCACGGCGCATCAGCCTGCGCCGCAGCGTTCGCAGCGCGCGCGATATTGGCTGAGCTTTTTCGCCGGCAACCTGCATTTCTCTACTTTTGCCAGCGAAAACAGCGATACCGACCTGAAAAAAGAAACGGCTAAAACCGAAATCGGCAACGAAATCGCCCGGCGCAACACCAAATTTCAGCCGCCTACACCACACCGCCTTTGACGACTACATCTATCTCGGCCACAGCGGCGTGTAGCCCAATGGCTGCCGATACGCTACTGGCAGCAGGGCGACACCAAAATCCGCGGTTTCGAACTGGAGCTGACCCAAGCCTTTAATCTCAAGCGCTACGGTTCGTTGGAAGCCCGCCTGTTTGCCGATTTGGTGAAAAACAGCCCGGTGGACAAACCGGCCTGCACCCGCCGCCGACGCCCCGCGATCCCGACAATGGGAAAAATGCGTCCGCATCCACAACCAGGGCGACTACATGCCCGGCCTGCCTGCCTCACGTTATGGCATCGGGCTGGAGTGGAGCAAAGGAAACTGGCAGGTGGGCAGCAGCCTGACCCGTTACACTTCGCAAAAACGGCGCGGCAAGGCCGTTTATGAAGAAGGCCGACTTGAGCGCTACAATATCTGGGATGCCTATATCGCCTATTCCCACTAAATTAGCCGGCGACCGCAGGCCTCGAATGGTTTGTCGATGCCCGCAATCTCGGCAACGTCGAAGCCCGCCCGCACAATTCCACCCTCAAATACCTCGCCCCGCTGCCCGGCCGCTCTTTGCGCACAGGTTTGAGGTTTGCCTTTTAAAAACCGAAAACGGTTTGGACAACTGCTTGTTTGAAGCGCAACGTCTGCAGCCGCCCCCAAAACAGCCGTTCTCGAAAATTCTCGAGAAGCATTGTTTTTGCTCTGTTTTTACAGGCAGCCTGAAAGTGGCAGAGAGGCTTTCAGGCTGCTTTCCGATGGCAAAAGCAGCCTGAAAACGTTTTACGGCCTGTGAACTGTCTTGAAAAACAAGCCCTGCTCAGTTGGAATCGATGTGTCTGCAAAAGGCAATGACTTTAAAGAGTTCGCCCATTCCGTGGGCGGCGGTCAGGGTGTGGACGGCGCCGGCGGCTTTGAGGTAGGCGGGCGATTCGGGCTCGGGATAGTGTTCGGCCAGCAGTTCGGTGATGCCGAGGTTGAGCAGAAAAGGCGGCTTTGGTTGGCATAGCGATTAAGTCGAGACCGGTGCTGCAGCCGGCTTTCGGCGATGTCGGTGAAAGTGACGTGGGCGGTAGGTCGGTCAGGCCGGGCAGGAAGAAAGGATCGTGGACGGTGTGGTGGCGGTGAGTGGCCGATCAGGGTGCCGTCGTCGCGCTGGGGGTGGTAGTGCGGGCGGCGTCGAAGCCGTAGTCGATCCAAATCGCGGCGCCGCGTTCGAGCCTTTGCGAGCGGTGCAGACAAAAGGCGTGCTGGGCAGGATGCAGTTCGCTGGAGTAGGGCAGGGTGGGGGAAGTGATTGGCGGGCAGCGGCGGCGGGGCTGTCGGCGGCAAGCTCTGCGTTCGGTATGGGCAAAGCCTGCGCCGTCGATGGCGACAAAACCGCGTTTTCGAGGCTGCCGTCGGCGCTGGACGATGCGTCTCGATGGGCATGGCGTCGAGTACTTCGTTGCCGATGATGATGCCGTCGAAGCGGTCGGGCGGTGCTGAGATGATTGACTTTGGCGGCGTGTTCAGAGCGTATGCGCGGCGATGTGTTCGCGCTGGCGTTGGGCGAGATTGGGCGAGACTTCGATGATGCAGTAGCGTTTTCAGGCTGCCTGCAAGGCTGTTTAGCAACTCGCGGCCAGCGCCGGTGCCGGCGCCGAATGGTCGTGCACGGTTCCGCCGGTCTGCGGCAGCAACGCGTCGATCTGGCGGGCGAGGGTGCGGGCAAACAGCGGGTGAGCACGGGGCGCGTTACGAAGTCGCCGCCGCTGCCGATTTTGTGGGTGCTGCCGCTGTAATAGCCGTATTGCGGCTGGTAAAGACGAGCTCCATAGTAGCGCGAAAAGGGATGGCGCCGCCGGCGCTCGATTTCGCGGCGGATAAGGGCGCTGAGGGCCCGGCTGGAGGCCAGGCTTCGGGGGCGGGTCGGGCAGGGTGTGCATGGCGTTAAATTGTGTAAATTGCATCAGGCGGTAAAGTATGCCGACAAAACGCGGCGGCAGGGTGGGGGTAGGGCGTTTTGCGGTTTGTTTTGGCAGGTGATTTTGTTTTCAGGCTGCTTTCGAGCAGTTGTTCGGTGTGGGTTGCCCCCACTTAGCTGGATGGCGTGTTTTCTCTTTGAAATCAGTCGGTTCAGGCAGCCTCGAAAAGCAGATTCGGTTTGACGCTGCGGCGTTTTTCTTATAGTTCGGCTTTTGTGGGGCGAAGTGGGCAAAGTGGTGCTTGGTGGAGAATTAAGTTGTCCGGCACCCGCTTCACGGTTTCCTCAATCCGAATTTTTGTAAAGAACCATCATCCATCTATGTTCCGCGGCAGACACGAATTAAGCATCGATCCCCAAAGGACGCTTGGCCATCCCGGCCAAGTTCCGCGATGCTGTCGAGAGTGCCGACGAAGACGACGAAGCGCTTTGTGGTGTCGCTGGACAACGGCGAGCGCCTGCTGATCTATCCCGAATGCGAATGGGAGAAGGTCGAGCAGCAGCTTTTTGGATTTGAACGTAAACGGCCGGACCCGAGGTGCAGGCCTATCAAAAACCTGCTGCTGCACAACGCCGAAAACGTCTGGAACTGGACAGCGCCGGTCGCGTGTTGATTCCCTGCCAACCTGCGCCAGCTGGTGGGTTTGGACAAGGATGTAACGCTGGTCGGCCGCGTCAACCGCTTGGAGTTGTGGCGGCGCGAAAGCCAGCAGCAGGGCACGCTCGATGCCATCAATATGGATAAAGACGCGCTCAACGCTGCCCTGAGCGAAACGGATCTGCGCCTATGAGCGCGGCCGGGTGCCTACGTTACCGTTTGCTGCACGAAGCGGTTGATGCGCTGGCGGTGCGCCCCGACGGCATTTACGCCGACGGCACTCGGCCGCGGCGACCATTCGCGGCTGATTTTTGCAGCGCCTGGGCGCAAACGGCCGGCTGGTGGTGTTCGACAAAGACCCTGCCGCCATTGCCGCCGCCCGCGAGCTGGCAGCGCAGGATGGCCGGGTCAGCGTGATACACGGCGGCTTTGCCGGTTTTCAGGCTGCTTTGGACGAATTGGGCATCGGCAAAATCGACGGCGCGCTTTTCGATTTGGGCATTTCGTCGCCGCAGATAGACGACGGCTCGCGCGGTTTCAGCTTCCGTTTCGACGCCCCCTTGGATATGCGCATGGATACCACCCGCGGCCAGACCGCCGCCCAATGGCTCGCCCATGCCGACGAACAGGAAATACACGAGGTAATCAAAAACTATGGTGAAGAGCGGTTTAGTCGCCAGATTGCGCGCGCCATTGTGTCGCGGCGCTTGAAAAGCCCATCCTTACAACCGGCGAGCTGGCGCAGATCGCAGCGCAGAGCGTCCGTACTCGCGACGCGCGGCCAGACCCGCCGACAAGGACCTTTCAGGCCGTTCGCATCTTTATTAACCGCGAACTCGAAGAAATAACAAGCGTCCTGCCGCAGGCCGCAGGCAGACCCTGAAAACCGGCGGGCGGCTGGCGGTGATTGCCTTCATTCGCTGAAGATCGCATCGTCAGCAGTTTATGAAAATCCCACGCAGCCACGCGCCCTTGCCCAAATGGGCGGCCGTGCGCGAGGCTGATCTGCCCGAGCCGCCGCTGAAACTGTGCGGCAAGGCGCAAAGCCTCGGCGGCCGAAGTTGCCGTCAATCCCCGCGCCCGCTCGGCGGTATGCGGGTGGCCGAACGCACCGCCAGCGCGTTTGCGGCAGCCTGAAAACGGCAACACAGTATCCGAGACACACACTAATGAACCGACTCAACATCCTTTTACTCGTGGCAACCGTTGCTTCGGCGCTTTGGACGGTGGAGCTGCAAAGCCACATCCGCCAGCAAATCTATTTGGTCGGCAAAGGGCGCGAAGAAGAAATCCGCCTGAAAAACGAATACGCCGACCTGCAATACAACTACAGCCACGACGTCGATACCTGGGCAGGTGGGCGAAACCGCCGCCCGCATGAAAATGCGTTTGCCGCGCGCCGACGAAACGATAAAGTCAACGATTGAACGGCAGCGCCGTCCGAATCCGAAAAATCCAGAGTTTTAAAGACCGACCCATCATGCTGATTAACAACGAATTCAAACCCTATATGCTCGAGAGCAGCGGCTCTCAAAATGCGCCCAAGCAGAAAAAGCAGAGCCGCATCAGCATCGTGCTGGGGCTGATCGGGCTGGCGTTTACCGGCCTGGCCAGCTTCAGCTTCGGCTATCAGGAGTATTTCAGCGACCAGCTCAACAGTATGAGCGCTAACCGCATCGAGACGCAGCATCACCGAACCGGCGCTGCGCGGCACCATTACCGACCGCAACGGCGTGCCGCTGGCGGTGAGCCGCCACAAGCAGGTGGCCACTTTCAACCCACGGCAGATCGCCGCGCCCAAACACAGAGGGCGGCGCGCCGAACCTGAACGCGGGTCAGCGCGGATCAGATCGCCAAACTCGCGCGCTGAAGCTGCCTGAAAGCGAAGTGCGCGAAAAACTGGCTGACATCAGCGCGGCTATCTGCGTTTTCCCCACCGAGCTGACGCTGGAAGAAGCGGCAAAAGTTAAAGCGCTGGGCATTCCTACCCTGCGCTGACGCGATCGAACGCAGCTACCCTACCGGCAGCCTGTTTTCGCACATCATCGGCGTGGCCAATACCGAAGGCAAAGGGCTGGAGGGCTTTGAATGCGCCTATAACCAAAAACTTTCCGGCACCGACGGCAAGCAGCTGGTGCTGCGCGACAAAGACGGCAACATCATCGAAATGCTCGACGACGACCCGGAAAACCGCCCTGCGCAGGAAGGCCAAACCCTGGTGCTGTCGGTGGACGAAACCATTCAGCGTCCCGCACACGAGCAATTGTCGCAGCGCTGAAAACCCACAACGCCAAAGCCGGCGGCGTGGTGGTGCTGGACGCGCAAACCGGCGAGATCCTCGCCATGAGCAGCCTGCCCGATTACAACGCCAATTTCTATAACGAATTTCCCGCCGGCAATCTGCGCAACTACGCCGTGGGCGTAACCAACGAACCTGGCTCGGTGATGAAGCCCTTTGTGATTGCAAAGCGCTCGATGAAGGCAAAATCAGCCGCTGCAGCCAGTTCAGCACCCAGCACGGAATTGAGCGGTAAAACCATCAAAGACACCCACCTGTATCCCTCGCTGAGCACCGAAGGCATTTTGCAAAAATCGTCTAACGTCGGCACCAGCCGCGTGGCGGCGCTGTTTTCCAACGAAGAGCTTTACGATTATTACCGCTCGGTCGGCTTCGGCCGCAAAACCGGCTCCGGCATCAGCGGCGAGCAGTCCGCCCAGCCCGCCGGCGGCCAAAATGGAGCAAGCTTGACAAAGCAGTGATGTCCCTACGGCTATGCGGTAACCGCCAACCTGCTGCAGCTGGCGCAGGGCTACACCGTGTTCACTACGACGGCCGGCTGCTGCCTCGCCACCATTTTCAAGCGCGACGGTAAGGTTGAAGGCGAGCAGATTATCGGCCCGACACCGCGCGCCAGATGCGCGAGATGATGGTCAGCATCACCGAAAAAGGCGGTACCGGCCAATCAGGCGCCATTCCGGGCTACGATGTGGCCGGCAAAACCGGCACCGCCAAGAAAAACAGCGGCCGCAAGGGCTATGAAGACCGCTCGTCGCCAGCTTCGTCGGTTTCGCCCCGCCGAAAACCCGCGCTCTGATTGTCGCCGTCAGCATCGACGAGCCGCACGGCAAAGGCTATTACGGCGGCACCGTTGCCGGCCCTGTGTTCCGCGAAGTGATGGCGGGCAGCCTGAAAATTCGGCGTCAAGCCCACTACGCTGTTGCCGAGCCTGCTGCCGTCCAAACCGCCGCCGCGAAAAACGCTAGGGTGCGCTGATAATGGATGTCCGCGCTCACAGCCTGTCTGCACGAAAACCGACGTCAGGCAGGCTTTTTCAGGCTGCCTAAAACGCAATGCCCAAGCAGCCTGAAAACGAAACCCCGCCGGCCAATCGCTCCGATGCCGGCAGCCTGAAAAAGGAATGCACCATGTACAGCACCATCGCCCCGCCTGCCGATCACCGCGCTGCCCTCGCCACCGGCCATCCGCCGCTGGCTGCAGGCGCCCGCCTGTCTCGCCGACAGCCGCCAAAATCCGCCCGGGCGACGTTTTCATCGCCTGCCAGGGCGAATACGCCGACGGCCGCGACTACATCGCCGCCGCCATCGACAAAGGCGCCGCCTTCGTTTATTGGGACGATGACGGCTGCTTCAAATGGAAGCCCGAATGGCGCGTGCCCAATCAGGGCGTCGCCGACTTGCGCCGCCGCGCCGGCATCCTTGCCGCCGCCGCTTACGGCAACCTTTCAGGCAGCCTGAAAGTTTTCGGCGTAACCGGCACCAACGGCAAAACCTCCGTCAGCCAATGGCTTGCCCAAGCCGTCGATATATTGGAAAACCGCCCGCACGCCTGCGCCATTGTCGGCACCTGTCGGTAACGGCTACTGGGGCAGTCTGAACGACAGCACCCACACCACCCCCGACCCCGTTTCCCTGCAAACCCTGCTACACGGCTTTGCCGCCGAAGGCGCGGTGGCCGCCGCCATCGAAGTGTCCAGCCACGGCCTTGACCAATACCGCGTTAACGGCACCCCGTTCAGCAGCGCTGTTTTCACCAACCTGACCCGCGACCATCTCGACTACCACGGCAGCATGGACGCCTACGGCCAAACCAAAGCCCGCCTGTTTTACTGGCACGGTCTCAAACACGCCATCATTAACAGCGACGACGCTTTCGGCGCCAAACTCGCAGGCAGCCTGAAAGCCGAAAAACCCGAGCTGCAAACCCACACCTTTACGGGCTTTAACGATACCGCCGACATCCGCATCAGCCGCTTTCAGGCTGCCTTCGGCGGCGCCGAAATCGCCCTAGAAACCCCATGGGGCAGCGGCAGCGTCCGCACCCGCCTGCTCGGCCGCTTCAACGCCCAAAACCTTGCCGCCTGCCTGGGCGTGCTCTGCGCCGAAGGCTACGGCTTTCAGGCTGCTCTCAGACGCACTCGCCCAAATCCGCCCCGCCACTGGCCGCATGGACTGCATCGCCGCGCGAAGGCCGCCCGCTGGTGGTGATTGACTACGCCCACACGCCCGACGCCCTGGAAAAAGCCCTGTCCACCCCTGCGCGAAATCCCTGCCCGAGGGCGGCAAGCTCTGCGCGTTCGGCTGCGGCGGCAACCGCGACCGCGGCAAACGCCCGCTGATGGGCGCCGCCGCCGCCGAGTTTGCCGACCAAGTCGTCATCACCAGCGACAACCCGCGCTTGGAAGAGCCGCAGGACATCATTGCCGACATCCCGCCCGCCGTGCCGCATCCCGCGCTGGTCGAAGCCGACCGCCGCACCGCCATCGCCGCCGCCGTCGCCCGCTGCCGCCGCCGACATCGTGCTGATCGCCGGCAAAGGCCACGAAACCTCACCAAGACATTCAGGGCGAAAAACAGCATTTTTCCGATTTTGAAGAAGCCGAAAAAGCGCTGGACAAAGCAGCCTGAAAAGCATCAGGCAGCCTGAAAGCCGCCAATCTGCTTTCAGGCTGCCTGCCAAACGATAATAACCACGGGAACCGCCATGCCTAAATCCATCCACATCCGGCCGTCTGCCGCTGTTTGCAGCCACCACCCTCTTGGCTGCCTGCTCCGCGCCGAAAAAGCCCGTCGGCGAAATCGCCCGCCTGCGCGCTCAAAACCCGCCCGCGGCGCATGTCTGGATCAATCCGGTTAAGGGCCAGCGTTTGCCGACACCTGGGGTGCCGCCCGCAGCGGCGGCCGCCGCCACGAAGGCACGGACATTTTTCGCGGCGGCCGGGCACTCGTGCGCAGCACCACCGACGGCGTAGTCACCAAAATCGGCCGCAACCGGCTGGGCGGCAAATTCGTCGGTATCCAGGGCGACCGCGCATGGCATTATTACGCTCATCTGCGCAGCCACGCCGGCCTGCGGCTTTACGATAAAGTCCGCACCGGCCAGACCGTCGGCTACGTCGGCAAAACCGGCAACGCCAAAACCACCCCGCCGCACCTGCACTACGGCGTTTATCTGCCGCGCGGCGCGGTCAATCCTATCCTTTGATTGACCAGAACCGCCGAGCGGCTGTTTCAGGCAGCCTGAAACGCTTGCGCCGCCCCAACCGTTTTTTCAACCGCCTTTAAGGAAAAGCCATGATGAATACCCGTATCAAAACCGCCACCCGTTTTTTCGCCGCCGCCGCGCTCGGCCTGCTGCTGGCCGCCTGCTCCGGTGCGTCGTCCAGCCCCGAAAATGCCGCCAAGGCTTTTGTTGAAAAAAGCTATGCGGGCGACGCCGATGCGGTGATGGCGATGGTGTATATCGACGAGAAAGACAAAAGACGCCGGCGTCGAAGACATGGTGCGCGGCAAAAATCAAATCCGCCGTCGCCAAGCTAAAAAGAATTTGCCGAGCAGCACGGCGGCATCGACGAAATCACCGCCCAGGAAGCGGAGCGCAATCCGGCCAACGAGAAAAAAGCCCGCGTGGCGGTGGAAGTGAAGTTTAAAGAAGGCGAAACGCGCCGCGAAAACGTGCCGGTAATCGAAACCGACAGCGGCTGGAAAATCGATTTGATGTAAACGGCCTGCCGCTGCGGCAAAAACGCCCTCTGGCAGCCTGAGGCTTTTAGCTTCGCAACTCTGTTCGCTACGCAGGCTGCCTTTGTCTTGGCAGCCTGCGTTAAATTTCATTAAAAATGCCGCGCTGTTTTGCTGGCCGCAGCGGCGCTGTGTTTGGCTTTCGCAACTCCCGCTTCAGCTCTTCAGGCTGCCTGCGGCGGCGTTTTCACGATATCTTTACCCAAAGGAGCATGCCGTGCTGATCCACCCCGATGTGATGGGCATCGACCCTGCTGGCGCAGAAAAATCCGCAAGATTCCCCAACTGGCCCAAACCCGGCATCCTGTTTCACGACATCACCCCGCTGCTGCAGAGCCCGCAGTATGTTCAGGCTGTTGGTCGATCTTCTGACCTACCGCCACATGCAGCAGCAGATCGACGCGGTGGCCGGGCTGACGCGCGCGGCTTTGATGTCGGCGCGGCGCTGGCGTACCAGCTCAATGTCGGCTTCGTGCCCATCCGCAAAAAGCGCAAGTTGCCCTTTGATACCGTGTCGCAAAGCTATGCGCTCGAATACGGCGAAGCGGTGGTCGAAATCCATACCGACGCCATTACCGCTGGCGACCGCGTGCTGCTGGTGGACGATCTGGTCGCCACCGGCGGCACGCATGCAGGCCGGCGTCGAACTGATCCGCAAGCCTCGGCGGCAACGTGGTCGAAGCCTGCGCGATTTCTCGAATTTACCGATTTGCCCGGCGCCGATCCGCGCCAGCAACGTGCCGCTGTTTACGCCATTCTGCTGCAAAACAGCGGCTCGATGTAGCCGGCAGGCAGCCTGAAAGGCAAAAAGCAGCGTTTCAGGCTGCCTTTTTCATCCGTTTTACGACAAGAAAAAGAAAGAGAAAGATGCACGAAATCACCCTAAACGGTTGTTACACCCTAATCGCCGCCACACTGGTTTTGCTGGTGGGCAAATTTCGGTGGTGCGGAAAATCAAGTTTCTGCGCGACTTCGGTATTCCTGGAGCCGGTGGCCGAGGGCTGCTGGCAGCGGCGGCTGTGTTGCTGCAGTACAATTTCTACGGCATCGTGTTCACTCTCGAGACCCGCTGCAAGACGCCTTTTATGCTGGTGTTTTTCTCCTCGATCGGTCTGTCGGCCGATTTTTCGCTGGCTCAAACAGGGCGGGCTGCCGCGGTGATTTTTCTGGTGGTGGTCAGCGCGTCGATCGTGCTGCAGAACATGGTGGGCATGGGCATGGCCTCATGCGCCCGGTCAGAATCCGCTGATGGGGCTGATTACCGCCTCGATTACCCTGACCGGCGGCCACGGGTACCGGCGCGCGCCTGGGCAAGACGCTGCGGGCACGGGATTCATACTGCCGTCGATATTGCGCTGGCTTTCCGCCACCTTCGGCCTGGTGTCCGGCGGCCTGATCGGCGGTCCGGTCGCCCGCCGCCTGGTGCGCAAGATGGGACGCAAGCCGGCTGCGGAAGAGCTGGCCGACTGCGATACCGCTGGCGAAGCCTTTTAACGACAGTACCTTTGAAGATGCCGACCGCCAGCGCCTGATTACCGCCGATTCCGCCATCGAAACCATGGCGCTGTTTGCCGCCTGCCTGACCGTGTCTTCGGTGATGACCGACTATGACCGCGCATTCGAGCCTGAAGCCGCCGCAGTTTGTATCGGGCGATTGCCTGCGGCGTGATTCTGCGCAATGTGCTGACTACCTTTTCAAATTCGATATGTTCGACCGCGCCATCGACGTATTCGGCAATGCCCGCTGAGCATATTCCTGGCCATCGCGCTGATGAGCATGAAGCTGTGGCAGCTTGCCGATTTGGCTGGGCCGATGATTATTATTCTGCTGGTGCAGACGGTGATGATTCTCTACGCCTATTCCGTTACCGCCCGCGTGATGGGCAGCGATTACGACGCGTCGATACGGCCGCCGGCCATTGCGGCTTCGGCCCGGCGCCACGCCCACCGCGTGTGGCCAATATGCAGTCGGCGTTACCGCCGTGTTCGGCCCCTCGCACAAGGCGTTTTTGATTGTGCCGCTGGTGGGCGCTTCTTTGTCGATTTTATCAACGCGGCATTTTGGCCTTTATCGTCAATCTGTTCGGCCACTAGACCCAAGCAGCCTGAAAAACCAAAGGCAGCCTGAGCGGCCTGAAACGCCGTTTGTGCGTTTCAGGCTGCTTTACTGCCTTCAGGCCTGCGTCCCTGTGCTGACCAAAGCGTAAACCAGCGAGCCGATGTAGTTGCCGATAATGTAGGCCCACGGTGCCGACCACCAGACTCGGGCCGACCGAGAGCGCCGCAGCCCTGGCCGATAGCGGCGAGCGCGGCGGCGGTGGTGCCGCCGACGCGTGGCGTTGCAGGCCAGGGTGATTTCTTTCTCGATGGTGTAGCGCAAACAGCTTGCCCGCCGCCATGTTGATCACCAGATTGACCACCGCGCGCGGTCAGCGTAAACACAAACAACAGCGGCGCCTCGCTGCATAATCAGCGGAATCGACGCGGGATGCCGATGACGACGAAAAGCAGATAAATCGCATAAGTGCCCAATGGTCTGGCCGCCGTTGAGCACATTGCGGCGGCGGCGCGGCACCAGCAGGATGGCGATAAAGGTCAGGGGTGTGGTGAGCAGCAGGTATTTGTCGGTAATCAGGCTGAACAGCATATTGGCAAACATATTGCCGCCTTCGCGTCCAACAGCGCGCGCTGAGCCAGCCTGAGCGTGGAAGGAAACGCCACCAGCAGCACCGCCAGCAGCGACACGGCGATATTTTGCAGCTGAAACCGCCTTTGGGCTGCCAGCAGTGCTGCCGCCGCGCTGTTTTCCGCCGCTGCCCGCGCCTTCGTGGCCGCTGCGCCGAGATGCGGCGCACCAGTTTCGGACGACGACACTGCCTGCAATCAGAATCACGAAATAGCGAGGCCATCATCGGGTGGCGGCCGGCCGCGATGGTGGCGGCTTTCGGCGCTGTCGCTCGGCTGCAGCCAGCGCCACATCGCCGCAAAAGTTCACGCCGCCGCCGGTGTGGGACGCGGCAATCATGCCCGGTGATTTTGTCCAGCGCTCGGGAATGTAGTCGCCGCGGCATTGCAGCCCGCCACCGCGCCCGCCATGGTGCCGGCCGGAGCTGATTCTGTGGTTAGCAGCGGCGAGCAACGTCCGTCTCTTTGTAAACACTGGGTGCGCAAATCGAGCTGGAACAAAGAGCAGCGGCACCGCCAGCGGCTCTTAGCACACCGCGTCGTGGCCACCGGCGCATCGGCAGGCACTCAGCCCGAGATGGACGCGGCCGGCGCAATCAGCAGCGCAATCACCGCACCGGGAATCTTCGCCGCCCAGCGCACATTCTGCTCGGATCACACAAATCGCCGCCGCCGCGGCGGCATCAGAAACGCCCACAGCAAAAGGGGTGTTGTCCGGCGGCAATCAGGGTGGTTTGCATGGTTTTTCTCCTCTTGGTGGTCTCCGGGCTGCCTTTGGCTTTCAGGCAGCTCTGAAACGCAATCCGGCGCAGCTTTCCGGGCTGCTCTGCAGGATGCCTCGGCCGCACCGAAAACGCTTTCGGGCGCGCCGCTGGCATGCCCAGTTTTGGTTGCCGTAGTCGAGAAACTGCCACCATCTCGCTGGGCGGGTTGGAGAAACCGGCTTTCCCGAGCATGGCGTGCACCAGCGAGGCGGCGGTCGTGGCGGGCTTGGGGTGTAGCGGGGGCGGTTTCTGGCTTCCAGCGCGGCGCTGTACGAAAGGTGGCTGGGTTCGTCAAAGGCGGTGCCGCATGCCGAGCGCCCGACGGGCGGCGGCGGTGTCGAACAGCGTCCGTCCACCGAGCCGCCGACTCAGGTGCGGCGGCGACAGTCTGCTGCGGTAGGTTGGCGATCGAGCTGGTCGAGAGCGGCCTGAATCTGCTCTTCGCCGCATTTGGGATGGCGCGCGACGATGGCGCCGCGAAACCTGCCGCGCAGGGCAGCTCTGAACGGATACCGGGCCGCCAGCCGTCGCAGAGCGCTGCGATGCCGCAGCATTCGCAGCGCGTCCAGCGCCGCCAACGGCAGCGCTCTGATTACCGGGCTCGCGCAGCAAATCTGCTTCATGGCGCCGGCAATGCCCATTTCAAAACTAGGCGGCGCGCACGCACGTGCGCGGTTTCGAGCACGAGCGGCAGCAGCGCCGCATTCGACCACCGGCGCGGCGGGCTGCTGCAGTTCCAGTCGGGCATGGGGACGGCGGCTCAGGGCGGGGTAGGGCATGGCGCGGGTGCGAATGTTAAACCGTGAGGTAAAGCAAAGCAGTAGCATGGGTGCAGTCAATCGCGCAGCGAGCTTTGTGGCCGCTGCGGCAGGGGGATGGAGCGAGGCAGCCTCGGTGCCGGGCTCGTTTTAGTTTTGATTATCAAGATATTTTGTGTTTTGTGCAGCGGCGCGCTGATGGCGGCTGGTCGCTTGTGCTGATGGCGGCCTGCTGAAATCTTCAGGCTGCCTGTGTGCGAGTTTCGGTTTTGCTGCGGGCAAACCAGGAGTCTGCCGGCAATGCGTGTGTGTCCGAATAAGATTTTACGATCGCTATCGGTACGAAACAAAATCCGCCATAATCGCGGCGTTTTCGTAAGGAGATTCAGGTAAGCCAGCAGGCGATGAGACTTGAAAATCAGTGGTGGCGACGCTGGCGCTGGCCCGACCAGGGGCAGCTGTGGGCGGCGTGGACGACGCCAGCGAAAACGAAAAGACAAGGCGATTGCGACGCTGCAGGAAAACTCGCACGTGGAAGGCCGCAGCATGCGTGCGCTGAATGCCTACATCGCGGGCGTCGACGACATCGGGCGCCGGCCGCTGCTGCAACTGGCACCATCAGCGATCTCCTGACTCAAATCCACGGCGCGCGGCGCGAAAGTTTTCCGGTGCCGCCCGTCAGGCGACTTGCGCGCCGAGGGTAAATCGCGCCCGAAGCCGGTGAGGTTTCCACGGCGAGCCGTATTATAACAACGCGCTGGTGCTCGACGGGCTGTCGAACAACGACATTATGAACCTGAGCTACAGCAACGGCGGTTTTCGTACGGCCGGAAAAGAACTTCTGGATACCGCGCCGACCACGCTGTATATCGCGCGCGCGCCGGAGATGTTTCGGGTCGATGCTTCGCTGCTGACTGACGGTGTGCGACGCCAACGCGCCGGCAAACCACGAGTCGTTTTCACCGGCGGTCGCGTCGATGCCGATTGAAAGACCCCGATATCCACAAAAAGCCGGCGCCTCGGTAAAGCTGGCGCGCACCACGCGCTCGTCGTGGATGCACTTTCGCTAAGCGGCGACCAGGGGCGAAGAAGAGTTTGACTCGGCCGACGCGGGCAACGACATGCAGCGCAAATCGGTCAAGCATTCCTACCAACCTGTCGCTCAACCAGCCGCTGGGCGGCCGCGGCCGCGGTGCCGCTGGCCTACAGCCGCAAGTGCGTGAGTCGAAAATTCCCAAATACCACCGCTATCTCGAGGCGCTGGCAGAACGGCCGGCGCAGCGCCGAGGCGATGGTGAAAGGTTTGTACCGTCCGCACGACACGACGCACTGAGCGCCACGCTGATGTATTTCGCGCCGCACGAGAGCGTGTTCTACCGCAGCTAACACCAAAGACGGCCGCTACGTCTCTTCCGGCGGCGGCTGGCGCTTTCAAGCGGCCTCAAGCCTCGAAACGCTCGCGGGCGGACATCGAATCGGTCGCTGGCCCACGCCCGCAACCACGACAACCGCACGGCCACGATTTCGCGCCGATTCCTACCAGTGGCTCGGCAGCGCCCTGTATGTGCCCGGCTCTTCGCCCGACTGAGTGCTCGCAAACCGACCGCCGCGGCTGCGTCCCGCGCCTCATCAGACGGCTTCGGCACTTTCGTCGGTCTAATCTCCACCTGGACGCTGAAGCAGGACCACCGCCTGCGCAATCTTAATTCGGGGCGCGTCGCGGCATCGCATTTTCCGGCTGGAACATCGACATCGCCCGCGTCCGTTCCGGAGCGGCCGCAGGCTTCGCGCCATATGTATGCCTACTCAACACCGCGCGCAACGGCTATCCCGCCAACATCACCAACGTCAGCCCTAACTGCCGCGTGAACATCGCATCCCCGGCGAGCAGTACTAAACCCACATGAGTTTACTTCCGCTTTCAGCAGCAGCAGCACGTGCCGACAGCTATCGCTCTATCTGAAGCGCGACAGGTGCATCGACTGGAAACGGCTGACCTGATGCCGGCCTGAATATCGGCGACGACAGCGTGCGCAGAAAATGCTCAATATCGCCCCGCGGCTGGCTCGATTACGACGGGCGTCCTGGCAACAAACGCTCTGTATCTCTTCGGCGGCCTGAACCGCTATTACGGCGGCAACATCCTTGCACTGGCGAATTGCGCGCCGGCGTCCGAAAACGAAGCCTACCAGCGCATCAACGACCCCAAAAACGGCGAATCGGGCTGGACCTTCGACAAATACATGAACAACAGCCAAAGCTGGAAGCCCGGCTCGCTCGACACGCCTTACAGCGACGAAGCCAATCTCGGCCTGCGCCGCCGTTTTTGCCGGCCAGATTCTGACCTTCCATTGGACGCACCGCAAAAAGCCGCGACCAGTTCACCCCCGAGCGCCATGCCGACGGCAGCCACACCGTGGTCAACGGCGGCAGCGGCAATTCCAATCTCTACAGCTTCGACATCCACAACGAAAACCCGCTGCGCCTGGGCATGCTGCGGATAGGCTACCGCGCCGGCGCCCGCTACCACCGCTACCGCACCGACTACAACGGCAAGTACGAAGAAGCGCAGGTGGCGATCTGACCAACAACCGCACGCCCCACCACCTGCTCGAAGGCAAGCGCTACGAGTCAATCGCCGAAATGCCGCCCCTTAATTTCAACACCCCGTGGACGAGCCTTTCTCGAATTGAAAACCGACATCCCCAAATGGCATTTCAAATGGACGCATATTTTCAGCTACCGCCCCGGCTATAAAAACTACCAGCGCTACAGCGTTTCCAATGCCGTCTCTCAGCCAGGCCCCCAAGCCTGCGGCGACTGGGATGGCGCGGTTTACGACTACCGCCTGAACGAATACCGGCAGGCGCTGATGCTCGATTGGAAGCTGCAATGGGACATTCCGATCAAGCGCAGCCGTCTCGAGCTGAGTCTCGATGTGCTCAACGTGTTTGACAAAAAGTCAGCAGCGCCAACAGCGGCAGCAATTTTGTTGCCGGCACCGCCAGACAAAAGCCCGTCGGGCTATGAAACCGGCCGCCAGTTCTGGCTGGCGCCGCCTACCGCTGGTAGGCAGCCTGAAAACCGTTTACCGTTTTACGGAACACATATTAGCAAAGGCAGCCTGAAAACTTTTCAGGCTGCCTTTTATTGGATTACGGATTGATGATGTTTGCTCGCCGCCCAGTTCAAAGCAGCCTGAAAGCCCTTGTCGGGGTTTTCAGGCTGTTTTCAGGCAGCGGGTTGGATTGTTTGGAGATGCGGGATGCAGACGCTTCACCCTTCGGCAAAACCAGCGCACAAATGCTTGCGCATCAGCTGGCAGCGGGCGCTGATGCGGGCGGTTGAGCGGCATGGCGGCATCGCCGAGCGCGCGGTAGCCGCTGGAGCAGGTAAAAAGGAACGGAATTATTGGACGCATACAGGCTGAGCATGCCCAGTCCGGCTTCGGCGGCAAGCGCTTCGGCGCGCTGCAGCAGCGCGGTGCCGAGCCCGCGGCGGTGGACAAAGGGCAGCACATACAGCGCATCGAGCTGGGCTGCAGACCGCTGAAAAAGCCGTGGATACGCTCGTGCAGCTCGATCACCCACACCGCTTTTACTGATGAGCGGATGGCTTGCCGGATAGTGCGCGGGCGAGAGCAGCGCCAGCAGGCATCCAGGATTTCGCGGTCGTAGCTTTCCAGGCAGGTATAGCGCACGGCGTAGCGGGTGGACGTTGTAGATATCGTCGCTGTCGGCGGTGCAGGCGGGGCGCAGACGGGTAATCAGTCGCTTCATGGCGGGCAGAACACGGTGGCACAAAAGCGGGCGATTATATAGTGCGCGGCCGGCTTGTTCTAGGTGGACTGGCAATCGGCGTTGCGCTGGTGTTTTGGGCGAAAAATACCCGCCTGCGCGGATTATTCTCGGCAACGGCACCGCCGCGCCGAGAGTTTCTCAAGCAGCCTGAAACTTTTTCAGGCTGCTTGGGGGCGGCAAACGCTGCCGTGTGCCGCTGCGATAGGCGGCGCGATTTTTGCTATACTTGCGCCCTTTGCCGCGCCGCGCCCTATCGGCAGCCTGAAAAGGGCGCGGCGCCCGAAACCAACGCAATACGGAGCGAAAACATGTTTGAAAAGCCGGACCCCGGCGGCCTGATGCAGCAGGCGCAGAAAAATGCAGGAAAATATGAAAAAGGCGCAGCCGAACTGGCCGAAACCGAAGTCGAAGGCCAGGCCGGCAAACTGGTCAGTGGTGATGACCTGCGGCCACCAGGTGCGCAAACTCGACATCAGCGAGCGAGCTGATCGAGCAGGCGGCCGACGACAAAGAACTGCTGGAAGATCTGCTTCGGCCGCCTTTGCCGATGCCGGCGCCAAAGTGGCGCAAACCACTTCGGACAAAATGTCGAAATTCACCCAGGGCCTGCCGCCGGGCATGGGCGACTTTTTCAAATAAGGCAGGAGCGCCCTTATGGCCAAAATCGGGATTGTGATGGGCAGCAACAGCGACTGGCCCGTTATGCAGCACGCCGCCAACATCCTGCAGGATTTCGGCGTGGACTACGAAGCACGGGTGGTGTCGGCGCACCGCACGCCGGATTTGATGTTTGAATACGCCAAAACCGCCAAAGAACGCGGCCTGCGTGCGGTTATCGCCGGTGCCGGCGGTGCCGCCCACCTGCCGGGCATGCTGGCGAGCCAAACGCCGCTGCCGGTGCTGGGCGTGCCGGTGCCGAGCAAATACCTGCGCGGCGAAGATTCGCTGCTGTCTATCGTGCAGATGCCCAAAAGGCGTGCCGGTGGCGACGTTTGCCATCGGCGGAAGCCGGCGCCGCCAATGCCGCGCTGTTTGCGTGTCCGCCGCTGGCGGCAGACGACGAAGCGCTGGCGCAAAGCTCGATGCCTCCGCCGCCGCCAAACCGAAACCGTGCTGCAGATGGCGCCGCCGCCGCCGGCGAATAAGCGCCCTGCAGCGGGAAATGTCTGAAGCAGCCTGAAAACCCTGAGACCCCTGAAACTCGGCCGGTGCGTTTTTCAGGCTGCCTGTTTTGTAAGACGGGGAGAGCAAAATGACGTGAATCGCAAATCCGTCCAATCGTGCTGGCCTTTCTGGTGCTGATCAATCCTTTGAGCGCGCTGCCGCTGTTTTTGAGCTGACCCACACCTGCAGCCGCCGCGAGCGCCGCCGCGTCGCCCAAATGACCGCCGCCAGCGTGTTCGTTACCATCGTGATTTTCATCTCAGCGGCAACCCGCTGCTTAAAAGTGCTGGGCATCAGCACCGGCTCTTCCGCGTCGGCGGCGGGATTTTGGTGTTTTGATTGCGATGTCGATGATGAGCAAGGGCGACAACCACGCCAAACCCGATCTGACCACGCCCGACGAGCGGCAGCATGCCGGCGGGAAAAACGCGAAATCCGGCCGGTGCTCGGCACCATTGCCGCAGTGCCGCTGGCGATTCCCGATGATTATGGGGGCGGCATTTCCACGGTGGTGATTTACGCTTCGTCGGTCAGCAGCCATACCGGCCTGTTGCTGATTACCGCCGCCGGCGCGGTGGTGTCGCTGATTTCCTATCTCAGCCTGCTGGCCGCCGACCGCATCAGCGGCCTTCTGGGCGATACCGGCCTGGCGGTGCTCAACCGCATTATGGGCATTCTGGCTGGCGGCGGTGAGCGGTGGAGATTATCGTCGCCGGCCTAAGAAGCCTGTTTCAGCAACTGGCAGCCTGAAAACCGTTTCAGGCCGCCTGAAAACCATTTGAACGAATTATGGCAGCTCAATACCATCAGCAAAACCGTTTACACCAACCACAGCGCCGAGCAGATGTTCGAGCTGGTCGATCGGGTGGAAGACTACCCGCGCTTTTTGCCGTGGTACGGCCGCACCGAAGTGCTGTCGCGCCAGGGCAACGAGTTGCGCGCGCGTCTGCATATGGACTGCATGGGCATGCGCCAGTCTTTCGCCACCCGCAATACCAACGTGCCGGGCGCGAAATCCGCATGGAGCTGCTGAAGCGCCTGTTCCGCAGCCTGCACGGCATCTGGCAGTTCACGCCGCTGGAAGACGGGCGCTGCAAAGTCGATTTCAGGCTGCAATACGAGCTGGTCGGCCTGCTCAGCCGGCTGATCAGTCCGGTATTTGGCGGCGTGTGCAACCGCCTGGTCGAAGCCTTGTGCAGGAAGCCGACCGCCGCATGCCTGAAATCGAAGGCGTTTACGGCACCGCCGATGCCCAAGTGCTGTACCGCCTGAATCCGCCGACGGCTGCACTGCCCGCGAAGCGGTACGCCTGAGCCCGCTGGCCGCCGATTTTCCGATGCTGACCCGAACGCGCTGCTGGGCATTTTCGGCCGCCAGGTGAGGACGATACCGTGCTCGCAAAAACGGCGACCGCGTCGAACTCTACCGCCCGCTCAAAGCCGACCCCTAAAGAAGCCCGCCGCCGTGGCGCAAAAAGGCAGGGCGGCGCCGGCTGAAACCGCTTAGGTAGGTAGCCTGAAAGCGCTGCCGCTGTTTTTTCAGGCTGCCTGAAAGATTGTCGGTATTCGATTGGGAAAAACGGCCGCCCGCCGCGAAAACGGCGCCGCCAACCAGGTTTGCCGCAGGCAGCCTGAAAGCCCGATTCCCAGCGGCAGGCGGCGGTTTTCGGGCCATAATCCGCGCCTGTTTCGCCCCGTTTTTGGTCCGTGTTTATGCAGCCTGGATTTCCACTGTCCGATACTTGCTGTCGATACCGGCAGCAGCGTGCTGTCGCTGGCCTTGCGCGCCGGCGGCGAAATTCTGTCGTGCCGCATCGACGCCGGCAACCGCCAGTCCGAACTGATTTTGCCGCAGATTGGCGAAATGTTTGCCCATGCCGGCATCGGCGCCGCCGATTTGGGCGCGGTGTATGCCAAAGGGCCGGGCGCGCGTTTACCGGCCTGCGCATCGGCATCGGCGCGGGCGCAGGCTGGCGGCGCCGTTTGCACCCCGCTGATCGGCGTGCCGACGCTCGATGCAGCCGCTCTATCTGCCGCCGCCGCAGCCTCTGCGTGCTGGCTGCCGCCGATGCGCGGATGAACGAAGTGTTTTACGCCTGGTTCGATAACGCGCAGCGGCGCCGACTGAGCGATTATCAGGTGGGTGCCGCCGCCGCCATCCGGCAGCCTGAAAACGCCGTCGGCACGGCAGTGGGCATCGGCAGCGCCTTTGCTTTGGACCAGCCGCCGCCGTTTTCAGGCCGCCCCGATATGCCCGAAGCCGCCGATTTTCTGCAACTGGCGCTGACCGGCGCCTATCCCGCCGTTGCCCCCGCCCAGGCGGAACTGCTGTATGTGCGCGACAAAATCGCGCTCACCGCCGCCGAGCAGGCCGCCCGCCGCGCAGGAGCTGCCGCATGAAACTCACCCACGAACAGGGCGCCGCCTCGGAGCAGGCGGCTTTGGACTATCTGCTCGCCGCCGGCTGCACGCTCTTGGAGCGCAACTGGCACTGCCCTTCGGCGAAATCGACCTGATTATGCAAAGCGGCGATACCGTGCTGTTTGTCGAAGTGCGCTACTGGCGCAGCAGTTGCCTCGGCGGCGCCGCCCACAGCATCACCCCCGCCAAACTGGCCAAGCTGCAAAAAAGCGCCGAGCACTATCTGCAGCAAAAACGGCTCGCCGGCCGTCCCTGCCGCATCGACGCCGTACTGCTCGAAGGCAGCGCCGCGCCGGTGTGGCTGCACAATATTACCGGTTAAGGAGCATCCGAATGAACAGTTCGCAACAGAGAGTTTCCGAACATTTCAACGAAAGCATCCGCGCTAAACAAACCGCCGCCGCCGTGCTGGCCGAACCCACCGCCCAAGCGGCGCTGTTGCTGTTTCAGGCGCTGGTCGAAGACGGCAAGATTCTGTGTGCGGCACGAGGTTGGCGGCCGACGCCCAGCATTTTGCCGCCGAGCTGACCGGCCGCTTCGAAAAGAGCGCATGGAGCTGGCGGCGGGTGGCGCTGACCACCGACACTTCCGCCCTGACCGCCATCGGCAACGACTACGGTTTCGGAGCATATTTTCAGCAAGCAGGTACGCGCACTCGGCCGCGCTGGCGACGTGTTGATGGGCATTTACCCGGCAATTCCGCGCCAATGTGATCGAAGGATTAAAGCCGCCCACGAGCGCGATATGAAAGCGGTGGCCTTTACTGGTCGCGACGGCGGCAAAATCGCCGCCATGCTCAGAAGGCGATGTGCTGCTGAATCGTGCCCTATCCGCGCACCGCCCGCATTCAGAAGTCCACATCCCGCTGGTGCAATGACGCTGTGCGACTGCATCGACACCATGCTCACCGAAGGCATGCCCGCTGACTGAATGCCGCCGTTTTCAGGCAGCCTGAAAAACTGCCAAATCCGGTAAAAACGCAAAACAGTGCTGCATCCGGCGCGCTGCCTGCCCAACAATCAATCAGGGCGCGCCCCCAATATCCCAGGAGTCCACCATGAATATGCCCAAGCACCGCCTTGCCGTTCTGATGCTGTCGATCGCCTTGCCGCTCTGCTGGGCGGCTGTGCCGCCGCGCTGATTGGCGGTGCCGCAGCTGCCGGCGGCGTCGATTGCCGACCGCCGCAGCACCGGCGCGCAAACCGACGACGAAGTGATGGAGCAGCGCGTCAAATACCGCGCTCCGAAGCCGTCCGCAGCGCCACCACCAATCCGCAGTACAAACCGGAAAATCGCCGTTGTCAGCCATAACCGCCGCATCCTGCTGCTGGGACATGTCGCTTCCGAAAACGACCGCCAAACTGCCGAAGCCATCGCCCGCAGCGAGAAAACGCATTGGCCCGTGTATAACCACATCCAAGTGAAGCCGATCAACCGCACCTTCGGCCATCAGCAATGACACCTGGATCACCACCAAGCTGCGCACCCATCTGATCAACGTGCCGGGCGTGTATTTCGGCCACGTCAAAGTCGTTACCTACGACGGCACCGCCTATGTGATGGGCATACTTGCGCCCAATCAGCAGGCCGTAACCGAGCGCGTGCGCACCACCCGCAGGCGTGCGCGAAGTCGTTACCCTTACGAAACCTACCAGCCTGAAACCACCACCAACGCCGCCACCGGCAGCGCCTCAGTACCCTGCGGCGCAGGCTGCCTTCAAGGGCAGCCTCGAAACGGACTACCGTGCAATGTCAAACGAACCCCAAGCAAAATCCAAAATCACTTTCGGCAACATCCTGCTGACCCTGCTGGTGATCGGCACCTTTGTCGTTATCGGCCTGATGTACGTTTTGTACCGTGAAATTTCCAAACCCACGGTTATCGACACCGAAACCCGCCAGCAGCCCGCCGCTTCGCGTCCGGTTGAAGCGCTCTCGCCCGACGGCAAACCCGTTTTCCCCGACACCGGTGCGTGATGCCAGCCTGCCGACCGTCGGCGCACCCGACCCGCGCGAAGTGCCCGGCGTTGCGTCCGAGCGGATGATGCTTTCGGACCGCGCTGCGCTAAACACCAGCGCGGCACCGGCCAAGAAAGCGAAAAAGTCGAGAAAGAAAAGGAAAAAGAGAAAGAAATCCTGCTGGTGCCGATCGCCGGCGGCGGCGACAGCGGCGGCGAAGTCCCGCCTGCCGGTAGAAACCGCGCCGGCGCCGAAAAACACCCTCGCCCCGCCCAGCAGAACACGCCGAAAAATCCACCGGTGGCGACGCCATCGACGAATTGTTCTAAACACCGCTGCGACAGACAAAAACGGCTTTCAGGCTGCCTGAAAGCCGTTTTTAATGTTCGCAAAATGCCGCCTTGCTGCCGTTTTCCGATGTTTTCCGAATGGCACAAAAAGCAGCCCTGAAAGCCGATGTGGCTTTCGAGGCTGCTTTTGTTAGACGCGGATGCCGGTTTTAGTATCGTTTCGTGGTCAGGAGGCGAATACTTTGTGAGGTGATGATGATTTTGCCGCCGCGTTTTTCTCATAGCGGGTTTCGGTGCCGTCGCCGGCCACGCAGTCGTCGCCGCCGCCGCTTTTGACACGGACGCCGCCGTTGTGGCGGGTGATGTGGTAGTAGCGGAAACCACCGCATTCGTTGGGTTCTGGTGCCTTCGCGTTTCAGGCTGCGTTTGGGCAGGGTGTGCAGCAGGTATCCGTCTTGGTAGATTTCTTCTTCGCGCACGCCGTCGATTACGGGGGCTTCGTAGCGGTAGCGGCGGGCTTGGAAGTCGGCACGCTTGGGCGATGGTGGCGCCGGGGGCTTCTGCAGCGGTAGGTGCTTTCGATGCCTTCACTTTGAACGTGGCGGCATTGCATCTGGCTGCAGGGCGGCGGCGAGCAGGGATGCGCGGCAACACCGCAGCCAGTAGGGGCGGGGACAGCGGAATAACGGAGCTTCATACGGAGTTCGCTAGGTTGGTGGAAAGAAAAGCGGCCTGAAAAGCCAAAAATGCTTTTCAGGTTGCCTCGCATCACTTAAAGGCAGCCTGAAAAACAAGACATCAGATTTTGACGCTCCGCCGGCGCAGCCGTCGTCTTGGATGTCGGTTTGGGTGTCGTCGGCGCCGTCGCTGGGGTGTGGTGGTAGTAGAGGGTTTTGACGCCGATGTTGTAGGCGGTGAGCAGGTCTTTGAGCATCTGCTTCTCGGCACGCGGCCGCCTTCGAAGCGTTTGGGGTCGTAGCTGGTGTTGGCGGGAAATGGCCTGGTCGACGAATTTCGCATGATGCCGACCAGTTTCAGATAGCCTTCGTTGCCGCCCATCTGCTACAGGGTTTCGTATTGGTTTTTCAGCGGCCGAATTCGGGCACCACTTGTTTTGAGAATGCCGTCTTTGGAGGCTTTGACGGTAACCAGGCCGCGCGGCGGTTCGATGCCGTTGGTGGCGTTGGCGATTTGCGAGGCTGGTTTCGGAGGGCATGAGCGCGGTAAGGGTGGAGTTGCGCGAGGCCGTGTTTGACGATGTCGGCGCGCAGGCTTTCCCAATCCAGATGCAGCGGCTCGGCGCAGACGGTGTCGAGGTCTTTTTGTAGGTGTCGATCGGCAGTTTGCCCTGCGAATAAACGGTTTGGTCAAACAGCGGGCGGGCGCCGTATTCTTTGAGCCAGTTCCACCGAGGCTTTGAGCAGGTAGTACTGCATGGCCTCAAAGGTGCGGTGGGTCAGGGCGATGGCCGAGCCGTCGCTGTATTTCATGCGCCGTTTTTGCTAGTGGTAGCCGTAGTTGATCACGCCGATACCCAGCGAGCGGCGCCCCATGGTGGAGGTGCGGGCGGCTTTGATCGGGGTAGTCCTGATAATCCAGCAGGGCATCGAGCGCGCGCACGGCCAGTCGGATAGGCCTTCGAGTTCGTCCAGGCTTTCCAGCGCGCCCAGATTGAAGGCGGACAGGGTGCACAGGGCGATTTCGCCGTTTTCGTCGTTGATGTCATTCAGCGGTTTGGTGGGCAGGGCGAGTTCCATGCACAGGTTGGACTGGTGGACAGGGGCGACACGCGGATCAAACGGGCTGTGGGTGTTGCAGTGATCGACGTTTTTTGGATGTAGATGCGGCCGGTGCCGGCGCGCTCCCTGCATCAGGATGGAGAAGAGTTCGGTGGCCGGCAGGCTGCGTTTGCGGATGCTTTCGTCTTGCTCGTATTGCTTGTAAAGGCGCTCAGAATCTCGTCCTGGTCGGCGAAAAAGGCTTCATAGAGGCCGGGCACTTCGTTGGCGAGAACAGGGTGATGTTTTCGCCTTTGATCAGGCGGGTGTAGAGCGAGGCGATTGATCTGCACGCCGTAATCGAGCTGGCGTATGCGGTTGTCTTCCACGCCGCGGTTGTTTTTTCAGCACCAGCAGGCTTTCCACTTCCAGATGCCACAGCGGGTAAAACAGTGTGGCCGCCCCGCCGCGCACGCCGCCCTGCGAGCAGGATTTGACGGCAGCCTGAAACATTTTGAAGAAGGGATGCAGCCGGTGTGCTGCGCTTCGCCGCCGCGGATTTTCGCTGCCCAGCGCGCGGATGCGGCCGCCGTTGATGCCGATGCCGGCGCGCTGCGAAACGTATTTGACAATCGAGCTGGTGGTGGCGTTGATGGAATCCAGGCTGTCGTCGCACTCGATCAATCACGCAGGAGCTGAACTGGCGGGTGGGCGTGCGCACGCCGCTCATGCAATCGGCGTCGGCAGCGAGATTTTCGAAGGTGGAAACCGCGTCGTAAAAAGCGTTTTACGTAATCCAGGCGGGTGGCTTTCGAGTATTTGGAAAACAGGCACATCGCCACCAGGATGTAAAGAAACTGGGGTGTTTTCGAAAGATTTGGCGGGTAACGCGGTTTTGCACCAGATACTTGCCTCTCCAGCTGTTTGACGGCGGCGTAGGAGAAGGTCAGGTCGCGGTCGTGGTCGATGTGCGCGTTGAGTTCGTCAGAATTCTTCGCGGCTGTAATCGGCCAGGATGTGGCGGTCGTAACGTCCCGCTTCGGTGAGTTTTAACACATGGTCGTAAAGATGCGGCGGCTCGTAGTCGCCATAGGCGATTTTGCGCAAGTGGAAAATCGCTCAGCCGCGCGGCCAGATACTGGTAATCCGGCGTTTTCTTCGGAAATCAGGTCGGCCGCAGCTTTGATGATGGTTTCGTGGATGTCGTCGGTGCGGATGCCGTTGTAAACTGGATGTGCGATTTGAGTTCGACCTGGAAACCGATACGTTGTCCAAGCCCATTGCCGCCCAAGTTACCACGCGGTGGATTTTTGTCCAGATTAATCGCTTCAAGGCGGCCGTCGCGTTTGGTAACTGAGATTGACTCGATCGTATTCATCGGGCTTTCGCCTTTGGGGTTTCAAATCGGATGGGTGCTTGGAGCTTGTTTTCAGACGTTTTTCAGACGTTTTTCAGACTTATACAGTGAAAACGCGCAAGAAAAACAGCGCGTATGGCGCATGATAATCCATTTTCAGGCAGCCTGAAAAGTGTGTAAACGGGTGCAAAAATTCTTTAATTTGCAAATGAAAGGTTATGGGACAAACACACTTTTTCCCGCCGCCGGCGCTTCTTCCCGCGCGGCGGATTTTGATAGCCGGATGTTTTTGTCGGATAAAAAGGCTTTTGCTCAAGCCGTCGGAAATGCCGGCAAAACGCCGCGTTTTTCAGGCTGCCGGCAGCGGCTGGGCGGAGCTTTCCCCTTTCAGGCTGCCGCGCCTCGAGCAACTACGCCGCTGCGGCAAAGTTTTGATACAATCGCCGCCGTTTTGACTTCAGCAAAGGCAGCCTGAAAATATGGCTTTGGAAACTTGGATCGGCCTGCGCTACATGCGCGCCAAAAACAGCAGCGGCTTTGTGTCGTTTATCCGGTGATTTCGGTGCTCGGCATTGCGCTGGGCGTGATTGCGCTGATTCTGGTGCTGTCGGTGGTCAACGGCTTTCAGAAGGAAATCCGCGGTCAGCTGCTCAATATCGCTCCGCACGCCGAAATCGGCTATTTCGATGCCGAGGGCGGCAAAACCCTGGCGCGATCTGCAAAAGCAGTTCGGCACGGGCAAAGGGTGGTGGCGACCGCGCCCTATGTGGCCGGACAGGCGCTGCTAGCCAATTCAGGCGAGGTGCGCGGCGTGCAGCTGCGCGGCGTGCTGCCCGATCAGGAAGCGAAAGTGGCGGAGTTCACCAAAAACGTGGTGGCTGGCCGCCTGGAAGATTTGCAGGCCGACGATTTCGGCATTGTGCTCGGCTCGGAGCTGGCCGATGCGCTGGGCGCGGAATTAGGCAACAAAGTTACCGTGATCACGCCCGAGGGCACTGTTACCCCGCCGGCGTGGTGCCGCGGCTCAAGCAGTTCAGGGTGGTCGGCATCATCAAGACCGGCGTCGATGAAGCAGACAGCAGCATGGCGATTACCCATTTGGCCGACGCACAGAAACTCTACCGCGTGGACGAGGGCAACGTCGGCCTGCGGCTGCGGCTGGCCGATCCGCAAAAGCGCGCCGGCGGTGATGGATGCGCTGGTGCCCGAAGCCCCTGCAGCAGAGCCAGCAGATTTGGGTGCGCAACTGGACGGACAACAACCGCAGCTACTTCAACGCGGTGGAAATGGAAAAAACGCCTGCTGACGCTTTTAGCTGACCCTGCATCGTCGTCGTTGCCGCCTTTAACCTGGTGTCGTCGCTGGTGATGGCGGTGAAAGAAAAACAGGCCGATATCGCCATTTTGCGCACGCTGGGCATGTCGCCCGGCGGCATTATGCGCATTTTCATCGTGCAGGGCATGGTTGCCGGCACCATCGGCACTGTGGTCGGCACCGTACTCGGCCTGCTGGCGGCGTGGAAAGTGGGCGACATCGTTGCCTATATCGAAGAGGTGTTCAACGTGCATTTCGTGTCGTCCAAAGTTTATTTCATCAACCATCTGCCCAGCGACATTCAGGCTGCCGACGTGATTACCGTGGTCTGCATCTCGCTGCTGCTTTCTTTTTTGGCGACGCTGTATCCGAGCTGAGCGCGGCGCGCACCCAACCGGCGGAGGCTTTGCGCTGATGAATAATCCTGCACCCCACCCCGCCGCGGAGCCGCAGGCGTAATCGACTGCCGCGAAGTGAGCAAAAACTACCGCGACGGCAGCCTGAACGTGCAGGTGCTCAACGGCCTGAGCCTGCAAATCGGCGCGCCGGCGAGAGCGTAAGCATCATCGGCGCTTCGGGCAGCGGCAAATCGACGCTGCTGCACGATTCTCGGCGGGCTGGACAGCCCGAGCGCCGGCAGCGTGATGTTGATGGGCGAAAACGCTGCCAAGCTCGGCCAGAAAGCGCTGGGACGGCTGCGCAACCGCAACCTGGGCTTTGTTTACCAGTTCCACCACCTGCTGGCCGAATTTTCGGCGCTGGAAAAACGTGATGATGCCGCTGCTGGATCGGCGGCGCGCCCAAGGCCGAAGCCCGCGACCGCGCGGCAGCGATGCTCGAGCGCGTGGGGCTGGGCGAGCGCATCCGCCACCGCCCCGCCCAGCTTTCCGGCGGCGAGCGCCAGCGTGCCGCCATCGCCCGCGCGCTGGTCGGCCGCCCGCGCGCCTGCTGGCCGACGAGCCCACCGGTAATCTCGACCGCGGCAATGCGCGAAAGTGCTCGATATGATGCTGGAGCTGCAGCGAGCTGGATACCGCGCTGGTGGTCGTGACCCACGACGACGATCTGGCCGCCCGTTTCAACCGCGTATTACGGATGCGGGACGGCAAACTGGTCAGCGCTTAATTCTTTGATGCTCAGGCAGCCTGAAAAGTGGAAACCCTTTCAGGCTGCCTTTTTGTCGTTTAATTAAAATAAACAAATCGAAATCATAGTTGTGATAGTTTTTGTTTAAACATATATTCCGCTCCGCACCGCAGCCACGCTGCATAAACCAAGCGAAAGGAAAACAAATGTCGATCCAGCAACTGTATGAAAAATGTGAAACCGGCTACGAATACGCCTTCCGCCAAATCGAGCAATCCGCCAAGCAATAAAAAGGAAACCATGATGAACAAATGCCCGTAACCCACCTGACCGTGAACAACGGCGCCCTGTTGTCGATAACCAAAACTCCATGACCGCCGGGCCGCGCGGCGCTTTGCTGGCGCAAGATTTGTGGCTGAACGAAAAACTCGCCAACTTCAGTGCGCGAAGTCATCCCCCGAACGCCGTATGCACGCCAAGGCTCGGGCGCGTTTGGTACGTTTACCGTCACCCACGACATCACAAAATACACCCGCGCCAAACTCTTCAGCGAAATCGGCAAAACCGAAATGTTCGCCCGCTTTACTACTGTTGCCGGTGAGGCGGCGCGGCTGATGCCGAGCGCGACATCCGCGGCTTTGCGCTGAAGTTTTACACCGAAGAAGGCAACTGGGACATGGTCGGCATAACACGCCGGTCTTCTTCCTGCGCGACCCGCGCAAATTCCCGATCTGAACAAAGCGGTAAACGCGACCCGCGCACCAATATACGTTCTGCCACCAACAACTGGGATTTCTGGACGCTCTTGCCCGAAGCCTTCCACCAAGTCACCATCGTGATGAGCGACCGCGGCATCCCCGCCAGCTACCGCCATATGCACGGCTTCGGTTCGCACACCTACAGCTTTATCAACGCGCAAAACGAGCGTTTCTGGGTGAAATTCCACTTCCGCACCCAGCAGGGCATTAAAACCTGACCAACGCCGAGGCCGCCGCCATCATCGCCGACGACCGCGAAAGCCACCAGCGCGACCTTTACGAAGCCATCGAGCGCGGCGACTTCCCAAATGGACGATGTACGTGCAAATCATGCCCGAAGCGGATGCCGAAAAAGTGCCGTACCACCCGTTTGACCTGACCAAAGTTTGGCCAAAAAAGACTATCCGCTGATTGAAGTGGGCGAGTTTGAGCTCAACAAAAATCGGAAAACTTCTTTGCCGATGTCGAGCAATCCGCCTTCGCGCCGAGCAATCTCGTGCCCGGCATCAGCGTGTCGCCCGACCGCATGCTGCAGGCGCGCTGTTTAACTACGCCGACGCGCAGCGTACCGCCTGGGCGTGAACCACCACCAGATTCCGGTGAAACCGCCCGCGCTGCCCCCGTGCACAGCAACGCCCCGCGACGGCCAAGGCCGCGCCGACGGCAACTACGGCTCCGCCATCCACCACGAGCCGAACAGCTTCGGACAATGGCAGGAACAGGCGCAATACGCCGAGCCGCCTTGAAAAATCAACGGCGATGCCGCGCATTGGAACTACCGCGAAGACGACGCCGACTACTTCAGCCAGCCGCGCGCTTGTTTGAGCTGATGAGCAGCGAGCAGAAACAAACCCTGTTCGCCAACACCGCCGCCGCGATGGGCGACGCGCCGGACTTCATCAACACCGCCACATCCGCAACTGCGCCCGCTGCCACCCCTGACTACGCCGCAGGCGTTGCCCGAGCGCTGGGTCTGAGCGTGGCCGATGCCGAAGCCGCCCGCGCCAGCGATCCCGGCGCTGGGGCAGCCCGGTTTGCTGTAAAAACCGCGCCAAGGCAGCCTGAAAACGGTCTGCCGCACACCAAAAGGCAGCCTGAAAATCGAAAAAAGGTTTTTCAGGCTGTCTTTTTACGCACGCGCGACCGCTTCGGTGTGAATGCGGGGAGCGGCGTTTAATTTTGCTATAATCGCCCCCTTTCCCGACCACACAACGGAAACCGCAACCCATGGAAAAAATCTGGCTGGACAGCTACGAAAACGGCGTAGCACACGAGATCGACACCGAACGCTCCAATCGGTGGTGGACGTATTCAAACAAAGCGTCGAACAATTTGCCGACAAACCCGCCTTTCACAGCATGGGCGTCGAAATCAGCACTGCCAAACCGCCAAGCTGGCGGCCGATTTCGCATCCTATCTGCAAAACGATGCTCAAGCTGCCGCGCGGCGAGCGGGTGGCGGTGATGATGCCCAATCTGCTGCAATACCCGATTGCGGTATTCGGCATCCTGCAGGCCGGGCTGGTGGTGGTCAATACCAACCCGCTCTACACCCCGCGCGAACTCGAACACCAGCTCAAAGACAGCGGCGCCACCACCATCGTGGTGCTGGAAAACTTTGCCAATACGCTGGAAATGGTGCTGCCGCGCACCCAGGTCAAACACGTTATCGTTGCCAGCGTCGGCGATATGCTCGGTTTTTCAAAGGCGCTTTGGTTAATTTCGGCTGCTGCGCGCGTGCGCAAACAAGTGCCGGATCTACCGCATCCCGCACGCCGTACGCTTCAAACGCGCGCTGGCACGGGCGGCGCCCAAACACTGCAGGAGGTAGCCGCTGGCGCGCGAAGATCTGGCCTTTTTGCAGTACACCGGCGGTACCACCGGCGTGGCCAAAGGTGCGATGCTCACCCACGGCAATATCTGCGCCAATATGATGCAGGGCGCCGAATGGATCAAATGCAAGCTGCAGCCCGGCCACGAAGTCTTTATCGCCGCGCTGCCGCTTTATCATATTTTCGCGCTCACCGTGAACCTGATGATTACCATCCAGCCGGTTCCAAAGCCGTGCTGATCGCCAATCCGCGCGACATCGACGGCTTTATCGCCGAGCTGAGCAAGCACCGCATCACCGTGTTTATCGGCGTCAACACCCTGTTTAACGCCCTGCTCAATAAAGCACAGCTGAAACAGCTCGATTTTTCCAGCTGGAAACTCACGCTCAGCGGCGGCATGGCCACCCAGCAGGCCGTGGCCGAGCGCTGGGCGGCGCAAACCGGCCAGGCCATCGTCGAAGCCTACGGCCTGACCCGAAGCCAGCCCCTGGCGTGTGCGTCAACCGCTCAACATTCCCGCCACAGCGGCATCAGCCTGCCGCTGCCCAGCACCGACGATGCAGCTGCGCGACGGCGACGGCGGTGTTTTGCCGCCATCGGCGAAGCCGGCGAACTGTGGATCAAAGGGCCGCAGGTGATGAAAGGCTACTGGCAGCACCCGAAGAAACGCCAAAGTGCTCGATGCCGACGGCTGGCTGGAAACCGGCGACATTGTTGTGATGAACGAACAAGGGCTGGCTGCGGATAGTCGACCGCAAAAAGACCTGATTGTGGTGTCCGGCTTCAACGTCTATCCCAACGAAATCGAAGACGTGGTCGCCCACAACCCAGAAGTGCTGGAAGTGGCCTGTATCGGCGTCAAAAGCGAAAACCGGCGAAGCGCTCAAACTCTTCGTGGTGAAAAAGACCCCAGCCTGAGCAAAGACGAGCTGATCGAATTCTGCCGGCCAGCTGACCGACTACAAAGTCCCGCGCGAAATGAATTCCGCGACGAGGCTGCCCAAAGTCCAACGTCAGCAAAAATCCTGCGCCGCGAGCTGCGCGACAAATAAGCGGATACACAAAAAGCAGCCTGAAAAGCGGGTTTTTCGTTTTCAGGCTGCTTTTCTTTCGAGGCTGCCTTTAACTTTTCAGGCTGCTCTTAACTCAGGCTGCCTTTTAACTTTCAGGGCTGCCTTTAACTTTCAGGCTGCCTTTAACTTTCAGGCGCGCTAACTTTCAGCTGCCTTTTGATTTTTCAGAACAGCGAAAACCGCACACCGTTCGACGGTGTGCGGCTGAAATGTTTCTGCCGTTTTACTGGCCGGCGGCTTGGTTTACGCGCCTCGCGCAATTCCTTGCCGGGTTTGAAGTGGGAACGTACTTGGCGGTACGTCCACACGTTCGCCGGTTTCTGGGGTTGCGGCCGACGCGCGGCGGACGGTAGTTCAGGTCGAAACTGCCGAAACCGCGGATTTCAATGCGTTGCCCTTTGGCCAGCAGGCGGGTCATGGTGTCAACCGAGACTTTGACGCTGTATTCGATGTCTTTGCTTTGCAGCTGGTTGCCGTTTTCGGCAACGAAGAGCTTCAGCCAAGCGGGCCATCAATTTCCGATTTGGTCATGTTGCGGCCTTATTGTTTGCCCAAAGACGCTTTGAGCAGGTCACCCAGGCTGGTGGTACCGGCGTTGGCGGTGGCTGCGTTGACGTTGTTGAGGGAAGCTCGCGGTTTTTCTTTGGCATCTTTGGCTTTAACCGACAGTTTGATGCTGCGGTTTTTGCGGTCGATGGTCAGAATTACGGCTTCGACGAGTGTCGCCGGCGTTGAGTTTGGTGGTCGGGTCTTCCACGCGCTCGCATGTCGAATTCGGATGCGGGACGGGTAGCCTTCCACTTCGTCGGCCAGGGCGACAGCGGCGCCTGGCTCAACGAGTTTCGCTTCGCCTGTAACCAGCGAGGCCTTTGTCGTTCACGCTGATGAAGTTGCCGAAAGGATCGCCTTCGAGGCTGTTTGATGCCCAGGGAAATGCGTTCTTTTTCGACGTCGATGGCCAGTACCACGGCTTCGACTTCTTCACCTTTTTGTATTTGCGTACGGCTTCTTCGCCGGCTTCGCTCCAAGAAAGGTCGGAAAGGTGTACCAGACCGTCGATGTTGCCGGGCAGGCCGACGAAAATACCGAAGTCGGTGATGGATTTGACGGCGCCTTGGATTTTGTCGCCTATGTTGAAGTTGGCTTCAAATTCCTGCCACGGGTTGGGGCGGCACTGTTTCATACCGAGGGAGATGCGGCGTTTGTTTTCGTCGATGTCCAGAATCATCACTTCGGTTTTCGTCGCCCAGCTGTACGACTTTGCTCGGGTGGACGTTTTTGTTGGTCCAGTCCATTTCGGAAACGATGTGCCAGGCCTTCGATGCCCTGTTCGATTTCAACGAATGCGCCGTAGTCGGTCAGGTTGGAAACTTTACCGAACAGGCGGGTGCCGGTCGGGTAGCGGCGGGCAAGGCCGTCCCACGGATCTTCGCCCAGCTGTTTGAGGCCGAGGGATACGCGTTGTTTGTCTTGATCAAAGCGCAGCACTTTGGCTTCCACTTCCTGACCGACTTCCAGCACTCGCTGGGTGTTCACGCGCGGCGCCATGCCCAGGTCGGTGATGCAGCAGACCGTCGATACCGCCAGATCCATGCAAACGCGCCGTAGTCGGTGATGTTTTTGACGATGCCTTTGACCACGCTGTCTTCTTTGAGGTTTTCCAGCAGGGCTTTGCGCTCTTCGCCGAGGGTTTCCTCCAGAACGGCGCGGCGGGATACCACGACGTTATTGCGTTTTTATCCAGTTTGATGACTTTGAATTCGATTTCTTTGCCTTCAAAGTGGGAAGTGTCTTTCACCGGACGCACATCCAAGAGAGCCGGGCAGGAAGGCGCGAATGCTGTTGACCATACGGTCAGGCCGCCTTTTGACTTTGCCGCCGACCACGCCGGACAGGATTTGGCCGTCTTCCATCGCTTCTTCCAAGTGATCGAGTCGGCCGCGCGCTTGGCTTTTTCGCGGGAAAGTTTGGTTTCGCCAAAGCCGTTTTCCACCGATTCGATGGTCACGGTAACGAAATCGCCGACTTTGACTTGCAACTCGCCTTGCGGGTTTTTGAATTCGGCCAGATCAATCAGCGATTCGGATTTTAGACCGGCGTTTACGATTACGAATTTATCGTAATATCAACGACTTCTGCGGTATGACTTCACCAATGGGTCATTCCTGGCTGGCTGGTATTCTTCCAGTAACTGGGCAAAATTTTCCCGTGGGTTGCTTTCTTTTGCACCGCCAAGGGATGCGGGGTTGGGGTTGAAACGCCAGCCTCCTTACAGGCAGAGCAGGCGCAGGTTGAGTTTTTCAGGCCTGCAGAAAGCAGCGCGATTATAGCGTGTAATCAGCTTTCGCGATACCAATCAAGCACTTTTTTTACCGTTTCGTCTATGCCCAAGTCGGAAGTATCGAGCAGCTTCGCATCGGGCTCTTGGCGCAGCGGGGCGCTGGTGCGGCGGCTGTCGGCCAGATCGCGCGCGGATGTCGGCAACGCTGCGCTGGTATTCAAGCCCTCACACGGCAAACCGAGCTGCTTGGCACGGCGGCAGGCACGCACTTCGGCAGCCGCGGTCAGAAAGATTTTCAGCTGCGCCTGCGGAAACACCACCGAACCCATGTCGCGGCCGTCGGCCAGCAAACCCTGCTCGGTAAGAAAGTCGCGCTGGCGCGCGCGGCAGGGCGGATCGGACAACTGGCAGGGCAGCCACAGCGGATGCGCCATGCCGATTTCTTCGCTGCGGATGGCGCTACTCGACGTCTTCGATGCAAAAACGGTGCCGCCGGCAAAGGCGTACGGAGCAGGCGGCGGCCAGTTCGGCAACGCTGCTTCGTCCGACCGACGCGCCTGCCCGCTGCGCATACAGCGCAGCCAGCGGTGAAACGCCCCCGAGATCGGTACGCATGGCCAATTCCTGCGCCACCGTGCGGCAACGGTGCCTTTGCCCGATGCGCTGGGGCCGTCGATGGCAATCACTGCATTGGTTTTCCTGTGTGAGCAAAGAAAGTGGAAAGGCGCGATTCTATCACAAAGGCGTATCCGCCGCTTTCAGCAGCTGCCAGCAGCCAGCCGGCGCAACAAAACCCCGCTCGCCGCGCCGCGAAACTTGCCCGAATGGCCGCGCTTTGATTAAAGATTCGCTCGGCTCAATCCATACTGCGCTTTTATGGAAAAACAATGACTGCTCGCCGCTTTTCTGCGCCGCCGCCCTGCAGCCACGCCCGCAATGCTCGAGCCCGCGATTTCGAGCCCCGTGCGCGCCTGATTCTCCGCCCGCACGCGACCAGATTGTCAAATCGCGCCGCATCGGCGAACAAATTCAAAGTCAGAGATACTTTACTGCGCCGCAGCGGATCCGTGATTTTGGCCGACGAAGCGCGCAACAATACGAAAACAACGGTTTCGCACCGTAAAAAGCCAAAAGTCAGCCGAGCAAAAGCCACATTGGGTTTCGCCGCGGCCCAGGAAATGGATATCACATCAAAGAAAATGGACCGGCGGCATTTCCTACGAGGCGGAGTTGGTTGAACCGCGACAAATGGGCGAAATGCCGATGCCGGCCGAACAAGCGAGCAGGAATAAGCGCCAGACGGTTTCAGGCTGCCTGAAAACGTTTTCCTCACTAAAGCAGCCTGAAAGCCGAAAACAATACCGGCGACAACAAACCAATCAATAAAGGACGAAGTTATGGATTTCCCCGACCAATTTTCCGCCATCTGCTGGAAATCGACCTGCAGATGCGAAAACGATGCCGCTGCCGAACAGGGCTGTGCCGCCGCCCTGACCGCCGAGCCGCGCGCCGCCGCGGTGCTGGTGGCCGCCGATCGCTGGGCGCCGCGGGATGGCGCTGCCCAAAAAGTAAAGGCGTAACCATTGCCGCCGTGCTGAATCCTGACGGTGCCGAGCCGGTGTCGGCGGTGGCCGATACCGCTACCGCGCTGACCTTCGGTGCCGACGGCATCGTGCTGGTGCTGGCCGACGCCGCGGCTTCGACAGCGATGCCGCCGCCAAAACCGCCATGTGCTGACAACTGGCGGTGGCCGGCTGTACCGCTCCGGTCAAAAAGCGGCTGACGGTGATGGTCAAGCGATATCCGACCGAAGACAACGGCGCAGCCATGTGGCGCAAAAGCCGCTTGGGCGTACCGGCTGCGATTTCGTTTCCTTCGCGCTGCCGGAGGGCGGCAGCGCGCCGTTCCGCCCTGAAGCGTCTGCCGGCCGAAGGTGCGCGTGACAGTCTGGGGGCTGGCGCGATGAGTGCCGCCGCCGGAGGTGCAGTGTGGCTGCGTGGACGGAGGTGTTCGGCGGCGGGCAGCTGGATGCGCAGCATCGCGTTTTGATCGTTCCCGCCGACTGGCTGGCGGCGGCGCAGGCCGAGACTGCCGCCATACAAGAATCAGGCTGCCTTTTCCGTGGCGAAGGCGGCTAAGAAAGTATCGGCGAGAAAAACTACCGGGCGGTAACGCGGTGCCTTTCAGGCAGCCTGAAACGGAAAACCGGTTTGAAATCATCAAACCGGTTTTAAATTGAGTGCCAGGGAGAGCAAAGACTTCACACGCACCGTGAGGATACCAGCACCTGAAGCTGGCGTCTACCAATTCCGCCACCTGGGCAAAGCTAGATTGTGAATCCGCAAAGTAAAAGCAGCTTACGCTGCATTTTGGTGCCAGGAGAAGACTCGAACTTCCACACCGTGAGGATACCCACCACCTGAAGCTGGCGCGTCTACCAATTCCGCCACCTGGGCTTTGCATTTTTATTGCGCTGGCGGGTTCGAGTGCCGCAAGCGAGGCGGCGATATATCGACCGCGAAATGGTGTCAATCGCACCAGACAAATCCCATTTATTGAATCTCAGAAAAAGACCCGTAAAGCGCGAGCAGCAGAAATACGAACATCCGCTGCCCAGCCGCGGTAGGATTATCCGCCTGTTGGACGTGCGGGCGTACCGCAGAAAACTTCCGCGCTGGCCGAGCGGCTGTCGATCGCCATGAAGAGTCACGAATTTTCGAGGCGCCGCATCAAGGCGATGGCGCGACGACGACGTGAACAATGCGTCGCGGCGCAACCTGGTGCTGTGGCCGACAAACTGGAAATCGTCAAATGCCGCGTCGAGAAGTGCATAAGGACGACTTGGGTTTTTGCCGTGCCGCGCCTGCCCAGACGGCGGCGGCGATTTCGTACTTACGAGGCGCCAGCTGCGCAGGGCTGATGCACGGCGATTTGGTAACCGTGCGCACCGGCGGCCGCGACCGGCGCAGGCGCCGCGAGAGCAGGTGCTGGACATTGTATCGGGCGCGCGCAAACCGGCGTCGTCGACGCTTTTATCTCGACGCGGCGTGGCGGTGCTGGAAGCGGGCCGCCGTTGCACAGCCGATTATTCTCCGGGCCCGGAGTCGGTGGCCCGAATTCAAGCGGAATCCGGCCGGGTGATTTGTGGCGGCGATCACTATCCCACCAACGCCGCCCGCCGTGAGCGCAGGTAACCGAGTGCTGGGCGACTATGCCGACAGCGGCATGCCAAATCGAAATCGCCGTGCGCAAAGCACCACCTGCCGCACGGTTTTCCGAAAGCTGCGTTCAGGCTGACCCGCCAAAATCCCGAAAAAGTGCGCCCCGCCGACCGCAAAGGCCCGCGAGACTTGCGCGATCTGCCGCGTCGCGTCGCGGCAGCCTCGCGCGATTTTCGATGACGCCGTTGCGCCGAAAAACACCGGCCGCAACACCGCCCTGGTCTGGTCGCCATTGCGCGCGTCGGCCCTGTGATGCGCCACGCACGACGCCATCGACTGCCGACGCCCGCCAGAACGCGTACCAGCGGTTTGATTTCCCGCAGACGTCGTCGCGGCGCTGCGCACGCGCTGTCCAACAGCGTCTGCTCGCTACAATCCCGTTCGATCTGAGCGCCTGTGCATGGTGTGCAGCAGCGTGTGACCATCACCTACGCCGGCAAACGCGTCAAATCCTACCGCTTCTGCGCCGTGATGCATGCCGGCCGCCTGACCCTGACAACCAGGTATGGGACCCGAAGCTCGGCAGCGGCGCGGGCAGCCCCACCGCATCTCGACACGCTCTACGCACCGTTCAGATCACTGCACAGCGCCTCAAACGCGGCGCCAGCGAGTTGCAGAGACCACCGAAACGCAGATGCTGTTCCCGGGCGATCACGGCAAAATCGGCCGCATCGGTGCCCGTGCACCGCAACGGCGCCCACAAAGCTCGTCGAAGAGTGCGTGCTCGCCTTCGCCAACGTCTGCGCCGCCGACTTCCTGGCACGGCGCACTAGAACACCACCGGCCTGTGCCTGCAACGCCGGCACCGCCGAAACTCGCGCGTGCTGCACGAACAGCTCGCCGCCTGCGGCCTGCAGTTGGGGCGGCGGCGATGCAAGCTTTTCGCACGCCGAGCACTACGCGCCCGAGCTGGCGAGCGCTGAAGGCCGCGACGACCGCGAACTGCCGCAAACACAGGCGGCCTGCCGCTCTGCCGGCTTCGGGCCGTGTGCAAGCGCAGCGAAAGGCCGCTTCGGCCCTTGCCTGCGAGGCCGCTACACCCGCTTCACTTCCCGATCGCCGCTATCCCGACCTGGCCGTCCACCACGCGCCGGCGTCAAAGGCCGATATCTCGCCGGCAAAAACTGCACCGAGCTCCACGGCCTCCGCTAGCGACCCGCCTCCTTCTGCCGGGCGCCGCGCCGGGCGAAAAGCAGCCGCGATGTCGGCTTGGCTCAGGCTGCGACATGCGTGAAAGTCGAAACCTTCTGTCGTACGCATCTCCGGCAGCGCGAACGCCTTCGGCATCTTCGTTACGCTCGACAACATCCACACCGAAGGCATGGTGCACGTCAGCGATTTGGGCGGGAGACTGGCGCTTCCAGCTACCGCCGCGATATCCTCATGGCGGTGGTCGGCGAGCGCAGCTGAAGCATCGCTTTCGATATGGGCGACAGCGTGACCGTCCGCACGTCGTCCGCGCCGATTTGGAAACCAGCCGCATCGACCTTACTGGTCGGCAGCGGCGACGGCGCTGGCGACAAACGCAAACGCGCAGCGCCGACGGCGCTGCCAAATCCGCCAAGAACCAAACCCGCCAAAGAAACGAAAAGGCGGCTGCAAAACTAAAACGCCCGCCGACGCGGCAAAAGCGAGCCTGAAAACCGGCCCAACGAGCAGAGGCTGCGCTGGCAAAACCCCAAAGCCCGGCCAAAGGCGACCGCTGCCGCCAGACACGCCGCCGTCAATCTGTTGCTGACCAGCTGCCAAGCCACTCAAAAAGCCGCCGCGCCCAAAACGCGCAGGCACAGATAACCTGGGGCAGACACTGAAAGCCCGTCTGCACAGTTTTCAGGCTGCGCGCAAAGCGAGCGTGAGCTGCGCACCGGCAAGCGATAGGCTGGGTCCTGAACGCGTTCGAGGCTAACTTTACACGGTCGCTTGGCTCCCCATCCCATTACATTTGCACCAAAAATTACAAGCAGCCTGAAGGCCCGTCTCACACGTTTTTCAAACGCCGCCACTCGAGGAGAACCCGTGAATATCGTTTTCTCGACAACTATTTTTTGCTTTCCAGCAACCGCTGCGTTTTGATTTCCGCACACGCTGCAAAACCACCCGCACCACGCGATCGAACTACTCGCCGGCCGTTGACGCGATATCGTGATTACAACCAAAGTCGCTATCGCGCCGAACGCACGCCGCCAATCACCAGCTGAAACTGAGGTGGCGTTGGCGACCTCGGCGGCTGGCGTCATTTGGCCGCCGCCGCGTCTCTCGCGTTCGCCATCTGCTTTTGTCCTGCAACGCTGACCGCGTTGCCGGGCTACCTGCTATGCCGCTGCGCTGTGTGCGCAACCTGCCCGCCTGCACTACCGCCGCGACGTGGCCGCCGGCGCCCTGGCGCCAGGCCGCCATTTCTGCCATTTCGGCACCGATACGCAATCTCCAACGCGAAACCACTTGCCATGTCTTCCGGTCTTGGCATCGGCCCGCCGGCTCACCAACCTTAACGCCAGCATGGTGCTGGTGGGGCGAGCGCAAAGGCGCGCCGCTCAATGCCAGGCATATACGCCGCCTTTCCGGGCTCTGCTGCCTTGTCGCAGGAGCCGACGCCATTTTCGCTGCTGCCGCTCAACGATTCTGCTCGCCGCGGTCGGCGAACGAACTGCGTGAGATGAAGCGCAGGCGGTGCCTGGTCAATGTCGGCCGCGACGGCCTGGCCCGACAGCGAGGCGGTGCTCGCCACCTCCGGCCACGGCATGCTCGGCAGCACCAGCTTCGACGTGCTGAGCCAGAGCCGCCGGCAGAGAGCGACCCGCTGCTCTCACCAACGCGCCAATCCTGATCGTTACCCGCGTGTGGCGCGGGCGAAACCGTCGAAACCGCGCGGATCGCCGAGCCAGTATATCAACGCCGTGGCGTGCCGACGCATACCAAAATCTGCTGCTGTCAACGCGCGCGCCGACGCGCAGGGCTGTTGCAAAAAAGCAGCTGAAAAGCCATGTCGGCGGTTTCAGGCTGCGCCGAGCAGGATGGCGATCGGCGTGGCGCAGCCAGACAGATCGGTCGCGGCACGAACCCCGCGCAATCGATACACGGCGGCATTAGCGATTTCGCGCTTTCGCGGCTGCTGCCGCCGTACAGCGATCACACTGGCGGCCGTCCGGATGAGCGCCGCCAGCACCGAGTTGGCGACAGCCGCCGCTCCATCCATTCTTTCAAACGCCGACGTATCGCCGTCTGCCCGCCTTCCATAAATCGGCTGCTGCGCCGTCGCTTTGTCCACCAGCCGCAGCCAGGCATCCGGCTCGCTGCGGTGGATATCCTGCGCCAGCGTTACCAATTCGGCATCTCGCCACTGCGGCAAACACCATGCCTATGAAAGATAACCGAAACGGCTGTTCGCTTCATTAACGTTGCCTTCACGGCGTTGGCTGCGGCGCTCTGGCTGAGCGCAGACAGCAACGGCAGGCGCCCAGCTGCGGACGCAGGCGCGGTTCCACTCACATTAGCTTTTAACCCGCAGGCGCGGCGAGCTGGGGCGGCGAGTTAGCCTGGTTTTCATATGCTTTCCTTCAAAACGGTCAATGGTTGAGGGAAGATAACTGGGCGCTGGGCATCCATCCCGTGTTGTTCGCCGAGGGGCACTCTGCGTGGTTTCAGACGACTTTTGCGGAACGATGTTCATTGCCGGATTGATGCAAATCGGCCTGCCGGGGTTTGTTTTCAGGCTGCGGGCGGTGGCAAGCAAAAGCAGCCTGGCATGCCCCACAATTCTGCGTGTTCAAATGCTGCTCCCCTTCACCGATTTCGCCGTTGGCAGCGGCTGGGAATGAAAAATCTGCCGTCCGCGCCGCGGCGTGGTGGTCGGCAGAATCAGCCGTCCGCGCTGATACGGGTTGCGGCTTGGGGATGCGGCAGGATATGCGACGGTGGCTGCGTTTTCGGTTTGTCGACAACAGCGTTTGCAGGGGCTCGGCGACTGACGATAATCGCCGATTTCGCTGCGCTGCATATGGATGTATGTGCGGAATCAGCAGCAGGGCAAACGGCAATCAGCATAACAGCGCTGCAAAATCGCTGATAAAGGCAAGGCAGATTGGGCGGCATGGGACTTCCTTTTGCTGTGCGCAAGATGCGCGGACGGATTTTAAGGCAGCCTGAAACCAGCGGTTTCGCGGTTTTCGGGCTGCAACTTTCCGGCCTTTCCAAGCTTGCGCCGTTATTGCGGTAAACAGGCTGGCGCGCTTGTTCTCTTTATATCTCAGGTGGAGCGAAATCGGGCAAGAAA